>Ga0155676_128_pt1 | contig 146354 bp, 139 predicted proteins | sample RifCSPlowO2_01_FD_107333 | JGI IMG/M metagenome (GOLD analysis project Ga0155676, IMG submission 107333) | Candidatus Yanofskybacteria bacterium RIFCSPLOWO2_01_FULL_41_34
TCAGATTGCTTGGGAAAACAAACTTGGCCGCTTGTCACTGGTTATAAAACAAGAATTTTGGAATAAAGGCTATGCCCAAAAAGTTTTGCCAATGCTGGTTGATCAAGCATTCAAAAAACTTGGACTGCATAAGGTCTATCTCATACATTGGCAAGAAAATAAAAAAGCAGAGCACTTATATACCAAACTTGGTTTTCAGAAAGAAGGCGTTCTTAAAGATGAGTATTTTTGGCAAAACAAATATCACAATATGGTTAGGATGGCGATAATAAATTCTAAAAGTTGACAACGGTTAATAATTGCTATATAATTTGATAGTCGTTATTTAAAATAAAGGAGCATTCGTGACCAAAAGAACAAGAATTGCTATTAATGGCTTCGGCCGGATTGGGAGAACATTTTTTAGGGTGGCCCACAATAGCCAGGATATTGAAATTGTTGCGATAAACGACCTAAGTCCTTTGTCAATTTTGTTTCACGCACTTAAGCGCGACAGTGTTTACCGGAGATTCCCCGGTAGCCTGCTGTATAACCCCGATCGCAATGAGATAGTTTGTCCGGACCAACAGGTCAAACTGTTCAGTGAACGTGATCCTGGCAAATTGCCGTGGAGAGAACTGGGCATTGACATCGTGGTAGATGCCAGCGGTATCTTCGATACTATCGCCAAACTAACGCCACATCTCAATGCTGGCGCCAAGCGTGTCGTTCTGACCGCCCCGGCAAAAGATGATATGCCCACAGCCACCCCGAATGTTGGAGAAGAAAATCTGCTGAAAGGGCCCATCACTTCTAATTCGTCATGCACAACAAATTGCGCCAATCCAGTAGTGACGGTACTGTCACGCTATCGCTTGATTACTGAATTGCTAATAAGCACCACCCATGCCTATACCGCAAGCCAAAGCTTGGTTGACGGACTGGGCAATGAGAAAGATGCTAATCGCGGACGGGCAGCAGCATTGAACATGATACCCTCCACAACCGGCGCCGCCAGAGAGATTGGCAGATTTACACCAGAACTATCTGGAGGAAGAAGTGACGGCTTGTCGGTCAGAGTTCCCGTACCGGCCGGGTCATTGCTTGACTTGACCTTTTTGTCTCCAATAGAAATAAGCAGGGAATCTATCAATCAGGTGCTAATGGCCGCTGCCAAGGAGAATGAGTGGGAGGGAATCCTAGACGTGAGTACAGAACCCCTTGTATCGGGCGACATCATCGGGGTCAGTTACGGATCAACAGTTGACCTTTCACTCACTCGTACGACCGGGCATCTTGCAAAAGTCATGGCCTGGTACGACAATGAATGGGGCTATTGCTCGATGCTGTTAAAGCACATACAGACTGTAGCCAAACTTCTTTAGAAATAGATCAGGCCCCACATTTATAGGGCCTTATTTTTTATAAAAACCCGAGCTGTTGCTCGGGTTAACTTGTTCTACGTTTAAGAATCTCTTCTATGATTTGGCTAGTTGAAGAATACTGCACTATATCCGGAATTATAATCACCTTTGCCTTCTCGCGACCAAGTACTTCTTCCTTTTTGAACTCGTCGTTTTTAAAGATCATCGCCGGAGATAATAAGTTAACGGCTTGTTCAAAATCTTTTACACTGCCCAAAATAAAGGCAGCTCCAACACAGGACAAATCACTGACAATAGACACTCTTTGATGTTCTGGCACTAAGGGACGATTTGGCCCCTTGCGGCTTCTCACGAGATCATCAGAATCAACTCCCACAACCAAGATATCGCAATGTCGCCTGCAGCGCTTCAAATAGACTAAGTGCAGATGATGAAAAAGATCATAACTGCCTGATGTAAGACCGACAGTTTTGCCTTGAATTGCCCGATTTGCCAGATCAACATCGCCTTCATTCTTGAGATCAAAGATCATTTGAACCTCACAGTCCATACTTCGCCCTTCCTAATGTACAAGACTCTATCATCCCAGTTAGCCAAGGTGATATCAGTCGTAATATACTTATCAGAAACTTTACTTACAACACCGGATGTCGAAACAAAAATTATTAATTCTCCATCGTCAACGATTGTTGCACCCACGCCTTTTGGAAGCAAGGCAACATTTAAGTCAGGACTATCAACCAGAGTTTTTGAAGCTTGGTAACTTGTGTAGTCACAGCTCATCACAAGTTCTATCTTGTGATATTCACCATTCTTATCGGCAGCAACAATAACGATGTATCTATTACCGGCTTTGGCAGAAACTGTTTTCAAACCGTCAAGTTCCCGGATTCTAACTTGAGTACATGCTTTATCTGAAAATGGAATGATCACATACATGGCGCCCATGGCATCTTGGATACCGACACCGTCAAACCATTTAGTTGAGTTAACCATCGCTCCCCAAGTTTGCCCAACAGCGATTATTGCCTTGCCCATAACTTTAAAGAAAATTTCTGTCAGACCCCCGTCAGTTACAACAAACAGTCTATTCTCGGATCTGAAGATATGGTGACTCTTAACTGCCAATGTCAGCAATTCAGACTGCAACGATGACTCATTTACATAGGTATAGACAACTTGGCCTCGAATCCAGTCGGCAATGAGCCATCCGCCGTCTACTTTTACCACTTCTCCGTCCGTTGAATTTAATTGTCCAATAACTCGCTTCAATCTTAGCTCAACCAACTCACCTGATTTCAGAAGAACAACACCGCATGGCCAAATATGTACCGCCTCATCGCCGGTTTTAGAATATATTTTATCGAACACCAACGAACCACTAGCAGTGATTATCTTCACAACTCGCGTTACAGCGGCCTTTGCAACTCCGGTATCAAATGAGATTGGAGGAATCGTACGTTTGCCTGTTTGAAATGTTTCTTCATACCAATCACGCAGGGCATTAGGTATACAATTGAAATCCCTGACTGCACGGTTCAACCTCACCCCATTTGAAAAAACCGAGGCATTTGCTTTCATTCGCGCTTCTAAATTGGTAAAACCATCAAGAGTGCCTTTATATGGATGAGTGCCTGTAAAAATCTGGAAAGTTACCACTCCCCAAGAAAACCAATCGCTTAACTGATTAAATCCTTTTGTGTGCCAGTCACGGATTGATGGTACAATTGCCACCATTGGAGGCATTTTACCGATAACCCATGAATCTACATCAATTATTCTCGGCTCCGGCTTGTCATGTCCTTTCAAGTAAGCAAGCCAATTGAACTCATTTGGATCAACTAGGATAGCGCCATGATCATGGGCAAATCGGATTATATCTCTCATCCGATCAGCAAGCTTAACCGCATCGCGGTCGGCAAAACCTTCCCGAGTTCTAAAATCATTTGTAAAAACTCTGGACAAAGGCTCGCCTTCTGCAAATGGCATATAGAACCCGATAGGTTTACCGGAAGAGAATACCAAGCCCTGAGGAACAGAAATATATGGGTGAACAAGTGTAGATAGTTTGTTTATTTTTCCAGAAATATTGTCACGCGCCATCTTTTCAGGATCATTGTAAATTTTAATCGCCATTCCACTTATTTTATATACGGTTCCCTCCCCACCACTGGCATGATAATCGTTTTGCCTCAAGGTAAGTGGACCTTTACCTTCAAGTGTTACTTGAGTATTGCCTCTGGTTCCAGCCATTATACCTCCTCGGGTATTTCATGATCTATCCTGATCACAGCATAAGAAATATCATCGAGCGGTCCCTTTTTACCCTCGGCCTTAGAGTTTTTGATAAACCGGATCATCCGTCTTTTGGCAAATTCACCCTCAACATTCTTGAATGCCAGCAATTGAAGGACTGCATCCTTCCAATGGACTCCCTCAACTTGCATTACACCGTCGGTAAACACAGCTAGGAAAGATAGCTCCACAGCTTCATCGCCGGATATTTTTTGAGTGATACCTTTAATGGCCTCGCCCAAACTTATACTTTGCGGGTTTATCTGTATGTCTCCGAGAGCATTATGATGGTGGTATTCGACTTGAAGAGGGCTAAGGTTGGGATCATTTCCATGGACCTTAATAAAACTACTATAGTTATCGGCAGCATAAGCAGGATACAACGGAGTGTTGTTGTCCCACCGATATGCGGCAAGCGTAATAGACCCATCTCTGTATACCTTTGCTATCACTCCATCGCCCTGAATACCTACTAATCCGCCGGTAGGAGTAAGACAGACATAAAGGCATGTTGCGAGCATATCTGGAAGTTGAAGATTAAATGCTTCGCATGATTTTAAGATTGCATAATTATGCTGCTCGGTAACAAGCTGACCCAATTTATTAATTGAGGTGTTAGTAGCTTTCAACCACCGCTGAAGAGCGCTTACTGTTGACAGGGCAATAATTCTTGCACCTACATCAGTATGACGTCCGGTTGAACAACCGTCAGAAACTATGGCAAAAGCTCCTTCATCAATTACCCCAGAAAAAGAATAATCCTGGCACGGTTTGCCTGAACCTAAATGCATCTGTCCGATATGGAAGTAATCGTCAACACAGAAACGCTGTCCCATCTATGAACCTCCTTTCAAGGTGGCAATGGAAATAAAAAAAAGGAGACCGCAAGCGTCTCCCATAGAAATTCTTCATATCGTGGCCGAGATGTTTTGACTCGGTCCACCGGTTCCCAGGGCCTGGGATTGGCTTGAAACAGATTTTGACACGAATGCAGCAAGTTTTGCGAGCTTGCGCGGCGTAGCATCGCCAGCATCAATGTATTGGGTTAAGCCTGCATCCTTCTGGAATTGAGATAGCCATCGGGAATAAGAACTGCCATTAATTCCGATCAGCACCGAAATCATTGATTCCAGAATTTCGCCGGAAACTGACTTCTTGGCTTCATCTGCAACCATCTGGGCAGTTGCCACAGAGGCATTCTCTCCACCATCGGTAATAATAAAGACGATACCATTGCAGGAGAAATCCTGATCATCTAACTTTTTGCCATAAACATTCTGCGATCCAATAGCTGAATAACAGGCGTCGTAGAGAGGTGTTGATCCTCCAGGCTTAATCGTCGGATAACTTACGGTATCAATTTCACCCAAAGGCTTAAAGCCATGAATCTCATTGACGCCGTTTTTATACTGCGTACCGAAGGTAATAACCCTAATAAGCAGATTATCTGATCGTGGCGATTTCTTGCAAGATTCCACGGCGGTAACAAGCATTTCTCGCAACTGGTCAGAAAAACCTTGAACTGATCCAGTTTCATCAACAGCGACAGTGACTAAGGTATATTCCGCAGCTCCAAGCCGTTCAACACGAGCAGCTGAAAAAGTGAACGAACCGCCAATCTTGTGGCTTTGCATTGATTCATCGAGTCTTGGCATTGTGTCCTCCTTACCTCAAAAACTCAGTTGAAGTAGTAAGCGTCATACCCTCAACAGACATCTCTTTTAGGAATTGGTCAGCAATGGCTGGAAAATCTGGAGTTCCGGGAGCTGGCGCTACTGGCGACATACAATCAGTAAGAAGATGAAACTTTTTCAAATGCTCTTTGCCAATATTTTGGACAACTTGTTTGAGAGTCGTCAAAACACAATGACTTGATGCCTCACCGGCAAAACCAATGATATCGGCATCCTGCATAACACCAAGAAAAGCTGTATTGAGCTGGGTGCTCGGATCAGATGAGTCCGGAACTTCAGCCATTAACGCTCCATAATGTTCAGTATATGGATTAGTACCCTTAACTACATAGTCAACATTTGCATACTGGGTACGTTCCCATCGCAAAAAAGATTCTGCTAAGTCGGCTTGAACATTGTGACCCCAAGTTCCGATCAAGCAATGTTCCGGCCAGACAATAAGCAAGTAATTGCCACTGGTCTCAAGAGCACGAGCATAATCAAGCATTCTCTGGCGCAAATTTGGATTGCGTGGAGTCCAAATGCGATTAGAAATATCGTTCGAAGTAATTAGCGTAAATGGATTGGGCGATTTTCCATTTTCATCACGCCACATACCAGCATGGGCGACATCGATAACTCGATGCGAATCAAGAGTCGCATGAATATCTTCAAGCTTCGGTCCGATACGATCAACCATTTTGGCTAAGCGCTTCATGTCCGAAACTGCACCTTTCACAGGTAGAGTCGAAGTAAGCGCTTTGCCACCTTCTAACTTAACTGAATATGGCGTACCGTCGTCATTGCCCATAAAGTCATTTTGTCCGTCAATAACAACCAAATGGACTTTCAGGTTCTTTCCCATGGCCTTTGCTCCTTTCATTGTTAAAAAGCTGGCCTTTGTTATAGTACACTATCCTTCGGTTGTGTCAACCTCAGTGACTTAGTGTACTATCTACACTATATTAGTCCATCAGTATTAATTGTCAAGCCCTTGCATAGTTGATAACTTTTGATATAGTGTCTTAAGAACACTAACAACTCAAGGAAAACAAAGTGAAAGCAATCTACTATTATGACGAGCCGCCTGATTCATACACTAAATCCATCTTTTTAACTGGTCCCTCTCCTCGCACGCCTGATGTACAATCATGGCGGCCAGAGGCATTAAGAATCTTAGAAGCTAAAGGATTTAATGGAGTCGTTTTTGTCCCAGAACCAAAACCAGGGGATAATTCACAATATGAGTGGTCAAAATCTCCCCAGTGGGAGCACAAGATGCTGGATATGGCCGATATCGTTCTATTCTGGGTTCCGAGAGATATTTCTGCATTGCCTAATGGCGAGTCAAAACTTCCTGGTTTTACAACTAACGTGGAATTCGGACACTGGGTCAATTCGGGCAAGGCAGTGTTGGGACATCCGCCAAGTGCGCCTCATACCGGTTATCTAAGATTCATGGCTGATAAATTCCATGTACCAACCATGTTTACTCTGGAAGATACGATCAATAAAGCCATAGAACTAATCGGTAACGGAGCATTTCGGTCCGGCGGAGAAAGAGAGATACCGTTACAGCTTTGGGAAACCCATACTTTCCAAGCTTGGTACAAATCCCAGATACATGCCGGAAATAGACTTGATGGAGCAAAAGTAAAATGGATTTTCAAAGTAGGACAGAATAAAGATAAGATATTTTACTGGGTCATCCATCCGAATATCTATATAGCTTCCGAAAAAAGAAATAAGACCAACGAAGTCGTAATATCGAGATTCGACATTTCTGCTGTGGTGCTTTATAAGCGCCAACAAGATATTTTGAATTCAGATTTAGTTCTTATAAAAGAATTCCGAAGTCCAGCAAGGACAGATGACGGATTCATATGGGAAGCACCAGGCGGCTCGTCCTATTCCAGTGTTGACCCGCTTCAAGTTATTGTCGATGAAACTTTTGAAGAAGTCGGATTAAAAATAGAACGGCCCCGCTTTAAGAAAGTCGGGTCAAGGCAAATGGCTGGAACAATGTCAGCCCATCATGGAGTGCTTTATGCCGTAGAATTAACAGACAAAGAACTTGAATGGCTAAAAAGTCAAAAAGACATTCCCCATGGTGCTGATTATCCTGATAATCCAACCGGGGAAAGAGCATATACCAAAGTTGTTAAATTAAAAGATGTACTGCAAAATAATCTGACTGATTGGAGTAACCTTGGAATGATACTTTCGGTTCTCTTACAAGAAAGAGGCAATAGATAAAAACTGCAACAAGGCCGATCTGTGATCGGCCTTTATTTGACTAAAATTACGAAATACGTTAGAATATTGTCAAGTTCGTTACCAACAAAACTAAGGAGTTCTAATGACCTACCAGCTATCTGCTCCGGATGAACATGTTGTCAGATCATTCTTTGATACTGATTTTTACAAGTTTACGATGGGTGACTTCATTTTCAGTAACCCAAACTATGCGAATGCCACAGTCATATTCCGTCTTAAGTGCCGAACAAAGAACGTGAAACTCGGAAGAGTTATTCCTCTTAAAGTTCTAGAGATGGAACTGGATCATGCAATGCAGTTAAAACCTACGAACTCGGAAATATATTATCTCCGAGGCATGGATGTATATGGAGATCGGATGCTTTCTGAACCATATCTCCAATTCCTCAAAACAATAGAACTTCCACCCTACAAACTGAATGTAACGACCGATGGAGATCTTGAACTTGAATTCACTGGTCCCTGGAAATCGGTTACTTACTGGGAGATTTTTGCCCTTGAGATAGTCAATGAACTGTACTTTCGCTACTTGATCAAAAGACACCTGACATCTCCCTCTGAACGAGCAAGATATTTGATGACGGGTCTAAGCCGATTTTTGGATAAGGTTAAGATTTTTAAACAATACCCGAACCTTACATACAGCGATTTCGGTACCAGACGAAGGGCATCGGCTCGACATCAAGAAGAGTTGGTTGAAATAGCGGCTAATGAATTGCCAAATCAATTTAAGGGTACCTCAAATGTTTATCTGGCCAATAAACTTAACCTCATGCCTATTGGAACTTCGGCTCATGAACTTTCTATGGTCGCGGCCGGCCTTGCCGATATCACCTCGAATGGCGACAGAGATGCTATCAGAGCATCACAGCATGAAGTGACAGACGGATGGTGGAAAAAATTCGGCTTTGGGCTCTCGATCGCCCTTACCGACACTTATGGAACTAGGTCCGTATTTGAAACAGCTCCTTCAGAATTAGCAACAGACTGGAAGGGCACTCGCCATGATTCGGGAGACCCGCTAAGATATGCGGAAAAGACGCTTCAATGGTACAAGCGATATGGAGTTAATCCACAAGATAAAATGATAGTGTTTAGCGATGGCCGTACTGTTCCAACAATGATACAGGCATTAAATTATTGTAGAGGCAAAATCAAGTCAACAGAAGGCTGGGGTACAAACAAAACCAATGATTTTGAACCCAGACCGGACATCGGATTAATCCCATTATCACTGGTTGTAAAACCATCATCTGTTAACGGCCGAGGTCTAGTAAAGTTAAGCGATAATATCGCCAAAGCCATGGGTACGCCGGAAGACATCGAAAGATATAAAAAATATTTTGATTATGATGAAACCTACTTCGAACCTTGCACATACTAACATAACGGGCGGACTTCCGCCCTTTTTTATTACTGAAATTTATTTTAATATCAGATCATGAATAAACAGATAGCACTTTATGGCGGAACGTTTAGTCCTCCCCATCTAGGCCATGCCTCGGTCATTGAGGCATTATTGCGTTTATTCCCTTGTGATGAGGTATGGGTAATGCCATCAGCTGACAGACACGATAAAACGGTTACTGCTTCCGGAGAACATCGGGTAAAAATGCTCGAGATAATGATAGCTGAATTATTCCTTAAACCAAAAATGCCGATACTTATTTCCGATTTTGAGCTCAGGTTGAGTAAGCCAACAGTAACTTATGAAACGTTAAAACTATTGAAAGAAAAATATCCCAACCATGATTTTCATTTTGTTATCGGCTTGGAAAACTTAGGAGTTATTGAAACAAGGTGGATAAATGGCAAAAAATTATTCCGAGAAGCTGATTTTATTGCTATAAAAAATCCGTTGGTACCATTGCCCAATAAACTGCCCCCTCACATTACCATAATAGATGATGTCGTTTGGTCGGATATTTCAAGCACTTTTATCCGTAAACTCATCGCCCAAGGATATTCCGGCCTTCCCTATCTTACAAAAGGAGTAGCTGAATATATAAAAGATATTATAAATAGCAATTTTAAAAAGTAGGCCAATAAATATACACGGAGAGGTTGCTGACAGATCGATCCAAAACATAAAACCGCCTTTTGGCGGTTTTATGTTTTGGATACTGCACTCAGCAGGTATGCATTGTAACGGCGTAGTAAGTTGAACCTATCGAGGCTCTTAGGTCTACCTCGATACTTCCAACCTTGGCTGCCGGGCAGGGACTCGAACCCCGATACCAAGGACCAAAACCTTGTGTCCTACCATTAGACGACCCGGCAATTGTGCTATTTTATCATTATTCTACAATAAAATTTCTAAATTTTCAATTCGTTTGCTATACTACCCTTATGACTAATTTATCTTGGAAAGAAGTCGATAAAATAACCGCAGAACTGATTAATAAAATCAAAACTAGCGGTTTTAAGCCAGACTATCTTGTGGGTATTACCGTAGGCGGTCTCATCCCGCTTGGCATGCTGGCCAAAAGCATGGACATGAATACCGTAGTTACGGTTTCCGCAAATTCATACAAGGGCCAGAAACGTGGAAATCTTAATATTGCATACCTGCCAAGCATAGACCTGACCGGCAAGAAAGTCCTGCTCATAGACGAGATAGCCGGAAGCGGAGAAACTTTAAGACAAATATCACAAATACTTCTCAAACAATATAAGGTCAGTGAGCTTAAAACGGCCGTCTTTGTGATAAGCAAAGACGAATGTAAATTTCTGCCCGATTTTCATATCGTGGAAACGACAGAATGGGTGGTTTTTCCCTGGGAAAAGCGCAAACCGACGAAATAAAATTTTTTAATTAAAACTCTCTACGGTTGCAACAATTCCAATACAGCCAATTCGAGTGGTAATTGAACTACCGGCGAGGTTTTGATTTCATTCCGGGCCAAGGTAAAAATATTTATCATTTTTATAAGTTTAACTCCATCAACTTGCCAATTTTGAACCGGCTCTTCTCCTACTGTCGTTAAAACAGCCGGATTTATCTTCAACATCATTACTTTTCTGATATATTCAATAAAATCTTTAGTAAAATGCTCCAAGTCTACTCCTGAATCGTGGATTCTTTGAATAAACTTGAGGGCTGAAACTTTATCATTGGCAACAAGATAGCCCATGAATTCGGGGTAATATTTGAAAGGAACCAAGCCGAGGGCGTCATTAACGTCGTCAACTGTTATTTTGTCTTGATGGGAACGGAATTTGGAAAGAGAAACCTCGGCATCACGAAGCGCGCCGTCAGAAGAAACAGCAATCGCCTTCAAACCTTCATCTTCCACATTGATTTTTTCCGATTTGGCTACTTCTTTAAGTTTTATAAAAATCTGGCCCGGGGTCAGACGCCTGAAATCAAATCTCTGAACACGCGAGAGCACTGTCGGAAGAATTTTATGCGGTTCTGTGGTGGCTAAAACAAAAATAACATGGCTTGGTGGTTCTTCAAGAGTTTTAAGCAGAGCGTTGAAGGCCGACTTGGAAAGCATGTGCACTTCGTCAATGATAAAAATTTTATATCCACCACTTGGGGCGGCAACAGTTGTTGAATCGGTCAACTCGCGAATATTCTCAACACCAGTTTGGGATGCAGCATCTACTTCAATCAAGTCAAGAAGATTTCCTTGATTGACACCAAGACATGAATCACATTCGTTGCACGGTTCTCCGTTTTTTATTTTCTTGCAATTTAAAGCTTTGGCAAAAATTCTTGCAAGAGTCGTTTTGCCCGTCCCCCTTGGGCCGGTAAACAAATAAGCGTGACCTATCCGGCCAGTCGATAAAGCACCCTTGAGGGTCTTAACCACATGCTCCTGCCCAACCACTTGAGCAAACGTCTGGGGTCGATATTTTCTGTACAACATAATTATACTCTATACCAAAAATTCAAAAAATAAAAACCCGTAAAACAGGTGCAACGAAGATTCTACGAAGCGTCTATTTTTTGAACACCGCCGTCTTAACTCCGATAAAACTTACAATCAATGCAACTGCCGAACCGGCAATTCCTCCAAAATTAGCCCACTGATCATTTGTCAGTCCGAATAAAGGATCCATTAAATTAACCAGCCCCGAAGCAATACCTGTGTTTATTAAGCCCGCTATTATGTAAACACTAAAAAATTTACCCAATTCCCCGTCAATATTTTGCTTGTCTGATTCTCTGCATGAAACTGAAAATACCCAAAATTTATTCCAAAAATAACCATGACCGGTTGCAATAATAAAAGCTATCGCAATAAATACAGAATACCCTATTCCCTTATTAAAACCTGAAAGATGTATCAGGATATTTAAAATACTAAAATAAATCGCTGCGTTAGTAAAACCGACGGCTGCAAACTTTCCGAATTGGTTAAAAAAAGCCAGCCACCTTCCAAGAAAATATCCGAGATTCACGCCCAAAATCCACAAAACCGGCACAATCAATAAAAACCACGCAAAAGAATAGTTGCCAAACTTAGCAACCTCTAAGTATTCAAAAATCCTCCACGCTGAAAAACCCGTAATTAAACCGGTTGTGACACTGAAATAAAAATCTTTTTTGGAAAACTTACCCAAGGCCATATTTCAGACGGGATATTTCTTTTAATTTTCCGGCAAGTTCCTGATTGCTAGATGGGGGAGGATCGATTTTTATATTAAATGGCCTAGCTGTTTGATTATTTATCAGCAATTTAACATAGCAATTAAAGTTATCGATATTTAATAGATCTTGCGGACTAAAAACCGGTTCAAATTGATTTTTTAAGAATTCAGCATCATCGGCACCAACCCTGAATACGGCCATTGAACCAACATTTCCAAATACGGCATCTTTAATTTTATCAACCAACTGTTTGATGAATTGATTTGCAATTATAAGATTCAGCCGATATTTGCGTGCTTCAGCCAAAATAGTAGAAATACTATCCGTCGTGAAATTTTGAAACTCATCAATATACAAATAGAAATCCGGCCGCTGCTCTTCCGGCGCATTGACACGAGACAAAGCAGCAATCAAAATCTTGCCCACCATAACCATGCCCAATAAATTGGCATTGATGTCGCCTATTCTGCCTTTTGAAAGATTAACTAACAAAATTTTCTTTTGATCCATCAGTTCTCTGAAGTTGAAAGCGCTTTTCTTTTGGGACAAGATCGGCCTCAAAAACTCATTGGCTATAAAACCGTTGATCTTGGAGGTAATATATGGGGCCATATTGGCAAGAGCCGCTTCGCCTCCGGCCTTTTCGGCTTCTAACTCCCAGAAATTTTTAACAATCGGGTTTGTTTCTCTGGATAATTTATCGCGCCTATACGCATCGTCTGTCAAAACACGGGGAATATTAACCAACGTCGGAACTTCATTGGCAGCGTCATCCATCAAAAGAAGCATCGCATTCCTGAAATATTGATCAAACATCGGTCCCATTGTTTCGGCTAAGAATAATTTCTGGAAAATACCTAAGATTTCGTTGACAATAAAAGTTTTCTGTTCGGGAAAATTGGAATCAAATTCTAGCATATTCAAACCCAATGGCTTTGCCACATCGGCCGGATCAAACACCACAACATCATCCATCCTCTCGGACGGAATTGACCCCAGTATTCTTTCAACAGCAGTACCATGAGGATCGATGAAAGCCACTCCGTCACCGTTTAATATATCCTGATAAATCATATTTTCCATCAAGGTTGATTTACCGGTTCCGGTTTGTCCAAGAAGATAAAAATGCCTTCTGCGATCGCTTTTAGTCATTTTGATCTGGCTTTCTATTCCTCTGAAAATATTCTTGCCCAGCACAATTCCTTCCTGGGGCAAATTCGGCGGAGGCTCCGAAGGTTTTGATTTAAGAAATTTAATTCTGGGCGCAAGCGTCGTGCCTAGCGGGAAATGAAACAGGCTAGTTGCCTCCTCACTCGACAAAAGAGTTGATTGATGATTGTCAAAAAGACGAAAAGAAAAATTAAATAATAATTTATCTAGAGATCTTCCGGTTAACTTTGAAAGATGAAGGCTGTTCATTTCATTTGCTGAAAATTGGACAAAAGCGCCGGATAAATCATTCAACAATTGCTGGGCGCGGCCTTCATTGTCGGCAGAAACGACTAGTCTTATATTAGCGTCAAACAACGGTTTAGAAGCTTTGGATTGAATGGCTTTGACCATCTCCTCCTCAAAAGGTGTTACGGGTTTAGGCGAATCTTTTGGCGGCTCGCCGGCTTTGGGTTTTTTGGGCGGATGCTTGGCCAAAGATAACGCTTTGGAAAAATTAAATCCCGATTGCATTTCTTTAGCAGTTTTCTGGGCTAATTTTCTCAAATTATCTTGATGTGTAGGCCTCAAAAGTATCTGTATTGCCGCTCCTTCGCCTTCTTTTTGAATTTTAGAAAGAGCGGTAGCAAGTTCCCCCAAAGGATCAGCTTGAAGAGATTGATAAGTTTTAAAAGGTAAAATTGGATTGCTTTTCAACTTAAAATATCCAGCCAGAGAAACCCCCTCCGGATTGAATATGTTGTAATCTTTAATCCTCTCAACTTGGGCGGTCGGAAAAAATCCATTGACTTGCTTTTCAAAAATCTGCTCATAGCTTCGAGGCACAGCCATGTAAAAATGTATCTCCTCGCCGATGTGATGCACTCCCATTTCCAGAGAAATATACGGTTCGCCATATATAAATTTGTTCCAACCCTTAGCGTGGATGTTGATAAAAGAAGAATAAAGCTGTTCCATTACCGAGATTAATTCTTTTTCGGATCGAGGATTTTGGCCGAAACTCGCTGAAGGGCTTTCACGAGGCACTGAGATCAAAAATAAAGACATGTTCAAAGCCCTGGCAAGACTACCTTTAGTTCTGGCCGAACCCAGCAAAACTAACCCGGCAATAAATATTATCGCCAAAACCCCAAGATAAATTGTGAGAATAAAAATTGACAATCTATTTTACTGATTCAAGTTTTTTCCTCTCTAAAAGCGCATCATATAACTGATCTACCAATACATCGTGAAAGGCGTCGATCAAAGCGGGGTTGTCTGACTTTATAGCTTGTTTAATGCCCTGATCCAAACTATTCTGAAAAACCAAATTAACCAATTCTTGAATCTTGTCTTTGAGTTCTGCTGGAATAGAGCCTGTATCGTCGGTCTGAGTTTGCGGTGCCGGTTTGGGAATATATGCGGGAGCATTTTGTTGAATCTTCTCGCCGACAACCTCTCTCAATATTTCCTTATCGGGAGGAGATTCTTTTTGTTCCGGCTGTTGCTCCAAATTAGCCTTCTTTTCCTGAAGCTGTTTTTCCAGTTGGGCTATTTCCTGTTCAATTGTCACTCCTGCTTCTGACATATGTATTTATTGTAACATAAAAACAAAAACTAATATTCCACAAGTTGCGCTCAACCCTAACCCATTCTCGGGCACGGCATAAATTCCTGACTGGAATTTTGCCTCGTACTCGTTCCGCCGAACTCCGTAAGTCCCTCTAACGGATTAGGGTTTCGCTTTGGCTTAATTAATTAAGAGCCCCCAGTCCACATACCCACAGGGAGAACTTGCGCAGGCATTTCGGCTTGGTTCTTCGAAATGCCGAGCATGTAGATAGTGATTTGTCGCTGGAACAAATCAACTATCGGTCGAGTCGGGGGTATGTGGCTGGGGGCGAATCTGGACAAATATTAAAAAACCGCCTCCAGAGGAGCGGAACCAAGATTTCTGGTTCCGCCCTCCGGGGCGATTGTACCCTTCGACGAGCTCAGGGCAAGCGCGATGTCGGCCTTCAGCGGTCCGGTCCGCAGGGACCGACGATCCGCTGGTCCTCGACGCGGCCGTTGTACTCGACGACAATCCCATTCCAGGAATAGTCGCCGTATTTGAAGCCCTCGAGTGTCGGGTCGGCTTCGGCCACCATGCGCAAACGCATGTGGCCAGCCGGGAGATTCCTATTGTTCGTCACGACCCGGAAGATCGGACGGCCGCGGCCGTCCAGCGCCGGCGTCAGCTGATTTCGGCGCGAGCGATCCGCTCCGCCGAAATGCCACTCCGTCGCCAGCGAACCGTCCGCCAGCTTGCACGACCGAAAGTCGGCGACCTGATAGGCCTGATAAACAACGAGGTCGGTCGGACCCTGCGGGAGGGCCGACGCGCGGTCGCCGCCGAAGCCCACGAGAATCGCCAGGATGGCTAGGCACAGAACCGCGATGAGAGCGCCGACGCCGACAATGCGTGGATTCATTTTTCTACCTTTCGTTGTGCCCCTTTTCAGGAGCTTGGTTGACAAGGGTCTATCTCACATTCATTCCGTTGTGTAAGTCAAGTATAGCATACTTGCCACCACTTTGTCAATACCCTCAAAAAACAGCCATTTTGGCTGTTTTTTGAGGGTATTTAATTTGATGAGGTTAAACCTCGGGTTTGAGTTCTTGAGGTTTAACCTCAATTGAGTTAGGTTTTGAGTTTTTCAACCCATTTATCGGTCACTTCTCCGGCAATCCTTTTCTGGTCTTCAACTACTCCCTGCCAGTTTTTCTCCTGATCTTTGAGAAACATATCTATATCAAAAGCAACCGTTTCAAGTTCTTCTTTCTCTCTTTCCAGAGCATCCTGCAGTCGAAATAACAAATTCTCGGGAATTTCTTCCATTTTTTCCAAAAGACGATTTTTTATTTCGTCATCCAGAGGCGACTGGGCAAGCAATTCCCCTATTGTGTCCGCTAATTGTTGTTGTGCTTCATTCATGTTTATAACTTGCCGGTCGCTCTGCCATCTGTCTACGGCAGATTAAGGCAGTATGCTCTTGACCAACTTCTTCGTTAAAATCTCCGCTTCTCCTTCAACATAGTTTACTATGTTTCAGTCGAATACTCGATTTTTCCTCGAATTTGGCCAAGCCAGCTACGTTCTAAATTAATACAAAGTTAATAAATTAATATCCAAGAACTTTCAATACTTCAGGGGGTATGTTGATCGGTAATCCTTCAGGTAAAACTCTTGAGCTTCTAAGACCCTCAACGGCTTGATTGACCCATTCCTGCTCATACATACTATTGAAATCCAAAACCTTTTGACTAAGCTCTTGCAAAGTAGAATTATCCAAGTTGAGATGCTGCGGACCGTTTTGGGCCATTTCCTTTAAGGTCGTCCAAACGTTCTCGTGCATCTTTTGAGTAAGCGCCTGTTCAACAGCGCCAGCGCCGCCTTTTACGGCACCCGCGGCCTTCTCGGCAGCTGCTAATTTTGCCAGCGCCGCCTGTTCTATTTTCATAACCAGGTATTTAACTCCGATAAAACCGAGCGCTGCCTCTGCCGCACCCCAGACATATCTCCATTGCCAGTTCTCGTCAAGATTTTTTCTCATAACACCCGCAAATTTAACTACGTCTTCTTTTATGGCTCCGTTGCGGACTTTATGTAATTCTTTTCTTAAGTCTGATTCAAATTTAACTCTGACTTCTTCAGTGAACACGTCTTGGCCCGCCTCACCCCGATATTTTTTTGCTTTTTCCTGAAGATCCTCCCATGCCGATTGGATTATATAATTTTCCTGCTCGGCATTTTCCCTTGCTTTCTTCTCAAAAATATCCCTTGATGCTTCAAAAAATTCCGGAGCTGAAATGTCCAAGTTTTTTGCCTTAAGCTCGTTAACTATTTCCCAAGCGGTTGTTTCTGCTTCTTCCGGTTCAAGATTTATCTCATGTTGAATATTGCTTGCAAGAGCCCTAACGTCATTTTCAACTTCTTTTGTTTTGATTCTTAATCTTTCCGCCTGATGAAATTCCCAAATGCCGAAATTCCAGACACCTTTTCCGCGTTCTTTAAGCCAACCCCACTTGCTTGGTTTCTTGGGTTCTTTTTCGGATTGTTGAGGCACCGCTTCTGGTTGTGTTAATGGTTGAGATCTCAATCCAAGAGGAGACATTCTTGATTCAACGCTTTCTGAACCTCCGCTTATACGATTGGTCCCCAAAATAGCATCTTTTGTCTTTTCAAAAGCATCTCTGGCTCTTTGCATAAATCCTTTTGGCGCCGGCCGGTCTGGGTTTGTTTCGGCTTCCTGCCTTTCAAAAAGTTCAGCTTTTTTAGATTCCCAGTATGCGGTTTCTAATGGACGGGCAGTATCTTGAGAATATTTCAACATCCTATTCACTTCAGCCATTGTTGTGCCTCTATCAGGACTCTCTACAGCAATCAAACTATTAAAAACATGGCCTTCTCCTATTAAAACTTCATCGGGAACCGCTGCTTCAGTTTTGGCTTCTGTGGATTTATCCAAAGAAGACAATGCAATCTCAACTTTAGTAAGGCTTGTTAGCTCCGAAATTTTTTGACTGTCATTCTCGTTTAAATTACCAAATGAAACGAGAAATAATTCTCTGCGCTTGTCATATTCTTCTTTAACTGATTTATAATCTTCAACCTCGGTATCCGACATTTCCTCTACTTTCCTGCCCTTTCGCAGTTGGCCCAATGCATAATGAGAAGACAAAACATCCCTCTTGGCTTTGAGAGTATCAAAATATAGTTCGTCTCTGCTTTTTTCGGCGATTATTGGTTTTTCGACTTGAAGCATACTTTCCATGATTTTGAATATAACACCCCCCCCCGACAAAATCAATCTCCGGTTTGTTGATAAAACTTTACTTCTTTTCTGTTAGAATATAAAAGTATGCAAAAAACAAAAAAACAAGAGCTTGTTATCTTTTTAATTATCGTCGGAGTTGCTTCTTTTTTCCGTCTTTATATGATGGTGCCCATCGCAACGATGGGCACCATCTTTCCGCCACTCATTGGAGTCCTCACCATTATCGGGCTTTATCTGTTAGTTAAAGAACTATTTGAGTGGCGCTTAGCAGCTATTGCAAGCTACCTTGCAGCAATTTCTTTCTGGCATGTTAGTTTTTCACGAATGGAAGATAGCGCAATAATAATTCCATTTGTACTTGTTTATACTTTCTATTTTCTTTGGAAGGGTTTAAAACACAATCATCGGCCTGATTTTGCTATGGCCGGTATTTTTGGCGGATTAGGATTTTATACTAACACCTCTTTCTACACGACGCCGATTGTTGTCATGTTATTATTCTTAAATTATTGGTGGTATCTGAAAAAAGATTTTAACCACGCTAAATACGAATACGCCAAAAACAAGTTGCTTCAAGGTTTCGTCTTGCTTGCTTTGACGGCTTTTGCGGTTGCTTTGCCTGCCATGATATCTTTTTGGCAACAAACCGCCCCTATGTCCAGTGTAGGGGTAAATATATCTGTCACAAGCTTGGTAAAAACCTTAGGAATGTTTAACTTCTCGGATTCCCCACTTTTACCTTGGCCAATAGGTATATTCTTTATTGTCGGTTTTATTAATGAGCTTATACACTGGTTAAGGCGCAAGCATGGCCACTTTTCAACCATCCACACTCTCTTGTTTGCATGGTTCTTAATCGTGCTTATACCCGGATTTTTATCTGCCACAGCCCACAATACACTGATAACTATTGGTGTTCTGCCTGTGGTAATGATTTTCACCGCCCGGGGAATCTGGTGGTTCTTTGATAAATTAAGTTCGTGGTATTCAATGCGTGATGCTCATTCAGTTCACGAAGCCCCTGTAATAACTGCATTGGTCATGATCGTTTTCTTGTTTTCTATCGGATTTATGGAATACTGGAGATATTTCAAATAACGGAATGAAAATCAAATTAACAGCATTCCTAATAATTGCTTCGGCTACCATCTTGGCAATTACAAGTGGTTGGAATGACTCGCCTGTTGTTGATGAAATTCCCCACATCGGCGCCGGTTATTCATATGTCGTCCAGCATAGCTATCAGTTCAATCCGGAGCACCCGCCACTGGCTAAAGATCTGGCCGGATTGGCTTTGCTGCCTTTCAATCTAAACCAAAGCGCCTTTTCTCAAAAATATCCCACTAACTGGCCAACTGACGTGAACGGTCAATGGAATTTCGGCCGAGCCCTGATCTTCCAAACAGGCAACGATGCCATCACTTTGGTTCGCGCGGCCAAACTGCCGATGTTGTTATTCTTTATTATTTCGGCATGGATAATTTTTGTCTGGACCAAAAAATTATTCGGTGACAAAGCTGCGCTTCTGGCGATATTCTTATTTTCTTTTACTCCTACCGTTATTGCCCATTCCCGGCTAGTTACCACTGACATCGCTCTCCTCGCCGGCATTATAGCGACACTGTATTTTTTTGAACGCTATTTTGAAAATCAATCTGCCGGCTGGCGGAACAAAAACTTTTGGTTGGCTGCGATTGTTTTCGGTCTCGGTCAACTAACCAAGTTTTCAGCATTCTTATTGATTCCCCTGCTCGTCTTTCTGGCTGTCATATGGGCATACGCCAATCAGCACAAATTATCGGGAATGATCAGCATGGCCTGGAAGGCAGTTCTGATAATTATTGTTGGTTTTGCATTCATTGTCGGTCCGATATTTCAATTGCATCTTTTAAATTACAGCGGAGAAAAACAAAAAGCGGATGCAGCTGTTATTTTAGGTTCTTACGGTAATCGGCTTTTTGCCGATCCTGTTATATGGGCATCGGATAAACCCTTACTTCGTCCATTTGCTCAATACAGTCTTGGGGTGTTGATGATTTTTCAAAGAAATGTCGGCGGCAATCAAACCTACTTTTTGGGCAACGTTTATCAAACAGCAGTAAAATCATATTTTCCAGTTATTTATGCCCTGAAAGAACCAATTCCATTTTTAATACTCTTTATCATCGCGACAATCGCATTTTTTATAAATGCCCGCACCAAAGAACGGCGCCTGAAAAACTGGCTGCGAATCCATTTCGCAGAAACAGCCATCTTCTCCTGGGCGCTTTTTTATTGGATTATCAGTATCAACGCCAATTTAAATATTGGGATCAGACATCTAATCCCAGTCTATGGTGGTACAGCCATTCTTGTTGCGGGTCAACTATCCGTTCTTTATGAACGCGTTAAGGCAAAGAGGGTATATCTGGTCTTCGTAAGCACTCTGTGTGCCTGGTTATTGGCCGAAACAATCATAATCTTTCCTTATTACTTGACTTATTTTAATCAAATAGCCGGCGGACCAACCGGCGGTTACAGATATGTTGTTGATTCAAACCTTGACTGGGGCCAAGACTTAAAGCGTCTGGCTGATTGGGTTGATAGAAATGATATTAAAAAAATTAGTCTTGATTATTTCGGCTGGGCTGATCAATCATATTATTTGGGTAATAAATTTTATTGGATGACAAGCGAAAAATACAAAACTAAAGACCAATTCATGTCAGATAATCCGACCGGCGGATATATCGCTGTATCGGCAACGTTCTATCAACAGTCCCTCGCCACTGACAAAAATTACGGCTGGCTTACCAACTATCAACCAATTAAAGTTATCGGCAATTCCATCTTCGTCTGGAAAATTAATCCTTAATTATTAAACTTTGCTTTACCTAGAATTTCAGCGCCACCTCATCCCACGAAGACCGCATAAAATTCTACTGAATTTTTGCTCTATCTCGGCCCAGGGTAGCCTCCGAACGTTCTTCTTTGGGATGAAGGTGTCGCTTCAACAAAAAGGCCAGAGAAACCCCTCTCCATTTGCAGACCGTTTACCTCCGAAGATAACACGATGCTCAAAAATGGGGAGGGTTGAGCATAATTTTAAATAAAAAAGCGCCTCGTCAGGGGAAACCCTGACGAGGCGGTCGTTCGGTTATTGTGGCTTACAGGTTCTTCGGACCTGTGCCACCCCACGACGGCGACGACGGCGGTGCATGCATGCTACCTCGCACGGTGAGTCGAGACGGGGGGAGGCGATGCGCCTCCCCCGAGTGGTTGAAAATCCCGCGCACCAGCGCCTGGCTGGAAACAACGCGAGACCCGGAGTTATCCACCATTCTCCGGCCAGGTTTGCGGTGTGGCTGTTGAACTGCCGGGGCTTCCCCGCCGGCTCCACTCCCGCACTCGACAGAGGAACAACGTCGCGGATCACTGGCGATCGGAGCACCCTCCGAACCCTCCGCGCAACGTAGCCTCTGTCGATTCTTTGGCTCCACTAACAGAGCCCGAAAAAAACCAGCAAATTACTAACAACTTGAGAACTACTTAAATTAATACTCCACAAATGTTTACATCCTTTAAGGCCAAATATATCTTACTTGAATGCCTAGATTTCGAGGTATTTGCTGGCTTTTTTCGAGCCCAGTTAAGGACCCGATATGTAAAGAACTTATTGTCTATCCATTATAGCAAATTGAAACTCAATTGTCAACAACCTCCACCTCCGGCTCTAACTCTATTCCAAATCTATCTTTTACCGATCTTTTAATCTCCTCCGAAAAATGGATTACTTCTTCCGCTGTTCCATTTCCGTAATTAACCAAAACTAGGGAGTGCTTATCGGACACTCCAACATTTCCCAGTTGTTTCCCTTTCCAACCACATTTTTCTATAAGCTGTCCGGCTAAAAGTTTTACCCAACCACTACCCATATCGTACCCTTTTAAATCAGAGTGTTTAGAAATTAGAAATTGATAACCGGACATTTCTATAATTGGATTTTTAAAAAACGAACCCGCATTTCCGACTTCAGATGGGTAGGGCAATTTTTTCTTTCTAATATTAATAACCGCCTGTCTAACACCAACTATCGACGGGGTAACATTTTCAAAAAATTTAACAAGGTCTGGATATTTAATATTTGGTTCAAGATTTTTCAATAGTTTAAGATCCACTTTCAAAATAACTAAATCATCGCGGTTTTTAAAAACACTATCTCTATACCCAAAATGACAATCTTTGTTAAAAAAAGTCTTAATTCCTCCAGACTTTGCATCAAATACTTCAACACCCAACAAGACATCTTTTAACTCCACACCATAAGCGCCGATGTTCTGACAAACTGCGCCCCCGGCCGTGCCAGGTATCAACGACAAATTTTCTATACCGCCCAAATTTCTTTCAACCGCTTTTTCAACCACATCATCCCAACTTTCCCCAGCTCCGGCAATCAAGATTGAATAATCTTTATCATCTTTGAATTTCAACCCTTTAATCTCCATTTTTATAACCAACCCGCTAAACCCTTTGCCAGAAAATAAAATATTGCTTCCTCCGCCTAAGATGAAGAACCGCAGATTGTTTTCTTTTGAAAATTTTAACGCTTCGCGAAATTCAATAATATTCCCGACCTCGCAAAAATATCTCGCCGGCCCACCAATTTTAAAAGTCGTATACGGCGCCAAAATCACATTTTCCTTAATAATCATTTATAATAAACCCTCCCATCAATTCTTAAGTCAATGTATTGTGGATGGAAATCAAGATCACCCTTTTTGTCATTCATGAATATCTTCAAGGTAGCTAGCTGATTTTGAACATCAGAGTCCGTAGTAAAAGCAATATAGTAATCAGCAGTATAAACACGAAATTCGTTAAATGAGCCTGCTGGTATTACTATATTTTTTATTTCTCCGGGCATTTTTTTTGCAATTTCCATTATTGGCCTAAAAAAGTCGCCATCTATTTTTTTGCTCTCGTTTTGTCTGTCGTCCTCTATTGTCAGAAATATGAAGCCGGATGATTTGGCTGGCTGGCCCCAAAGAACTTTCTCCTCATCAAAATAATAGCAATCATTTTTGAAACACCACACACCAACTGGTTTTCTTTCCAAAAAATTTAATACCAAACCATGAAGAAGTTTCCTTTGGACATTCACCGATTTAAAAACTGGGTATTCCGAGGCAAATTCTTTTTCAAAATCACCAACCCCCACAAAAAAGAGATTGTTTCTTCGAGGCAAATATGAGAGTAGATTTTGACTCAAATTTCCTTCTATTTTTGTCCGAAACACATCTGAACTTACAGTATCTAAACCGTTAAAACTCACCTCCCTGACATCAAACATCCTCGAAAAGAACAAAAGATAAATTATTCCAGCCACAACGGCAACCGTCCCAAGCACTACTATAACAATCTTCAAAACAAAAGCCCGGCGATGCCGACGCATCGCCTCATCTTTATGATTTAAACTTTTTATATTAACCGGCCTCATAAACACATTATATCTATAAAAACTCAAACAGAAAACCGCCTTTCGACGGTTTTCTGCATTCCGTATCCTTAACCCTTTAGTTAAGGTTTAATTTTATTTAATAATCCAGACAGGTGAAGAAATATCCCACCCAACCAGATCGTTCCCGAACTGTCTTTTTAATGCATCCATAACCGGATCCATGTATTCTTTATTCTGACCGGCTGCCGGTACCTTATCAGAATTGTCATAGGTAAATCCTATGCCATACTGATCTTTTGAACATTGCCTAATATATACCTGAAGATACTTTGGGTTTTCTATGGCCTTTTTAGCAACTTCCACCAATTGCTCTAAAGAAACTTTGTCGCTAAATTTCCACAAACCCATAATATAGTTTTTCTTGTATTGATCATTTGCTTCGTGATCCGACCAATCTGCTATATTTTTCTGCATGAAATGAAAGAAAAGGAATGGAAAGGAACGGAGTATCTATATAATACCACAAAACCTCCTAAAAAGCAACTGTAACTTAGGTGATAAGTATCTATTTTATCTCTTTAATTCCGCCCATAAACTTGCGAAGAACCTTGGGAACTTCAATGGTTCCTTTTTTAGTTTGATAGTTTTCCATAATGGCAATAAGGGTTCTGCCAATAGCTAAAGCGGTGGCATCATTCATATGCACAAACTCCGAACCTCCGGCTCTTTTTACTTTAGTTCCAAGTCGCCTCGCTTGATAATCCGTCATTAAATCAGCTGTATGCGTCTCTCTGTATCTATCCTGACCGGGCATCCACATTTCCAAATCTATCTGTCTGGCATCGGGTCCACCCATGTCTCCAGTGCATATCGCCACCACCTGATAAGGTATATTCAGCGACTGAACTAAGTATTCCTGCATGCCCACAAATAAATCCTGTTCTTTAATTGAATCTTCCGGCAAACAAAATGATTCCATTTCTAACTTATCAAACTGGTGAACTCTTAGTATGCCTTTCATGTCTTTGCCGTAAGAACCGGCTTCTCTTCTGAAAGCAGTAGAGTAGCCGATATATCTAATGGGCAAATCTTTCTCGTTAAATGTTTCATCCATATGCATAGCTCCAAGAGTATGTTCAGCACTGCCAACAAGATATATATCATCAGCCGGCATATAATATCTTTCTTCTTTCGGTTCCAAACGAGCCATTTTCTGCATAGAATCAGGTCTTATTAATACCGGTGGTATAACAGGTATAAATGGATTAGTTTTTAAATCTAAGTTATTATTTTTAATTATTTTTTTGATAAGCTTCTCATCCACAAAGACAGACATGGCATATTGAATTAAAGTAAATTGCATTAAAGCCAATCCTCTTTTTAAATAGGTAAATCTTGCTCCTGAAACTTTTGATGCTCTTTCGTTATCGATCAAGTCCAATGCCTCACCAATCTCCCAATGCTCCTTCGGTTTAAAATCAAATTTTCTTACCTTTCCCCATTTTCTTAAAACCTTATTCGCAGATTCATCTTTTCCTATCGGCGTATCGTCAGTGGGTATATTCGGAACTACCATCATCAATCGTTCATATTCTTCCTCAACAGATTTCAATTCATTTTCTATCAATTTGATTTTTTCTTTTAAAGCTTTTAACTCTTCCAAGTCAACCGGTGATTGTGGCCCCTTGGAACGTTTGTTCTGTTCCGCTTTCAAAATCTCTGACTCACTCAGCAAGTGCCGGCGCCTCTCATCGGCAGCCAATAGTTTGTCCAAGTCCAAATTGGCCTTCTTGTTTTTGATGGCTTCCCTGATTTTGTCTATATTATTTCTGATAAATTTTATGTCTAACATGTTTAGTCCCTAGGTTTCATTAAGGGGAAAATTTGAGTTTCTCTGATTGGCTTGCCCATCAAGAAACTGAACAATCTCTCGCTAAAACCGTGGCCGGCTGTAGGAGGCATGCCGTATTCCAACGCCTCAACAAAGTCCTTGTCCATAGGCTGAGCTTCTGCATCTCCTGCTTCTCTCATTTTTTCTTGAGTTTCAAAGCGTTCTCTTTGATCTATCGGGTCATTAAGTTCGCTATATCCTTGACCTACTTCTGAACCGGCAATAATAAAATGAAAGCGTTCTGTGGTGTTTGGATTTTCCGGAGTTGTTTTTGATAAAGGTGAAACTATTTTGGGCTCATTAATCAAAATGGCCGGCCCGCCGATATTTTTCCGGCAATACTTCCACAGAGAATCAATTAAACGTGCCCTATTTTCAGCTTTATTATATTCAACCTTAAGTTCTTCCAATTTCTTCTTTATTTCCTTATCACTCGCTTCCCAAATATTAATTCCTGTTTGTTTTTTAACTTCTTCTGAGTAATCAATTAGAGGCCATTGGCTTCCAAGATCAATGTTAAAATTGTTTATTTTAAACTTAAGTGTTCCAAATGTTTTTTCAGCAGCGTAACGATAACAGTCCTGCAAAAATTTATACATATCTTTATAGTTTGCATAGGCCCAGTAAGCTTCGCATTGAGTATAGTCCTGCAAATGCTCAGTAGACATGCCCTCGTTGCGAAAAATTCTTCCTATTTCAAAAGTTTTATTAAAACCGGCAACCATTAGTCTTTTTTGCCAAAGCTCGCCTGCTGAAATACGTAGGTACACATCAATATCCAATGCGTTGTGATGAGTCTTAAAAGGCGTCGCGTCTGCTCCACCTACAGTAGTTTCTAAAACCGGGGTTTCAACTTCTAAAAAACCTCTTTCAACATGAAACTCTCTGACCGCATTCCAAAATAAAGCTTTCTTTTCAACAACTTCTCTTAATTCGGGATTAAAAATAAAATCCAGATATCTTTTTCTTAGTCTTTCTTCAACATCCTGTAAACCATGCCATTTTTCCGGCAAAGGCAGGAGAGCCTTAGTGAGTAGTAAGTAGTGAGTAGTGAGTAGGGTTTTTTCTTCCTGTTTTGTTTTAAACAAAGTTCCTTTTGCCTCAATAAAGTCCCCAATATCTATAAGCTCACTGAATTGTTTAAATTTATCACTGCCGACAACATCTTCTTTTATGAAACACTGGATTTTTCCAGAGCCATCATTGATATCAAAAAAAACAGAACCTCCATGTTCGCGCCTTGCCATTATTCTTCCGGCTAAAGTAATTTCTTTTCGCTCCTTCCATTCATCGTAATTCTCAATAGCTTCTTTAATATAATTAGTCCGGCTTGAAATAGCCGGATAGGGATCAATACCGGACTTCCTTAATTCTTCAACTTTTTTAATTTTTATACTACGTATTTCATCTAAAGCCATAGATAAATGATAGCAAAAATAAATAAAAAATCCACTTTCTGAATAGTTGACACAACCTCCACGCATACGGAGGGAGACGCCTTCATCCCACGAAGACCGCATAAAATTCTACTGAATTTTTGCTCTATCTCGGCCCGGGGTAGCCTCCGAACGTTCTTCTTTGGGATAAAGGTGTCTCCCTCCGCTAGTTGAGTCGATATTAAATGGTGATTGGAAATATATGTTCAAACTAAATAATAAAATCAACGGCTCACAGGTGTGAATCGTTGAAATTGGCACAAAAGGCCGATTTTTATTTGGGTTGACAAAGTGGTCAAAAGTATGCTATAATGTAAATTACGTTCACTGACAATCCGGTCAGTCCGTAAACCCCGCTAAACGCGGGGGACGAAGGAGACAGCCACATGGCACTGAAATACACGGTCACATCGACCAGAGAGAACAGCAAGGGTGGCAAGCAGATCACGGTGACGATCGGCGAGGGGAGCAACAAGCGCTCCCACACCCGCCACCTCCACCGTCAGGGCGGCGCCCTGATCGGCCTGAACATCGACGAGCGGGCCATCCCGCTCAACGAACGGTACGAGCAAGAGCTCGCCGAGGCCAAGAGCAAGCTCGCCAGTGCCGAGGCGGCGCTCGACGGCCTCAAGAAGAAGCTCGAGGTCATCGAAGGTGTCGAACCGCATGATGCGGTCGAAACCCTCGGAGTCGACGCGGCCAAAGCAATGATCAAAGCGATGATTGAGATCATCATGGTCGAGGTCACCACAGCCGAAGAGCACTTCATCGACGCCAAGGCGAAGCTGGACATCGTCCGACGGGACCTCCCGCTGATGATGGAGTTCCACGGCCCCGGCCTGACCCTCTAGGCCAACGTCAACGAACCAGCTGTGGATAACCGACTTCGCAAGTCGGTTATCCACAGGCAAACGAAAAGAGACGCCAAAAGGCCCCGCAACGGGGCCTATTTTTCATGCTTATTAATTTATATCATAGCGAACGCTTTATTCCAAAGAAGAACGTTCGCAGGTGGGTAGTCGAGAGAGAGCAAAAACCCAACAGGGTTTTATGCGGTCTGATTTGGGATGAGGCGTTCGCGACTAATTCACCTCGACTATTTTATATTCAACTATTCCTTTCGGGGTTCTTGCTTCAACTTTGTCCCCTTTTTTGTGTCCTAGAAATGCCTGACCTAACGGAGATTCATTTGAAATAAACCCTTTGGCCGGATCGGATTCAGCGGCGCCGACAATTACGAAAGAGCGAACTCCGGTGTTAGACTCTACTTTAATACTTGAGCCAACACCAATAGTTCCGCTAGTGTTATTTCCGGTTATAATTACAGCATTTTCAAGAGTGTTTCTTATGTCTTCCATTCTGCCTTCATTCAACGCTTGAGCTTCTTTTGCCGAATCATATTCCGCGTTTTCGGACAGATCGCCCAATTCCTTGGCTTCTTTGATGCGCTGGGCTATTTCCGGACGCAAAACATTAAGTCGTTCTTCCAGTTCTTTTTTTAATTTTTCTAATCCTTCTTTACTAAAATATTGATTATCCATAGCTTTAATTAAAATTTAATTAGAAAAGTATACTACAACTTACGATTTAATTCAAGGCTTCTGTTGATACTCCCCAAAATACCATTTTAACACATTATGGGCGGCGCGTATGGCCAAACCTTGGTTTGACACCGAACCTTCTATAAGAACCGTAATATTGAGTTCGGGGTTATCAAAAGGAGCAAACGCGGTAAACAAAGAATTAATACTTTTGCCCTTTACCACTTCGGCCGTACCAGTTTTTGCTCCGGCTTTAACCGGCAAATCTTTCAATATTCCGGCCGTTCCAGAAATTACAGTTTCTTCCATATAGCTTTTCATTTCCTGTATAATATTATCTTCGAAAGGCAGTTTCGCCAGCGCCTGCTGTTTGAATATTTCCATATCGTTATTGTTTTCATCAACAACCTTTTGGGCAATCATCGGCTTATAAATAGTTCCTCCGTTGGCTATGGCCGAAATGTAAGAATTGAGCCACAAAGGAGTCACTAAAAGATCCCCTTGGCCGATAGATATGTTGTAGGTGTCTCCCTGATACCAATTCTCGCCTCTTGTTTTGAGCTTCCAGTCAGGGGTGGGGACAAAACCGCTCTCCTCTCCGGGAATATCTATCCCCAATTTTGAGTTGGCCATTACAGCCATTAGATATTTATCTATTTTTTCAGCACCAAGGCCGAGAATGTTGCCTCCGTCAGCCGGCGGACCTCCTCCTACGGTAAAGAAGAAAATATTGCACGATTGGGCAATAGACTTTTTTAAATTGAAAAGGCCATAATCCTGTCTCCAGTTTTTGAAAATATAGGGAGAATTTTTATCAAAAGGATTAGGGACGGTCAAACTTATGCAGTCCTTGATTGTGTCCTGTGGAGTAACTATCCCTTCCTGAAGAGCAGTCATTCCTATAAACGGCTTGATAGTTGAACCTGGATTATACAATCCGCCGATAACCCTGTTGAACAGAGGCTTGGTTTTGCTTTCAAAAAGATTTTTGAACTGACTGTCAGATAGACCTTTCACAAAAAGATTATTGTCAAAAGATGGAAAACTAACCATCGCCAAAACGGCGCCGTTTTGAGGATTTTGAATTATCGCCGCGCCACGAGACAAGCCTGCTGAAACCAAAATTTCACGAAGTTCATTATACAACTTCTTCTGTAAATCATGGTCAATATTCAAAACCAGATTCTTTCCTTGAACCGGATCTGTGTTTAAATCATTTTTCTGATCTTTCCCAAATTGAGGATCCTCGATAGTTTTACCGTTGGAACTGAAAAAAATCCTACCATGATCTCCTCTCAAAACCTCTTCATACCAAGCTTCTGCCCCCAAGCGGCCTATCATATCGGTGGAATAATAATACTCATCTTTAAAATCATCCTGATTAACTTTTCCGATATAACCAATGATCTGTGAAAACTCCTGTCCGCTTACATAATATCGCTTGACATTTGGAACCACATAGTAACCATCAGGATCAAGGTATTTGATAGCCAGAACCTGATCTTTGTTTAGATTGGTTGCTGCAAAAAAATTAGAATTTGCCCTAATCCCTTCAGAAATAAAAATTCTAAACTCTTCTGGTTTAATCTTTAAAACTTCGGCTACCTTGTCTCTATTGACATCTGATGGATTCGCTTTAACCTCTCTTGAGAAAACAAGCAAGTCAAAACTTGGTAAATTTTTGACCAACTGTTTTCCAAACCGATCCATTATAACTCCCCTGGGCGGTGGAATGGGGAAATTAACAGACTTATTTTGTAAGGCAAGATCTGCATAAGAATCGTGATCAGCAATTCCTATTTTAAAAGTAAAGGTCATGGCTACAGCAAGCAAAATCAAAGCAACCATAAAAGTAAACCTAAAAACATCGGCCGAAATTGGCGTTTCAATATCAGAATATTCGCTGCCCGAATCTAAAAGTGTCTCTTCCGGAGAAACCCAATCTTCATTTACGGATACTCTGTAGTCTTTAAACATTTTAAATTATCTTACTTACCAGAATTGAGGCCTCCCAAAAAATAATAAACATTATTACCCCCGTAATAATGACGGAGGCCTTGCTTCTGATATTAAAAAAGGTATTTAATAAAAAGAATACTCCTGTCGATACCAACAAAGACGATATCAATATCCCGAACCTTAACCCCCAATAAAACTCCGCTGTTCCGGAAAATACCACGCCCAGAATCAGGCCCTGAAAATCGACTTTGCGTTGCAAAATCATGATTACAATAAACATTACCGTCAAAAAACTCTCTCTAAAACCAAAAAGTCCTGGAAAGATTGCGCCATCAAAAAACATGACCACCAAAAATAAAACAATGATCAACCAAATTTTCATTTTTTATTTAATTTGTAAAATCAACACCTTGCCTAATTTTACATCTTTAACAGCAGGTCGGATGCGTATCTTCTTAAACATCTGGTTCGAATTATCTTCAATGTGGTCCACGAAACCAATAATCAGTGCCGGAGGGAAAAAATCATTACCAGTTGATATTATTATGTCTTTCTCTTGTATTTCATCGCTTTGAACAATAAAATCAAGATACATGCCTTCATTTAAGGAACCCCTGGCAATACCGACCGTTTTTGAATTCAATACTTTGGATGTAATTTTAAATTCGGGATCGGACACAAAAAGGACTCTCGAAAAATTTTTCATGACTATCTGTATTTTTCCCACCAAAACTCCTTCGGTCGTCACTATAATATCTCCTTCAGAAATGCCATCTTGAGATCCTTTATTAAGAAGGACATTATATCCAGTTGGAGCCAGATTAAAATTGAAAATACCCCCATAAACAACTGGATACTTTAATTTCCGGGTGATTCGGGCCGCTTGTCTTAAAAACTCATTTTCCTCTTCTAAATTGTCTATTTTCGCTCGTAAATTAACGATTAATTCTTCGTCTTCTTTTAATCTGTCATTCTCATCCGCAAGACGGTTGAAATTTTTTATTTTTCCTACCAATCCACCAAAATTTTCCGCTTTGATAAACAGATAACTACCCATGTTTATTAAAGTTTTCGGATAAAAAATAAATCCATCTTTAATGATATGTTTGTTAAAAAAAATAGCACCAATAACAGCTATCAATAAAATAGCACCGGATTTTATCGGTGACTTTTTCATTAATTAAAAATAGTCGTCTTTTTGGGTGGCAACCAGAACATTTTTTAGTTGGTCGACATTTTCAAGCACAAAACCGCAACCCCTCGCAACAGCGGTTAAGGGATCATCCACTATTTTTACAAACAACTTCGTTTCATGAGCTATTATTTTATCCAAACCCTTCAAAAGTGCCCCGCCTCCGGCAAGAAATATAAATCTATTTATCAAGTCAGCTGTTAATTCAGGAGGGGTTTCCTCGATCGTATTTTTAACGGCGAGAACAATACTTTTTACGGAACGCTGCATCGCTTCCCTAACCTCTTCCGAGGTTATAGATATTTCTTTAGGTAAGCCAGAGACCAAATCTCTGCCCCTCACAAAGCCGTCTTCCTCATCTTTTTCAGAAGGATGAGCCGAACCCAATGTTAATTTCAAGTTTTCTGCCGTAGATTCTCCAACCAAAAGATTTCTTTCTTCTCGTAAATATCTAACAATGTCTTCATTGAGCTTGTCTCCGGCAACCCGCAAAGAACGGGAAGCTATAACACCGCCCATAGAAATGACGGCTACCTCGGTCGTGCCGCCACCCATGTCAACTATCACATTGGCTACCGCTTCGTGAACAGGCAGACGAGCTCCAATAGCTGCTGCCATCGGCTCTTCAATAAGATAAACTTCTCTCGCGCCGGCGTTGTAAGTAGCATCTTCAACGGCCCTTTTTTCCACTTCCGTCACTCCCGAAGGAATTCCCACAACCACTCTTGGCCGAGGCAATAAAACAAAACCCTCTCGATGAACTTTATCTATAAAATACTTGAGCATCTGTTCAGTCACTTCAAAGTCGGAAACAACCCCATTGATCAAGGGTCGAGAAACTGTAATATATCCCGGCGTCCGGCCAACCATTGTTCTGGCTTCTTTGCCAATAGCAAGTATTTTGCCGGTTTTTTGGTTCACTGCCACAATTGACGGTTCATTGATTACAATTCCTTTTCCTCGAACATAAACCAGGGTATTTGCCGTACCCAGATCAATTCCAATGTCTTTTGACCAAAAACCAAACAGCTTGTTGAACATTGGTTAAAACATATCAGAATTAATATAAACAATCAAAAACAAAAATCGTAGTAGAAATCTTAAGGAGGCATGAGCTCTATAAAGATTGAGAAATATCGGACAACTTAACGAGTTTGAAATCTTTTTCGTTGCGGAGCTTGAGTTCAACGCTCTCTTTTTCAAGAGTTTTTTTGCTAACGACAATTCTAATTGGACAGCCGATAAGATCGGCATCGGCAAATTTTTCTCCCGCGGTTTTGTCTTCCCGGTCATCGTATAGAACCTCAGCGCCGGAATTTGCCAAATCGTCATAAACTTTATCCGCCTTTTTGTTTTGTTCCAAAGAGATCAAATGAACCTTATAGGGCGCAATGTTTTCCGGCCAGATAATTCCTTCCTCATCACAAGACACTTCAACAACCGTTCCCATCAGTCTTCCCGGACCAATACCATATGAAGCCATAATAACAGGTCTTAAGTTACCGTCGGCGTCTGTATATGTAAGGCCGAGGGGTTCAGAAAATTTTGTTCCCAATTTAAAAATATTTCCAACTTCAATCGATGATCTTTCCGTAAGGTTACTCTTGTTCCACTTCAAATCGGCCAATACATCTTCGTTGTAAACTTCTTTATTAACTGCCCTGTTTTCCTTTTCATTTACGTAAATAGTATCCTCTCCGATATCCGCAACCACTTGAAATTCATCAGAATATTTGGAAAACAAACCACCGGAAGCAAATGTCCGAACGGCGCTTACACCGACCCTTTCAAAAATACGCGAGTATGCGTCGGCAACTTTCTCATAATATTCGTCCAAATCATTTTGGTCGGCATGAAAACTATAAAGATCTTTCATCAGGAATTCCCGCCCTCTCAATAAGCCAGATTTAGCGCGAGCTTCATTTCTAAATTTAGTCTGAATTTGATAAACCGCCTTTGGAAGATCTTTGTACGAACTAATAAAGTGGCGAGCTGTCGCAGCAATCGGTTCCTCGTGGGTAAAACCGAGTCCCTGGTCTTTATTAAAATTATCTTTAAATTGATACATCACCTCTTTGGCAGAATCCCAACGTCCTGTTGCCTGCCAAATTTCTTTATTCTGGAAAACAGACATATTTAATTCTTGTCCGCCAACCACATCCATTTCTTCACGAATAATATTATTAATTTTATTAAGCACCCTCAAGCCAAAAGGCAGATATTCATACACGCCGGCCATAACTTTTGAAACAAATCCGCCCCGAATTAAAAGCCGGGCATTTTTTGCCGTCTCATCGCTTGGCGCCTCCCGAAGTGTTTTGGTAAATAATTTAGATAGCTTCATTGTTTAGAAATTAGAAATTATGATTTTTCAAAAAAATCGGATTATGTCTTTAGTGGTCACATACACCATCAATGCAACAAGAAACGCGAAGCCGATGGCATTTACCAATTGTTCGGCTTTTTTGTTCATTGGCGAACCTTTGAGCTTCTCTACAATTATAAGCAAAGCCCTGCCTCCGTCCAAGGCTGGAAATGGAATAATGTTCAGTACCGCCAAATTGATGGATATCATCGCCGTAAACTGCATCAGGTAATTTATCCCCATTCTTGCGGCTTGACCAGTAAGAGTAGCTATGCCGACAGGGCCCGAAACGTCGGCAATTAATTTACCTTTTAACAAAAGCATTTTGAAAAGCATAAAATACCCGATAACGGTATTCATCGTAAGGATAACCGCATCATATACACCTCTCCAGACCGCTTCATACCACGGATAAGAAACGACCCCCGTGAGAGCCAAAGAAACCCCCAATGCGCCCTGTCCAGCCGGAGGATTCACTCTTGGCACAATTTCTTTTTCTAATATTTCTCTATTTCTTTGAACAACCACGATCAAGGTTTTTCCAGCATTTTCATTTATAAAAGCTTGGACATCTTCCGCGCTAGAAACCGCTTTGAAAAAACCGTTTAATTTAAAACCTGTGACCTCATCAAGAAGCTTGATGTCCGCCTTATCCGCCGGACTATCTTTAGAAACTTCAATTATTTGAACTTGCTTGTCTTTAGCAATTGTCGCTGTCTTATCATCAATTAATCCTATTCTTAACCCAAAAAAATTGGTAACCATCAAAAGAACAACTGCCAAAAAGAAATTCATCGTCACTCCGGCGATAATTACTTTGAGCCGCAAACCAGTCGGTTTGGAAGAAAAACTTCTTGGATTATTTGCTTCTTCTCCTCCTTCGCCTAAAATTTTCACAAATCCGCCGAAGGGAATTGCGTTCACGGAGTATAGTGTTTCACCCTTTCTGATGCCCCAAATCCGAGGCGGGAAACCAAAACCGAATTCTTCCACTTTCATTCCGGCTCTTTTGGCAAAAATAAAATGCCCAAACTCGTGGATAAAAACCAGCACCCCCAGAACTATAATAAAGATTACTGCAGTTATCATGTGTCTCTATATTATAACTAAAATCTGAAAATTCAAAGTTAAAAGCGAAGCCGCTGCCATTTTCTCACGGCTTCCTCTTGGACTATTTCTAGAAATTCTTCCTAATTTATCTGACCGCCCGAAGCAACTCCTGTCGAACCATGCGGCCCTTTGGGCCGTTTTCGACATCCTCGGGTCGGTACCCAGAGAAATACGTTGTATATTTAACTCGCTCGGACAAAATGATTTTCAATCATTTTGCTCCTCACTCATAATTATAGCGTCAGAGCTCCTGAAATAGTTGCCAAACGTGCAGTTTGCGAGAAAATAACAGTGGCCTTCGCTTACAATTTTAAAGAGACATCTTCACTGTTTCTTGGCTCAAGTTTGATATTTTCTGGCAAATCTTGAAAATGCACTTCAAAAGTCCGAACGGGTTTGAGCTTCTTGTTTGATCTCCACTCCATCGGACTAAGTTTAGTAAAATCTTCTTTTTTAAAAACATAAACATAGCCCACAACATCTTTGGCCTGTTCCAATATCTTGAGAGTGGTTTCAAAAAATGGTTTATGTCCATCAGAGCCAAAAGAACTGTAATGCTTTCCGTCATTGGATTTTATCTTGTTACTTATAATAGCCCTGAATATTGCAATTTCTGCAAATGGTGTTGCAACTACTGACGGCTCTCCGTGTGCAACCATTTCTTTTTTGTCTTTATTCCAAACCTTTGCCTGGCGTGGTTCTAATTCTTGTATCAACTCCGTTGAACCGTGAAAAACATAAAGCCCTTCTTTCTCAAGATTCATTAAAGTTTCCTTGCCTCGTTCTATTTTACTTAGACTTTCAATACTCATTAATATGATTTAATGATTTTAAAGCGAAGGCCTTAGTCATTTTAGAACCTATTGGTTTCGAGGGTAACACAATGCTTAAATTAATTGATAATTTGCTTAATCAACAAATTTTAGCCGGAAAATCCCCTTAGGGAGGAACGGATGCTAAAATTTGTTAAGCAAATTGAGATTAATTTAAGCATTTGTCCGAAGAAAGTCAACGGTGAGAAAATGATTCAGGCCTTCGCTTTTTACGACATCAATTCCTGTTCTTTTTTCTTGGTCATATTGTCAAAGATACGATTGAGGTCGTTTATGATTTTTTGAAGTTCTTCTTTGGCTTTAAACAAATCATCTTCCCGGGCCTTCTTTTCTTTGACTTCAGCCTGGACTTTCTTTAATACATCTTCCCGAATTTGTCTGACTCTTACCTTCCCCCATTCAATTTTCTGATGAAGTAATTTGATAAATTCCAGCCGGCGTTCTTCCGTTAATGGCGGAATATTCAACCTAATGCCGGTGGCGTCATCAATAGGGTTTAAACCCAAGGAACTTTCTTTAATGCTTTTTACAATATTAGGAATAGCCTGTTTGTCCCACGGTTGGATGAGAAGTGTCCGCGGTTCAGGAATATTAATAGTTGCTAATTCTCTAATCCTGAACTTGGAGTCCATATAATCCACGACAATATCTTCAACCATGGAAACATGGGCCCGGCCGGTTCTTATTCCAGCTATCTCATTTTTGACATGCTCAACAGCGACATCAAACTCCTTTTTTTTCTGGCTTATGTGGTCTTTATACATAAAAAAATATTAGCATATAATTTTTCTCTAAACAACGTCTCCGCATCCATCGCCAACCTCTCTTCTATCACAACTCCGCAATGCGAACAAAATGGGGTCTCATTTCATAAATATGCGAGAGCGCTTCGCTATTTCGCATATTTACTCATTCGACCCCTGTTTTGTTTAGCCCATTGCTACGTGGAGTGATATCAGAGAGATTGGCGATGATTGCTTTATGTCGAGCGAATACCCCATCCCACCTGATTCATCGTCCTGGATAAGTTTGCTTAAAAGATGAGAAGGTGGGGTGGGGTGTTCGCGATAAATAAAAACCCCTTATTCAAGGGGTCTTATTTCTGCCACAGAGTTTAATTAATGACCTTTTCAAATCAGCCCTAATCGTTGTTCGGCAAGCTTTCAAATATTTCTGCAGGGCATTATCATAAGAGTTCTCACTAGGCCTGACGGGCCTGACATATTCAAGTAGCCCAGCAATACCCATTGATATCAATATAATCGCGAAGAAAATCATCATGAAAAATCCTCCGATAAAAAGACCTGCCTAAAATAATAGAGCAAATTATCGAAAAAGTAAAGGCAAGCAGATTTATCTTTCAAACTAAACTTCCAGCCATATCCCTATCTGAATCACTCCTCGCAGCGATACGGTAACATAAAGAAGCTGACGGATAGGAAATTACCATTATAGCGAAGCGCTCATGGTAATTTCCGTACATCCGTCAGCTCTTTTGTCGTATCGCGGAGATGTGATGAAGAGAGGGATTGGATGGGAGCGAGTTTTGGAACAGGCTGAAAATGTGCCCACCCCGAGCGAGTTAAAGATTGATAAGGAAATTTTCGAGGGCTAGGCGGTGGTTGAATTGAGGCCGAGAGAGAAGGGAATTTAGTTTGAGGAGATTTTTTAAAACTTTATGGTTCGGATTTTCCCGCGACCGAATAGTATGAATCAAGCCGATGACAAGATTTTGGTAATTTTTATCGGCAAATAGCTTTTCGGCATATTGCATACGTTCGGTTATTCCTTGCCTCGCTATACTTATAAACTCGGCTACGGCTTTGGCCGTTTCTTTGTTAATGGTTTTTTCTTCGGGAGGCAAAAATTGCACTTTCTCGCATCGAGATAGAACTGTCGGAAGAATTAATTTGGGTTGAGAACTAACCAAAATAATTACCGTGAACAGCGACGGCTCTTCCAATATTTTCAAAAAGGCATTGGCAGCTTCAGGAACCAATCGGTCAGCATCGTTTATAACTACAAACTTGTACGGGCCACGGTAGGATTTCAAAGATAAGTAGGATTTAAGATTCCTGACATCTTCAATGTATATTTTAGTTTCATCATCCTCCAAACGAGGAGTAAGCAATTTAAAATCCGGGTCGCCTTCTGGCTCCCGTTGATTTATAAAACTAAATAAATCATAAGCAAATAACTTCTTACCGATACCGTCAGGTCCGCAAAAAATATAAGCGTGCGATAAATTGCCGTTTTTAATGGCATCTAGAAAATACTTTTTATTTTTATCAAAACCGATCGTCTTCCAGTTCATAAAATAATATTAGCATTAGCTCTGCGATGTCAATAATACTAAGGCAATTTTTTCCGCTGCGTCAGGCATAGCAAGAGTTTTTAAATTTTGGCTTACAGTATTATATTTTTCAGGCTGAAGCAAAGAATTTATCTGGTTGATTAGAATGTGGGGCGTAAGATTTTCCTCTTCGATCATTGATGCTCCGAATTTTGAAAATTCAAGAGCATTGGTAATTTGCTCACCGCGACTAGCATTAGTGGAAAGAGGTATCAAAATAGCCGGTTTGCCGAGTGCAGCAATCTCAAAAAGCGAACCGGCTCCGGCGCGAGAAACAATTACATCCGACACGGCATAGGCCATCGCCAGTTCTTTCTCGCTGAAAAATGGATAGAGTTTATAATTCATTTTCACAGTATCGGAATATTCACCTTGGCCTTCTTTTATAATTTTATCCTCTTCCGCTTTAACCGCCTTGTGTTGAGATTCCCCGCATTGGTGGATGACCTGAAATTCCTTTGTCATTAAAACAATAGATTCCAAAACGATTTGGTTAATTCTTTGCGCGCCTTGGCTGCCCCCCAAAACCAAAACTGTTTTGAGGTTCGGGTTTAAACCGAAACTTTGGATACCAGTCGATTTGTCACCTGAAACCAATTCTTTCCGGACAGGATTTCCCGTTAAAACTGTCTTGCCGGTTTTAAAATATTTATCACTAGATGCGAAAGAAATAAAAACGGTCTTTGCCAATCTGCCTAAAATCCTATTGGCAAGACCAGGGATTGAATCCGATTCGTGAACAAACAAAGGAATGAAATAAAGCTTCGCCACAAATGCGCCAGACAAAGACGCATATCCGCCTTTGGCAAAGACCACATCAGGCATAAACCAAAATATATGCCAAAGAGCCTGAAAAAATCCTATCAGAACTTTAAAAATATCTAGAACATTTAAAAGACTGAAATATCTTCTTAGTTTGCCGGCTAATATCGATTGAAAATTTAATCCCGCATCCGTTGCCGCTTTTGCTATAAATTTACCTTCTCCCAAAATCATCAACTCTAAAGAAATTCCATTTTGTTCGGATTTTTCTTTCAAAGCATTGGCAACAGCAACCAGCGGAAAAACATGCCCCCCGCTGCCACCCCCGAGAAGTAAGATTCTATAATTCGCCACATAGTAATTTTACCTTAATAACAATTATTTTCCAAACAAAAGACCACCGAAGTGGTCTCAATGAACAAGAGTTGAAGATGTAATTGTCGGATTAATTCTCCAACCGATAATTTTGACAGAAAGCGTTGTGACGGTGCAATGTTCCTTCAACCAGAACTCCATGCACCAGCCAACCGCGATACGGTTCATCCAAAGCGTAGAACCGCCTGCCGTGGCGCCTGTCAGCTTGCATTCGGTCGGCTGGGTGAACCAGCCGCCTTTAACACGGACTTTGCCTGTCGTTGGCTCAAGAACAATAATGTCATACTCTGTCTCATCTTCGGTAATAACCACAAGGGCGTGGTTAAACCCAAGGTCTTTCAAGCACATAACCCCATCCGCCCCTTCAGCAACCCTGGTAATTCCATCCAGCGTAAAAGCTTTGACTTCGCTCATGGCTTACCTTTCTTTTCTGTTAAGACAGCCTATCAATAAGATACATCTAAAATTAGGATGTGTCAAGTTATAGATCTACTTCAACAATCTTCTGCCTTGAAATATGACCCGAGACTATCCTGACATTTGGAGTGTGAAAATATTCTGAAAGCTCTCTGACAATAGCTCTATTCGCCCGCCCCCCGACCGGAGGATCTTTAACGGATACAGTATAATAATTTTTCTTTGCCTCGCCTAAACCTCCCGGCGAAGGCGGGTCAACTTTGTTTTCACTGGAATTAGGTTTGGCTTTAATAAATATTCTCAACAGATCCATTTTTAGAATTAAAATGAAGATTTTTTGTCTCGCTACTGCCGGAAAGGCTTGTTTCAGGAGGAATAGTCACAGAAAAATTTCCGGGATTTTCAAGATCAAAAACCAGTTTCATTGACCTTCCTCTAGGTAATTTTAATCTTTTTTTATCTGGAAAAACTTCTCCCAAAAAAGATTTTTTATAAACTGGCGCAGGAGAAGCCCCGGCATGAGTTACTTCACCATGAGTTATTGCAACAAAAACAGGTATTTTACCATTCAACCTACTGCTAGTTTTTTTAATTTTTTCAGCTAACAATGTTTGGTTAATTGACGCAAAATAACTTAAAAACTTTTTAAAACGCTTTCCTTGGGGTTGCTCTTCGCCCTCTTCTTCAATATCCCAATAATCATTCTGCGGTTGATCTTGAAATTTTATTTCGTTATTGTCTCCTGTCACTGGCGACATGTCTCCGCCACTTCTTAACATTTCTACTAAAACAGGGCTTTCTTGGTAAATTTCAATGCCTCTCTGTCGAAATTCATCATCTAATATTCTCATGCTTGATTGAGCTCTTGCTCGAGGACTGGATAAAAATACAACTATATCAGTTTTGGGATTTATCTCTTGGATTATTCTTAGGGCCGTATCCCTTAATTCATCTTCGCCTTCAGGGGTTATGTCGTGAATACCGGGGTTCCACTTGCCAAACTTTTTTACACTTTCACGTTCTTTATATTCGGTGAGCCCATGGCGAACAATGAATACTTTTAAAAACCTAACCGCCTCAAATTTTTCTGGAGTTGTAAGTTTTTCAAACTCTTTTTTTGAATTCATTTCCGACATGGTTAAAGTCGCTATATTATATCAGAATTGAAAACCCAAACCATTGAACATGTTTATAATATCATCTCTCCTCTGCTTAAGAGCTTGTTTGAGATATGACGATTCTCCTCCAGCTTCGATAGCCTTTTTATAAGTTTCTATGGCTTCGTTGGTTTTTTTATAATCCGATGACCCGGGGTGCATTCTTTTTAATTCTCCTGTTAAATCTTCAACAATTCCTTCCAGAAAAAGGATGGACCTTCTACCGTCAGGATATCCCGCTTGTTCAATAACGGAATCAATAAAATCATAATCAAAAGAAAAACAGAATTTCTTGAAAAGTTCTGAAAATCTTTCTCTGTTTTTAACTTTTATAACCCCATCTTTGACTTCAATTAAATTGTCGTATGCCTCATTGACTGGTTCACCAATAAACTGAGGATTAGCCAGTATTTCCGCCAGTTGAGACACATCAAAGTATCTCGGAAAACCTTTGTGCCCCCCCCCTGGCCCTGGAAAACAAACTGGCACCGTTATCAATGAAGGCAACACGATGCTCCCCCCAACGCGAATTAAACATTAAATTCCAAGGAGTACGGTCATACTGGCCCAATAAAGCATCGACCAACAAAGCGGACTGAATCTTTTCGCTGTTTTGAAACTCGACGGGAAGATGAAGCCCCATTAATTTGTAGTCTGCCAAAAATTCCATCTTTAATTTAAGCTGACCGTTTATTGTCACAAGTTCTGTGTCTGGAACCACCAAATCGGCCTGCCGTAGAAATCTCTGGCCAACAAAATCCGCTCTTAACGTATGCTCGGGACCGCCTTTGATGAGAAACCTTTCTTTATCTTCATTTTTATCTTCCCACAACTCCATGGGGTGGGTTCCGATAGATTCTCCTCTGTAGTCCTGAACAAATCTCAGGCCACTTAGAGGATCTTTTTTGTTATATTCGATTCTTTTATCCGGATTAAGTTTTGGCGCAAAATTCCTTAAAGATACATGCTCTACAATCCAATAGCCAAGCTGGTCAGCAGAAGAATTAAATGTACCTTTTGGTCTTAGTTTTCCCCTTTCGTCCATTTCCAGTTGAGCCGGACTTTCCATGTTTTGGGGCCGATGATCCTCTATCACCCCCACAGTCCTCATTTGTTCGTCTCTCGATCGTCTTTTTCTAGACAGTTCTGTTCGGGTTCGTTCCGAGCTTGATAACAAAGTTATTTTCCGGTCTATTTCTTGTGAAGACAGGCTTATACCCTGGTCTTGGGATAGAAAATCTATCGCCAATTCCGGTATAGAACCCCGAAAACCTGTATCGACAAAAGTAAAATCAAGAGATATTCCATTCTGTTTCAAGTAGTCCGTAATTGTGTCTCTTGACTCCAGATCCTTCATGTTTCTGGTTATAACCACATACTTAACCTCTTTGTCTCCGATGCCAAATCCCGAAGCTTTCAATGCCGTAAAGAAAAATCTTCCATCTCGGCCAAAAACAACTATTCTTGACGGATCGGTATCTTCCAATTTATCGATGGCTTCCCAGTAAATAGGCATATCTTTTTCGTCAACAACTTTATATAATTCCAGTCCCTTTTTGTATCTTCCGACGATTTCAATTATTCTGGCAAAAGACGGTCCCCCTATAGGAAGATTGTTAGGACCAAACGCTATTAATGACAGATTGCTGGTTAAATCATTTGCCATTAACCACCTAACTTTTTCTGCTAAAAGAACTCTAAAATCGGGGATTTCTCTGGTTTTTGTGTGCCAAGCATGATACATCAGGAAAGATTCAGCGTTTTGAGGAAGTTCTGGAAAAGAAAAATTAGAATCATTTTTTATATAATATTCAATCAAAGCTAATTCATCCAAAAGAAACATTTTAAAAATTTCTGAAATTTTGCTTTTACTTTGATCAATAAACTGTTTTATAATTCCTAAGCGGAGTAGCGCTTCTTCTCTGTTATTTTCCAAAACGGCCAAACACAAGACTTCACCTGCCCCAAGAGAAACAATTTCGAATATTTCTTTCTGATTGGATTGTTCCGGTTTTTCTACCGTTGCAGTTAAAAGTTTTTCTTCAATCCTACCAGACAATAAGTTTAGACTGGGATCCAAATTATTATTATCGCCCATATTTTCCACAGTACCACGCAAAGCCATTAAATAATTTGCTCCGTCTACAATAACACTGTTGGGAACCACCGGCCTAAATCTTCTGTAAAAATTAAAGGGTTTACCTTGTTCCCAAAGTCTGGATTGAAAATCCAATGTGTCATTGGTCTTTTGAAATTCCGACGGTCGTGAAACTGAAAGTTCTTCATTTGATGGTGTTGATGTTTTATCGAGATAATTTGGAGGCCAATCATTATGGGGGATGTCCGATTTGTATGAACTTGTAATTTGGCTCGGAAACTTTAGACCCAAAAGAGAGATTTTATTTTTTTCAAACCAGCCCTTAAAAGTCACGTCTTGTTCGGCAAGAGATTGAAGCACTTTTTCACATGCTTCTTTGCCTAAAATAGCTAATAGCGTAAAAGCGGCATGATATAAGTCGAACTGAAGATGCGCTTGTCTTTTATACCCAGGTAATAATATGTGGTTAACATATCGTATAATTGTTTCTACGGCCTCAGGATTACCTTTTTCCCTAAGAAAATCTAGAATTAAGTAAGCACTACTGCCATCAAGACAATTATATATTGCCGGATGATCCAATAATCGATCAAAGAATTCTACGGCATCTTCATGGCTAATAAACTTATAGGTATTAATAGAGGAAAAGATTTCGTTTGCGTTATTAGATAAGCTAAGTTTTTTTTCAATTTCACTCTGTAATTCTTTTTTTTCTAAAACAATGTTCTGCAACTTTTCATCGTCCAATTCCAAATCTTTCTCTAGATTTGGTTGTTCTGGTTTAAAAATCATCTTCCAGATTTTATTTTTGCTCTCCATAACCATGATTAATGCCTTATTTTAGCATTTTTAACATCTCTTGCCAATTATGAGCATTAATAACGTCTTTCTTTTCGGCCCAACCGCGACGAGCTTGGGCAATACCATAACGAAGAAATTTTAAGTGTTCAATAGAATGAGCATCAGTATCTATTGCAAGTTTAACGCCCATATTTACCGCTTTGCGAATATATTCGTCTTTCAGATCCAGTCTGTCAGGAAAAGCATCAATTTCCATGACAGTTTTAGTTTTCTTTGCGGTTTTTAAAAGCTCATCCATGTCTACTTTATAGGCCTCGCGTTTCTGAATGAGCCTTCCGGTCGGATGGAAAATTATGTCTACATTCTGATTTTCCATCGCCCTTTTGATGCGCGCGGTCATATCTTTCTCAGACATATTAAATTTAGAATGGACAGCGGCACCCACAACATCCAATTTTGCCAAAGTTTCGTCGTTTATATCCAGAGTGCCATCTGGCATTATGTTTACTTCGGCGCCTTTAAGAATCTTGAAACCTGAACCATGAAACGTAGAACTTGAATTTATTTTATCAATCGCGGCCATTTGTTTGATAAGCCGTTTTTCATCACTTCCTCCGGTCATGGCGAGAAATTTGGTATGATCGGTAATGAGGATATAGTCGTGGCCGAGTTCTTTGGCAGCTTTGGCCATTGTTTCAATAGAATCCTTGCCATCAGTCCAGTCTGTCTGAATTTGCAGATCGCCTTTTACATCACCGTAGCCGACAAGGTGGGGCAAACCACCAGGTTTACCCTGAGCTTGTCGAAGGGCCGCTTCTATCTCACCGGTATTGTTGCGGATTTCAGGCGGTATCCAAGCCATGCCGAGTTTTTTATAAATTTCTTCTTCGGTTTTTGAAACAAGTAAGATTTTTCCATTCCACAGTCCATAGTCATTCAACATCCAGCCCTTCTTCTCGGCAAGAGTTCGTAGGGCAATATTGTGCTGTTTATCGCCTGTCCAACCGATAAGAGCAGCGCCTGTTGCTTGGGGATCCATAACCCAAATATCAGCATCCGTCTCTATGCTTAAACGAACCAAGGCCTTATGCTTTCCTTTGGAATGAACACTTTGCACTTCAGGAAATCTGATAAATTTTTCAACCACCTCGGAGGGCTTGGTAGAAAAAGCAATAAAATCCAGATCACCGACGGTTTCCGCCATCCGACGTAAAGAACCGCCAAATTCAGCCGACTCAACTTCGGGCAAAGCCAGGATGCATTCAAGTATTTTTTCAGCTGTCGGCATTATTTCGCCTAAAAGACAATGCCCATGTTCTTTTTTCAAAAAGCCGATGCTTTTTAAAATGTTGTCCTCGGTTTTTTTACCGAATCCGGCTTTTACAAGCTTGCCTCTGGTTGCAGCTTTTTCCAACTGATCTCTTGTTTTAATTTTTAGTTTTTTATAAAGACGCAAAATAGTCTTGGGTCCAATGCCTTCAACAGATACCAAGTCCTCAATGTCTACCGGAACCGCTTTTTTGAGTTTATCGTATTCTTTGACACGTCTAGTCTTGATATATTCCTCTATTTTCTTGCCAATAGACGAACCGACACCTGAAATATCTTCAAGCGCTTTAAAACCGCCATGTTTATAAATACCCCTGACATCTTCAGTTAATGATTCAACAGATCCGGCGGCTTTTTCATACATGCGAGGCTTGAACTCCACACCTTTCATTTCAAGCAAAATAGCCATCTCATATAAAATTTTTGAGATTTCTTTATTCATGTACAATATACAATGGGGGTCTTTGCTTGCAAAGACCCCCATTGTATTATTTTATTTGGCACCGTCAGGCAAAGGTCTTACAGTACCTTGAGAGACTTTTCCTTTTAAATCTCGGAAAATTTTAATTTGCTGGATTGCGCCAAAAACAGCAAGCATGCCCCCCAAAAGAAATACAAATCGAAAACCAAATTTTTCCGCTAAAAATCCCCCGAGAGCCGCTGATGTCGCCGCACCTATTCCAATAGCAATTGAGTCCAGAGACCACTCCACATTCTCCTGCATTTTGTCAACATGTCTGGTAAAAATGGCATACCAAGGAGGAATGGCAAAAGATGCTCCGATACCGTAAAGCGCTTGAATCATATAGACATGACTCGTTTTGGTAGCAAATAAATACAAAAAAGGCACCAATGCAATAAGAAAGGTGCCAAAAACCATTGAATAAAAGTCGTCATATTCGCCATGATTTTTATCCAAATACTTGGCTATCGGAATTTGGAGGCCAGACTTGAATATTTGAAAAATAGCGGCAGCAAAACCGACGACCGCCAAAGTCCCTCCGTCAATTTGTTTAGTAACAAATATCGCAAATACCGGCGCGAAAACAGAAAAACCGGCATTAATAAAAAAATCGGATACAACTAGAGTTCTTACAACATGACTTATTTTCATACTGGGTCAGATAATTAATCCATTTTATCATTTTAGAAGCTAAAGAATAGACCGAGTCCGAGGAACGACGAAGATATAGATTGTTCTATATTGAGGAGGAGAGACGAAAGAATCGGTCTTGTTATTTAGCTTCCCTCTTAGGGCGGGCTGATTTTAGACCAAATCCTTCGTTACTCGGACTCGCAGTAGAATAATCTACAGCTTCATCCTCGCGTCTCGGATTTGGCTAAAATCCGCTCCGCTAAACTGATAAAATGGATTAATTATCTGACTTATAAATGCGGAAATCCAAATCCTGAATTGTCATCGTCGCCGATAGGCAACAGGTCAGCGGTAAGTTTGTGGAGAACGTCACGAACGACTGAAGCGGGATTAATTTGTCCCGATTCGCCTTGCAAATTAGAAACACTCGATTGTTCAGGCAATCGAGACCAGAGCTTGGCGGCCAATCCCGCAACATGAGGAGAGGCCATAGATGTTCCGGACAAAATAGCATAACCGCCGTCTTTCCAAGTTGATTCTACATTAACACCCGGAGCGGCAAACTCAATATCTTGTTCTTCTGTGTTATAGGGTTTTGTAGTTGAATTAAGCCCCCGCGAACTCCAGTCCGGAATCTGAATATCTATATTAACAGCTCCCACAGCAATAACACTTGCATCAGCTCCAGGATAATCAATACTCCTAAAATAAGGTCCGTCATTGCCGGCGGCGGCAACAATCAAAACTTTCTTGGAAACGGCATAATCAGAGGCATCGGTTATTAATGGGCTGGGATTATCGGAACCCAAACTCATGTTTACGATATTAGCTCCGCCATCGGCAGCCGTTCTTAAAGCAACAGCAACATCGTCAGCCCAGCAAGTACCATTATTAGAACAAACTTTGTAAGCAAACAGGTTGGCTTCCGGAGCCACGCCATATATGCCAAGCCCGTCCGAACCCCCGTCTGCGACAATTATTCCGGCAACATGAGTTCCATGGCCATTATTGTCATCGCATTTTCCGTCAACAATCCCGACTGGGCCTGAAAAATCTTTACACTCTTTAATTCTATTTTCAAGATCGGGGTGGATTTTTAAAACTCCCGTATCCAATATGGCAACAATAACCCCCGAACCGCCCGATGATTTTGAAAGCAGTGGATTGTTGTAAACCGCCTTAACCCCCCAAGGAACTTGTTCGGCCGGTTTAATTCTTTTTGCCTGAATTTTTCCGCTTGTTATTGGCGCTTGAGACAAATCTGGCAAAACATTTAACTTCTTGACTGGTTCAACTTCTATGCCAAAAATCTTCGCAACGCGAAGATGAAAATCGGAAAGATCGGCAGTAAATCCGTTATCAAAATTGTGCCTAACACCAAATGATTTTTTCCACCAACCGGAGGTGGATTTAACGAAATAACGGGTATCGTCGGTAGCGGCTCGGGAAATATTAGCTGTGAATAAAAGGATCAAAATTATGACTAAATATGCGGTCTTTTTGATTGTAATCATGTAGGATTAATTGTACCAAATCCACCTCAACATGGCAATCCACAGGCCAGAGCTCCGCCCCATCACTTTTCTGCCACGGTTCCTCGTCTCCGGGGAACAGATTCGGTATAATTAAATTGATTTAAAGCCAAAATACGTTGTATATCTGCCCCACTCGGACAAAATTTAAGTAAAGCTTACATTTGTCTTCGTTTGCAGCTATAACAAGATAACCCTCACTTGCCTCCTCGCTACGCCAGCCTATTGCTTGACTATCGCAGACAGGCTGGCGGCTCGGCGCTCGACCTATTATTTTGGAAATCAATCCGCCTCCGCCAGTTGGCGGATGGCGGATCAATCAACCTAACCTGTTTCCTCACCTCGTCAAAGTGTCATAAAAGCGATGAGGCTGCGCTTACCAAAACCCCGGTTGACAATAAGTCTAATAGAGTAGTACTTTTTTATAGCTCTTCGATATTTCAACCACAGGAAAAACCATGAAATGCAGGCGTAGTGAAAACTGGAGAGTGTGGGTTGAAAAGAATCGTCCAGAGTGGTTACAAAAGTGATGTATACCGCCCAATAGGCGGCTTTTGTTTTTTAAATATCTTAGCGAAAGCAGTCTTTAAAACAAGCAAAGCCCGCTTATTTAAGACCTTTTGGTTTCGAGGGTAACATAATACTCAAATTAATTGATAATCTGCTTATTCAATAAATCTTAGCCGGAAAATCCCCGCCAGCTGGCGGGGAGGAACGGATGCTTAAATTTGTTAAGCAAATTGAAGGTTAGTTTAAGCATTTGTCCGTCAAGGAGAAGGTTTTAGGGCTGTGCTTTAGCCAGCCCTGGAATCGCCTCCAGGAGATCCGGAGGCCGTAATCCAACAGGCCGAGAATGGGGGCGGGTTGAGCGACTATTCCTTGTCTGACAAGAACTTATCAATCCCATCTTTGAGTTTGTCGCTGAATTCCTTGAGTTTATCTTTCAAAAGAAGGGATTTTGTAAAAGCACTGCCAAACATGAGTTTTAAAATGTAAACCAAGGCCACGGCACCGCCCAAGAAAAGTATCAAATAAGTAATGTTCACAAGGGAGTCAATGAAAAATTTGTAGCTTTGGCCAAAGAAATAGCCAATAAATAAAGTTGCCAAAACCCAGCCAATTGAACCGATAAAATTATACAGAGAAAATTTCTTAAGGTCGTACTTCAGAGATCCGGCCATTATAAGCGTGGCAATCGTGAGAGAGAAAGTAAATTTTGTAAAAATAATTGCCCGACCGCTATATTTTCCAAAATATTCTTCTACTTTCTCTACTATTTTTCGACTCTTGGGCTTCCCTCTTCCCCATTTATCAATCGGCTTTGCTCCGGCAAAATAACCGATAAAATACCACAGATACCCGTTAAGAACATAACCGACAGTAAATATCAGGAAAATTGGAATAAGCTTGATCGTTCCAGTCGAAACTAAGAAACCGCCAAGAACCATGCTGTTTAGACCTTCAAAGATAGAACCCAAAAACAGAAGCAGGTATTTATACTCAACAATGGTTGGGAAACTTGATTCAAATAAATGAATTACATTTTCCATGCTCAGAGTGGAGGACTTTTTAAAATCTGAAAATCTTTAATCAGGGTATCCTTAGTTGTATTATTATATATCGCCACGGCGGGGTGGTATAGAGGGATAATTTTGATTTCACCATAATTAGTTGTGGCTTTAAAACTCTTACCATGCATCTGGCTTATGGACTTTAACTGATTTTCCAGTCCAAACTTCCTCATAATATAGTCCATTGAGAATCGACCAAGAGTGGCTATGACGGAGGGCTGGATTATCTCTATCTGTCTGTCTAAAAAAGGTCCGTAGGCATTAATTTCATCGGGCAACGGATCTCTGTTAAAAGGCGGCCTGTCTTTGACGATATTGGTTATATAAACATCTTTTCTGTCTATATCCGCGGAAACAAGCAGTTCGTCTAATATCTTCCCGGCCGCTCCGCAAAACGGTTTTCCGGTTGCGGCTTCGTTCCGACCGGGAGCTTCACCGATGAACATTATCCTGGCATGGTGGCTCCCCTCGCCGATAACTGGAAAAACCTTGTTTTTAATTCTTTCCTGGTAAAGCGGGGATTCCTTGAGGCCAATGACTTCGTCTTTGATTTGTCTTAGAAGTTCGGTGCGATCAGACATAAACTTTATTCTAATTTAAATTAAAAAAGGGAGCAAATGCTCCGCTTGAAAAAATTGGGGGCGGCTCATCGCCGCCCCTTCGTGCCGATTTCTAGGCTATCGCTTGACGAATCAGTCGCTCGAGCAGAACGCTCGGGCGAACCGCCGCCCGCGACTTTTTGAACCAACGGTACTTGTTGACCCGTTGGTTCGTGCCGCCACCCGTTCCCCGGATGGCCTTCGTCTTGGTGCCCTCCCGACGAGCATGCCGGGTACCCAACGACTTTCTCAACATCCGACGATTGATGCTCATCACAACCCCACTTTCAGCTTGTTTTTCACTCCGGCTTTCTCGCTGGAGCTGGCCGACGGCTTACCAGTCCCCGCGACGGCTTCGCCACGGCGGACCATGAATTCCGCCGCACGTTTGGCATGCTTCTTGCGAAGCCGCTTACGACGGCGATGATCGCCACGCTCGCCGGGTACCGGCGGGCACTGACTGGGGCTGTGCATACGACCCTGGACAATGAAGTGATCCCCTCTGAAGGGGCACGGAACCTGCATCGTTGCCTCCTTGACCGCTCTATGCGGTCGGTTCTGACTGTTGTTTAATCATTATATCATCTTTGCGATTAATAGTCAAGAGCATAACTGTTAACCAAAAAATAAACCTCCCCTGCTGAAGCGTCAACAAAAAATGGTCAAAAAGTCCCATAAATAAAACCGAGAGAAAGATAAGAAGAAACGAATAGTTATAAAGATTTTTCATGCGTGTCCGCAATACAAAATCTTTGATCAAAAACAACAGAAACATGAGGAAAGCAGAGATGCCCAAAATTCCCGTTTCCGAATAAACCAAGAGGTAGATATTGTGCACCGGTTGATAAAGATTACGCGGTAAATTGGGATCTTTGACCATAAGCCAATTGACAAAGTTACCCGAACCGACACCAAACCAGTTCAAGGAACTCAAAGATTCCTTATTGTAAAAAATCCTCATTTGAACCGCCTCTTCTTTGGAAGAAATCATAACCCGACTGACCGTCTCGGACCAATAAATCAAAAAGAGAGATGTAGCAACAACAACCGTTACTACGGACAGTAAAGCTAACTTCTTATTCCAGTATTCTTTCTTAAATTTTAAATGCACTAAAATGATTCTAACTAGAAAATTTATAAACAAAAGAAATACTGCTACCCGGGCAAAAGTAAAAAAGAAAGCCAAAATAATTAATCCATACATAAGCAAGAAAAACTTGCTTATGTTTTTATAAATCCAGAGATAATAAAAAGCAAAAATTGCCAAAAATAAATATCCGGCCAAAACATTAGGGTGGGGCGTCGTTCCATAGGTGCGGATTATCTTTTCTCCCGCCATATTATAAAAAGAAGCAATGCCGGTCAGATTGGGACTAATAACACTTTCCCCCAACAATCCTAAACCTAAACTTGATTGTTTAAAAAACTGCAGAATAGCAATTATCGCCTGAAATAATCCTCCGTAAATCAAAACAATCATTGACCTTATCAAGCCGAACTTATAAACCGCATAACTTTTGATATAGAAATAAAAGACAACAAATTCTACGAGTTTCAAAACACTATAGGTGCTTAGAATATAGCTGGAAGAGTTTTTAATCGAAATAGCTGAGACGACAATCAAGACAAACAAAAAGTAATCATGTCTCTTAACAAACCTGTGGATAACCGACTTGCGAAGTCGGTTATCCACAGGTGGCTCTATCTTCGGATTAATTAAGTCAAAAATCCAGAATCCGAAAAGAATGAGTAATAAAATATCCGTACCGTAGATAGATATCGACTGCCACTCATTAAAATTCCAATTTTGATGCCACAAAATCTTCCGCGTCTGAAACGGAATTGCAAAAAGCAGAAAATAAAATAAAAATTGTTCGAATTTTCTCACAAACACCATGAGATGATTATATCATTAGCTCACCCCATGCCAAATTTGGTCACGGTTCCTCATTTCGTCATACGCTTCAGTATGATTGGTATGTATTTACCAAAATAACAGGTAACCCACGCTTGCCTCCTCGCGAGATGCTCGGCGCTCGACCTATTATTTTGGAATACATATTCAATCAACCCCAGCTCCCTCCTCGATTCGTCAATGTGACAAATTTAGCATGGGGCTTCGCTTTGTTTTTAAACCATGACCAATCATTGCAAATACATTAAATGTGTGGTATAATTTATAATCTTTGAAAATTTCGGGGGTGAGAGATGAACGCACTGGTTTGGGCAGGCAGTATTCTTGCTCTTCTGACTTACTTCCCATTGTGGAAGCAGATAAGGAGTGGCAAGGCGAAACAGAACCTCCTCACGTGGGCATTGTGGGGTACGCTCGACGCAGTTATTGCCGCCACAATCATTGTTCAGAAGGGTAATTTTCTTTTACCGATGGTATATACCATCGGAAGCATGTTGACCGTGTACTTCATTTTGAAGACCGGCAATAGGGCGGTATGGACATGGTTTGAAACAATGGTCGTCTTGCTGACGATTGCAAGCATGATGATCTGGTATTTCTCCGGCGGAAAGGCCGCCGCCGTTGCAAGCACAATGGCGATGTGCATCGCCGGAATCCCACAACTTGTCGATGCGTGGAAGAAACCCCAAGACATGCCCTTCCTTGCTTATATCAGCTACTCCATTGCCAACTGTCTTTCAACGGCGGGCGGGAAAAGCTGGGCAATCAAGGAGCGGTTCTATCCCGCAGGAGCCACAGTTTTAAGCTTCTTGATTGCCGCATTTGCCGCACGTAAGTATTTTCTGGAGCCGACATCGGTTAAACTAGTCGACAAGAGTTCTTCAACAGGTTTTGAACTGCACTGAATGTGCAAGGAGAAGACATGAACACGAAGAAGACAAAGAAGTCCTGGTTTCGGTGGATACTTGCGAAGCTTCGCCGGCATAATCCCCGCACCTTGACGGGTTGCCGTCCCAAACAGCAACCCGTCAAGAAGTTCTGATAGAGTCGTACCCCACACAACAGAAAGCCCCGCGCTTTGTCAGGCGGGGCTCTTTTATTTGGAATAAGGATAATCAACGGCTCACACACATGAGTCGTTGAAATGTTAAACAAAAGGCCTTGCCTAATTTTCTCACTTATGACGAACAAGGAAACCTACAAGATTAAAAAAGAGCAAGGCCTTGTTGTATTTTTCAGACCCGCAACAGGCGGGCTTGGTGTTCTGAGGGAGTAGGTAAAGATAAGTCATTCAAGGTTCAGGCTTTCCGTCGTAGCAATTTACCATTATACACAAAGCATAAGACGACTAAAGAACCCGCCGTCGTGAGGACAAGTGGAGATTGCCGCTGGAGCAATCGTAACGGGCTGAAAAATGCAATAAGGCCGAGTGATTATTTAATAAACAATGCATACACAACCCCTGCTCCGAACATAAAAATAAGGAGGTAATAAATAAATTTGGGGAGTTCCAGGCTATATTCAGGAACCCGGTCCCCTTTTGATTTTGATCTGACATAAACAAATGTTAAAACAATTCCTTCAAGCCCGATGGCAACCGAACCGGCCAAACTTATAATTTCAATAAAAGTTCGCAGACCGCCTAAAAATAGAACGAGGGGCGGAGCAACAACTAAAATCCAGGCCCATCTCCTTGAAATATTATAATCTAAATGAAACATGTCCAAAAAAGCCGAACCCAGCATCAGAAAAGAAGTACTAACGGCCAAAATACCAAAGAGCGAACCAAGAAATATAATTTTGCCTCCCAAAAATTCATACAACCCCGATATGGCATCGGGCGTGGTCACACTTCCGGATATGCCAAGAACCGTAAAAGCAAAAAGCAAATAAAGCGCCCCGGTTAAAAGAACGGCTAAAAAGATAGAGCTTTTTAATTCAGTTTCTCGGTTTTTTAAAATATTCCTTTGTATGGGAATTGCCGAAAATCCGGCAAAAGCGAACAATAAAACCCCGTAAGGCAAGAACCAGAATTCCGGCTGAATTTCGGTAAAATTGGATAAGTTTATCTTATTAAAGCCAAGACTGAAAATCAGTATAACCACCCCTGTAAACAAAACCACTAAAAGCAACTCGACCCAGGATATCCTTTTGATTCCCAACAAAACCAGCACCGAAAGAACGACAAAAAACACCAAGCTGTATGAAGCCGGTGAAGCATAAAAAACAGAAGAAAAAATATTGTTGAGAAAATCTCCGGCAATAACTACATACGCAAGCAAGGCAGAATATAAACTCAAGGCCACAGAAAAAAATATCACCCTTTTAAACCAAGGTCCGAGATATTTATCAGTATAACCGGTTATTTGATGCTCTTCGTTAGTTCTCAAAACCACTTCGCCATACATTAGATCCAAAAGAAGCATAATAAAACCGATAAATACTAAAAATAAAAAACCAACCCAAAAACCAGCTTTGGAAAAAACAAAAGGAATTCCAAAAACCCCCACTCCTACCATTGTTCCCACCAGAACAGCAACAGAGTAGAGGAAATTCCTATTTTTCAGTATATTCAGGTCCAGGATTTTCACTTTGTTTGAGTTCTCTATATATCCCCCTCCCTTTGTAACGAAGTTCCCGGGTCAGATATTTTTCTATTAGCCAAAGACCAGCCAATACGACATAAGCAATAACAGTAGTAGCCACCGCTTCCTGGTAAAATCCGAACCCGCTGGCAATACCGATAGCAGCGACGACCCACAAACTGGCTGCGGTAGTTGTACCCTCGATCTTATTATCGTCTCGACGCAGAATCGTTCCAGCACCGATAAAACCGATACCAACAACGATATTAGCAATGATGTGATAATCCAAGCCCATTTGCCCATTCACAGAAGGAAAAAGAAAAAATAGCCGTTCAGTTATCACGGTCAGCAAAGCAGCGCCCATAGCCACAAGAACATGGGTCCTCAAGCCAGCCACTTTTCCGGAGCGCTCCCTTTCAAATCCCACAACTCCGCCAAGCAAAGCTGCAACCAATAACCTTGTTATCATCGTCCAGTCCAAATATGCTAAAAATTGAGTCATAAAATAATAATAGTCGAATATAAATTAACAAGCAAGCACTCCACTTACAAATAAAAAGACCGCCTATTTTAGGCGGCGACCGGGATCTCATCTAACGGCACAGAAACACGATTGGGAGGAGGCGCATTTATCGGCATCTTTGGAACATTAAGTCCGGCACGATGGCAATCAGACAAGTGCAACTCAAGTACAAAAAACTCTATATTTTGTCCACAAGAACACGGGGTACAACAAAGCCTCATGTGCCCGCCTTTTTGATTGTGAAAAGGACACGCATGAACACACATTTTTGACTACCTTCACTTTCAAAAAGAACACGAGATTGACTATACACTACTTCAAGGCAACTTGCAAGACCTCATCCATGGTTTTGACAAATACAAATTTGAGGTCTTTTTTGACTTCTTTAGGAACATCCTCTAGGTCTTTCTTGTTATCATTGGGAGCGACAATGATTTTTATTCCAGCACGATGAGCGGCAAGAACCTTTTCTTTAAGTCCGCCTATTTCAAGAACTTTCCCGCGCAAAGTAACTTCGCCCGTCATGGCAACTTCTTTTCTAACCGGTTTTCCCAAAAATAATGACACCAACGCCGTGGTCATAGCCGTTCCGGCGGAAGGACCGTCTTTTTTTATCGCTCCCGAAGGAACATGAATATGAATATCGTCTTTAGTGAAATCCTCTTTAATGCCTTTCTTTGCGGCAAACGTTCTGGCATAGCTTAAACCGGCCTGAGCAGACTCTTTCATTACTGAACCCAACTGGCCGGTTAAAATAAGTTTTCCCCGGCCGGGCATTTTGGAAACCTCAATAAAAAACACTTCGCCGCCAACCGGAGTCCAACCAAGACCAGTCACAACTCCGATTTCGTCTTTGGTTTCCGCCAGTTGATGGGTATATTTAACCGGACCCAGATATTTATGGATGTCTTTTTTGTTTATAACAATCTGTTTGCTTGAATGAGACTCAACTAATTTTCGAGTTATTTTCCTGATAACCGAAGCCAATTGCCTCTCTAACTCTCTGACTCCGGCCTCACGGGTATGGTTTCTTATAATATCCTCAAGCGCTGAATCAGTAAAAACCAAAACTTTTTTCTTTAAACCATGGTCTTTAAACAACTTCGGTAAAAGAAAATTTTTGGCAATATGGAATTTTTCATCCTCCGAATATCCTGGAAATTCTATAATTTCAAGACGATCTCTCAAGGCCGGTGGAATCGTATCCAAAACATTAGCAGTCGTGATAAACATGACATCGGAAAGATCGTAAGGCACTTCTAAATAATGATCGGAGAAAGAATGATTCTGCTGGGGATCCAATGCTTCCAGAAGAGCCGAGGACGGATCGCCACGGAAATCCATGCCAATCTTGTCTATTTCATCCAGCATAAACACCGGATTTCTAACTTTAGAATTATGAATTCCCTGAATAATTCTTCCCGGCATAGCCCCGACGTAGGTTCGGCGATGGCCCCTAATTTCCGCTTCGTCCCTCAACCCGCCGAGAGAAACCCGGATAAATTTACGACCTAAAGCCCTGGCGATAGACTGGCCGATAGATGTTTTCCCGGTACCGGGAGGTCCGACAAGACACAGTATCGGCCCTTTCAATTTGCCGACTTGTTTTTGCACAGCAAGGTATTCCAGAATTCTTTCTTTAACTTTATTGAGTCCGTAGTGGTCTTCATTTAGTATTTTTTCCGCTTCTTTCAGATCTATTTTTTCTTTGGTCTTTTTTGACCAGGGCAACTCAGTAAGCAAATCAAGATAAGTTCTCAAATATGAAACCTCCGGATTGAAAGGCGGCATTTTGCCGAGACGATTTAATTCCTTAACGGCTTTTTCTTCAATGCTCTTTGGCATTCCTGCCGAAATGATCTTAGATTTCAACGTATCCACTTCATCTTTTTCATCTTCCACGCCCAACTCCTTTTCAATGCTTTTCAATTGCTCTCTCAAAAAAAGCTCTTTTTGCATTTTGCCGATTTGTTTTTTGGTTTCTTTGGTAACAGTCTTCTCCGCCTCCATTATCTCCATCTCGCGGACAAGAAAAACATTCATCTCCCTCAAAGAATCTATCGCACTTTCTAATTCAAGTATGCTTTGCTGATCTTCTATCCCTAGATTTAAATTAATCGTCATCAGACTTAATATCTGCTCGGTGTCTTTAAGTTGAAGCATCATATAAATAATTTCCGGCAATATAGTCGGAAAGGTGCGCGCTTCCGAAATGGTTCTAAATTGCTCTATTGCCCGCCTCAAAAACGCCTTTTCCTCAAGGTTGTTTCTCGTGATCAAATTAAACGGTTCGGTCTTAACTTTAAAGAATGGTTCTTCGCTCAAAAAATCAGTTATTCGCGCCCTGACTAACCCTTCCACGTCAACCTTAGAAGATCCGTCAGGCAGTTTAAAAACAGAAACTATTCTGCCGATAGTGCCCACCGTAAAGATGTCTTTTCGGCCAATATTATCTTCGATGTTTTTTTGAGTAACAAAAAACACAAGACGTTCATGAGCCAAAGCATCTTCAAGGGCGACAACTGATTTGGGTCTTTGGACTATAAGCGGAATAACCACTTTTGGAAACAAGACGGTATTCTTGAGAGCTATAAGCGGAAGTTGTTCCGGTATTATTATATTGTTAGCTTTAAAATCAGCCATAAAAACTTGCTCGTTCGCATTGCTCGGCCTATTACTTACGGCCGGACGCAATGCTCTGACCAACTTCTTCGTTAAAAGCTCCGGTCCTCCTTCGTCATAGCTATCTATGACTCAGTTCGATCCTCGCTTTTGCCTTGAATTTGGCCAAACGAGCGGCGTTTTAGTTTAAGAGATTATACTTTGTATAATTTGTTCACTCGGATAAAGCATAAGCAAGCTTACGCTTTACTCCTCGCTCTCAATTATAACATAAACTTATCCAAAATCAATAGTAGAACTCTTCCCGCGGAGGGGCGTTTTTCACTATTTCAAAAGCCTCTTCAGCGGTGTCAACAATTGTATATAAATTCAAATCCTCTTTGTCAACGGCATGCATCTTACCAAAAATTTCTTCATGAAGCCATGAGTGTATCGGGCTCCAAAATTCTTTGCCAACCAATACAACCGGTATTTTATCTGAAATCTTTTTGGTCTGAATCAACGTCAAAATTTCAAAAACTTCATCAAGCGTGCCAAGTCCTCCCGGGAAAAAAACATAGGCCCTGGCAGCATAGGAAAGCATTAATTTTCGAACGAAAAAATAATGAAAGCCGGTGCTTTTCCTTACATAGGGATTGATTCTTTGTTCCGTCGCCAACTGAATATTGATCCCGACAGATTCTCCGTTGCCCTCAATTGCTCCCCTGTTTCCTGCTTCCATAATCCCGGGACCGCCACCGGTAACAACTGAAAAACCCTCTTTTACAAACATGGTTCCCAATTTTCTTGCTTCCTCATACCATTTGTTGCCTTCCTTAAAACGAGCCGAACCGAAAAAAGTAACTGTTTTTTTAAAATCAGCCAAAAACTGCCAGCCCTCAATGAGTTCCGACATGATCCTCAAGACCCTCCAATGAAGAGAAGCCCTGAAATCTCCTTTTTCTGGCTCCCCAACTTGTGGAAGCTTAGAAGCCGGTAAATTCATTTTGCCTTTTTCATTGGTCATATATTTTTATAATAACTAATTTTAATGGTTCACACAACCTGTCACTCGGCCTTATCCCAAATCAGACCACATAAAACTCTGCTGAGTTTTTGTTCTATCTCGGCCCGTCGGCCTCCGAACGTTCTTCTTTGAGACAAGGCCTCGCTCTCCAATTTTTTAAACTTTAAATAAATAAAAGGCCCAGCGAGATGCGGGGTTGCCGGCAAATGCCGGGCTTAGTTTGAATTACTTTTTCGGCGGAACTTTCTTGCCAAGCTCCTGAAGTTCCTTGGGAGTCAAGTTCTTCATTCGCTCCAGAACGGTTTTGGCATCCTCTGTCGCTTCTTCTTGAGATCGATGTTCGGTCGCAGAAGATTCGACTTTTCCCTGCAAAACGCTTTTGGAAAGCGGGAGGGACAAATTATCAAACTCCGACATCGGGACCACGTCCTTGTCTGATGCGTAGAACCCGATCTTGACCTTGTCTCCCGGCCTGGTCACGATGAGCTTGCTTGAAAGGCCGGGACCGGCCGTGAACAGATGCGGAACGTTTTCCAGATAGAGATAGTACGTCGTCCCTGCCTGGAGCGTCTCGCTGCTGGCACGAGCTACGACGCCTTCAATATGCTGAATATCCCTCTTGGCTTCAATGGCCACTCTCTGGTCACGCTCCGAAAGCATTTTCTCGTAAGCGCGCTGGGATTCGTGTGCGTTGGTCCCGACGGCAAACAATTGGAAGTCGTTGATGGGAACCATCGCTACACCCTGGAACGCGTGCTGACTGTTAAGGAGCGGCACAACGGCAGTCGGCAAGCCTAATACGTTGTACAACGAGACCGTTTCAAATTGGGTGCTATCAAGCACCCAATTTTGCTATCTGTAAAGGATTACATTCTCAATTAACATGTTAAATTGGGTATTATGACTAAAAAAAGAACCCAAAATGCCCAGTCTGCGGCAGTAATAAAACAATTAAGAAAGGAAGTAGAAAAGGATTAAAAAGATTTTTCTGTAAGAAACAAAAGCATTCTTTTTCAATAGACCACAGAGTAAAACCAATCTTTTGGATACCGCATATTGACGGAGTTCCATTCAGAAAACTGGCTGACCAGTATAGCACATCTCCAGCCAGAGTTTTTAGACAAGTAGAAGACGAAATGAATAAGTTGCCAGAAAATACTTGGCTATCAAGAGAATACTGTAATCGGTGGTCAGGTAGATTAGTTGTTGATGGGAAATATGTAAAAGTTAAGGGCTATGATAAGAAAATACCTTTTATCTACGGCATTGATTATCTAAGCCACGATATACCAGTCGGTGTTTTAGCTCCCAGTGAAAATGAATGGGCTTTCAATAAATTCTTTAATTTGCTTCATACTGTCCGCTATCCTCTTCAGATTGTGATAGCCGATGACATCCGGTGCTTTAAAACCAGCTCTAAAACAGATTTATCCGACAGTTCCGATACAATTATGCCATAACCATTACTTTGAGATTTTAAGACAAATGCTCAGAATTAGAACCGAGGAAAAATATCATGATTTCTTCTACGAGTTAAAGGGGGCTTTTAATGCTCAGTTTAGACAGCAATGCCCTAATACGACCAATATCATTGAGAGCTACAATTCTCACCTACAAGCCAGATTAAAAAGCGTTAAAGGCTTCCAGGGTTTCCACTCGGCTGAAAGATGGCTAAATGCTTGGATGATAAGGAGAAGAACCAAATCTTTTACTGATTGTGAGGAGCCATTCAAACATCTTAATGGGAAATGCCCATTAGAAGTTGCCTTGAAAAAAGATGTTGAGTTTCCAGAGATTTTGGGGATAAAAAGAAAAGCCCAATAGGGCTTTGGGGGACATGCGTCTAAAACTTTTTTTAGAAGTTGGTAAGAAAAAATGCGAGATCATCTCGCATTGTATTGGGTTAAAACTTTGGTGCCTCTCTATACTTTGACAGGTCTAAACCTTTTTCACCTGCTATTGCTTTACAATGACCACATTCTTTGTAGTGATTTTGAAGACTATCTAATTCATCAGGGGTAAGTTTTTTCCGTCCGTCTTCATATCTAAATATAAATTTCCCCTGGAAAGCCTCGCAGTCAATCTTAATTGGCATTTGATTCTCTTTTTGAATGAACTCTACGCTTTACCAGCAGAATATTTCCGAATAAGGTTACAAGAAAAGGAATGTATAAACCAAGAAAGACAGAAAACATTATCGTGGATGCCTTTAAATTCCAACCCCCAACAACAAGAGATAGTGCAATGGCAGAGGGTACACCTACAAAATAAAAACAAAGGTAAAACAGCGACTCCATTAGATTAAGAAAAGAATCGCAAGCGTTAACTATTTTTTGAAAGCATGCCGTTAGCATTTTCTGGTCTCCTTTGAACAAACTAAAACCGTGCCTTATGATAGCACGGCTTTAATTATATGTCAATTTTTGCGAAAATTTGCCAAAAGATTAAAGAGAAGATTTTAAGATAAGAAAAAGAGAAGAAAAGCACCCAGAATGAAACGGACACCGACAATTGAATTGCCTTGCCGCGATAGATGGCATTCTCGTATGTGCCCATCCGCATGTGAGCCGGGTCTTTGGGCTGAATGTCTTGCGTCCAAAACCGCTCCTCGACTTCTCCGAGCATTGACGCATAGTCGTTCGATCGAAACATTTCAGAAGTGCCAATACTAATGAAGACGTAGGATACCATGCCGATTACTGGAAAAACCCAAGCCCACGGAAAAGAATTGCTTTCTTTTCTCCAAGAGTTTGTGTTGATTGACGCAAAAGTCGCCGCAACCAACCACCAAATCAGTGTCACGAAACCAACCACTCCGAAAAGCGGATAGGCCGTCGAAATGGTTAAACCGTAGAACAGCCACCAATTGGAAAAGAATGCCACGACACACTGCCCGATAGCAGTAGCCGGCTTCCTAGCCAACATGAGTGGAAAAGCACCGACAACCGCACTGATCAATGCCGCAAATAGATACATCTGTTGTCTTCTCCTTTTGTTGTTTACGAACTGACTACCGGCCAAGACATTAACATGGCTTTATTGTAAAGTCAAGCAAAGTTTAAGACAAAACAAAAACCGGCTTTTTGGGCCGTTAACATGCTCATGAAATATCTAGAGATTTATCTTGCCTCGATTACATCCAATCTGATTTCTGTTTTACTAACTCGATCGTCTATGTGTCTGTAGTCGTTCTTTAATGTTTTAACATCGTCGCGTATTCCATCCTGGTTTTCCAAAATTAAACCCAGCTTATCATCAATACTTTCAAGAAGTGTGCCAACTTCTGTTTCGCTGAATATTTTGACAGCTTCAGGATCGAGTTGTTTAGGTTTAAAAGTCATAGATAAATAATATCAGCCACATAAAACTTGTCAACAATTCCAAAATTTTTATGCTATTTTAAAAAATTAAAAGCTTCCCAAGCCCACATACTCCCAGGGAGAACTTGCGCAGGCCCCGAAGCTTGGTGCTTGGTGAGGGGCTGAGCATGAAGACAGCCGAGGCTCGCAGGAAGCCGAGGACTATCGGTCGAGTCGGGGGTATGTGGCTGGGGAAGAGAGACTCGGACTTTTAAGAATCAAAAAAAGAGGGGTGGGACACCATTGCCCCCTTCCCCTCCACGACGACACCGGCTAGCTACCGACGACCGAGCTGACCTGCGCGACGAGAGCCGCCAGATCGCTCGCACGAGCGTCGGCAAGCCTTGCTCGAGCCTCGAGACTGATGTTCCTGGCCTCCAAATCTCGAATTTCGTCCAGATTGTCCTCAATCTGGGCGAAGGTTCTTGTCGAATTGGCTGCCGCAGAGACCCTCGCCTCTGCAGCTTCCTCAACCACCGTGAACGGATGGCCGAGAAAACTGATGGTCGCCACGACGGCCTTCAGGACATCGCTGGATGCCCGTCCAAGACCGTGGGCCTCGAACGCTTCCAGCCCGAACGGTTTGATTTCGGCAGCGTTTGACCGCCGAACCAAACTGCCGACAATCACGCCGAGGACCCCCACGAGTCCCATCAAAATCCATGTCCCCATTGGTCTTTCTCCTTCAGAAGCTTTATTAACGGGTTTCGTCTGGCGCTTCTGTATCCAGACAAAACCTGAACTCGTATTTACATTATACACTTATCAAACAATAATGTCAAATCACCCTATCTTTTATGGCTGTTTAATCGCGAACGCCTCATCCCAAATCAGACCGCATAAAACCCTGCTGGGTTTTTGCTCTATCTCGGCCCGGGGTAGCCTCCGAACGTTCTTCTTTGGAATAAGGCGTTCGCTTACGATATTTAAGGTCTCAGCCACATACTTAAAACTAAAAAGCGAAACCCTAACCCATTAGAGGGACTTACGGAGTTCGACTGGAACGAGTACGAGGCAAAATTCTAGCAAGAATTTATGCCGTGCCCGAGAATGGGTTAGGGTTGAGCTTTTGAAACTGAGGACTATCGGTCGAGTCGGGGGGTATGTGGCTGGGGAGCAAGTCTGAAAAATGATCAGGCAGGAGCGAGAAGCTACAATTCAAAACTCTCCCCTTGCGAGGGTACAACGGCGTCAATATTCAAATCTGTTTTGACCTTTTCGGCCAAAATTATAGATGAATCCTCTTCTCCTTGAACCACAAAAACTTTTTTGAGTTTACCGTCTGATCCGGCGCTTTCTATCCATTTAAGTAGCATGGCCTGGTCGGCATGGGCTGAATAACCGCCGATTGCCCGTATCTGGCAATTCACGGCAATTTTCTCGCCAAATATTTTGACTTCTTTTTCGCCGTCCAAGATTCGGCGCCCCAATGAACCCATAACCTGATAGCCCACAAACAAAATAGCCGAATTGGGATCGGGCAAATATCTCATTTCGTGATGTAAAATTCTTCCCCCCATGGACATTCCCGAACCGGCAATTATTATTTTGGGCCCCTTCACGTTATTGATGGCTTTTGATTCATCAACTGTGCGAGTGAACGTCAGGCCCGGGAAATTAAATATGTCATCGCCCGATTCAATGACATGGTGGGCGGTTTTATTGAAATAGTTCGGATACTTCCGGTAAACCTCGGTAAGGTGGGTGGCTAAAGGCGAATCGACATAGATTGGAACGCGAGGTATCTGGTTATGATTTATAAGCTGATTCAGTTCGTATAAAAGTTCCTGCGTTCTTTCCATGGCAAATGAAGGCATCATCAGGGTTCCCCCTTTAACCATGGTTTCTTTAATGACATTCTCCAGCATTATTTTTCTGGACGCGCGATCTTCGTGAATTCTTGAACCGTAAGCTGATTCTACCACTATGTAATCGGCATCTTTGGGAAAAAATGGCGGCTGAAGCAAAGGAGTCGGTGGATTGCCAAGGTCCCCGGTGAAATAAATCTTCCCTGAATTTTGAATTAGGCTCGGAAATTGTATTTCTACAATTGACGAACCCAATATGTGGCCTGCGTCATGCAGAATGGCCTTCATTCCACCATCGAGATCTATTGGAACTTCATAATTAAAACCTTCAGCTAACTCCATGACTCCGTCCAAATCTTTTAATTCAAATAAGGGTTCCCTGCCCTCTCTCTTGGCTTCTTCGGTTATTATTTTTAAGTTATCAGGCAAAGCCTTCCTGATCATATCTAAAGTCGGTTTGGAAGCATAAACTTTTCCAGTAAAACCCTCCCTGAACAATTTTGGAAGACGGCCGATGTGATCGGTATGGCTATGAGTTATGAATACAAATTTTATTTGTGCCGGATTGTAGGCAAATTTTTCATAATTCATGTCTTCCGAATATTTGGAGCCTTGATTCAAACCGCAATCCACTAAAATTTTAACGTCCCCCGCATCAAGCAAATAATTTGCTCCTGTAACTGTTTTTGCTCCTCCGTAGAAAGTTATTTTCATAAAAATATCGCTACTAAATACCCAATTATAGCCATCGTCGCAATCGGAGGTAATGCCGCCATCGCTTTTCTCTCTTTTTGATTCACAAAAATAAGATGGGTAATAAACAATCCGGCTAAAGAAAATACCGCCACGATTATCGCACTGTCAAGGGAATATCCGGCCACTGAACTTGCTAGAACAACAGGCAAACCGATATCGCCCGAACCTAGAATCATAAACTGACCTCCGGCTGCGACTTGATTTTGAGCTTCCCGCTTGTGAAAGAAAAATCCGTTCATTTGTGAAGGAATTATAAATCCGAAAATCGCGCCCGATTCTATCATGTTTTTAGCCATGCTTACCATATGTTTCGTAACATAGACGGCGATAATATCGTAAAAAGACAACGCCACCATTACTATAATTGCCGTTCCGGGGGAAATAGCCAAGCCCAATAAAGACCCGATACCGGCTATTGCCAAAATTATCCCGACATTGTGGACGAGAACATTCTTAATCAAAACAAAAATGGCTACGATAAAAATAGTAACCCAAAAATCCCAAGGCAAACTTGATAACGTACCCGCGACCACACTAGTGCCGGAAAAAACGATCAAAACCAAAAATAGTTTAAAAGAAAAACTGGCCACTTTTTGATATTTTGAAAAAAATATAAAAAATATCGCTAAAATCGCCAAAAAAACAGCATCTTCCCAGCCAAATTTTATCTTTGGAACTACTGTCGATGCAGTTGAATTAACAATCTGGTAAGCTGAAAAAATACCCACCAGCAGCGTCGTGCCGAATAATATAAATTCTTTTATATAGAGGTCTATTTTAAATTTCATGTTATTTGAACCATGGTTTAGCAGGATATTGCTGAATTATGTACCTATATCCCTTGTCTTTTGGAATCTCGACCTGATTTTCTAAAATCCAGTTGTTTATCAAATCTCTTTCCGTAGAAGAGATGGTTCTGACTTGAGTGCTTTGAGAATCCAAAACAATCGAGTCAGATTCAAAATTCTTCAGAGCTATAAACATCAAACCAACAAAAAAAAGTCCGAGCAAAGAGATGTAAAATGCGCCAAGACGTGATTCAATTTGCAATGTTAACAGGTTTCTACTCATCGGATTGTTTTTACAGTGAGCCTACCGGACTATTATAGTTCCGGTTTCTTTTATATTCCTGTCGCCGTGATAATCAAAGATACCCTTTGCCGCAAAAGTAAAAGAAAAGTAGCTCCCCTGGGGAATATCACCTATACTGTCAAAACCAACCAAACTGCTATCCGGACCGGAAATTATTCTTATCGGAAAGATGCTTTCGTTTTTGAACCTTACCGTATCGCCGGCATGAATCCTTAAATTGGTCGGACTAAACACGCCGCTTTTATACGAGACCGTATATATTCTTGAGGGTTTGATTTCGGTAGGAAGGGTTTCGGTAGGCGTCGGCAATCCGACATTGGGATTTTGAATTCTGCCCAGCATGCTTACAGCAAGGCCAAAAAGGACAAGGGTTAAGACAATGAGCATCCAAAAAAGTCCCGGACCGTTGATAGCCGGCAGTTTTTTTTCTTTCTTCTTTGCAACAACAAGTTGTGGTTCAAAATCTGTCATACATCTAATTTAATCTTAACAATTAAAAAACTTCCGATCAAGGAAGTTGGCGTCGAATCTTGGAAACTTTTGCCTTTATCCTCTGCCAATCGGCAGATTCACCAAAACAAATATTAAACGCCCTGAGTCGATTCTCGTCAGCAGGAGATTTTTCAAAAAATTCCGCTAAATGGCCGTTGTCAAAAAGATAATTCGTATCCGCCATGTGAGAGCCGAAAATTATAAAAAGCATCATGTATTTCAAAAGTCTTTGAGCTTGCCTGATGTCTTGGCCTCCAAAAGCGATAATCCACTTTTCCTGCAGATATTCAACCCCAAAAATCCTGTTAATCTGGACATCTAATCCTGTGTCTTTTTTCAACCGGCAGACATTAATCCATTGCCGGCTAATTTTTTCCTCATTGGTGTTAAATATTTCTTCGTAAATTTCTTCGACTCTTTCCCAAACTTCCCAAATGGTCATATTCAGAAAAAGAGCATGGTAAGCTCTATGGGATTTTAGTTTATATGGAAAAAGGTTAAACTCGTTAGTTTCTCCACCTCGGCTGGAAGGTATTAGATGATGTAGATTAAAGTTTCGGAGTTGATCGCTATAGAGCCTGTGGAGTTCAGCCTTACCTCTTCCTCTGGGAAGTGCCAAATGGAACCTTTGTGTCAATGAGCTATTAGGGAAATAATATACCGGTTTATTTAAATTGGCAAGCAATTAAAAAAGCAGGCGATGCCTGCACAATATCACTTCAAAACCGGTTTCTTGAAGCCGTTTGCTTCAACGATTACAAGTCTTTTGGAATCGATATTGATGTAATCATCAAAAGCCACTCTTGGAAATTGATACAAGAGGAGGCGTTCATGATTGTTAACATTCCTCTCAACTCCGACATAAACGTTTTGTCCGGCCACATATACAGAGGCCACTTTGTAGTACTTACCAGGAGACAGGGCCGACCCTTTCCTTGGCAGACCGCTCGGAAATTCCTCTGGCACACCCACAAAAGTAACCAAAAAAACAAGGACCAGACCAAAAGATAGGGGAAGGAAACCAAAATTTTCTTTATTGACCAACAATGCGATACCGATAGCAAACACGGTCATTCCAAGCAACCAAACAACGATTACAAATGTCATTACCGACCTCCTTGTTGTCGAAGAACTTCTCGGACAATTTCCTTGTCGGACCAGGGAATTTTCTTTCCCCCGGCCACGGCCATAGAAATCTCCGAGCCTTTTCCTGTGATAACAACAGTATCACCTCGACCGACTTTTGTCAAGGCAGTTCTGATGGCTTCTTTTCGGTCCAGGACTTTATGAACTTTTAAACTTTTTAACTTTGAACTCGATGAAATTCCAGAAAAAATTTCTTCGATGATTTTTTCTGGAATTTCATCATATGGGTCTTCATCGGTCAAAATTATTTCATCGCAATACTCACTGGCAATTCTTCCAAATTCCGGCCTTTTCCATTTGTCTCTTCCTCCTCCGGCGGCGCCAAGCACACAAATAAGCCGATGGCCAGCATCAAGGTCGGACCTAGTAAGTTCATCTTTCAAGGTTTTATAAACAACTTCAAGCGAATCGGGAGTATGGGCATAATCCACTACCACCCTAAATGGTTCTTTCTGCAAGAATTCCATCCTTCCCGGGATACTTTTTATTTCCCCGAGGACCGTCCTTGTGTTTGGAAGGTCTATTCCGTACATAGCGGCAGTAGATAGAGCCGCCAGACAATTTAAAACATTGAACTTGCCTCCGAAATTGATATTAAATTTAATTCCATAAACATCAAACGAGGCCCCATCCGATTTCAAATCCAAATTTTGAGCTCTCATATCCCCGCTTTCTGTTCCATAAAATATTGTGTGCTTTGAAGAAAATTTTGAAAACAACTCGATATTTTTGTCATCAGCATTCAAAACGTGAATATTCTTTGTCTTGGAAAATAGTTCCTGTTTGGCTTTGTAATAATTCTCAAAAGAGCCGTGGCTTTCAAGATGCTCTTTGTGCAAATTGGTAAAAACCGCACAATCAAAATTAATTCCCAAATGCCGCTTCTGTTTGATACCTTCGGAAGTTACCTCCAGCACCACATACTTACATCCGGCTTTTTTGGCTTCATAAAAAAATTTCTGCAACTTGAACCGCCCCGGCATTGTCATTTTCAGATTATTTGGCCACTCTTTATCCTTTATTTTAAAACCAAGCGAGCCGATTGCCGCAATCGGCTCGCCAACTCCTTCAAAAATTTTAGAAATCAAATAAACAGTTGTCGATTTGCCTTTAGTGCCAGTCACGCCTATGACTTTCAGAGATTTTGACGGATTGCCGTAAACAATACTTCCCAAATGCGCTAATCCGGCATGATAACACGGCGCAAAAAAATTAAATACCGATTTAGGTATTAATCTCTTGATGCGATATAAAGTTTTATCTAACAAAGATTCTCGAAACATGGTTGATTATTTACTGAATCCTAAAACACTTTTCTTGCGACTTTATATGTAAAGTACCAAAATCGCGAGACAGGCAGATCAAACGAACCGGAATATTCGACTTCTCTGCCGCCCCAACCAAGTTTAAATCTCGTCACTCCCGGCCAACGTTGAGAATCTATGCCCCAAAGGTCGTAAAACTTACATCCTGAAGCTTGAAGCGTTTTTATGTTTTCCCAATGGAGCGCATATGGAGCCATCATGCTTCGGGCATCATAGTCAGATGCACCGTGAAGATAGTAGCAGATATCGCCATAAGTCATCATTAACGCTCCGGCTACGGCTTTATCTTGATGGTATGCCAATACTAAATCCACCCTCATTTCACCTTGCTGAAAGTATTCGACTAATTTTTTATAATATTCCTTAGAATGACTTCCGAATCTGTCCCGTTTGGTAGTCTTTTTTAATAGTTTCCAAAAAGTATCCAAGTCTTTACCTGCCTCGCCGGCAGACAGGCTGTCTTTTACAACAACACCGTACTTCTCGGCCACTTTTATATTGTAACGAGTTTTGTGATGCATTTCGGCAAGCAGTTCTTCTTCGGATTTTTGAAGATCTAAAACAACTGTCTTGTGCGGCTGGATCTCTTTGACTGACCTTTTGATCCGCCAGCTGGTGGATAAATTGTGTATCGCTTCCGGCACCTTATCGTCTAGCGGTTCAATCTTAATAAAAATTGATTTTTGATCTTTGGCTAAATTTTTAAGATAAGCAACAAACTTGGCGACTTCATTATTTATGGTGCCGGTAATGACATTAAAATTTATTTCCGGCCCATGCGGAATATATAAATAATTTTTTCCGAAAGGCAAATCATGCTGAATTATATTTGCTTTAATTTTTCCATCATCAAACCGCCAGGTTTTCCGTCCAATGTATTTCTGAAAATCTAACCACTCCTGCGTTTGTAAAAAAGATTTTATCATTTTATCGGCGATTTTTTCCCAGTAATTTAAGCGCTTCTCTTACTCTTTGTTCCAGCGTCTTGCCCTTGGCATCTTCTTTGAGGGCATCTTTGGCTTGGCTAAGAGTATAACCAAGCGCTACCAGTGCTTCCATGGCTTCTCCTTCTTGACCCAAATCCATTCCTTTCATGTCCCCAATCTCAAGATAATCAACCCTGTTTTGTAATTCCATTATCAGCCTTTGCGCGGTTTTGGGCCCCAGACCGGATATTTTTTTCAAATAATCAGGGTCATTGTTCACTACTGCCGCTTTCAAGTGTTTCGGTTCCACCGAAGACATTATATTTAAAGCGTTTTTGGGACCTATTCCTGATACAGAAATAAGGAGGTGAAACAGTTCCAAGTCTTCTCTTTTTTCAAAACCATAAATGTCAAAAACTCCTTCCCGCATATTCAATTGAGAATGGGTAAAAAATTTTACAATGGGGGTCTTTGTATTGACAGGTGGGTTGATTTTTGATAAACTATTTAGCAATTTAGGGACTATATTTACCTTATACCCTATACCGCCCGTATTCAAAATAACGTATTTATCGCCAGTATATTCAATTTTCCCCTCTAAGTACGAGATCATCGGTTTAAGAATAGCATTGAAAATAGAAATAAAAAAGGCCCATCATTATTTATAATGTTCAAACTTTCATCTAAATTCGAGCCCACCGGGGATCAGCCCGAAGCAATAGAAAAATTAGCTAAGGGTTTAAAAACCGGCAAAAAGCATCAGGTGCTTTTGGGTGTCACCGGCTCGGGTAAAACGTTTACGATGGCCAAGATTATCGAGCATTATAAAAAACCGACCTTAATCATTTCTCACAACAAAACTCTCGCCGCTCAGTTGTATAAAGAATTCAAAGAATTTTTTCCCAAAAACGCCGTTCATTATTTCGTCAGCTATTATGATTATTATCAACCGGAAGCGTATATTCCCCATACCGATACTTACATAGAGAAGGATTCCAAAATAAATCAAGAGATAGACCGCTTGCGCCATGCCGCCACTCAAGCTCTCATCAGCCGAGATGATGTAATAATTGTTGCTTCCGTTTCGTGCATCTACAACCTCGGCTCACCGGATGATTATAAAAACTTGGGTCTCCAGATATTTGAGAATAAAAAAATGAATTCGTCTGAATTGGTGCGGGGACTTTTGCGGCTCCAGTATGTTCCGGATATAGAATTAAAAAGAGGCTGTTTCAGAAAAACAACCAACGAAATTGAGGTAGTCGCTCCAAGCGCCCAAGAAGTTATTAAAATAAAGTTTAAAAACGACCGAATTGAAAAAATTATGCAGGCCACCATTTCTGATCCCGAAGAATTGGAAATGAAAGATTTAAAATATGAAAAAATAGTTGAAACTACCATCTTTCCTGCCAAATACTGGATAACCTCAGGCGATAAAATTGGATTAGCCATAGAAAACATAAAAAGCGAACTCCAGAAACATGTTAAACACTTGAAAAAAGAAAAAAAGTTTGAGGAAGCTGTCCGGCTTCAAGAAAAAACCAGGCAAGATATTGAAATGATGCGTCAAACAGGATACTGCCACGGAATAGAAAACTACTCCCGCCATCTTGATTTCAGAAAAACCGGCGAGCCGCCCTATTCACTTCTGGATTTCTTTTCTTCCAAAGGAGAATTTCTGACAATAATTGATGAGTCGCACGTCACAGTTCCCCAGCTTCGTTCAATGTTCACCGGCGATCATTCACGAAAATCTACTTTGGTTGAATACGGTTTCAGATTGCCTTCAGCCATAGATAATCGTCCGCTAAAATTTCCGGAATTCCAGAAAAGAATTCAGAAAACCATATACACTTCAGCCACACCGGCCAAATACGAAATGGAACAAGCTGGCAAAGACGGAATAGCCGAACAACTCATCAGGCCAACCGGCCTTTTGGACCCGACAATAGAAATAAGGCCAACAGAAGGACAAATTCCTCATTTAGTAGAAAACATCAAAGCAAGAATTAAAAACCATGAAAGAGTAATCGTCACAACTCTTACCAAACGAATGGCCGAAGACCTGTCTGAACATTTAGCCGAACAGGAAATTAAAGTCAATTATCTTCACTCCGAAATAAAAACATTGGACAGATTAAAAATAATAAAAGACCTCCGTCTCGGCAATTACGATGTTCTGGTTGGCGTAAACCTTTTGAGAGAAGGATTGGATTTGCCTGAAGTTTCTTTAATAGCAATATTGGATGCTGATAAAGAAGGTTTTTTGAGAAACACAACCACACTTATCCAAACCATGGGCCGCGCAGCCCGTAATGAGAACGGCCACGTAATTATGTACGCTGATAAAATAACCAAGTCTATTGATTTTGCGATCAAAGAAACTCTGAGACGTCGAAAAAAACAAGAAAAATATAACAAAGAAAACGGCATAACACCGCAAACAATCATTAAAGAAATAGGCAATTTTGACTTGCCGATCAGCCAGAAAGAAATTCAAAAATACGGTGAAGGTAACAATGAGATAATCTTCTTCACCAACGGCTCAAGACAGAATGCCATGAAACAGCTTCAGAAACTGATGGATAAAGCCATCCGAAAAATGGATTACGAAACAGCGTTGGGACTAAAGGAACAGATTAGAAAATTAAAGGGTGAAGTTATCTAAAGAAATAAGTCCCAGACCACGAAGACCGCATAAAACCCTGCTGGGTTTTTGCTCTCTCTCGGCTACCCGCCTGCGAACGTTCTTCTTTGGCCTGGAACTTATTTCTTTATATTTGTACAACAAAAAAACGGGATTATTTCCCGCTTAAAGGATGAAAGATAAACCAGAAAAAATTAACAGGGGAATGGCGACATACTTTTTAATTTTCCACGATTTCCCATTAAACAGGTAAAGAACCCAGAAAATCCAGAGAGGAAAATTGAACCAAAAACTATTCAGGATTTCAACCATTTCTTCCTCTTTCCTTCAGAAGACCTATTGCGCAATATACACAAACGTAGTAATATAAACAAGCTTTAGAATAATACAAAAACATGCCTATTACTAAATCAGCAAAGAAAGCTTTGCGCCAAAACAAAACAAGGAAGATCCGAAATACCAGAAAAACCGTCGCTTACAAAGCGTCTGTTAAAGATTTTCGAAAACTAGTTGCGGCAGGTAAAAAAGATGAAGCCAAAAAAATGCTTTCCAGAGTTTATCAGACATTAGATAAAGCTGCCAAAACCGGTGTCATTAAGAAAAATAAAGCTTCCCGTCTCAAATCCAACACGACCCATCTCCTACAGAAAACCGCCTAATGGCGGTTTTCTGGCACGCTCCTCCCAGCCACATACCCCCGACTCGACCGATAGTCCTCGGCTTCCTGCGAGCCTCGGCCATCTCCATGCTCGGCATTTCAAAGAACCAAGCCCCCACACTCATGCATGAGTGTGGGGGCAAGCCGAAATGCCTGCGCAAGTTCTCCCTGAGGGTATGCGGGCTGGTTGCTTAAAATAATTTAAGCGAAACCTAGCCCATTTCAGACCGTTTGGTTTCGAGGGTAACATAATGCTTAAATTGATTGATAATTCAGTTCATTCAACAAATTTGAGTCGGAACTTGCGACGGGGTAACCAAATTTGTTAACTGAATTGAGATTAACTTAAGCATTTGTCCGAAGAAGACCGGAGGCGCAATCCAATAGGTCGGAAATGGGTGAGGGTTTTGCTATTAATTTTTTGTAAACAAAAGCCGCCTCTTGGGCGACGTTATTTATGCTCGGGAATCAGTCTTGTTCCAGCAGTCTCCGCAAAGCTGGCCACATCCCTCAACATAGTAATCACGAAAATCAATGTGGGTACTTTTAGGATACGGCGTTTCTTTTCCACACATCACGCATTTATCTTTTGGATCGTCTTCTTGTGAGCTTTTGCTAAACTTAAGAACGGCCAACTGAACAGTTGAGGGAAGAATCATGTTCATCTCCAAAAAGAACTCCAGACGCATTATACATTACGCCTCCAAAAAATCAAATTAATCTTTAGCAACATTAAACACAATTCCCATCCCCAACAACAGAACCACAAGAGCGGTGCCACCATAACTGATAAACGGCAGAGGAATACCTGTTAAAGGAACAAGTCCCGATATGGCGGCTATATTTACAAATGCTTGTGACATAATCCAAATATTAATCCCCATGACAAGAAGAGTTCCGAACTTATCAGACGCATTTTTGGCTATACCAACCAGAAAAAAACACAGGGTTCCAAATAATCCAACCGTAAGCGCCGAGCCCACCAATCCCAATTCTTCAGCAATAATAGCAAAAATCGAGTCTCCTATCACTTCCGGTAAAAATCCTCCTTGCTTTTGGGAACTGTTATTATAACCAACGCCAAACAATCCTCCTGAACCGATTGATATTAAAGATTGATTTATTTGATATGAAATTCCCCTCGGATCAACAGACGGATCCCAAAAAGCTTTTAAACGATCAAAACGGTAAGGTTCAACAACGATTATCGCCGATAAGCCCAGAAATAAGACCAACAAAATTCCCGCAAACTGTTTATAGCTTGGACCAGCTAAAAAATAAACTCCTAAAGAAATAAGCGAGACCACTATCAGTGTGCCGATATCCGGTTGAAGAAATAAAAGCAAAGCCACGAAAGACAGAACTATCAAAAATGGCAACACGCCATAAGACCATCTCTTTGTCCTTTCATCCCTGTTTCCAAACCATGCCGCCAAATATATTATCAAGGAGAGTTTTAGTATTTCAGCTGGCTGGAAAGAGAAAACACCCAGATTTATCCACCGAGTCGCACCCTTGAGACCATGACCAAAATTAGGCATAAATATCATTATCATCAACGCCAACGAACCGATTAAAACAAATAATGATGTCTTTTTCCAAAACTTGTAATTTATCAGAGAAAAGACAAACATTCCGATAAAACCGGGTATTACTCCGTACAATAACTGGTGCGTAAGATAATAATAAGAGGAACCGAATTTCTTCTGACCATCCACGATTCCCGCCGAAGATAAAACAACAAGGCCAAAAACGACTAATATCAAAATTATTGAGAGAAGTTTCCTGTTCACAATTAAATTATAATACAGTTTTTAATTTTGATAAATAAAAAGCCCTATAAAGGGCTCACTCCTGAAAACTTTGAAGATCTATAAGTTTTTTGTATATTCCATTCTTAGCTATTAATTCTTCGTGTTTGCCGACTTCAGCAATTCCCCCATCATGCATCACAACTATTTTATCGGCCTTTTTAATTGTGCTTAAACGGTGGGCAATAATAAGAGTGGTTCTGCTTTTAATTAAAACCTCTAAGGCCTGCTGAACATACATTTCTGATTCAGAATCAAGAGCTGAAGTTGCCTCGTCCAAAATCAGAATTTTAGGATCCCTAAGAAGAGCTCTGGCAATTGCCACCCTTTGTTTCTGGCCAGCTGACAACTTTATTCCTCTCTCGCCGACAATTTGGTTATATCCATCGACAAATCTTTTTCCGGTAATAAAATCGTGGGCGTAAGATGCTTTTGCTGCATCTTCTATAGCCGTTTCATCTGAAATTCTGTCAACATTTCCATAGGCTATGTTCAGTTTAATTGTGTCATTAAGCAAAGAAAGATCTTGAGGCACTATGGCAATTTGCGATCTAAGAGAACCTCTTTTCCAATTTCTTATATCAATACCGCCTATAGTAATGGTCCCTGCCGTTGGTTCATAGTAACGAGAAATTAAATCAATAAGAGTCGTTTTGCCAACTCCGCTTTCACCAACTATTGCAACCGTTTCACCTGCCCCAATAACAAGATTAACATTTTTAAAGATTTCGTCCCCAGATTCGCCATATCCAAAAGTTACGTTGGAAAATTCAATATCTCCGACAACCAGTGTGTCATTTCCAGTTTCATAATCCTCTTCATTTTCCTTCAAAAATTTGGCCACTCTTTCTTCGATCACTAATGTTTCTAGAATAAATCTCCAATTGTAAGCTAAGCGACTAAAGGGTGTATAAGCAAGCTGGATATAACCCAGAAAAGAAAACAGGCCACCAGCATCAACCGTTCCCCATCTCAACATCAAAGCTCCTAATGCAATTGTGATAACAGCACCGCCTCCAAATATAAAATGCTCATAAGCCTGTATCTTGTTTCTTAAATCTTGAGCTTCTTTTTCCCTTGAGTAGCATTTGTCAAAGTTGCTCCTAATTCTTTTTATTTCAAACTCTTCATTGGTATTTGCCTTAACAGCTTTTACATTACCAACCACATCCCACATATGACCCCACGCTTCTTCCCATATCTTTTTATTTTCTCTGTGAAGAGCAACGATCTTTTTGTTACTAGATGTCATGGCAAATGTATATAGAACCACAGTCACAAGAACCAAAACCCCCAATAACCACTGAATCAAAAACATCAACGCAAAAGAAAAAATCAAGCTCAAAAAATGAGGAATAAGAGAAAACAAAACATCCCGAACCATTCTTCCCAAAGAATCCGCTCCCCGCTCAACTCTCTGAACAGTCTTGCCTAATCGTTGTTCAGACAAATATGACATCGGAAGCCGTATCAAATGAGACAAGGAATCCATAAAAAGATTGTAGTCAATATTCCAAGAAGCATAGACCCCTTGTCTGTCAGAATATCTAGTCGTCCAGTTGCGTATCTGATCAACCGTCAACCACATTAATACGAACAAGAGTATATACTCAACCGAAGAGATATTGTCTCCGGCCATTCTGATAATTTTTCCATACACAAGAGGAACAAATGCGCCTAAAATCGAGCCAAAAACAGTTATTGCAAACACCTTCTTAACCTGTTTTTCTTCCGACCGAATACGCTCAATCATCAACCTAATCCCCGGATTTTTAATTTGTTTCAGAAGTTTTTCAATCATCCAGACCCTCCTTATAAAAGAACAGTAATTAAATACCCTAACACATGGATAATACTTAGTCAAGTTAAACTCGCCTATTGCAAATTGGCCCTTGACATTTATAAGTTAAACTATATACTACAAAAAGGAGTCTCGGCAGTTCTCTAACAACAAAAGACGAAAAGGAAGACGCATGCAGAACATTATCAACTTTTCATTAACTACCATTCTTCATTTCATTATTTGGTTAATATTTTCTATGCGCGGACTTCATGTTAAGAGAAAACCAAAGTATGCCAAAGAGTTTGCCATAGTCGCTCTCTTGTGTTTACCTTTAAACATAAACGGTAATGTGTTTACTGTTCTTGGAAACGCATCAAGTTCAAATAATATATATTCCATTTTTTCACTCTATCAAAAAGCGGATCAAGACGCTTTTAGCTTATTGGGTGGAATATACCAAGAAGCCGGTTATGACGCTACAACTTTTTTAGGTTTTGAAGTATACCAAAAAGCCGGTCATGACAATGTTTTGGTGATAGGATTGTCCGGATATCAGAAGGCTGAAAATAAAAACCTGCTAGGTATTGGCATCTCTGTTTTTCAGAATTCAAAGAAAGAAAGCGGATCCATTATGGGACTCATCGGCTATCAAAAATCCAACGATATAGCTCTCGCCTTGTGTTGTTTTGTCGGAAAACAAGATTCGGGCCAACAATCGGGTCTGGCAATGGGTTTGATCGGTTATCAAAATTCCAAAAAATATTCTAGTACTGTGTTTAGTATGGCTCTATATCAAAGAGCGGGGGGAAAAGATAGTGCATTTGCGATGTGGTCGTCAATTAAAGACGAAGACAAATCGGAAAAGTAATATATATCAGGAGCCAAAGGCTCCTTTTGTTTTATCTGAACAACGGCGGGATTTTTGAGTCAACAAGAAATATAATAAGTCCGATTATGGCACCAATAGCATTTATCATCCAAAAGCGCATCGTGATTTGTGTTTCCGGCCAACCAAGAGCTTCAAAAGTGTGGTGGATTGGAGTTGAGGGAAATATTTTCTTTTTTCTTATTTTCTTAGAAAGAGTTTGGAGAATTACAGAAAAAGATTCAATCAAGGGAATAATAGCTATTAACGGCAACAACAACGCCGTATCTGTGAGCAAGGCCACAACTGCAGCGGTAAAACCCAAGGACATTACTCCTGTATCGCCCATAAAAAATCTGGCCGGATAGATGTTAAACCAAAGAAAACCAACCAAAGCTCCCATTATAGCCGCCAAAAAAGTAACCATATCTATCCTTCCTTGGTCAAAAGCTATAGCCGCCAAAGCGCCAAACATTGTCAGAAAAACTCCCCCAGAAAGACCGTCCAAGCCATCGGTTTCATTCATCGAAAAAGCTGTGGCGACAGTTATGATCATAAAATAAATTACATATAGCCACCCAACCTGAACATCCCCGTAGAAAGGAATGTTAATCGATGTTATGTCTAACTTAAAATAGAACCACCACGCCCCAATCGACGCAACAACAAAATACAATATGAGCCGCTTCTTAAGTTTAAATCCCCCCTTTTTAAAAACCCCGAGAACGTCATCAACCATGCCCATAACCCCGGCCAAAACCAGAAGCCCTAAAGGTAATAAGGTTTGTTTTCGGGAAAGAAAATCAATACTGGACCAAAATCCACCGAATAAGCGGGCTAAAAACCAAAACAGCATAGCCAAAAAAGCAACCGTTAACCATATTGGCATTCCTCCCATGGTTGGTGTTCCCTCTTTTTTTTTGTGAAGAGCGTTAAAAATTGGGGTTTCTCCCCAAAATGTATCCTTGTCTCTCTCTACTGATTTGCCCGGTTTGAAATAAGTAAGGAGAATTTTTGTCCAAAAATGGGTAATGATTAAATTAACAAAAAAAGCCAAGGTAGCTACCCCAAATATTTTTACTATATTTAAAATAGAGAAGATTTCAGAGTTTATTCCCATCTGTATGCTGACTTGGCCCAATCAATTAACTTTTTGGTGTCCCCAAAACGATCCTGTGACCCAAGCACGATGCTAATAAGTTTATCATTTTTATCGGGAATATCTACCACCAATATCATGCAGCCTAATGCCCCATCTGTATTGCCAGTTTTACCGCCAAAAATATCGGGTATAACTCCCAAAAGCTGATCCGTACTCTCTACATTATGCTCGATTTTGCCGTCGGTTGATTTTATGATAACGCTCTTTTCGGTTAAAATTTGCCAAATAACATCGTATTTAAGAGAGTACTTGACCAATTTTATCAGATCTTCCGAAGTGGAGTAAGCATCATCATTTAAACCGGCCGAGTCAAGAAAATTGGAGTCATTCATATTTAACAATCGGGCCTTCTCATTCATTTTATCTACAAAATTAATTCCCTTGACACTTGTATAATATGCCAAAGTATAAGCGGCATCATTGGATGACTCTATCAGCATCAATTTCAAAAGATTTTCAACAGTTATTTCTTCGCCCAAATAAAGACTCTGCTTTTCGGTATCAACCTTAAGAGTTTCTTTCGGAACCGTAACCACGTCTTTGGGATTAAGATTTTCGATAACAATCACCGCGCTCATGATTTTGGTTAAAGAAGCAATGGGCAGCTTGGCCCTTGAATTTTTATCAAAAAGAATTCTTCCGGATCTGGTGTCATAGATCAACCCTGACTTGGCATCAAGTACAGGTTTTTCTCCGCCAGCTGGCGGATTAGGATTATAGATCGGAAAATAGCTAGGTTCTGAAATTGGCAGAAGATACGCTTCGGTACTGTTGAAAGCGGGTTCGGCGTTGGCAAGATTATTTTTTGGGGATGAGTCCATAACAAAAAAAACACTCACAACAACTAAACCGGCCAACATAAACGCTAATATATATAGTTTTGATTGCATTATCTATTTTTCTATCTTTAAGTGCAATTCTTTTAACTGCTTGCTTTCCAATTCAGAAGGGGCGCTCATCACAGATGTTCTTCCGGAACTTGTCTGGGGGAACGCCTGAACCTCGCGGAGATAGACTTCGCCCAACAAAACCATCAGATTACGCTCGATTCCATGGGCAATTCCTCCGTGAGGAGGCGCGCCATATTTAAAAGCAGCCAGCATATGGCCAAACTGCTTATCAATTGCCTTCTCGGAATAGCCCATTATCTTGAAAACAGCATGCAGCATTTCCGGCTTATTCGCTCGGATACTTCCCCCGCCAACCTCAAGACCGTTGCAAACAAGATCATATTGGGTGGTTAAGATGTCCCCGACCCTTTCTCCTTTCAATAACCAGTCAACGTGCTCCGGTTTGGCATGAGAAAAAGGGTTGTGTGTAAATGTCCATCTGCCTTCGTCGTCTTTTTCAAAAAATGGAAAATCCCTAACCCAAGCATATGTAAGAATCCCGTTTAATCTGTCTTCCTCTGTTCGCAAATCAAATTTATCAGCACCAAATTTTTCCATTACTTCTTGATAGGTAAAAACGGGAAATGGTTTTTGTTTTATTTTATAGCCCATTCCTTCCACCACCACAGTTATCATTTCTTCGTCTAAAGCCATGATATCTTTCTGCTCAACAAAACTCATTTCAAGATCAACTTGAGTATGTTCAAATCCACGATCTGCCCGCAAGTCTTCATCTCTAAAACATTTCGCAATCTGGAAATACTTTTCAAAACCAGCCACCATTAAAAGCTGTTTGTATTGTTGAGGGCTTTGTGGAAGAGCAAAAAACCTTCCCGGATTGAATCGCGATGGCACTACAAAATCACGCGACCCTTCAGGAGTTGGAGCAGATAATACTGGTGTTTCTATTTCCAAAAATCCTTTTTTAAACAAGAACTGCCTAATTTGGTCAACAAATTCTGATCGCATTTTAATATTTTTCTGAAGCCGCTCTCGTCTTAAATCTAAATACCTGTATTTAAGACGAATTTCTTCGTCAATTTCTTCTCCGGAAGTATCCAGTGGGAAAGGTGGGGTCTCGGATTTATTTAAAACTTCAATTTCTTCTGGCTCAACCTCAACCTTACCAGTGTCTATATCGGCATTTACCATTTTTTCAGGACGAATCTTGACCTTGCCTTTAATACGCAAAACCCATTCCGAACGAAGTTCCGAGGCAATTGCATAATCTTTACTTGAGGGCGTAAAAACAACCTGAACAATTCCCGAACGGTCGCGAAGATCTATAAAAATAATTTTGCCGTGATCGCGTCTTGTCGCAACCCAGCCAAAAATTTCAACGGACTGTCCAACCAAATCTTTCACATTTAAAACAAGAGTTCGTTCCATTTATTTAGTCTAACATTTTTCATATTCTTAGAAAAGTTTTGATAAATTAACCCAGATTTGCGAAAATGGAGGCAAAAACCAAAGACCGATTTCGATTACAATTAAAACTATGATGACTGTCTCCAAAAAAGCGTTTCTTTTCTCGGCAAGAAATTCTATCATCATTTTAGAAATATCGGAAAGATAATCGATTTTTTTATCAAGAATATCAAATCTAATCTTTAAATCATACTCCGAACTCATTCGATTATACAGCGTCTCGAGATCGGGCGATTCCCAGATTGATTCCGGCTTATCAAACAAGGCCAAATGAACAACGGTTGTTTGTTTTACTGAAAAAACTTTGCCAATCTGTTTTAATAATTTTTTTTCGGAAAAAAGAGCTTTCCCTTTTGTTTTTAAATTATCCACGACCATTTCAAACTCTGACAGATTTTTTTCAATGTCATTTTCGTATCTTTCAAGAGCAACCGATTGAGACAAAGCGTATGATATTATTTTAATTTTTTCTACATTCAAATCGGCAGAATAAACTTTTTCAAAAGTTACCTTTTCCGCGCCTCCGCCAATCAGAACTTTAGTATCTTCATCATATGAGTAGTGCTCTTTTTTGCTTCTGACACATGCTCGTATTTCGTTAATAAATTGCTGGCGCAAACGAGCAGAAACATTCCAAAAAGTGACTGTCCCAAACTTGGTCATGACAGCATACTGATCCTTGAGAAGCTTCACAACCAAAGGAACATCTCTATTCAAATATGAATATTTCTTAACCTCCTCCTGAACGTTCTTCAAATCAATAGACTCGCCAATATATATGGTTTCTACCTGATATTTGACATATTTTGGCTTTGTGTGTTTTGTTGCCATCTAAATCAAAGATAGCATCCAAAAAAGCTTTAATCAAACAGAGGAAAAGGTCCAATGACAATTTCCCACCTACGCCCTTTGGGCTACGGCGGGCAAGCAAGTTTTTCTTTGGCGGCATTAGGATTTACTGAAATTCTACCTAATTTCAGTCTCGGCGGCAAATTCTTTGTTCTTTTAAATTATTAAAAAGAGAAAGCCCACCATTCCTTTTAGGTGGGCTCGTTGAGGAGACGTCCGCGAGATCATGGCGACTACTCGTAGCAGATCGTGAACTCTCTGACGCCCCCGCTATATGAGGGGACGGTGGAGATAGCCACGACTCGCGCGTTCTGGTGAGCGTCCCTCCATGCTTGGAGAGAACGAATCCCGTGAACGGCCAGCTCGGGCTTTCGCGACGATCTATCGCTTCGGTTGATTCGCTCGAATTTCTGTTGTGAATTGTTGCCCGAAACGAAGTACACGACGTAGCCGCTGACACCCTCACGATAAGCGAGAACGCCGGAGAAGGAGATGACCTTCTTGCCGGGGTTCGCTCGAAGCCACTGATTTAGTGTCGTGATGTCGTCCACGGATTCTCTGTTCTGGGTGTAGACCTCCGTGGAAACATACGCGAAGTCCTTCATCTCGCTGACAGACTTGGGTTCGTTGCTGCTGTCGCCACAACCAGCCAATCCGACGAGAACAACAGCCATGAGCACGGAAGTGCCAATGAGTCTTTTCACGGTATTCCTCCTTTCAAGGAACGGGTTTGATTCCATCTAAGCACCGTGCCTAGATTTCACTCAAAGATAGCATATCAGACCATAAAAGTCAATACTGCGCAAGGTATATTCAAACAAAAAAAACAGCCAACTCAGGCCATTTTTCACTCTTAAATCCCATGATTAAAATTTTTCTTTTCTGCTTCTACAAAATATGGTTCGAGCCGACCTGCGCCTTGCCGAAGTCTTCGGCAAGGCGAGTGTTTTTAATGGTCCTTTTGCGGTAACGTGGTGCGCCCGGTTGGAGTCGGACCAACGACCATCTCCTTAAAAGGGAGCTGCTCTACCAACTGAGCTACGGGCGCAATGTTTATATTATATTCTAAAATAATATACCATCAAAAACCGGCTCTCGCAACAAAAAGTCCCCTTTCAGGGATCAGTTTGCCGGTTTTTTGTTTGTTTGCTTCATGTGAAGTTCTTTTTTATAATCCCATGAATCAGCTCAGAATTTTTATATATTATATTTCTGTCGCCAATAATGCAAACTCTGATGGCCACATAGTCGTCGGCTTCCAGTTTCATTGCTTCAAAATATTCCGGGTTGGTTTTTTTTAAAGAAAATATGTCGCCATCGTCATGATAAAGTATGTCTTCTGGCACAAAACGCCAAGGGGTAGTCATCGGAACAACAACTATCTTGTATGGCTCGATCTTTATGGCTTTACCGATCAAATTTTCAAGTTTCTCAAGTTCGCTGAAAGATGAGTATTTGGTAAATTTTTCAAAAAACAATTTATCTTCCCCGATAACTTTAATTTTTTTGCCGCTTATTCTTTCTTTTGACTGACGATTTTGAAGACGAACAACCAACCCTGTTTTGGGAAGATTTCTGGTCTTATACGATTGATAAAGAAATTGCAGAACGGGATTTTTGTGTAAATAAATATGGGCCAATAATTCTTGGTCGTTCATCAGCCATAATTTTCCGGCATTTATTTTGCCAAGTTTGATCCAGATTGCAATCATTTTTTCCAGAAAACGCTGGCTTATTTGAGAAGATTTATGCAAATAAAATTCCTTATACATATACATGTATAGGCGCTGTGTTTGTTTTGCGGCTTCAAGTGATTTTTTGTCTATCACCAAATGACCGTCAATAAAACTCAAATAATCAAATATGCTTTTTGTGTCCGGTCTCTGGCCAAATCCGGTATGATAAACATCCCTTTCAAGATAATCCAGCTTATCCATGCCAAGATTTTTATCCATAACTATTCTATAAAAATTATTTTTGCGTCCAAATAAAGATTTGATAAATTTCAGATCTCCGCCTGACTCTTTAATTTCTTTATCCAACCGGCCGATAATTTTAAAACCATTTTTATCGTGATCTACCGGCGTAAGTTCTTCAATGACATGAGAAAAAGGGCCATGTCCGATATCGTGAAGCAATCCGAAAAGAGAAATATTTTTAGCTTGATATTTGGTAAGAAAACCTTCTCGGACCAACCGTTCGCAAAAAAGGGATGTTTTACCATAGACCCCAAGAGCATGTTCAAAACGATTATGGGAAGCGCCAGGAAAAACACCCAAGTTTGCCCCGAGCTGTAAAATATGTAAAAGCCGTTGGAAAAGCGGGTGATGAACTATCGGCATGATATCTCTGATATCTATACTTTCCGACGGCGGTATCCTGATAAATTTTTTGTAGTATCTGTTCGGCACGATACCGATACCCTATCATATTTTTAAAAATCACAAAATAGTCGCTCAACCCCTCCCCATTTCCGACCTATTGCCTGCGCCTTCGGTCTCCTTCGGACAAATACTCAAATTGGGTCTCAATTTGCTTAATAAATCTTAGCATCCGTTCCTCCTTCGACAAGCTCAGGATTTTCCGGCTAAGATTTATTATTTAAGCAAATTATCAACTAATTTGAGTATTGTGTTACCCTCGGAGGCAAACGGTCTTTAAATGGGGAGGGGCTGCACTTACTAAATATAAGTTTTTAGACAAAACAAAACCGCCTCTCATGAGAGGCGGTGATAATTATTTTTCTAAGAATCTTCCGTCTGCAGTTTTTTCACATTTATCCCAAGGATATACTCTGCCGTTCATAGCAATGTAAACCCCTTTATCCAGAACGTTGAGGGCACCGAATGCAACACCGATATTAAACTCGGCATCGGATTCACGAAATCGGTGTGGTTGTGAAGCTCCTGTTAAGACGATGACTTTGTCAGGCATATCGCTTAATACCCTTGCCGTATCAATCATTGTATCTGTTCCGTGGGTAATAAGAATTTTATCAGCCACCGAACCTTGGCAAGCTCTTTTAATCAACTCCCTATCAATTTCGTCCATCTCCAAACTATCTTTCGCAAGTAAACGCTCTATACTGTATTCTAGGTTTAGCTTAATTATACTTTCACTTATCTCTGTAATGGCTTGTTTCCCGAATGAAAAGTTGAGGGTTCCTCTTTCTTCGCTGTATATTTTGTCTATTGTCCCACCGGCCGTAAAAACTTTTATTTTCATGGTTGTTGCTCCTCTTTCTTTATCATCTTCGACAGTTAATCAACTAATCCAAGAATCTTTCTCTCTTCTTTGGTTAACTTTTCTAGAATTTTATCACGAGTATCTTTTCTCCATCGTTCTTCATTTTCACGGGCAATTCGCCTAACTTCTTTCGATTCTATTTCGGCCTTGCGCTCGGCCTCAGTTTTCTTATGTTTCCCCCACCAACTAGCAACCTCGCCACCTGCAATCGTTATAAGTATCGTGGCCTGTGAAGATTTTTCAACATGTTCGCACAAAGCAGCAAGTAATTTAGTGATAGAATTAATTTCTTGGCGCAAGTGTCTTTCTGTTTTTTCAAAGTCCTCTCTCATTATTGTTTCTATACTCCGCACGATTTCCCCTCCTTTCGAGAAAAGCAAAACCACCGATATGGTGGTTTTGCGAGACCCCACACTCAATACTTGCAATATTGAGTGTGGGGTCGAGAACGAGTTCATTCACACCCCACACCATCTTTCCCTCCGCCTCCGTCAATTGACGGATGGCGGACAGGCTGGATTTGACACCACTTCGACTTCGCTCAGTGCAGGCTTGCCTTGAGTTTATCGAAAGGTTGTCGGAGCGTCATTGGGCCAGAACCCTCGGCTCACTCTTGATAATATTGGGTTGTGAATGAACAACAAGATAAAACTATCAAAATAATTAAATACTGTCAATCGCAGGCAGGTGTGAGCAATTCTGGAAAACGAACGGCTATTCTTTTTTCTTCAACGACTCCTCAAGTAGTTTCTTCAATTCGCCAGTGTCAACTTCTACTTTTTCTTTATGATGATTTCCTGGTTTTTCCTGAATCTTACGGCCCTTGAAATCCACCGGAACAGAACTTAGAGCACTCAAAGATGCCTCTTTGGGTTGGGACCTGTTTTCTTCTCTTCTTGGATAAGGCCTGCCCTGAACCTGGTTGAAGGGCCTTTCATCTCTTCTGGGCATGGGAGGCCTACCTTGAGTAGAGGTGAGTGGTCTACTCTGGGGTCGTCGGTCAAAAGGTTTACCCTGAACCGGGCCGAAAGGTCGGTCATCTCTTCTAAAATCCCCTCTTTTTTCTTGGGGAACAAAATCATCAATAATCGGTCCGGCCCATTCAGCTATCTCTTTTTCTACAATATTCTTTGGAACACTATAAGCTTCTCTTGAGGCGGCAATTATGGCTTGTCGATTTGAAACTTCCAGTTTAGAAAATCTATCCAGCGTTGAAGCCGAAAATCCTTTTGACGAAACACCATTTATCATCAACTTCAAGTACATGCTACGTTTACCGAGGTTTACAATATCATTCATCATAAAATCGGGCTGGAACCATTTTTCTAAAAACTCGGCGTCTTCAGCGCCAACTCTGAATGCAACAATCGTACCCACATTTCCAAATACCGCATCCATGACCGGTTCTTCCATTTGTTTTATGTATTGATGAGCCATCACCAAACTCAAGTGATATTTCCTGGCTTCCGAAAGAATATTAGCGAAAGATTCCGTTGCAAAGTTCTGAAATTCATCAACATAGAGATAGAAGTCCCGTCTCTCCGATTCTGGAGTATCGACTCTCGACATTGCCGCCAGCTGTATCTTGGTTATAAGAAAAGCCCCCAATAATCGTGAAGCATCTTCTCCTATCTTGCCCTTTGAAACATTAACGACAAGTATCTTACCCTCATCAATTATTTTTCTGATATTTATCTTGGATCTAGGCTGACCAAGAATATTTCGGATAACATTATTTGAAGCGAATTGTCCGACCTTGTTCTGAATAGCTGCCGTAGCCTCGGTGGCAAATTTATCTGCATATTTAGCAAACTCATCTATCCAAAAAGCTTTGACAATCGGATCGGTGACATTAGAAACAACTTTTTTCCGATATTCCTTGCTGGACATCAACCTGTTAATTCCAAGAATGGTCGACTCTGGATATTCAAGCAGGGCCAAAATGGTATTGTTCAAAATATATTCCATTCTTCCGGACCACGCTTCCTCGCCCCATATTTTTTTAAATACGCCCACAAGACCGGAGGCTACCAAATGCCTGTAATCGAATCCGATGCCCTCCATAACATTAAATGCGATAGGATATTGCAGATCGTCAGGATCAAAATAAATGACATCTTTTATTCTTTCCTCCGGAACATAATCCAGTAAATCATCGGCCGAATCGCCGTGAGGATCAATAAAACATATACCCCTTCCGGCTTCAATGTCTTGAATGGCCATGCTCTTCAAAAACTCGGATTTACCCATTCCAGTCGAACCGACGACGTACATATGCCTTCGGCGATCATCCTGCTTTATGCCAAAACGAACCTTATCGTTTCTAAAAGTTGTTTCTCCTAAAAATACTGTCTCTGTTGGTTCTGTTTGCTGCATACAATTGGATACAATGGGGGTCTTTGTACAAAGACCCCCATTGTATCATGATATTGGCAACCCAACCGGCGGTTCCCCTTTCTTGGCCTCAACTCTCGGCAATAATGGAGATTTTACACCGATATCCGGAAGATGGTATATTGTTGCCAACTCTTCCGTATTTAATATAAAGAAGCTCCTTGGCAATGATCTGTTTTTATATTTGTTTAATAAAAATATTTTTCTTTTATATTCTTTGTGTTTTTTAAACGGCCATTTACAAGCAGTTACCGTAGCTGTGTTTAGCTTGAAACTGTTAACTGTTGGTAAGGCAAACTGCTTAAAAGATCCTATCACGCCCGATACGTGGGCTCGGTGAAAATTTTCTCGGAGTCCTGAATAAATAAACCTGATCCCGCATTCATACCCAAGCTTAGACATTTTTCTTTCAGCCGCTTTTATGGCCTCTTGCTTGCCAGAGGTTAATTGGGCTTGTTCCGGCTTCTTGTCTTCTTTGGCAACTTCAAGATGACCCGGAATTAATTTATCAATTTCAAAAACAAGATTAGACATTAAGCTTGTTCCAGCTTTGTTTTTCTTGCCTTGCAACTTATCCATTTCGGATTGGCCTTTTTTTACCCACGACTCTCTGGCCGGTCTAATGATAAGCTGTACCCCTAAGAATTCGCCCGCTTCTAAACTCGACATAACTTCCGCCAAAGACGCCAAAGGATCAACTCGTTTAACATAATCGGGGCCGCTTGATTTCTCTTCAAATTCCGGATAAGTCCTGATGGGATAATAATCTTCTTGGCTCAAAATCATTTCCGATCCAAAAAGATCATTAGTATCATTTGGCAAAGACGGTGGCAGTAAATTAACATAATCTTCATAAACTTCGGTAATTTCTGAATCGGGATATTGAGCGTAGATCTGGGATTGAACCAGTTTTTTGTACTGCTCTTGAGTCCTTATATAAAAATGGATTTCTCCTCCGATGCCGACTATTTCAAAAGAAACCCAATCTACCATTTTGCCCTTAAAAAATTTATCTCTCCATTTGATCGGAGGAGGTAAGGTGCCATGGAGGGAAGCAAATATTTGTTCCGTAGCCTTTGGACTTTTACCGGGGTCTTGGGGAATTCTAACTTCTAACAGAACCCATTTTATGGCTTTTATATATTGTAATTTAGCATAAAACTCGTAAGCCCCCATTAATAAAAATAACAAAAAAGCCGGCAAATATATCCACCAATAACCGACGATAAGCGTTAATACGCTTTGCAGAGAATTTAAAACAAAAGAGAATTGATCCATTACTCATCTATTATACTACTGTAGGTGCTAAATTAAAAGTGTGTGAGCTATAAAAACAACCCCGCTATCGCGGGGTTGTTTTTATGCCTTTTTTAATTCGTAGCTTCCGTCGTTGTTTTTGATGAAGGTCTTGGAGTCCTGAAGGTTTAAGAGAATAGTGTTCTCTTTGACCATCCTTGCATTCATTACTTTGGTCAGAAGAGCAGTCTTAGGCATTGGTTTTGAAGAATTTTTCAACAAATCGACAAGCACGTCTTTCACTGTTCCAGATTTGTAGCCCCATTCAGACAAAGCGTACATCCCTCTGCCCACCAACACAAATCTCGGGTCTTTTATTAACTCATTATGAACAGTCTGAACATTTGCTTTTTTACCTTGAAATCCAGCCGAATTTATAAGTTTAGCAATCTCGTTAAAATGCTTGGGGTTGTTCTCTTTTTTCAGCACCAAATAGGCTTTATCCCTAACACCCTTAGGTTTGACTTCTGGCCAAGACACCAACCCCATTTCATTGAAAATATTTTTGCCCATGATTTTTGATACCGTAAGATGTGTGGCAAGATGTCTTGGGTTAAGATCTCCGCTTAATCCGGAAACATCGTTCTTCTTGATTAAATTATAGAATTCTTCCTCCGTACTTACTTTACCCGACTTCTCTAAAAGACTAATACAGGACGAGGCCATGTTTTTAAAATTATTCAAAACACTGTTGTCAATGGCCCAGAAAGAATGAAAATTATCATTATCACCAAACCTGACAAGATCTTTATCCAAGGTCAAAACGAAGACTAAAGATGCGTTAAGAACCGATTCGGAATCATTGCCGGAAAAGACCTTGAACAGATCTTTCTCCTTCATAACTCCGCCATTTTCTTTTAAAATATTTTTGGCCAAAGAGGCATATTTTTCCACTTCCGGATTTGGGATTACTTTGGTTAATTGGGACAAGGTAAATTCTTCGATCTGTCTTACTCTCTCTCTGGTAATACCGTAGCTTTTGCCGATAGATTCAAGGGTTTCTTTCTTGCCATTCTTCAATCCAAAACGCCTGGAAACTATATCCTTGTTCCTTGTTGATAGACTTTTGATTAAGCTTGCGACTGTCTTTGTGACTGCATTTAAATTGTTTTTGCTCATATACGACTAGCAGGGTAATTCCCTCCAAGTAATTCCCTTAAATTAAACTTTACACATACAATATCATCACTATGGTAACCAGTCAACCTCATGTCTAGTTTGCACCATACCAGACCTTACTCAACAAGGCAAGTGCCGATTGAATGTGAAATCAACCATGCGCTCTTCTGTTCCACCAAACCAGCAAAGGTGATGCAACAAATATCGAAGAATATGCTCCAAGAAAAATACCCATAATCATGGCTAAAGCAAAATATTTTATACTCTCCCCCCCAAATAAATAAATAGCTATCAACGACAACAGAGTCGTAAACGTAGTATTAAGAGATCTGGTCAGGGTCTGCATTATACTTCTATGAACCACCGCGCCGAAAGACATATCGACATGTCGAAATTTCGATATATCCCGTCCAACATTCTCCCTAACCCTGTCAAATACAACCACCGTATCGGAAACAGAGTATCCTAAAACAGTAAGAGCTGCGGCCACAAATACGGCGCTTATTTCAATTCCATAAAAATGACCCAGCAAAGCAAATACCCCCATTGGTATGACAACATCATGAACAAGGGCAACAATAGCCGAAAGACCCATGGCCCAAAATGGTAATACCCCCGACAACCTCCTGAACACAATGGCTATGTAGACAATTACCCCAAACAGTACCAAGATTATTGCGATAATACTTTTGTTTTTTAATTCATTCCCGATCAAAGGCCCCACTGAATCAAATTTTCTCTCTTCCAAGCCGGAGGACGGAAAAGATGTTTTAAATTTACCAAGAATGATCTGGTGATTCTGTTCCGACAATTCTCCTGTTCTTATGATCAGGCCGTTTGCCCCGAAGGGTGTTAACGACAGGTCTTTAAAGTCGAAAAGTGATTTTTGAACAGCTTCAATTTCCGGCCTTCCTTTTGTAAATTCCAGCTCGAGAACACTTCCGCCCTTAAAATCAACGCCCAGTCTCAAACCAAAAATTAAGACAACAACAATTGATGATTTGGCCAGCAATATCGAAACCCAGAACATTATTGTATATATTTTATGCATGTTTAAAACAGCCACTTTTTGTTTTCTAATTTTGATCCGCTTACTAAGTTTAAAAAGGTTCTCGTCACAACCGTAGCCGTAAACAAGCTTGTCAGAACCCCAATACCCAAAGTCAAAGCAAATCCTTTTACTATTGAGGTAGTAAATGTGTACAGCACAAAAGCGCCTATAAGAGTGGTGACGTGGCTGTCTCTTACTGAAAGCCAAGCCCTGGAAAATCCTTCGTGCATCGACGCGCGGATTGATTTCCCGGCTTTTAACTCCTCCCTCATCCTCGCAAATATTAAAACATTGGCATCCACCGCCATGCCTAACGACAGAATAAATCCGGCGATACCTGCCAAGGTTAGAGTAACTGGAATAAGTTTATAGACAGTTAAAACAATTAAAACATAGACTCCGAGAGCGATTACCGAAACTACGCCCGGCAAGCGGTAGAACAGAATCATGAACAACACCACCAATATCAAACCATAAACTCCGGCTTTCAAACTTTTTGCCAAAGATTCGGCCCCCAAAGATGCGCCGATTGTCTGTTGAGAAACTAAAGTTATCGGCACCGGCAAAGCTCCGGAATTTAATCTTGTCGCTAATAGCTTAACTTCCATCGGAGTAAATTTTCCCGTAATAACCGCATTGCCGTCTTTAATCTCCGACTGAACTACCGGTGTGGAAATAGGCACTCCGTCCAAATATATCGCAACTATTTTTCCTAAGTTTTTCTTTGTAATTTCAGCAAAGAGTTGGGCGCCTTCCTCGTTAAGTTCTAAACTTACCTGCGACTGATAGGTCTGTTGGTCAAATACAACAGCGGCACGTTTTAAATGCTTTCCATTAAGACCAGTGGACTGCAACGGATCCTCATTTAAACGCTGGCCTTTCTGTTGAGCATCCAATATTGCCTGGGTATCGGCTTTTGTTTCTTTAAATTCCAGAAAAGGAGTTTCGCCTATCAATTTGATGGCTTGAGTGACATCGCTGATGCCGGCAAGTTCTACAATCAGTCTATCCTGACCGCTTATCTGAACCAACGGCTCGGCAACGCCGAAAAAATTAACCCTTCTTTCAATTACATCCCTAACTCCCTGCATGGCATCTGACTTATTCTCTGACTTGGACAAATCGGCTTGATAAACAAGATGAGTTCCGCCAAGCAAATCCAAACCGAGACGGAACGGCACGTTAGGAACAGAAACCCACTTGTTCACTCCATGCGGATAAACAAAAACAAAAAGTAAAAGCGACCCGAAAATTATTCCGATGAGTAAGTAATTAACTTTCACAGAAAGTATTTAAACACATTAATATTTTGAGCGCAAGACTGTTTCTACTCTCTGTCGGTAAATACCACCAACCGTTTAGAGTATTGCTGAGTTGCTTCATCCCAAACCCCCTCGCAGGTAACGAGATTGAGGTGTGATTTTCCATCATTAAAACTGAATACGCCTGAAGTATCCACTTTCGGTTCGTATCTTCGGCTTTCACGCACCACAAAAGAAATAATAGTCCCCCTATCATCTTCAACATATAATTTATCGCCCTTGCGTAATTTGTGTAAATTATCAAATACTGACCCCTTATTATTTTGCCGACCATAATGTCCGGCAATAACTGCACTACCAACAGCTCCGGGACGTGGACCGAGTTCAAACCACCCGACATTGTCTCGGTTTTTAGGTACATCCATTGCTCTGTCTGGAGCAAGACCAACATATTCCACATCAGAATTAACGTTGATTTTAGGAATTTTTAGACGTACCGGCTTGTCTACAACAGAAACAGGAATGCCTGCCCTTTCTTCTGTTATCAATACTACGGTATTTTTAATAAGCGGCGTCGGGTCGTGATAGATTTGCCTGATGACAGACAGGTTAAAAATTCCGGGATTAAAATTAAGAAGAAACGCCGGAGAGAGGGCGATTAACCCCGCAAAGATAGACAACCATGGTTTTCGCCTTGATACGATTTTTGATTGCATAGATTTTTCAAAAAATTCCTAACCATAAGAGCCAGACAAAAACTTGCCTGGCTCTTATTTGCTAATTTTTAAAAACACCTGAGTTAAAGGACTTTCTTTCTTCGAGCCACATATAACGAAAACATGGCAATAAAAATACCGGTTGGAATTATTAAATTCCATGGAATGCTTTCTCCACTGGTGGGACCAACTCCTGTAGCCGGTAATTGCGGGACGGGTGTTGGTGTAAAAGTTGCGCTCGGTGTAGGAGTCGGTGTTGGCGTCGGAGTCACACTCGGTGTTGGAGTTGGAGTCGGTGTTGGAGTCGGTGTCGGTGTTGGTGTTGGCGTTGGTGTAGGTGTAGGTGTAGGTGTAGGAGCCACAGCACATGTCGGTCCTGAAATCGTGTCAGTAAGCATTGTCACATCACCACCGACAGCCAAGGCGCGGCCATTCAACGTCACATTGGCGCCGAAATGGACACCGGTTCCAGCAAGTATTGTTCCAACAAAAGAACTACCATTAATGGTCGCCAGGGTCTGAACACGCCAATACACATCACAAGCACGAGCCCCATTTGTAAGATTAATAGTACCGGAAGAAACCAAATCACTGGACGCTCTGAAAATATAAACACCGGGACCGTTCAGGGTAAGTACGCCACCATTTAATCGTCCGGCTCCAATGTCATAGACACCAGGAACCAAAGTTAATCCGTCAAGAACGGGACCAATACTGCCCGTTGCTCCTTGACCAGGTATATTTGTCGTATATGCAGTACTTGCATCAGCCTGAACATTTGGCGCTAAAATTGCTGTGCCCGGCGCGACACCGTCAGTAGAATATATCATACCGCCTACATTTGCGGCTGTTAACGCAGTAATACCCGCACCGGTACCATTCAACCCGACATTGCCGGATATTGTAGATGTTCCGGTAATTGCCGTTTGGGCTAAGACGGAAAAACTTGCCGCTGCTCCTAATCCCGGATCTGTTGCCGCATGTGTGACATTTGGCCCGACCAAACTAAATATTAGAGCGAGGACCGAGAAACCACCCGCAACTTTTTTAAAAATTTGCATACGCTTTTTTGTGAAAATTGTCTGAAACTTAAAAACTTAGATTAAAACTAAAGCCTTAAGTAGCCACACAACTTAGTTAATATCCTAACTATAGTATAGCATGTTTTAGAGAGGGGGAGGTGCTGTGGATAAATTAAGCTAAAATATGACGTTTTTTCTCCGGAAAAGCCATTTACCAAATTCAACCGCAACTATATTTAATATTCCGATAAATAAGACGCCCAGAAGCCAAACCGGCGGCAATGAAGTTGTCTTAAGCAAGGACTGCATAAATGGAACATAGATAGCTATGGCCATAAGAATAATTCCAATACCAACACCGCCGACTAGATAATGATTTGAAAAAACCGGATATTTGAAGATACTTTTTTCTAAACTTCTTAAAGAAAATGCTAAAAATAAAGTATAACTTCCGAAACTGGCAAAAATGAATGTTCTCACGATATCTTCCGGAAAACCAGTCCGCAATAATAACCAGTACAATACAAACAAAAGCGCGCTTGTGGAAAAACCGATAAATAAAATCAAAAATCTCATCGTGGGATCAAAGAGGCCGGATTTTGTGCTTTGAGGCCGGTAAGTTAAGCCGTCAATATTTTTTTCAAAAGCAAATGCGACCGCCGGAAAACTGTCCGAGAAAAAATTGACCCAAAGAATTTGAAGCGCATTCAGCGGAAGCGCTAAACCGGTTAGAAGAGCTCCGCCGATTAAAAAAAGCTCGTCAGCCGTATCTGAAAGAAGATACACGATAACTTTACGGATATTATGCATAATTTGCCGGCCTTCTTCCACGGCAGCGGCAATAGTTTCGAAATTGTCGTCCAGCAATACCAGGTCTGCAACATCACGCGCTACCTCTGTTCCTGAACCCATAGCAATTCCTATATCCGCTTGTTTGATACTAGGCGCGTCATTCACCCCATCTCCGGTCATGGCTACCACCTCTCCCATTTCTTGATAAGCTTTCACAATTTTCATTTTGTCAGCAGGAGACACTCGGGAAATAACTCTTAGAGACGGCAGCCGCTTTTTGAGATCCGCGTCTGAAAGCAATCTAAACTCAGAAGAATCAAGAACGCTTTCCTTGCCGACATGGAGGCCGACTTCTTTGGCTACGGCTTCTGCAGTACCGCGATGATCGCCAGTCATAACTATTACCCTGATGCCGGATTCCCCAACCTTTCGAACAGCTTCTTTAACACTCGGCCTGACCGGATCACGCATAGTAATTAGTCCTTGAAATACAAGATTCGCTAATTCCAGGTCCCTTGAAAAAGTAAAGTCCTCTTTTCTTTCAACTTCTTTTATTGCCACCCCGACTACAAGTTCTCCGGATTCGGCAAGAGAATTGATTTCTTTTAAAGCGACAGCCCGATCCGCGTCATTTAATGTTGACCGGTTGATAAAAACATCTGGCGCACCAAAAAATACGAGTAAATGTTTTTCTCCATCATGTATCAGCGAAGCGGAAAATTTATTAGAGGCATTAAACAGAAGTGAGTTTAGAATTGATGTTCTTTTTTTGATCTCTTCCACAAAAACATCCCGAAGACCAGCCGACCTTACCAATGCTGTTTCCAATATTCGTCCACTGGTTCTCCATTCTGACGGCGAATCATTGGGGTTCTCTATCAAGACATTAGTGTTAATAAGAGCTAATTCCAAGAGTTTATTTTCTCCTCCGTTAACAACCGGGAGAATTTTGCTTAGAGCCATTTTTGCCATAGTCAGTGTTCCGGTTTTATCGGTTAAAATTACACTGGTATCCCCCAGTGTCTCCGCTGCAATCAACTTCCTGATAACACCTTTGCGCCTCGCCATTCGCTGAACTCCTATCGCCAAAATAACTGTCATGGCTACCGGCAGGCCTTCCGGAACTGCTGAAACAGCAATTGCTATGGATGTCAAAAACATGTCCACGCGCGAGTAACCCAAAGAAATGCCCACACCAAAAATGATGAGTGTAAAGATGCCTAAGACTATTCCCGCCTTTATGCTAAATCGTTCAATTGCGTTTTGTAGCGGAGTTTCTTCTCTCTGTGATTCGGCCACCAAAGTTGCAATTTTCCCAAGTTCTGTCACAAAATCTGTTCGGCATATTACCGCTGTGCCAATGCCTTGGGTAACAAGAGTTCCCGCAAAAACCATGGAAAACTGATCACCAAGAGTTGCATCTGAATTTACCGGCTCAACTGATTTTGATACGGGCAGAGATTCTCCGGTAAGAATCGCCTCATCAACTTGCAAATCATTAATAAAAACAAGTCGCCCGTCAGCTGGAATCCGATCCCCTTGGGCAAGATGGACGATATCTCCCGGCACCAGCTCCGCGGCATCTATTTCACGTTCAATACCGTCGCGAATAACTCTGGCTCGCTGCCTAAGATATGTTTTAAGTTCGGCTAAAGCTTTCTCGGCTTTATACTCCTGATAAAAACCCAGCACGGCATTGGCAATGACGGCCGCAAAAATAAAAAATGCATCGCGATAATGAGCAATAAATAAAGTAACAATGCCGGCAAACAACAAAATCAAGATCAGTGGACTTTTGAATTGATTTAACAAAATAAAAAAACCAGAAAAAGTTCGAGGTTTTTCGATTACATTAGGCCCGAAAAATTTTATTCTTCTTTCCGCCTCGCTTTCTGAAAGTCCATTTCGGGTATTAGTATCCAATATTTCAACAACCTTTTGAATCGGTAACGCCCAAAAGGGGTGGTTCTGTATTTTGTCATTAGATTCAGAATTGATCATAAGATTTTGGCAACCAAGCCGATTAAAATAATGCCGAAAAAATTAAATACCAAGGAAAGAACCACAAAAAGCGACATCCTCATTTTTGAAAAACCCAAAAGACTGATCCCCAATTCGTCCGGCAAAGGAGAGGCGATGATAAATCCACCAATAAGAAAAGTCAGCCATCTAAAATATTTCAGTTTGAATAACATTCTAATCCTTTTTCCACCGCCTTGGTGTTTGATTAACTCCATCAAATGTTCAGATAATTTATCCCTTACAAACTTATAAATAACCAGATCCCCCGCCAACGCCCCCACGCTCCCTAAAAGAGCTGTCGAAATGATAGAGTTAGCATAAGCAATTTCTCCCAATGCCACGATTGCCGGTGCAGTAGTAAAAACGGAAGTAAAAAAAATTCCGGCAACAAAACTGCCAATAAATCTCATCTCTTTAGTTGAGGTAATAAAATTCTGAAGAACTCCTGTTTTGGCGAGAATAATGGCCACAAGAACACTGAAAATAACAAATGCCAAGTCTCTGACTAAATTATTCTGGTAATTGTTCATGATTCTTCCGAGTCCAATTTCTCCTTCCGTTTTGTCGGCTTGTGCTGGCTGAGCCATTCTTTGATAAGGAGTGTGGCCCGGACATCGTCTTCGTTGTATTTTAAAATCTTTTTTAAAATTTCATTATTGCCCCCATCCAGCCATTCCGAAAACCAGACTACCGATTCTGCTCCGCCCGCATCCTGCGCATTCCATTTATATCCAAAATATTTGGCGACATCTTTCAAGCTGTAAAAATAAAGAGGAAGAACCACCGACTCAACCACCTTAAGATGAAGATCGATCGTGTTTTCTTTAAATTTATTTACCAAAACTGACGGAGCGCCATAGCGCAGAACCAACCTGTCAAAAACCTGCCTTTCATAATAGGCATAATGGTAAATCACAAAATCCTCCAGCCCGACGAGAAAATCTAGAAACTCTTTCCACATTTTCGGTTCTTCCTCTTTGCTTTTTGCAAAGAAATATTTATATTCAGGTTCTGATTTTTTTGTTGTATCCTTGACCACCATTCCAAGTAGATAATCAATGTCTCTCGTCGGATCGCTTTCAATGTCAAAATAAATTTCATGCCTTACATCTGGAAATTCCGGCTTTCTTGTTATGATCGGCTCATTGGAAATAAGCACCTTGGCTTGATTGTTGAATCTTACTAATTTATCAAATGGCCAGTCCTCAAGCTTCGTCTGCAAATCATTAACATCGGCATTTGCTATATCCTGAACAGTCGTGATACCGATATCATAAAGGCGTCTTTGGTCGGCTTGGCTTAACCTGTATATCAACGAAACGTCACTACAGCCATTGGTTTCTTCCACGCAAAGAGAATACCAGGGGGTTCTCTTGCATCCGGATTTCAAAAACGGAGGGGGTTTTTGACCATCCAATATTTTCTCTATCTGGAGACGGGTTAAATGAAATTGCTCCACAAAATCCTCCACCAAAAAAGAGCGCTCATTCCCCTGCGGGTCAATGGCATAGGCCTCTTTCGGTCTTTTGCCCTGCAAACGTTCCAGAATTAAACTATAAAAAATGAGCTGGAATTTGTTTTCATCTCGCAGTTCAAGCGAACTCTGGGCATCATAAACGACATACTCCCAGTCGCCAAATTCGGATTTACCGGGCCTTGCTTCAAGCAGGTCCGGCATGCCGACCCAGTTCTCGGACATCAGGACTCCATGGTAGATATTCTTGCCTTGTTTCATCAGTTCAAGAGTTGCCATAAATGCTTCTTCCAAATCCCTGAAAAGCTCCGGTTTTATTTCTTCAAATTTTTTGTGGTTCTTGAGAATATGGGCCCCTACCATTTTGCCCTGATAGATCATATCCAAAAGCGGAGGCACATGTTTCCTCCTCTTGGCATCTCCGTAAATGTCATACCAAATCCAATGCGGACACTGGAAGAATTTATAAAAATGTTCAGCTCGTAATGGTTCGTTCATGTTTTAATATTATATATAAAAATTGATTCTGACAAATCAAAAGCTCGCACAACTATGCATACGGAGGGAGACACCCTCATCCCACGAAGACCGCATAAAATTCTACTGAATTTTTGCTCTATCTCGGCCCGGGGTAGCCTGCGAACGTTCTTCTTTGGGATGAGGGTGTCTCCCTCCGCTGGTTGTTTAGTTGTTAAATGAAACTTGATAATAAAAATTCAAACTCTCCTCGAGTAAATCGTCCAGACGTGACTCGGATTGTTGAGGCTCTTCTTATTGAGCCAGAGACGAATAAACAAACAAAGGCCGCATATGCCTTGATGGAGATGGCCTTTGAGGCCGGGCGGAAGTTTCAAAAAGAAAACTCAAAGACAGGGCTTAATAACCCGAACGTCTACGTCTTTTAATAGCCCACGATGAGCCCCGACACGGTCATCGTGGGCTTCATCGTTTTTATTTAAATTTATAAGCTCAATCCTGATCCATTAGAGGGACTTACGGGGTTCGACTGGAACGAGTACGAGGCAAAATTCTAGCAAGAATTTATGCCGTGCCCGAGAATGGGTTAGGGTTAAGCGATTAAATATTTAAGTCCGGAGTAATTTTGAATTGGCTAGCGAGTTCCACAAAATGACAATGATCGCAATGGCCGTTTTTACCGGATGTGCCTGAAGCGGGAGGGGTCTCGGAACGGGCAAGCTCTACTGCATTTTCGAAAGTCGGTCCCACCCACTCCGTATTAACTTTTACCGGCCTGACTTCTTCTGTGAATTTTAAAGAATTGTAAAAACCGGTTTCCCCTTCTTTTATTACTTTGTAAAAAACGAAAAACGCTTCTGGATAAGTTTCATAACCTTTTTGTTTTAATATGTAGTTATATACATCCATCTGCTTCTGATAATCGTCATAAATGATAATTTCTTTTGCGCCAGAGGACTTATAATCAATAACCCCCAAAGAACCGTCTGAAAATTCAAGCACATCATCAACGGCGCCGTATAAATAAGCGTTCAGGTCTTCATCAAAATAAGAAATACCTTTAAAATTGTTCCTCCATTCGGAGAGTTCATCGCCATTAAACAACTTGGCATCTTTGATTCCATGCTTTTCAAGAACTGGCGGAAGTTTTCCTTGCTCACGGTATGTATCAAATTCTTTTTTAACAAGATAGTCCACAGCTATCGAAAGGGTAAACGGATATCCGGGTGGCTTTTTGACTTTGTGATATAAGTCCAGCCAAAAACATCTTGGGCAATCAAGAAATAACTTCAGCCCGCTTCGGGAAATTTTCAGAGTATTGGTAAATTTTGCAGTCATCGTAACTAATCCTAACCCGTAATTATGAAAATTAAAAGACCTCGCCATGGCGAGGTCAAAATCTATTTACTACTAAAATCCGGATCATGATTAATGGCCATCAAATACGGTTTGGCCTCATCACTCGCCCGGTCTATGACATCTTGTGGTACAACAAGCGGTCTCACAATAACTTTGACAAAACGGTCCGGCGTCGTGAAGTATTTACCTGCCACCTCACGAAGACGCTTTGGAGTTATCTGGCCCAAGCGTTTTTGATAAGAAATAAATCGTTTCAGCTTGGGATCTCCGTTGCAAGTCGCTTCCGTAATTGCTTCACAAAGGTCAAGAGGATCTGAAATCAACATTTGATCGAATTTGTCTTTCAAATATGCTTTCCTGTCTTCGCAGTCCTCATCAAGCATCGCGGATTCATCAAACTTCAATTTTTCACATTCTTCAACAATCATAGCAATCGCTCGTTCCACATATTCACTGTCGCCCACCGTGGCAAACCAAACAGCAATCATTCCGTGTGTAAATGTGCGCGGGGTCCAAGTATTGGGATGATAAATTCCTGCATTAAATTTTATATTTTCCTCTCTCAAACGCTGCTCAATACGATGTTCCCAGATCGCCGCCAAAACATCTAATGCCTCCGAATCAGCAGAAAGATAATTTCCAACGGGAAAAGCAATAGCAACATGATGTTGCCGGATGCCGGGCCGGACAAGTTCAAAAGAACGGACACCATCCAAGACCGGAAAATCATCAGAGTGGTCGTAAGCAATAGAAGCAGGAGAGCATTTAGGCAGGTCGCCAAAATACCCCCGCACTTTTTCTACCGCCTCGTTATTTTTGGGGCCTATCAAAACAACAAACATTGATTCAGTTGTATAGTAATCCCGTATAAATTTACGAACCTGCGCAAGTTTAATTCCATGCAAATCAATGCGTCCGCAATCAATACGATGTCGAGCCGGGTTGTGCCGATAGAGATGCCAATGTACCAAATCATACATTTGTTCCTCTACCACATCGGTTCCTCTCAAGCGATATTCATTATGGACGGCGCCTTTCTCGACTTTCAGGGCATTTATGTTCAGGACGTGAGGACCAAGGCCGTATGCATCAAGCATGGCGCTCTTTACCAGATCCGCATACATTTGAAAACACTCCCACATGTGTTCACGCCTGCGCAAATCACCATGGCCATACAACACACTGGAACGATCACAACGAACATTAATCTCCGGTCCATGAGTACCGCCCATGAAGCGATTCATCACTCGCTCAACATCTCTTTCAGTATGGTTCACACCTCTTCTCGATGCCACATGCTCCACAAGATGATTCATGCCGCTTAGGCCGAGCGGATCATGAATAGACCCGCTACGAAATCCGATGGCAGACAAATTCAGGTTTGAATTAGCCATGCTATACAACGTAATTCCATTGTCGAGCGGAGTGCTTATGTTAATACGCCCCTTAATCCGCATCTGTTACCCTTTTAAAGAACTAAGGATTTACAAAATCTACAATAAAAACATATACCGGTCAATTAATTGACTTAATTAATCAACTGTGTTTAAATCTAGAGAAGTTATTTGCCAATTTGGAGGTTGAAAGTGAAAGATCTCTATCCCCCTATAAAACCATATGCCCATGGACTTTTACCAGTAACCGATAAGCATTCAATTTATTGGGAAGAATGTGGAAATCCAAAAGGATTTCCGGTTTTATTTTTTCATGGCGGGCCCGGAGCCGGAAGTAGTGAAAAAGACAGAAGATACTTTAGTCCCCAATTCCGTACTATCCTTTTTGATCAACGAGGTTGCGGCAGAAGCCGGCCAGTAGGTTGTCTGAAAGAGAATACAACCTGGCATTTGGTTCATGATGCGAAAAAAATTTTAGACAAATTGCAAATTGAAAAAGTTCTCGTCGTTGGAGGTTCTTGGGGTTCGACGCTCGCTTTTATGTTTGCCATTGCCTACCCCCACGTGGTGGCTGGAATTGTTGCAAGAGGCATATACCTTGGAGAAAATAGTGAGATTGATTATTCCGCCAAGGGCCTGATGGCCCAACATTTTCCAAAAGCTTGGGAAAGATTTACCAGCCTTCTTCCTTCGGATGGAAAGAAAAATCCACTCGCATATTTTTATAAACATGTCCTGCCAATGAGAAAAAAGGAGAGAAAGAAAAAATTCCTTTACGAATGGACAATGTTTGAGGGTAGGCATTGCTCTTTGCAGCCATCATCGGACAAGGCAGCTAAAAAAGAAATGGCCAAACTGAACCGAAAAGATGTTGAAGCAATAGCTACTCTGGAGATTTATTATATTTATAACGGCTGTTTTCTTAAACCAAAATTTATTCTGAACAATGTACACAGGATCCCCCGATACATTCCCATTTCTCTCATCCATGGCTACTATGATGTGGTTTGCCCAGGAATAAATGCCCATCGCCTCCATTCAGCGCTTAGTAAACATAATGTCAGGATGAATTGGGTTTTTTCGGGCCATTCCAAGAGTGACCCTGAAATGCGCGGAAAGATTATTTCCGAAGTAAATCGAATTTGCAGAGAGATCAAGACGACCCAATAAAAATTGGGTCTTTTGTTTCTACAACGAGTAAACAATCCTCCCATTCTCGAAAACGTGGAAAGAGTCGTTCTCTTCGGAAACCGTGAACACGGTCGTCCCTTTAAAAATATAAGAAGCAGTAATTGCCGATAAGTGACGTGAATGAACTTTGCCCTTAAAGCCAAACTGCTGGGAAAGATCTTTAAACTTGCCGGGATGGATTTTGTTGGCAATAACTTTCGGACGTAAGCCTTCAATAATAATCCCCGAATCCAGAATTTTACCGTTTTTATCAATTAAAATTGCCCCGTCGAAATCCAAGGTGGATTCAACTTTATAATGCTTGCCCTCTTTAACAAGATCCTTCAGATTAACATGATGCTTTTTATAAATATCCTGATTGCTGTCGGGAACATCCGTAAAACTATTCCACTTGTCGTGCCAGCCCAAAATAACAAACAAGCCGAAAGCCCGACGACGGTTCATGACACTTAAAATAATCCCGCTCAATGTAAGTTTAGTGTTTAAGGATGCGTGAGTTTTGGACTTTTTAAGCGCCTGTCTGATTCTGGCAACGGTTTTATTTATATCAATCTGTTTAACCCTATTCAAACTTCTGATATAGTTCGCCAAAAGCCATGAACTGTACTGGAAATTACCACCATGGCCCGCATGAAAAATTATTTTACAGCCTATTTTTTTGCACATTTCTGATTCGGGAACATCTTTAATTTTTAAATTTCCTCCTTTAACAAAAATGTCCGGCTTAATTCTAAAAAGCTCGGCAGAAACACTCATGTCTTTAGGATTTACTAAATGCCTGCTAATAACTACCTCGTCAACCCCTTTAATGGCTTCCAGTATTTCCTTGCGTTCATTTTGGTGCATAAAAACATGGGTTTTTTTATTTCGTAGCCAATTATCATTATTTAAAATAATCACAAGCTTGTCGCCAAGTTTTTTAGCTTCTTTAATCAATCTAATATGACCAATATGAATTGGGTCAAAAGCACCGGAAACAACGACTATAATTGGTTTTTTATTTCTATTTCCCATGACACTTCTACACTTTATTGACTGTCCCATACGAGCCCTTGACAGAACTATACATAATATGATATACTTATGCTGTGCAGAGGTGGTTAGACTCCATCCTCATGGCCCGCCGGGAAGGTGACCATTCGCAGGTCACTACCAACCCGGCGGTTTTTCTTTGTCTCACGCCCCGTGACACCTTTTAAACTTTTTACCTGACCCGCACCAACAGGGGTCATTCCTGCCAATGTTTTGACCTTTTTCCCGATGAGTTGGTTCATTGATTACTGGCTGGTGAGCATGGCCAGCTGAATCACCGATAATATCTAGGCGCTTCTCTTCTAATTTAGCAATCTTCGGCTGTTCCACAAAACTCACTTTAAATATAAGATTTGCCACTTGAGCTCCGATGGACACCATCAATTGGTTATACATGTTTTGTCCTTCTATTTTATATTCAACCAAGGGATCTCTTTGGCCGTAAGCTCTTAAGCGTACCGAATCACGCAAATATTCCATCGCTTCAATGTGGTCCATCCATAGTTCGTCAATCGTGCGAAGCAAGACTAGCTTCTCTAAGCGCCTCATCCGCCAGCCGACGGATTCAGCACCCATGTCTTTTTCTCTTGCTTCATATAATTCCTCGGCTTTTTTGACAATGAATTCGGTTAATTTTTCCTTATTTCCAGCTTTGGCAACTTCAACTAATTGAACATTGATTTCGTCGTCAACAGGCAATAACGCTTTCAATGATTCCCCTATTTCTTCTATATTCCATTTGTAATCTTGCCCTTGAGTGTGAAAGTTTACCAGATTCATAATCTGGGTCCGCAAATAATCCAAAACAATTTTTTTGGCGCTTTCAGATAACACAACTTCCTTTCTTAGACGATACACCGCCTCCCGGTGCTTATTCATCACATCATCATATTCCAAAACATATTTTCTGATGTCAAAATTGTGGCCTTCGATGCGAGACTGGGCTTGAGCAATGGCACTTGAGACAAATCTGTTTTCAATAACATCATCTTCGCCAACTCCAAGTCTGTCCATCAGGTTTTTTAATTTGTCGCCTCCAAAAACTCGGACAAGTTCATCTTCCACCGAAACAAAAAATCTTGAAGAGCCGGGGTCGCCCTGTCTTCCAGCGCGTCCCCGCAACTGATCGTCTATTCTTCTTGCCTCGTGGCGTTCGGTACCGATAACATGAAGTCCACCCATGTCTCGAGCCCTTCGAGCATTCTCAGGGTTAGGTGGATTGCCACCTAAAATAATGTCTACGCCTCTGCCGGCCATGTTGGTAGCTACAGTTACCCCTCCCGGCCTGCCGGCTTGAGCATGCATTTCAGCTTCTTTCTCGTGTTGTTTGGCATTTAAAACATTGTGAGGGATCCCTTCTTTTTCAAGCATCAAGGAAAGCATCTCATTTTTTTCAATTGAAACCGTGCCAACAAGAACCGGCTGGCCTTTTTCATGCAGTTCTTTTATTTCTCTGACGATTGCTCTTAACTTTCCGGCTTCTGTTTTGTAAATCCTGTCTGGCATATCTTTTCTTATCATCGGTTTGTTGGTCGGAATAACAGTGGAGTCTAGTTTATACACCTTATGAAATTCCTCTGCGGATGATTGGGCGGTTCCGGTCATGCCGGCAAGTTTTTTATACAAACGAAAATAGTTCTGGAAAGTAATAGTTGCTAATGTCTTGGATTCTTTTTCTATTTTTACACCCTCTTTAGCCTCAACGGCCTGGTGCAAGCCTTCCGACCATCTCCGGCCGGGCATTAAGCGTCCCGTAAACTCATCAACAATTATCACCTCTCCGTTCTTAACTACATAATCCCGGTCACGTTTAAATAAGATCTGGGCTTTCAATGCCTGTTCCATGTGATGAACATGTCTTGTGCCACCCTCATCATATATATTGGTAAGGCCTAACGCCTTTTCTACTTTTTCTATTCCGCTTTCGGTTATCGAAACCGCTTTTAATTTTTCGTCGACATTGTAGTCCTCATTTTCTTTAAGGTGCGGGACAATTTTGGAAAATGTTTCATATAATTTTCCGGAATCCTCATCCGGCGCGGAAATAATCAAAGGTGTTCTGGCCTCATCTATTAAAATAGAATCAACCTCGTCCACGATTGCGAAATTGTGGCCTTTAGCCTGGGCCATTTGTAACTCTTCATACGCCATATTGTCGCGGAGATAATCAAAACCGTACTCATTGTTGGTGCCGTAAGTAATGTCGGCTAAATAAGCTTCTCTTCTCGTAACGGGTTTTAAAAATTCATGGACAACATGAAATGACCCGGTTAGGTCTCGTGTTTCATCTAGCACCGTGCCCTCCGAAGCTTTAGCGAAGGACGGGTCATATAAATAGCTCGACTCATGATTTATGCAACCCGTAGTCAGACCAAGAGCGTTATAAATTTGGCCCATCCAAACTGCATCTCGTCTTGATAAATAGTCATTAACAGTAACAACATGAACGCCTCCACCAGAACGGGCGGATGGCGAATCCGGTAAGGCATTTAAATAAACGGCTAAAGTAGCAACCAGTGTTTTGCCCTCTCCGGTTTTCATTTCGGCGATATTCCCTCGGTGAAGCGTTATCCCGCCCATCAACTGAACATCAAAATGCCTTTGACCTAAAGTACGCTTTGAAGCTTCCCTTACCGCAGCAAATGCCTCGGGCAGAATATCATCCAAGGACCATCCTTGGGTTAACAAATTTTTGAATTCGGCGGTCTTTTCTTTTAGTTCAGAATCAGAAAGTTTCTCGTAATCCTTTTCGAGTTCGTTTATGCGGTCAACTATCGGTTGCAGTGATTTAATATAACGGGCATTCGCGTCCCCGAATATCTTAGATAATATCGCCATCGTCCCGCTATTTTAGCATGGTTTTACTGAAAAATAAAGAACTGGCCAAATAAGGTTTAATCTGCTAAAGTATTCAACAGATCATTAACAAATTTGGAGTAATTCATGCGAAAGAGGTTTCGTTTTACTATTATTTTTACTTCGGTGCCTATCATTTTGATAATTTGTACCTTTATACATTATGATGGCCTCTTACCACATATGGATATTGGAAACTATCATTCTCAAGTTCCAGTTTTTATATTTTGGTTATGGCCAATAGGGTTTGTGGAAAATATGAATAGAATGATCACCTTACACGGATTATGGCCTGGGCTATGGTATGCTTCCTGCGACTTGATGGCTTGGGTTAACTGGTGGTTCAGGCTTTCTATAATATTAGAATTTTTTCTTTTGGGTTATGTGATTGATCACATTCGTTTTCGTTTTAAAAAAACCGAGTAATAACTCGGTTTTTAATTCATAAATTTATGTTTTTATTCCTTGGCCTGCCTTTCCAAATCCATTCTTTTTTCTTTGAACTTTTTTATTTGTGTTTGGAGTTCGTCTTTGACATCAACGATGGCGTTGCGTAGATCCTCATGAGTACCTGTTGCTCTCAACAATTTTCCACCAAGGGTTAAATTAACTTCAGCGGAAAAAATATCTCCCGAACGGTGATGTTCGGATGGCTTTCCTATCTCAACTCTCGCCTGTCCATCGCTATTTCCAATCAAATGATCCAATCCGCCAATTTTTTCTTCTATAAAAATCCTCAATGGCTCATCTAAAGAAATGTTTTTAGTTGAAATATTTATTCTCATAATAAAAATTATACAATTAACTATTTCTTAAATCAACTTATGCACAAAATTTCTTGTGAAGAATTGTTTTAAAGCGTAAATTTAAATTAATGGCAAACGGAAACGGAAATCATACTGAAATAAAAAAATATAAATTTCTTTTTGTTTCATGGGAAGCCCTCTCTGGAGATTTGGCATGGAAAATTAAAAACGAAGGCCACGAAGTTAAGTGCTATATAAAAAATGTAACCGATGAGTATGACGGGATTTTAGAAAAAGTTCCGGAATGGGAATCTTTAACCGATTGGGCCGATGTTATTATTTTTGATGATACGGGATTCGGCAAAGAAGCCGACCAACTCCGCAAAAAAGGGAAGGCTGTTATCGGAGGAAGTATTTACACGGATAAATTGGAGATGGACCGAGAATTTGGACAAGCTGAAATGAAAAGACTTGGTATGCTTACTCTGCCGTCTTGGGATTTTGATGATTATGACAAAGCTTTGGAATTTTTAAAAGAAAACCCCGGCCGATATGTCTATAAACCATCCGGAAAAGTTTCAAGCGAATGGAGAGGGTTTCTTCTTCTTGGAAAAGAAGAAGACGGTAAAGATGTGTATGAAGCCATAGAATCAAATAAAAAAGTTCTGGCAAAAAACATCAAACACTTTCAACTACAAAAACATGTTTCCGGCGTTGAAGTCGGCGCATCTGCATTTTTTAACGGAGAAAAATTTATAACTCCAACACTTATCGCGTTCGAACACAAAAGATTGTTTCCAGGAGAGATAGGTCCCTTAACCGGAGAAATGGGCACATCAATGTTCTGGTGCGAACCAAATGTTTTATTTAAAGAAACAACCGGAAAAATGGAAGAAGATCTGCGCAAAGCCGGCTATGTCGGCTATATAGATATCAACTGCATAGTTAATGGGCGAGGAATATATCCTTTGGAATTTACTTCCCGTTTCGGCTATCCGACAATATCAATCCAACAAGAAGGAATTCTATCTGAATGGGGTGAATTTTTCTATGCCATTGCCAATCACCAAAATTATCAGCTAAGAACAAAGCGCGGATTCCAAATCGGAGTCGTAATAGTCGTACCGCCGTTTCCGTTTGAAGACCCGTCCGAAGTTGAGCTATATAGAGAATTGTCCATACTTTTCAAAAAACCTAATCTTGAAGGGGTACATCTTGGCGACGTAAAAATAACAGATGGAGTTTGGCGAACCGCCGGAGGAGCCAGTTATCATCTTGTGATTACCGGTTCTGGTACCACCATGGAAGAAGCCAGAAAACAGGCCTACACCAGAATTGAAAACATCATGCTCGTAAACATGATTTACCGAACCGATATCGGAGCGACGTGGTCTGATGACAGCGACCGATTAAGAACTTGGGGATATTTAGACCAAGTTCTGTGGCCACAGGGGAGCAAGATTAAATAGTTACATGTTCAACACGACTGATAAGTTCGTGGATTTTTGCGTCAAGAATAGAAAAGCCGAAATGTTTCTGAAAAACTTTGCTCAAATCTTCCCTAAGATGCTTTGTGTTAGAAACTGATACAAATTCCTGGATAGTTTCCGGCTCTATGAGCACATAGGCATTTGTCTCGTCAGCAAACACATCTTGGTGGTAACCCATCTTTTTTAATCCAAAAGAAACTTCTTTGACGGAGTTGTCTGCAAGACATGCTTTTACCTCATCACGATAAAAATAATTAACATGAAATGCTCCGTGAACAAATTCATGCTTAACGGTTTCTTTAAAATACTCGGCATTCGGAGTCACGCCGATAATATATGAATTAGCATCGGCTTTTTCGCACAGTTTAAGCAAGTTGGTTTCCTTGGATGTAAGGGGGTCAAATTGCCCGTTTCGAAACGGCTCAAGAACAGAGGCTGGCATATTAAAACCATACCAATCGCGAGTGTATGTGAAGGCCTTATACTTCTGAGTGTACCAATGGACAAATTCATCAACAGAGAAGGTTTTTCCCTTGAATTCAGGAGACTCATAATACTCCTGAAAACGCATAAACATTTGAGCTAAATCTTGACGGCTTTTGGATTCTACTAGATAAATTTCAGGCCGTTTCATGAGGCCATCTTGGCAGAATAAAAACCGATTGCAAGTCTTGACAAAACTAATTAACTATTTATTATTTTTAATGCAGAACGTATCGGTCTTTCTTTCAATCACGGGATTAAATTGCATTTTAAATTTTAATCCCCCATCTTCGTCACCCTGCATATCTAACTCTTTATAACCGGCATTTTTTATCCACTCCAAATCTTCCAGCCATAAAATTAAACCGAGGTCGTTTATGGAATAATTATTAATACCGATAACCCCCGCGAATCTGCCGGAAGAATTTACAACTTCATATCCAGCATTAAATCCTACTGGTACGCCACCGGCCACCAAAACCCGAGCCGTTAAAAATCCCCTGAAATTATTGTCTATTGCTTTATGATATTTTAGATCATAAACATCTTCTTTTTGTTTTTGTAAGGCAACATTTTTCCATTCGTCAACAATGGCGTGCAATAATTTTTTATCTACTTCATCAGTCTTAACTACCTCTACTTTATGTTCACGATAAAATTTATTTCTTGCATTTCGAATATCCTTAAAATGGCTGCCGGGTAAATTGGGATCATATTTTAACATGTTCAAAACAGGCCATTGAAGCGAATAATATACATCATTTAACTTTAAATTCTGATTTTTTTTAAGCTCCGGATAAATTTTGTCAGAAATATCATCGCACCATAGGGCCTCAATGTTTTTATCCTTAAATATCTCCAAAGCAAACTCCCCTATTGTTTCCGCCATATCCTTTTCCGGAGAAACCGGGTCAGACCAAATTCTCCATTCTTTTTTTGAATGATGGGCTAAAAGACCGATGCCATCAGACCACTCTACAAAAACTGGTAAACTATCAGGGTCAATTGCACTACAAGCCCACCAATCCAAATTGTGATCGGAAGTATGGCCAAATTTATTTATACAAGCCTGAATCCTATCGCGTTCATCTTCTATATTTTCATAAAGTTTCATATTACTTGGTTATGTCTGTTCCTGTTTTATAACTGTTAAATTCTAAGTCGTTGATTGTAAATATCGCTCCCCAATCTCGGCCCGATTGAGTAAAATAGTCTCCAGTCATGTTTAACCAATGCTTCGTGCCGTCCGGCCAGACAGCATAAACTTTTTTGTCGTTAAAATTCCTTACATAATTAGCAGTAGAATAAGAATTAAATATTTTATCATCAAGCTCAATGACCTTTGAAGCATCCAGATGGCCATATAATTTAATTATTTCCGGACGCAGATATCTTTTATATTTACCCTCAACAACATAAATTTCGGATTCTCTGGGTCTTTTTATCAACGCTCCATCTGTAATAGGTTTGGCTAATTCATTGTCTATATAATTTATGCTCACAGAGATTGTCCTTGGAGTTTCTTCGTTGTCAAAATTACTGGTTTCTATTTCACTAATAGGCATTAATACCACAGAGGACAGTCCTCCGGGATTTGTGATATATCCGAGATTATTCAAAACCCCAACCCGACCCAAGTTATCGGCATACAAAACCTTAACCAGATAATTGGGGCTGTAACTTATTTTCACCGCTTTATCGGAAGGCAGAGAATAAAAGTTATATTTATACCACGCCGATTGCCAAGATTTTAGGTCATAATTAAATACATACAGAGAAGGGTAGGATAAAAATGATTGTTGCGGAATCACATGAATATTTTTTAATTCCTCTCTTTGATAACCATATCGTTTATCTTCCACAGTATCGTTCAAATAATTTGCAACAGTCCAATTTTCAAAAACATTTGAAAACTTCTCCGGGTAACTGCGGCTTTGCAAAAACTGGTTTATTGAATCTATGCCGACTGTCGAACTTTGGAGCGTCTCTCTAAATATTGATTGGCCATACTGTTCCAGCAAATATTGCCCGAAAAGAGTCACTTGAGCATAGTCAGTCGAAACATTCGGCCATTCAGTCAAACTGTCAGAAGGGTTATCTAAAAAAGTTCTCGCCCGTCTTTCTAGGTTTGAAGTATTAAAATTATCATTGTAACCAAGAAGGGTGACTGAATACTCCGATCTTAATTCATTAAGCCAAACGTCTTCCTGGGTTTTTCGCAAAATTTCTTTTTGATTAAAAGATATGAGATGCTGAAGTTCATGGCCTAAAAACATTTTTGCAAAATTACCCGCTTTCACGTTTATAAAAATAATTTCCCGCTCGTTTGAGTTCCTGGAAATATTTTTTGGATATTCATTGGAAGTATCAAAATAACCGCCATTTCCAAAAACAAGATCCTCCAAAACAATCGTGATCTTTGGATCGTTATCTATTCCCGGATTGGGCTCAGACCCCCAAAATTGTGTTTCTTTTGGATAAATATTGTTGTCAAATTCTTGAGCCAAAACAGACAAATTGCTGTTCAAATAATTTTTTTCGTTTGAATTTAAATTGTTCCAATAACTGTCTTCCACATAGAAATAGGCATGTTCGGATATTTGTCTAAGAGTGGCGCTTAAATTCGTTCTGGAAAACTTATCATATGAGGAGTTAACATTGAAAATCACGGATTGGCCGACAGTATCAGCAGCCGACACACCGGAGAAAACAAAAAAGAACACCGTCAATGCCACAACCACAAAAATCTTGGATCTTAAAAGATTCATTATATACATTATATACAATTGTGAGGCAAAACACTAACGAATTTTTTTTCTTTTCTGAACGATAATGTCTTTATTGTGCTTAGACACGTCTTCGATCGTAAGACCCTGCCAGTTGAGCAGTTCCACGTTATAATCTCTGGCCGATTCTAAAACAGAAATTCCCTTTTTCAATATTTGGACAAAATCTTTGTTTGTTTTTCTTTTTTCAAGGTCTTTTGCAAGCGAGTTCGTAAAAGAAATGAAAGCATTCATATCTTTCGGAAAACAGTATCCTCCGGCTCCGCAATAATTACCATGTGCAACGTTCAACCAAGATGGGCCGATCCTCAAGTCAGCCCCAATAAGTTCCTTGATTTTATCATAATTAACTTCCGTTTTATCTTTTAATGTCAAAGCGTGCGATACATCTGCGAGAATATTTCCGTAAATTACTTTGAGGAATCCGAAAACATTGCTTGCGTATTTACCCATTTCGGCTTCAGTGGAATTGACAGATTTTTTGGAATAATCCGATGTCCAAGGACGGATAAAATTTTTACAGGGAAGTAAATTCAAAACCTCTACTGCATCTTGTGAAGACTTAGCGGTAGTTCCTATTATCTGTCGATCAGGGGATAAGAAATCTTCCCAGGCCTGCGACTCGGTTAAGAATTCGGGATTGAAAATAAATCTTTTTTTGGGATATTTATTTTGCAAATGTTGAACTGTCCCCGGGGTCACGGTAGATTTAATGACAACAATCTTTCCGTCTTTGATGGTCGCTACAGCATTTTGAACAATGGAGACATTACAACTGCCATCGCTGTTGGGCGGAGTCGGTACAGCAACAAAAACAATCTCGGCACTGTTGACATCGTCAAAATATCCCTTTTTTGGATCAGCATCATAACAAAAAAGATCCTTACCTCTTTTGTAACCGTTAATCTCTTCAAACCATTTCCGTATCGGTTCTCCCACCATTCCAATACCGATAATGCCAATTTTGAGTGAAGAATTTTTCATAATGTAAAAACAATATCAATTCTTGATTTTTATTGCAAATTTAGTATAATTTACGTCAGATAATTAACTTATGAAAAAATTCCTAATCTTCCTCTCGGATGCCGCAATTCTTTACGTTTCCTTGGTTCTGACCCTTTTCATCAGATACCCGGATAATTTTCAGGGACAATATTGGATACACATATATCCGTTCTCTTTGATTTTTATTTTATGGCTTTTGGTTTTTTATATTGCAAATCTATATGAACCAAAATTGCTTAGAAACAATATTCACTTTTATTCGGCTCTTTTCCAAACAATTACCATAACCGCTGTAATTTCCGTATTGTTCTTCTATGTAATTCCGCTTTATGGAATCACGCCAAAAACTAATTTGTTGATTTTCCTGGCTATTTTCACCGGACTGGAATTTACAAATCGTTCTCTTTCTAACAACATTTTACAAAAAGGTTTCAAAAAATCTGTGCTGATTGTGGGAACTAACAATCAGTCTCTTGAACTTGATGTGTTTATAAAAGAGAATCCCCAACTTGGTTACGAAATTAAATCTGTGCTAGATACTTTTTCAGACAAACTCAAAAACATGAACCAAATAATTTACGAGGAAAAAATAGACACGATTGTTTTAAGTCCGGAAGCATATCAAGCTCCTGAAATAATAGACATTTTTTATAAGTCTCTTGAACAGAAAGTCAGTTTTATGAATCTTGCTTTTTTTTATGAACGATTGACGGGCATGGTTCCCCTGGGAGCGATCAACCAAATTTGGTTCCTGGAAAACTTAAATGAGGGAAATAAAAGGGCGTACGAAATAGTTAAACGCGGAAGCGATTTGGTGTTTGCTATTATTCTCGGCGTGTTGAGTCTTTTATTTTATCCGCTTATTATCTTCTTGATAAAAACAACTTCACGGGGACCGATCTTTTATAAGCAGAACAGGGTGGGCCAAGCGGGTAAGATTTTCAAAATAATCAAATTCAGAACAATGAATCAAGATGCTGAAAAGAATACCGGCGCTGTTTGGGCTTCAAATGACGATCCCAGAATAACCAAAATAGGAAGATTTATGCGCAAGGCAAGAATAGATGAATTGCCTCAATTGTGGAATATCCTGAAAGGACAGATGGCGTTCATAGGACCAAGAGCGGAAAGACCAGAGTTTAACGAACAATTAAAAACAGTCCCCTTCTATGAAGAAAGATATCTGATAAAACCGGGCCTTTCCGGCTGGGCTCAAATAAACTTCCGATATGGTTCATCGATTACCGATGCAGCTGAAAAATTAAAATATGATTTATATTACATCAAAAACAGATCTTTGATCTTAGACCTAGGGATAGCACTGAAAACCATCCGAATCATGTTCCAGAGGTCGGGAAAATAAAATAACCAAGTTGTTTGACAAAATTTAAAAAAACTGTAATATAAGAATATTATCTCTCGGGCACCCCAAGGGAGACCAAGAATGGTTCGTTTAAAATTATTCGCAATCTTCATTGTTTTATACTGTTTTGCAAACATAATAGTTGATCTTAAATTATACAGTTGTGTGGGTCCAGCAGTTGTCGTTTCAGATGTTTATGCCAACAAAATCAAGGTGGCAAGAGATTTATTTATAAAGCCAATAAATTTCCCTGAACCAAAATACCGTATAAAAATTACGCAATGCTACAACGCTTGGGCGAGTTACCAAGACAACACAATCGTCATATCCGAACCCGTTATAAAAAATTTCTCGACGAAAGAATTAGCCGGCATACTAGGACATGAATTGGCTCATATTCAAGCAGATAAACAAAAAGTAAGCGTAGCAGATCAAATTGATAATCACTGGAAAATAGATGTCATGGGAGCAGAATTAACAAGCAAGGAGGTTATGATAAAAAAGTTAAATAGAATGTTGGAAGAGAATGACAATCTTTTTAAAACCAACGGGTTTTTGATGTATTATTTTCCACTTTCTTATCTAGAACATACGCTATCCAGAGATGATTTTATGTTCAGAATAAAAAAGGTAAATGATCATTTTAAATAATTTGGTGCCGTGAAACGGCATTTTTTATTTTTTGCGCAAGTTATCAACAAAAAATATTTCAGAAAAAGATTTTTTGCTCTATGATAAAAATATGTTGCCTACAAAAATATTTTTTACCAAAGGTTCCGGAACGCACAAAGAATATCTCGCTTCATTTGAACTTGCTTTGCGCGCCGCCGGGATTGCTCAATATAATTTAGTTCCCGTATCAAGTATTTATCCGCCCAATGTTAAAAAAGTAACCAGGGACGAAGGAATTAAATTGCTTCCGCCAGGTTCGGTTGTACATGCCGTCATTGCTCGCAATGCAACTAATGAACCCAACCGTTTAATTTCGGCCTCAATAGGTGTTGCCATACCCCAGGATTTTAACCAGTATGGCTATCTATCTGAACATCATCCGTTCGGAGAAACCGATGAAAAAGCCGGCGATTATGCAGAAGATCTGGCCGCACAAATGCTGGCAACCACCCTAGGAATAGAATTTGACCCAAACACCGCCTGGGATGAAAGAGAACAACTGTTTAAGGCCTCGGAGCAGATATTCAAGACAACAAATTATACTCAATCGGCCATCGGCAACAAAGACGGCTTATGGACAACCGTGGTTGCCGCGGCAATATTAATAGAGTAATAGAAATTAGAAATTAATCCGCCAGCTGGCAGATTAGAAATTTAAGCTTCCAAGGAAGCTTGATTGACTCCCATATTATCTTGGATGACATCTTGGACTGCCCCTCTCTGCGCTCACTGAACACAATAGGATGTTCCATAAATTTTGAGCTAACCTTAAAAAGCCTGTATTTTAATTCCACCAAAAAAGCATATCCGCTTGAATTTATCTTATCCAAGTTTATTTTTTTCAATGCATCCGCACGGTAAGCATTAAAACCGGATGTGGCATCTGTCACAGGAAGACCTAGGATAATTTTTACATATAGATTGGCGGCTCTACTTAAAATTCTTCTGAAAAAATTCCAATTTTTTACTCCCCCGCCTTTTACATATCGAGACCCGATTACAACATCAAAGTTATCAAGTCTTTCTAATAGTGCGGGTATCTCTTTATAATCATGGGAGAAATCCGCATCCATTGTCACTATTTGATTGTAATTTTTTTCTAAAATCCACCTAAACCCCGCTAGGCTTGAACGGCCATAACTAAAATTACTATCTCTTTCCAAAAGAAACAGCTTCTTAAAATTAACGGTCATAGATTTAATTAATTCTCGTGTACCGTCAGAAGAATTATCATCCACAACCAAAACGGAAACATCCGGCAATAAATTAAAAATCGCCGGAACAAGATTTTTCAAGTTCTCTCTCTCGTTAAGGGTTGGTATTAAAATTATACTTTTGAAATAAATACTCATACACAAACAAAATCACTCCTAAATATAATGGTATTAAATAAACATAAATATTCGACCAATAATTATGGCCAAAGTAATTCCAGATTGGCAGAAACACAAAGAATGAGTCGATGAAGATTAAAACCATAAACCATTTATATTTTAAAAGATAGCCGACTGAAGCCAGGGCAAAAAGAGTTGTCATAGGTAGTAAATATTTTGAAAAAGAAAATGTTAAACTGCCCACAATCAAAAAGTTAAGTATTATCGCCAGTATCATTTCCTTCCTCAACTTTAAGTTTTTATTCCACAGCAGAGAAAAAGCACCGATCACAATGACAAACGGTGATATCATTATTTTACGGAAATGCAAAAGCAAATTAGCGCCAACCCTTAAATAACCCTTGATCCCGACGGTAAAGCTTTCTACAAGAGGGGGCGGATTGCCCGTATCAAAATTGCCCTGATAAGAATTTATCGCCGCATTATTAACCAAGTGTCCTGTTTGGTAATAACTGACACCAAGGTATAGTCCCCCAATGATAAAAGCGACTAAAATCCAGATTAATTTACCAAGGTTCAGCCTTGATTCAAGGTTGAACCTTGGAATAAAATCTTTAAAAAACAATGGAAACAAAGTTAACGCAAACGGCTTTACAATTCCCCCTATCGCCCAAGAAATTGGAGTCCAAGTTTTTTCGTTAGCACTTGCCCAAATGATTAAAAGAACAAAAAACAAAAGCGCTGCTTCCTGAAATCCCCGCATCATGGTTGAGTAAGGATAAGGCATCAGCAAAAATAGAATCAGGAAATAAATGCCCGCTTGAGAACTCTGATAAAACTTTTTGCCGACGAAATAGGCCAGCGGAACAGAGAATAGAGAAAATATTGCTGACATAATAATAATTGAGTTATGGGAATGAGTCAGCCAAAAAACAGGGACAGAAAAAAAAGAAAGTCCTTGAAAACCATAAAACGATTTGAAGTTCAAATGGCCCCACGCCAACGATTCAGCAAATCCTTCATATTTGACTCCGTCATCCATCATAACCGGAGTCGCCGACAGAAAATAATACAACATTACAGCCAAGGCAATACCTATCAATAAATACTCTCGTTTAGTCATTTTTAATATTTAGTTTTTTCATAAGGTAAGTAAAAGAAATTAAATGGGAAACTGTAAACCAGATAGTTACCATCGCTACCGAACCCCAAAGGCCATAGTTTTTAATAAACCAAAGCCCTAAAGGAATCCCCGCCCCCAATACGACAAGATTAATGAAAATAGAAACCTTAACGCTATTAATTGTCCGCCACATCGGACCTAAACCCACTCCGATGCCATACAAAGCACCATACACAATCAAACCAGCAACATAGGGCACACTGGGCAAAAAGTTTTCTCCATAAAGAATCTTGAAAGCAATCGGAGAAACAATAACAGCTCCAACCGTTAACAGTACCGACAGACCAAGACCACACAAAGAAACTTTTTTGAAATTTTCAGCTAATTTTTCCCCATTTTCAATTTGCAATTTAGGAAATTCAACATTTAAAAGTATCGATATCGGGCCAAGCAAACTTAAGGCAAGATTAACATATCCGAAAGCTAATCTAAAAAAAGAAACTTCGGAGACGGTAACATATATACCAGTAAGAATAACCGGCAAAGCCATGAATAAGTTGCCCATATTTCTGTCCAAAGCCACCCAAAAAGTAAATCCGAAATATTTTTTAACACTAACGTTTTTTGCATTAACGATGAGCCGGCGTAAATCTGGAAAAACAGGATCTCTCATCCTCAAACTCCGGAACAATAATGCCGAAGAAATAAATATTATCAAGGCCCCAACTAAGTGTCCGCTAACCGCTCCAAAAACTCCAAAACCGACAATAATCAAAACCAAAGACAAGCCGGACCTCAACGACTGGTCAGTAACTATCAAACCCGTAAGAGACTTGATCCTGCCGGTAACTTGAAAAGCAGAATATGCAAGGGTAAAAAAGAATGACGACAGAACTACTGCAACAACAATAATGGCCGCATAAATACCAATAACCGAATTACCATATAACTTACTGGCGATACTCGGCAGAAAAAAACTAAAAACCAAAATAAGCAAAGTGGCCATTGAAGTTATCTTAAACATAAAACCAAGAATACTTTCCACTTCAATCTTATCTTTTTGTGCATAGGCCCTACCCAGCATGCTTGAAACTGCTTCCTGGATTCCCATACCGATTACCAAAGAAGTTATAGCTGCCAATCCAAAAGCAAGCGAATAAATACCTAAAAGCTCCGGCTGTAAAAGCCGGGCAATAACTATTCCAACAACAGCCTGGATAATCGTCCCGCTAAAACTTCCGGTCTGGAGAGTGACAACATTCCTAATGAACCAATGTTGACGATAATAAAAAAATTTATCTTTCAATCCTGAAAAAACCATTAAAAAATACTAACATTTTTTAGACACTATTTCAATTAACCTAACCGCCAAGTACATTGAACTAAAACAAGATTTAGCCTATAATCAAAACACCGATTAAAAATATGGCGATCAACGTCTCTAAAATCACAAAAGCTACCAAATTGCTGCTTTTTGCGTTTCGCAATTACAAAAAGCAATTTTTGGTAATGACAATATTGGGGACGATAAGCGGTTTTTTTGAGAGTATTGGTATTGCCGCCGTTATTCCCCTTTTCTATCTCATGACAAATACCGGACAGTCCGGCACAGATATTATTTCGCGCACGATACAAAATTTTTTTTCTATCAGCCACATACCCCTTAATCCACCCGCTATTTTGATTTTTATTTTGCTTCTTTTTTGCGCAAAAGCGGTTGTTTATGTTATAGCCAGATATGTAAACACAAAAGTTACGGGCCACTACGAAGAAGACGCGAGAAAAGATCTCTTTAGCCGAACGATGCACGCTTCGTGGAGTTTTATTCTCAACCAAAAAGGCGGCCAATTAGAAAGTATCATTCTGTACGACATTGAAAAGGCAACTTCAATATTGGGCTTAATCACCGGATTAATACTTACGTTCACCACTTTTTTAACATACGCTTTTGTGGCCTTTAGTATTTCAGCCAAAACCACGCTTGCGATAATGGCCATCGGCATTATTCTTTTTTTCATTTATAAACCAATTTTTTACGGGATCAGAAAATTATTCCAAGAAGTCTCAAGACTGCAAAAAGAATCAAACCACCATGTGGGCGAAAGTATAGCCGGCGCTAAAACCATCAAATCGGCAGCGGTTGAGAAGATAGTGATTAACAAGGCTTCGGATTATTTTGACCGGCTTCGTAGAGCTAAATTAAGCGCCGCAATTTATAAACAATCCACAGTAAGCCTAATTGAGCCATTGGGATTTGCGGTCATTGCTTTTTTGTTTATTACAACTTACCATTCCCCATCATTTAACATCGCCCCATTCGCAGTTATCATGTATTTGATCCAACGAATGTTTAATTATTTTAAAACGGCTCAAAATCAAATCCATTCAATTAATGAGGCTGTCCCCTACTTAGGGACGATGTTAAATTATCGTAAAAATGTTGTTGGCAGCAGAGAGATCTGGAACGGCGATAAACACTTCTCCCTTAACAAAGAGATCGAATTCAGAAATATTGTATTTGGTTATGTTAAAAATCGGAACGTCCTTTCAAGTTTAAATTTCACCATTAAGAAAGGCTGTATTACGGGAATTATCGGAATATCCGGCGCCGGAAAAACAACGATTACCGATCTCCTCCTCAGATTATTCCGCCCTATAGATGGTAAAATTTTTGTTGACGGTATTGACTTGGAAGATATAGACATTAACGACTGGCGTAAAAATATTGGTTATGTGTCACAGGATATTTTCCTTATGAATGAATCCATAGAAAACAATATCCGTTTTTATAATGATAAAATGTCCCAAGCCGACATTATCACAGCGGCAAAAGCCGCGAATATTTACGAGACAGTTCAGTTGTTTCCGGAAAAATTTAAAACGATCGCCGGCGAAAGAGGGGTTAAGTTATCTGGCGGTCAACGTCAAAGAATCGCTCTGGCCAGAGCGTTGGCCCGCAATCCCAAGTTGCTTATTTTAGATGAGGCCACCAGTTCCATTGATAATGAATCCGAACAATTGATACAAGAGTCTATACAAAATTTAAAAGGCCGAACAACTATTATAATCATCGCCCATCGCTCTTCGTCGGTTATGCAGGCTGATAACTTACTCGTGCTGAAAAACGGACAAATTGTTGAACAAGGAAAACCTTCAGACCTTCTTAACAACGAAACTTCGTATTTTGCTAAAATTAATTAAATATTCCTGATTTGGGTCAGATAATTATTAAACCTACGATTTCGAAAGTCCTTAAACTGACCGGCCTTAAAAAACGCGAGAATTTCTTTAATTCCACTCTGAAGAGAAATCGGGTTATCAAAACCAAGTATTTTTTTAATTTTAGAAAAAGACACTTTGTAATCTCTCCTGTCTTTAACAAAATCCGCCTCTTCAATTTTTGAATTTTTAACAAGTTTATTTATTACTTTAGCAATCTGACATATTGTAAAGTTATGGCCGGTAAAGCCAACATTAAAAATCTGGCCTGAAACTTTTTTTAACGGCGCATCCACTGCCAGCACACAAGCCTCTGCCGCATCATTAACATGTAAAAGCGGCCGCCATTGCGACCCACCATTGACCATTATTTTATTTTTAAAATAAGCGCTGGCTGTCATCGTGTTGACTACAAGATCAAAACGCATCCGCGGAGACAGCCCATAAAGGGTCCCAAATCGTAAAATTACCGGATGGAAATAACTGTTTGCATTTGATAGTAAAAATTTTTCGGAAGAAACTTTTGTTTTGGCATATAAAGATAAAGGCCTTACCTTGCTCTTTTCGGTCAAGAGTTCGGAACTAGCCCCATAAACACTACAAGAAGATGCAAAAACAAGCCTGGGTACCTGATAGTGACGGCAGATCTCAATTAAAGACTTGGTTGAAAAGTGGTTAGTTTCCATTGTATAAACAGGATTAACCGAAGAAGCAGGATCGCCCACCACGCCTGCAAGATGTATAACACAATCAACTGACTTAATGCCTTTAATCAATTCCCCTATATTTCTTATGTCGCCCTTTATTAATTTAAAATTTCTTTTTTTTTGTAAATCCATTATTCCACGACTGCCAAATGATAAATTATCTAAAACAGTAACCCGATAACCCTTATTCAAGAGCTTGCGAGACAAAATTGACCCAACATAGCCGGCGCCTCCTGTAATAAGAACCGACTTGGGAAGAACAGGGTCTTTAATTTTCTCATTAACATAAAGACCGATTAAAACACCCTCTTTATTTAAAATTGGCACTCTTTTTATGTGACCTTTGAGATAGCCCCTATTTTTAAAAGAAAGATTTATTAGTTCCTCTTTGTTTGTGTCAACACTGGCTGATATAAAATTAGCATTCATAATAGTTGCAACCGAAGAATCCGGGTCAAAGCCGTCCAAGATTGCTTGTTTTATGTCGCCAATAGTTAAAATCCCCCGCAAGTGATTCTTTTTGTCACAAACAAGACAAATCTCAACTTTTTTTCGGTAAAGATCATGAATTGCCTCTTGGAGAGTCGTGGAAGGACTGTAAACATACTTTTTAAATTCTTTTTGTATCATAGAATGTCTTGATAGTTTCAACGATTAAGTCGATCTCTTTTTTAGATATGTGGGAAAAAAGTGGTAACGATAGGACATTATTAGCGACATTATTAGTATTTACAAGCTGCTTTTTATTTACATAAAATTTATTGTAAGTTTTCTGTAAATGCAATGGCGGATAAAAATATTTTTTTGCGATAATGCCATTTGTTATAAGATGGTCATGAAGTTGATCACGGTTATAGCCGGTTTTCGACGGATTTATGTAAAGAGAGAAATCTTTAAATGTGCTCTTGCTGTTTTTATGAATGGCCTGAAATTCAATATTTTTATCTATCCGTGAAAGTTTATTTTTAAAGTAATTTACAGCAGCCAGACGATCCTTGAGATTCTTATCAATATTTTTTAACGACTCCAGACCTATAATGGCATGGAATTCCGACATTCTCGCATTTAAGCCATTGAATTTCGTATTATATGATCCGTCATCGCCATAATTGCGGCCAATCCGGCAAAATTCAGCCAGAGCTTTATTGTTGGTGGCGATAAGCCCTCCTTCAGCTGCAGTCAAGACTTTTGTCGGACTCAAACTGAAGACTTCGGCGTCCCCAAATACACCCACTTTTTTACCTTTGAGTTCCGAACCAAAAGCATGGGCAGCATCAAAAATAAGTCTTAAATTGTGTTTATTGCAAATTTTTCTTAGGGCGGCAACATTGCAAGAATTGCCAAAAATTTGAGTAGCCAATATGGCACCGGTCTTCGGGGTTATCATCTTTTTAATCGAAATCGGATCTATCTCATAGGTATCTTTTTTTATATCGGCAAAAACTGGCTTTAAATTATTCCACAACACAGCATGACCAGAAGCAGAAAATGTAAAGCTTGGCAAAACAACTTCGCCCCTGACAGCTAATCCTTTCAGAACCAGCATCAAGCCGGAAGTGCAGGAAGAAACTGCTATGCAATACTTGACCCCCAGATACTTGGAAGCATTATCTTCAAATAATTTAACGTATTTACCGTTTGTAAGAATCCCGCTTTCAATAACCTCCTTGAATCTGGGGGCATATTTTTTGTATTTTGATAATGTTGGTTTTGTTATTGGTATCATGTTTATTAAAAATAGCATTAGGCGACTAATGCTGTTTAATTTTCCTTAGAACTTTAACGGGGCAACCAACGGCTATTACGTTATCCGAAATATTGGAGTTAACAAAACTATGAGCGCCAACAACAGAGTTGGTACCTATCGTAACTCCCGGCATGATCGTGCTGTGCGAGCCAATTCTGCAGTTTCGCTTTAGTATAACCCGGCCCTTTTTGTGGTCAATGGTGGATAAGGAATAAATCGAACAATGAGATCCTATCTCAACATTATTTCCAATCGTAACACCGTGTTTCGCATTTATGTAAGTAAAAGCACCTATGTCTGTTTCCTGACCAAGCTTAAGGTTTTCCGGATGCTGAACCATCCAATTCCACTTGGTTAATTCGCCATGTTTTATCTTCGGCTTTTTCCAGTTTTTAAATCTCTTTTGAGCCATTTAGTAGGTTATCTTCTTTGTTAATAATCTATCGTCAATATTAATATTTTCTAGAATTTTAGCAACCCTTGGTCCAGTTTTTCCATCACCCCAAGGATTTTTTATTTTAGCTAATTTTGCCAGATATTTTTTATCGTTAAGCGACTTATTTATGGCTCGAAATATTTCATTTTTATCATGTCCAACATTTATTACATTTTCCCCACACTGTCTTCCCGCTTGACGAGTGCCAATATTTACAACAGGCGTTTTAAAGGACGGGGATTCAATCATTGCGCCGCTTGAATTTCCTATCCAAACGACAGCCTCCCTCTCAATAGCCAAAAAATATTTATGATCAAAACTGGGATATATATGAAACAGTGGGTTTGATCTTTCTTTATTTATAGCCCAAATTATTTGGCTTCCACCCTCATCAGGGTGAGGATAAATAACAACTACTGGCAGATTGAATTTTTTTACAGCCTCGATTGTTGTGCTCATCTGCTCGCCGGCCCGATCAACTTCTTCGCTTACCGGGTGCTGGATCAATAAGATAAATTTTCCATTCGAATCAATGGCCAATTTTTTAAAAACTTCTTTTCTGGAAGGAAGTTTTTCGTTAAGCATAACGTCGATAGCCGGAGCACCGACAACGTGAATTCGCCAATTCTCTTCACCCATCTTTTTTATCCTTTCTGCTGCCTCTTTGGTAGCCGGAAAATGAATATGGGATAATTTAGTAATCGCATGCCTTGCCATATCATCAACAGTCCCACTTTTATCACCGCCATGGGTATGAGCCATCGGAATTCTTAAATAAGTACAAGCCAATGCTGTTGCTAAGGTTTCAGGCCTATCGCCTTGAATCAAAACCAAATCAGGCCTATCCTTTCGAAACTTGACTGTCAATTCTTTTATAAAATCAGCCACAAACTGAACGGTATCAGAATTGCTACCCATCCCAAAAATCGCTTGTATCGGCTCGGTTTTTGGAAATTCGGAAGTAACGTATTTAGCTGTTTTTCCTAATTCCGGCATAAGATGCACACCGGTTGTGTATATCTTCAATTTTAAAAACTCGCTTTTTTTGATGGCTTTTAAAACAGGCGTTATCAATCCGAAATCAGCCCTAGTTCCAGAAATGTATGCAATTTTTTTAATTTTCCTCATTAAATTAAATTTCTATTCAACAATGTCCCTCTTTTTATATATTTTTTAGCCCTCTTCCCAAGTACTTTATCAAAATATTTAGGAGCTAATCCATTGGCTGGTCTTTTGATATCCAGATTGTTCCGGGTAAATCTTTCGCCTTTTTTGATATCTCGAACAGCAACAATGCTTCTTCTTATCACCAATAACTTTTTCTCCGATTCTGTCGGTTTCTTAATAGCAGAACCAAGAATGATATTTACAGCTCGTACTTCATCAACCATCTTCTTAAAATCTATTCGATTAGACGAAGTCCTATGATCCGGTCCGGGAAGATTATTATCCAAAGTTAAGTGTTTCTCAATAACACAGGCCCCTAAAGAAGTGGCCATTACAGCAACCTGCGAACCGTTAGTATGATCTGAATACCCGACCAAAACATTTAGCTCCTTCATCATGGTTTGCATCGCCCTTAAATTAATTTCTTCAGAAGGACAGGGGTAGTTTGTTGTACAATGCAAAACGATTATTTTATCACCACCGGCTTTTTTTATTGTTTTAACAGCTTCTTTAACCTCTGCCATTGTTGCCATACCCGTTCCCAAAATCATCGGTTTTCCCAATTTGGCCGCATAGGTAAGAAGGGGCAAACTCGTCAGGTCTCCTGAACCGAACTTGAACGCCGGAACACTAAAATCTTTAAGCAGATCAACAGAAGCAAAACTTCCATGAGGAGTCGAAAGAAAAATTATCCCCATTTTTTTGCAGTGAGCAATAACTTGCGGATACCAACTCTCATCAAATTCCAACTTCCTTAACATTTCTATCTGACTTTCAACTTTACCAAGATTTTTCTTTTGATATTCAACCATCTCTCCGGATTCGGTTACCACCTGCTCTGCCCGAAAAGTCTGAAATTTAACCGCATCAGCCCCGGCACTTGCCGCCGCATCAACGAGTTTCAAGGCCAAATCCAGTTTCCCGTTGTGATTAACTCCGGCTTCGGCAATAATAAAAACAGGTTCATTGTATCCAATTCTGCGGTTTTGTATTAAAATATTTTTCATTGCGAACGTAAAATGGCTTCAGCCAATTTAAAATCAATGAGTTCATCTATGTCCACAGATCTTTCGCGTGGCATTAGAAAAATTTCCGAATTATCGTCAATTATCTTGTCATTTTTCATAAGTATTTCTCTTTTTACAACATAAACAGCGCCGTTTATTTTATAAAGTTTCGGTAATTCTTGACTTCTTTTTTTTGTTCCAGAACCTCTCAAAAAAAGAACTGCTTTTCCATCTTTGAGTTTATACATCCATTCGGGCCTTTCACTTATTTCGCAAACCCCGATACACGAACCTGCTTTTGTTTTAAACATCTTTTCTATGGCACCATCGATGTCATCAACCGAAACAAGAGGACTGGTGGGCTGAATAAGGACTATCAAATCCGCATCAAAACCATTTGAGGAGAAATATGCAACAGCGTGCTGAAGAACATGTTCCGGCCGAGCGGTATCAGTGGCAAGTTCGGCCGGACGGATAAATGGAACTTCGGCACCATACTTTTCACTAATCTTAGCAATTATTGGATCATCGGTAGACACAATAATCCTGTCAATATAATCTGACAATAACGCGGCTTTTATAGCATAACTAATCATCGGCTTGCCATTGAGCTTCTTTATGTTTTTTCTTGGTAATCTTTTAGACCCACCTCTTGCTGGTACAATGGCTAATATTTTTTTATTTTTATACATAAAATTTTATTTTACCTGATGTCTTAGCTTCAATTTTCCTTTTTCTTTTTTCCACAAATGAGGCGAACGAAATTTGTCAGCTAACTCCATAAAATATTTCTTATTCATCAAAGATCGTTTAAACATCTTGGAGGCTTTGGGAAATTCTTTTTTTGTAATGCTTAAATACTCCCACAACTCATCAGCAAATCTTTCTGGAAATTCTCCGTCAAATCTTTTTATCAGAGAGACTCCTTCTTCACGGGTTATTTCACCCGAACGAACTTCTTGGGAAGCATCATATGTCGCCCGGCCGATACCGAATTTGATAAAGGTGGTGTAATAATGAAGATCGTCGACCTTATCGTCAATACTATTATATTTGCTGTAGGTACCGGGTGTTCTTTCCGGCGAGGCCTGAAAATTGCCATTCTCAACTGCATAATAATATGTTTCTTGAGGGTGCCACTTGATATAATAACCTAGATAGTGAACCTCAACCTTGTTTTTTAATATATCCTTCGGATTGGCCGGAAGATAAGCATTAAGATCATTTTTACTCACTCCATATTTTTTTATCAGGTCAGAAAAAGAAGTTCCGCCAAGGTAGATCTTCGACTTATCTTTGGCAGTAAAATAAGACCAATCACGTTTTGCTTTTTCATTATCAGCAATTGGATTGCCATATTCAGCCTCGTTTTCTCCATACAATACCAGGGGTATTTTATATAAAACGGCTAATTTTGGCGCCAAAGCTTTCTGGCCAATAATAAACGGCTGGAAGGGATGGAAGAGATTTTCTGTAGCCAAACGTGTAAGCAAACGATGCACTCTTCCGTTTGGAGTAAATAAAATATTATCCAAACCTGAACATATCCACGCCTGAAAATTTTTCCAGCCCCAAGAAGTATAAACATGAGGTGCCCAAGTTACCGTAAGAGGATGCATCCCGTATTTATATTTCAGTAAATGTGAAGCATAAAAACTATCTTTCCCCCCCGAACCAGGAATAATACAGTCGTAAGAACCGTCATTTTTTCTAAAACGATTCAACAGCCTTAGTAGTTCTTTCTCCCGTTTTGTCCAATCAATTGTTTTCTTTTTATCCATCACGCGACAAGCATCACAAATCCCGTTTTTATCAAAATTTATAGTTTCTTTTTTGCTTTCTTTGGTATGAGAATATTCTACTACCGAATTCGGGCGTTGATTTGAAATAACACATCTTTTGCAAAATCTAACTTCGGATGGCAAGCCAAATAAGGTTTTTGTTTTTTTCATAAGGCTTTAACTAAATTAACAAAGTTTTTTATTATTCGGAGTCCGACTTGGCCGCTTTTTTCAGGATGGAATTGAAAACCATATACATTTCCCTTCTGAACAGTAGAGCAAAATTGATATCCTCCATAGATAGTAGTTGTTAAAATCGCTTTTTTATCAATTGGCTCAAGTATATATGAGTGGACAAAATATACATAAGGATCTTTCCCGATAGAGTTGAGAATATCTCCTTCAGGTTTTGTGCTATTTGAGAGTGTTATTTTGTTCCATCCGATATGAGGTATTTTGATTCCCATTTTAAGCCCTGGGAACTTTACCACTTTCCCAGAAATTATATCAAGGCCCCTAAATTCGCCAAACTCATATCCCTTTGACAACAGAAGCTGCGCCCCAAGACAAATTCCCAAAATTGGCTTTCCTTTTTCGGCAAATTTTTTAATTTCCCCTTCTAGCCCACGTGCCTTTATGCCTTCCATTCCCGCTTCAAAAGAACCTACGCCCGGTAAAACTAAAGCATCTAATCGATTTATTTCTTCAGTGTTTTCAACGATTACCACATCGTCAATGAATTCTCTTAATGCTTTGCGCAGGCTATAAAGATTGCCTACCCCATAATCAACAATGCCGATTTTTTTATTATTAGACCCTGACATTGATTTTTTTCTTAAATAAATATTCTTTTAAATTTTTTATTTTAAAATCTCCGTAGTGGAATGAGGTGGCAATGGCAACAGCATCGATTTTGGTTTTTTTTATTACTTTAACAACAGATTCCTTTGTCCCCGCCCCACCATGAACTACAAGGGGTACTTTACAAAATTTAGAAACCTCACTAATCAATTCCGTATCATATCCTTTTCGCGAACCGTCTCTGTCAATCGAAGTTATAACCACCTCGCCTACACCTAAAACAAGAGCTTTCCTTATCCACTCAACCGCATTAATGCCTGTATGTTCCCGGCCGCCATCAGTATATGCTTCCCAAGTCCCATCATTTCTGTGTTTTGCTTCTACCGAAAGAACAATGCACTGGGAACCGAATTTTTTTACCGCTTCGTTCAGAAACTTGGGTTTTTTTATTCCATAAGTATTTATGGCGACCTTGTCGGCTCCAGCTCGAAGAGCATTATTTATATCATTAACAGAACGTATGCCTCCGCCAACTGTTATGGGAATGAAAATTTCTTCTGATACTGACCGCAGAAGATCAAAATCAAAATTTCTCTGGTATAAACTGGCAACAATATCCATGCATAAAAGTTCATCGGCGCCATCTTTATAATATTTAAATGCAAGCTCTTTAGGATTTCCGACAACCCTAAGCCCTTCAGTAAAAATACCTTTCACAACATTAGTGCCCTTAATATCAAGACGGGGAATTATTCTTATATTTTCCATTGTCTCAGTTTTTGAAATTCATTTTCTTTTTCATAATTTATAACATTAATCAACACTTCAGTCCAGAATTAAAATATTATACCTGCCGGTATAAAAATAAATCCCCACATTGACGTGAGGATGATCTTAAATTAAACTTTTCTCAAGGTTCAGGATTTTATCAATGACAGATTGGATCGGCGAGAAGCGCCTTCCCATCGCACATCTGAAAATTTCGGCTCGCCATGAAGCTCTCGCCATGTTTTTTCATATTCTTTTATTCGCTTAATATCTCGATTTACCATTAATTCTCTGAGGCCGAGCAGCTCAACAGCGGTGAAGTTTTCGCAAATGACAGCCGTCATCTTTGTGGCATCTCCTAGATCTGTTAAAAACGCATCCAGGTCGCCGTCATATTGAGCCAGAATTTTATCTTTATATTTGTTGAACCATTCTGTGCCCGGATATGGAGTAGCAAAAAAGGGCATAACCTCAATACCGAGCCGTTCCCAAGCCTGAACACAATCAATCAAGCTGTCAAAAAAGTCATCCGGAAAGCCCATCATTTGATTAGGAATTGGCCGTATCCCTGCTTCCAGGGTTATTTTCAGAGATCTCTCGTTAGTTTCTGGAGTAGAACCTTTGCCTACATTTTTAAGAACTCGTTTGGAAAAAGATTCGTAGCCATAAACTAATTGGCAACAGCCGGCATTATGCATCTGTTTAAGAATTTGTGGATTAGCCAGCGCTGCATGACTGGTTCCACCCCAGTGTATTCCATGACATTTTTTCGGGTCATGAGACACGCCATCGCGTACACATTGAGGCTGTAAACCCTCTTTGATCCACAGATCGCATAAAGCTGGCAGCCAGGTATTCTTTGAAGCAGAATTCATTGCCAGAAGGTTTTCATCATAGAAAATAATGAAATCAACTCCAAATCTGTCTCTCATGTGTTTGACCATATCTACCAGATAACGAGGACTGTGCATTCTATTAATACGGTCGTGAGTAAAAACAACATCAGCTTTATCATTTCTTTGATCTTCATACTGAAGGTCTCCTGCCAATCCAAGATGAAAACAGAAACGGCATATAAACGGACAACCGAAACTTCCATTTACATCCATGCGTCTTTTGGCGGTGAAACTTTCTTCGCTATAAAGGAGCGCACTGTTTTTGAAATATATTTCCATAGGCAGCATATCCCATGTCGGATATGGTAATTGATCAATGTCTTGAACAAGAGGCCGCGGCGGATTTAAATGTAATTGTCCCCTCTCATCCTTCCAGATAATTCCAAGCGTAGATGACCAATCGGTTTTTTTATCGTCTATTTTTTGCATTATTTCCGGCAGAGTTAAGAATGCTTCTCCAACAACTCCAATATCGATCTCCGGCAAGAGTTCCATCAAGTCTCGAGGCATACTGGTTAAAAGTCCGCCTCCGACCATGCGAAGCGATCGAGGAGAATATTGTTTGGCATACCGGAGGGCTTTTTTTACCCAGCTGTATGTAGTTGTTATGCCACCAAGCCCGATAATATCCCAATCATCGGCCTTCAAAATCGCACAAATGGTTTTATCATCAGGCCTCCAAGCGTTGGCATCAAATAATTGGACATGATGCCCCTCTTTATCAGCAATCGCCGCCAACTGGGCAATTCCGTAAGGAATATGTTTTGGGTTGTCTTCTTGGCGTACAACGGGGTTAATGAGCAGAATTTTGGCCATATTATTCTCTTTCTCCAACCCTTGATCCTACTAACTCTTGATTATTTCTCTGACTGAATTTAGATAAGAATTCAGTCAGAGGGACGAAATGAACCAGTTCATCAAAAAGTATGCCGCCTTCAGTGCAATTGTATGTAATGCAACCAGCATCTTTGGCTAAATCCAGAAAAATATTCCGATACCAAAGATATGCCGGATCGGTATACCATGTCTCATTCAAGTAGGGATTATAAACCTGTGTAAAAGCCTCTGGCGTTCTATCTCCAAAAAGAGCAACAAGATCTCGGTAGTATTGAGTATTGAGAAGCGGAGTACCAGGCGCATAGCTTAAATCCATACCAACCAACGCAACATGTTTTCGTTTTAGTATTGCATGCGCAAAAATCCAAGCAGCAGTTCCAACATTGCCGCCGGTAAGCATACAAGGTATGTGATTATTCTCAAAAAGCTCCCTGGAAAGACTCTCCGATTTGTCATAATCTTCATAAATAGGATTCCACCAATACAGTTCCATTCCCGATTCCACGCATCTTTCCGTAACAGAAATATCGACACTGGTAGATATTATCAACTTGATCTTGGGACCATATCGGTTTACAAGCTCGATAGTTTCACGATTATAGCGAATCTGATCTTGGTGATGACCAGGATCAAGATCTTGGCGAAGAAAATAATCATCTTCTAATCCCTTGTCCATTTTAGTATCGCCAAACAATCTTACCATGCGGTGGCTTCTACCAAATGCGCCAGGATCAAGCGTAATAACAAAATGAGGAATAAGACCCTTTCTTAAACAATGCCCTAAAGACCCGTCGGCGACAATAATATCACCAGAAAATCCTGAAGCCAAAATCTTAGCCACAGGATTTTTTCTATGCAAACTTGGTCCTCCAACAACTACAATAGCGGCTCCTTTCGGCTCCAAATGTTCTATAACAGACAAATCATCCACCGTTTTACTAAAATATTTTCGATTTTTAGCGGCATTATCCAGACCAAGCCGGCCGGTTTTTATAGCTGTCGCTTCGCTCATATAACAAGCAAGTTTATCTGCCAAATTAGATATCATCTTTAGTTCCTCTCCAAGTAAAATCTTTCTTAACAAACGTGATGCTGCCACCAAGTTTTTTTAAAGCCGCGGCTTCAAATTCTTCTCCCAATGAAACCGGCTTTTCTTCTTTTGGCGCATCTGTATCTTTTAATCCCGGAATCTTATAGTTCCCCTTTAAAATTTTGTCCATTGTCCAGTTCCTTTTTAAATTGTCAAAAATCTAAGCTGTCTGTCACCATACAACAAAAACCATCGTTTTTCAAGACAGGTTGTAAAAACATCTTTTTTGTGAAAGAATTTGGGAATGTATTTTAATTCTCCGGATAATCTTCCAGAATCAGAAAAAAAATATGAATATCTGCATTCGAAAGAAAGAATAGAACACTTGCGTCGTATTATTAACGGCCGGCCCGTGGCCATTTTGGCCGCTGGCCCCTCAATCAGTGAATTAGAAGCAAGAATCGAAGAACTATCTCAAACCGATATTTGTTATTTTGGGATGAATTTCTTTTTTGTTCAAGAAGATAATATTTTAAAAAAGATAAATAAGCGTTTTTCCGTGTTAACTACGGGAGCCAATAAGGGTTTGCTCCATGTTTACGGCGGGGCCAGCCTTTTTGATAGGATCACTGATTTTTTGAATAGAAATGATGATAATTTGTTAATTTCCAGTTTCTACGGAAACCAGCTTAATCTGCTTGGTCCCCACTTTAACCTGCAGGAATTTTTAGATAAATATAACAATAAACTCTTTTTCCCCAGCTATAGTACCAATAGAACTGTTCCGGACAACAATCGTCCCATGCATTTCTTCGCGAGTAATTCTCTCGCCGGACTAATATATATGGCCATAATCGGCAAGGCCTCTAAAATTGTTCTGTTCGGATCAGACGGCTACACCCTTGAAAAAAATCCTGAAAAAACGTATTACCGTTCCAAAGAATATCTCTCTAACAAATATGAGTATGAGAGAAATAATCAACAGAAACTAGTGGAACCGCTTATTAACGACGCTAACAAGCTCTTCAACCCTATTGTTCCCCTTTCTTTGCGAAATATCTACAAAACCTACCCCATTAAACCTGTTCCAATTTTAAATTGTTCCGAAGTTAGTTATTATACTCCTTTTCCAAAGACCTCATACAACGACACTTTTGCCTTCTTGTTGGGTAAAAAGAATATTGAAGAAATTGTTGATCTCCGCATCCCAACAGCCTCAATCATCATTCCGTCTTCCGACGACACAAATGAATTGCGGACCACTCTGGAAAGTATTGCAAAACAATCATATTCAAATTATGAGACAGTCGTTATCAAAAGGAGTCCAAATTTTTTGGATACTATGGAAAACGCCCTATCCTTGACCAAAGGAAAATATATTTTCTATTGCCATTCGGGCTACGGCTACCGAGACCAAGATTGGTTAAATTCCTGCATAGCAATATTGGAAAATAGGCCCCGGATTTCTTTAGTATGCGGCATACCCGAAAACCAGCTTACTGACCCTCCCTGGCCGGAAAAAAAGTTCCTCTATTACTGGCTCAAGAAAAAGATTTTCTTCCCTCCAAACACAATTTGCGTACGAAAAAAAGTACTCGAAAAATGCCTGCTCCCCCAGGAAGATAATGCAAAAACCGACACTGAATTGGAAAGTTGGCTAAACTTTAATCTGCGCTTTAATATTAACGGCTATCTGCCTACTTTTATTTCGACGGTTTCCGATAATAATCGGAATGACTTCATCGACGGTAATTCGCTAGATATTTTCAGAAAAAAAATTGCATTCTACAGAAAAGGCCTCATTCTTAAAAAAACCTGTCATCATTTCAGAGACGGTGACGACAACATTTTACCTGGAAAATTCTATTTGAGCATGTTTTTACTATATAAACCAGCTAAAATAATTGAAACCAAATTACTCTGTCCTTTATATCCTCGTTTAAACATTATTAAGCGAATCGCCAGAAATACTGTCAAGCAAATAGTCCTACGGATATTAAGTTTAACTTCGTCTTCCATTGAGCGAAAAGCTGTCAATTTGTATCGATCCCTAAAGAAAAAAAGGTTGCGCGAAAAATAAAAAATTGGTAATTGTTATTAATAGGTCATTTCGACATGATTATATCTCGAACACCATTCCGAATATCTTTTTTTGGTGGAGGCACCGATTACCCTGCTTGGTATAAAAAGAACGGCGGGGCCGTTCTTTCAACAACAATCAACAAGTATTGTTATTTAAGTTGTAGAAATTTGCCTCCGTTTTTTAAACATACATACCGTGTTGTTTATTCGCGTCAAGAATTAGTAAATAAAATTAAAGACATAGATCATCCCTCTGTCAGACATGCATTAAATTTTCTGAATATAGACGGCGGGGTTGAGATACATCACCAAGCCGATCTTCCGGCAAGATCCGGACTTGGTTCAAGTTCATCTTTTACCGTTGGTCTAGTAAATGCTCTAAGCGGTCTTAAGGGTGAAGTCAAGAACAAAAGACAACTGGCCCTTGACGCAATAAATATTGAACAGAATTTGATAAAAGAAAATGTCGGTTCCCAAGATCAAACAGCAGCGGCTTTTGGAGGTTTTAATAAAATAAGTTTTGGAGGAATCCAGGAAATATCAATACAACCAATAATTATAAATTCAAACCGTATTGAATCGTTCCAAAATCACCTGATGTTATTTTTCACCGGTCTTTCAAGAAATGCTTCTAAGATAGCTAGGGAACAGATTAAAAACATTGAAAATAAAGATAAGGAATTAAAAATAATGCATGAACTTGTCCATGAAGCGACGAACATTCTTACAAACAACAGAGCAGATCTGGCTGAATTCGGTAAATTAATGGGGCAGGGCTGGAAAATAAAAAAATCCTTGTCATCCAAAATAACAAACCCGTATTTAGATAATATACACGACGTGGGAATGAGAGCAGGAGCATTGGGATGTAAATTGCTTGGCGCCGGGGGCGGTGGATTTATATTATTTTTTGCAAAACCGGAAGATCAAGAAAAAATTAAAAAGAAACTAAAAAACCTATTATACGTCCCCTTCCGATTCGATCATCTTGGCAGTCAAATAATTTACTACGCTCAAGACAACAATGAAACTTATTAAGTAGTTCTCAATTAAAAAATATTTGACAATACAATTTTTTTTATTTAAAGTATTTCTTATTCTTTAACAATTGCAGTGGAGTAACAATGAGGTCCTCTGATCTGGGAATGATAGCAAATATTTCTCATGCTTTTCGTCCAAATATAACCTTAGAAATGTTTCGAAGAATGTGCCTAATCAGATATTTCGAGTTAAATGTAAAGAAAGCATATGACCAAGGATTGATGCCAAAGGCTCCAATTTATCTTTCTATTGGGCAGGAGACAATTTTTGCAGCCTTATCCATGATTTTTGAAAAAACAGCTTTATTCGGCCAACACAGAGGACATGGCATTTACCTAGCATTCGGAGGCAATCCAGTAAAACTCATTGACGAGTTACTTGGCCGACCTACCGGTTGTGCCAAAGGCATGGGAGGTTCAGCATCTATTCACTGCCCTGAAATAGAGATGATCGGTCACGACGGATTGATGGGAACACAAGTTGCTGACGCCGTTGGCAGTACATTGCCTTATAAAGAGACGGCTATTACTTTTATGGGCGATGCTAGCGCTGAAGAGGGATTTGTTCTTGGGCCAATCGGTTATGCGTTTACCAAACAACTTCCGGTTCTTTTTGTTGTTTGTGATAATGGACTGTCTATTTTAACAAAAACAGAAGTTCGCCGAAGCTGGACCATGGCAAGACATGCTCACTTTGGCATGCCATCAATTGATATTACCGACGATCCATGGCTGATAATGCACTATGCCAAAGAGTTAAGTAATCCCCTACCCGCTTTAATGAATATTAGAGTTTGCCGAGAACTTTGGCATGCTGGAACAGGAAAAGACAGTGAACCAGAATGGAATCGATTTAAAATGGTAAGAGAAGAGATGAGACAATTAGACCTTGGCGTATCGGTTGAAACCATAGAAAACGAAATAAAAAGGTGGATAGACAACTTATGGGATAAAAAACTTCAAGAACCAACTCCTTGTATATTATCCCCCAGAAAAGTATTTACCATCATTGATCCGAATTACAAATATGAAAGAAACCCGATTCCTCCACCCAGCAGAATGAAAGTAAAAGAGGTGATTAAGACTTTTACTCGTGATACTTTAAAACGTGGCGGTAAAGCAATGGGCCAATGCCTAACTGCTGTAGGTTGGGTAGGCGGAACAGTGCCGGAAATGACGGAACAGGAAGGATTGATTGAATTGTCGATGGATGATACATCTGGTTCGGGAATCGCCGTTGGCTGTTCCAGAAAAGTACCGACTATTTACATAGTCCGCTATCAAGGATTCCAGTGGTTCAACGGCGCATTCATTGCTAACCTTGCCGCAAAATCAAAAGAAATGTGGGGCATTTCCCGCAGATTATTTGTCCGTTCCATCGCCATGGAGGGCGGTATCGGACCCGTAGCATCTAACAGTCATCACGGAATGTTCACAAGGATACCTGGTCTCACGGTTGTTGCTCCGATGACACCCGGAGAATACCTACAAATTGTTGAGTATTTTAATAGCCACGATGATCCGATGTATGTAAGCGAGCACAGAAAAAGTTTTGACATTGATTGTGAGATGCCGGATGTTATAAATCATCCTTCTCACATCACCTTATTTCCAATATCCGCAGCAAGATTAAACACCGCAGAAGCGGCAAATATTCTTCTGAAAGAAGGGATAATTTGCAACATAATTCATGTTCTTTGGCTTAAACCATTTATTATCAGCAGTGAAATACTGACATCTTTAGAAAATTCTTACTACGGGGGCGTGGTCCTTGATACCGATTACGAAAACGGAGCCGCAAAATGCATTGCCTGCGATATTATGCAATTTACAAAAAAGAGGGTCCGTGTTCTCGGTCTTGAAGAAAGAACTGCCGGATTTGCCCCGCACCTTGACAACCTACCGCCATCTACAGAAAAAATATGTGAATGTATACGAAAAATAGTTGATGGCAAGCAAGAAAAATAACCGTCTTCAGTGACGGTTTTAATTTGCTTTTTTCCTTTATTTCGTATAATTTTTAACAATGATCAAACAAAAAAAACAACTGCGAGCAGTCGTAATAACCGCGGAAGGTTTTGAGGATGAAGAGGTAATTTATCCTGTTATACGCCTGAAAGAAGAAGGATTTATTGTTGATATCGCAACCAGGGACGCAAAGTTGGTTCTTGGACGCTTGAATTTTCCGCTTGAACTGATTATCCGTTATTATGGGACGCTCGTTAATGCTAAAAAACTTGAGGCCAAAAATTATGATTTGGTTTTAATCCCGGGCGGATTTGAAGCCCCGGACAGAGTGAGACAAATTCCGGAAATTTTAGAATTCGTCCGCCGGATGAATAGACAAAAAAAGATCGTCTCTGCTTTCTGCCATGGTCCTTGGGTTTTAATTTCGGCAGGAATAATTAAAGGAAAAAAAATTACGGGCTATATCGGAATTAAAGATGATATTAATAATGCCGGTGCCATATATACCGACCAGCCGGCCGTTATTGACGGCAACATCATAACAGCAAGACATCCGCGCGATGTTACCGATCTGATGAAAGCTATTTTTTCTAAATTTAAGAAATAATCAGTATGCTGAAAAAAATCAAACTATCTTTTGCGGACAAGAAATCTCTTGCAATGAAATCAATTGAAATAGCTCCAATAAACATTGACTTGTCAAAAATGATAGTTAATAAACCTTGGGGATATGAGTACCTTCTTACAAATACTCCGCTGGTGGAGGTTTGGCATCTATCACTTGATTACTTGAAATCAACTTCAACACATTGTCATCCTAACAAAAAAACAGCCCTTGTCGTGTTAGAGGGCAAGGCCCTTTTCTCGACCCTAAATAAATCCGTTAAACTCTCCCCGATGGATGCGATAATAATAGATGCTGGTGTTTTTCATTCAACTAAGTGTATCTCAAAAGAGGGTCTTAAATTACTTGAAGTTGAGACACCCCCGATGAAACATGACTTAATCCGGCTTAAGGATAGATATGGCAGAACTAACGCTGGATATGAAGGCAAAGAAAAGATGCAATTAATAAATAACTCTTATGTTAAATTCAAAAGCGAGGAACCTCACGTGGTAAAAAACTTCTGTAATAATTACCTTTGTTTGTCCTTTATACAAAATGACAACGACCTAAGAATTTTATTGTCCCAAAAGCCAGAGTTGGCAGTAATCTTAAACGGATTCATCAAATCAGCGGATAATAATATCTTATACCGTCTCGGTGATGTCATAAAAACCAACACGCTCAAAAACAATAAAATAAAATTTAATAATGTCTCGCTCCTCTCAATTTCAAAAGCCTAACAAAAAAGTAATAATTTTCGATTTTGACGGTGTTCTGGCTGACTCGTTTGACCATTTTTACTCTCTAAACAGGGACGGAATGAAACATGTTGGTCTTTCTTTTACGAAAGAACAATATCGAAATCTGTTTATCGGCAATGTCCATCAAGGATTTAAAAATTTTATAAACGATGACCAAAAATATCTAACTTTTTCAGAATTCAGAAACGAAAATTATGACCGAAACTACTACAACAAGGAGGGGGGCGTTAAACTGTTTCCGGAAGCACTGACATTTCTGAAAAAAATAGGCGAAAAATACATTCTAACAGTTGCTTCGTCCAGCCACAAAAACAATATCAAAAATTTATTGGAAAAAAACAAGGTATTAGACATATTTGGGTTAATAATTGCAAACACGACTACAACAAAAGCGGGAATGCTAAATGAAATAATGAAAAAATTCAATGCTAAGCCGTCAGAAGTATTGATGATAACCGATACCATTGGTGATATTCTAATAGCAAAAAAGTCCGGTCTTAAAACTATAGCCGCTACTTGGGGTTTTCATTCTTCAAAATTGTTAAGGTCAGCCAAACCCGATTGCCTTGCCAGTAATTTTAAAATGCTGTATAAACAACTCAAAGCTTTTTGAAAAATAGGAGAACACCTTGACCAGTTACAAGTTCCCCTTGGTCACAGACACAATTACCGCAGAAGACAATATTGCTAGAGCTAATTGGCTAATGACCAACCCCCGATTAACTATGGGGTCTTTGGTTAAAGCATACGAAAACAAATGGTCTCGGTGGGTGGGCAGAAAATATTCTGTTGCCTGCAATTCCGGATCATCCGCAAATTTACTTATGTATGACGCCCTACTTCAGTCAGGAAAGCTGCAAAACAAAAAGATCATCGTTCCAAGCTCCGCCTGGGTTACCACCATAGCTCCAGCCATTCAGCTCGGGTTTGAACCAATTATGTGTGACGCAGATGAATCTAGTTTTGGATTGGACATTGATCATTTAGAAGAATTGCTACTTAAACATAAACCTGGAACCGTGATGCTTGTTCAAGTTTTGGGTGTTCCAGCTAATATGGACAAAATAATGCAACTCAAAGAAGATTATGACTTCTTCCTGCTTGAAGACGCTTGCGCCGCAATGGGTTCATCATATCGCGGCCGTAAAATAGGCACCTTTGGCGACATGTCCAGTATATCAACCTACTTTGGTCACCAATTCTCAACCGTTGAAGGCGGCATGGTTTCAACCGATGACAAGGAGCTGTATACAATCGCTTTTATGTTGCGCAGTCACGGCTGGATCAACGGGCTTGACCCAGAAACAAGAGCTCAATATTTAAATAAGCATAGCATCAAAGACATTGGAACCGGATTCGTTTTTCCTTATGCAGGATATAATTTTCGGCTTACTGACGACCATGCTTTTATTGGTTTGAGACAATTAGACAGAATGGAATGGCTTATTAGACAAAGATATGGCAACCACCTGCTTTATCAAAAACTGTTAACGGGCCTCTTTGGCTTCCAAATGTTTGATAAGGATACGACTGTTTGCAGTATTCACTTTTGTGCATTAGCCGAAAGTGAAGATGAAAGAAATTTCATTACTTCGGAACTTCAGGAAAATAGCATAGAAACTAGGCCGTTTACTTCAGGCAATCAAGGCCTACAGCCATATTGGTTCAAAAAATATCCCAAATTTAATGGCCAAACGGCTACTCGATTATATGAATGCGGATTCTTTTTACCAAACTATCCGACATTAACTAATTCTGATATTGAACATATTTGTTCGGTAGCGATAAAAGCCGCGCTGGAACACCGTAAAGGAGACAGATAGTGCCCAAAATCCTTGTAACCGGCGGAGCAGGATATATCGGTTCAGTTTTGGTGCCGATGCTTTTGCGAGCCGGACACGAAGTTTTCGTGCTGGACAATTTTATGTACGGCCAAACATCTCTTCTGGATTGTTGTCATAATTCCTTTTTTAGGGTTGCGAAAGGAGATGTCAGGAATGAGGATCTATTGCGACATTTGGCAAGACAGTCGGATATAATTATCCACCTTGCTTGTATTGTCGGCGCACCGGCATGCGACAAAGACCCTGTTACCGCCACAAGCATAAACCTAGACTCTGTCAGAAGCTTATTAAGGTGTAGAACCTCAAATCAGCCAATAATTTACCCGAATACAAATAGCGGCTATGGAATAGGTCAAGATGGTATTTATTGTACCGAAGAAACTCCATTGAACCCCGTTTCGTTGTACGGCCGACTAAAGGTTGCCGCGGAAAAAGAAATACTTAGTCAAGGAAATTCAATAACTCTGCGCTTGGCCACCGTCTTTGGCACAAGCCCCAGAATGCGTCTTGATCTTTTGGTTAATGATTTTGTTTACCGGGCCGTTAACGACCGTTTCGTTGTTCTTTTTGAAAGCCACTTCAAGAGAAACTACATCCACGTCCGGGACGTTGCCAGAGCGTTTATGCATTGCATGAACAATTTTGGCACAATGAGAGACCAGACATATAACGTCGGTTTAAGCGATGCCAATTTGTCTAAAAGAGAATTATGCCTAGAGATTCAGAAACAATTGCCGGGTTTTTATTTTCACGAAGCTCCAATCGGTCAGGATCCTGATAAACGCAACTATATTGTCAGCAATAAAAAAATAGAAAAAACCGGATTCAAACCGGAAATATCATTACGGGAAGGCATAGCCGAATTGATAAAAGGTTTCCAAATCATAAGAAACAATCGCTTTGCGAATATTTAAAAAGAACTCCGAATGAGTTCTTTTTTATTATGCAAGAGGATTTATGTCATCGAACGGAAATGTATTTCTGTTAAGCTCAGATGCGGATAGTCCGGCTTCTTTAATAAACGCGACCAGTTCAAGATAATTATTTACTATTTGTTCATTAGTCAAGGTTTTTCCCCAAGAAGCGTTTTCGTGATATTGAAAAGTTAACCTGGGTTTTTTATTATCGAGATTATGGATGTGCATTGTATTTTCCCAATCCGTCTCGATATTTCTTATTCCGAATTTATCAGGGTTGCGAAACACCTCTGTTCCGGGTCTGATAGTAAATAACGAAAGATATATCAAGTCGGGTTGTGTTTCTTTTATGAAATTCAGTGTTAACTCAACTATATTGTCTGGCTCGCCAGGAAGACCCATTATTAGATAAATCCTAGCTTCAATGCCATTTGCTTTCAACATTGCAATCGTATCTTTGGCTTTCTGAACACTGATCCTTTTGTTTATTAGATTAAGCGATGGTTGCCAGACGCTTTCTACCCCAAGACCGAGGGATATACAACCTGATTGAAAGGCTAATCCAGCCAGTTCAGGTGTAATTCCGTCAACACGACACTGGCCACGCCAGAAAATATCTGCCCTTCCGATGGCTTCCAGTTCGGCAATAGCGCTGGAACGTTTTAATGGCAAAGCAATCTCATCAACTAAAGCTACGCCCTGTATTCCATATTCACGCTTTAAATATTCAATTTCATTCTCGATAAGTTCCGGAAGGCGAAAACGTATCCCTGGCGTCCCTTCTCTGGCTGTCCGCAAAGCACAAAAATGACAATTATACGGACAGCCTCGGCTGAAAATAACATTCGTGGAAACAAGGTCATTAAAACCAGGCTTGCTTTTTAAAGTCATCATTTTTCTTCGGGCTGTAGTACTTTTGGGCAGGAATTTTCTGTTTGGATGGCAATACTCATTTATATCTATGACGCCCTGTTGCCTATAAATTTGTTGAAGTTTATTACAAGCCAGATCATTAACGGCCGCTATTATCGTTAACTCACCCTCTCCTAATATGAGTGAGTCAAATATTCGAAGTGATTCTTGAGGAAATTCAACAGCATGAGGTCCGCCGGCAATGTGAACCGCTCTGGGATATTGCCGGCGCAGCATTGCAACAATGGCTTTCTGTTCATTTATATCAAGTGTATAGATTGAATGAAGATAAACATCGCATTCCGGAATATGATAAAGGGCAAATTCTCTTTTTATTCCCCTTAGATCAGGAAGACAAAGCTCTACTCTGCTTCCAAAATATTCTTCCAAAATCGTAAGTATCTGTAGATGAGTAAAAGGATCCCCTCGGAACGGATCATTGAGATAGTGGCTACTTGGTAAGATAAAACCTATCTTCACCAGAGAATCCCCTCTCGATAATTTTTAAAAAACTGCCTCATTATGCGTCTTAATTCAATAGTTGTAAACCTCAAAATTAAGTTGACAAATTAATCGAAGTTCATTACCGTATCTGAAAGTTCATTCAAAAAACAGGAGATAGCATGAACTCGGTAAAATCTTGGATTAAGATCGGCAACAAATCAGTTTTAGCCGAAGGTCGCAGCGGAAAAAGATTGATTAGCCAATTGTTCAAAAATCCAGCGAGCGGCCAACTCATCGATTACACTCTTTTTGACGCCGATTTTATTTCTGTCATAATTTTCCCTTTGACAACAAACGGGGAGGTAATCGCCGTCCGACAATTCCGTATGGGAATAGATAGGGTATCACTCGAATTACCGGGGGGTAATAAAAAAGTTGAAGATAAAAATTTTATCGAGACAGCCGAAAGAGAGCTGAGGGAAGAAACCGGATACAAAGCAGGTCAAATAATTCCGTTAGCAGACAAATTGTGGATAGATCCATCATCATGTACACCCTACCTCTATTCATTCCTGGCTCTGGAATGCAAAAGAACAGAAAAGACAGAAGAAGATGCTAACGAAATTATAGAAACAGTGACTATGCCGCAATCAAAGTGGATAGACATGATATCTGGAGGTAAAATATCCGATATGAAAACAATCGCCATAACTCTGCTTGCTATTTCTCACTTATCAGATAAACTAATAATCAGTACCTAAGAATAAGGAGAGATTAGGTGGAAGATAGCTTCATTCTGACCAGAGAACAAATCCTGTTTTATAGAAAGAACGGATACTTAGTGGTGCCCCATGTCCTCACTTGCGAACAATGCGATAAGATGAATCAAATCTTTGAACAGTACGCCAAAGATCACGGTGATAAAGAATTCAAAGGCATAATGAATCTCGACAGAGAAGATCATCGAATAAGAGACCTTTTGCGCTATTATAAAATTGTTTTAATCCTTGACGCTCTTCAGGATGGCGAGGTTGTAGGTCTTCAATCAATGTTTTTATTTAAAAAAGGCGGAACTGATTATGCTCCGCAGGCCTGGAACCCACATCAAGATAACGCTTACCCTAGAGCTCCCCACGGTATGTATCTAACCGGCAACATTCCTTTTGCCGACCAAGATAGAGAAAACGGGTGTATGTATATTTATCCGGGTTCACACATGGAAAGCCTTCTTCCTGCTGATTTCTTCAAAAGCTTCCACGAAGAACCAGGCAAGAATCCTGGACACGATGTTTCAAGAAGCCTGCCGTTAGACTATCCGAGAGTTGATTTGCCGATGAAAAAGGGCTCCGTGTTGATTCTTCACGGAAATGTAGTTCATGGTTCATATCCCAATAGATCACAGAGAGATAGGCCAATGCTCTTGATACCTTTTGGGACCAAAGGTATAACCCAACAGCCAAATTTTATCCCCGGCAAAACCGCTAAGCGTGAAGAATTCAGCTTAAGACCCTTAAGCTATAAACTTTGATAAACCCTGTAAAGTGATACAACATGACCGCCCACCCAAAGGCGGTTTTTTAATTTGAAAAACTGGACAAAGAATATATTTTACGATATCGTATTTCAATTCAGTATCTTAAAAATTAATGGAGGGAGGGTCTTGTGACTGAACCGATTCAGCTCGGGACAAATCCGGCAATTCAAAAAATTGCCAACAAAATACGACGGGTCCTTCCTTCAGGTTGCAAACGCGTCTTACTTGTCGAGCCACCTAATGTGCCCGAGGAAGATTGGGATCCCGATGTAGCCACAAACAACAGATATCCAGTTTATGACCCCAAGGGTCTGGCAGTTTTATCATCTTGCATACAATTAAGAGGCTATGAAACGGATGTCATGGATCTCAATTTCATGATCCAAGATAGTTTTAAAAATAATCCGAATGGTTTTGAATATCGAAATTGGGAAAACTGGTTAAGACAAAAATTAGGAGAGTTTAAGCCTCATGTAGTCGGCCTTACTTGTATGTTCACCATATATCATCGTTCTATGACAAGGATTGCCCAATTGATCAAAGAATATAACCCGCAAATAATCATCATCGCTGGTGGCGTTCACTCTACTATGGCCTCATCTGATGTTAAATCGGCTCCCGGCCAATTAGTTCTTGAGGACTGTAAAGAAATTGATTTTGTCGGCCTTTATGAAGGCAATGACAGTTTCCCGGATTTTCTTGACATGGCAAACAACAAACTGGAACCAGAAAACCTCACTCAAATTGCCACATTAGTAGATAATAATTATGTAGCCATTACAAGAAGAACGGAACCAAGAACGGAAACACTGAATGCTTTGCCGAATTATCATGACTTGCCAATTGAAAGATATAGCTCCCTTGGAAGAATCGGCACTTTTTATTGGTTATTTAAGCCGGATACTCGAGCAGCTACCATCCTAGTAAATAGAGGTTGTCGCGCTCATTGCAGATTTTGTTCAGTAGAGAAGTTCAACGGCAAGGGTGTCGTGTTAAAACGGGACATAGAGATGATTGGTGATGAATTGGAATTCTTAAGAGATAAGTATGGAATTAATCATGTAATGATTCTCGACGATGACCTTCTTAATGGAGAGGAGCGGACTGTTGCTCTTTTTGAAGATTGGCAAAAAAGAAAATTAGGCATTACTTGGGATGCATCTAATGCGGTGATCGCATCGGCGCTAACTCCAGAAATAGCTCACGCAGCAGCCGAATCAGGATGTATCGCTTTAAGTTTCGGCATTGAATCCGGCAATCCTCAAGTGCTTAAAAATATACCCAAACCAAGCGGAGTGCCTCATTATCTCCGGGCCGGTGAAATAATGAAAAAACACCCTCAAATATTCACTAAAGGATTGTTAATGGTCGGTTTCCCGCCTGAACCTGAAAGAAATTTTCCCGGCGAATCAATAAGAATGATCTGGGACACCATAAATCTTGCAAAACAAATGGATCTGGACTGGTATACTATCCAACCCCTTAACCTTATTCCGGGCGTTGAGATGACCAACCATGCCCTAGTCCGAGGAGAGATAACAAAACAAGAATTAATAGATGGATCAGAAAGACCGGTAGTAGGTTCGACCGGCAAACAAGACCGGCGAAGCAAAGAAGAGAAGACAAAAGCCTTGCCCTTTATAAGTCATCTTCATGATGAGAATTTAGACAGAATTCCCCTAAGAAAAGAACTTATCGATATATGGTTCGTAATGGATTATATGGTCAATTATGAGAAACTCTGGAATCTGGAACTTCCGATCAAAATACAAATGCTCCACAAGCTGTTCGTCAACATGTGTGACAGGACCCATAAAGAGAATGCTTTGGGTAATTTATTCTTTGCTCTTTTAGAGTACCGACTTGGACACAAAAAGATGGCAAATGACAGATTAAGATTAGCTAGAGAATTTTCAGCGACTAACGACTATTGGAGGAAAAGGTTTCCAGTATTAGGATTAGACGGACTTGTCGAGAAACTACAGCACATGATAGATCAATTACGGGACTAGACAGTCCCTTTTTAATTACTTATAATATCACAAAGCTTTTTAACAATGAGGTTGCTCGGTGTTGCAAAACGTTGATCCGAACATATTGAAAACAACTAACGCCTTTATGTATACCGAATATCCCCATAAAAGCTTCTGGTCAACTGACCTAAGGAGCGACGATTATCACTCGGCATTATTAAAACTGCTTACAGAAGAACCAGATGCTCCACTTTTGTTATATGTTCACATTCTCTACTGTACCCAGCTTTGTTGGTTCTGCACATGTCATATAGGAGAAATAACCAAAAGTCTGGACAAAAGACAGAATTATCTTGAGATGCTTTATCTAGAAATTAGTCTGTTAAAAAAAATTATTACTGGACACTCATTGACTCCAAATTTTACGGAAATACACTTAGGTGGTGGCTCTCCAAGCGATCTTGACACGCCTGACTTTGATCGACTGATAG
>Ga0155676_106_pt1 | contig 96718 bp, 113 predicted proteins | sample RifCSPlowO2_01_FD_107333 | JGI IMG/M metagenome (GOLD analysis project Ga0155676, IMG submission 107333) | Candidatus Yanofskybacteria bacterium RIFCSPLOWO2_01_FULL_41_34
TCACAAGACTTGCGGTTACTCATCCCAACATTCTCCCTTCCTAACGCTCCAGTCGACTTCACAGTCGGCCTTCGCTGCATTAGGAATGCTCCCCTACCACTCGGTCGCCCAAAAGGCGACCGAATCCACAATTTCGGTACTATGCTTAGCCCCGTTACATTTTCGGCGCATCTTGCCTTCCATCCGAAGACGGATCGAGTAGTGAGCTGTTACGCACTCTTTAAAGGATGGCTGCTTCTAAGCCAACCTCCTACCTGTCTAAGGCAAAATACTTCCTTTCACACTTAGCATAAATTTAGGGACCTTAATTTGTGATCTGGGCTCTTTCCCTCGCGTACACGAAGCTTTGCCCTCGCGTACTCACTGGCGGAAATTACATTGAGGTATTCGGAGTTTGTTTGGTAAACCTACCCATAAGGGCACGGCAAACCAATCAGTGCTCTACCCCCTCAATTACAATCCGCCGCTGCGCCAAAACGCATTTCGGGGAGAACCAGCTATTACCAAGCTCGATAAGCTTTTCACTTCCAACCACACCTCATCCGATGATATTGCGCAATCAACCGGTTCGGGCCTCCACTTTTCTTTCGAAAAGCTTCACCCTGGACATGGTTAGCTCGCCTGGCTTCGGGTCTTATCCAAACTGCACTTCCAACTCAAATTTTTAGACTCTTGACAAAATAACATCAAGTATGCTATACTTGATATAGCCTGGAGTACGGACGGGGAGCCTGGTCATACTCCAACGAGGCGGTTGGGGACCCAGCTAGTGATCACCCCCTGTTCGTACTCGACCCTCAACTTCATGGTTGGGGTCGTTTTTTTTATTATTTAAGTCCAAAAATTTGAGTTGGAATTCGCGCTATTAACACTCGGTTTCCCTATCCATTCGTTCCATAGGAACTTATAGTAGCAATTTAGATAAACTCGTTGGGTCATTCTTCAATAGGCACACAGTCAGCCACACACATCTTGCGACGCATGAGCCTTCTGCTCTTTGTAGGCATATGGTTTCAGTTACTATTTCACTCCCCTAACCGGGGTGCTTTTCACCTTTCCCTCACGGTACTTGTTCACTATCGATCACTAAAAGTATTTAGCCTTATCCAGTAGTATGGACAAATTCACCCCGGACATTCTTATCCTGGGCTACTCAGGTCAAGAAGCTTGCGCTCCAATAAAACAGAAGTTGGATTTGTTTTCGCTTACGGGGCTATCACCTTCTTTGGCCGGCCTTTCCAGGGCCGTTCTGCTAACAATCCAATTTGTAACTTCTTTCAAATTTTTAACTCCGACCACTTCATGGCTCGAAGTTAAAAATTCAATTGTCTTATCCCTATTACCCTCATCTCTAATTAGTAAACTAACTAAAAACAAGTTTAGGCTATGCCCTTTTCGCTCGCCGCTACTAAGGGTATCTATTCTATTTCTTTTCCTCTGGCTACTGAGATGTTTCACTTCGCCAGGTATACTTCCCGTCCGCCAGCTGGCGGACAGAATAATTGCGGTTTACGCAATTGGGTTTCCCCATTCGGATATCTCCGGATCAAAGCCTGCTAGACGGCTCCCCGAAGCTTAAAGCAGTCACGCCACTTCCTTCATCGTCTTTTAGTGTCAAGGCATCCTCCATACGCCCTTCTTATTAATGAGTAATGATTCCTTGTAAAATTAAATTTCTTTTGTTTGTGATTATTTTTCTGATACTTAACTTACCCGCTAACTATTTAATTTTCAAGTTTCTTCCAATTAACTGCTCGTGAAGAGTATCTAACCTATCACCAGAAGTCAATATTTCAAATAAAAACACCGCTTTACAGGCGGCTTCGTTTGGTTGGCACCAAAAAAGGAGGATTTATCAGCCGCTTGTAGTGTTATTTATTAGTGTTTTATTCATATATCTTTGTAGGCCTTAGTATAGCAAACCTGCTATCCACAAGTCAACCCCTATTTCGTGAGTATTTCTGGGCCCCTATCAGTTATCGCCACTGTATGTTCAAAATGGGCGGCCAATCCGCTGTCTTTGGTGACAAAAACAAAACCGTCTTTGCCATTCTTGATCGTCCATTTTCCGGTCACAACCATGGGCTCAATAGCAATCACCATACCGGCCGCCAACCTTTCGCCGGTCTCAGCTTTTCCGTAATTTAAAACCTGCGGTAGCTCATGCAACTCTCTGCCGATTCCATGACCAACCAAGTCCCTAACAACATTAAAACCCTCATTTTCAACATGCTTTTGAATAGCCGCCCCAATGTCACCAAGAGTATTCCCAACTTTGGCTTTTGAAATTCCTATTTCCAAAGCTTCTTTTGTTGTTTGAATTAAATTTCTTCTAACCGAGTCCCCTCTATTTCCCACCAGAACTGTTATCGCTGAATCAGTGTGAAAACTTTTATGCAAAACTCCCATATCAATTTTAAGCAAATCGCATTCCTTCAAAACTCTGTCCGACGGAATACCATGAACAACCTCGTCATTTAAGGAAGTACACAAAATATTGGGATATCCATCGTAACCCAAAAATGAAGGTTTAACCTTGTAAGACAAAACAAGCTTATTAGCGAGCTCCTCAAGATTGTTGGTGGTAATTCCAGGTTTCACCATCTCGGAAAGTTTCTTCAAAATCTCTCTGAGAATCTTACCCCCCTCTTTCATTATTTGTATTTCTTGTTCGGTTTTTATGTTAATCATTTAACCTGTTTAATATGTCCTCAAAAACTTTTTGAATTGAATCAACGCCATCAATTTCTATAATTTTATACCCCTTCCCTTTCAAAAAATCTATTATTGGCTCGGTTCTTCTGTGATAAACTTCGTTTCTTGTTTTTATAGTATCGGGCGTATCAAGACTTCTTGTTATTATTTCACTGCCATCATGAGGACAAATTTTCACGTCTTTGAACTGGTCAAAATTTGGGATAGGATGACCATTCAGTTTACAAACTCTTCTGTAGGTATTTCTACTGATTGATTCATCCTCATCTATTCTTAGATTTATTATCTTGATATTTTCTTTTCCGTATAAATTTTCAAAATAGGGCATCTCATTTTCTGCCTCATATATTGTTCGTGGTGAACCACTAAAAATTATACCTTGCCCCTTCTCCGCAAGTTCTTTGGCTTTTTCTAAAACTATTTTTACGGTCCAAGGAGGAGGAAAAAGTTCACCTTTGTCATATAGTTTTTTTACTTCTGCGACCTCGGAGTCATTTTTAACCAAATCTGGATCGTTTATTTTACATTCGCCAAGTTTTGAAGTTTGAATATGAACCAATCCAAATCTATCCGCCAATAAATCCGCTTGTGTTCCTTTGCCCGAACCCGGTGGTCCAATTAAAAAAACAGTCCATCTTTTATGTTTCCCGGCCAAAGATTCCGCACCCTCCTTGTTCCAACCCAACAATTGAACAACGTAATTTTCCATTATTGATTCATAATACCAAATTTAAATATTAAAAAAAGCCACTTCTAGTGGCTTGGGTTATTAATCGTACTCTCTGTCATTTTTTTTGATTAGGCGTAAGGGTCTTCATAAAACATCTAAACTGGTCGATCAAAACATCTGGCCAATTTTCTTCGTTTTTTTCAAGGGTTATCAGTGTGCAAACTGCACCACCAAAACCTGCCAAAACAATGCAGACAAAAATTAAGGCCAAGGCCGCATAGAACAGGACGGTTCCAAAAGCAGGAACAATCCATAGCAAAGTAAAACAAGTCGGCCATTCGGTATAATACTTTTTACCCCAAGGCGAATAATTGCGAAGAATGAAACCGACAAGAAGGTAGACAAGGAGTCCAATCAGCAACCAAGTTGTGGTCATCTGATATTCCTATTTTCAAAAAACCAACCATGATCATAGGATAATCCATGATTTACATTTTGTCAAGAAAAACAAAGGATCTCAACGCACATAGAGGCTGTGTCAACTTTTTAATATTCATACATCGAGAGCTGGGCATCTACTTGTTTCATAATCTCCAATGCCACCGAAACTACGATCAGAATAGATGTACCGCCAACAGTGAATGTGGTAATACCTGTCGCCCCTTGAACAATGTTAGGCATAACGGCTATCAAGCCCAAAAATATTGCCCCAACAAGGGTAACTCTGTTCAAAAGATGATTTAAGAATTGAGCCGTCATCGGACCGGGCCGAATGCCGGGGATATATCCTCCTTGCTTCTGGATATTCTCGGAAATTGATTTAGGATCAAAAGTGACTGCGGTATAAAAATATGTGAACAAAACAACCAAAAAGAAATAGGACAAAGAATACCAAAGCTGGTTCTGAATGAAATTAGTAAAAAAAGTGGCCACACTAGAAACAACCGGAATACTGGAACCGGCAAAGAAATTAGCAATCATGCCCGGGAAAAGCAAAAGCGATAACGCAAAAATTATCGGAATTACGCCAGCATTATTTACTCTCATCGGCAAATAGGTTGAAACTCCGCCGTACATCTTCATTCCCCTGACGCGTCTTGCGTAGTTGATGGGGATATTTCTCTGGGCTTCGGAAATATATACTACTCCGACAATAACAACCAGGGCAACGATTATAAAGCCGGCATATGTAAATAGCTGGCTCGCATCAAAAGTAAAAAGTGTTTGCTGTATTGAAGTTGGAAATCCAGCCACAATACCAGCAAGAATCAAAAGAGAAACACCATTGCCAAGATTTTTTTCGGATATTAATTCTCCCAGCCACATAAGAAATACGCTTCCGGCAACGATAACTGAAATAGCCGCAACCCAATCAAGAAGGCCAAGCTGTCCGATAATATTTTGTCTTGTCAGTAAAATTAAAAAACCATAGCCCTGAAGAGCAGCCAAAGGAACAGTCAAAAGACGGGAATATTGATTGAATTTCATCCTGCCGGCCTCCCCCTCATATTTATACATCTGTTCAAGTCCCGGAAATATCATGGTCAAAAGCTGCATGATAATAGAACCGGTAATGTAAGGCCCCAAGCCCAGCATCGCAATAGAAAGAGTGGACAACGAACCTCCCGTGAAAGAACTGATGAGTCCAAAAAATTGATTCTGGGCAAAAAAGTCCTTCAAGCGCGAAACATCAACCGCCGGAATGGGAATACTGGCTACCAAACGAGATACTGCCAATAAGAAAAATATAAACAGAACCTTATTCCTTAAGTCCGGCCTCTTAAATATTTGCAGAATCTTGTTCATTGGTTGATCGTGCTGCCTGATTTTAATAATTTTTCTTTGGCAGATTTGGAAAACTCAACTCCTTTGAATTGCAGTTTCTTTTTGAGTTGTCCCTCGCCAAGAATTTTCACTTCTTTTCTGGCCAGCAATTCTGGCGTAATTTCCTGGCCATCTTCAAATCGATTGAAAAAATCCAAATTTAAAACCTTGACCTTGTCATGTCTTAACTGAAAATATCGATGCTTAACATGAAGTCTGTTTGAGCCCGGCTTTTTGGTAGCACCCCTTAATTTAGGAAATAGCTGCCAAAGACGGTTGTCTCCGCCCCTAAAACCCTGTTTGATAGATGCTCCTGCTCGTCCTTTTTGGCCCTTTGTTCCGTGGCCGGAAAAAGTTCCTCTTTTTCCACCTCGTCCGACGCGTTTAGCCGACTTCCTTTTTGTATTTGATTTTAATTCACTTAAGTTCATAAAGTTTGTAAAGTTATAAAGTTCATAAAGTAATTTCTTTCTTTAAGAACTTTACGAACTTATTTTACTTTTAACTCGCAATTTCCGTAAAGCGGAAATTGTGGCCATGGCAATATTAACTTTGTTGTTTGTTCTCCTCAAAAGTTTTCCTGTTAATTTGGTAATACCCGAAAGCTTAGCCACAACCCTGACTGGTCCGCCAGCTTTTACTCCTCCTCTGGCCGGTTTTAACAACACAACAGCACTGTTGTATTTAGCTTCAACTTGATAAGGAATTGTTCCGTCTTTAATAAGAACGGTGACTAAATTTTTCTTAGCTTGATTAAAAGCTTTCTGAACTGACTGAGCGACATCTTTTCCTTTAGCCATTCCGATTCCGACCTTGCCTTTTCCGTCTCCAATAACTATTGTCGCCCTAAAGCTAAACCTCTTTCCACCCTTTGTAACACGTGAAACTCTGGCAATATCCAAAACTTTCTGGTCATATTCAGATTTAGCCGCAAAACCACCTCGGCCGCCAGATCTCCTTCCGCGTCCTCCAAAACCTCCCCGACCGTTGCCTCTTTGGCTTCCAAATCTTTTTGAAGCTTCTGCACGCGGCGCCGGTGCAATTGGTGCTACGGTTGTGTTTAAATTGTTTGATGTTTGATTTTCCATATAAGTTTCTAAATTTTAATTCCCCCCTTTTTTAATCCCTCGGCAACTGCTTTAACTCTGCCATGAAATTTAAATCCTCCTCTGTCAAATACCGCTTCATTAATTCCCAACTCTTTTGCTTTCTCAGTAAGCATGTCCCCGATTGCACTAGCTTTGGCTGTTTTATCACCTTTCATTTTACTTTTCTTGGCTGAAACCACCTTACTATTCAATATAGTTTTTCCCGTTGAGTCATCGATAAATTGAACAAAAATATGCCTATTGCTTTTGAAAACAGAAACCCTAGGCCTTTCTTTAGTGCCTATTATCTTAGCGCGTACTCTACGATGACGCATGGCCCTATGTTGTTGTTTCGATTTGGAATTCATTTTTAGATTTTAGCTTTTAGGAAATTTCCTAGAAGCTAGCAGCTAATGCCTATACCTATCCGGCGGCAACCGCTTTTTTGCCGGCTTTTCTTTTGATAACTTCGCCCTGATATCTAATTCCGCTTCCTTTATAAGGTTCCGGCTTTCTCCATGACCTTATTTCTGCAGCTGTTTGGCCGACCAATTCATTGTCAATGCCCTGAATTCTGACAACATTTTTCTCAGCTTTAAAAATTATTCCTTCCGGAGCTTTAATGGTTACTGGATGCGAAAATCCCAAACCCATTTCTAAATCATTTCCTTTAACAACCGCCTTGTATCCCACTCCTTGAAGTTCTAAAACAATTTCGAATCCTTCGGTAACTCCTTTTATCATGTTTTTAATGAGGGCACTAGCCAATCCCCAAGTTGCTCTATTCTCAATGTTTTTGGGAATCACTTTTAAACTTTCTCCTTCAATATTTAAATCTATGTTTCCAGGAATAAATCTTTTTAATTCGCCTTTTGGTCCCTTAATTGAAATGAAATTGCCATCCATTTTTATTTGGACATCTTTTAATATGATCATCGGTTTTTTTCCAATTTTACTCATATGTTTACCAAACTTCACAAATTATTTCTCCTCCAAGGCCAGATTTTTTAGCTTCTTTTGAATTCATAACTCCTTTAGGTGTTGAAATTATAGCCAAGCCATATCCGGAACGGACCAGTTTAATATCTTTGGCTTTAATATACATTCGTCGTGAAGGATGACTGACAATTTTAACGCCGCTTAAGACTCCTTGATCATCACGATATTTCAGTGTGAGCTGAAGATACTCATGTTCGGCTTTTTTTGCTTTTTTATTTTTTCTTTCAACTTCAGAAACATATCCCGCTTCCTTTAAAATATTAGCAATCTTAAATTTAACCTTAGAAAAAGGCATCGTCACTTGCTCACCTTTTACAGCTTGAGCATTCTTTATTCTTATTAACATGTCTGATATCGGATGGTTTACCATGATGATTTTTTAACTCCGGGTAAGTGGCCGGCACTGGCCAATTCCCGAAAATGTATTCTGCACAAACCAAAACTCCTCATATATCCGCCTTTTCTTCCGCACATAAAACATCTTCGAACCATCCGGGTTGAATATTTAGGCTTTTTGTTTGATCTAGCAATTGTTGATTTTTTAGGCATGCTCGGAGTGGGCTCCCATATTAGTCGCCCGCGAGGGGCCCCATTCTCTTCTTCCCTGTCTTACTGCTAATCGAGAAGTAGAATGGGGACACGCGTCGGCGACTAATGGGAACTCTATTCACAACTGGAGCGAAGCTCCAGCCGGTTTTTTAATTGGTAATCCCATTTGTTTTAAAAGCTCAATTCCTTTTTCCCTATTTTTGGCCGTTGTAACCACAGTTACCTCCAGTCCGAATACGTCTTTCATGTTTTCGTAATTTATCTCCGGAAAAATGCTTGATTCTTTAATACCGAAATTCAAGTTTCCCATTTTATCAAAATTTTTGGCGTCTATCCCCCTAAAATCTCTCGATCTTGGAAGAGCAATCGCAATCAATCTGTCCAAAAAATCATACATCCTCTTGCCTCTAAGCGTCACTGCAATTCCAACATTGACTCCTTCTCGCAACTTGAAACCGGAAATTGATTTCTTGGCTTTTTTGAAAACCGGCTTTTGTCCGACAATAAGCGTCAACTCTTTTGCTATTCTTTCAGCTGTTTTTTCGTCTTTGCCAAGTCTTCCAATACCGGTATTTACAACGACTTTCTCTATCTTTGGAATTGCCATTACATTCTTAATTCCAAAAGCTTTCTGCATGGCAGGAATAACTGTTTTTCTATATTTTTCTTGTAATCTTGGCATATAATTACGAGGTATTATTGTACCTCATTTTTACACTTTTTACAAATTCTTACCTTGTTCTCTCCTTCGAATTTATATCCAATCCTGGTCATTTTTCCGCAGGATTTGCAGACCAAGGCTACGCTCGATGCGCTTACTGCTCTCTCTTTGCTTATAATCTGACCCTTCTGACCCTGCTTTTTGGCTCTAACATTCTTTTTTATCAAATTCAAACCTTCGACAACAACTCTATCGATGCTTGGTATAACCATGGAAATCTTTCCCGTCTTTCCTCGGTCTTTTCCATTCAGCATTATTACATTGTCTCCTTTTCGTAATTTCATAAAGTTGTTTATACTAATTCTTCGGCTAGTGACGCTATCGTGCCATATCCTCTTTCTTTAATTTCTCTTGGTATCGGCCCAAAAATTCTTCCACCCTTTGGCTCTTTTCCGTCTAAAATAACGACCGCATTATCATCAAACCTGATATAAGTACCGTCTTTTCTTCGGAATGGTTTTCTTTGTCTGACCACGACTGCCCTTAAAACTTCTTTCTTTTTGACTAGCTTCCTTGGCTCGGCCACTTTCACCGACACAACGACAATATCTCCAAGTTGGGCATATCGATGTCTTGATCCACCAAGAACCTTAAAGACCCCAACCTTCTTGGCTCCTGAATTATCCGCGACATTTACAATTGATCTAAGCTGTAACATAAAAAATTAATTAGATTTCTCTTTAGAATCTGATGCCACTTTTCCGGTAACAATCCATCTTTTTTCTTTGGATATTGGTCTGATTTCTTTGATTAAAACACGATCTCCGGTGCGATATTCATTCTCCTCGTCATGAGCTTTATATTTTGCTGAAATCTTAAAATATTTTTTATATTTTGGATGTTTTTTCAAATTTGAAACCTTAACTACCACAGTTTTATTCATCTTGTCCGACGTAATTATCCCTTTAAGAACTCTGGTTTTTTTATTTTGTGTTTCCATATTTAGAAATTAAAAATTTAGGATTTTGACTTTAAAAAAGTCAAAATCCTTGCTATTTCTTTTTTGGTTTTTTTAATCTGACTATAATCTTTCAATCTTTTTTCGCCAAGTTCAAAGTTAAATTGCAAAAGCTTCGCTTTCAAATCTTTCAGTATCATGCTCATTTCTTCTACCGTCTTGTTTTGTAAATCAATGTTTTTCATATTACCGTTTTACAATTCTTGTTTTGATTGCAAGTTTATGCGAGCCAAGCGTTAAAGCTTTTTTAGCCTGATCTTCGGGCAATCCGTCTATTTCAAAAATTATCTTTCCGGCCTCAACCACCGCCACGAAATGGTCCAAGGTTCCAGCTCCGCCGCCCATACCAAGCTCTCCGCCATGATTAGTACGAGGCTTATCTGGAAATACGCGCATCCAAATTTTGCCGCCTCTTTGAACAAATCTCGTCATAACACGCCTAGCCGATTCCAGTTGGTTAGCTTTTATCCAACTTGATTCTTCGGCTTTCAAGCCAAAATTACCAAAACTTAAATACGTGCCTCGGGTTGCTTTGGCTTTTAATCTTCCTTTGTGAACTTTGGGATGTTTTACTCGTGCTGGTTGCATGATCAAAATTTCGAAATATCGATATATCGAAAATTAAAATTTTTCTCCTTTATATATCCAAACTTTTACTCCTACTGTTCCGTATGTAGTGTGAGCAGTAGCTTTCGCATAATCAATATCTGCTCTCAATGTTTGTAGCGGTAAATTTCCTTCTTCTAAATGTTCCGATCGGGCTATTTCGGCTCCATCTAAGCGTCCGCCGAGTAAAATCTTAGCGCCCTTAACCTGTTTGGAAGCTATAATTTTAGCCAAAGTCTGTTTCATTACCCTTCTGAAAGGAATCCTTTTTTCTATCTGGTCAACTATGGATTCGGCCATTATCATGGCGGATGCTTCCGGGTTTTTTACCTCTTGGATCTCAATCCTGATAGAAACTTTGTTTTTAAGAAGTTTCTGAATGGCATTTTTTAACTCCTCAACTCCGGTGCCTCCCCGCCCTATCAACAATCCTGGTCTGGCGGTAAAAATAATCACATTCAAGGCATCAGTGCCTCGCTCCAGTTCAACCCTATCTACACTAGTGCTCTTCAATTTTTTATTTAAAAAACCCCTGACAGCAACATCATCTTTCAGATAGGGCACGTATTTGCGTCCGCCAAACCAATGGGACGCCCAGTCCTTTTGAATTCCCGTCCTGAATGATATCGGTGATATTTTTTGTCCCATATTAAATAACCTTTCTTCTAAATAATCTTTTTCCGAGATTGTTCAGAGTATTACCTTTCTTTCCTAATTCAGTTTCAACTTCTGGTTTCTTTACCCGAGGTTCAACCTCGGAACTTCTTTGAGGTTGAACCTCCTTATTCTTCTTCTCCGAAGCTTTTCTCTTTAATCCAATAACCCTTTCACCTAAAACAAGGCGGACCCTGCTTGTTTTCTTTTGAATTTCTCCAGCTCTTCCTTGAGCTTTAGGCATATATCTTTTTAATTTAATTCCTTCATCAACAATAAACGTCTTGATGTAAAGATTGTCTTTAATCATACTAAAGTTATTTTCCGCATTAGCAATAGCAGAATTCAATAATTTTATTAGTGGCAAAACCGGTCTCTTCATCAAAAATTCCATCTGATTCAGAACATAAACGACATCCTTGCCTTTAAGCAAATTGGTAACAGCCCGGACTTTTCTCGGTGATATTCTCAATCCGTTCAATTGTGCCTTAACTTCTGCCATATTTGGATATTATTTTGGTTTAACGGCTTCTGTGGCCGGCGCTTTCGCTGCCTGAGCAGCATCAATTTCTTTCTGCTTCTGGGCGGCCTCTAGCTCTCTCTGCATTCTTCCTCCATGTCTTACAAATTTTCTAGTCAGAGAAAACTCGCCCAGTTTATGTCCAACCATGTCTTCCGATACAAAAACAGGAACATGAACTCTGCCATTATGGACGCCAAAAGTAAATCCTATCATTTCCGGAATAATTGTGCAGTCTCTGGCCCATGTTTTAATAATCGTCTTATCGCCCAATCTTAACTTGCTTACCTTTTTCAGTAATTTTTCATCTACATATGGCCCTTTTTTAAGACTTCTGCTCATATTATTTAATTCTTCTCTTAATAAATTTACTTGATTTTTTATTTTTGTTTCTAGTTTTTCTTCCACCGGTAATTTTTCCGTATGCAGTCTTTGGTCGCCTCGTTCCTCGGCCCTGTCTGCCTTCTCCGCCCCCATATGGATGATCAACCGGATTCATAGCCGTACCTCTTACTTTAGGCCTTCTACCAAGCCATCGAGATTTGCCGGCTTTGCCCAAAACTATCGTGTCGTGTTCAGAATTAGAAACCTGACCTATTGAAGCATAAGAGTCGCCTAAAATCATCCTCGTTTCCGATGAAGGCATTACCAGCTGAACAAAACCCCCTTCGCTTGCCAGAACCATGGCACCAGAACCTGCCGATCTAACAATCCTTCCGCCCTGTCCGGGAAATAATTCCACGTTATGAACCATAGAACCCTGGGGAATATTCTTTAGTTTCATTCTGTTGCCAGGCCTTATCGGTGCCTCAACTGCAGTAATTACCGTATCTCCAACCCTTAATTCCTGTGGAGCCAATATATATCTTTTTTCTCCATCGGCAAAATTAATCCTGGCGATTCTTGACGTTCGATTCGGATCGTATTCCAAAGCCGCAACTTTTCCCGGGACATTCAATTTGTCTGTTTGTTTGAAATCTACATCTCTGTACAACCTCTTGGCGCCTCCGCCTTTTCGAGGACCGGTAACTCTTCCTCTGTTGTTTCTGCCATATGATTTAGTAAATCCCCATTTGTGCGACTTTAAAGGTTCAATCTTGGTTAATTGGGAAAAATCATATCCTTTCATTCCTCTTCTGGAAGGTGTTGTTGGTTTATATATTTTCATGATTTTATGGTTTCGCCTGTTCTATTGTCTGGCCTTTTTCTAAGCCTACGATTGCTTTTTTAAATTCCGATCTGAATCCGGGATGACGACCAAGGTCTCTTCTTTTTCTAGGCATATTTAAAACTTTAACGCCCTTAACTTTAACATTAAATAGTTTCTCAACTTGTTTTCTTATCTGGCTCTTGTTAGAATTTCTGAAAACCTTAAAAACATATTGATTAAACCCATTCAACAAAGAAGCTTTTTCGCTAACATAAAAATTCTTTAAAACCCTGTAAGCTTCAGCATTTCCCATAACCGGCAAAACGGGCACTGACTCCTTAATTTCTTCTTTAATAACAACCTCTTCTTTTTTTGCAGGTTTTGTTTTTTTGGCTTGATTTTCCTGCTCTCGACTAGGCTCGCTTTTGGCGGCTTTTTTGAAAGGATTTAATAACATATTATTTATTGAATGTTTTATTCAAAGAATCTAAAGAATCTTTAACTAAAACTAGGTATTTATAGGAAAGAATTTCCAAAGGATTCAAATTTCTGGCTTCTACGGCTGAAAAGTTGGGTAAGTTTTTTGACGATCTTTTTATCTTATCTTCCATTGACGGAACTACAAGCAATACAGTCGATTTTTTACCTGTCTGACCGGCAGGCAGGCCCATAAGACTTGAAAAATTTTTAAATATTCCTGCCATTTCTTTTGTCTTTGCATTTTCCAAACTGACATTGTCCAAGACAAAGAGTTGGTTGTCTCTGGCTTTTGAAGACAAAGTCATAAACAATGCCTTTCGCGCCATCTTTTTGTTAATTTTTTTCTTAAAATTTCTTTCTTTGGTCGGCCCAAAAGTTGCTCCTCCACCTTTCCATATCGGTGAACGAATGGAAGCATGTCTAGCTCGGCCGGTACCTTTTTGTTTCCAGGGCTTTTTACCTCCACCCCTAACCTCACCTCGGCCCTTAGCATGAGCAATAACCTGTCTCTTGTTGGACATTTGAGACGTTACAATCTGATGGACTAAGTCTTTGTTCATTTCTAAATTAAAAATCCTATCAGGCAAGTCAACCTTTCCAATGTTTTCAGCTTTTTGGTTGTATAAGATTGCTTCCATTTTTATTGTGATTGAATTATTAATAATTGTCCTCTGTTTCCGGGAACCGCACCCTTAACCGCAAGCAATCCGTTTTTAGCATCAACTCTCACGATTTGTAATCCTCTTGTTGTTACTTTATCAGAACCCATTCGTCCGGCCATTCTCATTCCTTTCAATGTATGCTGGGGGAATCTTTGGCCGATTGATCCTCCGTGTCTTGCAACATGATGATGTCCGTGACTGTGAGGCATACCTGAAAAACCATGTCTTTTCATAACCCCCTGAAAACCTTTTCCTTTTGACATGCCCGTAATTTTAACTTTGTCTCCGATAGCAAAAATAGAAACATCAAGCTTGTCTCCCACCTTCGCTGAAACAGCTTCGGCGGGCAATCCAACTTTTCCGCCAATTCTGAATTCTTTCAGATGCTGGAAATTGCCGAGATTTCTAAAGTGTCCTCTTTGGGGTTTATTTATATTTTTAATTTTCTTGGTTCCCGTTCCCACTTGAACCGCTTCGTAGCCGTCTTTATCTTTAGTTCTAACTTGAGTCACAACATTCGATTCAATTTCCACAACTGTAACCGGGACGACTTTTCCGTCTTCCTCAAAAACCTGCGTCATTCCCAATTTTTTACCTAATATGAATTTCATGATTGGTTAGCAAAGCGTTTGTCATTGAAAACATATCAGTCCTTAGACACGTAGAATTTCCCAGCGAGAAATTCTACTCGGCTTCGGCTCGCTCATCCCTCACTGCGTTCGGGATACCTTGCCCGCTCGCCTGCAGATGGTCTATAGACTGACATGTTTTCAATTCCATAAATTTCCAACAATAAAACCCAGATTTAGCTGGGGCTCATGTGTCCTGCTAAATTTATTTAACTTATTCGATTGTGATTTTTCTTAAAACCACTTATTTCAATTAAGGTTTTAACACGGCAAGTGAATTTTTACAAACCGGTCCCTTCGACAAGCTCAGGGTTAACCGGATAAATTCTACTGTCTATATTACCACCGCTTTTAGCGGGGCCCCGCCCAAGGCGGTGGCTACCTTATTCCTCTCCACTGTTTCCAATGAAGAGAGTAAAGAAATAATTTTGATTAAAGTACTTCCAGGAAACTCCTTGCTTCTTTTAAAATCGCTTGTGCTTTTTTTAACTTTTCTATTCCGCCTTCTTGAATTGGCTCCGTTCCCTTTGTAGCTCTTTGCAACGATTGCTCAACAACTTTAACATCTTCTCTTATCTGAGCGACTATGTTTTCTCCTAAATATTCTTCTCTTTCAATTTTTGGTTCTTGTTCCATAGTTTTTTATTTAATGTATTAACACTTTATTTCTTTCCACCTAAATAATAAAAAGAAAGCAATAATGTTCTAATCCTTACAAATTTTTGGTTAATTCTTCAATCTTTTTAAGTCTGTTAACCATATGAGCTTTTATCTCTCTTACCTCCTCGGAATCCACATCTTTTCCCTCTTTAAGTGTTGCAATTAATAAATCGCTATCTTTCCCAAAACTGGCCACTTCCTGATCTATAATCCCCCTGCTTGTTTCACAATTTCTGATTTGCTCTTGTTTATCTGATATTAAATCTTTTTTCTTTTCTCTGTTCATGTTCTCTGTTCATATTACCACCGTTTTTAACGGGGCCCCGCCAAAGGCGGTGGCTACCTTATTCTCTCGTCCTAGTGAGTTCTATCGAACTAAGGCGAGAAGTAAGGGGGTAAGTTATTTTTCTGTCTGTGTAAGTTTGGCTACCTCTCTAAGAGATTCGTTTGCAGAATATACCTGATCATTATCTATTATTTTAGCAACTTCTTTTAAGATGACACCACTAAACTTTATAGCTCCCACATCCTCTTTTTTTATTCCCGATACTGCCTGGGATAGTTCCTTTAATTCCTTAACCCTTGCCTCAAGTTTGGCTATTGATTCGGCTATTGCCTCGTTACCCTCTTTAAACTCTCTGGCATCTTTTTGTTCAACCGATTCTTGTACTATTGTTGGATTTTCTATACTCATGTTTTTATATAATTTACATTTTTAACTCTATATCGACCCCTGATGGCAGATTCAAGTTCATAAGAGCATCAATTATTTTGACGCTATATTTAACGCGTCCCAAACTTTCTTCATTTGGACTTTAAGCTGGTCAACTTCCGCGCGAACATCAAGCTTTTTCTCAACTTCGTCAAATCGTCTGGAAACCATGCCTGCTAAATTAGCAACCTCATCTTTAAGGTCTTCTTTAGTGGCCAATTTGCCTAATTGTTTGTCAAAATATTCTTTGGTAAGGTCTGACATGGTGGTTAAATATTATCTTGTTTAAACTGTTTTGTCTATCACCTTATTCTCTCGTCCTAGTGAGTTCTATCGAACTAAGGCGAGAAGTAAGGGGGTAATTTATTTTTCAACAACTTCACCCAATAAATTCGATGACTCTTCTATTAAATTTGCTGCTTGGCTCATACTATCGTTAATGCGCCCCAACTTAACAAGATCCTGTTCTGATAAATTTTCAAAATCACCCTTATCAAAGATTTCTTTTAGGCGACTTAAGCAGGCCCTATTGCGATCAATTCTCAAAACCATGTCTCCTCTAAGCCTTTCACTCAAGTTAGTTTCTACTATTTTTTGTGTTGGATTTTCTATGCTCATATTTTTATTTTCTATTAAATTTACATTTTTAATTCTATATCCACACCTGATGGTAAATTTAGATTCATCAATGCGTCTATAATCTTCGGTGTCGGTGAATCTATATCTATGATTCTCTTGTGGGTACGCATTTCAAACTGCTCTCTAGAATTCTTGTCAATGAATGCCGACCGATTTACTGTATACTTGGCAATCTCTGTCGGCAATGGCACAGGTCCAATCGGATGTCCGCCATATCTTTCAATGGTTTCAACAATCTGGGCAGCGGACTTGTCTATGATCTTATTGTCATAAGCCCGGAGCTTAATCCGTATTCTCTGTTTTATTTCTGTCGTTTTTTTAGCCATTTTACTTGAAAAGAACATTTTGAAGCCCCGACTACCTGTCGGGGCTTCAGTTTATTTATTAATTTTGGTCACGGCTCCGGCGCCAACAGTCTTACCACCTTCTCTGATGGCAAATCTCTGCTTTTCTTCCATGGCGATAGGGGCAATCAATTGAACTTTCAAATTTGCAGTATCTCCCGGCATGACCATTTCAGTTCCTTCCGGCAATAAGACTTCTCCGGTAACATCGGTGGTTCGGAAATAGAATTGAGGTTTGTAACCCTTGAAGAATGGGGTATGTCTGCCACCTTCTTCTTTTGTTAAAACATATATTTCTGCCTCAAAATCGGTATGCGGGGTAATCGTACCCGGCTTGGCAAGCACTTGGCCTCTTTCTATGTCTTCTTTCTTGGTACCTCTCAAAAGTATTCCGGCATTGTCTCCGGCCAAACCTTCGTCTAATTGCTTATTAAACATTTCGATACCGGTGACAACAGTCTTCGCTGTCGGTTTAATTCCAACTATTTCAATTTCTTCGTTTAATTTAACTTTCCCTCTTTCAATTCTTCCGGTTACAACAGTGCCTCTTCCTTCAATTGAAAAGATGTCTTCAATAGGCATAAGGAAGGGTTTATCGGTATCTCGGACCGGATCCGGAAAGAAAGTATCCATTGCATTCATCAATTCCTTGATCGGCTTGGCATATTGATCATCTTTTGATTTAGATTCAAGGGCTTTCAATCCAGAACCTCTGATAATCGGGGTTTTATCTCCGGGGAACTGATATTTATTCAAGAGCTCTCTGATTTCGGCTTCAACCAAATCAACCATTTCCGGATCATCAACCATATCCACCTTGTTGAGGAATACGATTATATTAGGAACGCCAACCTGTCTGGCAAGCAAAATGTGCTCTCTTGTTTGAGGCATCGGGCCATCAGTGGCAGCGACAACCAATACAGCTCCATCCATCTGGGCAGCACCCGTGATCATATTTTTAATGTAATCAGCGTGGCCAGGAGCATCAACATGAGCGTAGTGGCGCTTGGGTGTCTCGTACTCGGAGTGGTGTAAGGCAATTGTAATACCTCTGGCTTTTTCTTCAGGAGCATTATCAATCTGATCTACTCCTTCCTCTCGGGCAGAATAACCCTCGTCCTTCATTAAATTTAATACATGCAAAATACCCGCCGTTAGCGTAGTTTTACCGTGGTCAACGTGACCGATTGTGCCGACATTCAAGTGCAGCTTGTTTCTTTCAAATTTGCCTGCCATCTTTTTATGATAACTTCGGAATCCAGAAGCTATCTATTATTAAACACGTAATATCTATTTTAGCGGAATACCATAGATTAGTCAACTGTTATCATCTTCTCTTCCTTTTCTATCTCGCTCTTTAGGGCCAAAATGTCTTTGTTTATCCTTTCCAGTATCTCAAGTTCGTTTTCAGGAAGAGCTGGTTTTGCGGGCATGGACCGGTCTTCGGAGTGACTTATTCCGTTGGTAACGGCATGATTTATCTTTATTTCCTTCTCTTTACCCCCCAAAATTAAATCCTTATACATCTCATAACTTAGGATAGCAAAAGATGGCTCGCCATTATCCAACACCAAAACCGCCGTAGAGTGCTTCACCAGTTTTTTGAGTTCATCTACATTCATTGACAAATTATTTGTTATATGTAATAATTGCTATATCCCGATAATGAGCACTGGGAGTAGGGTTTGGGGGAAGCCCCGACCGCCTTTGATAACCAGCCCATCCTTATTGGGATTTTTTGTTTCTACAACGATACAAATCTATATTATAGTATTAAAATATCAAAAAAAATGCAAACAAACGCTCCCCAGCCACATACCCCCGACTCGACCGATAGTCCTCGGCTTCCTGCGAGCCTCGGCTGTCTTCATGCTCAGCCCCTCACCAAGCACCAAGCTTCGGGGCCTGCGCAAGTTCTCCCTGGGAGTATGTGGCTGGGGGCTCAATTATTTTTCAAAAGAAACAAAAAAAGCGCCTTGGATGTCTTACGACAATCCTCGGCGCTGACTCAATTAATTAGTCTTGGCCACGACTGACCTTTTTCCTCAAATCTCGATTTTGCTCAAAACGTTTTTCCCAAGTTTCAAAAAATGTCCATTTCGAAGAAGCTGAAACATTTGCCTCATTAATAATCGTCTCTAGATCATGTCTAAGTTCCAGTGCTACAGCCCCTCGATAACGCTGCCTATCGGAAATAATTTGTTTATAAAGGGCACAAATAGCTGCAGAAAGTTCTTGGATCTTTGCCTTATCATCCAAACGTTCTCTCCCCAATTCATCAATCCGGTCAAGCATCGCCTGAAGCGACGGATAGGTATTAATAAACTGAAGAGCTACTTCTACTTTTAGACCTTGAAGAACTTGTTCCAGGCAAACCCAGTCACCAGTCTGCTCACGACGCCAACTTCCGGCTATTCTCCAAAAGTCGGCTGCCGGACCATAGATCGCGCTTCGCCGACGAAATGGACCACGGTTAATCTCAATCACCGAACCATCGACACAAGACCAATCAATCGCCCTTAACCTATTTGGACAAGAATAAACTTGTAAACCATAGCATGGATGATGTTGCCTATAATATATTTTCCGAAAACCCTTGAGCCAGCGGAAAAACTTTCTCCATTCATCCTTAAACAACAAGACAAGAACAGAGACTAACGCAAGCACACTTAAAACAACGAGTGCCCAAAATGACACGAAAAGAAAGCTACTCATCTAACACCTCCAGCTCTGGGCCTGTTTCATCCCAGTGGTGGTTGTGGCTGCGAACGGCCATTCCGCCCGGAATTGGGCGAGACTTTCCATCCGGAGCAGTTAACGAACGGACTAAATCATACTACATTAAAACAAAAAAATCAAGATTTAACTCAAGAGCGAGGGCTTTGTGCAATTAGAGACCATCTGCAGGCGAACGAGCATGGTGTCTCGCAAAGCGAGACGAGTGAACCGAAGCCGAGAAAAATCGCCCGCTGGGGCGATTTTTCGTGTCGAGAATTGCATAAAGCCCGAGCGATTATTTTTTGCCTTCTTTGATTAACTCCGCAATATTATTCGGCACCGGTTCGTAGTGATCAAACTCCATGTTGAATGTACCGCGGCCTTCAGTCAGAGACCTCACTGAAGTAGCATAACCAAACATTTCCGAGAGAGGAACCCTTGAGTCAATGACTTTTAAATTCATCGGGCTTCGGTCGTTGATACTTATGATTTGCCCTCTTCGAGATGAAATGTCTCCTGTGGCTTCACCCATAAAATTATCAGGAACAATAATTTCAACTTTCATAATTGGTTCCAATAAGACCGGCTTTGCTCGTTTGATGGCTTCTTGAAGTGCCATAGCTCCGGCAATTTTGAAAGCAATTTCAGACGAGTCAACGTCATGATAAGAGCCGTCATATAGGGTAACCTGTAAATCCACGATCGGAAATCCGGCGAGAACTCCTTTATCCAAAGCTTCTTTTACGCCCTTTTCAACTGGAGTAATAAACTCTTCAGGAATTGCTCCGCCCTTGATGGCATCAATAAATTCAAACCCCGCTCCCCGCTCTTTGGGCTCAACGCGCAGCCAAACATGGCCGTATTGTCCCCGACCTCCGGATTGTTTAATGTATTTGCCTTCGGCTTGAGCTTTGTCGGAAATAGTTTCTTTGTAAGCAACCTGTGGACGACCAACATTTACGTTCACGCCAAACTCTCTCTTCATACGGTCAACGATAATTTCCAAATGCAATTCTCCCATTCCGGAAATAATTGTTTCTGCGGTCTCTTCATCGCTTTTTATTCTGAAAGTCGGATCCTCATCCGAAAGCTTTCTTAAGGCAATGCTCATCTTTTCCTGGTCGGCTTTGGTCTTCGGTTCTATTCGCAAAGAAATAACCGGTTCTGGAATTTCAATTCCTTCAAGTAAAACTGGTTTTGCCGGATCGCAAAGAGTATCACCTGTTTTGGTGTCTTTTAATCCGACGGTAGCGGCAATATTTCCCGCATAAACTTCTTTTATCTCTTTCCGCTCGTTTGCATGCAAAAGCACAATACGGCTGATTCTTTCTTGTTGACCGCTTCTTGTATTTAAAACGTAGGAGCCGGAGGTAAGTTTTCCGGAGTAAACCCGAAAAAAAGTTAAAGCTCCGACAAACGGATCAGTTGCAGTTTTAAAAGCTAATGCAGTAAATATGGCATTATCATCCGGCTCCACTAGTATTGCTTCTCCAGTTTTTTTATCAGTCACCTTTGTCGGAGGCACATCTAATGGCGACGGCAGATAATATGCAACAGCATCCAAAACAAGTTGCACGCCTTTGTTTTTTAAAGCCGAACCACAGAACACGGGAAATATTTTATTGGCGATAGTTGCTTTTCTAAGTATCTTGCGAAGTTGATCAAGACCTATTTCTTTACCTTCCAAATATTCAGACATTGTCGCATCATCATGTTCAACTATTTTTTCTATAGTTATGGCTCTTTCTTTTTTTGCTTCTTCAAGAAGGTAATCCGGAATCTGACCCTTTATAACCTTCTCCCCCTTTTCACCTTCAAAGGTGTAATAATCTAAAGTTAAAAGGTCAATAATACCCTTAAACTGATCTTCGTGGCCATCAGGTATTTGAAGTTTTACAGCATACGGAGACAATCTTCCCAAAATTGACTGGAAGGAACGATCAAACGAAGCTCCCAATCGGTCAAGTTTATTAATAAAACAAACCCTTGGAACTTTGTAGTCGTCAGCATATCTCCAGTTTGTTTCGGATTGAGGTTCCACTCCGGCAACTCCGTCAAAAACAACAACCGCCCCATCCAAAACACGCAAAGAACGCTTTACTTCAATAGTAAAGTCAATATGTCCCGGCGTATCAATAATATTTAATTTTACTTTTTCAGCTCCGCCAGCTGACGGATTATCTTTTGCATCGGTAGGAGTCCAGTATGCAGTAGTTGCGGCAGCGGTAATAGTAATGCCTCTTTCTCTTTCCTGTTCCATCCAATCCATTACAGTATCACCTTCATGAACTTCTCCTATTTTATGAGAGATTCCTGTGTAAAACAAAATACGCTCTGATGTGGTCGTCTTGCCAGCATCAATGTGAGCGATGACTCCTATATTTCGAATTTTATTAATTGGATAATCAGCCATTTTTTATAACTTGCTGGTCGCCCTGCTAGGCCTTCGGCCCTTAAGCAGTAAGCTCTTGTCTATCTACTTAGTTAAAATCTCCACTTCTCCTTCATCATGTTTATATATGTTTCAGTCGAATGCTCAATTTTGCCTCGTATTTATCCAAGCCAGCTACGTTCTAAACTTTATTAACACTATGCGTGATTTTTCACTTTTTTCAGCCAAATTTTCTTAAAAAACGGCATGGTCAGTGTCGATAACATAAATGCTACGGCAGGCACTACCGCATTAAACCATGGTCGCGAAATATCCATCACCCACAGATAAACACTGATTGCTAAATAGGTAAATAGTGTCAATAAAACCCGTCTCATCAAGCTTGTTTCCCAAGCCTTATCAACTTCTACTTTCATGTTCCTGCTTTCTATTTTTTGTATCCTTTCTTCTAAATTATACATTTTTAAAAACTTATGCGTTGGCCAAGTTCAAGGCAAAAGATGAGTATCGGGCGAGCCATAGTGTGAACTATGGTGAGAACGAAACGGAATCTTTTAACGCAGAAATTGGTCAACCGATAGGCGAGCCGCAAGCCCTTAATACATTGGGCTTGGCTCGCGCATAAGTTTTTTCTACCAGGCGAAGTGAGCAAAAGCCTTGTTGGCCTCAGCCATTCGATGTGTATCAGCCTTTTTCTTGACTGCACCTCCAGTATTGTTAAACGCATTCATTAATTCTTCGGCAAGTTTCTCTTCTGTCGCTTTTCCTTTTTGACCACGAACAGACGCAACAATCCATCTGATAGCTAAGGTCGTTTTTCTTTCCGGTCTAACTTCAATAGGTACCTGATAATTAGCTCCCCCGATTCGGCGGGATTTTAACTCCATTTGAGGTCCGGCGTTGGCAATGGCTTGATCTAAAACTTCCATAGCCGGCTTATTTAATTTCTTTTCAGCTCTTTCAAGGGCTCCATACACGATCTTCATGGCAATCGTCTTTTTGCCGGAATACATTATCTTATTTATAAATTTAGAAACTAAAAGACTGGAATATTTCAAATCCGGTTCTACGTGTGTTTTATGTTTTATCGGTCTTCGCATGTTATATTATTTTGCTTTTTTGGCTCCATATTTTGACCTTTGCTGCTTCCTACCCTCTACACCACTCGAATCTAGCATGCCCCTTACTATATGATACCGCACGCCCGGTAAATCTTTAACTCTTCCACCCCTTAATACAACGACCGAGTGTTCCTGAAGATTGTGGCCGATGCCCGGAATATAAGCGGTAACTTCCATCCCATTGGTCAATCTGACCCTGGCGATTTTTCTCAAGGCAGAATTCGGCTTCTTTGGTGTAGTTGTCCTTACCGATAAACAAACTCCCCTCTTAAACGGCGCAGGGTAATAAACCGGTCTGTTCTTCAAAGAGTTAAATCCGTAAATCAAAGCCGGCGACTTTGTCTTCGCTCTGGCTATTTTTCTTGGTTTTTTCAAAAGTTGTCTGAATGTCGGCATGCAATAAAATAAGACCCTTAGGTCTTATGAAGTGTATCAGGATATCAGGCCAGCTGTCAATTATCTAAACGCAGAAGGTCTTCTCTCGCTTTTTCTGCAAGACGGGCCAATCCGCCATGAAAAGAGAGATCATATGGAGAAGGCCCACCAGAAGACCTTGATGAGTTGGTTCTCTTGGGCCGAGAACGATTCGCGCGTTCTCTTTGGCGCTTTTGCGTCAAACCGACAGAAGCATTCAAATCGTACGGACTAGGACTATTCACGTTTCACCTCAGTTTATCAACTATTTGTACCGTGGGTAGATTAACACAATAAATTATTTCTTGTAAACCGAATCACTAATTTAAAGATTAATCCCCGTTATGAGTCTGTAGAGAATTGAGACCAATGGCCACATCAAAGGGAAAATAAATATCAAAAACACAAACAATAATACCAGGCTATATCTGTAGAGAAAAACCTTAAGAGCGTTGAATCTGGCTGGAAGAAATGTCATCAAAAGCCAGTGGCCATCCAGCGGCGGTATAGGGAAAAGGTTGAAAATTGCCAGTACAAGATTTAAAAGAATTATAAATGAAAATAATTGAGGTACCAGAGGAGATGTAAATATATCGGGAATTAAGCGTAAGCTTAATCCGAATATCAAAGCAAGAACAATATTGGAAGCCGGGCCGGCAAGGGCGACTTTGGCTGGACCGTATTTCTTGTCACTCAAATTTTGCGGATTATATGGGACAGGTTTGGCATAACCAATAAGGAACGGCGAACGCACCAAAAACAAAAGAAGCGGCAAAAGCACCGACCCAAACATGTCCAGATGTTTTAGGGGGTTCAGGGTCAAACGGTCGAGATTTTTGGCGGTAGGATCCCCCAAGAACTCGGCCATCAAGCCATGGCTAACCTCATGGATAACCACGGAATAAATCAAGACAACGACATAAAAAATTGGGAGTAGTAATGCTTCCATACTTGAAATCCTAACAATTTTAATGTATTATGTAAATCACTAATATTATGGCTACCAAATGTCCGCAATGCGGAAAAAAACCAATAATGTCTACGACGAGAATTTTACTTCGCGGTCATTATAATCCAACCGCAAAGTCCAAGAGATACCCCAACCTCCAATGGGCAAAAGTTAATGGAAAAAGAATCAAGATTTGCACCGACTGCATAAAAACTCTCAATAAAAACTAGTCAGCCATCGGGCCGTCGTATAATGGTAGTACGCGTGGCTGGGGGTCATGCAGCTGGAGTTCGATTCTCCACGGCCCGACCAAATGATTGTAGGATACGAATAAAAAATGCGGACAAACGTCCGCGGAATGGTTTTATACAATTTTAAAATTTATAGTTACTGTAAGTATAACTTCTCTGACCTCGCCGTCGACAACAACCGGCTCATACTCCCATTTTTTTACCGCTTCAAGCGCAGCCGAATCAAGAAAAGGCACCAACTGAACTATTCTGACATTTTTTATTTTGCCATTTTTGCCTATTAAAGCTTCGACTATTACCATGCCCTCAATTCTAGCCCTCAACGCATTAATGGGATATTCCGGATGAACATATTTTATTCTTTTAAGCAGAGTGGGGTTTCCCTTAACTTCAACCGGACCTTTGGGCAACGAACCCGATGATGGATTCTGGCCAACAGTCCCTCCAGGGACACCTCCGGGTATTCCTCCTGGAACTCCTTCACCTGCGCCAGGATAATCACTTGCGGTATCATCCTCTGTTTTTTCTTTTAATTTTGTGGGTTCTGGTTTTATTTTTTCCGGCGCCTCAATTGGAATCGACAAAGTTTTAACTTCCTTGGGTGTTTCGATTTTTTGTTCAACTAATTTTTTTAGAGAATTTTTAGCTCTCGGTTTTGGCCTCGGCGGAAGCGGCGGAGGTGGCGGTTTAATATTTTTTAAAAAGACTGGAGTCGGTAAACTGGACACAGAATCTGAAAAACGAACCGGCGGTTTGTTTGGGGGAGTAAAACTAAACCAAACTACCAATACAAGCACATGAACCAGTCCAGAAAAAACTATCAGATACCGAAACTCCTTCCCGTTGCCGACAACCAAAGTGCGATGAATGGTATTTTCAAAGAGCCGGTTTTCCAATTTCGATCCTATGTTTTATACCCGATTACTGACAAGATATCACTAATAACAAAAAACACCAAGAAAGGTGTTTTTTGTTGGGCCAATCTCTTGTTTTTCAAGTCTTCAGCTATTTACCAAAAGTGGTCTCCGCAGGGCAACTCCAAGGAGTTGCCGTCATATAAGAAACCCGAGATAATTATTTGTTCTAAAGCTTGGAAACAAAAGAAGGGCCTATTCTCATTATACTTCATCTTCTGCGTAGTAAAAGTGGATATCCGGCCGGGTATAACTGAAAAGCTCGTTTTTTTTAAAGAATATCCCTATTTCTCTCTTTGCTGCTTTTTGATCCTCGGATGAGTGAATAATGGTAGCCGAAGTAGACATGCTATAATCCCCTCTTATCGTGCCGGGTGGAGCATTTTTACCATCCGTCGATCCGCACATAGTCCGAACTACCCTGATAACATCCAACCCCTCAAGCACAATTAATACCACCGGAAGAGATTTCATAAATTTCTTAAGATGCGGCAAAAAATGCTTGCCTTTATGCTGAACGTAGTGTTTATCTAAAAGCAGGTCAGACATCTTTATCATTTTCATGCCCACCGGCCTTATCCCTTTCTGTTCAAATCTGTCCAAGACCTCACCGACTATCCCCCGATGAACAGCATCTGGTTTCAAAATTATAAGTGTTCTTTCTTTTGTTTTATTCATGTTGGTATTCTACATATTCTACACAAAATTAACAAAAAGAAAAGCCGAGTTAGGCTCGGCGCATTAATTATCTACTCGGACTAAATCCTGCCTGTTCAGCGTTTTCACAAGCCCTAAGTTGATCATGTAATCCTTCAGCAACTTCAATCAAAATCTCTTGGGTAACAACAGGTTTATCTCCATTTTTTGCTCTATTTACGGCAGCAAGGGTTGCTCCGACACCAACACCCTCCCCGACAAAAGCAGGTGTCATGCGAGAAGTCGCCTCGCCAACTCTTTTCCAATCAATATTGGGATCAAGATATCCTGATGGAACAACAACCTTCAAAAGACGCTCCGTGTCTTCCGGGGTGAAAATGTCGAAATTAATTGTTTTATCTATCCGTCCCGGTCTTTGAAGCCCTCCCGCAATTTTATCTTTAAAATTTGTAGTAAGGACAACTAAGATTTCAGAGTCTTTTGATGTCATTCCATCAATTGCCGACACCATCTTGGTCGTACCATAAAAATCACCCAAGCGTTGCTCTCGATCAAAATCTTCAATAACGAGCATAGCCGGAGGGTATTTTTTACATAATTGGAGCATAAATTCAACTGCTCCAGACGCATCCTGACTCGTTGGTTCCAGATAATAAACAGTGAATCCATTTTCAATACCAAGCTTTGCCGCCACAAGAGCAGCCATTGTTTTTCCTGTTCCAAATCTACCTTGAAATAAAACCTTGCGCCTAATACGCACACCGTCTCGGCGTAATTGTTCTGTCTTTTGCATTAAGACGAAAAGATTGTCTTTCAATTCTTGCAACACTCTCGGATTATAGACAAGCGCATCTAAATCAACCTTACTCAAGTCCATAAATCCTCTTGAAGATGTCACGGCCTTGCCCTTATACAGACTGGTGGTTTTCAGACTTGTTTTAACATTGTCCATAAAAGACTCTGCCTTGGCAATTTCGTTTTTATCTACAAAGGCTTGGATGGTCGAGCCGTCTAAAACAAAATCTCCTTCAATCCCCTTTATTCTCATCTGGCCCATGACGATCTTCTCTTCCTGATTTAGTCCGACTTTCACCGTTGAAAAAGCGACGGGATTTCTTGGCAACCAGAACTTATCCTTGGTACCAAAAAATGGATCCGGGCCAAACATCGCCTTAGCAGTATTATTGAACGCCACGGCTAAATCGATAGAATCATATTCAAAACCTCGCACAATAACAACCTTCTCTTTGGTCATTGCAGTTTCCTTGTAAAAATACGATTTCAACTATTGTGCCATTAATTTAAAAAAATGCAAGCTTTAATTAGATCCGAGTAAATAAAAAGAAAAGCCGCCCAATAGACGGCAAAGACCAGAGAATTAGAACATCACCCTGATATTGCAATATACCTTATCGTTTTTTCCGTTATCTTCGATATCGCGTTTATAGAAACCACCGAATCTGATGTTATCGACTGGAAAATAGGTAAGTGCTCCTGTCAGCCACTCCTTACCAGTACCAACTATATTTCCGGAAACAATATTGTCATAGAGAACTGCCGGTTGCCACCGATTGTTCAGCATATAGGAGACAGTGAAACCGTAGCCGAGAAATCCGTCAGACTTAACATTGTTGCCCACCAGAAGATAGTTGTCCTCATGTCCTACTCTAGCGGCGGCTTGAAGATCAAGTTGTCCGGCACGCAAGTTAAAGGCTGGGATCACCCAACGAAAATTATTATCCACCTGAGAATCCTTTCCCCCATTCTTAACATCGGTTCCTTCGTAATAGGTCACTGAAAAGTTGGTACCATCGATCGGTTTGACATCGATGTTATATCTGACTCCCAACCAAGTGTTGAGAGTATCATTGCTCGTTGGAGTAACTACTCCGGACGATAGACCAGCATAGTAGGTAACTTTCCCCAAGTCGCCATAAAGCATGGCGCCGGGACGGGCAGAAGAAGCGTTTACCGAAGCCTCGCCCTTGCCGCGTGATGGCTTGATGCCAAAGAATTCGTTCTGCTCGGGCGGAATGATCCTAAGGCGATTTGAGAATGAAGAATGATCCAACGGTGACAGATTGCCGATAGTCACATTAAGAGCTTTTGTTCCAAACAAATTGTGAAAGCCAAATTTGTACCACGAAAAATGTGCACCGCTGGTAGTAATTTCGTTCTCAATAAAGATCGAGATATTTTTGGTAATCGCGCCGGCTACAAAAAACTGCAGCCAGTTGGGATTGCCATAAACAACAGTCCTGCTCGAAACATGGGCGGAAACCGGAGTAATATTCAATCTCAATCCAAGAATGTCGGTAACGTTATCCAAAGACAAACGTTCTCCAATCTTGGTCTTGCCGGTAATAGCTCCATCCATATCACCAGGCACTTGATAGCCGTTTCGCATGAATTCTTCACCGAATGAGTTGAGTCTGGGAAATCCTTGGTGGCACAAGCTGCATTCCGCCTTATACTTCCTCGCCCATTGCGAGGTTGCCAATACTGTACTGGGCCAAATAACCCCACACAGAACAAGAAGTCCGACTGACACGAGTTTCCTCATGGTCTCCTTTCGTTTGCTTAAAGATCTGTTGAACCCGGGAGATATTCCCAAATTCAACCAAAAGCCATCATACATCACGCTGAATAATTTTGTCAACCTTGGTAATTAAGGCAAACCGCTCCAGCTTTTATATTCCTTTCTCAAGCGTTCCAATTCATATGAGCTAATATTGTTATACACATCCAACCAATTAGTGCTTATCGCTTTCTGAGCAAAACTTAAACCAATATTTCCCAGACAAACCTGTTCATGCAAGTAATTCTCAACAAGATCTTTTTCGCGAAAACCAGGTCCGCCAGCTGGCGGATCCGCCGCTTCGGGAAATAAATTCGCGATATCATTATTTCCTCCGAGAGCTAGCGGTATGAAGTGATCCGTTTCATATGAACCGAATGGCGGCGGATATGCCACTCCGTATTCCCTGTAAACTTTCTTTTTCAACGATACCGATACCGCCCGCACGGTTTTGGTATACCCCTTAACACAAATCTGTTCTCTTGTAACATTAGGAAATACCGCTCCGGGCGTACATTGCGGATCAGGCAAACTGCCGTTAATAATACAATTAAACGTTTTTGTCCGGACGGCTAACTGGAGTGGTTCCTCAACTATCGCCTTCTGAAAATTGACGGAAACTACTGAATCCTGTCCAGCATAATATGCCGTCATGCCGGCAACGAAAAAAGCTATTCCGAACCATAGTGATTTTTTTGAAATTTTCATTTATTCCTTCTTAATCTCCAAATTACAAATATGATAATCGCATATGCGCCAACAAGCGTAAACCATTTTATTGAAACATTAATTGCCGCAAACGACAACGAACCAAACCATTTTATTACTTCTAATTGATACGTCCCTAAACCCAAAACAAGAAGACCGATTGCCCGTCCCAGCGGAGCAAAAATCATTCCGCCGACACCGGCTAAAAAACCAAAAAGCATTGTGAGAGGCATTAGTGGCAAAACCAAAACGTTGGCCAGCAAAGAAACAAGCGAAACTTGGTGAAAATAATAAATAATGAGCGGAAACACAAGTGTTTGGGCAGAAATTGTCATTAATAATGATTCTTTCAATCCGGCTACTTCCGGAATTTTTTTGGCCCTCATTTCCATGGCAGGGTAAAAATAAATTAATCCAAGAACGGCGAGGAAAGACAACTGAAATCCAATATCAAAAACCAGAACAAACGGATTAAAAAATACCATCAGTCCGGCTGCCAACGCAATTCCGTTTCGGGCATCATAAAGCCGACCATAGCCATTCGCAAAAAGCAGGAGCAACCCCATTGTGGCGGCTCTGACTACAGAAGCGGAGGCTCCGGTTAAAATTGTAAAAAACAAAATAACAACTACCGAAATCCAGAAGGCGCGCCTACGCCGCATTACTAACACAAGCGCCGCCAACAACGACTCGGCAATGATGGTTATGTTATACCCCGAGATGGCCAAGATGTGGGAGGTGCTTGTTTTATTAAAGGCGTCTTTAATTGATTGGGGAATATCCTGACGGCTCCCCAACAGGATGCCGTTGATATAAGCCGCGTATGGCTCAGTTATAGATTTTTTTACCGCCAGTTCAAATCTGTCTTTAAGTCCAAATATTTTTTTGTACAAACTTATTTTTGTTCTCTCGAAAAATTCTAACTCATAATACGCCAAGGTGTCGTGAGCTGCATTAACCTTCGGAAAAGACATGATCGTGCGGACATCTTTGTTTTTGAGATATTGAATATAATCAAAGCCGCTGAAATTTTGCGGCATTTCTAAAAAACCGGTAATCGAAAGCCTGTCCCCGAATTGGCGTGCTGGAAAAGAATTCGTCCTTATTAAGGTCCGTTCGTTAACATTAAAAATTTTATCCGATACAACCAATTCCATTACCCTGAATATAAATTGAGATTTAAGTCCATTTACATCCGGCTCGTTGTCTACATAACCGTTAAGAATGACTTGGATGCCCTTTCCTCCGACTTCCACGTCAGCAAATTGATTTAAAATACTGTTGTCCAAATTAAACGAATTAAATCTAATAATGCCAAAAACAGTCGCGATAAGAATCGCTCCGGCAAGTAATCCTCTTCTAGAATATGCTCTGCGGTAACCTGAAACCGCAATCAACCCAATCGCAAAAATTAAAAAAACGAGTATCCATGTTTGAGATATCAGCAGAAATGAAGCAACAAAAACCCCGACCAAAAAAGCAACAATAAGATAAAACAAAATCTGGGATTTATGCATCAAAAAATCGTATCAGGAATTATAAAAAGACTCCAGACGTCGCTCCGCTTCCCCACTTTTTTCAGAATCGCCCCTATCTGCCGGCAGACAGATCGTCAAAGTGACATAAAAAGGCTGAGCTTTTTTACAACCTAGAAAATTGGCAATAATTTATTTTAAATTAGATGCTTTTTGAAACCTTCGAAGTTCTGGTAAACATATCCCTTGAAACCAAGTTTTTCTGTGTTCCTACAGGCAAGACCTGTAGAAGTTTAAAATGGTAGTGGTTGGAGCTAATTACAATAAAGCAAAACCCTGCCCATTTGAGACCGTTTGCCTCCGAGGATAACACGATTATCAAATTATTTGATAATTTACTTAATTCTAATAAATTTTAGCCGGAAAATCCCCTTGGGAGGAACGGATGCTAAGATTTGTTAAGTAAATTGAGAATAATTTGATAATCTGTCCGAAGGAGACCGAAGGCGCAGGCAATAGGTCGAGAATGGATGGGGTTGAGCATTAATTACACACCCCTGTCGTGGCGAAACAATTTGGGCATGAATAGCATGAGCCGGCGCGAACCATGAGCGTTCCACATTGGACGCAAGCTGGAGCATCTGCAATTAAAACATGTCCGGGGGCCTTGTTGTTTCCGCCAACAGAAGTAGAAGCAAGAGGCTTAGAAACCAGTTCAGCAAGCAACGAATCACTCTTAGATTCATGGGCAACCGCCTCTTTTATCTCAACGGGCTCCATGGAAGCATGATCGGGTCCGAATAATTCTTCTCTATCCTCCGGCTTCAGATATTTCATTCCTAAATATCTGAAAACATAATCCGTTACGGATTTAGCTGTTGGAATGTTCGGATTATTCGTAAAACCGGCAGGATCAAATCTTACGTCTTTAAATTTTCTCACCAGTGTCTTTAGAGGGACTCCGGATTGAAGACAGACTGATATAAGCGTAGCAATAGTATTGAACAATCCTGATATTGTGCTCCCCTCTTTGGCCGCGATTAAAAATGTTTCTCCGGGTTTCATGGTATCGGGATAGAATCCGACCGTAAGATAACTTTCAAACCCTCCGACATTGAATTTATGAGTGATAGATGGTCTTTCGTCGGGTAGTTTAATTCTCGTATAGCCGTTAACTTTTTCTATAAATTGATTGTTCTCTTCTTTTTTGGTGTTTAAGGGTTGGATTGATTTGGAACCGTCGCGATATACAGCGATAGCTTTCAATCCTAAACGCCAGCCCTCCATGAAAACATTTTTAATATCATCCACCATGGCCTCAGCCGGCAAATTGACGGTCTTAGATATCGCTCCGGAAATAAACGGTTGAGCGGCGGCCATCATTTTCACATGGCCCATATAATGAATACTTCTCTTACCGTTTTGGGCTTTGAACGAGCAGTCAAAAACTGATATGTGTTCCTCTTTCAAATGTGGAGCGCCTTCTATGGTTTCTTTTTCCAATAAGTAGTTGGATATTTCTTCTGTCTGTTCATTTGAATAGCCCAATCTCCTCAAAGACAAGGGGATGTGATTATTAACCAGCTTCAAAGTGCCTCCTCCAACCAGCTTCTTATATTTAACGAGAGCAAGTTCCGGCTCGATCCCAGTAGTATCGCAATCCATTAAAAAAGCAATTGTTCCGGTCGGTGCCAATACTGTCATTTGGGAATTTCGTATGCCATACTTCCTTCCAAGATCCAAAGCATCGTGCCACACAAGACGGGAAACCGTCTGCAAATCTCTATCTTCAACTCCCAATATTTCTGAAGCTTCAAATAATTTTTCCGACTCGCCAAGATGTTTTGCCACAACTCTCAATGTTGGTTCACGATTTAATTCATATCCAGCAAAAGGCCCTTTAATATCCGATAAAACAGCCGACATTCTGTAAGCCTCTCCGCACATTAGAGATGTTATTTGGCCAGCCAGAATCCTTCCTTTTTCCGAGTCATAAGGAAGACCTAAAACCATTAAGGTTGCTCCAAGATTTGCGTAGCCTAGACCAAGTTGTCGAAAATTTCTAGAATTTTCACCTATCTTTTCTGTTGGATACGAGGCGTTGTCTACAATTATATCCTGAGCGGTAATCATTACATCAACCGCCTTTCGAAACAATTCAACATCAAATTTTCCGCCCATTTTCAAAAATTTAACCAAATTCAAAGAAGCCAGGTTACAAGCGCTATTATCCAAATGCATATATTCACTACACGGATTGGAAGCGTTTATTCTTCCCGTATTAGGGCAAGTGTGCCATTCATTAATAGTAGTATCATACTGCATGCCCGGATCAGCACTATGCCAGGCCGCATCGGCAATCCAGTCCATCAATTCTCTTGCTTTTATAGTTTCCACAATTCCACCGGTAGTAACGCCGATTAAGTTCCAATAGCCATCAGCTTGCACCGCTCTCATGAATTCATCATTCACCCTGACTGAGTTATTGGCGTTCTGATATGGCAACAATGTGTAGGGATCAAAAATGTCAGCAGTAATTGAATCTTTAATTCCGCTGCTGATAAGCGCTTTGGTCATATCCTCAATTATTTTTTTGCAATAAACAAAATTCTTTATATCTGGGTGATCGGCATTCAAAACAACCATCTTAGCTGCCCGCCGAGTAGTCCCGCCAGAACGAATCGAATTAGCAACTCCATCGGCCCCTTTCATAAATGAAACCGGACCGGATGAATAACCACCTTTTGACAAAGGCTCCTTGGATGAACGGAGCTTGGAAAGATTTGTACCGGCGCCAGAACCATATTTGAATATCCAACCCTCATCACGATACCAGTCAAGAATTGATTGCATGTTGTCTTCTACGGCCAAAATAAAACAAGCTGAACACTGAGGACGTTCATGAACGCCGACATTAAACCAAATTGGACTGTTAAAGGCCGCATATTGATTTATCAATATCCAAGTCAGATCTAAAATAAAGTTTTCACAATCTTCAGATGAAGCAAAATAATCGTCTTTGAGTCCCCAGTAGCCGATCGTCTTTGCCACTCGGTCAATCATCTGTTTGGCGCTGTACTCTCTATCTTGAGTGCCAAGTTGACCTCTGAAATATTTAGAAGCGACAATATCCGTGGCCGTCTGACTCCAAAAACTTGGAACCTCAACGTCTTTCTGTTCAAAAACAACCGTTCCGTCACCTTTAGTGATCTTGGCCGTTCTTGTTTCCCAAATAATTTCGTCATACGGATGTTTGGAACCAAAAAAACGAGGCCACTTAAGACCGCGTTCAGCTAAACCATTGTCAGTAAATAAATTTTCTTCCATGTATGTTCCACTATAGAAATTTATTCTATCTTTTTCAACCCCCAAAAAAAGTTGATAAGTTGCGAAAACAAACAGACTCGCTCCGCCCTACACCTTATTTCAGCCCGTTACGATTGCTCCAGCGGCAATCTCCACTTGTCCTCACGACGGCGGGTTCTTCTGTCGTCTCATACTGTGCTTAGATTATCATATTCACATGACGGAAAGCCTGAACCTTGAATAAATTTTATAACCTACTCCTTCAGAACACCAAGCCCGCCTGTTGCGGGTCTGAAATAAGATGCCGGGCTGCGCTTAACTAAATACTATTTTCTTTGAGTGCTTTCTCTATGATTTTATTAATAAATTCTGTTTTGCCTGAATTGTATTTATCAAAATCATCTACAAACTCCTCTGCCAGTCGTATTTTAAGTTCTTCATAATTTTTTCTAGCCTCGGAATTATTTCTTAGATAATCTCTAAACAATATGTGGTCGCGCCAATATATACTGGTAGGTTCAGTAAGAGACAGATGATACCAAAGATTCGGAGTTCTTTTTTGGAAGAACTTTCTGTCTGGAGTTTGTTGTTCAAGCTCCGGTGCATATTTATATTCCAAAGTTTCCAGAGATTCTATATATTTTTTAACAGCATTCAAATTATTAACAGCAGCCATCATATCTATAACCGGTTTTGAATCTAATCCCGGTATGGCAGTGCTCCCCATATGCTCTATTCTCAAATCTCCAATTACAGAAATAATTTTCTGTTTTTCTTCTTCAAATAACCTTGGCCAATCTTTAGAGTATTTATCCAGTTTAATTGTCTTGAGTCCCATTAATGTATCTTATATTTCCTATCCCTGAAAGTCTATAGAATACTTAATTGATGTTCAAAACCGAGCTTTGAACATTCTATTTAAAAACTCACTGCGTTTTCCAAGTTTGAGACAAAAGCGAAAACCATAACACTTTTTACATACCCGCAGGCGAGTCATGAACTGAAAGACGGACAACAAAGAGTCCGAAGTAATAGGTCAAACGTCGAGTGAAACGAGGAGGCAAGTGCGGGTTACCTGTTATTTTGGTAACTCTTTACAGACATCTTGAGGTGAATGACGAAGACGAGGACTGGATGGAAAAAGTGTTATGGCTGAAGTGACTTATTTATTCATCTTTCTTCGAATGAAAGCCGGAATATCAAATTCTTCGTCATTCACCGAAGAATCTACGAGTTCTTTGACTGCGGGTGTGCCGTTAATTTGGGAACTGGGTTTTCTGGAAACATTATCAAACATATTTTGCATGTTTGGTTTTCCTACCATTCCGTTCATTGGTAATTTGGGAGCATTTGGATAGCCGTTATTAAATCCTGTCGCCACAACAGTAACTTTCAATTCGCCTTTTTTGAGTTTGTCATCTATGACCGCCCCAAAAATTACCCTGGCATCAGGATCAATGTGTTCGGTTATTATTCTAGCAGCTTCATTTATTTCAGCCATCGCCATATCAGTCCCCCCGGATACATTGAATAATACTCCGCGAGCCCCATCTATCGAAACCTCGAGCAGCGGAGAATTGATCGCCATCTTGGCAGCTTCTATCGCTCTATCCTCCCCGATTGATTTACCTATGCCCATAAGCGCCGAGCCAGAACTGGCCATGATCGTTTTAACGTCGGCAAAATCAACATTGATTATCCCCGGGATAGTTATCAGATCGGAAATACCCTGAACGCCCTGCCTCAAAACATCATCTACTATCCCGAACGATTCCAGTAAAGGAGTTTTTCTGTCTATAACCGACAAGAGCCGATCGTTAGGAATGGTGATTAAAGCATCCACTTTTTCCCTCAAAATATTCCACCCATCTTCGGCTATTCTTGATCTTTGGGGCCCTTCAAAACTGAAAGGTTTGGTCACAACGGCTACTGTTAGCGCTCCGACATCTTTTGCAATATCCGCAACCACCGGCGAAGCTCCCGTTCCTGTTCCACCACCCATTCCTGCCGTAATAAAAACCATATCGGCACCTTTTAGGGCATTCATTATTTCTTCTTTCGTGTCTTCGGCAGCTTGCTTGCCTATTTCAGGATTCATTCCCGCGCCAAGACCGCGGGTTAAACTTTTTCCGATGTGGATTTTACTTGTGGCAGCGCTGTTGTGCAAAGCTTGCGCGTCGGTATTAATAGCAATAAATTCTACGCCATGAATTCTGGCTTCAATCATCCTTGCCAAAGCATTGCAACCTGAACCGCCTACGCCGACGACTTTAATCCTGGCAAATGTTTCAAACGGAGGTTTAACTATTTGTCCCATAATATCTGTGTATTATCATAAATAAAAAAGCCACGCAAGAGACCGGAGCTTCGCTGTGGATAACTTTGGCCTACTACGGCGAGAAATTTTTTAACCAACTCAATACCTTCTTAAATGAAGCCCCATCGGCAAACTTGCCGTTTCCACCCTTGGAACCTTTGTTTCCATTAAACTCTTCATCTATTCCCCAGATTATCAGTCCAGCCGCAACAGCAAAAGAGGGGCCATCCAAATTATCAACTACTCCCGCCAGATTTAAAGGCTTAGCGATTCTTACGGGCAATCTCAATTTGTCTTTCACCATAGCCGCAAGGCCTGGTAAATTTGCCCCTCCTCCGGATAAAACAACTCCGGCCGGAAGCATTCCTTTGGAAATCTTCTTTAATTCATTAGTCACCATTTCCAATAACTCTTGAGCGCGCGCATCAACAACTCTTATTAATTGTTTTCGAGGCAGAATAAAATCTTTTTCCGACATCAATTCAGACAAATCTATATTCCCTCTTTTACGCAAGTCCTCTCCTTCTGAAGTCATTCCGTGTTCAACCTTTACTCTTTCGGCAACATCCATTGAAGTTCTTAACGCAACAGCCAGATCAGAGGTAATGTGTTTTGAACCAACCGGCAAAATAACACTGTGAAGCAGATCGGCCTCTTCAAAAACAGTAAGCGTAGAAATGCCTCCTCCAAAGTCAAGATTCAAAACTCCATATTCTTTTTGGTTTTTATCCAAAACCGCAAGAGACGAGGCCAAAGGAGCAAAAACCAATCCGGCCACTTCTATATTATTTTCATTTACACACTTAGCGACATTTCTTAAATAAGGAGAAAGCCCATCAATTATAAAAACCTCTGCCTCGAGGCGAACACCTTTCATCCCCAATGGATTTTTAACATATTCAGTTCCATCTACTATATAGTTGCGCGGTATAACATGAATTATCTCTCTGTTAGCCGGCAAACTCACAACCGATGCCGCTTGTAAAACTCTGTCAATGTCATTCTGCGATATTTCCCCATCAATCCGTGAAACGGCAATAACTCCTCGGGATATTTGATTTTTGATATGAAGCCCGTTCACGGCAAGATAAGCTCTCCTGATCTTGGCGCCGGCCATCGCTTCGGCTCTCTGGACAGCCGCTTGAACATTGTTAATTGTTTCCTCCATATCAACTACCATGCCCCGCCTTAAACCATTTGAAATGGCACTGCCAATTCCTAAAATCTCGGTCGCCAAAGTATCGCGGTCTATTTTTGCGACTACTACTTTGATTTGCGAGTTTCCTATGTCAATTCCGGAGATTATATATGGTCTTGCCATTTTTCTAAAATTTTATTTTCCAAATCGAACATTTTTTTCTTGTCACTGATGGATTTCTCATGATCATAGCCCAATAAATGTAAGAATCCATGTATTGTCAGCCGTACCAATTCTTTTTTCAAACTAATATTTTGTCTTTCCGCTTCCTTAACTGCAAAAGGCAGACAAATAAATATGTCCCCTAAAGGAAGTATACCATATTTTTTAAATCGCGACTCTTCCAGCGGAAAAGACAACACATCAGTAACTTCATTTTTACCCCGATATTGCTTATTGAGTTTTTTTATCTTCACTTCTCCCACCAAATTAAGACTCATCTCCACATTTTTGTCTTTTATTCTAACTTCTTTGATTCCCGTACTCAAAATCTCACTAAAAAACCTATCGCCGGGAGATTTGTCTGATGTATTGTTTTTGAAAACTAAATCTAACATCAGGAAGATTTTATCACACTAAATAAAAAATCACCACAGACATGGCGATTTTTTATTTAGTTATTTAGATAATTCTTCTTTCACTATCCGACTAACTATTTGACCGTCGGCTTTGCCTTTTACCTTGACCATTACTGCTCCGATTAGCTTGCCCATTTCTTTAACATCTTTCACGCTCATGTCGGCAATTGTTTTCTTGACCTCACTTCTTACATTTTCTTCCGACATTTGCTCCGGCATATAAGCCATTAACATTTCGGCTTCTTTTCTTTCTCCTTCGGCAAGCTCTGGTCGTCCGCCTTTTTCATATTGTTCTGTGGCATCTTTTCTTTTTTTTATCTCCGACGCAATAACCGCCACCACATCATCGTCGTTAAGCTCGCTTCTTTTTTCAATCTCTTTATTTTTAACCGCAGACAAAACCATACCCAGTAAAGTTCTTTTCTGAGAATTACCGCTCTTTAAAGCATCCTTCATTTCCTGTTGGATTTTTTCTTTTAACATTTTATAGATCTAATTTTTGTTTCATTTTGCGTTTCTCTTCTTCAAAGGTATCTTCATCGTATTTGCCTAATTTTTCCAATTTCCTTCTTAGCTCGCTTAGATGCAAACCCATGATAGCAGCATTTTTTTCTTTTCTTTCGGTTTGTTTCTTTTCCCTGTGCTGAGATTTTTTAGCTTTAATCAAAACTCCGCTTTGCTGAACAAAACGATTAAAACGCCTTAATAAACTGCCCACGCTTTCATTTGGTTTTCTTTTTACTTCAACCATAATTAACCTCCCCTCAAATGCTGTATATAGTATACAGTATTTTGTATTCAGTATAAAAATTTATACGAAACACAAGAGACTAAACACTATTTTACGATTTTCGAACCAAGAGGTTTACCACCCAAAAGATGGATATGAAGATGAGAGACGAGTTTACCGCCATGCTCACCTTCGTTGATAATGAGTCGGTAACCTTTTTCGTGAACGCCTAATTGTTTTGCAACTTTTTCGGCGACAAGAAGCGCTTGACCTAAAAGTGCCGCATCCTTTTGGTTGAAATCATGAAGAGCTTCATAATGCTTCTTGGGAACAACAAGCACGTGCACCGGGGCTTGAGGATTAATATCCCTTATCACCCAAAACTCCTCGTCCTTATAAACAACGTCGGCCTTCAACTCTCCTTTTATGATTTTACAGAAGACATCCTGTATCATAAGTTTTCGGAGAAATCGTAGAGATAGGGGTTTTGAAACCATCTGCAGGCGAGCGGGCAAGGTGGTCGCCACAGGCGACCGGGCGAGCCGAAGCCGAACTGGAATTCTCGCCGGGAATTCCAGTGTGTTGAAAAACTCTTATCTCTACGACTTCAAACGTTTCTTGACTTCATCCACTATCTTTTCCAACGGAATTGTCTCCTGAATTCCCGTATCCATCTCTCTCAAAATTATTGTGTCGTCCAATGCCTCCTTTTGTCCGAATATCAAGGCAAATTTAACTTCCAGCCTATTGGCAATCCTCAATTGCGACTTGATGCTGTCGCGACCTAATGAAGATTTGGTGTCAACGCCAGCTTTCCTGAAAGATTCAAAAAGAAGAATGCTTTTTCTTTTGGCCGCTTCTCCAAGTTGAACTAGAAAAACTTTAGGCTTGGCTTTTATCTCCGGAACGGAAATGTTTTTCTCCTTAAGCTCAAGAATAATTCTTTCTATACCCGATGCCCATCCTGATGATGGAGTTTTGGAACCGCCTAAAAGTTCAATTAATTTGTCATAACGTCCTCCAGCAACTAAAGTTGATTGAGCGCCAATATTTTCCTCCGGCAGAATTTCAAATACGGTTCTTGTATAATAGTCCAACCCTCTGACCAAATGTGGATTCAATATATACGGCACCTTGGCTTCATCTAAGAACTCCAGAACATGCTTGAAATGCGCATGGCATTCTTCGTCCAAAAAATCAACAAATTGAGGCGTCTCTTTGGAAAGTTCTTTACATGCCTCCTCTTTGCAATCAAGTAATCGCAAAATATTTTCTTTGAATCTTACCTTGCAGTTGGCGCAAGACTTTTTGAGGCGATTTTTGTAGTAATCTTTAAGGGTTTTCAAATATGCCGGACGGCAACTCTGGTCGCCAATGCTGTTTATGTGGACATTATAATTCTTCAATCCCAAACTTTCTATAAATTTATAGGCCAAGAAAATCAACTCTGCATCCACTGCTTCGGAACTGTCGCCAACAGTCTCAACTCCCAACTGAAAAAACTGCCTGTATCTGCCTTTTTGGGGCTGGTCATGTCTGAACATTGGACTGACATAATAAAGCTTCACGGGATGAGGCTTCACATTCATGCCGTTTTCAAGATACGCCCTCATAACAGCCGCTGTTCCTTCGGGCCTTAAAGTCAAACTATCTCCTCCTTTGGTTCTTAACGTATACATTTCTTTCTGAACAATATCTGTTGACTCCCCCACTGCGCGAAAAAATAAATCTGTTGATTCCAAAACTGGTGTCTCAATTTTTTCAAAACCATAAAACTCCAGCAGGTTCTCTGCCTTTTTCAAAACATAGCGCCAATATTTCTGGTCTTCCGGAAGTATATCCTGCATTCCTTTCGGCGCCTGGATTGTTTTTTCTTTTTTAGACATTTACAAAAAATCTATGGTTTCAATATACTATCGATGGGATCTTAATAATTTTTGTAATCGGCCAAGGTCTTAAAAATGCTTTGCCCGTCACGAGTGATCTGTTGACCGGACCCCAGCGTCTTGAATCAGAACTTTGAAGACGATTGTCGCCCAAAACAAAGTATTCATTATCATCCAATTTAATAACGGGACCGCCAAGGGTTTTCTGTTCCGAGGCCAAGTAATTTTCATTAAGAACAAACCCATCCGGTTTGTCTTTGTTGTAAATCGTAACCATATTGTTTTTAACCTCTATGGTTTCATCTGGAAGTCCAATTATTCGTTTTATAAAAAATTGCGATGGGTCCAGAGGATACCTGAAAACAATCACGTCACCTCTTTCTGGAACTGAGAAACGATAACTTATTTCATTGACTAAAAGATAATCCCCATCTTCAAAGTTCGGCTCCATAGAAGCCCCCTTAACAAAAAACGGCTGTACCAGATAATACCTGATCGGCAAGATTATAGCAAGCGAAACAACAACGACTTTTATTGTCTCCCAAACAAAAGCAAGAATTTCAGATTTTGCGCTGGGAATTTGAGGAATTTGCGGTTCTTCTTCGTTCATTTGGTTATTTTAACAGATTTTTCATTGAATTCAAATGTTGCTCTGGCCTGGGTCATTTATCGGGCACGGCATAAATTCCTGTTGGAATTTTGCCTCGTACTCACTCCGTCGAGTTCCGTAAGTCCCTCCAAACGACCCAGGCCTGCGCTTAGTTTTATCAAACAAAAAAGCGGGCGAGATTATCGCACCGCCTTACTCACATATATGAGACCAGGCAACGACAGTTGCCGCTAAACCAACAACAGCAAACACCACTTGAGCTCCTCCCAGCACCCAAAACCCTACTCCTAAAAGTACAATGTTCTGCCAAAATCCCTCTGGATTTGTGAAAGATCTTGCTCCCAAGAAAATCCACACGGGAATAAGAGCAAATACCCAAATAAAAACCGTAGCCACAAGACCAATAATAAATCTCATCGCCATACCACCGATTTTAAAAAAAATAACTTTAATTATCCTAATAGGTAAAACAGTAAAAGTCAAGAGCTTAAATTTTGCATTTTTTTAATAAACCCATATTATTATAACCATGGTTTCAATAAAACTAATCATCGGGCTTGGGAATCCAGACGAGGAGTATCAAAATACCCGTCACAACGTGGGATTTATGTTTTTGGATTACCTTGCCCGCCGAAGCCTTGGCGAAGGCGGGTCGGCAAAAAAGATTGGTACCAATGACTTTGAAGAAGATAAAAAACGCAATGCACTAATATCTAAATCTAGAATTGAAAAGGTATCTGTTGTGTTAGTGAAACCACTTTGCTACGTAAACAAGAGCGGAGAGGTTGTGTCCAAATTAGCCAAATTTTACAAAATAAAGCCGGCCGATATTATTGTTGTTCAGGATGACCTTGATATTGAATTCGGTTCGTTTAAAAACTCCTTTGAAAAAAATTCAGGCGGTCATAAAGGAGTTGAGTCAATCATCAAAGCATTGAAAACCAAAAAATTCTACCGCCTGCGAATCGGGACTTCAGTTCGAGCTCTCCTGAAAGCCCGCGAACAATCCGACAAAAAACGAGATGCTTTTGTAATGAATTTTGTTCTCGCTAAGTTTTCACCTAAAGATCAAGACATCATTAAAAAAATGTTTCCCGCTATTTACGAACGCCTTCTGCAAATTATCTAAATCCTCTAAACCAAAAATCCCCTGAGTTTGTCGAAGGGGATTTTTGGTTTATATACAATAAACTATTCTTCTATTCTCCTCCTTAAATCTCCAATTACACTCTCGGCGTGTTTTACTCCACCAAGGCCAAAAGCCAAACCCATGGCCAAAGCACCCGCCGCGATCAAGCCCGTAATAACGATTTTGATAATATCATCGGCGACTTTTAGTTGAGCCAAGGCTATCAAAAAAGAAAACACAAATACCGCCCACTTGGTCAAAGCTCCCAAAAAGTTAGCTGACATAAGACCGGCTGCTTTTACAGAAGCCTTTACTAATCCCTCCGAAAATTTAGCAACCAAGATGCCTATCAAAAGAATTATGGCCGCAACGATAACATTCGGAAGATAAAAGACAACGGTTCTCAAAAACTCGGAAACCTGTACTAATCCCAAAATGTTTGTCGCCGCCATCAAAAACACCACCACAAAGAACCATTTTACTAACTCGTAAAACAACATCGGGGTGTTCAATTTAAAACCGCTCCTCTCCCAGGCCTGTCTAAAACCTACCTTGCCCAAAGCATTATCTACATGCAATATTTTAACCACATGATAAGCTAATTTTCCAAGCAATTCAGCGACAAGCCAACCAACCAAAAATACAACAACTGCCGCGATCAATTGCGGCAAAAAAAGAGCTACTCCTCCCCAAAGAGTCATTAACGAATTTCTGACAATATCTGATGCTGCTACTACTTCAAACATAACAACACCTCCCTCTGTGCCTCGCCGAAGCCTCTAGGGCGAAGGCGGGTCTTTTTTCTCTTATTTTCACTTATACAGTATAGCATTTCGGAGTTTGGACTGGCATTTTTAAATGTGGATAACCCACCAGTCATTGAACTCTACCAACTTCCAGAAGCGCCTCCGCCGCCAGAACTGCCACCGCCAAAACCCCCAAACCCACTGCCACCTGATCTTGAACTGTCCCCTGATCTTGGTCCGCCTCGACCCCCAATCCACCAAGGCAACGTCTGACCCGTTTTTTTTGCAACGGTATATTTTCTAGAAACAAGGCGATCAAGCCAAAGGCCTAAAGGTATTAAAATCAAGGCCGAAATGAATCCGGAAATTAAAGAAAAAATAAGACTGACAATAATAGCTATTGCCCCACCGACGATTCCCCCGCCCCACCAGGATTTGGAACGAGCTAAAATGCTTCCTGTCCACACAGAAAATATCCATAAAACCCAAAATAAAAATAAGATTGAATCGGCATCGAATCCTCTGCTGTTGTTTGGACTTGTGTTGGGTTTAAATTCTCCTTTTGTTATTGAAATGATGTTGTCCACTCCACTGTCAATGCCGCCGTAGTAATCTCCCTTTTGAAAAGCAGGCTTTAAGATATTTTGTATTATCCAAAAACTCTGGGCATCGGTCAGAGATCCCTCCAAACCATAACCGACCTCGATCCGCATCCGCCTATCATCACGGGCGATAAGAAGCAAAATGCCGTTGTTTTTTTTATTTTTTCCTATTCCCCAATCCTCGAAAAGTTTTACGGCAAAATTTTCAACGGTGTCTCCGCCGAGATCGGCAATGGTGACCACTGCCAGTTCGTTGCTGGTATCTTTTTCAAAATTACTAATTTTAATTTCTAAAGCCTGTCTCTGTTCTACTGTAAGCATCCCCGCAAAATCATTTACAAAACCGGTTTTAATACCAGGGCTCTGGTAAGCAAAAACAAGCAAGGGAACTAAAACAAAGAGACCGCTTAGCATCTTGGGGAGTCTAAGCATGGATAATTTGAAATTGATTAGAAATTAACCCCGGGAACTTTTTCTGCTCCGGATTGAGATTCAAAATACGGCTTTGCGCTAAATCCGTAAAGACGAACAAAAACATTTGCCGGAAATCTTTTTAGTGTCGTATTGTAAGTCCTTACCGTATCATTGAACCTGCTCCTTTCCACGCTTATCCTGTTTTCCGTACCTTCAAGTTGGGCCATCAAAGTCAGAACGGTTTCCGAAGAACGAAGCTGAGGATAGTTTTCCAAAACAACAAGCAATCGGCCAAGAGAATTCTCCACATCATTGGCAGCTTTTACTTTATCGTCTGTGTTGGCAGCTCCGGCATAACGAGTTCTGGCTTCAGCCAAATCACCAAATACTTTTTGTTCTTGCGCCATAATGCCCTTTACCGAATTAACCAAGTTTGGTATTAAATCAAATCTTCTCTGATATTGGGTTTCGACTTGAGCCCATTGGCCGGCAATATTTTCATTCGCCTTGACCAAACCATTATATAGAGACCACGAATACAAAACCACGACCACTACTATACCGACAATTATCCATGTAAATTTATTCATATTATGTATAGTAATACTTTTTAAACATAAGTTCAACTGGAGCGAAGTTTTTAAGTTGAAAATAAAAAAGCTCCCCTTTGGGAGCCATCTGTTTTTAAATATTTACCAGCTTCCAGAAGCGCCTCCGCCACCGAAACTGCCTCCTCCAAAACCGCCAAAACTGCTTGAACCTGATGAGCTGGAAGATGACCAGTTTGAAGAATTTGAGTAGTTTGAACTACTACTATAAGAATTTCGCTTCGGCCTGGGATGTCGTTTTTCTTCGGCATCTTCTTTGTCCGACTTGGCCTTCGATTTGGCGCTTGCTACAAGCGCCATTGCCTCGGCAAACAGAGCGACCACTAGAAGCCAGTTGACCGACTGGTTATCGGCCGCACTTCTAGCCTTCCGATATTTGTCTTCGGCTTGATCAAGATACTTGCGGCTTCTGTCTTTCACATCTTTATGTTCCAATTCTTTCCGAGCTGCCTTGATGGAATCGGGAACCGAATCAATTAATTTCGAGCTTGTGGCCTTAGCGTCATTTACTTCCTGAATTTTATTTGTAATTGCTTCAAGGAGTCCCGAGGACGTCGAGATCGCCGTGAGTAGTGTCACGATTTTGTTGTAAATCGTTTCCGAGTTCATCCGATCGGAACTTCGATGCTCTTCCTGCAGTAATGCCAGTTTCTTTTTTTGACTTTCAAGATCTGCAGGCAACTTATTCAGGCGATTTTCAAGATTTGACCAAACTTCTTTTGGATTGGTCTTTTGAAGTTGCTCTAGTTTTTCACGAGCTTTTGGAATTTTTTGTTCAGCTTCTTTGATATAATTTTCGCAATTCACGAGTGAGCGGATATTTTCATCATAAATATTTTTTAGATATTTTCGCCGAATCTCCGCTTTATAGATAAAAATTCCAATTACTATTAGCACAATAATTGCCAGTCCCGTTGGAATAGCAATACTAAGAAATGCCGCCACTTGTTCGTCCTGAAGCTTCTGTTCGGCGGCCGCCTTCTCTGCGGCAATTTTTCTTTCTTCAAGGCGTGCCTCAAAGGGCTTAATGCCTAGATTGGTCAGAATTGCATCAATACCAGCCATAATACCCTTGGTCAATTTGGCGTTCTTGGCTGCTGTAGGCAAATCGACCGATTCCTTAAAATAAGGAATTATTATGTCTCTGATAATCCGTCCGCTTTGGACATCGGTTAGATCTGATTCCATTCCATATCCGACTTCAATCCTCATTTTTCTTTCATTAGGAGCAACCAGTAACACAACACCATTATCCTTCTTTTTATCTCCAACGCCCCACGACTGGGCCAGTCCGAGAGTGTAATCCTCCACGGTCTCACCTTCCAAAGACAGAACTGTTACTACAGCCACTTCAATAGATGTTTTTTCGCGATAATCCCGAAGTCGTGTTTCGGTCTGCTGTTTGGTCTCGGCTGACATTATATTCGCAAAGTCGTTCACATATCCGACTGGCTTAGGATAGTTCGGAACAGCAAATGCAATTGCGGCCACAATAACAAAACAAACCATCAGAAAGCTTTTCTTAGCCATTATCTGCTACCTCCCACAATAACCTCATCGGACAACTCATCAACGTCGTCATTTCTTCTTGGGAAATATTTCGCCAATTGTCTTCCTATGCTTTCCACAACAGCACAAATTCCAACATGGAAGTTTCCATCTTTGAAATAAAGAGTCATAGCTTTTGCCATATTATCCCAGTATCCCTGCGGAAGCTTGGAATAAATTCCAGAGTCTCCAAGAATAGTGAATGTCCTCTCGTTCAAAACAATAAGAATCAGTATTCCTGTCTTATCGCGAGTTTTATGCATACCCGCCGTTTCAAAATCTCGAACGGCCTGTTCATGAACTCTGCCCATCAGATCATGATCACAGTCAAGAATAATCTCGACACGGATTTCTCCTGAAGTTTGCTTCTCGGCTTTGACAATAGTTGTTTCAATCTCCTTGAGCTGATCAGCAGAAAAATAATCTAGAACTTGTTGTTGTTTTTCAGACATTACTTTCTCAAGTCTCTAAAGTCCACCTTGGGAGCTTTATTGGCGCCTTCTTCGGCTTTAAAGTACGGAAACACTTCAAAACCAAACCAATTAGCGACAAGATTGGTCGGGAAAACATTTCTTGTCGAATTATAATCAGCGGCCGATTTGTTATAACGCATCCGTTCAACAGAAATTCGATTTTCGGTCCCTTCAATCTGATCCTGTAGCCTTAGAAAATTTTCGTTGGCTTTGAGTTCTGGGTACTTTTCCATTACCACCATCAGCCGCGTCATTGCGCTTGAAAGTTCGCCTTGCGTCTGCTGGAACTGGGCCAGAGCCGCGGCATTTGGTATCTGGTCTGCCTTTATATTTACCTGGCCAACTTTTGCTCGAGCTTCGGTTACGGCAACAAAGGTTTCATTTTCATGAATTGCATAACCGCGTGCTGTTTCCACAAGGTTCGGCACCAAATCCGCCCTGCGCTGATAGACGTTTTCAACCTGTCCCCAGCTAGCCCTGGTTGCTTCACTTTTGGTGACAAGAGTGTTATAAGAATTCAAAACAGTTCCCCCTACGGCACAACCACCGATAAGAATAGCCGCGACAATTACGCCAACAACCCCAAGTGTCCATTTGCCCATGTGGTTTTCTTCTCCTGTTTTTGTTAAAGATCCATTTGGCAGGGTTCGGAATGAACTCTGCACACCTTGGATATAATAAATGAATAAGTGGTTTTTGTCAAAATAAATTCCCAGAAAGAGCCAATTATTTATTATGCTTTAGTTTATATATCGCTAAGAATTATTAAGGTATTTAATAATGTTTATAATTCTTTAATAATCTTAGATATCCCCACGGTATTTAGAGATTCCATTTGCCCATCCAGAGATTTGCCTAGCTAACATCGAACTTCCTTTCACTCTAACCCTTAGAAGACTGCGTTTTGATTTTTTTAAGACGTAATAACGTGAAAAATTTGCTTGAGAAAATCCGGTTACATTGGCCCAGTAATCAACAGCTTCGTTTAATAGCTTCGGGCTATTTTTCCCAATATAAACATCCAGACTAATTTCTTCTTTCTTGACTCTTCCAATACCCTCAAGCCACTTCAAAAATAATTTTATTAAGTTGGGATCAGAACTTGTAAACCGGACTCCCTTTTTTAAATCACTATCTTGTTTGTTCAATAACCTTTCCCTCCAATATAAGACGACTCCCATCAGCCACAATTCTCTTTTGGAAATTTGTCCAATATCTTTAGCGGAGGTTTTTTGTATCTCCTCAATTGCTTTGTGGGTTTTTAAAGTTCTTATTTTTGAACCTCTTTGAACTGCCTCAATTCTCTTTTTTTTCAATCTTACCAGCTGGGGTTCAGACAATTTTATGCCCCGAAACCAGTAAGAAAGAGTTGATTTTGGAACAGAACAAAATTTTTGAATTTCTGAATACGAATACCCTCCTTTTCGAAGCTCAGTTGCAAAATCTTTGGGATCAGTTTTTTTCATATGAACTAGGCTACTTATTTACTACTAACACATTAGCACGGTTCAATAGACCTTGAAAATACCCTTATCCACAGCCAATATCTGAAGCTCTACATTGTTTTATATTTTTTATCTATTTGAAGTTCAAATTTACTTTTGAATTACAAAGTCCATCCAAATTTTACCGAAAGGATCGTTAAACTTTTTTAAATCTATTATCTTAAAATCGGCTTTTTCGATAGATTCTCTCAATTCTTGTTCTGTCCAGAACTTACGAAAACGTTTTTCTTTTTTACTGAAACCTTCTTTGATATACCACCCCTCTTTACTCTCCGATGATTCAGTAGAGCTGACAAGGGCAACTCCTCCTGATGTTAAAACTGAACTTATTTTTTCAAACATTCCAGGGATTTGTTTTTTTGGAAAAAGGTGAATGAAGGCAAACGCTAAAACTCCGTTGAATTTTTTACTGAATTCAGTTGTTAGAAAGTCCCCCACTATAATGTCTGATGCGGGGTTTCTTTTGCGAGCGTAGTCAGCCATTTTAGAAGAAATTTCTATGCCGGTTGCCTGGAAACCTTTTTTATTTAAAACGCTTATTGCTAAACCGACGCCACACCCAATATCTAGTATTCTCCCATCAGATTTAATATAGCGCGAAAAATAAGACATCGAGTTTTCTGTAACCGGCCGAAGATCTTCCACTCTGGCTTCATATTCTGCTGATAAGGCATCATAGGTATTCTTGTGGATTATTAGAGAATTCTTCATAAAAATTGGCTTTATTACTGATAAATACGAAATAAATACCACTAGTATCTAGTTCGTGTTTCTACTATTTCGCAAAATTTCATGGCATTGAGCAGATTGTCTTTTAATATTGCGAATGTATTGGCATGTTTTGTTTCGTCAATAAACCCATTCCCGTAAAGCACAACTTTTACTCGCGTCGTAATATCAAAAATAGCAATATATCCCACGAGCTTTAATCTTCCATAAACTTTATCGGACATCCGCGGCCTAAATTCATAACCCTTCAGCTTTAAAACCGGATTTGAAAGATTAAACGAAGCCGCTATCCAAGCAGAAATAAGTCGAAGTCTCATTGTGTTATAACCGCTTCCAACATCGTCATCTGTGGTGCAACCAAATTCATAAAGCTGTCCTGAGCGTTGGCCAACTTGAATGTTGCCTAGTGCAATAAAATTCCAGCCCTTAATGGAGGTCACTGGTCTTGGATCACCATAGTGTTTCAGCCAACTATTTTGATCGGCAATTGCAAGCTTGAAATGATCTTCCAACGTCCAGATTGCCTTATGTGCCAACTTTATCGTATATCCTCCCAGCCAAGATTGATATTCAATTGAATTTGGATCGAAGCGAGAAGATTCACCGTTATGGACACTACCCATAGTAAAATAATTTGCCCCTTTTTCTACGTCAAGCCCGAACCTCTTCCATGTCTTAGTCATTTCACAGGCCATCCAGCCGTTGATATACTCACTGGGAATGTTTTGGAATATTAATTTATATCCAATCTCATGCTCCACTTTCCTGAATCTCGGAAGCCAGATAAGCTGAAGAAGCCTAGCTAATTTTTCTAATATGGTCTCGATCATGGCTTGTTGTCAATTTTTGTGGGTATTTTTCCAAGTATCTTTTTAATCTTGAGTTTATTAAACCACTTCTTCCCTATTATTCGGGCTAGTTTATTCTGGGTTCTCTTTCTGCCAAAAATAATGAACAACCCCACAAAGAAAAGCCAGGAACCGGGAGTAAACGGCGTCAGTAATGAAATAATCCCCCATAAAATTAAAATGCCAGCCAAGACATCCCGAGAATATTCAACTAATTTTTTATAAAAATTTTTATATTTCATTTCAAAACTCAAAAATAGAAAAATATTGAAAATCCCAGCTTTTAATAACTTTCCAAAATGCAACCACCAAATCAACCCTCGGTTTATTTCCGTGTGTCATATTCATACAATGTGGCTGGACTATAGTGTCTAGTATTAGACCAATGAGGGTATTCTAAGGGTTTTTGGAGGTCTTTTCCAGAGTTATTTTGACCCATCTTGGTCGGAACTATAATTTAAAAATTCTTAGGTTGTTACTATCCTTTCTCTCCTCAATGCTTGTGTTTTTAACTATCGGCAGAACTAACGATTCCATTTCTCCCTGGCACTCATAATCTGAAATAAAGTATTTTTCAGCTTCTTCCTTTGTACTCTCATCCAGATTTATTGCAATCGTAATGTGAGGTTTAAAGTCAATCTCGTATTCTTTGGTGGAGTCGTCCACATAAGTACTATAATCTTTTAGGACCTTCTTTAATTCTTTCTGTAAATCAACAAGAAAATCATTTTCTTGAGCAATAAGCATGCATATATACTTTCCATCAGATCCTTTATCGACAACTACCTTATCAAAAACTAGCTTCTTATCAATTAACCTATTATTCTCTATTATTCTAATTATTGAGAATTGTAGATCATTAATCCGATTCTCATCAATATAGCGGGGCTGGATAAGGGTAATGTGAAGATCAACTGGCTCAAAGTATTTATTCAAAAATTCATCAAACCATTCCGGTTTTTTAGTGAGGCTTACTTTTATATAAACTGCAAATATTTTCATAAATTAAGCATCTCTCCCTAAATATTATTCTAGCTTTTTGGCACCTAGGTTTTGAAAAGACCAAAGTCCATTTTCACTATCATTGGGTGGTTGAAACCAACCTACGTGGTGGCTTTTATATTTATTAATATTGTTCTCAAAATAAATATTTAGCCTAATTTCACAAACTGAACTATCTAGATTTTTGTATTGGTTAAGTTCGTTCACTGGCGGAACTGGCAATGTATAGTATATGCCCTCCTTTGGCGGCAATGATAATTTATATCCGCGGTCGTTTCGACTTATTTTAAGATTGTATTTTTTATATGCCCCTGTATCTGGGACAATTTCTGTAATGTACACGGCATGATTGCTACCATTTCGAAGTTGAAACTCCCAACAATAACCATCTCCAAGCTTCCTTGCTTGTAAAAATACTTCTGCAAACTTTTTTAAATCAAACTGTTGTTTAGAAATACGATATGCAAAAATTCCTATAAAAATTGTAGCTAACGCTGAAACAGCTTCCCAACTAAAAGTAGAGGCGATAATCCTAAATACAAGATAGTCAATTAGATTAAAGTGATAATACATTTAAATAAGCTTTTAGGTCTACCTCGATACTTCCAACCTTGGCTGCCAGGCTTGGATTCGAACCAAGATACACGCCTCCAGAGGGCGCGGTCCTACCGTTAGACGACCTGGCAAAATAACTTACTCATTCTACAACAAAAAAACCGTTTTTCCAACGGTTAATTTGACACCAAAACAAAACCTCATATCTTCAAGAATCGTCGAATGGCCACGAAACTTGAAGTCACTCCAATTAGAATTCCGATAAAGAAAATAAGGGGCACAAATTGGAAAATATTGGAAACAAAATAGCTTATTAAACTAACCCCGGGCATTAACCCTTCTACTTTGGGCGAGATAAAGAAAATGGCGGGATAGAATAACACTGTCACAACTCCTGCCGCCAATACCCCATACATCCCCCCTTCAACAAGGTAAGGCGCTTTGATGTGCCAATTAGAACCTCCGACCAAGCGCATTATCTCTATTTCCTGTTTTTGGCTGTAAATAGTAAGCCGAATAGTATTGAAGGTCACCAGAATTGCAATCAATGCCAAAGCCATGGTTAACAAAAATCCCCAATTTTGGAGTCCGCCGGCAATGACTTGAACTCTTTTAATAACTTGCTCATTTTCATAAAAATTTATCTTATCAACTAAACTCCTAAACTTATTTCCCTCAAGAAAAGTGACAATAGAAGCATATTGAGATGAATCACTCGCCTTTACGTTCAAAGATGCCTGCAGAGGATTGTCATTCAATTCTGCTAAAGAATCCTGAACTAAAGCATCTCCGGCATGTCTTGCTTTAAATTCGCTCAAGGCCTGATCTTTTGAAACATATTCAACACTCTTTACAGCACTCACTGCCTGGAGATCCTTTTTAACTTGGTTTATTTCCTGTTCGGATGCATCGTTTTTGAAGTAAACGCTTACATCCACCTTTTCTTCCAGATTCGATACAACTTGAGAAGTAAGGTAGTTCAAAGACATCAGTCCGGAAAACAAGAACAGCACTAAAACCATAACGCCAGTGGTGCCCATGCTTAAATAAGTATTCCTTTTGAAATTGGTCCAGCCTACATTAAAAACTCTTTTTGCTGTTGATTTAAAATCTTCCATATTAAATTACATATTTACCGTTTTCTACCTGATCTCTGACTATCTTCCCTTTCTCTATGCTTATAACCCTCCTACCGATAGCGTTTACCACTTCTCTATTGTGAGTAGCTAATATAACGGTCGTACCAAGTTCATTTATCTTCATCAATAATTTTACCACATCATAAGTATTCACCAAATCCAAATTCCCGGTCGGCTCATCGGCTAATATAATTTTTGGTCGGTGTATCAAAGCTCTGGCAATCGCTAAACGTTGTTTTTCTCCGCCCGATAATTGATGGGGAAAACTTTTGAGCTTATCCCCCAAACCGACAATTCCCAAAATCTTAGGGACATCGCTATTTACTTCGTCTTTATCTGCTCCACAAACTTCCATAGCAAAAGCAACATTTTCAAAAGAAGTTTTCGTAGACAAAAGTTTGAAATCTTGATATACAGTTCCGATTTTTCTACGAAGCAAAGGAATCGCCTTGGAAGGAATTTCAGACATATTAACGCCGTCTAAAACAATTTCTCCTCGAAACGGCCTTATCTCGCGAGTCAAAAGACGAAGTAGGGTTGATTTGCCGGCTCCAGCCGGTCCAATGATAGAAACGAATTCTCCGTCTTTAATATGCAAATTTATTCCGTTCAGTATCTCTATACTCTCGTCATTATCATAAATTGTAGAAACATCTTTAAATTCTATCATTTGTTTTTGGCTTGAATAAATTTATCCAAGTCGCCATCCAGTATCTTGTCTGGTTGGGACGATTTGATTCCGGTTCTATGGTCTTTAACCATCTGATATGGATTCAAAACATAAGACCTGATCTGGCTTCCCCATTCTATCTCACGCCTTTCTGATTTCAATTCGGAAAGTTCTTCTATTTTGGCTTCTTCCATTTTCTGGGCCAGACGAGAAACAAGCACTTGCATGGCTTTTTCTTTATTCTGGCCTTGAGACCTTTCCGACTGAACGGCAACTGCAATTCCAGTAGGGATATGGATTATTCTGACGGCAGTCTCCAGTTTGTTTACATTCTGCCCTCCTGGCCCCGATGAACGGAAAGTATCTATTCTTAAATCGTTAGGATTTATCTTCATGTCTTTGCTTACTAGCTCCGGTAAAATTTCAACCAAAGCAAACGAGGTGTGCCGAAGCCCTTTAGCTGAAAACGGCGATATTCTGACAAGTCGATGAACACCCGACTCCCCCTTCAGTGTGTCATATGCATTCTCGCCGATAATCTCGCAAACAACGTTTTTAACCCCTTTCTGTTCTCCAAAAGATTGGCTAAGAACCGTAAATCCCCAGCCTTTATTTTGAGCATACCGTTGATACATCCTCAAAAGCATCGATGCCCAATCCTGGGCATCCACGCCTCCGGCTCCAGAATATACATATAAAAGAGCCTTGTTGTGTTCGTATTTCGACATAACACTCATAATCATCATACTTCAAAAAAATTTGAATGTGAAGTGATTATGAAACATTGCCCTAATTTCAATTATATGTTTAATTACCACCAAACGAACCTTAACAACAAGGGTTCCAGATGAGAGCTCTTTTGTGGGCAACGGCAATAGGCCTTGTGATCATATTTTTCTTTGGATCTCAAATCCACTATTTGACCGAATATTTAACGACGAATCAATTTGTGATTCTTGTCAGTACCTGGTTTTGGTGGCTTAGTGAGATATCGCTTCAGATATTTTTTGCGGTAGTAGTACTTGTTATAGCCATGGTAATTTTTAGGCGTCTAACGCAAAGATCAGAAATGGTTAAAGTTATCCCGAGAAAAAATGCCGACAAAACAAAAACTTCCATTTTTTCTAAAACCAAAGAGATTCCTAAGCCGACTGTGCGTTTTAAAGACGTAGCTGGAGTAGACGAAGCAAAAGAAGAACTTATTGAAGTGGTTGAATTTCTTAAGAATCCTCAAAAATTCGGCCGCTTGGGAGGTAGAATTCCTAAAGGTGTTTTATTGGTCGGCCCTCCGGGCGTAGGCAAAACTCTTCTTGCCAAAGCGGTGGCAGGAGAAGCCGACAAACCATTTTATTACTATACGGGCTCTGACTTTGTTGAACAATATGTCGGCGTAGGCGCATCCAGAGCCAGGAGTTTGTTTTTAGAAGCGGAAAAAAATGCCCCTTGCATTGTTTTTATAGACGAAATCGATGCCCTTGGTAAACGAACTCTATCTGCCTCAACTGGTGGAGACAGAGAATATGATCAAACAATAAATAGTTTTCTTTCTGAAATGGATGGCTTTGAAGCCAATCGAGGCATAATGATAATTGGAGCGACAAATCGTCAAGATAATTTAGATGATGCCTTTCTAAGGCCTGGCCGATTTGACCGGATAGTCCAAGTCAATCCTCCAGACATAAAAGGACGCGAAGATATTCTTAAGGTTCATACCCGGCCTCCGGTTATTCTTTCTTCTAGCGTAAACCTTAAAAATATTGCCAAAATAACTGCCGGTTTTTCCGGAGCCGATCTGGCCAATCTCGTTAACGAAGCGGCAATAAATGCCGTCAAAAAAGATAAGAATGCTATTGAAACTAACGATTTCGAAGAAGCAAAAGAGAAAATTAGGTTAGGCAAAGAAAATAAGTCGTTGGCCTCTGTTCTTAGCGAGGAAGAAAAATGGATCACAGCTGTTCATGAATCTGGCCATGGAATAATTGCATCTGTTTTACCGGGAGCCGACCCTCTATACAAGATCTCCATTATTCCCAGAGGAAAAGCTCTCGGTATTACCGCTCAAACCCAAGAAAGAGATAAATACAACCTAAAGAAAAGCTATTTGGAAGAGTTGATCTGTATTCTTCTTGGAGGAAGAGCGGCTGAAGAAATTATACTAGGCGAAAAAGAAATTACTGCCGGCGCTCAAAATGATTTTGAACGCGCAACCGAAATTGCAATTCACATGGTTTGTGAGTTTGGGATGAGCAAGCTTGGCCCGGTTAATTATAGAGTAGAATTCGGGTTTAACAATTCAGGTATAGTGAGCGAACAAACCAAAAGAGACATCGGCAGCACCATTAAAGAAATCCTGGAAAATGCATACCAAAAAGTTAAAGAAATCATTGATAAAAATAAACCAAAAGTTTTAAAAATAGCCAAAGCGCTGATGGAAAAAGAGACCCTGGAAAGAGAAGAGATAGAAACATTAATCAAAGAGTCCTAAAGGACTCTTTTTATTATTCATCTTGAGTTTAACAAAATTGGAGCCGCCTCCCAGATTTGCACTGGGGACCTTCTCGTTACGAGTGAGATGCTCTACTGGCTGAGCTAAGGCGGCATTGATTATATTTAGGTAATTATATCAAAAAATTCTTTTTTTACAACGCATTTTTTGATATTTTGAGCGGGATAGTGGATGACCTTAGAACCTATTGGCAAACCACATCCAAGTTATTTTCTATGCCGATTATGACACCAGAAAGTGCCAAACTAACCGATAATACAACGAGTGAAAATTAGTTTTATAAAGACTCGAGTTTCCCTTTTAGGTCATTAAGTACTCCAATAAGTCTCCGTTTGACTTCTTCTTGGACATCTCTCGATAACCCTCGGTTTTTTACATAATTAACTAAAGACTCAGGCTGCAAAAAACTTTCTTGAGATCCGACTAGAGATTTCATAATTTCATCTGCCTCAGATAATTGATGGCTTTCTAAGTTTTCTTTTGTCATATTATTAGTATATACTTTCCATCTTATTATATCAAGTCTTGGAGCGGGATAGTGAATGACGTTAGAACCTATTGGCAGTCATCTAATGATTTGTTTTATATACCTAACTTGCCAGGGAATCAGTGTTAACTATAGCTGGCATTAAGCCCACCGATATGCCAGTGCTAAACTGAGTAACGGCTGAAGAGACAAAACTGCCTACCACGAGCCTTACTTGCGGTTGTGGTATCGCAACTTCACTAAAAGCTGTAACTGCTAAATCGGGTTTATCCATAGCCCCAAAAGAAGCTAACTGGTTATTTGCATTCTCCATTATTGGGTTGGTTATGCTATCAACCTGTCCTTTTCCAAAAATAATCATCCCCACTATTCCTAAAATTTTTCCTACATTTTTTCTATTCATTACACTAAATTTATCATAAAAAAGAGTAAAAATCAATATCGTGTCCTCGTTTCGGTTCTGATAATCAAATTTTGTCTCATAGTACTCTTGCACAAAAATTTAATGTGGACTGTCAACAATGCATGATGGACAGTTTTTAAGAGCCCATGCACAACATATTTCTATATGGGCAACATAAATTTATTTTTATAGATATTTCTATCTTTCCAAGTAAACTTATTCCACATCGGCATTTTTATAAAAAAGTTCCCACTTCTAAATTTAATAGATTTATTTATTCTTTTGTAAACTTCTTCGGAAATACAAACCCTCAAGTCTTCTGTTGTATTAGACAAAAATCCTAAAACCGATGGCTTAGCCAGAGAAGATAGTTTTACTGCATAATTGGTGGCGTTTCCTACCCAGACCAAATCATTGTTATTTTCTCCTCGTATACCACCACGAACAACCAAAATTTTACCAACATCAACTCCTATTCCAATATCAAAATTCAATCCGAATAGTTTCTTATTTTCTCTAAAATATCCCTGAATTCTTGGCTTTAGAATTTCTTTTACAAACCAAGACATCTGTAGTCCAGCCCTGACAGCATTTGTGCATTTACTACTACCTATAAAAACTACAAGAACCCCATCTCCATTGAAACTTCGTAGTTCCCCCCCATTCCCTCTTGCTATTTGAGCAACTCCCCAAAGGAATGATTTATACATTTTTACTGCCGTTTCTCTGCGAAATGCATCAACAATTTTAGTGGATTCTTTAATATCTATGAAAAGCATTGCAAGGTCAAGTTCCTTTCCATAATTTCCAAGTTGAATATCATCTATTTCGGGTATAACATAACCAGAAGCAATCTCGTATTTATCTGTAAAGCAATTTCTTATCTGCTTTTCTAGTTCTTCCTTAGTAACCATATGAAAAAAAATAAACAATATAGCCTAACAATATCAGGGCGCTTCCTGACATAAACAGAATAACGGCATATTTAAAGCGAGTGTGTTTTTCAGAGGCTATTTTAGAATTAATATAAACCTGGTTCAATAATTCGTTCTCGTATTTGTTTTCTGTTAAATCGTCTATCTTTTTCTGATAATCAGACTTAGACATATTATTAATACTGCCGAAATATGTTACAGACAAAGATGATTGCGGGGCGTTTAGTTTAGGACTTACGGCCAATATAGACAAAACTATACTTATTAGAAAAAAAATAATCCCAGTCAGGGATATAAAGAAAAGGGAGAGGTCGCATATTAGATAGGTTTCCTCTATTGCTCTTAAAATATGTGGGGCGATAATAGTTAGTATGATTCCTTGAAATGCCAAAAATATACTAACCTTGTGGTCTGCCGAATTAATCCATCCCTGTATTCTATTCAGTGTATCTTTTAGAAATTCAGTTTTATTCATTCATCTAATTTTAATATTTCTTGACAAAAGTTCTTTCCATGTATCTCGCACCATCTAACAGGAGTCATTCTGTACGCCTTGCTGAAATCAAAATTCTTGTCTTGTTGTACATTCATAGTATCCCAAGCCTTCCTTTTTACGTCATTAGGACATCCACAAGTATGAAGAACTGATTCAGAGTTATCTTTTAGGAATACATCGAATACCCTTTCCGAAACTATCAAATCATTTTCTCCTCCGATTGAAGCAAGTTTAGCAGCCATATTAACTGGCTTTCCAGCCCAAACCTCATTGCTTTTATCTGTTTTACCCTCCATTACTCGAATCCCGATTCGCTTTACCAGGACAGTTTTTCTGTCCATTCCTATATGACAACTTAATTTTTCCATATTTTCTGGCAATACCACTTCGTCAGCCATAACAAAACCTACTATGGTTTTGAAGGTAATTGCTGATGCCAAGGCATGATATCCACGGTTACTGTTAAAAAGCCCGAATGCTCCATCGCCTCGCACGTCAATATAAGAGGCTCCGAATTCATTTAAGACTTTCACAGCAGTACCAGTAAAATATTGGTATATGCTTGCTGTAAATTTATCTTGTTTCTGTGCGCTCAGTTGAGTAGAGTTCTTCATGTCTATATAAACACAGACGACATCATTAAGTCTCCACCAAGTATTAGATTCGAGAGGTACAGTGTCAGTTAGAGGAATTCTATCCTTCTGCTCAACCTGCTCTCCTTGCCTAAACCTTTCTGTGGTCGAATCTATAATATTCAGAACGCTCTCAAGGAATTGATTATTTCTATTTATACTCATGGGCAAGAATATAGCAAAAACTGGCTGAAATAGCCAGTCTTATTATCAGAAATTAAAAAGCGGATTGATATTATCGCACCGCACTTTATTCGACTAAATTTGATAGCCGAATAATCTCCAGGTAGTTTCACTATTCGGATGACATTTCATCTGATGCACTTGAATAAGTGACCTTTTGACGTTCAGATGGCAAGACGGACATCTCAAGCAGCAGGATTCTCTGGACCTAAAACTATTTGTGTTGTGATTATTACAATCGCATTGATGAGTACAGTCTCGTGAGTGTTTCATTATACCTCCGATTTCATTGAACTTTCTTTCCAGAGAGATTCTTTTACCACATTTCCTTGTTCGTCTTTGAAAGCCACAAATATTAGTACGCCAGACCTTACACTGGCAACTCCTTGGACAAATTCAGTGAATACACGTCCATCGGGAAGAGTATGGCTGTAGAGTTGGATAGAAGGATTGGAGTCAGACCTTCCTAAATGATTTCTCTTGCAAGCCTTTGCCATAAGTTCACATGCCCAAAGGTTGTGGGACACCATCATGATTGGTGGCTCCTTTTAATATCAATACCAGAAACAACACAAACAGCTTGCATTGCAAATTTTACTGGCTCTGGAACTACGAAACCATAGGGTGTAGCGTCCTTTGGCGGTTCGGCAACTTTTTCTATATTTAATCCGCTCCCATAACCTGCATAACTAGCAGTACCAGTAATGAGCATTGCCCCATCATTCAGGACAAGACCCATACCGCTGTCGTTATTAAAAACAAACACATCGCCAGGCTTGAAGTTGGTTCTTCTTTTTGCCATTCTTTACTCCTTCTCTTCCTCAAGATAGATATCCAGGTGATGTCCTCCAGCACAAAGTTTGATTTTCAGAACCTTGGTCTCTTTTTCAGACCATTGCACTGTGAGATGAAGTCTTTCGACCCCAGCCTCGGTTATTTTGGCTCTAACTCTTTGACAGAATACCTCTTGGTCAGGAAGTGGCATATGCGCAAATCGAGAAAAAACTTCCAAGTTATCAAAGAACAGTTCAGTACCCGTATCGACTGACGGAATACGGTAAGGTGGATTGCTTTTCTCTCCAGAGAAAGCCCTAGCCATATTCTGTTCTCGCCATCCATCAGGAGATTCATAACCTTCAAAAAGGTCTTTCAAGTTTCCATGAACAGCATCCCTATAAGCAATGACTGGAACAGCGACTTTTTGCACGTTTTACTCCTTGAATACTGCTACAACATACTACCATAGATTAGAGTTTTTGCAAGTTTGAAAACCGCATTGGTCAATACTTTTTATGGAAATTACCTGTATTTTTAGTGTAATTTATATGTAAAATCGAGTAATTTGATGTTTAAATAAAGCAATTTCGAGGCATCAGAGAATATTAAGGATATATTATAACCAACCATCTGGGCATCAGAAAAAGTTGTTCCAGATTGCTTTGACTATATAAAGTCCAATAAGCAGAGTCGACATCATAAGAAGATAAAGTCCCAAAGACAAAACACCTCTTTTATCATCTGCCAGCGTTGCCCCTTGTAATTTTCCAACAATGATAAGGGCTAGACTGACGATTGCCACAATGTATAAAGTAAGACCTACCTCTGGTGAATACATGTTGCTGTTGCAACTGGAAAAGGGCTTTATGCCTCTAGGAACCATAAAACCCGCTACCAGGTGCAACCTTTCGGTCGCAATATGTGGGTTTCCCCACATAACGCAGTGCATGCCCTGATAACGGGATTTATATGCACTGCGATTTGATGCCATGCCCCACAGTATCTTGTCGGGTTGTAGGCGGTTAAATTGTTAAATACATTATAACCAAATAGGGTAATTTTTCAATGAGTGGAATCTGGGCATCAGAAAATAAAATACTTGAACTTATTGCCCAAAAATGTTATAATGTAAGAGTAGGCTTCTGGGAATACTCCCAAGGGGTCTGTGAGAACTCAAAAACGATAGTAGGTTGCACTAGCCCATCAGAGTTTCATTGGTTAAGCACTGATTGCTAGTATTATTTCTCCCATTGGGTTAGGCAAAAATCCAATGAAACTCCCCAGTGAGAGGAATAATGAAAGTAATCAGTGTTTTTATTTGGTTCAGCAAGGGTTCTGATGAAGATAAATTAATATTCCAAAATAGAGCAATCGAGCAGGGCAACAGTTCAACTACTGACCCTGGAAACTAAGGAGCATAAGACCTTACTACAATCCTTAGGGCGTGTTTTATAGGGTTTTGAGCAGAGAGGACTACAGATGAGAAACTCTCAAAGGCGGTATCGGGCACCTATCGCCAAGACTTGAAATAAAAGGCGGCAAAATGGAATGCTGGTTAGCCAGTAATTCAAATTAGCAAACTTATATAGTTACTAAAGCGAATCTGCAGTAGGCACACACGACATTAAAGAAGGAGTGATGTGTGGGGCAGGATAAGGAGGAAACTACAAAGCATCTGATTATATTATTTAATTATTTTAATTCTGCATGACGACAGTATAGGATTGGCATCTGGAATGTGGGCTTTTTTAAGAGCTGGACATGCCCGAGTCGCTTCGCAGGCTCCAGCCCTGAAGCGAAGCCCTACGAGGGCAGTCAGCGAGGACGTGTCCGAGATGAGACAGCCCGCCACATGTAGAGGGCGGCTTTTATATCACGACTCAACCTTATGCTGACGACATACTACCATTTGGAGTTTAACTACTAGAACAAAACCTATCATAGGTTGCGAAATGTATGCCCAATATGGCTACTACTATAAACCTCGTATAAACAAAGAAAATAAGCGCATTTTTACTGAGTTTCTTCCGTAATATTGGGTTGTCATCTATTTGAATAGTTTCTTGGTGAGTTGTTGGTTGTTAGAATTAAGGTACCGCTGGAAGGCGGTTTTATGTTATCAAAAAACGCATTACAAGAATTCAAGATTGTTTGGAAAGAAGAATTTGGCGAAGACTTGCCAGATAACTTAGCCCTTGAGGAAGGGGTCAATCTTCTAACTCTACTCGACCAGATTTATCGTCCCGTCAAAAAAGAATGGATGGATGAAAAGGACAAGAGTGATTTTCCAGATTTACCCGCCCCTTAAAAGAGTTTTGGCTGTATTTAGTTAACTTTAATTTTAAGCCAATTTTCCTTTGTATTCTCAGGTTATTTAAGGTAAAATGATAGTATAAAGCGAGTGGCAACCTAACGTGAAAAACACATTAAACAATAAAGAAATAACCTACTTTCTATATTGCCGAAAGTCTACAGATGAAAAAGATAGACAGGTTTTAAGTTTAGACTCTCAAGAATCAGAGTCTCTAAAGAGATTTACCGACTTGAAGATTAAAAAATTGCCCAGAGAATCTGTGAGTGCCTTTGAGCCATACAAGCGACCAGTTTTTGCGGATATGATTGAGCGCATTAAAAAAGGAGAAGCCCAAGGTATTGTTGCCTGGCATCCTGACCGACTTTCCCGAAATCCTATTGAGGCTGCCCAAATCATCTATTTACTGGACATAGGAGTCTTAAAGGATTTGAAATTTTGTAATTATTACTTTGACAATTCACCAGAAGGTAAAATGATGCTCCAAATTACTTTATCTCAATCAAAATACTCTTCAGATAAGTTAAGCGGAGATGTTAAGAGGGGTATAGATAAAAAGGTTGACCTTGGGTGGCGACCAGGATTAGCCCCATTAGGATATCTCAACAGCAAAACCCAAGCCAAAGGAGAACAGTTTGTCTATAATGACCCTTTGAGATTCGAGACTGTTAAGAAAGTCCTCAAGACAATGCTCACTGGTAATTTTACTGCTCCGAAGCTACTCAAGTATGCTAATGACGAACTTTGCTTGCGTCTTCCAGCGACTAAAAAGCGCCCCGAAAGAAAGTTAAGAATCAGCCACCTTTATCGAATTCTAACTAACCCATTTTACTATGGCTGGTATGAGTGGGTAGCAGGTAGTGGTAACTGGGTTCAAGGCAAGCACGAGGCAATGATTACAGAAGCAGAATTTGACCGCATACAATTTCTGTTGGGCAGAAAAGGTAGACCACGCCCCAAAACCCATAAATTCGCTTTTACGGGCATTATGAAGTGCTCTTGTGGGGCAGGCATCACTGCGGAGGAAAAGTTTAAGAGGCAAAAGAATGGAAATACCCACCACTATATCTACTATCATTGTACCAGAAAAGTTAATCCCGAATGTATTGAAAAAGCAGTTGAATTAAAGGAATTAACAAGGCAGGTGAATGTCATTCTTGGTAGATTTACAATATCTGACCGTTTTCAGAAATGGGCGTTAAAGTATCTGCACGAATTAAGAAAAAAGGAAGCTACCGTCAGAGAGCAATCTATTAGTGCCAAGCATCGAGAGTACGAGAGGATAACGACTCAACTAGATAATTTAGTCTTAAAATATACATCGCCAGACAACGAGGATGGAAGGATTTTAAGCAATGAAGAATACGTGCCACTCCGTTCTAGGCTACTCAAATATAAATCGGGGTTAGCCTCAGAATTAGCCCAGCAAGATAAGAAAATTGAGGAATGGGTAGAGTTAACCGAACGAACTTTCAACTTTGCCCGCTACGCCAAGATTTGGTTCGCCAAAGGAGACTTGGAAACCAAGAAAGCCATATTTTCGTGTTTGGGTTCGGACTTCTTACTAAAAGACCGAAAAGTCGCAGTTAGTATGAGAAAACCTATCAGTTTTATCTTTGACGGACTTCCGAAAATACAAACTGAACTACAAAGGTTAGAACCTCTTGGAAATGAGATAAACATTAGGGATATTGAAATTTTCTCTCAACAATTTCCCATCATGAGCGGGATACGAGAATCGGACTCGTGTCTCAACCTTGGGAAGGTCGCGTATTACCACTATACGAATCCCGCGTTAATACCCAAGCACATACCAAAACCATTTTTTATAGTTTGGCATTTTGCTTAACAGCTCTTCAAAATTTATTGGATCAGATTCTTTTTTCACATTCTTATCTCTATATACAAAAACCACTTCCTCGCCTTGGACTTTATAATTTAACTTCAAACGGGCTTCTTTTTCAAGGAAAGCCGGAGTTTGAAAATAATTCAAAAATTTATTAAGATAGTCGGTATCGTTTTGAACTTCTTTTATCTTGGTTTCGATATTTTTAACTTCGCCATCAATCATGCTCCTTTGAGAACCAATATTTATCGAGGAAAGGGTCAGCCACAAAACAAGAATACCGGACAAAACAGTAAATATTTTGGAATTTAGAAATTTCATGCTAACATTCTAACATGTTAAATCGAAAAACAATTAGAATAATTTGGATACTTATATCAATCTTGGTTTCCTTGTCCATGGTCGGATTCCTCCTCGTCCCAGCATTTTATTAAGTATAACAAAAACTTCTCGGCCATACAGATCAAGCTCCACCCCTCCCCATTTCCGACCTATTGCCTGCGCCTTCGGTCTCCTTCGGACAAAGAAGCGAAATTACCATTATGGCGAAGCGCTCATGGTAATTTCCGTACATCCGTCAGCTCTTTTGTCGTATCGCGAAGATGTGATGAAGATGGGGGTTGGATGGGAGCGAAATATGAAACGGGGCTGAAACAAGATGCTGGGCGGAGCAAAATCCTACCTCTTCAACATCTTCAGAAAAACATCCTGGCCCAGATTGACTCGGCCGGTTTCTTTCATGCGTTCTTTGCCCCGTTTCTGCTTCTTCCACAATTTCATCCGACGGGTAATGTCGCCACCATACATGTGCTGGGTAACGTCTTTTTGTTTCGCCCGGATTGATTCGGCAGCAATAACCTTGCCGCCGATAGCCGCTTGGATGGAAACCTCGAACATCTGCGGCGGTACCACTTCTTTTAATTTTGTGACCATAGCCCGGCCTTCCTGGTAGGCCTTTTCTTTCGGAATTATTCTTGAAAACGGCTCCACCATATCTTTGGCTATCAAAATATCAAGCCGGATCAAGTCGCCTTCCTGCATATTTTTTGGTTCATAACTCATTGAAGCATATCCGGAAGAGACGCTTTTAAGTTTGTCGTAAAAATCAGTAATAACTTCTGACAAAGGCATCTCATATTTCAATAAAGCTGTTTCCTTACCCAAGTAGTCCGTTCCTTTATACACGTTTCTAAGGGTGGATATAAGTTCCATAACGCTACCCATATAAATGGTTGGCGTGAGTACTTCAAGAAAAACTATCGGCTCAGCGATTGATTTAATTCCAGAAAAATCAGGAAGCATTGAAGCAGAACGGACTTTTAATTCTTCACTATTCTGCATTCTCACGGCATATTCCACAGATGGAGAAGAAATTATGAGAGAAAGACCAAATTCTCTTTTCAAGCGTTCGGAAATTATTTCCACATGAAGCATGCCCAAGAAACCAAGACGAAATCCCCGCCCCAATCCGACGGATGACTCCGGTTCATAAATTAAAGAGGCATCGGTTAATTTAAGTTTACTTAAAGCATCTTTTAATAAATCATGGTCCTCGCTTTTTTCGGGAAAGAAACTGGCAAAAACCATCGGCCGCGGTTCTTTATATCCCGGCAACGGCTTAAATTCCTTATACAAGGTTAAACCTTGTAAATTAGTCACGGTATCTCCAACACGAATCTGTCCCGGATCTTTCAATCCGGTGGCAATATAACCAATCTCCCCCGATGACATGCCAATGTCCGAAGCAGTAAGATTAGGAGAGAAATAACCAGTCTCAAGAACATCGATTTTTACTTTAGTGGCAAAGGCCATTATTTTGTCTCCTTTTTTTATTGAGCCCTCAAACACTCTGACAAAAGCAATGACGCCTTTATAAGCATCAAAAGTGGAGTCAAAAATTAAAGCTTTCAAAATATTTGGAGGTTGAACCTCTTTCGGAGGTTCAACCTCCGTAACGATTCTTTCCAAAACTTGTTCAACATTAGTTCCATTTTTTGCGGAAACCTCCAAAACATCTTCAGGTTCAATGGCTAATAAATATGCTAATTCTTCTTTAACCTGTCCTGTTCTAGCATTTGGCAAATCAATCTTATTCAAAACAGGAATTATTTTCAGGCCCTGTTGTTGAGCCAAATGAAGATTAGCCAAAGTTTGAGCTTGGACACCCTTGGAAGCATCTACGAGCAATATTGCCCCCTCAACTGCTGCCAAAGAACGCGATACTTCATAAGAAAAATCCACATGCCCGGGAGTGTCAATCAAATTTAGAGTATAGTCAGTAGAATGTAGTGAGTAGCGCATCCTGACCGGCTGAAGCTTGATAGTAATTCCCCTTTCTCTCTCCAATTCCATAGTGTCCAAATATTGCTCACGCATTTTTCTTTTCTCAACTGTTTTTGTCAATTCTAAAAATCTATCGGCAAGAGTCGACTTTCCATGGTCTACATGGGCAATTATACAAAAGTTTCTTATGTTCATTTAGTAAAAGGGCAGGTCCTGGTCTTTGGGTTTCTTTTTTATCTCCTCGAGTTTGTCTCTGCATTTTTTACAAAAGGCAAAGTGTTTATTGCTTTCAACAACCAAATCTCTCTCGAGTTTTTCATTTTTTTGTGCATCAGCCATATTCTCAAGAAAAGCTTCTGACAAATGGCCAGTTTCAAAAATTCTTGAAGTGTCAATAATACCTGCTTTTTCTTCAATGCTCAAACGCATTTTTTATCTTTCTTATTAAAAATTCCCTCTCGCCAATCTTCAAAATACTTGAGAAAACAGCAAAAGTCAATATGCCAATGAATGAAAGCGTAATTATCTGATACAAACTTCCGAGGAAATTCAGGTCAAAATTTATGAATATATCGGCTAGGGTCATGATAAGTATCATTATCACGCAGATGTAAAGTAATTTTAGTAAATAAATACCAATTTCTTTAAGAGGTAACGCTCTTAAATCATATTTCAAGAAAGCCAACAGAATTAGCGCATTCAGGATGCCGGCCAATGAAAAAGCCAAAGGTAAGGCAAATATACTAAGACTCGGGAACAAATACCGAGCAAAGAAAATATTAGCCGCCACTCCGGCGATACTGGCTATCACAGGAGTAAGTGTTTTTTGCATGGCATAGAGAGATCTCGCCAAGAAAGGAATGATACTTTGGGCAACAACTCCGAGCATGAAAAATCCAAGGACATTTCCAGTCAACTGCATATCTCTGGGTCCGAACAATCCCGAACCAAGAACAATTTGTATCAGGTCTGTTCTTAAATACACCATCAAAAATGAGATGGGCAAGATAATGAACAAAATTTTTCGCAATGTTTTGTTGATCCTTTCCACAAATAGAGTTCTGTCCTCTTCAAGCGCCTGACGGGAAAGGGTCGGAAATGAAGCCACTGCCGTCGAAATGCCGACCAACGAAATCGGCAGATATTGAAAATTATTGGCAAAATTCAAAACTGCCACACTCCCTGCCGATATGGTAGTAGCCAAGGCATTTAATATCATCCAGTTGATTTGAACCGCCGCCAAGCCGATTGTTCTCGGAATCATCAATTTAAGAATCTTCCGCATTCCGGCATCACTAAATCCCCACACTTTTTTCCATTTAAAGCCAAGCCCTCTTAATGCCGGTAACTGAACGAGAAGGTGGAGCAAAACGCCAAAGACCACACCTTCAGCCAAACCAAGCGGTCCGAATTTCGGAACTAGAAAAATAGCACCGAAAATTATCCCCAGATTGTACATTATTGGGGCAAGGGCATACGCCAAAAATCTGTGGAAGACCTGGAGAATCGAACCGATAACAACGCTTACAGACAGAATCATGGGGCTAAAAAGCATTACTCTAGTAAAAAGAATCGTAAGTTCTCTTTTCTCTGGAGAAAATCCCGGAGCGATAAGCCGAATAAGCCAAGGAGCAAACATAAACATCACTCCGGCTGTCATGGCCATAATAGCGACTAGAATGTTAAGAAAATTATTGGCCAGATCCCATTCTTCACCATCTTTCTTTGACTGATATTCTATAAAAACAGGAATAAAAGCTGATGTCACAGCTCCGATAATTAAAAGGTTGAAAATAAGATCAGGGATATTAAAAGAAACATAATAAACATCCAGCAAATCCGAGGCTCCAAAACGAGAAGCTAATATCCTGTCCCTCAATACCCCCAGAACCCTGGAAAGTAAACCTAAAAAGGCGAGCATCGTGCTCGCCCCCAGCAAGGTTTTAGATTGTCGAGTCAGTATCATCTCGGACTAATTATCATGTCTTTTTCCAATGGTCCGTCATAGTAAGATTTACCATCCATATAAAATTTAAAGTCTTTGACATCCAAACCCGGCTGTTTTTGGATGTATAATTGATAGTCCCGGCCAGATGAGGGGACCATGTATTCCAAATCTAGGGTCTTTGTCTCGCCCGGATTTATTATCATCCAGAAACCGTATTCTGTTTTGCCTGCTTCTTTATAAATGGTCACGCCAGTTTCCTTATCGGTGTAGCTTTCCTCCTCAAACTTAGAGAGATCTTCATCTTTTTTGAAACCGGATTCAGTGTAGTCTATCAATGGCTTAAATTCCGGCCTTGAATTACCGGTCAAACCGGTAAATTCAGAATCTTCCGGAACCAAAACTCTTATATAGGTCGGGTTTTGCTTGTTATAGAATCCATACTCGCTATTTCCTCCATTGTGCGTGCGAGTTATAGAAACATCATGCTTTACATTTCCATTTTCGGTGGTAGTTTGCACTTTCAGGAATGAGTCCATGACTAGATCGGTTTTAGATCCTTTCACGTTGCTGAAAGTAACCATGAGATAATCCGAATCGATATTTTTTACTTGGCCGGAAAATCCTTTATCCACCGAAAAACTTTCTAAATTAAGATCTCGGAAATACATCAGAATATCCTTCCTTTCCATGCTTGATACCAACAAATTAAAAATTTCCAGCCACTTGCTCGACTCAGCCGAGTACAGCTTTTCCAGCATACGAGGCGCAAGATCCACGATTATCTGCTTAGGCTGTTTGCGGTCTCCCTTATACTCAACTTCTTCTTGAAGAGAGGAAAATAAATTGCCTGAATCCAGAGTCAAATCATATTTGGTCATTTCAACAGGGCCGACAATATCCAGAATCTGGGCAACAATCTGGGGATTGAAAGTTATCACCCCATCAACCTCATAACCGGCTTCTTTTTTGAAAAAGGTGGTTATTTTTCTGGCCGATGTGGGAAAATCAATAAACCAATTTGCGTCCCTCATTCCCCAATTCGGAGTGATATGTTGAAGTTGAATCGGTGGAACGATAAGCTCCTGAAGCTGGCCATCTAGATTATAAACATCGTCAACTTTTAAATCTTGGAGCTTTCCATCCTTGAATGTAACTACCCCATAAGTTCCCGGAAAACCGCCGGTCGGCCTTAACTCCGAAGGATTCTGGAATAATATCAAATATTTTTTTATTCCTTTTGTTCCGATAAAATCTTCCAAAAATTTGGAGTAATCAACGGAATCATTAACGAGTTTTTCAAAAACAGGAAGTTTCAATTTAAAATCTTCAAAACTTGCTTTTTTATCTTCGGGAATGGCTGCATCATCAACATCTGCAAGAAATTGTTTGGCCTTTCCTAAATTTTTTTTGGAAAGCATTAGTGCCCTTTTAAGCGAACCTGATATTTCCCCTATCGATAGCGCTTCGGCGCTGCTCCCCGATATCGGACTTAAAGGATTTAAGATTAAATTAGTTTTGGCTATTTCGCCCATGGCATCGGACATTGCTTGTCCAGCATTGGCCATTAGCTTGCCGGCTTCAACCAAATTTTTTGCGGACTTCAGTTTTCCCGCCCCACCTGCGGTAAGCTTGTCGAATCCGGGCAAATCTGAAAGCAAAGAACTGATGCCGGCTCCCATAAAATTCATATCGTCTCCGGCCTTAGAAAATTCCTTATAAGCTTGGGCAAAATTATCTGAAGCAGAAGCAAAATCCATGTTTTTGATATTCTCCCCTGCGCTCTGAAGATTTGCCACAGCTGAATTGCTTTCTATAACCAACTGGTTTTTGATGCTTATTCCGTAATGCCCGAAAAACGTTAATGACACTAATCCGAAACCAACGCTTAAGAATAAAGCCTTGCTTAACCTAGACATCTTTATTCTCGGGAGCTTAAATTTTTTTGAGCAGATATCGGATGATTTCTTAGAAAAATCTTTCACCCACATATCCAGCTCTTTTGACGCATGAGTTTCTTGCGGTGTTTTTAGGGTAAGAAGTTCGAGATTAAATGGGTCTATTTTTTTAGGTTCACCCGAAAAACTGCTTTGACATCTTTCGGGTACGCGTAAATTTATTTGAGCTAATACGGTTTGATAATCAGTCTCTTCATCATTAAAAATTTCCGGTTTTTGTTTAGCAAAAACCGGGCGGTATCTGGGTTTAAAATATTTTTCTCCACGAAACTCAACTCCGACAGACACCAATTCGGTTTTGATATCTAAATCTTTATTTAAAAATAATTCGAATTCTTCACTCGGAGATTTATTCTTTTCAATATCAGTATGTCTTTTTTTCTTAGACAACGGATTTTTAGTTGCAGATACCAGGCTTCCGTTTTTATTCATCCTAAACTTCCTTCCCAGATTAAGAACCGACTGAAGACTGGTAATTTTTGAAACGTCAATATTTCCCGAATCACCTACCGGTATGACGTCGAACATCGCGGTCAATACTTTATGTTTTTCCTTGGTCATCCGTATTTATTATACTTTGTATAATTTATCCGCTCGGATAACATAGTAAGTAAACTTACTATTTACTCCTCGCTCATAATTATAACCCGCATAATAAATATATGAAAACGGTCAATTGTTCATTCCTGGCCCCATTGTCAAGTTTAAGATTTTATCCTTGAAAACTTTAATATCAAACTTTTCCGCCTGCTCTCGGCAATCTTTCGGATTGAAATCCCGGTTGTAAAACCCCTCAACTGCCGCCCCAAGCGATTCGGACGTTTGTTCATTAAAAAATATCCCCGTTTTGTTTTTTACAACTGTTTCAATGGCTCCTCCGCCCTTAAAAGCAATAACCGGCCGTCCTGATGCCATAGATTCCAACGGAACAATCCCAAAATCCTCTTCTTGCGGAAAAACACACGCTTGCGCCTGCGAATAAAGATTAGCGAGTTTTTCGTCGGAAACCAGACCAAGAAATTCTATATTCCCCGAAGCCTTGCTTAGGGAATTTCCATAAGCAAGGCTTCTGAGTTTATTCAGTTCTGGTCCAATACCTACTATCTTAAGAGGTAGTCCGTTTTGTTTGAATGCTTCAACAGCCAGATCAAACCGTTTATATGAAACCAATCGGCCAACCATCAAAAAATAATTTTTCACGTCGTCGGATGCTTGAAATTTTTCAACATTAACAGGAGGATGGATAATTTTGGAATCCCGTGAATAATATTTTTTGATGCGACCTCGGATAAAATCGGATATAGACCAAAATTCATCAACCCTTAACGATGCTTCCTTGTCCCAAATTCTCAAATAAGTTATAAACGGGGGTAGAAACTTTTTTACTAATTTTGGATAACCAAACTCTTCAACAAATTTCTGGCTGTTGTCCCATAAAAATCTAGGCGGGGTAAGACAATAACAAATATGCTTTGTTTGAGGTTTGGTAATAATCCCCTTTGCAAAAGAGGCCGAAACAGAAATAACCACATCATAATCAGAAAAATCGAATTGTTCTATGGCGAGAGGCATCAGCAACGGAAAAACCCGATGATGTTTTTTGGCAAAAGGCAGGTTTTGAAGAAAAGAGGTCTTTATAATCCGCCCATCGAATACACCTCCGGTTGCATCTCGATCGTATAAAAGTGTGTATATAGGAGCTCTCGGATATAGAGCGCATAAAACCTGAAGCATTCTTTCAGCTCCTCCGAATTGATTGAGATATTCGTGAACTAACGCGACCTTCATGTTCCCACGATATCAAGTAAAACCTTTTTGTTCAATTTAAAACGGGGCCACCCTTGGCCCCGCCTCTTTCCCGGTTCGGAATCGAGGATTTGGTTTTAGCTCTCCTCCGGCACCACCATTTGTTTCGGCAGCGTTGTTGTGGCTTTTTCTATCGCGGTCGCGATGCGCTCGCCTAATTAGACAATCGCACACACGATAATAAGCTAAGATGTCAACGCAATGTCGTGGTTATCCACAGAATTGGGTTGCGTTTGTAATACAAACGTAATACATTTGTCTCAATAAACCAGTAACAACTCAAAACATGGACAACACAAACAAAGATTACGTTATCAACCTGCGTGTATCACGAGCCACGTACGAAAAAATTAAACACAAAGCTAGAGAGAATAGCGAAAGTGTCTCAACCTTGATTCGCAAAGCCATCAGTGATAGCGTCGAAATCATCGGCGACCTGTCTGACGAGCTGTTTCAGAAACGGGAGAAGTTTAAGGATATTATCGGCTATCATCGATTCAAAACCGCTCAAGAATTAGAATGCGCCCAATGCCGCTCAAAAATACCAGCCGGAGAAACGGCTACCGTCGGCGAAACGGAAAAAACCAGAAAATATTTCTTCTGTAAGATTTGTCGGCCATAATCCAAACATGAAAACGTTCCGCCGATTATTTAAGATTTTAACGACAAGCTTCAGATATTTCATATTTTACAAGCTCACGCACCGCAGATGCGAGCCTCTGGGAGTACGAATTCGTTTGGCCTGTCAGGAGTTGGGATTAGTTTTTACAAAAATCGGCCAAATCTTAAGCACAAGATATGAGTTGTTATCACACGAAGATTGCGCTGAACTCCAGAAACTTTTGGATGCCGTGCCGCCGATTCCCTACCAGGAAGTAAGCAGAATATTTCTTGAAGATTTTAAAGCTCTTCCTGAAACTCTTTTTCAAAATTGGAATCCTGTCCCCATAGCTTCAGCTTCCATCGCTCAAGTTTACCGAGCATTTATCCCGGAACATGGCGAAGTTGCCGTAAAAGTGCGACGGCCGGGCATAGAGAAAAACATTCGGACAGATTTAAAAATACTAAAACGTTTGGGGAAAATAGCCCAGCTGTTCTCCGGCGATCTCCGCCAAATCAAACTTGATGAAGTTTTTTCACAAATTGAGTCGTGGCTGCTGTCGGAAGTTAATTTCAGAAACGAAGCCGAAAATTTGGACCGGATTGCAAACTCTTATCATGGGAAGATGAGAAAAGTAATCGGTGAATACGCGGATGCAATTACTTTTCCGAATGTGTATCCGGAATTTTGCTCTAATCAAATTATCACTATGGAATTTATCGACGGCGTGCCGGTTCGAAATTTTAAAGCAATCGAGAATGATTCCAAATACGATATCCCAACCTCTCTGAAAGCATCCATGGGTGCGATTATGCGAATGTGGATTAAGGGCAAGGAGTTTTCTTTTCATGGTGATCCCCATCCTTCCAATTTGCTTATACTTCCCTACGGCAGGCTCGCTTTTTTAGATTTGGGACTTTTGGGCAATCTCAACACAAAAGATACTCAGGAAACCAGAGATCTTCTCTTGGCGGTTTACGCTCAAGATTTAGAGGCCGTGATACGAACGGCTCTAAAAATGTGCGGCGCGTCATACGATAAATATTCCTCAAAAATAAGAGAGGATATCAAAAATTATCTTAAATACACAAATGACAGCCCAATGGGTTTTTGGTTCACCGGCTTAATCAAGGTTTTTATTAAGCACCATATTCCTTTTCCCTATCACATCGTGCTAATTGGTCGAATGCAGGCCATCATCGAGGGTCTCTTCGAAACCGTAATACCCGGCACAACCACGATAGATGCTTTCGGTGACGAATTAAGAAGGGGCCTCCGCCAGCAAATATTCAATAACCTGTTGGAAATCGATCTAAACCCTATTTTTTATGCTCTAAGCGAACAAGCTAAGAAAAGTCCCAAACTCATTGCCGAACTCGTCGGTAAATATTTTAATAACCCACTTCAATTAGTTCGAGATTTAAAAAAATTTTGTTACGACTTAAATTGAATAGAGCCCCTATTTTCAAACTCGGTGCCGGGGTCGATGAGGTTTTCGCGGCATATCAAGCGCGGCTAACAACACATGGTGTCTCATTACAAATTGATAAGCAATCCAGGATACAAACAGCAATAGCGCCGCGGACATGATTGTCCACGACGGACCAATCCAGCCATATAGAAAACCGGCCAGAATCGGACCGAGAGCCCAGCCTAAATCCTGGAAAAGATTTATCACACCCGAAACAAGACCGTCATTGGCATGTTCTTTGTCCAGACTATGGAGCCACGACCACAAGGAAATGCTGGCCATTTCTTCTCCGGTTGTAGCCAAAAATCCAAAAAGAAGGAAAAGCCAATTAAAATTAAAACTAAGAATTGTCCCCGACACCGAAAATAACAAGAGGCCGAAAAACACCAACGTTCTTTTGTTGCCCCGATCCGCCATTTTGCCGAGAATAAATCCAAGCGCCACCACCGCAAAATCAAAAATGCCCAGTCCGATGCTCAAGAGGCCGGAATTAGCGGTATTCGCGATTACCAAAGGCACCACAAACCAAATCACTCCGTAGAATATGGACGAAGTAAGCCCAGTAAGCAAAAGCATCGTGCTTGCCGGGTTTAATTTGCTTAGAATCGGCAAAATTTTATGGATATAGCTACGGCGAATATAATGATACTGGGTTGGGATTTTTTGTTCTGAATGGACGGATGCCGCGTCTGAAGGACTAAAATAGATAACAAAAAGGGCAATGGCCATTGTCACAAATATCAGCCAGCCGATCATCGTCGTACTCAAAGCAAGAACTAAACCAAGAACAGCACTCGCTAGAACAACGCCCATAGACCCAAAAATATCCCGAAATGAGAAAAACTTTCCGGCATTTTCTTTTGGTGCTTGAGAAAGCACATAGGCGTTGACGCCGGGACCAAAAAACACCCAGCCAAAAGTGGCAGCGGTAAGACTCACGAGATACGTGGTCAGTGTGAATTGAAAAACAAGCGCGATGCCAGCGAAAAGAAAAATAAAGGTGGTCAATTTAAGCAGTCGGAGATAGCCAAAACGGTCCAGAAGATGTCCGGCCGGTACATCTAAAATCAACTGAATGACCGACCCGCCGCCCATCAAAACACCCACAACCCAAAGAGGTAAAAGTCTCTCCCCCAGCGGCGAGATAAGGGAATAATGAAGCGCTCCGCCCAATTTATAAAGCACCAAAAAAATCCAAAAGGGAATAAATTTTAAAAAAATATTTTTCATTTTAGAATCCCATTATACCGCAGAACGATCGCTGATAATTTTTAAGATCGTACGGAAAATAATTTTCAAATCAAGAAGCATTGACCAATTTTCAATATAAAACGTATCGAGAGCCACTTCCTGGTCAAACGGCAAATCAGACGAACCTGAAATCTGGGCTAAGCCGGTAGCTCCGGCCTTAATGGCAAGAACTCTTTTGTGATGTTTTTCGTATTTTGAGATCTCATCCGGTTGATGAGGTCGAGGACCGACCAGACTAATATCGCCTTTCAAAATATTCCAAAATTGCGGTATCTCGTCTAATCGAAACTTTCTAATAAAACATCCCACCCCCGTAACTCTCGGGTCGTTTTTTATTTTGAAAAGCGGACCGTCTTGTCTTTCGTTGAAAATTGCAAGCTGAGATTTTAATTTCTCGGCATTCTCTATCATTCCTCTAAATTTTATAAGTTCAAATTCTTTATTTTTGCTGACCCTTTTCAGTCGGACAAAAACCGGACCTTCCGTTTCCCATTTTATAGCAAAAGCGATTATGGTCATAAGAGGAGAAAATATCAGTAAGCCCAGAATTCCAGAGAAAACATCCAGAACTCTTTTAATGACTTTGCCCCAGCCGTCCAAAACGGTTCTTTTTAATTCTATCAGAGGCATCCCGTTTATTACTCCTACTTCATAATTGGCAGTCATTGTCTGGTTTAAACTTGGAACAAATTTAAAAACAAGATGGTTCTCGTTGCAAAAATCAATAAGCTCAATTATTTTATCGGCCGGATAATCATGATTAGCCAAAATAACCTCGTCCACTCCCGGGTTTCCAGCCGAAGATCTGACCTTATCAATTTCCAAACTTAAAAGATGTTTGACAATTCGATAACCCGAAGAGGGTTTATTTTGAATATCATTTACAATATTTAAAGCAACTCTGTCATTGCCAACAACCATTATTTTATGGATACCAAAATCATATTTAGACACAAAAAAATCTTGAAGATACCTAATCAGAATCCTCCCTAAAAACACAAAAATAACCGCAAAAAACCAACCTCCCAATACAAGAAATCTTGAATTAAAAAGTTCTTGTCTTAAGAAAATATATACTATAACAGCCATCACTGCCGCAGAAGAAGACACCAATATTTTAAAAAATTCTTCTGCTACGCCCATTCTTGCCTTCATGGAATATAGCCCGGAGATGGCATAAGAAACAAGAAATAAGACAGAAACAAAAATCACTAAATAAAGATACTTATCGAGAGGAAGATTGAACTCAAAAAACACGGGCCTAAAAGTGCGTAAAATTTCTGTTCGTAATACATATGTGGTTGCACCTGCCGCTAAAAGCATCAAAAAATCCGTCGGAAGGCACAGGACATTGAAGAATAGATCCGCTTTTTTCACTGTCAAAAAATAGCATAAATAGCCTCAAATTTCAACTTTTGACTTTAATCAATTTTTTTGATATAATTGATCCACCTTGTAAACCAGGCAATCGCTCTTTGGTCTTTATGGATCAAGGAGAGGAAAGTCCGAGCGCCATCCAAGGTTTAAAAACCATGGAAACGATAGCGGGTAATTCCCGTCCGCAGTGATGCGAGAGTTGCGAGCAGAGACGTCTTTGCCTGAAAGGGCAAGAAAGCTAATCCCGAATTATTGACTTAAATCACTAATAAGCTTAGTTCCGGCCGGGGATAAAAGGCTGGGAGTGAAACGGCTAAATACTTATTGGGGCGCAAGGTCAAACTCATTCTGAGTTTTTAGAAGAATGAAGACAAGTAGACCGCTTGAGTCCGACAGTAATGTCGAACCTAGATAAATGATTGCCTCGGCGCGAAAGCGCCCAGACAGAACTCGGCTTATTGTTTACAAGATCAAAAATCTCCGCAAGGAGATTTTTGATCATTTTATAAATGGTTCGTACGAGCCATTTATAAAATATCCTCGTTGTGGCTATAGCAACTTGTTTGTTTCTTTGTCCAAAACTTGGTTAACAATCCTGTCCGCTTCCCGATTTTCTTCTCTCGAAATATGACGGAAAGAAACCCCGCCAAAATCAAAAGTAAGATTCCATATTTCAACAAAAAAGTTCTGTATATTCTTGTTTTTAAGCTTGTACTCTTTGTTCAATTGTTTGACCACAAGCTCGCTGTCCAACAATAATTCTACAGAACTTGCTCTGCACTTATCGGAGCCAATCAACGGTTTTAATTTTTCAAGAACAAAAATCACCGCTTTATATTCGGCTTCATTATTGGTGGTCTCTCCGATATACTCGCCAAATTCTTTCTTTCCAATCAAATCACTTTCAATAACAACGCCGATTGCGGCTGGACCGGGATTACCGCGAGAACCACCATCGGTATGAATTGTGATCTTATTTTTTATCATTGTTTTGTTTTAATGGCTTCCAAGGAAAATCTGGTTTGCCACCAAACTTAAATCCGGCAGCTGTTTTATGGCCTCCTCCCCCAAATTTTTTTGCAATTTCGGAGACATCAACACTTCCGTCTGACCTCAAAGAAACCTCGATCCCGCCATTCGACCATTGCCAAACTATTGCAACGGGAGGTTTTTCTGCACATAAAGCATTACCTATCTGTGAAGCAAAAGCATGGGGAGAATTAACTGAATATACTTCATGACCTTCAAACTGAACCGTCTCTTTATTTGAATTGATGATTTCATTTATCAGTTTAGCTTCATATTTCAACATGATCTTGCCCTCTTCTATGTATCGGCTGCGTGTTGACTCATCGTCAAAATCTTTGGCCAACTTGCTCCATGTGTCAAAATCTTTATTAACGGTATTATAAAACAAAGCCACAGGTAAAATATCTGGTAATTCTAAGTTCCACAGATCCATATCTTCGACATATCTTAAGAGCCATGGTATGGCTGTATCGGGATAAAAATACATCCAAGACAGGACTGCAGCGGAATGATCCATTTCATAAACATATTCATGTGCCATCTTAACCGATTCTTCGACGCTTTTGTGGTGATCTATAACCACGACTCTTTTGCTATTTTTAACGATTTTGGCCATTAAGTCAGTAGGGTAAACAAAATCAAGAAAATAAATCTCTTTGTTGGTCAGTTCCTCTGGTGGAGCTTCTCCATGATGACCGGGAATATAATCAGCATGATCACCAAACTTCTTCCAGGCCACCCAGGCCGCACTAAATCCGTCGGGACATTCTCCATGATAAATAACAACCGTATCCTTTGTGATTTTTAGATTATTCATAATAATTAAGCTCTTCAAGTCCGGGTAATTTTTCTCCCGCCAGAAACGCCAGCATCGCTCCCCCGCCAGTTGAGACAAAATCAAATTTTGATATATCAATATTTCGAAATTTCGATATTGCGGCGATCGTATCTCCCCCACCAACAACCTTAAACGCACTAGAATCGACAATGGCTTGGGCTATTGCCCGCGTACCCTCGGCAAATTTATTATCTTCAAACATCCCCATCGGACCATTCCAGATAATCATCTTAGAATTTTTAATTATTTCCGAAAATTCTTTTATGCTTTCCGGGCCAATATCAAGAATTTTATTTCCTGAAATATTAAAATCTTTAGGCATTACAAGTTGCGGACTATTTAAGTCCAAACCCGAAAGCAGTTCCAAGACGTTTTTGTCAACGACAGAGTCGCCCACATCTTGTCCTTTTGCTTTCAATATATCGTTAGCGATTACTCCGCTTATTAATATTTTGCCGGCTTTACCTAAAAAATTTTTGATTACCGGTATCTTCGTGGAGGCCTTGGCGCCGCCCATTATTAAAATCTTTCCGTCTTTGGAAGAATTGATGACATCCCGAAGCTTAACCACCTCTTCTTCAACTAAAAATCCAGCATAACTCGGCAATAATCCGACAACAGCTGAAACCGAGGCGTGGTTGCGATGACATACGGCAAAATCATTGTTAACATAAAAATCAAATCCTGTTGCCAACTGCTTCGCAAATTCCGGGTCGTTTTTTTCTTCACCGAGATTCTGGCGAATATTATCCAATAATACCGGGCTAGCATAATTTTCTAAATATGTGCCTATCTCCGGCACGGTTTTGATAAAATTAATTTCATGGCCCAAAAGTATGTGGAGTTGCGGTATAAGTGAGGCAAATGATTGACTGACTGATTGGTCGGAAATATGGGCAATCATAACCACCTTTGCCCCATGGCTGACCAAATAATCAAGTGTTTCTTTCTGTTTTTTGATACGAAATGATTCTTCTATCTGGCCTCGATCAGAAACCGGCACATCAAAATCAACCCTCAACAAAACTTTTTTGTTTCTTAAATCAACTTGTCTTAGATTTTTTATCATTTTATTAAGGACAAAATTTTAACAAATTCTTCCTTGTTTACGCTTGCGCCGCCCACCAAAACTCCATCTATCTCTTGTTGTTGAATGAAATCGGTCACATTTTTAGAAGTTACAGAACCGCCATAAAGATAGAGATTAGCCATTAGCAAATGGCCATTAGCAAGAAGGGTTTTTTTAATAATTCCGATTGATTCAAGGGCGGAGTCAGGTGCATCTGGATGGGCATCTGGATTTGAACTGATAGCCCAAACTGGTTCGTAAGCGATAATACACTTACCCAAATCGTCTTGGCTCAAACCAGCAAAGGTTTTCTCTACTTGTTCTTTCAAAAATTCTTTGAAATTATCATTTCTGACCCTCTCCCCCACACATACAATGGGCACCATTTCGTTACGGAGAACAGCTTTTAATTTTTTATTTACAACTTCGTCCGATTCGCCCAGTTTCCATCTTCTTTCAGAATGGCCGATGATAACATACTTAACGCCAAGCTTATTCAGCATCGGCCCGGATACTTCTCCAGTATCAGCTCCGGCATCTTCCCAAAAAATATCCTGTGCCCCGAGCGACGCCTGGTGTTCAAGATGGGATGTTTTTAAAATTTTACCCACTTCTTCCAAAAAAACAAACGATGGACAAAAAACAAGGGATATTTCTTTCTCATTCAGAGAACCGAGATACTCGTCAACCGAATCCAAAATCTGCCCGGCTTCAGCAAGTGTATTCGGTGCCATTTTCCAATTGGCGATTATCAGTTTTTTGTGATGACTTGGCATTTATTGATTAATCATTTATACTCATATCGGATCGTTGAAAAGTGTGGTAGGAGATTTAGATGGAATTCTTCACAGGTTTCGGCATCGTTTTGGCAATCTTGTTGCTCATGTTGCTGCTTCCTCGTCTGGGGACGGTCGTACTGGCCATGATTATACTCGGTCTGACAAGACTGGAATATACAATTAGCGACTCGAATACCATGTATATATTAATCTTCGTGGCTATTGTCGCCTTCGCTCTTGATTGTGTGACAATAAATCGGATAGCAAAATAAACATCCTCATAAACTTTTCAATTCTCGCTGCGGCTTCGAGCCGCTTTTTTATGTCTCAAAACATAATAAACGACCAAAACCATTATTAATATTACAATAAAAATGTCCGCTTTTCTAAAATAATCATGCAAGACATTCCAGTTTTCGCCAGCTTTATAACCGACAAGGGTTAGGCTGGCATTCCACGGCAAAGAACCTAAAAAAGTAAGGAGGCAAAATTTTGAAAACTTCATTTCAGAAACTCCCGCCGGCAATGAAATAAAAGTTCTGACGACCGGAAGCATTCTTGACCAAAAAACCGCTTTGTTTCCATGTTTGGCAAACCATTGATCTCCCCTCTCCATATCGTGTTTATGAATCAGAACATATTTACCATAACGTTCCAGTGTCCATCTTCCGCCACTTTTACCTATCCAAAATAAAATCATGGACCCAACAAGATTAGCAATTGTAGCCACAATTATAATCAGCCAAAGATTGAATATTCCTGATACTGCCAAAAATCCTGAAAAAGGCACCACCACCTCGGAAGGTATTGGTATTGCCGCGCTCTCAAGAGTTGATAAAATAAAAACCCCCACATAACCGGTTCTTTCGATAATCTCAAGAGCCCATCCACTTATATAGGAAATTAATTCAACCATTTTAAATACCCGCTTCTTTTAATAGTTTCGCCGCCTCATCCGGGTCAACCGTATTTACAAATACATTTGTTCCCAGTTCCAATCCAGCCGCAATTGAAAAACGGGGCATGATTTCAATATGCCAGTGATAAAAATTATAAAGATCTGAGTTGTCTTTCTTAACAGGCGAGGTGTGAATAAAAAAAGTGTAATCCGGGTTATTAAGCGCCAGATGCAGTTTTTTCAATATTTTATTTAATATTTCCGCCAAATACCCAAGGTCTTCATCTGGCGTATCCCCAAAGCTGGGACTCTTCTTTTTGGGAAATACTCTCATCTCATAAGGAGTACGACTGACAAAGGGGCAAAGAGCGATAAACCTTTCATTTTCATAAATAATCCTTTTGTTCTGTTCCACTTCCCACCTTATAAGCATCTCGTGAACATTCTCTCCCGTTCTCTCAAAAAAATCTTTTGCCCCATTTATATTTTTAAGAATGCCGGGGGGGATTATGGGCATAGATAATATCTGGGAGTGATTATGGTAAACACTTGCTCCGGCCAAAGGGCCATGATTGTGAAATATCAGCACATAGTCGCCGCACTCATCTTGAGATATGGAATTGTATCTGTCTTTATAAACTTTAAGCACTTCCAAGGTTTCTTCATCGGTAAATTGAGCAAAACTTTTATCATGGTCGCGAGTAATGACAAGTTCATGAAACCCAAACCCTTCTGTGACTAAAAACGGTCCGATATTCCGAGGCGGCGTGCAAAATCCGTCCTTAAGAGCCGGGTACTTATTCTTTACGACTTGAGTCGTCCATTCACCGGTAGATCCAGCTTCCCAAACAACCTTTTGCCCTTTATTGTAAACAAGGAGGGGGTCCCGATGATCTGATTTTTGGGGGTCCTCAAAAGAACAAGTCTCTTTATCTTTATAAAGCTGATCGTGTTCAGTTGTTTCTTTGGGACTTGGTTTTTTGGCCCTTTCTGTAGAAATTAAAACCCAGTCGCTAGAAACAACGTCCTGTCGAAATTCATTTATCATATTAATATTATCAGTTATACCGACCAGTCATTAGATTCCATCTTATCTTAACTGTTTCCACCAAAACCTGAAAGTAGGCTTTTAGTTTAACATGCGAGTTGGGATCGTTTTTCCAGACAACAGGAACTTCCTTTATTTTGTAGCCGAACTTTCTAGCCAAAGCCAGCATCTCGATATCAAACCCCCAGCGGTCAATAGTCATCTTGGGGAAAATTCTATTGGCCGCTTCGGCGGTAATCATTTTAAATCCCCTCTGTGTGTCGCTAATACCCGGCACAGCTATTAGTTGAACGAAAAAATTGCCCATCATACCAAATAACCTTCTCCAGATTGGTTCTGAACCACTTGCCACAACGCTTCCTTTAATAGCTATAGAACCAATAACGACACCGTATCCTTGATTGAAAAAGGGTAACATTTTCTCGATGTGGTCTATTGAGGTTGCATTATCAGCATCAGTAAAGAGCCGATATTGTCCTCTGGCCTTAAGCATGCCTTGACGAACCGCAAACCCTTTCCCGCGATTTTTAGAATAACTAAACAACTTGAGTGTTGGAATTGCAGGAAGCATTGAGTGGACAATATCATCAGTTTTATCCTTTGAACCATCCGTAACCACTATCATCTCGTGCTCAATGTTCCTGGATTTTAAATAATCAAAAACCGACCTAACGGTCTTCTCTATATTCTTCTCCTCATTGTATGCAGGAATAACTACAGAAAGGTGCATAATAAATATAAAAAAAGAGTAGCATTATTTGACCGATTGCTCAAACTCACTTAATCTAAGTATCAATGACTTGGCCAATTGAAAAAATAGCGCTCGACAACAAAATTTATCCAAAATTACTGGCTCAAATCTCCGACCCGCCCAAAATCCTATATAGCCGAGGAAACATTTCTCTATTGAATAGCAGCTGTTTTGCAGTCGTAGGAACTCGAAAGCTTACAAATTATGGAAAAGAGACGGCCCAGCAAATAGTCCGTGGCCTTGCAAACGACGGATTCACCATCGTGAGCGGCTTGGCTCTCGGAATAGATGCGGTAGTACATCAAACAACATTAGATTGCGGAGGTAAAACTATAGCTGTCCTCGGGGGTGGAATTGGCGACAAAAACATCGGGCCCAAAACCAACTTTCATTTGGCTCAAGACATACTCAAAAATGATGGCCTTTTAGTTTCTGAATATTCGGATAAAGACGAGATTTTCGCATTAAACTTTGCAATAAGAGACAGGATCATCAGCGGCCTCTCAAGGGGTGTCTTGGTTATAGAAGCAGACGAAAAAAGCGGAGCACTTATTACCGCCAAATGTGCTCTCGATCAGAATCGTGATGTTTTTGCAGTACCAGGAAGCATTCTGTCTCCAAAATCTGCCGGCCCCAACTTTTTAATTCAGAGCGGAGCCAAGCTTGTTATGAACGCTCATGATATCATTAATGAGTACCACGAAAATTTACAATTATTTTCCGAAGAGAAAAAGAATATCTTGATCAAAAATCCAACGGAGGAAAAAATTATCGATCTGCTTGATGAACATGGCATTTTATTTGTGGATGATATAATAAGGAGGTCGGGCATGGAAACATCAGCAATCTCCGTATCGCTATCCATGCTTGAAATACGCGGTATCATAAAAAACATGGGCAACGGAAAATATAGAAAAATATAAATGAATTTAGTCATCGTTGAGAGTCCAACAAAATCAAAAACAATTTCCAAATTTTTAGGAAGTGGTTTTTCCGTCCGCGCTTCCGTCGGCCACGTAAGAGATCTCCCCAAAAGCAATAAGAAGGCCATAGACATAAAAGGCGGTTTCATCCCCCATTACGAAATAGGCGAGGATAAAGTGGATATTCTTAAAGATTTAAAAAATATTGCTGAAAAATCCGACGAAATTTATCTGGCTACCGACCCCGACCGGGAAGGAGAGGCTATTGCCTGGCATGTCTCGGAAGTGCTCGGTTTAAAAAACCCAAGACGCATCGTCTTTCATGAAATAACAAAAGATGCCATAAAAGAAGCATTAGAACATCCGCGTAAAATAGATTTAGAACTGGTAAAAGCGCAGGAAGCGCGCAGAGTATTAGACCGACTCGTTGGTTATGATCTTTCTGGCTTAATTTGGAAAAAGGTCCGTTACGGGTTATCCGCCGGCCGAGTTCAATCGCCGGCTCTTCGTATTATTGTAGAACAGGAACGGGAAATCAGTTCCTTCAAAAGTGAAACTTTTTATGTTATCGCGGCAGACGTTTCAGGAAAGAACAACAAAGTTTTCCGTATCATCTGCGAAGATCAACCAAAAGATTTTAAAACCGCCGAAAATATTCTCAAACAAAGCAAGGCTGGTTCATGGTTCGTTAAAGATATTACCGAAAGTGAAGTTAAGAGGTTGCCCCGGCCGCCATTTACCACCTCCACTCTCCAGCAAGCAGCGAGTTCACGTCTGGGTTTTACGCCGTCCCGGACTATGGGTATCGCCCAAAAATTATATGAGCAGGGTTTTATTACCTACATGCGCACCGATAGTGTAAACCTGGCCTCTTCCGCACAAAGACAAATCTTGAGTCTAATTGAAAAAACTTACGGCAAACAATATATAGCGCCCCGTACATATAAAACCAAGAGCAAAAACGCCCAAGAAGCGCATGAGGCGATCCGCCCAACAAATGCCTTACAGGAAAAAGCCGGAAATAATGAAGACCAGAACAAACTATATCGCCTTATCCACGAGCGGACGATTTCCTCCCAGATGGCTGATGCCAAGCTTATGCGAACTAAAATTACCGCGAATATTAAAGAAGGTGGAGTGCCCGACTTCGCCGCTACTGGCTCACGAGTAATCTTTAACGGCTGGCTTGCCTGCGATGCACGTGCGAAAGGCGAAGACATAGAGTTGCCTAAAGTTGATATAAACGAGGTACTGACACTTAAAGATATTTTGAGCGAAGAAAAACACACAGAACCACCCCCTCGTTATTCGGAAGCCGGCCTGATAAAAGAACTTGAGAAACGCGGCATTGGACGACCATCTACATATGCATCCATTATCAAGACTCTTTACGACCGCAAATACGTCGAAAAAGATGGCCGGGCACTAAAGCCCACCGATACCGGTGAAGTTGTCAGTTCATTCCTTGAAGAAAATTTCATGAGCTATATCAGCGACACTTTTACCGCTGAAATGGAAGATGAGCTTGACGATATTGCTTCCGGAAAAAGAGAGTATCTTAAAACTCTGCAAGATTTTTATATCCCTTTCCATAAAGACGTTAAGGCAAAAGAAAAAATAGAAAAGCTTACAAATCTCGGTTCAGCACCCAAAGAGTGGAAATGTCCGGTCTGCGACAGTGCCATGATAATCAAACTTGGACGGAACGGAAAATTTATGAGCTGTGAACGCTATCCCGATTGCAACGGCGCCCGCCGAATAGATGGTTCGGTAGTTGAATCCAACAAACCGATTGGAACAGACCCGAAAACCGGCTTACCAATTTTTGTAATGGAAGGCCGGTTCGGGCACTACGTTCAGCTTGGCGAAAAAACAAAGGATAATCCAAAGCCGCCCCGCTCAAGCATACCCAAAGACAAGGACCCCTCAATCGTGATCTTAGATGATGCGCTCAAATATTTGAGCTTACCACGAGTACTCGGTACTCACCCGGAAACAGGAAAAGAAATTATCGCCAACATCGGCCGCTTTGGACCATATGTGATGCACGACGGCGATTTCCGATCACTCAAAAAAACCTCCGGAGATGACGTTTACACCATCACCCTCCTTCGCGCCCTTGAAATATTTAAAGAAGAGAAAAAAGTCGGCAGACGAGGAAGAAAAAAATCTGGACATAAATAAACAATTTTGTTACTATTTTATAAGTTTTTTCACAGAAAAAAGAGGAAAGGGTAATGACACTCGGACTTTCTAAGAAATGGATAGATAAAATGAAGAGTTTACCCGAATCTGGAATGGGACATCAAAGCGTTGAAGTAAAATTAAAAAATGGAATTATTTTGAGAGGAACGGTTATGAATTCTAATATTCTGAAAGTTGATGGTTATGTTATCTTTAAAAACGACGATATAGACGACATAAATGTCTTATAGCGAATCTAACGGTTCGCTATTTAATTTTCAAGAAAGCTTGAACTTCTATTGTCAATGTTCATTTACTGTTTAAATAACTGGCGGAGCGAAGATTGAAAATTAAGCAGAGAAAGAGTACCCTAACTTGGTCAGATAATTAATCCATTTTATCTTTTTAGCGGAGCGGATTTTAGCCAAATCCGAGACGCGAGTCCGCAGATGTAGATGATTCTACTTCAAGGACGAGTAACGAAGGATTTGGTCTAAAATCAGCCCGCCCTAAGAGGGAAGCTAAATAACCAGACCGATTCTTTCGTCTCTCCTCCTCAACATAGAACAATCTATATCTTCGTCGTCGTTCCTCGGAATTGGTCTATTCTTTAGCTTCTAAAATGATAAAATGGGTTAAATATCTGACCCACATGACGTCAATCTTGGAAAAAATACTGGGAAACCAGATTTTCAGCGATTCAGACAAACAACTCATAGAAAGAGCTTTTGAATTGGCAAAATCAGCTCATGCGGGACAAAAGCGCTTATCAGGAGAAGAATATTTAAGCCATCCTCTTAGCGTGGCACATTTTTTATCCGAACTAAGACTGGACTCAGCGACAGTTGCCGCTGGAATTTTGCACGATACCATAGAAGACACTCCTGTCACTCTCGAAGACATAGAAAATGAATTCGGCAAAGACATAGCTTTTTTGGTCGATGGTGTGACCAAGTTGAGTAAAATAGAGCATGCCGGATCCACCTCCGCCAGTTTGAGCGGATGGCGGACCAACGAAAAGAAGGGCAATACCGAGCACCTCAATTCTCTAAAAAAAATGTTCTTCGCTATGGCCGAAGATATAAGAGTGATTTTGATCAAACTGGCTGACCGCTATCACAACATGGAAACACTGAAACACAAAGACGCAGTCAGTCGAAAACGAATTGCTCTTGAAACGTTAGAAATATACACGCCAATCGCCGCAAGATTGGGTATGGGACGACTTAAGGGCCAACTTGAAGATATGGCCTTTTCCTATGTTTATCCGATTGAATACGCTCAACTCATTCGAAAAGTTAAGGAAAAATACGCAGACCGCTTAAAATACATCGACCGCACCAAACCAGTTATAAAAAGATGTCTTATTGATGCTGGAATTACAGTCCTCGATATGCATTCACGAGCTAAACATTATTTCAGTTTATATCAAAAAGTTATTAGAAAAGAGATTGAAACGGATAAAATTTTTGACTTAGTTGCCATGCGCATCATTGTTCCTGATATTAAATCCTGTTATGAAACTCTGGGCGTGATTCACAAATTCTACAAACCCTTGCCTGGACTGATCAAAGACTACATCGCCCTCCCTAAACCAAACGGCTACCAATCACTTCATTCCACAATCTTTTGCGAAAAAGGAAGAATAGTAGAAATACAGATTAGAACACCGACCATGCATGATTTCGCTGAAAACGGTATCGCCGCTCATTGGGCTTACAGCGAGAGTGGGAAGAAAAAAAACATAATGGCAAATGTTAAAGAGGTCCAGTGGGTTAACAAGTTAAAAAACTTTCTTAAGGAAACAGCCCCTAGTGAAGGTTTATCTAATTTAAAAATAGATTTCTTCAAACACAGAATTTTTGCATTTACACCAAAAGGGGAAGTTCAGGATCTTCCCGATGGAGCCACCCCAATAGATTTTGCTTACGCCATACATACCGACCTTGGCCATATGACTAAAGGCGCAAAAATAAACGGTAGAATTACCACCCTTGATAATGAACTGAAAAATGGGGACGTGGTTGAAATTATAAAAGGAAAAGATAAAAAGCCTTCTTTTGATTGGCTAAAAATTGTTAAGACAGCCGAGGCAAGAAAGAAAATAAAATCGTACTTTTCCGCCTCCATGGAGCGAGATCTCGCCTCTGACGAAAAGGAAATCCCTAAACTAAAGGCACCCAAAACAAAACAAACAAAAAAAGTTGAGATAAAAGTTCCAAAATCTGGTGAGCCAATAATCCAAGGACAAAAAGGCCTCTTGTACAAACTGGCCAAGTGCTGCAACCCCACCACTGAACACAAAATAAAAGGCTACATGACCGTAAACCGCGGAGTTTCAATCCATACAGCTACCTGTTCAAATATAAAAACAAAAAACGGCGCAAGTGCCCGTTTGTTAAATGCCTCATGGTCGGACCACAAAAGATAAGGCTCAACCCCATCCCTATTTATCGGCCTATTGGTTACGTCCTCCGGATCTCCTGAGGCAATTCCCAATGGCGCCCCACTTCGTAGGTCCCCCGCCATTGTGAACCTTCGCCTTGACGGACAAATGCTTAAATTAACTTTCAATTTGCTTAACAAATTTAAGCACCCGTTCCTCCCCGCCAGCTGGTGGGGATTTTCCGACCTAAATTTGTTTAATAAGCAAATTATCGGTTAATTTAACCATTGTGTTTTCCGCAGGAACCAAACGGCCTTAAATGGGGATGGGGTTTCGTTCAAGACTTAAAACACAACAAGCGACCCAGCCACATACTCCCAGGGAGAACTTGCGCAGGCCCCGAAGCTTGGTGCTTGGTGAGGGGCCGAGCATGTAGATGGCCGAGGCTCGCAGGAAGCCGAGGACTATCGGTCGAGTCGGGGGTATGTGGCTGGGGAGCGAATCAGAAAAATAGTGAGATTGAAGCGTTAGTCAATAATTGACTTAGCGATTTTGTTGAGATCCTCAAGGGTTGCGAATTTAACGACTATCTTACCTCCTTTTTCGGAAGCATGAATTAGTACTGGTGCTTCAAGAGTTTCGCTCAAGTTTTTCTCAAGAGTTGAAAATTTGTTATCTTTCTTAACCTGCTTTTTATTTGGTTTAGCTGATGAAGCCATACTCTCAACTTCCTTTGATGATACTCCGCCCGCCAAAATTTGATTGTAAACTTCTCTTTGCTTGGTTCCATCACTAAAAGCAAGCAATGCTTTGGCGTGGGCACGCGATAACTTTTCAGCTCTTAGAGCATCTCGGATGTCTTTGGGTAAATTGAGCAAGCGAACAGCATTGGCAACAACCTCTCTAGACTTAGAGACCTTATCTGCAATTTCTTTTTGAGTCAGACCAAATTCTTTAGCCAACCGATCATAAGCCTCGGCCTCTTCAACGGGATTTAGATCTTTTCTTTGGACATTTTCTATTAAAGCAACTTCGAGCCTATCCTGCTTGTGTTCAAATTCGTCTCTTATAATAATCGGCACCTGTGGTAGTCCGGCAACTTGGGACGCCCTCAATCGTCTCTCACCAGCGATAAGCTGATAAGAGACTTCTAATCCTTTCGGGGTTTCTGTTTCGACTTTAGTAACAAGCAACGGCTGAAGGACGCCATATTTTCTTACGGACTTTGAAAGCTCTTTTATCCCCTCTTCATCAAAATCACGCCTTGGCTGATCAGGATTAGCTTTTATCTTGTTTGTTTCAACGTAAAAAATACTCTCCTTACGAGTTTCCGGTTCAATCTCCATGTTTTGCGGTATCAGTGAACCCAATCCTTTTCCTAAACCAAATAGTTTCTTCATTTTTTATTAATTTAATCTTATAACTTCTTCTGCCAACTGTCTGTAAGCTCTGGCCGCCTTTGAATCAGGATCAAATTGCAAAATGGTTTTTCCAAAACTCGGCGACTCGGCTAATGATACTGTTCTCGGAATTACGGCATTAAAAACTCTACCGGGAAAATTTTTGGAAACCTCGTTCAAAACCTGATTGGATAATTGATTCCTTCTGTCATACATTGTAAGCAACACTCCCAATACTTGCAAATCGGCATTAAGTCCGCCTCTTACCAGTTCAATAGTTTTTAAAAGCTGGCTCAAGCCTTCAAGGGCATAATACTCGCATTGGACAGGAATAATAACCCGTTCCGATGCAGCTAAGGCATTCACTGTCAAAAGCCCGAGCGAAGGCGGACAGTCAATTATAATGTAATCGTAATTAATTCTTAAAGAGTCGAGAACTTTTTTCAAACGCAATTCCCGAGATTCCATCGTAACAAGCTCTACTGTTGCTCCGGCCAAACTTTGAGCTGAAGGTAAAATGTCAAACCCAAACAAAGATGTTTTTTTTATTACTAAGCTTGGATTAAGATCGCTAATCAAGGAATGATAAACGTTGGAACCATTTTCAGCAACATGCACACCAAGACCCGTAGTGGCATTCGCCTGAGCATCCATGTCCACTAATAAAACATATTTCCCCAGGGTGGCTAAGTAAGCACACAAATTAGTTGCCGTGGTTGTTTTCCCAACTCCGCCCTTGGCATTACAAATAGAAATAATCCTTGCCATGGACTCATTCTACACCGCCTAAAATAAATTTCAACTTAAGGTTTGAATTTTTAGCAAAAAATGGTAGGATATTAAAAGAATAAAGCCCAGATGGCGGAATTGGCAGACGCAATGGACTCAAAATCCATCGATCGCAAGATCATGGGAGTTCGACTCTCCCTCTGGGCACCAACTGTGATAAGTCGCCGTGAGAACGGTGATTTATTTCGTAAATAAGCCCCAATTTGGCGGTTCCAAATCCATTTGCCTTTGAGTATGGTAAACCCTGTGGAAATACTAACTTTTGGAACCGAGGGCGTAATTGAGGAGCTAAATCAAACCACTGCCTGCCTAAATCACTAATAAACTTTGTGGCATAAATTACTGCCGCCTCAATATCAAATTGTTCCAACTGGGCTTCATTTCGGGATATTCTCGTAGCGGCAATTTTATTTTCAATTTCCTCAATTCTTTCCTTAAAAGTTTCTTGGGAGTAGGTTCCATTTTCAAAAAACTCGTAAACTCTTTTCTTTGTAGTTTCAAACTCGGTAAGATTTTTTTCTTGTCTTTTTACCTCCAATTCAAACTCCTGTCCCTTTTCCTGCCACAAATCCAAAACAGTTTCTTTGAAAGCAGTTAAAAACTTTTCTTTTGGAGTATATTTCCTGACGTATCCAATAAACGCTTTTTCAAGGTCTAATTTGGATATTCCTTTACCAAAAGCAGGACATTGCTTATTTGCACAATGATAATAAAAATATCTACCCCCATTGCCACGAGGCGAGCTTGCGGTGTAAGGTCTATGACAATCAGAACAAATTATCGTTCTGCGAAGCGGAAAGGTCGGGTTGAACTTATTCCGCTTAACAATGTGAGCTTTTCCTAAACGAACAAGGCGAATAGCGTGCATTTCCTCCTCCGAAATCATAGGCACGTGTTGACCCTTAATATCTTTACCTGACCAAGGGTTTTCAAGAATACCAGCATAAAACTTCAAATGTCGCCCCAGCAACCTATCTATAAGTTGCGGAGTTGTTTTCTTGCCACTTGCAGCTTTTAATCCCCAAATATCAAGTAGTCGTGCTAATTCAGCTTGGGAATATGTGCCTTTAGCATATTCTTTTAAGGCACGCTGAATAAGTGAGAATATCTTTGGGTCAGGCGGGTCAGGTTTAGTTTTCTTTTCATCGCGTTTTCTAACGTGTTGGCAGACATAGCCAAGAGGAGGTTTCCAAGGAAAAATACCATCGTTAATCCTACTGCTCATACCATCAATAGCACGTTGTGTCCTTATCGCATTGTCGTATTCATTAACTACGGCAAGTATTCCGCCAATAAGTTTGCCAGACATACCTTCGTTTATATTTTCAGTAACCGAATACAAGGTTGTGCCATAACTGATGAGTATTTTTTGAATTGCAAAATGGTCGCCAGCATTACGGGCAAAACGGTCTAATCGTAAAACTACAAATGCCTGAACCTTATCTTTGTTTTTTCTGCAAAACTCAATAGCACGCAAAAACTCCTCACGATTAGTAGTTTTTGCCGATTGCCCTTCGTCGCGAAAAATCTTAATAACTTCAATACCTTTTTGTTCACAATAACGACGACAATACTCCTCCTGAAACTCCAAGGAGGTTCCCTTGACTTGTTCGTCGCTTGAAACTCGTATGTAAGTAATTCCTTTCATATTTTTATTCAGTAGTAATTTGGATAGTTTTTTCCTTTTCGTGGCTCTCCCGATAATGAAAGTCGGCACACTTGTCACATATCCCCGAATACATCATATCTATACCTCGGTTTATTGCCTCCTGTTGTTCTGGGCTTAATGGTTTTTCTTTTTCTGGGGCTTGAGGGCGGTTAAAAATACCTGAATTAAGCTTTGCTTCAAGTAATGTAAATCCACCCCACATAACCGCCCTAAAAGCGTATATTATCTCACTTGGCTTATATTTTCCGCTTTCGTCAAAAAGAATGTCCATTAACTGCTGCCTGCCAAAATGCATTAAATCCTCCAATTTGGCTAACTCCTCGTTTAAGGACGAGAAATTATACCTTACAGCACGTTCCCGATGGACCTTTCTTTTGAGTTTTCCTATAAAGTTCTTATCAAAATTATGATGGTAAGTATCTCGTAAAACGACTTGTAATTCAAGTATAGAAACATTAGGGTTCTTAACCATTTCAAATCTTATATGGTTCTTCAATTCGGTCATTTTTTCTTTTGAAAATCGCATTTTAATTTGTATGCTATTATCTGCTATTAAATCTTATTTAAGTTTCTTTAAGATTTCTTTAGTCACCGAAGCTTGTTCAGCAGATTGAACATTAAAGCTTCATTTTCCCAAACAATTCCTCTTTTTTCTTTCTTAACAACTCGCGTCCTTCGGGACTGCCTATTTCGGCAGATTGAACAGGCAGTTCAGGTGCTTGAACGCTTTGTCTCATCAGTTGAATGGCGTGTTCGGCTAATTGAACACTTTTTGACCTATAAACAGGGTAGCACCGCACACCAACCCTATGTTCAGGTCGCTTTTCAAGCCACGTCTTTTGTATTAAAGAACTTCTTGTATAGCTGATTTTGCCAACAGACCAATCGGGTAAGTATGCGGATTTTAACTGCCTGATGGTTATGCTGGTTGAGCCAAAAGTGTAGATGTGCTTGCTATCCCAATCAACCAAGCGAAGGTAAACATAATATAACCTAACTTCGGCATCAGAAAGGGCTTTTTCATATTCCAACTCAATACCGTATAGCTTACAAAATTTGTTCGGTTTGTTTATTCTCATTTTTATTTTCTTTGGCTTTAATTCGGTCAATTTGCCACTGCTCAAAGAGTATCTCGGCTTGGGAACGTAACTCATCACGGATTGCCTCCGCCTCTGTATCGCTCATATTGGACTCGCCAACGAGCTCTTTTATCCTTTGAGGGGTAAGCATCGTTAAGGTTGATAAAGTTTATCTTTGAGCGTCCTGATGGCTAATACGGCTTTACGAAAATCAACCATCATCTCGGGAGAGTTTTCTTTACCGAAATTAAAAGCAGCAAGTAGTATTTCTCGCTCGGGAATATCAATAAAAACGAATTCGCATTTTTGGGGATTATCCTTATTGATGCCAACAAGTTCTAATCCTCGTGAAAAGAGATAACAAGCAGCATAGAAGTTGGCGGTGCGAAAATATTTATTTTTATCCATACACCCATATTAAACGATGGGTTAGCAGGATAAATCACCCAAAAATCAGGACTACGTCGGGGTTGTTAAAAAAGAAAAAGCCCACAGTAAAAGCGGGTTTATTGAAAGTGGTCAGCGTCTAATCAGCTATCTTTGGAGCATATAGCCCTCATTGCAGACAAAAACAGTTTGGTCGCTTTCAGAAAGACCAAGTTTTTCTTTTATCTCGTAAACAATCTGACGGATTTTTGAGATGGCATCAATTTTATTTGATTTATCCCACAGATAGAATGCTATCTCGGAATAATCAAACATTCTGTTGGGGTTTTCCCAAAGAGCGTGTATAAACTTATAGTGCTTGGATTTTCTGCCGAATTTAGCCGATTTTTTACCAACACGGAAAATTCCTGACTGTTTATTAAAATTAAGTTTTTCCTTGTAAATTAATATTTCCGCACTCTTGCTAAATAACTTTTCAGTTAGGGTTTCAGCTATTTGTTGGGGTAAGCTTTTTCTTAATATCTCAACCCTTTCTTGAACAGTTAAATTTTTATATTTTTTATCCATAATTTTTATATTTATTTTGACTAAACAGTAGCTGAAATACCCCAATTTATCAAGATTTCTCATGCTATTGACTTTTATTAGTGGTTTGCTATAATCTTTCCACGGTGTGATAAGGAGGACAAAAATGTCAGCAGTCACCGAAAAGGTAGCATTTCCCAAGACACATAGCGTAGAAAGAGATGGTTGGACATTAACATTAAAGTGCTGGGGTATTTATACGAAATTTGTTTATGGCATTGCACAGCCAGGTCAACCAAAAGGTTCCGTGAAGTTAGGGGGTCATGGCATGTCAGTTTCTCTTGGAGCATCTTTAGACCCCATAAATTTGTCTGCTGGGCGAGACCTTATGCTTCAATTAGGATATGAACTAATGAACAAATATAACAAAGAGGTAAATCGGCAGTTCCTCTATGATTTTTGCAAAGAGGCGTTCCGACCCTACGAGCACTACTCCAGCGTCTCTATTAGATAATACGAGATTGTTACTGCTCCACGAGGAGCAGTTTTTTATTTGAGTAATTAACTTTAACCTGCTAAATTAGAGCTAACGGTAAGATTTTTCAATTGTTGCCAAGCCATCAACTCTTGCACAACTTGGTTCCAATTCAATCTCATATGGTGCACCATAGTGATAAATTGGGGGTCAGAACCCGTCGAATTTTACACTTGACTTTAAACTCTTAATATGTTATTATTAAGACACTTGGGATCCCCTACTGATGTGCACGTGTAGCTCAAGGTAGAGCAGTCGATCTATAATCGACAGGTTGGCGGTTCAAGTCCGCCCGCGTGCACCAACCCCACTAACCATGGGGCTTTCGTTTAATAAGACAGCATGTTAGATTTTAAAGTATTCCTTGGAGGGTTCGCATAATGGTATTGCACTGGTTTCGAAAACCAGCGGGAGCAATCCCTTGCAGGTTCAAGTCCTGCACCCTCCGCCAATTGGGAAAATTCCCAAAAAGTGATATCCTTAAACCATGGATAATCAAACACTAGCCAAGCGTTATAGAACTGAATTATCCTCGGTAAAAGACCTTCTTTTCAAATTTCTCCTGTTTTGGACGGCTATTTTACTTGTTTTAAGTTGGGTTGATTTTTTCTCAAAATATAAGCTCTCGGAAGCGATGGTAACAAGTTATATCATACTATTAGGCGTCTACATAGTCCACAAAGAAACATCGCGCTGGACAGGTGTGAAAATGGGTATTAAGCCCGGAGAATTATTTGTGTATGTCTGGTGGGTTTCTCTTTTGAGCATGCTTTTGATAGGATTTTTTGCCGACAGAGAAGCGTCTCCTTCCGTAAGGTTTTTAGCTTATGAGGTTTTGGTGGCATTTCTGTTGAGCGAGGTCTCTAAGGGAGTCAACGCCTACAAAATAACTGGCGGCAATCTTGAATAAAAGGAGGGTTGGCCGAATGGCTAAGGCACCGCTCTTGAAAAGCGGCGGGCGTAAGCCCTTGCAGGTTCGAGTCCTGCACCCTCCGCAGTATTGGACTGCTCGCGTATAAATGCGCGAGTTGTTCTTTATTTACGCCATTCTTGCGAGGTTCTATCGCCCTATGTATTCGCTTTAACTCCTTTGAGGCATCTTCAAGATATAAAAGCGGTTTTTCTATTGTAATACTTATCTTTCTGTCTTTTAGAGAGAGGTTCGACCCTAAATTAGCGAGTATACTTTTTCTTGTTTCTAGTCCGCCTTTCTCAAAAGATTCTTTTGCTGTTGTGGCGAACTGAAACATCTCGTCTGCTTTTTTAATCCATTTGCCTATCCGGTCGCTTGCGTCTTTCAGCAGTTCTTCTAATCGCATTCTCTCTTTGTTGAGATCGCCCTTCATTTCTTTATATTCTTTGTCCGTCAGTTCCTCGTCTGCGCGCATATTATTGACCCTCTTTATTTTCTCCACGACTGTTTTATACGCCTTTTGGACATTATCAATAATTTTAGTGATGTTGCCGGCTTCTTTCTTGTTCTCCTTTTTATATAAATCCAAAGCCCATTCGGTAAATTCTGCGTGAATAGCAATTCTGTCTATCTTTGCCTGTATCTGCCTGCTTATCTCTTTTTCTTCAATACATTTTTGGGTACAGTTTGAGTTCTGGCTTCTTGTGCAGTGGTAATAGGTATAGTAGTGAACGTTGCCGTTTTGCTGTCGCTTAACCTTTTCTTCGGCCGTGATTGAACTTCCGCACTCACCGCACCTAATCATACCCGTAAAAGCGAATGCGTGGCTTCTGGGGCGCGGTTTTCCCTTTCGGCCGAGGATTATCTGTATCTTGTCGTATTCTTCCTCTGTAATCAT
>Ga0155676_122_pt1 | contig 68607 bp, 55 predicted proteins | sample RifCSPlowO2_01_FD_107333 | JGI IMG/M metagenome (GOLD analysis project Ga0155676, IMG submission 107333) | Candidatus Yanofskybacteria bacterium RIFCSPLOWO2_01_FULL_41_34
AGTCAGAAAATTGCAAGTTTTTAGATAGTCAGAAAATTGCAAGTTTTTAGATGTCGCCTCGCTTCGCTCGGCGACCAAATCATAAGGAATCTTGGGCGAAAAATTGAATTGGCGATTCTGAAGTCGGAAAAAGAAAATTTTAGAATTAACTAATAAAAATATGAAATACATAATATATGTCAGGAAATCAACTGAAGAAGACGATAGGCAGGTTTTATCTATTGAAGCGCAACTCGTAGAGTTGCGGGAATTTGCCGCCAAAGAAAAACTTGAAATTGTCGCTTCCTTTGAGGAAGCAAAAACTGCCAAAGAACCTGGCCGAATTAAATTCGGAGAAATGTTGTCATTCTTAGAATCTGGAATGGCCGAGGGAATTTTAAGCTGGAACCCCGATAGATTGGCTCGTAATTCTGTGGATGGCGGAAGAATAATCTACATGATTGATCGCGGCTTAATTAAGGCATTAAAATTTCCGACTTTCTGGTTTGAACCGACACCGCAAGGACTTTTTATGTTAGGCATCGCTTTCGGCCAATCAAAATATTATGTCGACAATTTGCGAGAGAATACAAAAAGAGGTTTGAGGCAGAAAATTAGAAACGGAGTTTGGCCCGGTTGGGCTCCGTTGGGATATCTAAACAATCTTAAAACGCACGGCATTGATATTGACCCAGCTAAAGCACCGAAATTGAGAAAAATATTTGAACTTTATGCCACTGGAAATCACACTCTATATTCTCTCGCAAATTGGTGCGATAAAAACCAATTAAAAGGAAAGCTGGAAAAGAAAATATCGGTCAGTAGTATTCACTCTATCCTTCAAAATATTTTCTATATTGGATTGATGAAATATAACGGAGAAATTTTTGAAGGAACTCACGAGCCGATAATATCAAAGAAGCTTTTTGATAAGGTTCAGGAGATATTACACGAACGATCTAGGCCACAACAAAAAGAGAAGAAAAATAACTTTGCTTTTCTGGGTTTAGCAAAATGCGGTTTTTGTGGTTGCTCAATAACCGCCGAAAAACAAAAAGGCCATAATTATTATCGTTGCACCAAAAAGAAAGGCTTTTGCGGAGAAAAGTATATACGGGAAGAAGCGTTAATAGAACAAATCAAAAAGTTTCTTTCAAAAAATATCTTTATCGAACCACGATATGGAGAAAATATTATTAGAATTAGATAAAAACGAAGTACAAGCCAAAGAAGAAGCAAAAATTACCGTTCAAAATCTTAGGTTAGAGTTAAACGAAATCGAGATTAAGCTAAGTAAGTTATTAGACGCTTATCTTGGCGAAGTAATTTCTGCTGAAGAATATAGGCCGAGAAAAGAAAAATTACTCGTCCAAAAAGTGGAACTTATGGATAAAATCAAAGATTTTGAGCGGAAGGGACTGTCGTGGCTCGAACCGGCCAGAGAGTTCGTAAAATCGTTAAATCGTGCCGCTACCTTAATTGAAACCCAAAATCTATCTGAAATGACAACATTTCTGAAAAATATCGGCTCGAACCATATTATTCAGAATCGCCAATTCAATTTTTCGCCCAAGATTCCTTATGATTTGGTCGCCGAGCGAAGCGAGGCGACATCTAAAAACTTGCAATTTTCTGACTGGCTCCGCGGCCAGGACTCGAACCTGGAACCATCGCCTTACACATAATCCATAGCTTTCGATATGGGGTGGACTATATCTTCGCCATGCTTTCGCAACAGGCGTTTCGGTATCTAGTCTCTACGGTGCCCCAGACATAATGTCTGGGTTCCCTCGGTATTAGCATGTCTTTCGACGTAGCTTTCACCGATATCCCGAAAAGTTCATCCCTGAGTTTCCTCAAAGAGCTGCAAGTTTTGTTTACAGGGCGCCGCTCTACCATTGAGCTACCGCGGAATATAATAAACCGTGAACATATTAACACAAAAACATAGAATCTCAAACTAATCAATTCGTGATTTTCCACCTTAACACTATGTGTTATAATTAACATAATGATAATGCAAAAACTGCCATACAGAGGTTGAGAATGGCAAGGTAAAATATGAGTTAGAGTTCTGATCTATTTATCTTCCGCAATCTTATTGAGAATCTTCTGAATTGAAACAATAGAATCCAGATCATGGATTGAAAAAGCTGATGCATTTTTGTTCAGCTTTTTCAATTTAGCTAATTTCTTTTTTGCTGTTGCTAAATCTACCATGTCGGTTTTACCCAAGAAAAGGTACTCGTCTTTTTCTAATAATGATTTATTATAAGCGCCGAGTTCTTTTCGGATTGCTTTATAATCTTTAACAAGATCTTCGGATTCAGCCGAAACAATATGGAAAAGCACCCTAGTTCGCTCAATATGGCGAAGGAATTTAACCCCCAGCCCCTTACCTTCCGATGCCCCTTCAATGAGACCTGGGATATCAGCGAGAATAAGGTCATGGTAAGCACCTAAATGAGGCTCCAGTGTTGTGAAATGGTAATTTGCAACTTTACTTTTGGCTTTGGTGAGCTCATTCAACAAGCTTGATTTGCCAACATTAGAAAGTCCGATAATACCAACGTCTGCAATCATTTTTAATTCAAGACGAACATTATATTGTTCTCCTGGCAAACCCTCCTGAAACCTCTTGGGACTGGTACTGTGCGGTCCGCGAAAAAGAAAATTGCCCTTACCGCCGTGTCCACCTTTAGCGCCCAAAATCTCTTCCCCAACTCTAACAAGTTCCTGATCAACACCAGTAGTAAGGTTGTGAATAACCGTCCCGACTGGAACCTTAACAACAAGATCTTCTCCGGCCGTGCCATCATTTAATTGATGTCTGCCGTTTTTTCCGTCTTCAGCCTTAAAAACCTTTGCGTTGCGAAGGGCATTCAATGCGCCTAGATCGGAGACGCCAATAAATGAAATATTGCCACCGTTGCCTCCCCTACCACCGGTTGGGCCAAGAGAACCTTTGTTTTTGTTAAAAGCAACGATACCACCGCCCCCTTTTCCTGCCTGAATTCTAATTGTTAGGTTGTCTATTATCATGCCCGCATATTATAACCCACCTGAATAGCTCACGCAACCTCCAAAAAAAAGCCGACATTGGTCGGCATAGAACATTAAACAATAAACTTAATTCTTGGGTTTTGGGAAAGAACAAGATATAAAGCAACGGCAATACAATCGGCAAGAAAACCCCTGCCCACACTTCGATCATGTTTTTCTAACACGGCCTGATAGGCCAATTCTATCTTATTTTCAAAGCCTTGAATATCAGCGCCGATCATCACATCATAAGCCAATTGAACAGTTTGGAAACCAGCAACAAACTCGTTGTTATGAGCAAGACTGGTTGAATTAGACGACTGCTTAAGTTCCAATTGATAATACTCAAATATATTTTTAGCACTCAAATGTTGAGCTACTTGTCTATCCGAATAATGAGAAAGTTGATTGGCTAATTTTTTCATCTCAATAAGTTGATTCACGTCTTCTCTTGAGGTATTTTTCATGACAGTGCCCGCAAAGTGAAGAATGTCCGAAACTGAGTATCTTTGAGACATGTCATGCATATATTGAGCTGTTACGATTGACATTAAAAGCTCTATAATTCCTTGATTTATTCTTCCACCTCCACGGTTTCGAACACTTTCTCTTTGAGCTCTTAGAGCAATGTCATAGATTAGTTCTTGGTTTGTACACATTCCAGCAAAACGAGGAAAGAATAAAATTCTTTCAGCTAAAGACTCAAAAGCATGACCGAGGTTAATCCCACCAACAATGAAATACTCAAGCTTCAAGTGTCGGCTAATATTTCTATCTCTACTAGTGCAGCCCTCTTTGTCCGAAACTGGCTCAAGGGCTGTAGCTATCATTATTTGCCTTGCGGTTTCTGTTGGTATTCTTAAATTAGTAGAGATGTGCCTCCATCCTTGATTATATAGTCCGGGCTCAACTTCTTCTTCCATCTTTCGAATAAAAACATCGGCATTATATAAATCCACGACTAATGCTTTTCTATCAAGATTTAATTCAAGCATCTTCTCCATGATTTCATCGTCACTCAAAGCTCTTTTTTCTCCGAACTTATCATTGACTCGATGAAGCGCATCATAAACATCGGCTAAAGCCAAAATTCTTCCATATTCAGGAATGAGCAACTTTGTTCCCTCACTGTAGCCATGAAGAGCTGGTGGTACAACTTTTGGATAACCATTTTTTTGAAATTTATGATGCCAAGTAATTACTTCGGCCGAAAAATCAAATCTTCCTCGAACCATATCATAACTGTCCAAAACATGGCCTTCCATCTCTTGAGTATCTCTTTCAGTCCAACCCTCAGTTTTACCTAGGGTATCAAGCGCAACCTGACATTTTCCCAAATCATGCATTAGGCCAGCGTAAAAAAGAGCCTTTTGATCCAAGTGCATAAAGGCTGCAATTTTTCTGGCCAATAAGCCCACTCTTAAGCTGTGGTGATAATGGATTTTAGTTGTTGGATTTTTGTGTTTCAGCGGCGCAAGAAATGCCCATACCGCTTCTTTGTTTTCCTGTCCTATCTTAAGAACATCAAAAATAGCATTTACCTGAAATTCAAGATCGCCAGCAAGTGAGTCTGTCATATTAATCCTTTCAAGGTACAGTAGATTACCTAATATTATATCCTGATTTTATTGCATGTCAATCATGCATCGTTGGACAAACTAAACGAATCCTTGCATTTTAGTCCAAATTAGTGTATACTATACAGTAGTTAAAAAGAGACGGAGGTCGGGTTTCTTAAGTAAAGTAAATTAAATTATAAGATACAAACATGACAGGTACAATAAAGAAGAAGATTGAGGACAGAATGTTCGGATTTATCACTCCAGAAGGTGAATCAAAAGATGTTTTCTTCCACCAAGATGCTTTAAATGGCGTGACATTTGAGGAGTTAAAAGAGGGCGACGCTGTTTCTTTCGACGTAGTTCAGGGCGAAAAAGGCCCAGCCGCGAAAAACGTACAGCGAGCTTAATAGACTCGATTCTGCAAAAACCCGCCTCTTCGGCGGGTTTTTGTTAACCCTTAATATGGCGAGGATATTTTTTAACTTCCAATAGAAGATCTTTGTTGGAATAACGGTGACGCTGAATACGGCGCCAACCAAAATCTTCATGGGTATTAGTCGATGTCAAAAGTGGACACACAGAACGCACAGCAACAAGCTTTGATCCGCACACTTTTCCACTATCAGGGTCGCGTCTGGTATACCAAAGAATCTGGCAGTTTCGTATTTTATCGGCCGATTTATCAGAAGAATCGAGTCGTATAAAATCGTCGTGCCCTAAACTTTCAAATTCAAGCTGAAGCGCCCTTATAACGTGACCATGACAAACAACAATCACCCGTCTATCCGGGCACTCTCTGGCTAGGTGAGCCATAAAATCTGTTTTTAATCGAAGACACAACATTGGAATTGATTCCCCTCCTCCGGCGGGTTGAGAAAGAAAAGGATCCAACTCATATTGCGCTTGTTCCCTAGCAAACAAAGTTTTCTTTTCATCATCAGGAAGATTGTCTATAAGAGCATGATCTCTTTCCCTTAGTTGAAACTCAACTCGCCATTCAGCGTCAGGAAGATCCATGTAGACAGCAGTCTCCTTGGCGCGCATATAATCTGAAACATAAAAACGATCCAAGGGCATCGTAATATTATTCTTTAGCCATTTACCTGCCGCTTTAGCTTGCTTAATTCCTTTGTCAGTTAAACGAAAAGATCGACTGTGTTTGTGCCTGAAGTCAGGAGTAAAAAATCTATTATCTCCCTTGCGGCTGGCCTTATTGGCAACATTGCCTTCTGATTCACCGTGTCGAACAAGAATTATATCAATCGGTAACATAATTAATAAGTATAACAAAAAATGTTTTAATAAAACATTTTTTGTTATTATTCATACCCCTTTAATTTTCCGAGTTTGTGGTGCTGGCGGATTTTTTCAAGAGCTTTAGCCTCTATTTGTCTTATGCGTTCCCGCGTGACCGCAAACACCTTGCCAACTTCTTCAAGAGTGTGCGTCACGCCATCAGCAAGACCGAACCGCATGTCAAGAATTTTTTGCTCTCTCGGGGTCAGATCGGCAATAATCTCATCAATATAAGTTTTGAGAATTTTCCTTGCAGCCGACGTTGAGGGTGATATGGAATCGTCATCAGGAATAAAACTTTCCAACGAACTATCCTCGTCTTCATCTCCAACCGGCGCTTCGAGAGAAATTGTTTCCTGGGAAATTTTTTGGATATGTCTTACTTTTTCCACTTCCATTCCCATTTCTGAAGCAATTTCTTCCGGCATCGGATCGCGCCCCAAATCTTGGACCAAACGCCTTACAACCTGCTGATATTTATTTATGGTTTCCACCATATGGACCGGGATACGGATAGTTCTGCCCTGGTCGGCCAAAGCACGGGTAATAGCCTGTCTTATCCACCAAGTAGCATAAGTTGAGAATTTATATCCTTTTTTATAATCAAATTTTTCAACGGCTTTAAATAAGCCAATGTTCCCCTCTTGAATCAAGTCAAGTAGGGTTAGGTTGGCAGAACGACCGACATATTTTTTGGCAATGGAAACAACCAAGCGGAGATTTGAAACAGCAAGTTTTTGCCTTGCCGATTCATCGTTTTTCTCAATTTTTTTTGCCAGCTCAACTTCCTCGTCTCCGGTAAGCAAGGGGTATCGGCCGATTTCTTTCAAATACATTTGAACCGAATCGGAAGCGACATCGCCGAATTCAGTTTCTATTTTCTTTTTCTCATCATATTCTTTAACCTTTTCTTCCTCAAAAACTCTTCCCGATTCTATGATGTTTATGTTGGCCGACTCCAATCTCTCATAAAGAGCTTCCAAACCCTTGATATCTTTTTCTATGCTCGGAAAAGCATTGAGAACTTCGGCTTGAGTCACGAAACCTCTTGATTTGCCTTTTTCTATCAAAGCCAAAACACCACTTTCTGATATCGGGCTTTTTTTGCCTGCCTGCCGGTAAGTACGGCCGACTACTTGTTTTCTCTTGGCTTTTTTGGCAATCTTTTTTGCTTTTTTGGCCTTTTTTACTTTCTTTTTTATCGGCTTTTTGACTTTTTTCTTTTTTAGGTTTTTTTTCATTTGTTTAGAAATTAGAAATTGGTTAATTATCTGACCTATGTATTTCTCCTAATCTGTTTAAAACTTTATTTGCCTCGGAGGCTAGTGCCAATTGATTTGTTTTGTTGTCGCCAGTCCTCATTTCAAACCCTATTTTTTCCAGCTTGATCCGAAGATGACGTTCCTCAAGTTTATGCATCAAATTAGTAAATTCCGTCTTTAATTCTTCGTCCTTGGAGTCTTTCCAGAATTCTTGCGACTTTAGATATGCAAACTCCAATTTGTAGCTATGATTTTTATCCCTGAAATCTTTCAGAAGATCGGCCACGTTATTCGAATTAATTGATGTTAACGTAACAATTGCTTCAGCAGTTTGATCATCAAGCAGCTCCGGATTTATATTTTTAAGATCATCTTTAAAAAGTACCGGGTCTTTCATGATTAATGACAGTAGGGTGTCACTAAGCAGATCGGTAGCAATGGTTGGTTGAATTTTATCTTGCGTATTCTTGTTAATTTCGAGCTCTCCTTTTGACAGTTGTATATCGTTTGAAATAATTTCTTCTTTTGTTCTTAGTTCAATTGCCAGTTGGCCCGTCCAGTAATTCTTTTCCGTGTAAGTCGCTAATTTTTTAATAAAAGGGGCCAATTCGTTTATAATAGATTTTTTACCTTCTACAGAAAGCCGGTCAAATTTGGATAATGCCTTATTAAAAACAATCTCTAGAATTTGTTTTTCTTCGGCAGCAGTTTGTACCCAGTTTGAAGGATTTTTTCTTATTAAATCGGCCGGATCTTTGCATTCATTGTCTTGGATTTCTATACCCGTAACTCTAAAATTTTCGCCCAAAGCCAAGAGTATGTCTTTTTTGGTGGCCATATTTCCAGCCTTATCTGAATCAAGACAGAGACACAGATTGGTGGTATATCTCTTGATAAATTTCAAATGATTTTGTGCCAATGCAGTTCCCGAAGAAGCGACAACATTTTTTACTCCCGCCTGATGAGACATCAGGGTATCCATGTTGCCCTCTACTAGTATACACAAATCGGATCTTTTAATCTCCATCCTTGCTTTGTTCAATCCGTAAAGAACCCCCGACTTGTCATAAATTCTGGTTTGAGGCGTGTTGATATACTTAGCAGTTTCTTTATCTTCTGTTCCAAATATTCTTGCAGAAAATCCAATAACCCGATCGTTGAGATCAAAAACAGGAAACATGATTCTTGAACGGAACCTGTCATAAACTCCCGAACCATCATTCCTTTTGACAGCCATGCCAGCATCTATCATTTCCGTTTCGCTGTAACCGCAGTTCTTCAAAAAAGTTCCCAAAGCATTCCAGTCGTTAGGGGCAAATCCCAAACGAAATTCTAAAATTGTAGAATCAACAACTCCCCTGTTTTTTAGATATTCTAAAGCGAGTTTTCCTGTGTTCGAATTAAATTGTTTTTCAAAAAACTTTGTGGCTGACTCGCAAACTTCATATAATCTCGCTTTATCATCTTTAACATCAGGATTAAAAGAGCCGATCTCTACTCCGGCTTTGGTGGCAAGAATTCTTAAAGCTTCAGGAAACTCGACACCTTCTATGTCCTGGACAAAAGTAAACATATCGCCCCCCTTTGAACACCCGAAACAATGCCAAACTTGGCGTTCCGGAGAGACAACAAATGAGGGCGTTTTCTCATTATGAAAAGGACAGCGGGCCTTAAAATTCATGCCCGCTTTTTGCAGTTTTAAATACCCAGAGATAACATCGACAACATCAAGCCGACCCTTAATTTTGGAGACATTATCTTCCATGATTTGATAATTTTACCACAAAATTATCAAAAATAAAAGCCTCAAAAATTGAGGCCTTATTGTTTGATGAATTCTTTATCCCAAGCATTGTATTTTGAGGTCAAAGTATTTTTTATATAAACACTCACTTGATAAGTTCCGGATGGGATAGCAGCAACTTGTTCGGGTTTCACGAGATCAACTACAACAATCATCTCAGAATACTCATCCAAAGAACGTTTTTTCATGTCCATCACGACTACGTCTTCTAACACAATCGGCTTACTTCTATTGTGGCCCTCAAAAATTATTCTATATTTGATGGACAGCTCCAGTTGTTCCCCCCTGGCCATCCAGTCAAAATTTTTCCAAGAAGCCGAGATGGTAAATCTTTCGCCCAAAGAAAGCTCGGCCGGAATAATTGAGTTGCAATTACCACAAGAAGCAAGAATATAGTCCGCCCCAGATGTGCCGACAAGTTTTGGCGCCTCGCCGGTTATGCGCGCATTGGATTGTTTGGCTATTTCCGACGCCGGTTTGGGAGGTTGAAGCGCCTTTCCTTGTAAGCTAGAACTGCCTTGCGAGAAGTTAAAGAGCGCCCAGGCAAAAACATATCCATCTATGACGCCACCTTTGCCACTTGAATTATAAATATCATAATAAACTCGAGTAAGTTCATCAGGGCAAGCTTGAGCTTGCATACCGCCGGCATAGCCAAAGCTTCGGAAAACAGCAACTTCATTGATTGCGCCGCATGAATCCATTCGATAAGAATCCTGTGAAAAGAGACGATACGATCCCGAAAAACTTTTCTGATAGAACAAAAAAGCGTAGAGAATACTGCCATTATTAGGATTGCCGTAAATCCAGAGCATCATGGGCACAAATGAATTGCCCTCAAGAGTATCCATGACATCGGGTTCGCCATGAAGCAAATAAACTTTGGCCATATCGCCCCGGAATCCGCCGTTTGACCTGAATAAGAGTCCGGTTGTACCATGTGTACTGAAAAATACCTCATCGGCAATATCGTTAATTCGTTCATCAATCTCATTTTTATATTCATTTTCCGAAGTTGAAGGATCAGGATCTCGCTCAAGCCAGAACTTGTCAATAAATTCTTGCCTTTCTTCATCAGTCAGAAGTTTTTTAAATTCTTTATCCTCTTTATCAATAAGAACGTAATACCGATTTAAGAATTGGGATGGGATATCGGCAGGAATACTGTTTGGTTTATCGACAAAAATTATCGGCTTTTTGGTTTCGGTTGAAGCGCAGCCAATTATAAGCGGAAATAGAAACATAACGGCAAAAACAAATGACTTATTTCTTTTCATTGGTTGCCTCCTTGCTTGTCGCAATGTCATCCTGATCAATCCTGACAATATGAACCTGGCCCGCCAAAGTAAATTTTATCCCGACAATAATTTGTTTCTTTGAATCGGCTTTAGACGGTTCTGAAAAAGGAGAAGTGCTTAAATCATAGCCATAACTTAAGGCACAATTCCCATTTTGATCCAAAAGCCATGATCGTAAAAAATCTTCCCTGATATCCTGTCCGGTCCGCGGATCACGGACTGTCCGCCATTGAACATAGGCGAATGCATCGGTTGCTTGTTGGACTCTCCCAAGAACCTTTGCTTCTTGCTGATTGTGATATTTTAAATTGGAAAAATTCCTATCTAAACCACCCTCTTCCACCGATTTGTTTTCACAAGCTCGTTCAGAAACAATGGCCACTTGCCGATAATAAACCCTGACAAATTCGTTTGTATCATTTGGATTTTGGTAGTCAACCACTCGGCCCAGAAAACCTGTTTTACAATCATTAACCCTAAATTCCAATTCTTTGGATAAAACCACGTTGAAATTTTTCACATCGGGAGGAGAATTAACCAAAGGACCACTAGTAACCAATAAAACAAGGGGAACCGCTAATGTCAGAAGCATGAATTCCTCACTTTTAAGGAACTGGTATCTGCCTAAGACTATATGCCAATCAATAGAAAGCGCAATAGCAATACAAAAACGGCTCATCTGTGTGAGCCGTTAAATTTAGAAATTGAAACCGATACGAACATTGAAAGACCATTTGTCCGGAGCAAATTTGGTTTTTGCCCATTCAAAGTTAAGAGGCAGAAATATGTTAGTCTGCAGTCCAAAACCATATGACCATTCTTTGCGAGTTGGGAACAGATCATCGCTGAACTTGGCCAATGCATAATCAACAAACAGTACTCCGCGAACATTAAACGGAATGGCACTTAGTATCGCCACATCAGCAACAGGGAAACGCAGTTCCGCGCTCCCATAGCCGACCTGATTACCGGCAACGCTGAAGTAAGGATAGTTCCTCAAAGTATTGTTACCGCCCAGAAACATCACAGAATCACCATTGGGACGATTGCTGGTAAGACCGGCGGCACGAACCGCAACCAATGAACTGCCGGAAAGACGGATGTATCTGCGGGCATCAATCTGCGCCGTCAGATATGAAGCTGAATTTTTATTCAAGCCCAGTCCGTATTCCACTTGAGCCCGCATGGCGTCGCCATGCAAAGGTAAAGGTCCAAGCGTATTGTTAGAATACAGAACAGTATCATGCACAAATGCCGTGATAAAACCAACGTTGGTCTGACCGCTGGAGGCCTTGAAAAATTCATAGAACTGGCGATCTATTTCGGGAAGATAATCCCCTAAATAAGCAACATCCGCATCTGTTAAAGGCAGAAAGTACGTCCGTTTCCGCGGTCTAACTCCAAACTCAACACGATTCCACTTATTGAACGGATATTCGGTAAGAAATGTCGCGCTTGTTTCCTCGGCCCAAGTGCTGTTGAGAACGAACTGTTTGTAATCGCCGTTTGGATATGGATAGCGTGAATACTGACCCTGAAAATTATACAATGGATAGTATAACGGATATTGGGAGTGATTGAAGTTCACTGTCAACCCCCAACGCCGGGACAGATCCTGATATGTGTAGTCGGTGTATTGAAAGTCGCCATATTTGATATATAGTCCGGCATGCGTCCGATTAGCAAACACATCTTGAACTACAAATTGAGAGCTCGCAAATAATCCCCAGTAAGTGCTCGTACCAATACTAACGTTTGACCCATAGAATTTCCAACGGGCTGGCGGTTTTTGAGGCCTTGCCAATTGATGCTGATCAAGCTGTTCACTGACTGCTTCCTGACTGCGAAATGCCAATTCCATGTTTTCGTTTTTGTTATCAATGACCGATGTCCGAAGAGATTCTTTCATCCTAAGATCAAATAACTCAAAGTTTGAATATACATAACTTCGGAATTGGTCATCTTCCAAATAGGCTGAATATACAACACGATCGTTTTCACCGGAAACAAATTTCGGAGTAAAAACACCTCCATAATATTCGGTCCACTGTTTATTGGTGCGAGTGGCCAAATCTAGAGTATATAAATTCCAAATCTGGTCTTTTTCGTCGGATGTATAGACAAGCTGACGTCCATCAGACGACCAGCTCGGCGAATTGTCATTCCAACGACCGTAAGTAAGTTGCTCCTTGTTGCCTGTTGCCAAGTCCAACAAAAACAATTTCTGGAAACCGCCGTCAAACGCCACATACGCCAACTCAGTTCCGCCAGGAGACACCCGCGGTGCGCTGTTAAACACGCCGCCATTGGTCAAATTTTTCAACTCGTGCGTTTCAAGATTCATTGAATACACATCGCGCTGAATATTTTTGGCTGCCGAAAAATACAACACCTTGCCATCAGCACTGAAATTGGGCGAGAATGCCTGGTCAAGAGGAAGCTCCACTTCCTGCAGGAATTTGCCGGTGTTCGCATCGAGAATGAACAAGGCGTGATCTTTATTCTTTCTGGCAAAAAATGAAATCTTGCTGACGCTTGGAACACGCATCAGCTTGGCAAGTTCCTTTTTATCAGCGCCTTTAACCTTAGCAACCCATTCTGGATCCTGCCACCAATCCAAGTCCGAACCGTTGAACGGCCAGACATTTAGTTCTTGAGCAATTATGTACTCGTAATGTTTGGGCGGCATAAATTTCGTTAAGATTTTCAGAGGAGGATCTTGAACATTAACCTTACGGCCGAACATCCCCCTTTTTTTTCGATTCGCCTGCGACACATATGGAGGATCATCCCGCGGTAGCATGCGCGCCACCGCCAGAACGATGCCATTCTTGGGATTGAAAGTCAGAAAAGCTACGAAGTTATCATCGGGCGAAACTTCGGGTGAAGTAAGGGGGTACGGGTAGGGCTGTCTAATAATCTGACGACCTTTAATACTGCTGGTTTCCTGGTACGGCTTGGGCCGCTCCAAAGAATCTTTTGCATATTTATCGGCCCAATAATTGCGGTGAGCCCGGTCAAATGCTTCAGCGTTATAGAATTCTCCCTTCGAAATGTCGGCCAAAAGTTCACTGAATTTCTGGCCGCGCTGGCTGAAAATTTTCACTATTTGATCAGCTACTGTTTTCTCGCCGTATTTGGCTTCAAGAAACATGAAAAGCATGGCTCCAAGTGAATAAGGATTGGCCTGACCCTGCGACAACATTTCCAACGTAGGCAATCCCATTTCCGGATTTTTGACATTAGCCGCCGCCAAACGCTGTTCCATTTTACGAATATCGTCCCGCGAATAAGGTGCGTACTTATTAGCCAAATAATCTGCGATGGCTTCATACAGCCATGGCTCAATAGATTCACCACCCGCACGACCGATAAAACTCCAGCCGACCATATCAAACTGAAAAATATGTGCGAGTTCATGGGTATAGATTGTCCGATTCAAGACTGGCAAAAAATCCGGCTTAACCACAAGGATCATATCGGTATCCGGCAAAAGACGAGAACCGCGTGGAAATGCATAAGCGCCCACACCCTCGGGCATAAACATTTCGCCGGCCAAATGAAGCGCTTCAAACTGACTATGCGTACGTGACACGACTACTATTGGCCTCTTTTTCAACTGATGATTAAGCCTAAAACTCAAATATTCGCAAGAGCCTTCTAGGTGCGCCACCAAGTTGGTGAAATGATTCTGGATATCTTTGTCACTAATCTCAAGCGAGAAATAAAAATCAAAATGCTCTGACTGATAAAAATTCCACGTGGTTTTTTCCCAAATCACTTGATTTTTTCCAAACTGGGCATAAGCCGTCAATGGCATCAACAAAAACAACAAAGCGAGAAAAACAGTGAGTTTTCTGGTCATTTCTTTTCCTAATTGACAAAGAACCGAAATCTATCGCAAAGCTACACGTTTTATAAACAAAGGTCAATCGTGTCAAATTACTCCTATGGAGAAACTGTAATCGTTCCCGTCATCGATGGATGGGGGGGACAATGATAATTAAACGTCCCTACAGTATTGAAAGTAAAACTGTATATTTCGTTCTGGCCCAAAAGCGGGCTTGAAAGGCCGCCATCTCCCGTCACTGTATGAGAAACGGAGTCCTTATTAGTCCAAACCACCGTGTCACCCTTTCTGATTGTTATTAATGACTGATTAAAAGCAAAGCCTTTAATTACAACGGTTATTGGAGTAGGTGTGGGGGTTAGAGTAGGTGTGGGAGTCTGATGGCTTGGGCCACTCTTTTTTGTCATATAAAAAATTCCCGCAACTACCACAACGACTAAAACAAAACTAAGAATAATTTTGTTCATAATATTTAACTATAAACTTTCTCTCATGACAGAGCAACCCTTTCAATGGGACAATAAGTGTAGCGCGTCGAAGCCCTGTTAGACGTTCTGGTGAGATGCCGGTATGTTTTTTTATTGTTTTAGATTTTGCCATAGATTGAATAATATTTATTTTTTAATCATCAAAACTTGGGTGGCTTCCATTGGTTGTAGTTTTTCTGGTTTGTCTGCCATAAATTCATCGAATGCTGTCCAGACGCCTTTACATTGACCATAGTCGTGAGACAAGATCCTGCCGCCAGACAACATACGCGGATAAAAGAATTCCAAGGCCTTTTTAGTAACGCTGTAAAGATCTACATCAAGGTGGACGAAGGAAAACCTCAAATCTTTGATAGCGTCTGCGGTATTGGGAAACAGTCCGGGGTAGATTTTCACAGCTGGATATTTAGAAAGTCTATCTCTAACTTCTTTTTCGCTGGCAGTGAACATTTCTTTTTTGAATCGTCCGTCGCGATTGCTTACTTGATCAGGCAAACCTTCAAAAGTATCGAAAAGATGTAGAGGAGTATTTCCTTTAATTTCGGAGATTGCTTTTGCGGACGCACCGCGAAAAACTCCTACTTCAGCATATGCCCCTCCATGATCGACCATGATGCGAGACTGTTCCCAAATATTAAGTAACTCGCCCGGGCTAAAAAGAACAGGCTTCCTGCCGGTAAACAAGCTGACAAACACAGGGCCTTCTTCCTCGCTATAAATTTTAGACACTAATTTAAACGCCTTCTCTTCAAGGGGATTGCGTTTATAATATTTCAACTTGCCAAGTTCAATATGCGACATAATACGCTTTATTAACATTCCCCAACGTGTATTTGAAATTTGATTGTCGATTCCTGCCATAGTTCGAATCCCTTCACCAACTTCGCTAAAGCTACGTCGAGCCGAAGAGGGTTCTTACGTTTTATCACTTTTCGGTTTTGAAACGTGGCGCAAAATGTTTCTTTATAAACGCTCGACCGGAGCCAGACTTGAGATATTTTTCGAATTCAAAAGCCTTATATTTATCTTCGGTGGCAAAATAAAATTCTAATGCCATGGGCAGACGGTTTGCCGTGGCAGGTACATGACCTTTTTGATGTCTATCCAATCTGTCCTGTAAATCGTCAGTGCAACCTACATAAAATCCATCTTTGCATTTTAAACTATATACGTAATACATAAAATTCTTTTGGCGAAGGTCGCCTTCGCAAACCTACTTGCGGACTATGTCACGCCGTAGGTTCGCTTCGGCGAACCGAAGGCGGTGTATTCTTGAAATAGCTCGAACGGAATTCGCTCCTCGTCCCGCTTCGCGCGGCTCGGATGAATCGGGCAGGCAAAATGAATTCTGAAGCCGAGAGCATTAACAATTTCAAGTTTTTAATTGAGTTAAGTATAACTCAATTCAGTGAATTTTTCAATTTAAAATTATTGAAAAATTCACTGGCTTTGGCGGCAAATTCTCGCTCTTTGAATTATTAAAAAAACGGTCAGCTTGTGGGCTGACCGACCAACCGATAGGTTGGAATTTGTGCCTCGCATGTGCGAGGGCTTGAATGCAGTTATGTCGAGAGACTACTCGTCATCGGTCGTATGGACTCGCTCCTCGTTCGGAATTGGCTCCGGACGGAAAGCATGGTCGTGCAAGATGTGCGGTCCATGTTGTAATGCTCGCTCGAGCTTTTGACGAAGCACACCGGGCCTGCCATCCACATGTCTGTTCTTGCCCCGCCCAGCACGACCCTCCAAGTGATCGAGAACATCCAGAAGGACGAAGTCCTTGTATGTTCCCGGTACCCGCCGAAGTTCGATCGTGAGTGTTCCATTGCCCAGGTCTTTGTCGACCTTGAGCCAAGCATTTGCACACCGAAGATGTTTGTCGCTCGGTGGCAACGAGTGGCCTCTGTCGAATTTCAGGACGACCTTCTTCGGCCCTCGATATTCATCGCGGAATTGTCTGACCTCTCGGTCAACCAATGTTGTGACGTCATCGAAAAAGCCGAGTGCAATGACCATGTCGAGCCATGGCCACGAGGGAAACTCCTCATCCGGCGTTTCGGGTAAAGCTTGGGTAAACGTCAGTAACCCTTGCTTTTTGTCAAAACCGACTTCTAGACTTGCTTTCAAGGTACTCATTACGCTCCTCCTTTGGTTATTCCGTCCACATTGAGAGGATATCAGGACGGAAGTTGCCAGCACCATGCTGGGCACCTTACTATAAGTCATCGAAAGCAGAATGTCAATCGCAATAAAAAAATCAGCATCTCTGCTGTTTCTAATCTAAAACTCTTATGAAAAAATTTCTTTTGCCCTTCCAAAATATGATTCGAGCCGATTTGTTTTCAGGTTCTTTGGCAGTTTGGAATGCTCTCGGCTTCAGAATTCATTTTGCCCGCCCGCCCATTCCGAGCCGCGCTGTGCGCGGCGAGGAGCGAATTCCGTTCGAGCTAATTTCAGAATACACCGCCAATTGGAAAAATGCAAATTTGAAGAGGTTAGCTCGCGGCGCGTTCTGCGCCGCGAGCTGGCTTCCCCAAATTTGCATTTTCCCAACTGGCGGAGAGGGTGGGATTTGAACCCACGATGCCCTTTCGAGCATGCCGCCTTTCCAAGGCGGTGGAATAAACCACTATCCGACCTCTCCTAATCGAAAAATCATACCATTGGAATGGCTATTTTTCCAGAGCCAACATCTTCTTTGAGAGTTGAGAATAAACAAATCTGCGGTGATTTATTTCTTCATGTTCTTCGTGAGTTAAATCTTGATAAAGTTTATTAAATTGAGGTATCCAGAAAATAGCACGGAACGGGTATCCTTTCTCACATGGCGCAGTTTGTTTTTCAACTATGTAACCGTCAATACTTCCCTCGGCATGTAAAATATTTTTTCCATCATAATAAACCCCGACAGTTCTCAAATGAGCGGTTCTTTTGTTTTGCGGAATATTTTTTAATTTGTATAAGACCAGGTCAATAAGCTCCTGATCAGTGGCCTCATGACCGGGCCAGCGCCGGCTCATTACCCCCGGCTCACCGTTAAGCGCATCTATCTCCAGTCCCCCATCATCAGATACGGCCGGAATTCCAAATAACTCAAAATAACTTTTGGCTTTTAGCACAGCATTCTCCAGAAAGGTCTTTTCTGTTTCTTTAACATCGAGAGTGTCCGGAAAGTCTGCAAGAGAAACTTTTTCAAAATTATCGCCAAGATATTTTTCTACCTCCTTTGCTTTAGCTGGATTTTTTGTCGCAATAAGTATTTTCATTTTTATATTTTAACAATCATTATGCAAAAATCAAAAGAACGGTGTCATCGCCGTTCTTTTTTTATATTCTAATAGTCCCCGCCCATTCCTCCCATCGGAGGCATTCCACCACCGCCCATCGGTGAATTCTTTTCTTCGGGAATATCAGTAATTACCGCTTCGGTCGTCAGAATGGTTGATGCCACGGATACGGCATTAACCAACGCTACTTTAACCACCTTTAATGGGTCAATAATTCCCATCTCAAACATATCGCCGTATTCGCCGTTGGAAGCGTTATAGCCCCAGTTAAAATCTTTTTTTGCTATTTCCCGGACGACTCTATCCGGATTCTCCCCAGAATTTTCCGCAATAGCTCTGATTGGCAAGGCAAGGATGCTTTTGACGATAGCGGCGCCTTTTGAAAAATCGTCCACAATAACGGCAGTATTAAATAAATTCTCTTCTGGCTTTTTCTTTGGTTCAGTGGCTTTTTTGTTAAAATCTCTAAGAACATCAAACAGCGCCACTCCTCCGCCGGCCACGATTCCCTCTTCTAACGCCGCCCGGGTAGCCGCAACAGCATCGTCAATTCTGAATTTCTTTTCTTTAAGTTCGGTTTCGGTTTGGGCGCCAACTTTGATTACAGCCACTCCGCCTGATAATTTGGCCAGACGCTCTTGAAGTTTTTCCTTGTCAAAATCAGACGTTGTCTTTGAAATCTGGTTTTTTATTTGAGCAACTCGTTTGTCTATATCCGCCGGCTTTCCTTTGCCGCCAACAATAGTAGTGGAATCTTTTGAAGCCACAACCCTTCTTGCTCGTCCGAGCATATTCAAATCAACCTGTTCAAGTTTCATTCCTTTTTCTTCGGCAATAACTTGCCCCCCAGTCACTACGGCAACATCTTCCAGCATCTCTTTTTTCCTGTCCCCAAATCCCGGAGCTTTTACGGCCAAACTATTGAAAGTTCCTCTTAATTTGTTAACCACTAACGTTGCTAAGGCGTCTCCTTCAACATCTTCAGCAACAATCACTAAAGACCTTTTGCCGGTTTTAGATAATTTTTCAAGCAACGGAACAATCTCCTGGATAGAGGAAATTTTCTTATCAGTTATTAAAATAAGCGGATCATCATGAACGGCTTCCATTCTTTCGGTGTTTGTCACCATATATGCGGAAGCGTAACCCTTGTCAAATTGCATCCCTTCAACTATTTCCTTTGACATCTCGGTGGATTGAGATTCTTCGACGGTCACCACTCCGTCTTTTCCGACTTCATTGAAAACATCTGCAATAAGTTTGCCGATCTCTTCGTCATTTGCCGAAATAGATGCAACTTCTCTAATGTTTTCTTTAGTAACTTTTTTCTTTCTGCTGTTTAAAAATTTAATTACTGATTCCAAGGCGCTGTCCATTCCTTTTCTCAATGCCACCGGATTAGCTCCAGAATTAACAGCCGAAAAACCTTCGGCCAAAATTGCCTGGGCCAAAATAGTAGCCGTGGTTGTGCCGTCGCCAGCAACGTCATTTGTCTTGGAGGCAACCTCTTTCATCAGTTCTGCGCCGATATTTTCAAACTTGTTTTTAAGCTCAATTTCTTTGGCCACTGTAACGCCATCTTTTGTTATTACAGGCGAACCAAAACCTTTATCTAAAATAACATTTCTTCCCTTTGGTCCAAGAGTGACCTTGACCGCATTGGCCACCTTGTCAACTCCTCTTTTTAGGGCTTCTCGGGCTTTTTCTTTGTAATATATTTGTTTAGCCATAAATACATGTATCGTGAAACGTAAAACTTGAAACTTTTTAAATTAATGCTTCAAGCTTCATGCTTCACGTTTCAATTATTCAATAATCGCCAATATATCTTCTTCTTTGGCGATTAAATATTCTTTACCGTCTATTTTAATTTCGTTCGGTCCGTATTTTGTAAATAAAACGATATCTCCCTTTTTAACCTCCAAAGACACCCTCTTGCCTTCGCCAGTTGGTGAATTTAACCTTTTACCCGGCCCGACGGCAATAATTTTGCCTTTTTCCTGCCTTTCCTTTTCGATTGTTTCCGGTAAAATAATGCCTCCTTTTTTCTTGTCCTCTCTAAGAGGTTCTATCAGAACGTGATCTGATAATGGTGTTATTTTTGTCATACAGTGTATTATAGTCATTAAAAATTAATTGTCAATCCCGCTTTTAAGTAAAAAATCCCCCTATGGGGATTGGTCAATTAAAAGAGATAGAGTAAAAACCACTTTCTTTTTTTAGGTTCTTTTTTCTCGTTAATGGACATTCCTTTTGTCTGAACCGTAATATTAAGCACAAAATCAACGTCAATGAAATCGTCTAGAATTGGCGTAAGGGTTAGAACAACTTCTTTGCTGTCTTTTGTCAGAAAATGTTTCAATTCATCCTCGCCGATATCAACCCACCCCAATTCCGGATTGGCCGATGTTTGAGAATTGGAATTTTTAGCCTTCGTTTCGGTCTTGGCTTTTGGCATTACCTGCTGAACATATAAAACATCGGTCTTATAGTTCATGGCCTCATTCAGTTGTTTGATAAAATCCTCAACAGAAGTTCCATTTGTCAAACTTCTCTTATCTGTAAACCTGCTACCCCCTTGGATCACAACAACAATATTGGGAAAAACTCCCGGACCAATTCTCTCCATAAAATCTTCCGGAACTTTAATCGGAACGCTTATTTTTCTAAGGGCGCCGGAAGAAATTTCTTCCAAAATCATATCCGCATATACTGTTTCTCCCGGAGACGCCTTGTTTTCAGATAAAAAGGCTGCCTTTTTAATCCAAACTTTAAAATTCTTAACAAAATCTACCCGAACCCTTACGTCTCCAATCTTGCGGTTAAGTTTTTTACCCTTAAGACTCTCCAAAACAAGATCTACCCTATCGAACAGTTCCTGAAAAGGACTTTTGGGATCTTTCTGATCTTTTTGAATTCTGACTGGTATAATATTTTTCAGGAAAATTTCAGACTCATCTTGAATACTTATCCTCACCTGATAAGAAACGGGCAACAAGCTTAAATCGCCAAGCACTTGCTCCGCCCAAATGCCGGGTAATTTGTTTATGAGCATTCTAGCCATAGGGCTTGGGATTACTTCTTCTTTTAAAGTCGCCTGCCCATTACCCAGATGAAGTTCTGTAATTAGCGGTGTGCCGGGTGCTGTCATGCCGATTATTCCTGCCATCTCAAACGCACCGTCAACAAGCATCGCTCCTTCTGTATTCAGATAACAGCCAGGAAGCTTATAAGAGGCAAAGGGGGTTTGAATGGTATCAGCCACCGCCACGTGAACAAAAGGATAATTTACCATTCCCGTACCAAAAAGAGGGTGGCCAAAAATATAAATTTTATCGTCGTCTCTCCATGTTACAGTACCAGAAGCGCCAATGGAAATTAAACCTCTGGCCAGAAGAACCGATACCATTGAACCCGGCTTAAGTTCACTGTCCGCCAACTGGTAACATTTACCAGGCGAAACGCCTTGGGCCGCCAAATTATTGATTTTGGGAAAGAGCATAAGATTAAAAAATTCCATGCCCCCGATGTTGATCTTATCGGGCATCTGATTAGAAAGACTTATAGCCGCCTCATACCCGCCAAACCGGGCTCCAAGCATGTATTCGGCAGGAGTCAGGAGACAATTCATGCCCCCTTCAATAAAAGAACCTATACGGTAACTCAAAGCGCCAACTAAGATTCCGTTCTTAACACAATCATCCAAATCATTACAACCAACGAATATAGGGCTGCCACTCATACCAGATATGGCACCTATTTTTTCCAAGGTCGTATCCATCGGGCCTCCGGAAATTCTCGCTAAAATTAGACTGCTGCCCATATTGTCAATTGTGTTTCCAAGAACAACATCAAACGGTTCCGGTTCAACACCCTTGAAAACAGAGAAGCCAATTGCTTTTGTTCCAGGATGAAGATCCTTCAGTTGGAGGATCTTCGGTTTGTAAGCCCAAGCATCAACGGCAAAAAACATTAGCACAACAAAAACAGAGAGTAGCCTCATTAAACCTTTCATTTCATCCTCTTTTCAAAGAACTGAAATAATCTGTGGCAAGTATAGGGTAAACGAATAAAACTCGCAATGGGCCAAAGAAACAGATACTCTAAACAGTCAGTCCTGAATCTTTTTCTTCGACACGTTGGACGATACCGAGCTGTTTTAGTTTTTTATTATACTTATTGATAGCAAAAGCTTCGAAAGAACGGGGGTGAAATTCCAATTCATTATCGTTAAAAACAACCCTCCCCCCCGATTCATAAGTCGCGGGATTATTTTTTATTCTTTTATGTTGATAAGCCTTAAAACATTTCTCAAGCCAATCCCCTGTTTTAGAATTTAAAATAAATTCTAAAAATTTTGTTATGAAATTAATGACGAGGTCCGACCTTGGGACTTCTTTAAGGTCGGACCTCAAAGAATTATAAATATACTTCTCGAGCCAAATGTTTTCGGCGTAAAAACGGCCAAAAATTCCATCTCTAGCAAAAACAGGCTTGAGATTAGCGTAAGTCTGGGCATTAAATAAACTCTCATGCCTAATATTCATTTTCCCGTCGGTGATATAGTGATTAAAACAAAATTTATCAGGCGCTATTTTTTCATATCTGGTCCTGCGGACACCAAAAAGAGAGGCAACTAAACTTAAAAACATTCTACAAGTATAGAGACGACCCGATTTCGCAATTGCAAGAACGTCAAAATCGCTATCTTCGTCGGTATTATTTATGGCCATTGAACCGGAAACTAAAACCGCTCTCAAAAAAGGCACGGCCTGGAACCATTTTGCTGTTTTCAAAAGTTTCTTCCATTTTTTAACAGCAATCGCTTCTCTTTCGATTCTTAATTTATACAAAGCATCTCTGTCAGGTAAAAAATAAAAACCATCCTTGAAACCGATATCGCCGGTTGAAGCCAAATCATCCAAGTTCTCCCTAATTTGGGCTTGAATTGCCCCGAGATCCGACCTCAAAGAACTAAGCCGTTCCGGATTTATCAAATATTTATTAATCTCCGGCACAGTCAATGGAAAATCAAAAATATCGTAGTAGACAAGAGTAGCAATTATTGAATCTCGCAGGTACCTCATATGACAAAGGTACCCAAAAATACAAAAGCTCGCAATCGCGAGCTGGGGAACTAAGTCTTGCAGGGATTCGGACAATCGCAGTGATCGGGCTTGCAGTGCACCTTACAGCGCTTTCCTTCCTCGTAATTCTCGCTGGGCTTTCCATTCTCACACTTCCTCATGCAGGTACATCCAAGCTTATTGGGGTCGGTCGCGCCGACCTTCGGATTCTTGGGGTTCGGGCGCTCGCAGTGCTTATCGCCTTCGGGCTCCTGCGGTGGTCTTTGTTCCTGACGAGAAACAGTTGTCGTTGACGTCAGTTTGGCCCCTTTGGCCTTGTTCAGAAAGCAGATCTCGTCTTGAGTTTTGGCTTGAACCTGATCATGAACTGAAGAATAAAACTATACCGCCAACAAAAGAACTGCAGAAACTACCACAACAGTAAAAGTTCTGAACATTGATCATCCTTTTTAAAAAAGAACCTGGTGACAACATATTACAGCTAATTTCGAATGTCAAATGCTCTTAAAAATAAAAGCCCCTTAAAACAGGGCTCAAACTCTATTTCTATTGAAATAGCCTGAAACAGGATGAGACAAAATTCCGATAACCAGAACAACAACGGCGACTACAAGAAAATACTGCCAAAGCTGATTTTCTTTATCGTTGTTGCTTCCAAATTCCGGTAAAGTGCTTCGGGTAGAGTCTATGACAGACCTCAGGTAGCTTCTTACTGTGGTTGTGGCATTTTCGACTGTCCAGATGTGGCCGGTCGGGTCTGTTCCCGTTGAACGGGACAGAAAAGATAAATTATTCTTATCCAAACGGGAAATTCCGTTTTTCCATCCCTCATTAATCAGCTCTTCTTCGTTATAATCTTCTCCTTTTTTGTAGCCTCTCACAAGAGTCCACCAATTCACCCCTCTTTGGGTACCAACTCCGACCGGATATATCTTAATGCCCCGGCGACGGAATTCTCTCAAAGCCGCATTGAACCTTTTCAAATAATCATCTTTGTATTGAGTAGCGGTGGCCGTGGTTGGTTTGTCATTTTTGAACTGATCTTCACCGTCACTTATAAGAATAACGATCCGATTTGTTCTTTTTTGAGGAACATATCTGGAAACTTTTTTAACACCCATATCCTGCCTATCCAACGATTGATAGATGTTCTCAAGCATTGAGGCAAAATCCGAATCCCAGATAAGTCCGTCACCTTTCAGATCGCCCTGTCTGGGAAAATTGATATTAGCTACTCTTTCGAAAACAGTATCGTGTTTATTGGTAAGATATATTTTCCGGTGAGATTCTCTTCCGAAAACAAATAAAGCAATTTTGTCGTTATCGTTCAAAAAAGCTTCGATGTTCAAAGCTTCGCGTTTGGCAATTTCCAGGCGTGATTCCTTAACATCGTTTCCCCGCATTGATATTGACCGGTCAATAACCATAACTATTTCTACACTTCCTCTGGAAAAACTGACTCTATCTTTAGCTAAATATGGTTTTGCCAAAGCCAAGATCATTAAAGCCCCGGCCGGAATAACAAATAATCCCCAGATCTTCACTCTTCCTATAAGAGGATACTTCGAACCATAGGTCGGGAGTGACCTAGTTTTTCTTTTTATGACAACAGCGAGCAACCAAACAACGAATAGTATCGCCAGGGGAATCAGAAGATAAAGAAATACCGGCTCCAAAAAATGCAAACTATTCCGTAAATTTGTGAAGGCCTCGATCATGGCCTTTTCCTGAGGCTGCCCTGGCCTCCCTCCTCGCCTTCTTTGTCTCCGCCTTTCTTGTCCTTGTCATTCGGTACAGGCACCGGAGGACCATTCTTGTCTTTAATGGGTCCGAGGATGAATTTCGGCCTTGGTCCCTGTTGAGGATTCTTAAGGGCTTCCTCAGCATCCTTTTTATTCGTCACCAGATCGTAATTCCAAACCCGGTCAAAACATTTGTTATTGACAACGCCCGAATCAAGACAGTTTCTCAAAGCCTTCTCGAAATAAGAAGCGATTTCGGGGAGAGCATTAAGGGCACCCTTGATATCGCCGCTCTGATGGCGGGTTTGGGCCTGTCTGAATTTTGCATTTCCGTAAATATACGCCCTAGGATCATCCAACTTATCTTTCAGGTCGCTCTTTACCAATGCCTCCCAGTCATGAATCAAATAGAAATTGGCAAACTCGTAGAACGGCGAGTCCCCGAACAAATATTTATCAGCCCAGAATTGAACTTTCCATTTCTTGCTTAGGTCGTAAAAATAATGAAGACGGACGAGTTCCTGGTTGGTTGCAACCGAGTCGCTCATTTTTATGTTGGAAACAAGGCGTTCCCTCGTATCGCTGTAGTTCGCAAGCGTGAATAAGATCGCGCTTGAAACTGTTCCGATGCCGGCAATTAATAGGAGAATCGCAAAAAGAAAAAGCCGCTGGCCAAGAGTTCTGCCTCTCATATTGCCTTCCTGTTTTTATTAAAATTTAAAGATTCTTAAGTATAAATATAAAATTAAAATAATAAATAGTCAAATAAAAACCCCCACATAAAATGGAGGGCTACGGGTCTTCGCCCCAACGTTCAACAATCAAACCCGTTCCTACAGCCAGAAACAAAATTACAACACTAAGTAGAAGCGGCCTTTGATAAATAAATATCCTCAACAGGTGCCGAGTGATCTTAGTCGGAGATTTTTCCAATTTATCGATATCCCGATAAGCCCTGCCCAGACTTTTGGAATCATAGACGCTATAAAATTTAAATCCGTATCTTTCGATCTGCTGTTGAAAATTAACAGCACTGAGAAGCTTATTTCCATTACCGGCCCTTTTCTCCCCATCCTCATTGGGCTTAGTGTGCAAAATATAAACATTGATCTTTCTTTTTTTAAGTTCTTTTAACTGGATTTCGGGATCGGCATCGATGGCCATGTCAGTTTCGATGAACAGAATCCTCTGTTTTATTTTTTTGTCGCTACTGACATCAAAATGTTTTATGACAGCATTTAAAGCGGCGACAAGATCCGTGCCGCCTCCGTTCATGACCATTTTAATTCTGTCTCTCGGTGCAACAATATGGAGCTGGGCATTGTTCGGATCGTTTTCCGGAAGCAAAGCATTGCCCGGATCAGTCACCACATAAGGCATGTCCTCGGCCTGCATCATATAAATATCATCGTCGGTAATGAAATCTTCAACCATAGTCGGCGCTCCAGCAAAATACCAGAGAGAACACCGGTCATTCTGGCCTTTTCTCATTTCAAGAAACTTCATGAAAGATTTATGAGTAATTTCCGCGACCGATTTATTCGTATTTTCATACGGCCATCCTTTGGATGGAGAAACATCCAGAAGATGTATCCATTCTATCGATTCGATATGCTCATCTATTTTAGTTTTGGATAAATACGGATTGGCCACAGCTAAGAGGAGGAAGAAGATCGCCCAGGCAAGAAAAATCTTGGGAACTAAACAGATCAATTTAACTGTATTGCTGCGCCAATATTTTTTAGGAATAGCATGGCCGGAATAAGGACGCCTAAATTTGTTCTTGCCCCAGAGCAACTTGTAAAGCAATGCCACAATAAGAAAAAGGCCCGCCCCAATGGCGGGGCCTAATGAAAGATACTGGACCTGATTGAAGTCGGTGTCCCGTAAAATTACCAGTCCCGACTTTACTAACTTAATAAGTTCATTGGCCTTATTAAGCATGAGAAATCCTTAAAGAATTCAGAAAGGCTTCCCTAAATTTTATCCAAAAACCTGCCCCCTCAACAATATTCAATAATGCCTGGATCTCCAACCGTGGTTCAGTAAAATGAACTAACCGTCCGGATTCCATATCTTCGTAATAATTCTTGAGCTTTTCGGCCAAAGAAGCAAAAGCCTTATACTTCAAGCCCATCGCTTCCTTCTGTTTTTCTCGAAGACCGAGCAAGCGTTTGAACAATTCGGCCGGAGTATCGGATGTTAGAGGCTTGACCGGAGTCCCGGAAAGCTCAACCAAAACCAATTCCCTCAAAAGAGAAAATACTTTTTTTTCGAGTTCCACTGATGAAACATCGGTGCCCTTGGCTTCCAAAAGCTTTTTCAGTTCCCGAAGAAATTTTCTTCTGGCCTTCTTGGGTAGAATATCAGGAACAATTTCAACAACAACCTCCGCCGTAATTTCACTGGATTTGTTTTCGCTGGCCTTTTTATCCTTGCTCTTTCCAAAATACACCCAAGCAATTAAAACAATTAGTAGCGACATCGAGGAAGCGGCGATAATGGCATACCCAGCATTGCGAAGTGTTCCTCCGCTCCACCTAAAGAGTTGGAAGACTATTTCGTCTCTGATATTCAGAGGGGGTGGCTTAACCGGAGAGTAGACATATCGTACCCCCACTTCATCAGTGGGTATCTCCTTGGGCTCACTACTCTCTTTTGCGTTGACCTCGGTCGTACCGGCTTTCTTGATAACCCAAATAAAGTTAAAGGACGGAAGTTTCTTGTCGCCTTTTTCGGGCTTGATGATCCTGAAAGTGTAAATAAAATCTTTGACGTGAACGATACCAGAATCGGCATTACCCTGATCGGGCAAAACTACCACTTCAAGCTTGATCACCTCGAATGGATCAGCCTTGATATTTTCCGGCTGCATCTGTTCGTCCAAGATAAGGACTTCATCATAGAATTGTGCCCGATAGGTAATCCTGAACGGCTCGCCAGTTCTGACAACGCTCGGTGTCGGCTGACCGGTTTTAACCACGATCGGAGAAAACTCCTGAGCCAAAATTGGTGTAGAAACCAAAAGAACAAACGCGCATAGAAGAGGTCGGTATTGCATTGATTGTTCCGCTAAATGTAAAAGTTCTTGCCGCTAAACATAATAAAAAAAGACGCATTAGTCAATGCATCTTAGCCTAAGGTCATTTTGTCAAATCGACCTTATCTGTGCCGGCTTTGAAGTTTATGCCGGGCGGTAAAAAACCTATACAACCTATTGAAGTGGCGCCCATTGGCTCCATATTCCAAAACCACACAATCGATGCCCATTCTTTGCAGCTGTTTTTTTCGAAGATAGCGGCGCCGTGCTCTCAAATCCCGCTCTATTTCCGGAAGGTCTTTCCTGGAAACACTCACCCGCTTACCACTCTCCGGATCGTCAAGAGATACGTATCCGCTTCCTCTAGCCGAAAGGAATTCAAGCGGATCGTCCAGAAAAATAAAGATCAATTCATGTCTTGAGGCAACATGCCTCAACAACGGAGAATCAACGACTTTTTCAAACCCGACAAAATCAGAGATCACTGGAATGAAACAAGGTTTATTGCAACATCTTCTGATAAAATCCAAGGCGGCAAGAAAATCCGTTTTAGCCGGCAGCAATTTTTTCTTGGCTGGATCATTACTCTCCAAAAGATCATAAACCGTTTTTAGATAATAGTAAAAATTGCTCCGGCCGGTTTTGTCCGGCATATCAAGAACTACTCTATCGGTAAAACCGATAACTCCGACCGGATCCATAAAGCGAACTGCAGTTAATCCGATAAAGCCGACTGCTTCAAGAAGCATTCTTCTTCTATTGTGATCAATGCCCGCATAGATAGACTGGCTTAAATCCACAAGAAATTTAACATGCGTTTCGTGAGCCTCGATACACCTCCGGGCATATTCAGTATCTTCATCGCCATCCAAGTCGATCTTCATGTTAGGCATATCGACATCAGGATCAAATTCTTTGATATCAAAGAAATCGCCCTGACCAAAGAACAAACTCTTGTGTTCTCCCAGACGAATCCGCGACGACAGTCTTAATGCCGGAATGCCTCCTCTTATATGAGTAAGGGCCGATAAGACATCCTTGAATTCCAAATCTCTCATGGCAAAACTGTCTCGGCCACTATCCTTTGAACAACATCTCCAGAAGAAATATTTTCGTTCATTGCCTTTGGATGAAGACGGATAACATGCTCCATGGTTAATGGAGCTACTGCCTTTACATCATCAACCTCAGCAACAACCCTGTCCAAACTTTTGATCTCTTTATCATCCTCGAGGAAAAGACGCATCAGGCGGTGGGTTAAAGCGGCCATTTGCATATGGTAATTCCTTCTCCGGGAACAACCAGTGATAACATACTCCTCAATGAACTTGACCATATCCGGATTGGTGTGACGTTTTCTCGATTCTTTGAAACGATACATGTCTCTGGAAGGTGGCCACGAATTCTCGATGTGGCGCATGATGAGTTCATCGGCCTGGGGAGACAACTTGATTCTCTTCACCATTTCCTGAATATCTAGAACTTGTCCCAAATTCATAACCACTTTCACTTCTTTGTTTACAACGTTCTCAAACCTGATCATCATTTCCTGCTCGCGCGAAGGAGCACCCATCCCGAAAGAATATGTAAACCTGTCCATCTGGGCTTCCGAGAGAGGGTAGGTTCCTTCAAATTCAATTCCATTCATCGTTGCAAAAACGATGAAAAACATCCGCTTTTCATCCGGATCATCAGAAATTGGATAAAGAGGAAACATTGTTGGCATAAGAAAACCATCTTTCTCATGGCTTACGTTCAGAATGACATGAGCTCCCTCCATTGCACCAAGCATGGGAGCCTGACTCTTGGGAGGAGTTCTGTCGATTTCATCGGCAAAAAAGATGTTGCTAAAAAGCGGCCCGCGCAAAATGGTCCTGATGCCAGTAAACTTATCTCTTTCTTCTTTTCCTGTTAGATCAAATGGGAGAGTATCGGGTCTCCCATCAACCCTACCAAGCTTGGCGCTTAAAGAATCTGAAACATAATTGAACATCGCTGTTTTTCCGGTTCCAGGGAGATCTTTGACAAGAGTGTGAGCGCAGGACCAGCCCTTTCGCTTCTTGCTGTCTCTTAGGAGAGGCGTATAGATTGCCAAATTGGTTCGGAAAATCGCCTGATCTGCTCCAAACAAAACTTTAGCTGGCTGCTCCATCGCTTCTTTTACTAAAGGTCTTGCTTCGTTGGGATCAATCAGAGATGTGATTAGAGCCACTTTTTACTTCTCATTTTCAATGAGCATTTTCGATAGCATAATTAAAAAAACAAACGCTGTCAATCAATTGACAATCATCAAATGTCCTTGTAAGGTTACAACCAATCAGGCTCATTAAAAAGAGGTTATTGTGCTAAGAAAACTTCTGCTGTTCGCGATGCTCTTCATAATTTTCGCGGGCAGGAACAGCGGTTCCGATAGAATCCTACAATCTCCGATCCTCGATACAAAAAGTCTCAAGAATTGGTTTGCCCAGGATCTCAAATTCAACATAGAACCGGTAACTATGCGCGACCTGCTCAACAGTCCCGGCTCTGATTGGCTTGTTTACCATGGAGACTATAAAGCCAGTCACTATAGTCCTTTGACAAAAATAGATCGGGACAATATCAAAACTTTGGTCCCGAAATGGACCTACAAAATAAATGACGGGGCAAATTTGCGTTCCTCCCCTATTATTAGTCATGGGGTAATGTTCGTCACAGCCGCCAATGAAGTCCATGCCCTGGATGTTTCAACGGGACAATGGCTATGGAAGTGGCAGGCTTATCTAGAGCGAAGCAAGGGAATAAATCGCGGCATTGCGATCTATGAGAACAAAATATTTTTCTCCACTTCCGATTGCCAACTGGTCGCCTTAAACAGAGAGACCGGAAATCTTCTGTGGTCGGTAAAATATGTCGACAGTCAAAACAGATTTTTCTCAACCATGGCTCCGCTAGTCATCAAAGATAAGATTTTTCTTGGTGTCGCCAACAACAACAGCGGAGAAAGCGGTTTTGTTGCCGCTTTCTCAACTTCCGACGGAAAAGAGTTATGGCGATTTCAAACCCTACCCGCCCAAACCGAACTTCGGGGAGCGCCAACTTGGCTGACGGGAAGCTACGATCCGACCACCGATACGATCTATTGGGCCGTCGGAACTCTGCCCGACGATCAGAGAGCCAATCCCAAATCTTACAAGACACCGGGTGCTTATCACGACAGCATTATTGCTCTCGATGCTAAAAACGGCCGCCTCAAATGGTCAACAAGATTAGCCGAATACATGCCGATAGATTGGGATTCCAACGAGCCTCTGGTCTTGACGGAGATGAATAATAAAAATCTCCTTCTCCAAGCAAATCGAAACGGACTGTTTTATTCGATGGACAGAATAACCGGCAAAATTAATTTTTCGAAGTCCTTTGTCAAAAAAATCGATTGGACAAATAAGAAAAAGATTTGTCCGTCAGTGCGCGGAGCCACGAATTGGATGCCCCCTTCGTTCAGCCCTTTAACCGGCTTGTTCTATGTAATGACTCTCGAAGGATGCGTTGGCGAAGATAATTCCTTCTACATAACCGCCCTGGATCCAACCGACGCAAACATCAAATGGACCTATCCGACTAGAGGAACCAACATTGCCGCTCCGGGCCTATTGGCTACCGGCGGAAATATTGTCCTGGGCTCGGAAGGTTCGGGACACATGGTCGCCCTTGATGCGGTAACCGGAAAAAAATTATGGGATTTCAGTACCGGAAAACCCATGTTCGGGGCTCCGGTAACATATCTGACAAATGGCCGACAATACATAACCATGGTTGCCGGCTCGGATGTATATACTTTTGGACTCTATTCAGCACGATAATTTGTGCTGTTTTTTTTAATAAAAAATTCCCTAACGGGAACTTTATCTTACTGTTCTGGCATATTCATAAAGATCATTGACTGTGTATATAGGCGTTACCAAAATTGTATCTGAAACTATTATTAATGCTTTTTTGCTAATCAACTGGTCCCTTTTATCATATTCCAATCTTTCCGGTCTTTCAGCTGTTATAATTCCAAAAGCCTCTTTTTCTCCGTTTTTATTAACTTTTATAACGACTCCTCCGCTCAATCCACCAAAAGAAAATTTATGATTTCTCTTTGTAATAACCTTTATATATTCGTTAGTCCGAAATTTAAGCTCCTTCTCTGGACTTGATTCATTCTCGTCGGTGTTAATATGGACATCAACATCAACCACAACAGCCTCCAAATTATCAAACACGACCTCTCTCTGTCTTGCGGGGTCAGCTTCTCTCAATTCATAGAATGTTCTAAATATTGGCAAAATTAAATCCTTGAAACCTTCAGTTGCGTTGGACGTTGTAATTTCAGAAGGATGAGGATGAAATCCTTGGATGAAAACAGCATCGCCTATCCTTAGTTTTGTGGTTGCTATTTTATACGGCGTCAGCAATTCCGCAGAGTTGAAAGGTTCAAATATTTTTAAAATCACAGCATCTCTCAATGGCGGAACTTGAACGACAACACAAGTATAAACTCGGCCGCTCAAAAATACCTTGCACTGATTGGCCCCCAATTCAATTATGTCGTTCATGAATGTATCGGTAAAATGCTTAGCACTAAACAATGTTCCATTACCGCCATCAATAAGCCAACCGGAGGCCAAAATCCTCGGCTTGCCCGCCCACTCGTTGGTCAAAAATGCCACCGGAACATTCAAACCACTCGGAAAACGCCCTTCTTTGCGGTAAATATTATCAGCCGGAGGCGGGCCACAGGCATAAACAACAAACAACAGAAAAACTAGAAGCATTTTTATCATGAGAGTCTCACTTTTCAAATAGCTAAAAATATCGTATAATAATAGCCCCAATGAATCAAGCCGTATTAAAAAAACACGCATCCACATTTCCCAAAATACCTGGCGTTTATATTTTCAAAAATTCGAATAATAAATTGTTATACATAGGCAAAGCTGCCAGTTTAAAAAGCAGAATTAGTTCATACCTAAAAACAAATGATTTCAGGATTAAAAAAATGCTTGAATTGGCTCGGTCGCTTGGATTTATTAGTACTCCATCAGAAATTGAAGCCTTAATTCTGGAATCTCAATTAATCAAAAAATTCCAACCCGCGTTCAATATAACGCTTCGTGATGACAAACAGTATTTTTATGTGGTTTTCACGAAAGAAAAATTTCCCAAAATTTTTATTTCACATCAACCGCACATATTTAAATATCTAAATATTGAAGTATCGGATTCTGTTGGCCCATTCACTGACGGAGGTGCCCTAAAAACAGCTCTGCGTGTTCTGCGCTCAATATTCCCTTATTGCACCTGCAAACAAACTCATCACAATTTCTGTTTGAATTACCATATTGATAAATGTCTCGGATTTTGTTGTTTAAAAAAACCAAGCCCGGAGACCCAAGGTCGAACCTTAGATTCATATCTGAAAAACATAGAAGCAATCAAAGACATTTTGAGCGGAAAAAAGAGTTCGCTTATTAAAAAACTTGAAAAAGAAATGAGGAAATCAGCTCAAAATGGTAATTTAGAAAAAGCCATTGAATTGAGAAAAAAAATATCAAACCTAAAGAGGATTTTCGAAAACGCTAAAATAATAAAAAGCTTCAAAATCTTAGAAGCTCACCATTCAGACTTAGAATCATTATTAAAAATTCAAAAACCAATAACCAGAATTGAAGGTTATGATGTTTCCAATATCCAGGGTGCCCATGCCGTCGGTTCCATGGTGACATTTGTTCATGGCCAACCGGACAAAAATTTCTACCGCAAATTCAAAATTAAAAAAACCAACAAAAAAGAGGAGGGCGATTTATTTCACGATCGTAGTAAAAACACAACTTACGGCGGAGACACAGGAATGTTAAAAGAAATACTTGAAAGACGCTTTAAACATGAGGAATGGCCATTCCCTGATTTAGTATTGATAGATGGAGGGAAAGCCCAACTGAACGTTGCGCGTTCAGTAATTTCCAATTATTATACCACACTTTTAAAAAAACAAAGGGCACCTTTATTAATTGCATTGGCTAAAAATAAAAAACATGTCGGTGAAAAAATATTTATTTCCGGAAGAAAAAATCCGCTTCCATTAACCAAACTCTCCTCTTCCGACAGAAATCTCCTCCTCCACATAGATTCCGAAGCCCACCGGTTTGCGATAGGATATTACAGAAGACTTCACAGAAAATTGTTTAAGTAGGTTTCGCCTTATCACATTCGCCAATCACAATCTTTCTCAATTTATAAGCATTACCGTGAGACAAAAGACCTCGATAAGAATTTATTGTTTCTGGTTTTGAACTTTCTTTAATTCTTTTAAACATTCTTCTTTTGGTAGCCGTCCTCAAAACCCTATGATCCAGAAAATGCACCCAACCCAGAAAATCCACTCCCGAAGAAAGAGTTTTGATGAATACTTTGTCGGGATGAATATTGAGCTTCAAATGTTCTGAAAGAAAATCCGCTATTTTGGGCAATAATTCCTCAAGCCATAATTTATCCTGTGACATAATCACAAAATCATCAGCATAACGGATATAGTATCTCGCCTTGAGTTTGTGTTTAATAAATTGATCAAATTTATTCATATAAATATTCACGAACAGTTGAGAAGTTAAATTGCCCAATGGCAGTCCTGTTCCGACTCTTACTGAAAAACTATCTATAATAACCCAGAGAAGGAACAAGATTTTTTCATCCGATATATAACTTTTTAAGACTGCTTTCAAAGTATCGTGGTTCACGGATGCAAAGAACTTACGAATATCACACTTCAAAACCCAAATCGTCTTTTTGTTATTCTCTGAAATTTTATAAAAAAACTTACGAAATTTATCCATTGCCTTGTAGGTGGCTTTGTCATACCGGCAGGAATATGAGTCAGAAATAAATGTCCTATCAAAAAATGGGTACAAAAACCTGTATAGTGCCCTGTGAAGAACCCTGTCTCGAACAGAGGCCTTGTGTATATTTCTCGGTTTTGGGTCTGATATTTTAAAAGCTTCATAGCCATAATGTCGACATGACATCACAACTAAATCATTATGAAGATTCATAATATTAGCCATCAGATCCCGCTCAAATTCCTGGACATCTTTGCGTTTTTTCTTGCCTATGATAAACTCCTTCCACGCCTCAAGCAGATTATCAATACTAACTATATCGTTATATTTATGAGTGAATTTAATTCTAGACATAATCCTTTAAGCCCCCCCCCGGCTTTTACCGGTACTTCAAAAAGTTAAAGCCGCTTATTTGATTTGGTTTAAATTTTATCAGATCATACCGAAAGCCCATAGACACACGCTTGGCCAACAGATAGACACGCTTTGGATAGAATTGATAAAGACATTGGCCACGGCGACATTTCTTCAAAGGCAGGAAAAACTGCCCTATGTCCGTTTGGCTATCCAGAAAGTTGATACGCTAAAAGTGCTTTTGATGATTCTTTGGGAAGCCGGCTCGCTTCAAAACGAACAATACATTTCTCTTTCAATACCCATCGAAGAGATCGGTAAAAATCTCGGCGGTTGGAGTGGCCAGCTTGAAAAACAAAACTCCCCCACCTCGCCAAACGGCAAAGCGGGGAAGAAATAAAGATGGTTGCGAGCACGGCCGAGGGGTTGTTGGCGTTACGATCGTTGTCGAGCCAGTTGTAGTTCCAGTTCCACGAACCGTCGTTGTTGAAGTAGAGGTAAAGCATGTAACGATTGCCGTTCGGGCTGCGCAGTATTGTATAGCATGCCTTCATGGTCATCACTGCCCATCGAGTACTCTCCGGGCTGTATCGCATTCGGTATCATAATACCATAGCATCCCATACCAAGTATCTTCATTTTTTGAAGTTTCTGCATGCACCACACTATTTCAAACGCATGGTCGAAAATATTCTGGATGCATGGATACTGGCTTCGGTAGCGGAAAACACATGGTCGCCCGCATATTCACCTATCGCCGAAAACATATTAACACAACGTATTTAAATAAAAAACAAATCCTGTCGGGAGACACAGCGTCTCCCGACAGGATAAGGGCTAAGTTACAAAGGGCTAGAGCTAACACCCTAAGAACTTAGTTCTGACTTGCGAGCACGGCCGAGGGGTCGCCGGCGCTACGACCGCGGCCGAGCCAGTCGCAGCCCCAGCCCCACGAACCGCCGCCGTCGAAGCAGAGGCAAAGCACGCAACGATCGCCGTCCGGGCTGCGCAGTACGACGCCGTCGAAGAAAATGAACTGGATGTCGCCATTCACTCTCTCCTTGAAGCGCGCCGGGAGTTGTTCGCGGTTCTCCCAGAACGCCTTGAAGGCGTTCTCATCCAGACGGATGCGGCCGTCGGACTTGAGACGCTTGACACGTACCTCGCCGGTCATGACTGACTCGCCTCGCTTGAGACAAGTGACGAGTTGGACTTTGTCGAGGCCTAACTCGGCCAGCGCGGCCGAACGGAGGTCTCTCTCCTCCTCGCCCTCCAGACCGTCACCGCTGGCCGGTCCGCGCCATACGCTCCAACCGGCGCCGATGAATGTGGCGGGGTTGAACAGCTTGGAACGGTCAATCGGGATGACGTGAGGTTTGGCAGAAACGTCGACAGCGATCGGTTTGACCACCGCTCCGCCCCGAAGAATTGTCAGCAACCCCCTGACCAGAGCATTGTTTTCGGCGAAGTTGTTCAGCTCCGCCGGAGTTCCACCCTCTGCGTCCCATGTAGCACACACCCTGTCCGCGAGCCCAACGCTAAATTCTGACTTCATGACTCCTCCTTGCGACTATCGGATCAAGGTCCGACCTGGTCGCCCACGCGCTTGACCACCGGAATTGGCAGTCATAGCGAAAAATCGTCTATCCGTTCTTAAATAAACCTTTTTTCGCTATGACCGCTCTCGCAAATAAGTATTTAAGGTACTTCCTAACTATACCTATAATTATAAGCCTTTTCAGCCACAAAGTCAATACCTCGTAATGGTTCAATGGCTTGGAATCACTAAGGGTGTAATAGAGGCTACCTACCAGCAGGCAGGTGTCACCGGTTGAATTTTAATCCTTTTGGTGCTATCGTTATAACTACGCTATGATTGGTTTTGTAATCAGAATATTGGGCAATTCATTGGCTCTATATGTGGCTTATTGGCTTGTTCCCGGCTTTATCGTAAGCGGAAGCTGGAAAGAGTATTTATTGGCCGGAGCGTTTCTGGGGTTGCTTAACCTTATCGTCAAACCAATCCTGAAAGCGATATCCATGCCGATAATAATCCTGACTCTCGGACTTTTCATTTTGGTCATCAACGGGTTGCTTTTATGGACAGTTGATTATATATTTGACTTCGTGTCCATCAAAGACGTAACCGCGCTTTTATACGCCGTCATAGTGGTTGCGATAGTCAATCTGATTATATCAATGACCGCAAAGGCGGTTTAACTAAAAAATGAATACCATACAAATATTAACTTATGCTCAGATTGGATTATCTTTGTTGCTTATTGCATCTGTTTTGCTGCAACAGCGCGGAACAGGGCTATCTTCAACTTTCGGGGGCGGCTCTTTGGAATACAGTACCAAAAGAGGCGCAGAGAAAATAATTTTTTGGACTACAATAGTTTTAGCCGTCCTATTTCTGGCTGTATCCGTCGCCAGAGTCTTTTTTGCTTAACTAATAGTTTAGAGCGCAGCGCGTTTGGACAGATTCGAGGCAAAAGATGAGTATCGGACGAGCCATACTGAAGTATGGTGAGGACGAAACGGAATCTTTTAACGAAGAAGCTGGCTAAACCCTTTAGGGCTCGTGCCAACCAAAGCTTTGGTTGGAGAGCGCGCAAGTTATAATATATGTTCAAAGACAATAATCAACTCGATGATTTCTTCGGTTTAAAACCGGGCAACCTGCCAGCTGATGGAAAAAACCGATCTGTCGATCGGCGAAAAGAAAGCATTAAAGAAACAATCTTAAACAAAATTAGTATTGCTAAAATAAGACTACTGCCAAAGGTTCTTTCTCCAAAAGAAAGATACCTGACCCTGGTTTTTTTGCTTATATTTGTCGGATCTTTAATCTCGCTGCCGCTCACAATTTTTTACCACTACACCAAAGTTGCGCCCGATTACGGCGGATCTTTCGTTGAGGGAATAGTCGGCGAACCTCATTACATAAACCCCCTCCTCTCTCAAAACAATGATGTTGATCGAGATTTAGTGAGCTTAATTTATTCCGGATTAATGAAATACAACGATGAAGGAAAGCTCGTTCCCGACCTTGCTAAGTCTTATGAAATATCCAGCGACGGCTTGAATTACACCATATACCTAAAAGAAAATGCGAAGTGGCAAGACGGCACTTTGGTAACTGCTGACGATGTTGTGTTCACTGTTCAAACAGCTCAAAACCCCGATTACGGAAGTTTGCAAAGAATAAATTGGCAGGGTGTAGATGCTGAGGTGGTAGATAATCATACGGTAATACTGAAATTAAAAAATAAATACGCCCAATTTCTCAACAATCTAACTCTTAACATTCTGCCGCGGCACATTTGGCAAGATGTTAAACCTGTAAACTTTGCTCTTTCTGATTTTAATCTAAAACCAATCGGCTCCGGTCCATATAAATTTAAAAAACTCAAAAAAAATTCTACCAGCAGAATAAAATCATACGAACTTGAATCAAATAAAAGTTTCTATGACGGCCGGCCATATATCAACAAAATCGAGCTCAAATTTTATGACTCAGAAGACGAAATGTTAAATGAATACAACAAGAATAGCATGGAAAACATGGCCTTTGTTTCAGCCAACAACCTCAAAAAGGTCAAGTTTAAAAAACGACTCAACATAGAAGAACTTAAACTTCCGAGATATTTCGGAATATTTTTCAATCAGAATGAGGCCAAAATACTTTCCGATAAAAACATCCGGTTGGCCTTAAGCTATGGCACAGACAAAAAAGATCTGATAAACAAAATACTTGACGGAAAAGGCGTAGAAACAAACTCACCAATAATAGGGGATGTTTTGGGCATTACCGGTGATATAAAAACATATGATTATAACGTAGATAAGGCCAAGAAATTTCTTGCCGACTCTGGTTGGGGCAATCCTGACGACAAAGGAATTTTAAGCAAAACAGAAAAAGCCAAATCCAAAAAAGACACGCCCGCAAGTGAAAAATTGACTCTACATTTAACTACCCCCACATGGTCTGAACTTGCAAATGTTGCCAATTTATTAAAGGAACAGTGGGCTAAGATTGGAGTAGAATTGATTGTTGAAACATTACCGACACAAAACCTTCAGCGGGCAATAAAAGAAAGGAGCTACCAGATGCTTCTTTTTGGGGAAATTTTGAACATAGATCCCGACCCATTTAGCTTGTGGCACTCTTCCCAAAAGCGCGACCCAGGGTTGAATTTGGCTCTTTACAACAACAAGTCTGTCGATGACCTCCTGGAAAAAGCCCGACAAACACTGAACCCCCTGGAACGAATGAAACAGTATCAAGACTTACAAAAATTAATAATTGAAGATGCTCCGGTTGTGTTTTTATATAATCCTTTGTACCTCTACGCCCAAACTCATAACATTAAAGGATTCAATAACAAGATAATCTCCATGCCTTCGGACAGATTTTCCAATGTAGAGAAGTGGTACATAAATACCAAAAGAATCTTCAGATAACCGCCCCCTTGCATTATTTATAAACTTAGTGTATACTTATGATAACGTTAAGTTTCTCATGTCTTATTAAAACCTCGATATCAAATAAGTAGTTCTTTTTTGTCCATTTGGGCGAGTGATGAAACTGGCAGACATGTAGCGTTCAGAGCGCTATGAGCGAAAGCTCGTGGGAGTTCAAATCTCCCCTCGCCCACAAACTAAACCTCTTATTAATCACGAAGCATTAGGCGTGAAGCGTAATTAATTTATCTACGATTCAAGTTTTAAGTTTCAGGATTTAAGTCAGTAATGATGAGTCCAAAAAGTCCTAGACAGCCGTCAGTCAAACGACGCTGGATGAAACCGGTCGTCAGACAGATAAGGGTTTTCAAAAGCGAAAAAGATATTCTGCATAAACCAACCGAAAACAAAGTCGGCGGTCTTAAAATTATCCATTTCGGCGGATTAGGCGAAGTGGGACGGAACATGTCAGCAGTTCAATATGACAATGAAATAATATTAATTGATGCCGGTGTAAGATTTCCGAGAGAAGACATGCCGGGAATAGACTTCATAATTCCCAATGCCGGTTACTTGGACGACAAAAAACATATGGTTAAGGCCATGTTTTTTACCCATGGCCACATGGACCACATCGGGGCCTTGCCGTTCATAAGAGATAGGATCGGCGATCCTGATATTTATGCCGCCCCATTGACCAAAGCCATTCTCATCAAAAGACAGGATGATTTTAAATTTCAAAAGCCACTGGAAATCAATGAAATAAAGGCCGGAGACGAAATAAAAATAAGCGATAAACTAACCGTTAAAGTTCTCCGCATCAACCACTCCATTCCTGACGACCTTGAAATAGTTATTAAAACTCCGATAGGCAGTGTTGTCCACACTTCTGATTTTAAATTTGACAACACTCCGGTCAATGATCTGCCCGCCGATATTGATGAAATGAAAAAGCTCGGCGAGGAAGGGGTTTTAGTTTTGATGTCGGATTCTACCGGCGCCGAGAAAGAAGGCCACTCACTATCGGAACAGCAGGTCACGGCCAGTCTTGAAAAACTTTTCAGCGAGGCAACAGGAATGATTATCCTTGGAACTTTCGCTTCTCTGATAAACCGCATCCAGCAAATTATCACCATCTCAGAAAAATTCGGCAAAAAAGTCGTCTTCGACGGATATTCAATGAAAACAAATGTCGAAATCTGTAAAAAACTTGGCTATCTGAAAATTAAAAAGGGTACCCAGATTAGTATGGAAGAAGTTAACAGCTATCCTAAAGAAAAAGTTGTCGCCTGCGTTACTGGAGCCCAAGGAGAAGGAAATGCCGTTCTGATGAGAATCGCCAACGGCGAACACCGCCACCTAAGAACAACCAAAAACGATACTTATATTTTCTCATCTTCGGTTATTCCTGGAAATGAAGTTGATGTTCAATTTTTAAAAGACCAGCTTTATAGGAACGGGGCAAAAGTTTTCAATTATTACATGCTTGATGTCCATACTGGCGGACATGGACAAAAAGAGGATTTAAGAGAAATGATAAAATTGCTTAAGCCTAAATTCATGTTCCCTATCCATGGCCAATATTCAATGATGGTCAATCACGGTTTAATGGCCCAAGAGGAAAACATTCCCGAAGCAAACATAATAATTGCCGACAACGGAACGGTAGTTAACATAGAAAAAGAAAAATGGTGGTTTGATAAAATGCGTGCTCCTTCTGATTATGTTTTTGTTGACGGACTCGGTATCGGCGATATTGGCAATGTTGTGCTTCGTGATCGTCAGGTTTTATCCGAAGATGGAATGTTTGTAATTGTCGTCCTAATTCATTCCAAAACCGGCACCGTACGAGGCAGTCCGGATATTATTTCCCGTGGATTCATCTACCTTAAGGAAAATAAAGAGCTTTTATCTCAAGTCCGAAAACGGATTAAATTCATCGTTGAGGGCAAAGGCGCTCATCAACAGCCGAATCTGCCATTCCTCAAAGACGCCATCCGAAATCAAATCGGCCTCTTTCTCTTTCAAAAAACCGAACGAAGACCAATGATACTACCAGTCTTGATTGAAGTTGATTAAAAAATAGCTCACACAACATCTATGCATAAGGATGCAGATCAACTGGAATAGTTATTAAATTTAAGTTAATCTATAACTATGATCAAAGTATTTTCTGGCATACGCCCAAGTGGAAAGTTGCATCTGGGCAACTACCTCGGGGCAATAAAGAATTGGGTGGAACTGCAAAATGAAGCCGATCAGGTAATTTTTATGATTGCTGATTATCACGCAATCACTACACCTTACGACCCCAAAACATACCAACAACAAATAATGGATGTTGTTTTGGATTATCTTGCTGCCGGAGTTAATCCCGACAAGGCCTTGCTTATTCGTCAATCCAAAGTTCCTCAGCACACGGAACTTGCCTGGATTTTCAATACTATTTCTCCAATCGGATGGTTAGACAGATTACCAACATATAAAGAAAAGCAAGACCAAATAGAAGAATCTGCCAACCCAAAAGCGGCCAGTTGGAAAAACAATATGGGCATTTTGGACTACCCAGTTTTGATGGCAGCTGACATTTTAATTTACAAATCAAACTTAATTCCTGTCGGCAATGAGCAACTGAAACACCTGGACGTCACTAACGAAATAGCTAAAAAATTTAACTACCTTTTTGGTGAAATATTTGAGTCAACCAAACCGCATCTCACAGAAGGAGCACACATATTATCCCTCCAAGATCCAAAAAGGAAAATGTCCAAAACAGGAGATGAGGGAATTGCTCTTTCGGACTCGCCAGACGAAATAATAAAAAAAATTAAAAAAGCCGTCACCGATTCCAGTAAAGAAATAATATTCAATACTGACTCAAAACCGGCCGTTTCAAACTTGATCACCATCTATCACCTGCTCTCCGGCCAAAAAATCAAAAAAATCGAAGAAATGTATGAGGGCAAATCTTATGTTGAATTCAAATCCGATTTAGCCGAAGTAGTTGTAGAATTTCTAAAACCTTTCCAGGAAAAATACCAAGAGCTTCAAAAAACCCCCGACTACACAACGTCTGTTTTGACAAAGTCGGAAGAAAAAGCTAAAGTCTTGGCCAATTCTACGCTAAAAGAAGTCAAAGAAAAGATGGGGTTGGAATGATAGATTGGCGAACAGTAAAAAGAAAAAATTTTATTAAAACCTACCCGTAAACCCGGAGAGACCGTTTTATTTCGATTAGAAGCGCTGTATATACCAAGTTTCTTTTGTTTTTGAGTTTCACATATACCACGCTATCCCAAACCGTAGTCAGAGATACTCTGGGTTATATGGATACTGGGGTTCGGTAGCGGGAAACCTTAATCTCCCACATATTCACCTATAGCCTATTTTATAGTTTATCAGAAATTGAAAAGACCCGCACGATGCGGGCCTTGAAGATGTACGCACACCTTCGAAGCTTTGCGGCGAAACGCCGCTCCAAGGACCAAGGGTCCAAGGTCAAATGCTGACCAAGGAGCCAAGTTCCAAGGACTAACTTGCGAGCACCGCCGCAGGATTGTTGCCGTGGAAGCGGTAGCCCAGCCAGCGGTAGCCCCAGCGCCACGCACCGTCGTCCCAGAACAGAAACCGGACACACAGGCTGCCGTTGGAGTTGCGGTAGATGGTCCCCCAAAAGAATACGTACTTGCCTTTCCATTCCTCTGGGATGAGCTCCGGGTGAGCCAGCAGGTAGTCCAGGACATTGGCGTTGAGCACGGGCTCGGACGCCAGCTCCTTACGGAGCTTGTTACCCTCAATGCACTTGCTGTCCATCTGGTTTGGCGAGAGGTGGAGCTTGATCTTGGACAGGTCCAGTTTGAACTGGCCACCCTTTTTGTGATTCTCCACTCCTCTCCAGCCCTGCGGCAGGAAGGGGTCGGCGTCGCAGTCGATCACATGTTGGACCAGTCCAACTCTCGCAGCCCCGCAAAGGGCTTGCCGAACGAGTTGTAGCAAGTCCTTCCGTCCGGCCAGTGCCCGAATTTGTCCGGGTGTGAAGCCGAGCCGAACGAGGACATCCTCGAGTTCCAGTGCGGCCCACACGCTTGGGTCCGTTTTGTGAACCCTGGCTGTGGTTGCCTGGCTCCACGAAGACGCCTTCCTCAAGACCTCGAAGTCGTGAGGGGTCACGCCCAACCGGTCTAAAATCTCAACGGTTGCGTGAAGTTCCGAATGCGGCATTTTGATCAGATCTCCCATGATTGGATCTCCTTTCGTCGTTTTTGCTCCCCCTTGTTCAAGAGGTCGCATACGCCAGCGGGCTTCCGGGTACTTCCGGATTTGCCATAGCAGACAAAGGCCGAATAAATCAGCCACTCTATGCTAAGGCAAATCTCGCAAATTATATGAATAATCAAAGAACTATAATATGTTTTAATTATACTCCTTTCCCATAAAAAGTCAAGTTATAAAAGTGGCTTAATTCAAGGTTTTTGATATACTTTCTCTTATGCTCAAATTAGGCATGATCGGGCTTCCGAATGTGGGAAAATCAACCCTCTTCAAAGCCCTGACAAATAAACAGGTGGATATTCAGAATTACCCTTTCACTACCATCGACCCGAATGTCGGTGTTGTTGCTGTGCCCGATGAACGCCTAAAACCCTTGGCGGAACTTTCAAATTCAAAGAAAATAATTAACACAACCATTGAATTTTACGACATCGCTGGACTGGTTAAAGGCGCCTCACAAGGCGAGGGTCTGGGAAATAAATTTTTAGCCAACATCCGCGAAGTAGATGCCATTGCTCATATGGTTCGTGTTTTTGAAGATAAAAATATAACCCATGTCCATAATAAAATTGACCCCGTTGGCGACATAGAAATAATCCAAACCGAACTTGAACTTGCGGATTTACAGACAAAAGAAAAAAGAAATGAGAAAAAAGATAAAGACCTGCCTGCCCTTGATTTATTGAGCAATAAAAAAGTGATTTTTGTGCTCAATGTCTCCGAGTCCCAAATATCTGAAGGATGGAAACCCGGACCCGAATTATTAAAAGCCATGGCCGGCAGAGATTATGTTGTTCTCTCTACTCCACTGGAACTGATCTTATCCGAAGCCACAGAAGACGAGAAAAAAGAATACCTCGCGGGTTTTAACATGAAAGAACCAGGCTTGGATCTACTTATCAAACAAAGTTACAAAACTCTTGGCTTGGTAACTTTTCTGACCACCGGAGAAGACGAGACCCGCGCCTGGACTGCTCACAAGGGTGACCTGATTCCCAAAGCATCCCGCGCCATCCACACCGATTTTGAAAGATTATTTATCCGCGCCGAGGTTATCAATTGGAAAACCCTCCTTGAAGCTGGAGGATTAGTCCCCGCCCGCGCCAAAGGCCTCGTCCGCACCGTTGGCAGAGACTACATAATTCAAGAAGGTGATGTCGTAGAAATTCTTATTGGCAAATAAAAAGACCCCGCAAATAGCGGGGTAATTAATCTTTCAAATACCTAACATAGAGATAACAACAGGCGATGCTACCTAAATTAGTAAGAACTATATAGAATGTTCTCTCGTAATTTAAGTTTTCGGTATTCCCAAAGGTGCAAAATAAAAAGTAAGGGATAGACCACACCAACCATATAATCAATATATCTCCAACAATTCTCAACAGGGTTAATATTCGCCCCAACCCCTTCTCCTTTACTTCGGTCTGTTTAACATAGAGTAACACAACACAGTTGACTTTTCAATGGTTGTTTGCTAATATTAAGCGTCATTAATAAATGGTTTTAGGACTTGAGAAATCCGCTAGCTTGCGGACCCATTAGAGGAGTCACTCCTCTCTATTTCTCAGACTAATTTCATTATCACAAGTGAGGCAAACTAACTACGAATTAGCCTTCCACCTAAATCCAAACCTGGAAGGAGTCAGGGTTCAAGAAATTAAAGAAAAAATAGAAAATATTATAACCTCCAACAAGGGTGTTGTTTCTTATTCCAAAGAACCAGAAAAAATAAGGTTATCTTATGAGATTAAACATGTGGGTAACAGTTTTTTCGGCTATATCCAGTTTAATTTGTTCGAATCCCAAGCTTTAGACGAGTTAAACGAACAGCTTAAATTAAATCCCGAAGCACTAAGATACTTGATAATCAAATTGCCTTCGGATTTACAAAAGAAGCAGTCCATGTTAAAACAGATTAAGATGAGAGAAAGACAGGAAAAAAGAGCTCAAACTAAGGCTGTCATTCCCACAGAATCCAAGCAAGAGTCCAAAGAATTAGACAAAAAACTCGAGGAAATAATTGAGGGATTATAAAAAATATGAATTTAAATAAAGTTTATTTAATAGGAAGACTAACCCAAGACCCGGAAACGAGATCTACTACAAGCGGCCAGAGCGTTACGACTTTAAGAATGGCAACAAACAGGGTCTGGAAAGATCTTTCCGGGGGCAGAAAAGACGCCACCGAATATCACACTGTAATTGCTTGGAGCCGGTTGGGAGAGATTGCGAGCCAGTATTTGAGAAAGGGCGGTTTGGTCATGATAGAAGGCCGACTTCAGACAAGAAATTGGACCGGAAAAGACAATGTCAAACGATATGTTACCGAGATAATCGCCGAGAGTTTGCAGTTGGGACCAAAGCCTGGCGGCGGACAGGGCAACTATTCTTCTGAAGTGACTGACATAAAAAATCCTTCGACCTATTCGACAAGCTCAGGGCAGGCAGGCTCAGAACGAGGTTCCTCCCTGTCGCCCGTTAAAGATGCCGACATACCGATAATCGACGAAAATGAGCCGATGAACGCCGGAGTTGAAGAAGATGAAATGAGTATTAAAGAAAAAGATCTGCCATTTTAAATATGGAATGTAAATTTTGTCAGGATAATATATCGAGAGTGGATTATAAGAACACTCAATTCTTAAGGAAGTACGTCACTTCCCAGTTTAAGATTGCCACAAGCCGCAGGAACCAGCTTTGCAATAAACATCAAAGAAGAGTAGCCGAAGCGGTCAAACTCGCAAGATTCATGGCTATTATGCCATATACTCGAAACCAAACCGTCAAATAGTCGCTCAAACTATATTCCCCCGACTCGACCGATAATAAAGCACCTCCAGCGGGCGCTTTTTATCTACATGCTCGACATTTCGCAGAACCAAGCCGAAATGCCTCCGCAAGTTCTCCCTGGGAGAGAATATAGCTTTCGCTTTTAATTAGAATAAAAAGACCCCGCGGACAAGCGAGGTCCCCTTTTTGTATGCCGGAAAGGGTATCCGGCCGACTCCTCGATGGAAGCCGCTTTTGTAATTGGTGGGGCTAGTCGTTATCGGCCATCAGTGCGACATGCACTCGATCCGAGGGATTTACGCCCCCTCAGTTAACCTTGCCGTCTCCACCGGGAATCCCTAGCAGAGAGGTGATGAGTTATTGCCCCTACTTACCTCATCACCGATTTGAAAAAGAAGGTGGGGAAGTCTCCCCGAAATTAATCTCCAAAAAAAGATTTAGAAACTAATTTCGAGAGGCTGGGTTGATAACCCAGCCTACCCGGGACGAACCTACGAAGGCCTCGCTTCCTTGGCCTCCTTCGAGGTCAAGACTTGGCCATTCACGATGACGAAGGTCTTTTCCCCGACCCTCACCACCTGCTTCACCGGTACCTGCTTCATTGGATTCTCCCTGGGACCACTGCTTAAGGAGAGTGGCATTCCTGACCTTTCGGTCGTGTTATAGAAAGAACTCGCGAAGCGGGAAAGTGAGTAGCAGGATTCTACCTGCACCTCTGGCTCACTACGTGATCCCAATGGGAGTCCGGGTCTCTTCCAGCACCCTGCATCCGGGCCGCACCCCACCCCCAGCCTCGCGAAATTAAATCATATACCATACGACCTAATTTCGCAAGACTAAGCTTATATAACATATTATACTCTCCTAAAACCAAAATGTCAACCTTTTTTTCTTACCACATCCTCGAAGCCAATCAGCCCCAAGACTACCATTCGAACACCCAGCGTGTGTTCTCATTGCCTTTCGTCAGTCGCTCTCCAATAAGAATTGGAACCATGCCCGCTTCCTTCCTCTAAGCGCGCTTTGTGACTGGTTAAATTCTCGGTTGAGCGAATGCCTTATTCCAAAGAAGAACGTTCGGAGGCTACCCCGGGCCGAGAGAGAGCAAAAACCCAGCAGGGTTTTATGCGGTCTTCGTGGGATAGGGCATTCGCGAAAGACTAAGCTTCCAATACTGCTGCTGCCTTAATTTTAGTTACAATTTCTCGCTCCACCTTAGGATTTTCTTTGAGGAATTGGCGGGAGCCTTCTACCCCTTGGCCAAGCTTTTGTTCACCATAGTTATACCAACTACCAGCTTTAGCAAGAACACCATATTTGACACCTGTATTCACAACATCAGAATAACGAGAAATGCCTTCATTGTACAAAATATCAAATTCACAAGTTCTGAAAGGGGGCGCGACCTTGTTCTTAACAATTTTTACCTTGACCCTGTTTCCTACTATTTTTTCAGCAGCTTGGATTTGAGCGGCCTTTCTGATTTCAATTCTTACAGAAGAATAAAATTTCAACGCCATTCCTCCTGGAGTTGTCTCGGGATTTCCGAACATAATTCCGATTTTCATTCTCAATTGGTTAATAAAAATTATGGAAGTATTTGATTTGGCGACAATGGCGGTGAGTTTTCTCAAAGCATGGGACATCAACCGTGCCTGCAAGCCCATATGCTGCTGATCCATCTCCCCTTCTATTTCTGCCCTCGGCGTTAGTGCCGCCACCGAATCAACAACAATCACATCGATGCCTCCCGACTTAACTAATGATTCAACAATATCCAACGCTTGTTCACCTGTATCAGGCTGAGATATCAAAAGGTTTCCCAAATTAACCCCGATCTTTTTGGCATATTCGGGATCAAGCGCATGCTCGGCATCAACATAAGCGGCAACTCCGCCCTTCTTCTGGGCTTCGGCCACCACATGTAGACAAAGGGTCGTTTTGCCGGAACTTTCAGGACCGTATATCTCAATAACTCTGCCCCTGGGTATTCCTCCCACCCCTAAAGCCAAATCCAGCGAAATAGAGCCGGTCGGAATGACATCCACATTAACCCTCTTCACATCCCCCAAACGCATAATAGACCCTTCGCCATACTTCTCTTGGATCTCTTTGACGGTCATATCAACGTGTTTGTTGTTTGTAGTTTCCTCTTGATGCTTCTTCGCCATTTTTGTTGAGAACGCTCCCCTCAAAGCGGTTTTAAATTTATTTAATTATTTTAACAGCATTAATTATTAAAGCAAATTACTTTTCAACAAATTTAAAACCGCCTTTGAGGCGGTCCAAAGATGTCATCCTGATATGCCTTACATCCGAGTTCAAATTCTGCGCGAGTTACATTGTCAGGGTCAGGATATTTTTCGATTTGTCCAATGGTCGCCTTGAGTAGGCGCGGAATCCACATCCAACAAAGATTGTGGCCTTTCTGTTCAGCCACTATTTCCAACTCTGTCCGCCAACGTTTTAATGTTTCTTCGGCTTCGCTGGCTCTGGCCGACTGGCGCATGACATCTTTTACTAATTCCTCATTTCTTTTTTTCAATCTTTCTATTTCATTTTTAAATTCTTCGTGTTCGGTCGGATATTGAGTTGCCACATAATTCTCCACAAATCAAAAAGTGCTACCACATAGAGTAGCACTTTTTAAAAAATATCAAACTAGCTGTTAGGGGCGAGGCCTGATCCAAAGAAGAACGTTCGGAGGCTACCCCGGGCCGAGAGAGAGCAAAAATTCAGCATAATTTTATGCGGTCTTCGTGGGTCAGGTCTCGCCCTTAACCAAAACTAAACTTCCTCTGTTTCATCTGCTTCCGCTTCGGGAGTATCGGCATTGATTCCCGTCTCCCCACCTATGAACTTTACTGGCTCCTGGGCTACCGTACCGTCTGGCCTTATATAAACCTCCCTCGGCTTAGCGCCGTCTCCCGGCCCGATAACACCCTTTTCTTCAAGTATATCCAGCAAGCGGGCAGCGCGGGCATAACCGACGCGTAAACGCCTTTGCAACAATGAGGCCGAGGCCTTGCCGGCCAAGACAACTGTTTCTTTGGCTTCGCCGTATAGATCATCATCGGTATCATCATTTCCTCCGCCAGTAAATCCTCCGCTGGAATTAATGTTGGCATTGAAATCAACTTTCAAATCATTTTCTTCACCTATTTCCATGTTCTCGGCTTGCGCCTTGATAAACTTCATAACATCTTTGACTTCTTTTTCGGTTACCATCGCCCCCTGCAACCTGCGTGGTTTTGCTACATCACCAGCTAAGAAAAGCATGTCTCCTTTGCCCAGTAATTTCTCAGCTCCGGCCATATCAAGAATGGTTCGAGAATCAATTTGGCTAGCTACCTGAAGAGCAACTCGGGAAGTAATGTTAGCCTTGATCAGGCCGGTAATAACCTCAACTGAAGGTCTCTGAGTAGACAAGATAAGATGTATTCCAACCGCTCGGGACATTTGAGCCAAACGAACTATAGCTGCCTCCACATCACGCCCGTATGTAGCCATTAAGTCCGCCAACTCATCAATCACAATAACAATAACCGGCATGATTGCTTTATCCCTATCCGCCATCTTTGCATTATATGAAAATATGTCTTTTGAACCGCTTTTTGAAAGCGAATCATAACGTCTATCCATCTCACTCAACGCCCATTTCAAAGCTCCGAGCACTTTTTTATTATCGATAATTACAGGGGTAATCAAGTGGGGAATATCGTTGAACAAAGTAAGCTCCACGCGTTTCGGATCTATCAAAATTAATTTCAAAACCTCGGGAGAATGCTTATAAAGCATGGACAAAAGTATAGTATTGATACTGACGGATTTACCAGTGCCGGTCGCTCCCGCGATCATAAGGTGGGGCATTTTTTCAAGTCCGGCAAAAACTGGATTTCCCGAAACGTCCCTTCCCAAAGCAAGGGGTAGAAAATATTTAGATTTCTTGAAATCGTCATGGTCAAACATATTTCTCAAGCCGATCAATGCAACTTTTTTGTTCGGAACTTCTATGCCTACCAATGATTTGCCAGGAATAGGAGCTTCAATTCTGATTGGGTAAGCGGCAAGAGCCAAAGACAAATCAGAATTTAGCGCTGTAATACGAGATAGTTTCATGCCCACCGCCGGCCTCATGGTGAACTGGGTAACCGTAGGGCCGATAGAGACCTCGCCCATTTCCACATCAATCCCGAAGTTGCCTAAGGTTCTCTTGATGATTGATGCGCTGGCATTGATATCTCCCGTGATCGCTTCTTCTTGATCTTCATGCAAAAGATCTGACGGCGGAAGCACCCATTTGCCTTTTTTAAAATTCTTGATAACGAACTCTTTGTCCTCAACTTTTATAGGCTTGGCAACCAGAGCCGGTTTTCCGCCAGCTGGCGGATTCCCAACAACTTCGGAGCCTTTCTTGATGACGACATTATCAACCATCCGCCGGCTGGCAGATTCTTCCTCATCTTTTTTAGATATCAACCCGTAAAGAGGAACATTGAGAGATACAAGCAATGCAATCACAATGAGAGCAAAAAGAATTATCAAAGAAGCGCTGAAACCCACGGACGACAAAAGAGGCGCTCCAAGAATAACCCCAAGATATCCGCCCTGAACTAGCCTAGTATCAAAATTCCCGTTTCCAAATATATAAAAAGTCCCCAAAATAGAACCGACAAAAAGCAAAGTCCCAAACACCGCACCATGATAAATATTCCTTGAAATTGATTTGATGAACGAAAGCCCCAAAATGACAAACGCCACAGGCACAATAAAAAACCCCCAGCCGAACAGAGAGCGCGCAAAAATATTAAAACCTTCGCCGGCCCAACCGGCTTTGCCCACAAAACTCAAGATGCTCAAAACTGCCAATATAAAACTGCCTATGCCGTAGATACTATTCTTAGTTTCCTGAGAAATATCAAACTTTGACACCTGCTCTTCCTTAACTTTTCCCTGCTTTTCCTTCTTTTTATGCCGTGCCATATAGAATCAATTATAAGACATCGTGCAGATAAATCAAGAAATAAAAAAAAGCCAGCTATTAGCTGGCACACCATACGAGAGCAGTGGCGTTGTCCTTAAGACCCCTTTTTTCAGCCCATTCCATAAGTTCATCCGCAGTAGCATTTCTTTTGGCAAATTCTCTCACCTCTTCTACCAAACGAGGGGTGTCAGAATGTCCGGGATCAAAAAGACCATCAGACGCAACCAGTACCCACACCGGTTCGGCAATAGTATAAATTTCGGGTTCCCTGGAGAGAATACCATCTAGATGAGCATCGCCAAGAGCTCGGCTTATCTGAAGACCCTGAGCCAAATCGCTTAAATCACTCCAAATATATCCACCACTATATATCCCGCCTCGTTCTTCAGCTGCTTTTCTTTCTTCAAGATTTGAACGCACATTATGTTCAGGACTTGTATGCAATCTACCCTGTTTGTCGTAAATTACCACTGGAGAGTCACCCAAAATTGCAACTGATGCGGTATTCAACTCCTCGGAAATTATTACGCCTGAAAAAGTTGATCCGACTGTGTATTGACGAGTGGAACGGTTTAGGTCAGCAACCAATGAATTTAATCTGTGCTCTGGCTTTCCCTCGTTAAGCGCTATCATTCTAAAAATATTTTTTGCACAAAAACCAGCAACTCCTTCTCCGCCATGTCCATCCATAACAACCAGCAACCGCCATTTTCTGTCCGGAATATAAGTTTCATAATATCTATCCTCTTGATATGGTCTTGGTCCCTGTTTTACGGCAGATGTGACATTGCCTTTCATGTTTACCCCCTTCAAATGTAAGCGAACTCCCCCTAAACTAACCCAAATCAGCCCTCAAGTCAACCCCACCAACTTCCAAAAACTATTTTTACTCATAGATTTTGGGGTTAGTTTATTTCTTCAATCCATTCCAAGCGAGACAGCCGGCAAAAACTACACCAACCAAACTAAACCATATGGGTATCGCCCACCCGTTAAAAACCACCTCCCAGCCACTTATCAGTCGTAGAGCATGCATTACCGCCACGACCGCAAACACAGTCCCCGTCACTTTTCGATAGGTGTTATTGTTCATGTTTAAATTATAGCATTTTTTATTCCCCACTCCAGACTTCAGCAGTTTAGCGATTCCTTCTCCTCCAACCCAAATAATTAAAAACCGCCTCGGGTTTTATTTTAAAACCGCGCTTGAAAATGGAACAGAAAATGCCCTGCACCATACCCAGACCTCGTTATATTCCTCCGGGTTTATACTCTCCGAAACTTCATAGTTCTGTCCGCCAATATTACCCTTCAATGCGCCTATTCTTGCCTCACTTGAATATTTCCCATCTTTGCCAAAATAGACAAACAAGTCTGGCCCATTGGTTACCTTGAAATTATCTTCAAAAAAACTTTCCAAAAATTAGTTTTAATCATATTCCCATTATACCGACAAACGCATAAATCCAAAATCGTCTACTGCAACATATGTCGCATTTAAATTTATGGCTGGAACAATTCCTCGGGTATAAAACTTACGCTTTCAACTCCTGGAAATTGTTTGGCAACTGCTTCTATTTGAAACCACAAAATTTCCACACGGCAAGAACCACCTCCTGTTTTGTTCTGTGGGTCTTTAAATTCTAAAGTTAAAATTCCATTTTTCAACGATGCACCAATTAATTCTACGCCCTGAAGAGGAAATTCTGTAGTAATACCCGATGCCAATTCAGAGGCGGTCAAATTTCCCTGCAACAAAAGACGAATGGCGTCCTGAATCGGTATTGCTGTATAAGAAATTTGGCGCTCAACAGAAACGAGGCCTTGTCTTGAACACATTATGTTCCCGCTTGAATCTTTGTCGTTATCTGGATTGTAATAATAGAGTTTGACGGTCTGTTTTGATGAGGCTTGAAGATTAAAGCTAACTGGAACTTTAATTTGATTGGCATATTCAGGTAAATCTGATGGATTGTCTTTTTCAAAAACAAGATAACCTTTTCGTGTAGCAGGGGTTGCAAAATTCAATTCAGCTTCAAATTCCACAAAGTCGGTTACCATCCAGTCGGTTTTTGCTTGTGCTGGAACAACAGCCAGTTCTTTGCCGTTATCGTCAAAAAGTCGGACAGGAAAACTGGCTTCAAAAAACCAAGTCCCTCTAGCTTTGCCTTTAACAACAAGCGGAGAAGAAACTTCCTCAAAGGCAAACGGGCTCTCAAGCACAATTAAATCCTCATCTAGACAAGCTGTGAATTCGCAATACAAAATTCCGCTAATCACTATTGCTAATACCACAACAAATATCGTCCAGTATTTATGTCCTATCACACTCATAGATCAATCATACCTTCCAACAAAACTCGGGACAAGCTTCACCCTCCCAAATCAAATAATCAAAAATCGCCCGTTGAAGTAGCCATAGGCTCTGATGTAATTGAGCCAGACAAGCACAGAAGTTTTATTCGTTCATTTCGCTGCCGAACCCCGTCCCCGCCGGAATCAATCTTCCGATAATGACATTTTCCTTGAGACCTCGAAGGTAATCTTCTTTACCAAGAATGGCGCTGTCTATGAGGACTCTGGCTGTTTCCTGGAAAGAAGCGGCCGAGAGAAAGCTATCCGTGGTCAAAGACACTTTAGTAATACCAAGCAATAATTGCTCAAAAATTGCTTCTGTTTTTTTGTTAGTTTTAGCTTTCTCGTTCTCTATCCAAGCAGTTCTTTTTTCAACTGTGTCCCCGGCCAAAAGATCGGTGTCTCCAGAATCAAGAACCTTGACTCTTGAAAACATCTGCCTGACAATTAATTCAACGTGTTTATCGTTGATGCTATCTCCAGTCGGCGAATAAATACTCTGAACTTCTCTGATTATGTACCTCGCCACCAAATCAATATTGTCAGTGGCTTTAAATAATTCTCTCAAATCAACATGACCTTCGCTTAATTGCTGGCCAACGTAAATTAAATCTCCGGCTGCCACAGTAATGGTAATATTAGGAGCCACAAGATATTCTCTCTTTTCTCCGGTCTCCACAACTTCAACAGCGAGAGCCTTCTGTTTGCCCCTGTCTTCAACAGCTAAAACTTTTCCATCGACATCGGCAACTAATGCTTTAAATGTCGGCGGCCTGGCTTCAAAAATTTCTTCAACCCTAGGCAAACCCATGGTAATATCCGCTCCACCAGCAACGCCTCCGGTATGAAAAGTTCTCATCGTAAGCTGGGTACCTGGTTCACCAATGGCTTGGGCGGTAACAATACCGACCGCTTCGCCTATTTCAACTAATTCATTTTTGGAAAGATCGTATCCATAGCACAATCGACAAATTCCCGTATAAGCCTTGCACTTTATAGCCGATCTGACTTTAATTGTTTTGAGCTCTAATTCTTCAATTTTCTTGGCAGATTCTTTATCGACTATTTTGTTTTTCTTAATGATAATATTGCCATCTTTGTCTAAAATATCTTCCAATACGGCCCGGCCTTTCACTCTCCGGCCTAGGGTTTCGCCGCTTACCTTGCCATCCTCGGCATACATTATAAATCCTTCTTTGTCTTTGCAATCTTCCTCGGTAATAACAATATCCTGCGCTACATCAACCAAGCGTCTTGTCAAATATCCCGCAGTGGCAGTTTTCAAGGCAGTATCCACCAACCCTTTTCTGGCCCCGTGAGTGGATATAAAATATTCAAGAGAAGTTAGACCCTCTTTAAGAGAATTTCTTACCGGCAACTCGATAAGTTCTCCGGCTGGATTGGCAAAAATACCCCTCATGCCCATCATTTGGTCCAAAGTTCCCCAAGTTCCTCTGGACTTCGAATTAACAAGCATAAAAGCAGCATCGTTAGGATCAAGTTGTTTCTTAACCAACACGGAGAGCTGTGATTTGGTTGTGTTCCAAATTTCTATGGCTTTTGAACGTCTCTCATATTCGGTAAGCAAACCATCTTCATATAATGCTTTATTTTCTTCTATTAATTTATCGGCCTCTTCGATAATGCCTTTCTTTTCAATTGGAATTTTCAAATCATTCATACCCCATGAAATGCCGGACATGGTTGCATAGTGAAATCCGAGATCTTTTACTTTGTCCAGAAAAACAACAGTAGCTTCTTTTCCGAATTCATCCCAAATGTCAGAACCAATAAACTTTAAGTCCGGCTTAGTCAAAGTCCTGTTTGTAAATCCGTGTCCTTTGGGCAAGGCCTTATTGAATATCATGCGGCCCGGAGTCGTTTCTATCATTTTCGGTTCTTTATTATCTCCGCCAGCTGGCGGATTATAATCAGGATTGGGAACCTTTATCTTGGCTCTTAAGTCAGTAAATTTGTTCTCAAAAGATAGGAGAGCTTCGTATCGGGAAGAGAATGTTTTGCCTTCGCCCCTTGCGCCGTCCAACATACTGGTCAAATAATAGATACCAAAAGATACGTCGTGACTTGGCGAAGCGACGGGTTCTCCGGTGGCTGGTTTCAAAATTCCATGACTGGCAAGCATTAATTCTCTTGCTTCTTTTTGGGCTTCATTGGTCAAGGGCAAATGAACAGCCATCTGATCTCCATCAAAGTCGGCATTAAAAGCATGGGTAGGCAAGGCCGGGATTTTAATAGCTTTGCCTTCTATCAGCATCGGCTCAAATGCTTGTACGGATAACCGATGCAAGGTCGGAGCACGATTAAGCAAAACCAATTTATTTTGCATTGCTTCTTCAAGCGCAGTCCAAACATCAGCAGTTTCCTGTTCTATCAGTCGGCCGGCTGATTTAATGTTGTGAGCAAGTTCTTTTCTTATTAAAATTCCTATAACAAATGGTTTGAATAATTCCAAAGCCATTTGCTTGGGCAAACCGCATTCGGCCAAGTTTAATTCCGGACCGATAACGATCACGCTTCTTCCGGAATAATCCACTCTTTTGCCCAGCAAGTTCTGTCTGAACCGGCCCTGTTTTCCTTTGAGCATATCCGCCAGTGATTTCAAGGCCCTCTTCTGCCCCGTTGAAGCAGCTGTCGTAATTTGTCCCTTTCTCATCGAGTTGTCGAGAAGAGCATCAACGGCTTCCTGAAGCATTCTTTTTTCATTTTTAGTAATAACTTCTGGAGCTTTCAATTCCAGCAAATGCTTCAAGCGGTTGTTTCTGTTTATTACTCGCCTGTACAGATCATTTGAATCCGAGGTGGCATAACGGCCTCCATCTAAGGGAACCATCGGTCTTAATGCCGGCGGAATAACCGGAAGAATGGTAATGATCGCCCACTCCGGACGAATTCCGGCTTTTATCATTCCCTTCAAAAACTTCAGTCGTCTTGATATTTTTCTCACCTCTAAAGGATTTGATTCGTTCTTCATCTCTCCTTCCAATTCAACAAGCATTTCTTCCATGTTTAACTCCTCCAGTAGTTTTCTAACTGCTTCCGCTCCAATGCCTGCTTCGAATACTTCGCCGTATTTAGCGGAAAGGTCTCTAAAATCAAGTTCAGAAATTATTTGGTATTTTAACAAATTTCTTAAATTGTTCCTCTCGCGGTCTTTTAATTCTTTCAGGGATTCCTCTTCGGAAATGTTCTTGGAATTCTTTAGTTTTGATTTAAATTCAGACTCAATCCTCTTCATCGCTTCAGCTTTCAAATCTTCATTAACACTGGTAACGATATAGCTTGCGAAATAAATCACTCTTTCCAGTTCAGGCAGAGAAACCCCAAGAATGGTAGCAACCTTAGAGGGCACACCTCGCAAGAACCAAATATGGGCAACCGGAGCGGCAAGTTTAATGTGGCCCATTCTTTCTCGCCTTACAATTGAGCGTGTTACTTCGACTCCGCACCTGTCGCAAATAATTCCCTTATATCGTATTCTCTTGTATTTGCCGCAATAACATTCCCAATCTTTCGTGGGGCCAAAAATAGATTCCGAAAACAAACCTTCCCTCTCCGGTTTCTGGGTTCGATAATTGATTGTTTCCGGTTTCGTTACTTCTCCATATGACCAAGACATTATATCGTCCGGAGAAGCAATTTTTAATTTTATTGAAGATAAATCCATATTATAACTTGATTGATTATCTTTCTATTAATTCTACATTTAAGCCAAGGCCTTTAATTTCTGACAACAGAACCTTGAATGATTCCGGCAAATGCGGTGCTCTTATTTCCTCTCCGTTAACAATTGATTCATACGTTTTTGCCCGACCTAAAACATCATCAGATTTAATGGTCAGCATTTCTTGGAGTGTGTGAGCGGCGCCATATCCTTCAAGGGCCCACACTTCCATTTCCCCGAACCTCTGTCCCCCAAACTGAGCCTTACCCCCCAATGGCTGTTGGGTAATCAATGAATAAGGACCGATAGATCTCATGTGAAGCTTATCTTCAACCATGTGAATCAGTTTCATGAAATAGGTTATCCCAACATGGCATTTTGCGTCATAAGCTATTCCGGTTTTTCCATCATACAATTGCATTTTGCCATCTACCGGGTATCCGGCCTTTTTTAGCTCTTCTACGATTGACTCCTCTGTCGGTCCGGCCATAGCAGGAGTGGCGGCTTTGTAGCCAAGTTTCTTGGCGGCAATACCAAGATGAGATTCAAGAACCTGTCCGATATTCATACGCGAAATAATGCCCAACGGACTTAAAATAATATCCACCGGAGTTCCATCTTCAAGAAATGGCATATCTTCTTCGGGCAGAATAGTTGAAATAACACCTTTATTGCCGTGTCTTCCGGCCAACTTGTCTCCAACTTGAGCCTTTCTTAATTGAGCAACAGAAACTTGAATTTTCTTTATCACTCCGACATCCAGCTTATCTCCTTCTTCTCTTGAGAAAACCTTAACATCTACAACGCGGCCTTGTTTTCCATAATCCAACCGCAAAGAAGAATCCTTAACATCCCTAGATTTATCTCCAAAAATAGCTCTTAATAGTCTTTCTTCAGCAGTAAGGTCGCTTTCGCCTTTTGGAGAAATTTTTCCGACAAGAATGTCTTGGGAACGAACCTCGGCTCCAATTCTTACTATTCCATCCGGATCAAGATCATTTAATCTTTCCATGGCAACATTGGGAATGTCGTATGTGGTTAATTCCGGACCAAGTTTAGTCTCCCTGACATCAGTTGAATAGTCCTCAATGTGAATAGAGGAAAAAACATCTTCTTTTACAAGTCGCTCAGAAATAACAATGGCATCCTGGAAATTGCATCCTTCATAAGACATGTAAGCCACAACCAAATTTTTGCCCAATGCAATCTCGCCATCTTGGGTTGATGGTCCATCGGCCAAAGCCTGGCCTTTCTTAACCTTGTCACCTTTAGCAACTAAAACTCTCTGATTCAAACAAGTAAAAGCATTAGAGCGGGCAAATTTTAAAAGTTTGTATTCGTATTCTTTACCTTTCTCGGTTTCCAAAACAACACGAGAAGCATCCGCTGCCGTAATGGTCCCCGCCTCGTTGGCAATCACAACCATTCCCGAATCTCGGGCAACTTTGCCTTCAAGTCCGGTTCCGACATAGGGAGATTCGGGTTGAATAAGAGGAACAGCTTGTCTTTGCATGTTGGAACCCATCAAAGCGCGGTTTGCATCATCATGCTCTAAGAACGGTATCAAAGAAGTAGAAACCGAGAACATCTGCCTTGGAGAAACATCCACATACTGAACATCTTTCGGTTCGGCGGTTCCTGGTTCGCCATGAACACGGCCGACTATCTTGTCGCCGATCAATTGATTATTCTTGTCCATTTCAGCACCTGCCGAAGCAATGATATATCTTTCTTCCTCAACCGCGTCCATGTATGTAAACTCATCGGCAACTTTTCCTTTAATTACTTTTCTGTAAGGAGTAAGAATAAATCCCAGATCGGAAATTTTAGAATATAAAGCCAGGTGCCCGACTAAACCAATGTTTGGGCCTTCTGGGGTAGCAATAGGACAAATTCTCCCGTAATGAGAAGGATGGACATCTCTTACTTCAAAACTCGCCCGTTCTCTGGTTAAACCTCCCGGGCCAAGAGCTGATAACCTTCTTTTGTGTTCCAATTCTGATAAAGGATTGTGCTGATCCATGAATTGAGACAACTGACCGGAAGCAAAAAATTCTTTCAAGGCCGCAACAAAAGGTCTGGCGTTTATAAGCTGAGAAGGCAGGACGGTTGCAATATCGGAAGTGGACATTCTGTCTTTAGTTATTCTTTCCATGCGGGAAAAGGCAATTCTCAATCTGTCTTGTAAAAGCTCCCCAAGAGTTTTAACCCTCCTGTTTCCAAGATGGTCTATGTTGTCCGGCACCGATGAGGGATTATTATTGAGCTTAATGATCTCTTTTAATATGGAAATTATATCTTCTTTCCGGAGAATCCGGTTTTCGGTTTTATCCAAAACAAGTTCTTCGTTAAACCTCTTATTCATTCTAAACCTGCCAACTTTAGAAAGGTCATATCGAGAAGAGTTAAAGAATAAATTATGAACCATCTGACGGGCATTATCTCCAGTGGCAGGATCTCCGGGTCGAATTCTTTTGTAAAGTTCTATCAATCCTTCCTCTTCGTTTGAAGAAGGGTCGGCAAGTATCGTAGCCAGAATATATTTAACGTCAGGGTCAGTATCTACATCTTCAAAAAGTTTTTTGATCTCATCATCTTTGGTTATGCCAAAAGCCCTTAATAAAGCCGTTGCGGGAACTTTTCTTTTTCTATCTATTCTACAGGAAATAACTCCGTTGTATTCGGTTTCAAATTCAAGCCAGGCGCCTCTGGAAGGAATAAGTTTTGCCCCAAAAAATCTTTTTAATCTTGACGAGCGGGACATTGAAAAGAAAACACCCGGACTTCGAATAAGCTGAGAAATGACAACCCTCTCCACTCCATTAATAATAAAAGTTCCCCTCGGAGTCATCAGGGGGAAGTCTGAAAGAAATAACTCTTGTTCTTTGTATTGATCGGTTCTTTTGTTTCTTAAGCCAACCTTAACCTTCAAAGGGGCTTCGTAGGTGATGTTTTTTTCTATTGCCGTTCTTTCTTGGTATTTTGGTTCGTCCAGCTTGTAATCTAAGAAATGCAATTCGAGTTCTTTGCCGGTCCAATCTTCAGTCGGAGAAACCTCTTTCAGCAACTCCCTCAAACCGACATCCAAAAACCATTTATATGAATCCAACTGAACCTGCACCAAGTTAGGAGCTTCAAATTGATCGACTCCAAATTTTGAGAATATTTTTCGCATTTTGGAAGGAATGGGTAAACAAAACAAACACGCTCTCTCCTGTCGTGCTTGACGGATTTTTTATATTAATTTATTCGATTGATTCTGGACAATTTGTGGTGGTCAGAAATTGTTAGATTCTTAAATAACCACTCCGCCATCCGCCAACTGGCGGAGACGGACGAATGAGCATTTAAGAACCTGCAATAATGGCTTGTTTGCTTGCTTTTATAGCCTCAATGAAGGTTTGGGCGATTTTGTGGGCCGAACTTGATTTTTCGACTTTTCCAGTGATCTTAACCATTTTTAAAGACAGTGTTTCTATTTTATTCCTTTTACAAATTTTGTCAACAGCCAATATCAACACCGAATCCAAGTTGGCCTCAAACTCAAAAGTCAAGGTGTCTATCAACCTTTTGCCTTCTTGGAGTTTCAGCTCCACCTCTCCCCTCTTTTCTGTAAAATTTATGATTAGGTTCATGCCACCACTTTCTTTATTTCAACTTTTCTAACCAAACAAAAACCCACTGCCACAAATACTGCCATGACCACCATAGCAATGCGATAGCGGGTCGCTCCAAAATCAATAAAGATGTAGGTTATTAATCCCCAAAACAACGGCCCAACCAGAGTCGATGTTCTTTCGGCAAGAGTATAAAAACTAAAACCAAAGTTTAACTTTTCTTTCGGAGTAAGTGCTGTCATCACGGCCCGACTTACGGTCCAGATGGCTCCAAAAAGAAAACCCATCAAAATAGATAAAACCATGAATACGGTGAAATTGGTATTTAAACCGAGTATTGGTAGGAATATGACCCAAATACCGATAACAAACAGTATGGATTTTTTAAGGCCGATTTTGTCAGCGATAAAACCAGAAAACAAAGCCCCAAAGATTGATGTAAATAATGCACCGCCCAAAAGAATTACTTTTAATTTATCAGAAACACCAAAAACATTTTGAAGATATATGGGAAAATTATTAGAAACAGTTATGACTGCGTCATTAAAAAAGAAAAAAGCGAGGAGAAAGAACTTCATGTTCTTATCCAGAATCAATTCCTTAAATCGTCCCCACTGGCTCTTATATTCTTCCCTTAAATTAATCTTGTGATCAAAACTTTTTTGCTTAGGTAATTTGAAAAATAAAAGCATCGGCAACGCAAGCACAAAAAACAAAATTGTTGCTGGTAGAAAAGTCTGAGCCCGACCGGCCTCACCCATGAGATATATTGTCCCGCCTGCGAGCGGCAGGGTAATTAATAATCCAACGACTTGCCCAAGATAATTTGCTCCCAGACCGATACCTGATATTCTTCCCCACTTCTCTCTCGGAGCGATAAGGTGTAAAAGAGGATTATAAAAAACGAATGAAAATTGATATAGATAGTTGGCAAGAAGGAAAAATAGAACAGCCAAAAATACTTTGTGAGAGAAAAATAAAGTTATAAACGAAACACTCAAAAAACACAAAAAAGATAAGACGGTAATTTTGTTGAAATAATTTTGTTGTCTCCCTGTTTTATCGGCAATACTTCCCAAAATTGGGGCCGTTAGAAGAAGCAGGGCCGATCCAACCGCAAAAATGATGTTATACCAAAAATCTGCTACGCCCTTATCAACCACCAACCATTGCGAAAAATATAAAAAGAAAACAATTGAAACGATCGAATTAGCAAAATCGTATAGAGTCCAGAGGAAAATATTTTTCTTATTCATGTTTTAATAAAATTTATGATCAGGTTGATGATTTTTTTAAAATTTTTCATTTTCCATTATTTCAACGTTTAAATTTTGGGCTTCCTTTATTAAAAATTCTTGATTGATTCTGGCTGCTTTGAATTCCTCTAAATTCTCTTGATTTTCTTTCCTGTTTTTAAAAAATTGATCTCTGTGTTGCTTTTCACTTGAAGTGATTATTAAAATCAACTTCCCATCATTTTTCAATAGATTCGGATCTAAAAATGCTCCTTCCACAACAACCTTGTCACGACCCTGAATTTCTTTATTCACAGCATCAGACAAAGCTCTCCTTACTGCCTTTAATCCCCTAGCCACATTCTCAGTGTTCAATTTTCCGAACTGGCTAAATGCCTGATTTGTGCCTAAAAATAAAAACGGCGATTCTTCTTTAGTGGTTAGTCTCCTAAGAGGTTCTTTCAAGGTGTCCGCCTCAAACAAAGGTAGGTTCAAGTCGTTAGCTATTTTTTGACTTAAATAAGTCTTTCCCGAACCGGGGACTCCATAAATAAAAACTTTTTTATCGGCGAATTTATCCATGCTCAATTTAACCACCAAAAACTCCCTGTTTCATTTTTCTATAACCAATGCCCCTCCTTTAAGTCCTCGTATTGATATCGGAACATCATCAAGATTTATATCCCACCTTAAATCTTCGAACTTTATATTTTCTTCGGTAAGTTTTTGTTTATAGGTTTCTATCGGCAAGGAAAAATAGCCATCGGCTTGAATTGGGTTTTGAGTAGTTACATCTTCCAAATCAAATACAAATATTCCGAGACCAGGAGAACGCAGAGCATTATAGGCATTTTTAATAACACCCCACTGTTTATTTGTTTCGATAAATTTAAGGACTACATGTCCAAAAGTTATATCAAATGGGGCATTCGGAATTGGAGTAGTAATATCATGCTGAACAACATTTTCTTCCCCTTCAAGATGTTCAATAGAAATATCAAAGGTAATTAATTCAACTGGTTTCTGAAATAATTTTTCAAAGATAAGTTTGTGTCTTTTTACAAATCTTTTATCAGCACAGCCGAAAACAGCAACTCTTACATTTTCAAAGCTGGGCTTATAATTAGTTTCAGACAAAATCTTCTTGAGTTCTAACTCTTTAACAAAAATTCTTCTGTTAGTTTCCTCGTCAGAACGATTGATATGTTTTTTGTGATAATCCGTAATTGCCATATTTTTATTTAACCACCAAAACCTACCCACCACAAGCGTGAAACTCTAATCCATTGGAGGGACTTACGGAGCTCGACGGAGCGAGTACGAGGCAAAATTCCAGCAGGAATTTATGCCGTGCCCGAGAATGGGTTAGGGTTTCACGCTCCTCACCCATACCTTTTAATACTCTGCAAAATCCCCAATCCGCTCATGATGGAAATAAGATAACTGCCACCATAGCTCAAGAACGGGAACGGAATTCCTGTCACCGGCATCAGTCCAATATTTACAGAGGCACTAATAATAGCGTGGTTAAATATGAATATGGTGATTCCCACAGAAAATATCTTCCCAAAATTGGAAATAACTCCCCTGCCTATGGCCAGTATCCTATATATGATAAATAAAATTGCGGACATCACCAGACCAACTCCGACAAAACCAAATTGCTCGGCCGTAGCGGCAAAAACAAAATCATTGTGAGATTCCGGCAAAAATCCAAGAGTTGATTGAGAACCCTTGCCCAAACCATTCCCAAACCAGTAGCCAGAACCAATGGCAATTTTGGACTGAATCAGATTATATCCGCTCCCCCTCGGATCATTACCGGGATTTACAAAAGTCAGAAGTCGGTCTTTCTGATAGGGCCTTAAGACAAACATCCAAGAACCGTAAGAAATCATTACGGCCAAAACAGCTAAAAGAAAAAGGTGTTTTTTGTTAATTCCGACCGCGACCAAAATGCTTATCCATATCAGAGAAAAAATTATAGCCGAACCCAGGTCGGGTTGAACTAAAATTATCAAAACAGGAATACCGAAATAAATTCCAGAGATTAATATGTGCTTGAGTTGATTGACATGAACATGCCTCTGGGAAAAATATTTAGCCATCAGAACGATAAGCATAAGTTTCGCCAATTCAGCCGGCTCAAAAGTAAATTGCCCAAGAACTATCCAAGCATTTACCCCTCTGACCGAGCGAGAATAAAACGTCAGAAGCAAAAGAAACACCGAAATAAAGTAAAGTAATAAAACTGGAAAAGAATAATTTTTCAGATAACGGTAATTAAAAAAGGACAACAATACCATTACCCCCAACCCTACGGTTACAAAAATTACCTGTTTCGTAAAAAACGATCCAAACCCTTCAATGCCATACATATTAAGAATACTAAACAAAGAAATAGCCGCTATCGCGGCAAACAAAGGAAGATCGATTTCCTTAAAATAATTACTAATAGAATTTTTGAAACTTTTCCTGGGTGCCATAGCTTTTTATATAGTTTGAATTTTCAAACAAGTTAGTTGACACTTCTATGTCCTGCCTCGCAACATTTCCCGACAGAGCAAACGGCCAAACCACACTAAATCCTCTTTCTGATTTGGAAACAAAGGTCCGAATATCTGTCTTATTTACTCCTATAATATTACCTGCATCATCGAATAATATAACCGCTATATCTATTTTGTCAAAATCAAAATTGGAATCATTATACAGAACTGCGTTTAATTCCGTACCTGTCTCGCCGGCAGGCAGGCCCTTTTGGATGGGATGGTAGTCCTTCCTTCTTAAAACAAAATTTACTGTATTAGCTGGCATATCCAGCTTTTCCCATTGGGCATTTTTAATAACAAGTTGAACATCCTCAACTCCATTAGGAATTTTTAGAGCGGTAAGAACTATCCATTTTGTCTGGCCTGGCAATATAAAGGTAGAACCACGGTAGTTAAAAGCATCTATGAAGTACTCTATCCTTGAAGCTCCGAAAGAAGTGTTGGGGTTATAAAGTTGGGCCACAAAATCATAGTCCCCTTGGCCAACATTGAATAGCCGGCTTGAAATTATATTTATCGGCATTATCGCTAGCGCACATGCTATACCGCAAGCCAATATTCCACAATCAAGACCTTCTTCCTGGCCATTCTGAATTCCGTCGATACATGAAATTTCGGGCACCAAACTTGAATAGATACCATAACCAATCCAGCCTAAGATCAAAAGAAAAACCAATCCGATAACGAGTTGTTTTTGAACCCTGCCGTTCATATTGCTTAATTATAGGTTTTTTATTAAAAACAAAAAAGGGCTTAACGCCCCTTCGGTCTCGGTGGTGGAATTATAGAGTAAGAATATCCCGAATAAAACAACTCTGCAGACATGAATGCTAAAAGTTGAAAAGTTAGCAATACGACTAAAAACACCGCGAGGCCTCCATCTTCAATTACCAAAAGAACTATAACAAAAAGGGTGGGTCTGTCAATCAAAAAGCGGTCGCCTTAGGCGACCGCCACCACCGACACTTTTTAAAAACGCCCCGCTTTGTAAATCTATATCCGTAGTATCAAATTAACTTTGATACAGGCAAGTGGATAACTAAAAACGAGCAAATTCACGATCATTGTAGGGCAGCTACCTACTTTCGCCGGTGGAAACCGACTATCATGGGCCTTAAGGGATTTCACTTCTGTGTTCGGAATGGGAACAGGTGGAGCACCCTTGGCATAGCTACCTTACAATAGCCACGAAAATTTATGCTCGTTTTTATTTTACTTTATTTTTTCACAAAAGAAACTTAATTTTACAAGGAAGTCATTGCCCATTAAAAATGATCTATTAGTAGCTCTCGACTTAACACATTGCTGTGCGTACATCTGAGCCCTATCAACCTCGTCATCTCCGAGGAATCTACGATACTTAATCTTGAAGCCTGCTTCGCGCTTATATGCTTTCAGCGCTTATCAGAACCAAACATAGCTACCGAGCAGTGCCCTTGGCAGGACAGCTCGTAGACCAGAGGTTTGTTCATCCCGGTCCTCTCGTCACAATCTAGCCACTAGCGACTAGTTATTAGCCACTAGTATTTAGAGTCATCTCGTGTCACCACGAGTGTAGACTATATCTTTCTCCTTCGCCAACAGCGAAGAGGAGATCGGCATCTTATAGAAGTTAAAGAACTTCTATCCGTCCTCCACTCATTAAAGAGCTCGGGAACAAGTCGTTACGGGGTCAACCTAAAATTGTCATTAGCTCTTTTTTGGTTCTTTTTCTTTTTGTAACATAGTTATTGTTTTGAATTATTAAAATAAATTTAACTAATTCCAACAACTGTTTGTTGCTTAAGAATGAACTTTTGGTCAAGAGGTCGGCCGCCTTAAATAAGGCACTCGCCTGATCTTTCTTGAACTTAATAAATGGGATTAAATCTTTAAGAACATCTCTAATTTGCTTGAATCCGTTTATTCTTAGCTCAGTCATTCCATCATTTCTTTTGGATATATAACCAATACCGAGAATCTTTTTAATCCAATACAGATATTTCTCGTGCCTACTGTCTTGATAAAAACAGATGGTGCACATAAATCGCCATTTTTTCTTGCCGTCTTTCCTTTTTTTGATTTGGAGCATTAAGCTCCCATCTCCATCAAGAAAACCGGCAATGTAAGCTGAATTGATTTTAGATCGACTTCCCACGATATTGTCTTAATAATTTCTGGTCCTCAAGTGAACTGTACCATGATTTTCGGACCGATACAATCATGGTTATCAACGGATACAGATTTATTAAGATTTCATCGTTATTAGCCGAATTGTCATCACGGATTACTCCGTGAAGTAGCAATTACTTACTAGGGACAACCCTTCTCAAGTATCAACGCCCGCACCAGATATGGACCAACCTGTCTCACGCATAAATTAGCCAATAGCCATTAGCGAATAGCCAATAGCAAGACCAATATAATCTCGTATTACTACGAGTATGGACTATACCACCTTCCACTCATGTGGAAGATCGACGTTTTACAGTATGATATGTCATACTGTCTGTTGAGGTTAACTCAACAAGTCTCTACGGGGTCATTCCGTTCAAATTTTTGGAGTCAAGTTTACTATTGACAAATAACATTAACTTTCTTATCTTGTTTTAAGCACAAAGATAAACAAGAGGTAATGTATGAATTTTTGGTTAATTTACCTAGTCTATCCCATAATTGGCGCGATAGTTGGTTTGATAGTTGGATCTTTAATCCTAATCCCTGTTCTTGGTAAACGATATGGATTTTCTATCAAAGAAAGTTTTATGACGGCATTACTCAATAAGTAATGCCTTTTTATTTTCCAAAAATTTGAACGGAAGACTTCCCTCGGAATTATCCTTGCTTCGGTTGGTTTTGAAGCAATAGGACTTCTCCGATATGAGTCGATTTCTAAGACCTGCGAACGTACTCGATTTACGTTATTTGCAGGTTGCATCTATCAATTACTTGACAGAGCCGCAGTGTTATTGTATAACTACGGTTTGAACCCAGCTCCGTGTTTTTTTAATTCCCATATCACTATGGGCACAGACTATATCTCTACCCTTCCGCTATTTAGCAGAGTCGGGTACTAGCGTTTTATAGTAAATCTTCAACTCCGCCAGATAGCAGAATCTCCCCACTTACTATCCGTGAGCTAAACTCACAAGTCGTTACGGGGAAAAGTCAGGAATTTTATAGTAAAACTGCGGTAATAAATAATTCTTCACAACAGTTTTTAATTTCCGTGTGCTTTCGGTATTTATTCTAATTCTATACAGTTCTATCCCATTGCTTTTGCCATGTTTATTAATATTTACATCAAATCCGTAGATCTTATGCAATACCTTGCATAGCTTTTGTTGCTCGCTCAAAGAAAATGATTGAGTATTTAGAAAAACTGCTTGATGATTTTTATTCCCATCGTCCATTAACCATACAGCTAATGACAATGGTGAATCTTTAAGCAATAACTCTATATTTTCCGGTATGATTTTCTTTCTATTTTGATAAAAAGTTTTATACAAATCAGAAAATACTTCATTGCTTAAAGTCTGAAATCTCCAAGAAAAAGTTTTCCTACTTCTATCTTTGTGATAGATTCTTTCTTCTTCCCGTGGTGGAGTTTTAATCCATCGCTTTAATTTCTCATATTTCCAGAAGACATAATCTTTCTGGCCTTCTCCATGAGAAACAGAGAATGCTGGAACTTTACAACGTCCCATTATTCTCAAACAT
>Ga0155676_126_pt1 | contig 51757 bp, 46 predicted proteins | sample RifCSPlowO2_01_FD_107333 | JGI IMG/M metagenome (GOLD analysis project Ga0155676, IMG submission 107333) | Candidatus Yanofskybacteria bacterium RIFCSPLOWO2_01_FULL_41_34
TCTGTTCCAGGTCTTTATCAGACAAAGAACTTCTAATATTTACTTTGGCTTGATTGAATATGTCAATAATACCCAAAGCGATTCTTGCCTGCCTCTGCTTTAAAAGCAGATGGGGTAGTAATCGCTCAAGCGTTATTTTTAAATCCGATCGTTTCTGAATTACTAATTCAGACAAGTTATGAGTTCTTGTTTCTCTGACATTGCCAATATTGCCTAATGCTTTCTTGAGAAGAAACATCATGTTCTTATGTCTCACGTGTTGCGTAAAATTTATTTTTAATCTTACGCGAAAAGGAAATCTTCTTCTACCAGGCAACTTTTCAACATGTGCGCTAATAGAACCATCTCCATCTAAAAAGCCGGCAATATACCCATCAGATACATATTTACTATTAACTTCCCATGGCGTTGTCTCCATATATGGTAATAATATCATGCCCGTAAATTTACGGATACAATATTTATCAACAGAAGGTTTCACCATTATAAGCTAGATTTTACTAAGAAATTACTTTCTTAGGAGACTACTTTTATTTAATCTCAGTTCCATCGTTGAGGGTCGTGCTCTCACACCCCCTACCCGTCATAGCCTTGGTGGGCCATTACCCCGCCAACAAGCTGATAGGATCTAGGCCGCTTCCGAAGCGAATTGCTTCTTTACCCTTACGAGACTATCGGAAATTAATTCGCCTTTCGGCGAGTTATATCCGACTTCGGAGTACGTACCAAGATGTTACTAACTCGTTCGCCGTGGTGTCAAAGTATTGCTACTCTGCGCCACTCGACTTGCATGACTTATCCGTGCCGCCAGCGTTCATCCTGAGCCAGAATCAAACTCTCTTAAAAAATAGATACTAAATTATAAAATAATTTAGACCTAAGAATTCACTGGTTAAACTGTACAAAATTGGGAAAGTTCAGGTTATTCTACTCCTCCACTTGAAGGAATAATATAACCACGATTAGCCCCAGTGGAACCAATCGTGGTTATACAATTCGTATTCGGTTTTAATTGTCACTACATATTAATACCCATATTATTCCAAATCAATTTTAATGTCAATCATCACCTTATTTCAATAGTTCACACAACCTCTATGCATGCTGCGGAGCATACTTTTCTGAAATACTACTGATTTCATAAAAGCATGCTCCCTCCGCCGGTTGCTTTAGTGTTAGGCGGTGATTGACCATAGAGATTCAAATTATTCTGAAATAAAATCAACAGGGCTGCGCTTAATAAAAACAAAAACTCGCCCGTAGGCGAGAAAATGGAACTAAAACAGAATTGCCGAAAGAAGAAGAGTCATTAGCCATGATTCATAATAGCTAATCTGTCGAAAGTTAAATAATTGTGGCAATAGTTCTGGCAGAAATATATTCCATACCAGCATCAGTAAAAGAGCTTTAATCGGTGACACCATGAGTGTCACAAAGACTAACTTAAGGGTCTTTTCAAGAGATTTTGCCACCCTGTCTCTGAACATCTAAACCTCCTCCTGCTTTCAATCTATTTTATAATATACACGATAACTTATGCCGTGTCAATATCAAACGTATCAACTATCTAGATTTTTTGGTCCTCCACTCTTCTATGCTTTTATGGTTCCCGGAAAGCAAAACTGGGGGTACTTTCAGCTTTTTTCCGCCCAACATAAACACTTTAGGACGAGTATAATGAGGGTGCTCTCTATAAGAGTTTACAGTTTTCAGTTTACTGTTTACAGAAACAGAGAAGCTTTCATTTTTTATAGATTCTTCTTTGGCAACCACTCCCGGAATCAATCTTAAAATGGTTTCAATTATTACCATCGTAGGAACTTCTCCGCCAAATAAAACATAATTTCCAATGGATATTTCTTCATCGGCAACATGTTTGGCAACTCTTTCATCTACTCCCTCATAGCGCCCACAGATAAAAATTATCTGGTCATATTTGGCTAATCTTCGAACATCATTTTGGGTAAATGTTTCCCCCTTAGCTGATAGTAGGATTGTCCTCGTTTTACGTTTTACGCTTTTCGCTTTTCGCTTTAAAAATTGAACCGCTTTCCAGATGGGTTCAATTTTTAAAACCATCCCCGCTCCCCCACCATATGGCCGACCGTCTACGGTCTTATGATTATCATCAGTCCATTTTCTTAAATTATGTAAATTTATTTTTATCAGTTTTTTCTTCTGCGCCCGCGCCAAAAGCGACTCGCTGACGAATCCTTTAAATAAGTCCGGAAAAATTGTGATGATATCGAATTTCATGAATTTAATATTATACCATAAAAATAGGAATTAAAAAGCAATCTCGCTCCGCCCCATCATTTTTCTGATCATAATCCTCATCTCGTCATTCGCTTCAAGATATTAGTTTTTTGTTTGATCTTCTCTTGCTAAATATCACCTGTCACCAAAACGGACTTTGGCGGAGGGCGTGTGCCAATACAATGGGGGTCTTTGTGATACAAAGACCCCCATTGTATTTCTGAAATGTTGCAACCAAAAACCGCCGAAAAGGCGGTTTTTGGTTGGGATTTATAAATTACCCAATTCCCCCATAACGTCATCAACATTCTTTGTCTTTCCGACTGGTGCAACTCTGCCACCTTCCGGTTCCTCAATCTTGAGGTTAACTCTGGCGTTGTTTCTCATCCCAACAATTCTTGCCAAAGTTCTGACGGCCTTTGCGGTTGAACCGCTTCTTCCGATAAGCAATCCCATATCTTCGGGAGCTACTTTGACTGTAAGCAAGACACCGAGTTCATCAACAGTCCTGTCTACCTTTACAGCATCGGGATTGTTGACGATTTCTTTTATAATAAACGTAACAAATTCCTGATCTCGATCTTTAGCCATTTTTCATAAACTGGTCTTTCAACTATAGTTCAAATATATTCAACAATAGCCGATTTTCCAGTAAATTATTATCTTTCGACCAAGCCCATCAAACAGGCTTTATTATTAATATCTTACTCTAAATCACGATATTTGTCAATCGATTTTTGACGTAAATAAATTTCTTTATATCTTTTCCAACAAGATATTTTTTGATATTTTCGTTGCCCAAAACGATTCTTTTTACCTCTTCCTCCGATAATCCTTTTGTAATTTTCAGTACGTCTCGTTTTGTTCCATTTACCTGGATAACTAAATCAACTGGGCCATCTATTAGTAACGCTTCATCGTATTGAGGCCAGGCTTCAAGGTGAATAGATTTTTTATTTTTCAAAACGGTCTGCCAAAGCTCTTCGGTGATGTGTGGTGCAAAAGGCGCAAGAAGTTTGAGAAATGTTCCAAACTGTTTTTTTGTTAGCCACTTGTCTTCTAAAGCATTGAGGAGTTTCATCAATCCGCTCACTCCGGTATTGAATTTCAAATCCCTGATGTCGCCCCCTATTTCTTTCGTGGCTTTATTCAATATTTTATCAACCTCTTTGTCAGATACCTTGGGTTCTGTCGGTTTATCTATAAAATTCCAAATCCTGTTTAAAAATCTGAAGACTCCTTGAATTCCATCGGTATTCCACGGTCCGCCTTGGTCATATGGCCCCATAAACGACAGATACATTCTTATTGTATCAGCGCCGAATTTTTTAACCTCAATGTCCGGATCTACAACATTACCCCGCGATTTAGACATTTTCTGGTTATCAGGACCGAGAATTACTCCGTGATTTCTACGAGTCAAATACGGCTCGTCAAAATCCAAATAGCCCAAATCGTGCAGGGCTTTAGTAATAAACCTTGAATATAAAAGATGCATGGTATTATGCTCCGCTCCACCGATATACAGCGGTACCGGCAGCCATGCCCGCAGTTTTTTCTTATCGGCAAACTCTTTTTGATTAATAGGGTCGGCATAACGCAGGAAATACCAGGATGAATCAACAAAAGTATCCATGGTATCGGTTTCTCTTTCGGCATCCTGTCCACATTTGGAACATTTAGCCATTGTCCAACCTTCTGCTTTTGCTAAAGGAGAACGGCCGTCGTCGGTGGGTTTAAAATCCTCAAGCACAGGAAGCTCAACTGGCAAATCTTTTTCCGGAACTGGCTGATAGCCGCACTTGTCGCAGTGAATCATCGGTATCGGTACGCCCCAGTATCTCTGGCGGGACAAAACCCAGTCATGCAATTTGTAATTCTTTTTAAAATCGGCCAAGCCCTTCTCCTTTAATTTATCTACAATTTTTTTCCGGGCTTCTTTAGAAAACACGCCTTCAAATTCTCCGGAATTAATTAAATCTCCCTCGTCTTCATATGCGCCGTCTTCCGTTCCTTCTGGTTGTGCCATTGCAACAACCTTTTCAATAGACAAATCAAATTTCTTGGCAAAGTCCCAATCCCTCTCATCATGTGCCGGAACAGCCATCACTGCTCCTGTTCCATACCAACCGATAACATAATCGGCAACCCAGACAGGAATCTTTTCGTTATTAATCGGATTAACAACATACCCGCCCGTATTCACACCTGTTTTGGATTTATCAATATATAAACGCTCAATCTCTGTTTTATTTTTTACCTCTTCCAGATACTTATTTATGGTATCCAAGTTTTCATCTTTGGTAAGTTTTGTTACCATCGGATGCTCGGGAGCAAGAACAAGATATGTCGCACCAAATAAAGTATCGGCGCGGGTAGTGAACACTTCTATATATTCCTGGCCCCCTTTTGAAAATTTAGAATTGAAAATTGGAAATTTCAAAAGCGCCCCCTCGGAACGGCCTATCCAGTTTCTTTGGGCAACCCTGACTGTTTCCGGATAATCAACTTTATCCAAGTCGTCAAGCAACCTATCGGCATAATCCGTGATCTTAAACATCCATTGGAAGAGTTCTTTTTGTTCAACTTCTGTTCCGCATCGGTCACAATGACCGTCTTTGACCTGTTCATTGGCCAACACTGTTTTATCTTTCGGACACCAGTTTACGAAAGTCTTTTCTCTGTATGCCAATCCTTTTTCGTACATTTTTAAAAAAATCCACTGCGTCCACTTATAGTATGCGGGATCAATAGTTGAAACTGCCCGGGACCAATCAAACATAGCCCCTGTGTTCTTTAATTGCTTGGTCATTTGCTTGATATTATCTTCCGTCCAGTCGCGAGGATTAATGTTCCTCTGAATGGCCGCGTTCTCCGCCGGCAGGCCGAAAGCATCAAATCCGGTCGGATACAAAACATTATGTCCGGTCATTTTCAAATAGCGGGCCAAAATATCGGGCACCGAAAATGCCAGCCAGTGGCCGATATGGAGATTGCCGGAAGGATAGGCAAACTCCGTAAGCAACATATAATTGTTTTTTCCTTCTTTTGTATGATAAAACTTCTTGGCTTCCCAATATCTCTGCCATTTTTTTTCAATTTTTTCGGGATTGTATTTAGGCATTCAACTTAAACAAATTCTGACAGTTTTTTGTCGTTTGTTCAATTACTTTTTCGTAGGACTCGTTTTTCAGTTCGGCAACCTTTTTTGCCACTTCAATTACATATGCCGGTTCGTTTCTTTTGCCTCTATGTGGTTCGGGGGTTAAATATGGAGCATCAGTTTCAAGAAGCATTCTTTCTAAAGGAACATCACGAACTATCTCGTCATACTGACGAGCGAATGTCACAATTCCATTAAATCCAACATACAGTCCAAGATCAAGAAACTGTTTAGCCTCTTCCAAGGAACCGGTATATGAATGAATGACTCCTCCGTTAGCGACATAGTTGCCATTTTTCAATATCTCGATCATGTCCGGATAAGCTCGCCCACTGCTGCCGGCCTTAGAGTCGCGACAATGCAAAATCAAGGACACTTTCATTTCTTTTGATAATTCTAATTGTTGGATAAATCTTTTTTTCTGAAATTTCTGGTCTTCGGATTTTTTGGTCCGGTAATAATCCAAACCTATTTCTCCGAATGCAACCACCTTGTTCTGCTGCAATAATTCTCGATATTTTTCTGGTTCAAACTTTTCATTTAAATTATCATTCGGATGCAATCCAACTGAAGCCCACATGCCTTCATGTTTTTGAGTCAATTCAATCGCTTGTTTTGAGGTTTCCAAATCCGTCCCTACACAAATCACAAAAACATCCTCTTCCAAGGCTCGGTTAATGACTTCCTCGCGGTCTTTGTCATATTGAGCCATCTGCGGATGGCAATGAGAATCAAAAATCATTTTAATCTTGGAAATAGTCCTTCTTCCTTCTTCACTTTAAACTTGTAATTTTCGGGAATTTCTTTGTTTGACAAGTCGTCTCCGAATATTTTTGCAATTTTATCGGCAGTTTCTGGCATGAATGGCTGAAGCAACCAAGCAATGTCGTGCATACTATCAATTAAATTAGTCATGGTTTCTAAAAAATTGCTTGGATTTTCTTTTGTTTCTACCCACGGTTTTCTATCATCCACATATTGATTTGCTTTGGAAATTAACTTCCAAATTTCTCCCAACGCATCATGCAATCTGAATTCTTCTATTGAATCTTGATATTTTGCTTGAGTTATTAATTCATCGTTTGTGATTTTGTCTTTATCATAGATTAACTCACCATCAAGACTATTCTCAATCAATGTTGCCACTCTCTGAACCAAATTCCCCAATCCATTTGCCAAATCACCATTATATCTTTCCCCCAATTTTTTATATGAAAAGTCACCATCGTCTCCTGATGGAATTTCCCGCAACAGGAAATATCTGACCACTTCAGCACCGTATTTTTCTATAACATTAAAGGGGTCTATGGTATTACCCAAAGATTTAGATATCTTCTCGCCATCAATATTCACATATCCATGCACAAAAACCTTTCTTGGTAACACAAGACCGGCTGACGTAAGCATTGCCGGCCAATATATTGTATGGAAGCGATTAACACCTTTGCCAAACAGATGAGTTACATATCCATTCTGCCAATAATCCTGAAATTTTTGCGTATCATCTGCATACCCAAGAGCGTTGACATAACAGGTTAGAGCATCAAACCAAACATATTGAATCTGTTCATCGTCCCCTGGTACTGGGATCCCCCAATTTTTTGCACGAGTTTTGCTTCTTGATATACTAAAATCTTTCAATCCTTGTTTAATAAACTGTAGGGTTTCGTTTCTTTTGGCTTCGGGAATAATGGTCAATTCACCAGATTCAATTAATCTTAAAAGATCTTTTTCGTATTTACTTAATCTGAAAAAATAATTTTCTTCCTCCACAATTTCCGGTTTAATACCATGTTCGGGACACTTTTCGTCAACTAAATCTTTCTCGGTTTTAAATTCCTCACAACCGATACAATACAAACCTTTGTAACTTTTCTTGTAAATATCTCCTCTGCCCATACAGGCCTGCCAAAGTTTTTGAGCTCCTCTTATGTGTCGCTCTTCTGTTGTCCGAATAAAATCATCATTGGAGAGATTTATTACTTTAGTAAGATCAATAAACTTTTGTGCATGTTTATCTATAAATTCCCTAACAGGAACATTGGTCCTTTCAGCAGCTTGAACATTTTTTAAGGCATTTTCATCAGTTCCGGTCATGAAAAAAACAGCATCACCCATTAAGCGTTGATATCGAGCAATTACATCGGCTTGAATCAATTCCATAGTAAAGCCAATGTGTGGGTCAGCATTTACATACGGGATTGCTGTTGAAATATAAAATTTATTTTTCATTTTTTGTTTATTACCACCACAAATTCTCCTAAAAGATTTTTATCGGTTAGGCGGGGTTTTATTTCTGCCAATGTCCCCCGATAAATTGTCTCGAACTGTTTTGTTAACTCTCTGGCAATTACCATTTGTTTATCACCAATCTTAGAAAATTTTTCCAAATTTTCCAATGCTTTTAAAATTCTATGCTTGGATTCATAAAACACAATAATGCTGTCAATTTCTGAAATTTTTTTGAAAAATGTTTGACGGCCTTTTTTGTGAGGTGGGAAACCGAGAAATACGAAAGAGTCCTTAGGAAATCCGCTGATACTTAATGCCGCAATCGCCGCATTCGGCCCGGGTATCGGCACAATTTTCAAATTAGGAACTGCTCTCAATGCTTCACTGACCAAATAATTTCCAGGGTCATTTATTCCGGGAGTTCCGGCGTCGGTGACAAGAGCTAAGTTTTTGCCTCTTTTTAGTAGTTCAATAATGTGGTCTATCTTTTTAAATCCACTATATTGATGGTAACTCAAAATCTCTTTTTTTATATTATATCTGTCGAGCAAAACTTTGGTAACCCTTGTGTCTTCAGCAAGAACAAGATCGGCATTGCTTAAAACATTAATTGCTCTCAAAGTAATGTCTTCGAGATTTCCAATTGGAGTTGCAACAATGGAAAGCATATTAAGAACTTTGACGGCGGGAGTCCTTGTGTTTGGCAAAGTCGTCCATCATCTCTACTATTATAGTGGCTATTGGAACTGAGAGTATCATTCCTGGAATCCCGGCAAGCTGTTGACCGACTAAAAGGGCAATAATAACAACCACGGGATTTAAACCAATTGTCTTGCCAAGTACTACGGGAACTAAAAGATGATTTTCAAGCTGCTGGACTACAATATAAAAGACTATCACCCACAAACCCAGCGCTGGTGACAGAAGAAAAGCAAGAAATATGGCCGGAATAGCAGCCAAAACTGGACCGACCATCGGAACAATTTCAAGTACAGCGGCAAGAACACCAAGCACAAGAGCAAACTTAATACCCATAAACGAGAGACCGACGTAGACCAACAAACCCATTATCAACCCCAGAAGTAACTGCCCCTGAAGCCAAAGACCAACTTTAAGTTCTGCTCTTTTCCAAAGGTTCAACGCATAACCCTCATATTTTTCCGGAACGATAGAGCCCAGAAAATTCTCAATCCCGTTTTTGGTAACCGACAGATAAAATGAGATTATCAAAATAGCGATAGCTGACATTACGCCTCCAAAAATATCAATTATCAAACCGAGTATTGATTGGGATGATTGCTGAAGATAATCAGAAAAACCTTGTAATATGTTTTCAATCTCGCTTATGAAATCAAGGTATTGGGGCGAACCTTGTTGAACTTTTTCCAAGGAAACAGAAACTTTTGCGACAAACTGGGGCAAAATTGTAACTAATTGGCTTATCTCTTGAGAAACGTAGGGTATAATAAGCGACAAAACCCCGACAACCAACGCAAGAACTACCAAAAATAAAAGAAGGACTCCGAAAAGGCGTGGAAATTTTTTCTCATCCAGCCAATTAGCAAAAGGCGAAATCGCTGATGCAATTATAATGGCGAAAAGAAAAATGATCAAAACATCTTTCAGAACATAGAGAAACACAAAAAACAATATGACCAAAACAGTCTTTACGATTGTACTTGTATTTATTTCTACGTGTATATGGTCAGGCATATTTTAAAGTCTTAAAATTTTTTTAAAAGGTTCCTCGTCTTCAAAGGGCCCTATTACCGCAAAATTAAGTTTATTATTTTCAAAAACATCTTTGGCAACTTGATGAACTTCTTCTAAGGTTACCGTCTTTATTTTAGCGAGTTCTTCCTCCGGGGTCAAAACCTTGTTTTCAAAAAGGATAGGTCCAGCATAGGCGTTGGCGACAGAATCAGAATGCTCAAGACCGAGAGCCGTCGAACCGGAAATATTGTCTTTGGCACGCTGAAGCTCCTCGGCCGTGATTCCTCCATCTTTAATCTTTTTTATTTCGTCCACTATTACCCTGATTGCTTCATGCACCTTTTCATTGTTTACCCCCGCTTTAACCATAAAATAACCCGTATCGGTAGCAGTGTCGTTGCCGGCGCCGACGTAATAAGCCAGACCCCGCTTGTCGCGAACTTCTTCAAATAATCTCGAGCTCATGCCTCCGCCCAAAACAGTTCCCAAAATTCCCAAGGCATATTTGCGATCGTCAAACATATTACAGGAACGAAACCCGAGATGAAAATGGGTTTGATCTGTTTTTTTATAATGAACAAGAAGTCCCGGTTCAGATTGTTTTTCCAAAACTGGCAGCTTGGTCACTAAGTGGCCGTCTCTTATGGTGGCAAAATATTCTCCGGCTTTATTTTTAACAATTTCCGGATCAATATTGCCGGCGACAGCGATAATTGTGTTTTTGGCAACATAATGGGTGTTAAAATAATTTACAAACTGCTCTCTTTTCAGGGACATGACGGTTTCTTTTTCTCCACCGATATCCCAACCGGCTGGCTGGTCGCCATAGAGAAGTTTTTCAAATAGATCACCGATATAGCGTTGAGGCATATCACGGTACATATTCAACTCCTCAACAATCACTCCCCTTTCGGTATCGATATCTTCTTGGGCCAATTTTGAGTTCAAGAAGATATCAAACACTACATCCATTACCGTATCCAATTTTTCCATACTGGCTTTAGCGTAGTATCCGGTATATTCTTTTCCTGTGAAAGCGTTATATTCAGCGCCGATGGCATCAAGCTCTCTGGCGATATCCATTTTGCCGGGCCGTTTGGCGGTACCCTTGAACATCATGTGCTCAAGAAAATGAGAGATGCCATTTATTTCTTTGGTTTCATATTTTGAACCGGTCCCGACCAAAACCAAAACCGTCACGGTTCGAGTGCCTTCCATAGGAATCGAAATCAGCCGGAGTCCGGAATCAAACTGATGGAATTGATGTCTAAAACTTTTGGTCATAATTTTGGTGCCGGCGGATGGAATCGGACCATCGTCTAAGGCTTATGAGTCCTTCGTTCTACCATTGAACTACGCCGGCGGAGCAAAATATTTATTCTTACTATACATTAAAAACACATCTTTAACAATAAAAACGCGGCTACACGCCGCACTATTTATTATAAACACTACCGAGCAATTTAACCTTGATGATACGGAGATTTTTATGGGCCACATCATTGGACGGGCATCTTTCTGCCGAACACAGAGCACAAATATCTTTTTGACTCACTCTCTTGGCCTCTATCATTTCAGGGCTAAGCATGAAAACCATCCGCAAATCCAGAGTGTTCCACATTTTAAGAAAGCACCCATCTGGCATAATTGAAAATATCATTACTCGAAGTGTGCGGTATTCCTTTTTTACCAAATCCATTGCTTCTTCGGGATTAAAGAGGTTAAAAATTAAACAATTTTTAAAAATCTTTCGGGCATTCATAAAAACCTTTTTAATTCAAGGGACTGGTCAGATAATACAACTAAAAAATTGAGGTGTCAAGGACAGATATTTCACAAAGAGCATTTCAGTGGCAATCGGAATTATCCTCATCTGGCGGGGCGTATGGATTTTATTAGACATGATAGATAGCTGGATTTTTGGCGGCAATCATATAGTTACAGCCGTCGGAGGAATTGTTGTCGGTATTCTCATGCTTTGTTTACCAGAAAAAAACCTCGAAGCTCTCGAGAGACTATAAACAAAAACATCCCTGAAATGGGGTGTTTTTGTTTATGAATGTTGCGGGGAAACGAAGATGTTAAAACTTGTAAGAAGGTCGTTGAGCAGGTATTTAGATATTATTTAGACAAATAAAAAGCCGACTAAGTCGGCGAAAAGATTACTGAAGACAAGGAGCAGGAACTCCAATATCATCTGCGGAATTAGAGCCTGCTAGACGATTGGGGTCAAACTCTTTATTGCTCTTATCTTTTACATCCCTAACCACGAAACTGATTTTTGTTCCTACGCAAATTCGTGGGACAAGAATAATTCTAGAAATTTTATAACCCTCTCTGATGTCTAGTGTGTATATATCGTTGTTCACTCTGACCATGTATACCAGAGAGGGTTCAGCTAGCCTAACTGACTCATTTCCGAATAAGGCACCCGACGATTCAACCAATGAGGGTAGAGTACCTGAAACCTTGACGACTTCTCCTTCTATGCGTTTTGTTTTGTCCGCACATCCAGAAGCAAATATCAATGAAGTGAGAAGTGTTACGGTGAGAACAGGGGTATTCTTCAATTTCCTCTCCTTTTTGAACGAACTTTAACTGTCAAATATGGTAACACATGTTTTAGTATAAAGCAAGTAGTTGTTGCAGAGCTCGGACGCAGTTGGCAACAATTACTTTTGAATATCAAAGAGATTTATGTTTTTGCTTCGGTATAAAAATGATGAAGCCCACCTTGTGAGTGGGCTTAGAGCTTCGCGTCCATCTCCATCAGTCCTTGGAGTTCAGTGAGACCGGATCTGATGTAGGTGGTGAGAACTTCGTGAAGCGGGATTGTCGGTGTCGGTTCAGCGATGGATGCCTTGTCGTTGATGTGCACGAGCAAGCCGGCGTCGATGGCGAAGTCCCGAGCACCGGGGAAATAGAGGGGCGACCATCGTCCGCACTTCAGCGAAGAAGGCCTTGAAGGCCTCCTCGAAGGTGAGGTGTTCCGAAATGTCTTTCGTCACGAAAACCTTGAACAGTGTTTTCACAGTTGACTCCTTCCCACTTGAGGCAGTAGGCGCCTTGAGAACTGTAGCGATATTATATCACGACTTTAATATTCTTGCAAGAGCAACCAAAAACAGCCACTTCTGATTGTTTTTGGTAAGATGCCAACCAAGTCCTACTTCTGGGAAATCTGTTGTGAGGGTGGGATTCGGCTACAAGTTGTAATTTTTCTAAAAAATGATAGGCTAATTGTTGGTTGATCGCGGGGTAGAGCAGCGGCAGCTCGTCAGGCTCATAAGAAATTGTGACCTATCATAGAAATGTGGTATGGAAAAACTTTCGAAATTGCCGGAAACCCGATTGTCTTGCAAAAGACGTAGGGCAATCAGCAGCGAAATCTTTTGATAAACAAAAGAGACGTTCAGAGACTATAATGGAAGCATCCCTCCCCAGTTTTCCCAAACTGGGGAGGGATGATGGGATAGTCCGACACTGTCAGTAATGGCAGCAAACAGCCAGAACCTGAAGGTCGTGGGTTCGAATCCCACCCCCGCAACATGAAAAATAATCCACATTAAATGTGGATTATTTGTTGGAACAGTATTGCGGTCTAGAATTCTTTGTGATATTTTCTTGTCAGTAAATTAAAGTCTAAAGGAGTTGTAAATGAGTGAGATATCACATCCTGTGTTTAGTTACTATGACCAGGAATTAGTTTGCGAATGTGGTCATCCAAGAAAATATCATAATGATATGGGGCTATCGGAAAATCTGATAGTGGGGACGAATTGTAATGCTTGTAGATGTCGAGAATTCAAACAATCTATTGAAAATCCCCAGAATGAAATTATTAGACTTCGGAAAGAAATCGAGGTTCGTAAAAAGAAAGCGGAAAGTGTGGTTATTGAAATAGATAATGAATTAAATCAATTACGGAAAAAATGTGAGCATCCGAATCAAAAATCACAGCAGGAACATGATTTTACTGCTTACTGGTGCGATGACTGTGGTAAAAATTGGTCGCGCTAAACCTGTCTTAATCAACAGGTTTTTAATTAGAATTTATTACTACTGTAAAATTGTAGCCTGAAGCAAAATTTTTCCGACGTTTCCCGAAGAGCCACAAGTCACGACTAATTCTTTAGGCAAGCTTGAGCTTGATAGAGTAACTATTTTATAATCGTAAGCACCCAGATCATATTTTATTCCGCCGACCACCACTGTTCTTATGCTTGCCGATCGGTTATCTAACATAACAACAGTCCCGTTTTTATAAGTAGGGTTTTGAGGAGTTACTTGGCAACGATCATCAAATTGTATTCTTCTGCCTTCGTATTCTTTGACAGCATCGGAATAGCTTTTGGCAGCAACGGGGGCAGTGATTTTCTTAACCGCTGGCTTAGCTACTGTTTTCGCGGTAGGGCTTGGACTTGAACTTGCCGGATTTTGAGTTTCATAACCCGGTAAACTAGTCTTGTTTGAGTATGCCCACCATGCTCCGATTACTAGTATCACGACCAACACGAACCACCATATTTTTTTCACTTTATATTTTTCTAATCATTGGTCGTTTTATTGGCCAATAGATTGAACTTTAATTTATTAAAGTAAGTATACCAAATAAAAAATGCATTGGTTATGTAGGATATCCACATGGGGATGATGCGGAATTAGTTAATTATGCTATTTTAGGACAAAAGTTTTAAAGGACTTTAACAATGCGCAATTGCATCCGATTGGCGACAACTGTCTTTTTTTTCTTGTTCCAGCCCCTGGCTGGCGCTCAAGCTCAAAGTTTTAGAGCGTTAGAATCAAAAGTTGAACAAGGCGGTGTTTTGATTATCAAAATTGCTCCGCAATGGCAGAGTCCGGCGGTATTTAATCCGGCGATATCTCTTTTTGGCAACCAGTATTTGCCGAATAAATACGGCGAGGTTTTTGTCGGTGTGGATGTCAGCACCAAACCAGGTGAATACGTCGCCATTCTTATTGAGTATGGCCGTGGGCTCCAACTTAACAACGATCAGGAAATATTGAAAATTGTCGAGAGAAGTTTTTATACGAGGAAAAGATCGCCGTTTATTCCTACTGGAAAATGGGAGCAAGAGCGTAAAGTTATCCGTGCGGCTTTTGATAAAGGCGATTACTTTGAGAAGTATTTTGACAGAGAATTTATAAACCCAATGGATAAACTGGTGATTGACCGAAACAGAACAATAGGAGAAGAGTCTAGTCCGTTCGGAAAAGGACACAATGGAGTTGATCTGATCACTCTTGATCCCGGCACGGGAAAACACAAAAGGCCGGTTAAAGCAGTAAATTCAGGCAAGGTTGCGCTGATAGCAAAAAACTATTCTATCGAAGGTAATATGGTGATTATAGACCATGGTTCGGGGATATTTTCTGGATATATGCACCTGTCCGGATTTTCCGTATCGAGAGTTGGCCAAATGGTCAATAAAAACGAAATTATTGCAATGTCTGGCGATACTGGTAATGCCAAAAAAGGAGGTCCGCATTTGCACTTTTTCGTTAAAGTAAGAACCAAAGATGGCTCAAGCGACGTCTACGTTGACCCGCTGGCCTTTTTTGATACAATGAATTCAGTACTTAGATGAAGGGGAAAAATAATGTTTAAAAATACTGGCACATTGTGCATTGTTTGTAAGTTGGGCGAGCTTATCCAAAATGCTTACGAAGATTTTCATTGCAATACTTGCGGACTGAAATATAAGTTTTTGCCGGCCAGAACACTATTACCCCCCGAATCTAATGATTCCATGGTTCAAATGCAGCCGGGAATATGTGTGGTAAAAAAGTCAACATCAATTTTTTCGAAAGACCGATGATTTCATCGGTTTTTATTGTGAAATTTTTTATGTATTTCCCTCAATTGTTTATCTGTTACATGAGTATAGATTTGAGTCGTTGTAACCGAAGAGTGGCCTAGCATTGATTGAACGGAACGAATGTCGGCGCCGTTGCGCAAGAGATCAGTGGCGTAGCTGTGGCGAAGTGTATGGGGCGATACATTTTTTCCGACAATTCCGGCTTTGGTGGCGTGTTTTTCTACGATTCTCTGGATACTGCGGGGGGTGAGCCGTAAGTTAGAATTTTTGGAAAATATGTTGGTTTTAGGAATTCGGATAAACAATGCCTCATCTATATCCGATCTTTTATCTAGATATTTATTTATATTCCCCTTAGCTTCATCAGATAAAAATACCACTCTAATCTTGCTTCCCTTTCCCCGAATGCTTAGTTCTCCTCGTGTCGTGTCTATTTTATCTCTATCCAACGAGCAAAGCTCTGATACGCGCATACCGGTGCTGAACAAGGTGCCAAGAATTGCCCTGTCTCTTAAGACATCCAAGCTGTCTCCTTTTGGGGACTTAAGAAGTCGTTCCAATTCATCCGTTTCGAGAAATGTAACCTCTCTCTCTTCTTGTTTTCCCAGCTCAACTTTTTCGGCAGAGACGGATTTAATATCTCTTTTCGCTAAATACTTTAAGAAACTTCTCAAGGCGATGATGTGATAGTTTTGGGTGACTTTCTTGAGCGGATTACCCTCACTGTCTTTGAGGCGGTTTAAATAAAGCCGATACTGCCTTATCAGGTCTTCGGTGATGCCTGACGGGCCGGAAACTTTAGCAAATTGCAAAAATCTATCCAAATATCGGCCATAATTTTCCATAGTTTTTGGCGAACGGTTCTTCTCTATTTCCAGATGCTCAAGATACTGAATTTTTAGGTCTTTCAGGTCCATTGTCTTGATTATAAATCTTTGTGTCGCAAAATGTAAGTTGATTTGCAGGTAAATTATATTTGTGCTAATATGTCAAAGTAATATTGGAACATGTTGACCCCAAAAGAAAAATTAAAAGTTATAGAAAAAGTTAAGATCCATGATAAGGATACGGGTTCTGCCGAGGCGCAAATTGCTTTGTTTACTGAGGAAATTGAACAACTTGCCAAGCATCTCAAAAAACATGGCAAAGATAACTCATCTCGCCTCGGGTTGTTAAAAATGGTTTCCAAGAGAAAACGACTTTTGGATTATCTCAAAAGAGAAGCCCCCAAAAGACATGCTTCAGTTGTTAAAAAACTCGGTTTAGATAAGTAATCTACAGGTCTTGCCTGTAGGTAAAGATTTTATGTCTCATAAAATTACTGTACCCCAAAGAAAGAACCACCGAATCGGTGTTTTTGTTGACGTTTCAAACATGTATCATTCGGCTAAAAATCTCTACAAATCGCGGGTCAATTTCCGTGAACTTTTAAAGTTGGCGACTGCCAATAGACAATTGGTCAGGGCCATTGCTTATGTCATCAAGTCTGACACGAAAGAAGAAAAAGCATTTTTTGATGCTTTGGAAAAAGCCGGTTATGAATTGAAAAGCAAGGACCTTCAAGTGTTTCCGGGAGGCATGAAAAAGGGCGACTGGGATGTGGCAATTGCGATTGATGCCGTTACTCTTTCCAAGCTCGTTGACGTTGTAGTACTCGTTTCGGGAGATGGCGACTATGAGCCGTTGGTTGAATTTCTTAAGTTCAACGGGACAATTGTTGAAGTGGCCGGATTTAAAAGAAGCACCAGTTCAAAGTTAATAGATGTCGCCAATAATTTTACAGATTTAGAAGAATTGAAAGAAAAGATATTGCTCAAATAAAAATCCAGCGGAAGGCTGGATTTTTTAAAAGAGTTGTGGTACGTTCACCATAGAGTTAATTAACAACCAGCAAAGGCATCAAAAACCAATACTAATGGGGCTTGCAATATTGGCCAAAGGAAATATCGAAATACCTGCCTGTCCGGCAGGCGGGTCGACATGTCGAAATATCTTTTGGCCAGAATTGTTTTTTACTCTTTTGTTGGTATTTAGTCATGGACATAAAAACTTATAAAGAAGAGTTTGCCGGGAAGCCATTAATGGTTGAATTTGGTCGTCTTGGTGGACAAGCCAATGGTTCTTGCCGGATTCAGTATGGCGAAACGACGGTGCTTGTTAACGCCACTATGTCGGCTCACCAGAAACAGGTTGACTATATGCCCCTCTCGGTTGATTACGAAGAAAAATATTATGCCGCTGGAAAGATAAAAGGTTCGAAATGGATAAAACGCGAAACCCGTCCTTCGGACGAGGCCATTTTGACCGGTCGAGTAATTGACCGTTCAATTCGCCCTCGTTTTAATCACAACATCAGAAATGAAATTCAGGTTGTTGCAACCGTGCTTTCTTTCGACGGAGTTAACGACCCTGACATGCCTGCACTTTTTGGCGCTTCGCTGGCACTTATGACTTCGGATATTCCTTTTGACGGACCCATTGCCGGGGTAAGGGTCGGCAGGATTGGAGGCAAGCTTGTTTTCAACCCAACTTATAAGGAAAGAACTGAAAGCGATTTTGACATTATTGTTGCGGGAACAGCCAATAAAATAAACATGATAGAAGCTGGTGCCAAAATAGTTCCTGAGAAAGATGTAACCGAAGCTATCGCTGCTGGCTTTAAAGAATTTCAGAGTTTAATTAAATTGCAGAATAAAATTGCTAAAGAGTTTGCTTCCAAGAAAAAAGAACTATCGGTGTTTACTCACGACGAGGCATTGGTATTGGCGGTTAGAAATTTTGCTGATACAAAATTAGAGAAAGCTCTTTATGCTCCCGGTAAGAATAAAACTGAATTTTACGAAGGATTGGGTCAGATCAAAGACGACTTGATGATTTATATCAAAGAACAGTATAAAGAGTATCCTGAATTAAGTAAAAAAATTGACGAGGCTGGATCTGTCTATGAAGAAGAAATAGACCGTATCGTCCACAGAAATATTATTGATCCGCCGGCTGGCGGAGAAAAAAGACCCGATGGCAGAAAGACCGATGAATTAAGACCGTTGAACGCCGAGGTCGGCATTCTTCCCCATTCCCACGGAACAGGACTATTTAATCGCGGCACCACTCAAGCGCTTTCTATTTTGACTTTAGCAGCTCCTGGACTTGAACAGTGGATAGAGACGATGGAAATAGATCTTACCAAAAAGCGTTTTATGCACCATTATGTTTTTCCTCCTTTCAGTGTCGGAGAAGTCGGCCGAATGGGCGGAGGCGGCCGCCGTGAAATTGGCCATGGAGCTTTGGCTGAAAGATCGCTTGAACCAATTATTCCCGCTAAGGACAAATTCCCATACACCATTCGTGTTGTTTCAGAAATCCTCTCTTCAAACGGATCATCGTCTATGGCTTCGGTCTGTGGTTCTACTTTGGCTTTGATGGATGGCGGAGTTCCTATCAAATCCTCCGCTGCTGGCATTGCTATGGGTTTGATGTTGGACGAGAAGGGTGAGAAGTATAAAATTCTTACCGATATTCAAGGTCCAGAAGACCATCACGGCGACATGGATTTGAAAGTTGCCGGAACCAAAGATGGCGTAACTGGAATGCAAATGGATGTAAAAGTTGAGGGAATTACTGTTGAGATAGTTGAAAAAACGTTGATTCAGGCCAAAAAAGCTCGCTTGGAAATCTTAGCGGCTATGGAAAAGGCAATCAGCACTCCTCGGCCGGAATTATCTCCGCATGCTCCCCGAGTAGAAACGATTAAAATTAATCCTGCCAAGATCGGAGCTCTTATCGGTCCGGGAGGCAAGATAATAAATGAAATTATTGAAAAAACCGGGGCTGAAATTGATATTGAAGATGACGGCTCGGTGTTTGTGACTTCTCTAACTCCTGAAGGGATGAAAAAGGCGTTGGCCCTGATTCAAGAAGTTACATATGAACCACAACCTGGAGACGAATTTGATGGTACGGTGGTAAGCATCAGAGATTTCGGGGCTTTCGTAGAAATAATACCTGGTAAAGACGGGATGGTCCACATATCAGAAATCAGTACACAAAGAGTAAATAAAGTGACTGATGTTCTGAAAATGGGCCAGAAGGTTCATGTTTGGGTCAAGGCCGTTGACGATATGGGGAAGATAAGTTTGACGATGAAGCCCCCTAGAAGATAACGCTCCGCCCCCTCCCCATTTTCGACCTATTGCTTGCGCCTTCGGTCTCCTACAGAGATTCGAAAGGCGGCCAAAGCACGCTTCTCCGAGATCGGACAAATGCTCAAATTAGATCTCAATTTGCTTAATAAATCTTAGCATCCGTTTCTCCTTCGACAAGCTCAGGATTTTCTGGCTAAGATTTATTATCTAAGAAAATTATCAACTAATTTGAGCATTGCGTTATTTTGGGCAATGGTGGCCATGATTGGATTTTTGCCCTGTGTGTTGTTTGGTGGTCAGTTGTAGCTTCGATACAGAAAGGTCTAGTGGTCGTCACCTGACGAACTGCTGGCTCCCCTGTCTCGGGGCTTTTATTTTTAAATGTTTACAACTTATTTCCTGATTGTGTTAAAATAAAATAGTTAAAAGTTTATCGAGTTCATCATGTTTATAAAGTTAACTTTAAGAACTTTATAACTTTACGAACTTTCAACTATCTCTATGGCAGACGATAATAACACTACAAAAAATATGGATATAAATGATTTGGTCAGGGAATTAAGCAAGAGTCCTACAAGTCCAGTGCCCCCTTCGCCTTCTCCTGCGCCTCAAGCGCCGAGGCCGGCTTTTCCTTCTCCTCCTCCTCCGATTACTCCTTTCCAACCAAAACCATCGGAAATGCCTCGACCCCAGTTTAATGCTCCTCCTCGACAGTTTGACAAACCCATGCCTACCGACAAACAGGCAATTCAGCCAAAACCAGCTCCAACAGCCCCAACTCCAACCATGCCTACTCCTGCTGTCCCCCTTCCGACTCCAGGGGTCAAAGAATATCAGTCATCCATAAGAACGATGAATGAAGATATTTCCAGACTTAAACAAGGCCAAAAACCGACGGGAATCGACGTTCCAAGAAAGGTTGAACAGGTTGTTCCTGCTCCGGTGACACCTTCTCCAACTAAACCAGTGATACCGAGTCCACAATTAAAAGTTCCAAGCGTAAATCTTGGTGAAACACAAAAAACCGGGCCCATAGCTCAATCAAAAGATGTTTCTAAGCCGCCCGCAATTCCGAAAGTAGAGCCGAAACCTCAAATTTATATTCCTCAAGAAGGCCAAAAAGGCGGCAACAGAAATATGCTTTTTATCGGAATTGGCGCCGCGGCCATAGTGGCGGGATTTTCGTATTGGTTCTTTGTTTTAAGATTGCCGGCCTCTGATTTTATAGTTGAATTACCCACTCCTGTTCCGACAGCTATGACAACTCCGACTCCTGTTTTGAGCGATATTTTTGCAAATTTAGAAAACCAAACGGTCTGTACCTCTGAATGCACTCCAAGTTCTTTTTTTGAAGATATTAATGAGCAACCGATTAGCGGAGGGCAATTCAAGTTTCTTTATTTTAGTGAAAACAACACATTGCGAACGATTGCTCAGTTGTTTGATGATTTCAAATTGGTTTACCCGGGTAGCCTGAAAGGCTTATTAGGAGAAGATCGTGGAATATTTGTTTATGGTCAGAAGGAAATATTTGACCAAAAAGGCCTGATTAGAACCGATTCCATAGTTGAAAAACGCTTGGTACTTATTAATGAAGCAACAGACTCCATCGCAGTTTCTCAACTGTTGAAAGAATGGGAAACAGATATGCCGAATAATTTAAGAGAAATATTTTTACTTGAATTAAAGAGGCAGACGAGCCAAGCTTTTTCTGATAATTTTTATCGAGGGGTCAGTATAAGATATCAAAATTTTGCATATTCAGACAAAAGCATAGATTATGCGGTTGTCGCTGCTCCTAATGGCAAATCATATTTGGTTATAGCCGGTTCAAGAGAAGCTATGTACGCAACAATAGATAAACTCCTAGGCTTTTAATGGGGTGACACATTGTGTATAACCTGTTGTCACTATCAAGCAATGTCACCAATAACCACTTGTCCAAGCAAGTGGTTATTGAATCATTTTACTTATTTAAAGCCAATTTTTCATGGTGACATGGTGACATTATCACCATGTCACCATGGTGTCACCTTATCCACAGTTTTGCTATTGCAATGTCACCATCGACTTTATATAATTAGTTTAGATCTTTGGCTGGTGGTCTGACACACAAGTGGATCATTGGCATTTTTCCTCGCAAGAGGACAGGAGGCGCAGAGCTCACACTACATATTTTTTAGGAGCGTTCTGCGCCTTTTTTGATTTTTTGTTTAATTCTGAATAGGTGACACAACCTCTATGCATGACTGCGGGGTGCACTTTTTTAAAATATTACTAATTTTAAAAAAGCACACACCCTCCGCCGGTTGCATAGTTGTCAGATGACAACTGGCCATAGAGGTTCAAACTTTCACTGATTTTGGCTCAAAGGGCCGGTTTTATTTTGCAAAAGTTGTCTCAGGTAGAGTTTAGATTCTAGTTGAGGTCAGACACCTCAAGAGCTTACCACTTTCTCGCTCGGTCGCTCACAAGGCCGGTTTGACTTGACAAAAAGATTGAAAGTATTATAGTTATGTAACTTTCGTGCCAAGAGCAAGAGGGTGGGAGGTAGGAAATGAGAGTCGAGTTCGTGCCGATTGTTGGATTCCTCGTAAGTTTTCATCGCGCGATAAAAATGCAGTCACTACAAAGAAACAGCGTCATTTCAGTATGGGATGGCAGTGATTATGTTTTTGGTCCGTTTACAATTTCTGCAATCATTTCTTACGGTTTTCTTCAGTTAATTATTGTGATTCTTGCTTTGTGTAAATCATTTTTAGCATAACAATCAAGTTTATTTGCCCCATCTCGCTTTGGGGCTTTTTGTTTTTAGATAAGCCGTTGATCTTACTTTATCAATGGAAGTTTGAATCTTTGTTGCCAATCGTCACCTGTTTACCCAAACAACCGGCGGAGGGAGAGGCTTTTTACAAAATTAGTAAATTTTAAAAGCGAAACCCTAATCCATTAGAGGGACTTATGGAGTTCGGCAGAACGAGTACGAGGCAAAATTTTAGCAAGAGTTTATGCCGTGCCCGAGAATGGGTTAGGGTTGAGCTTTGCTTTTTAAAACAGAATAGTTATTATATTAAACATCATACTAACTATCGCAGGAGGGGCGATGCGCTTTTTTGTCCATACGGCTTTTTTCTTCAGCAATCAACGGTATAGATGCCCAGCTCATAGAGGTAGAAGTTGACTCAACTCCCGGTATTCATGCTTTTAATATTGTTGGTCTTCCTGACAAGGCAGTCCAAGAATCTAAGGATAGGATTGCCTCGGCTATCAAAAACAGCTCTTTAGCCGCCCCCAACTCAAAACACAGGAAAATTATCATAAATTTGGCTCCAGCCGACCTCAAAAAAGAAGGACCTTCTTATGATTTACCCATTGCCGTCGGTTATCTGATGGAAACTAAGCAAGTCCAGTTCGATTCTTCTCAAAAATTGTTTATCGGGGAGCTTTCTTTAGACGGTTCCCTAAAGCACACCAATGGCATCTTGGCCACGGCGATTTTGGCGAAAAAGCTGGGTTTTAAAGAGCTGGTAGTCCCCTATTCTAATCTTGCTGAAGCTCAAATAGTTCAAGGCCTAAATGTTGTCGGAGCCAAGAATGTAAAGGAAGTGTTTGATCATCTTAATAATACACGACCCCTATCTGCCAAATATCTCAAAACTTCTAATTTGTCGGAAGAAAAAGATGAGGACTTGCTAATGTCTATAAAAGGCCAAGAAACAGCAAAAAGAGCTTTGATTGTTGCAGCGGCCGGAGCTCATAACATTCTGATGTCGGGCCCCCCAGGTTCTGGCAAGACACTTTTGGCTAAGGCATTAGCCGAACTGTTACCTAAAATGTCTTTTGAAGAAGCGATTGAAGTGGCTAAGATATATAGTTCGGTCGGACTCATTAAGAACTCTCCCCTGTCTTTCAAACGGCCATTTAGAAGTCCGCATCACACAACATCTGCTCCGGCAATGGTTGGCGGAGGTACTTGGCCAAAACCGGGAGAAATAAGTTTAGCCCATCGAGGTGTTTTATTTCTGGACGAGCTTCCTGAATTTCCAAGAAATGTTTTGGAAAGTTTGCGACAACCACTGGAAGAAGGCACTATCTCTGTTTCTAGGGCCTCAAGCTCGGTTATTTTACCGGCTAACTTCACTTTAGTAGCGGCAATGAATGCCTGTCCTTGTGGTAATTTTGGTGAAGAGAAGGGGGTCTGTTACTGCTCCCCTATTCAGGTTTTAAATTACAGAAAGAAAGTGTCCGGGCCGTTGCTGGATAGAATAGATATTCAAATAAACGTTCCGCGCGAAACAATTGGCTCTGTCGATTCGCCCCTAAGCAAGGCTTCGGGGATAAAAGTAGGCGAAATAAAGGGTCAAATAAATAAAGCCAAGGAGGTTCAGTTGGCCAGATTCAAGAATACCGGCCTTTTGGCCAATTCCGAGATTGATTACAAAAATATAGATAAATATTGTGTTTTGGATTCAGGAGCAGAAAATCTGCTTAAACAAGCCATTAATTTTAAAAATCAGTCATTAAGGGCGTATCACAAAACCAAGAAATTGGCCCGCACCATTGCCGATTTAGACGGTTCGGAGTCAATCAAAGAGCAACATGTGGCTGAAGCGGTAAATCTTCGCATGAATGAGAAGATGTTGAACGAGTTGGCATAGGTATCGCTCAACCCCACCCCCCCATTTACTGGCCTGTTGGTTACGTCCTCCGGATCTTCGTCAGACAAATACTAAAATTAACCTTCAATTTGCTTAATAAATTTCAGCAACCGTTCCTCCGCCTGCTGGCGGATTTTCCGGCTAAAATTTATTGTATAAGCAAATTATCGGTTAATTTTAGTATTGTGTTGCCTGGCGAAACCAAACGGCCTCAAATGGGGATGGGGTTTCGCTCAAAGCCAATAAATCGGCTCAAAAGGCCGGTTTTTTGGCCTTGCAATTTTATTTAAGTTGTGGTATAATTAGTTTATTCTGAAGAAGTACTGAACAGGAGGACGAGATGGATTTCTGGCAAGTTCACGGAATTTGGTTCCTTATCTTCATCATGATGTTCCCACGGTTGACGATGTTGTTCGCCGTGACGGTGCCGTTCGGCTGGCTCGCTTGGCTGGGCTGGGTATTCACCCCCTCCCTCCGTACGCGTAGAGGTTGCGGGGTGCTATTGAAATAAAGTGCTGGGCGGAACGAAAGTTCCGCGCGGAACTTTTAAAAACCACCGATTTCGGTGGTTTTTAGTATTTAAGGAGGGGATTTCTTGCTCCGTGGACTTCAAAGTGAAGGTGGCAGCCCGTAGAGCGGCCTGTTGAGCCCATGATGCCTATTAATTGGCCCTTGGCGACGGTTTGTCCGGAGAGAATGACTATTTTGCTTAGATGGGCGTAGAGAGTTTCTGTGGCGTTAGGATGGTTTAATTTAATGAATTTACCAAATCCGCCGTTATATCCAACAGCATCAGCTGTTATTGTGTTGCCGTCGGCTGCTGCATAAATAGGGGTTCCGCAAGAATTGGCCAAGTCAGCACCGTTTCTTCCGTGGAGTCCTTGGCTTATTCTTCCTTGAGTCGGGATCATAAAATAGTCGCCCAAGTTAGGAAGGTATGAAAACCTCTTAGCAATTGCCGACTGTGCTCCTGGTTTTGTTATAATAAGAGACTTTATCTGTCCATCCGGAACAATCAATTCCTCATTTATTTCCAAAGGCTGGCCTTCCTTGAGGTCATTGAATGCTAATATTTTGTCTGAAGGAATCCCATACTTCTTAGCGATTGAAGTCACTGTTTCACCATTTTTAACTTTGTGAATAACTCCGGAAACTGGAGGAATTCTCAAGACTTGGTCAGGTTTTATGCTGTTTGCATTTGCTAAATTATTAGCCCAGATAATAGAATCAACACTTACACCATAGTCGGAAGCAACAAAAGACAACAAATCTCCGGTCTGGACCGTGTATTCGACTATCTGATTGCGTTTAAATCCAATTTCTATATAGTCGGTTATGGTTGGGTTGCTGGCTATTACAGAGTTTTCTTGGATTGTTGAGGGGTCAAGATTATTGGATTCTTCCCCTCCTTGGCCAAGATTTTGGCTACTTAAGGCGGTTAAACTATTAATGTAAGCTAATTGATTTTGGGATTGAGTGATATTAATTATTGATGCTGAAGTTTCCTCTATGTAATTTCTAATAAGATTACTAAACAGGTTTGTTTGTCCTTCGCTGGATGCTCCTTTAAATATCAAGACCAAAAAAACAAGTGTTAATGTTCCATAAAAATTGAATAAACGGCTTGTTGTAAAGCTTTTAAATTTAGGCCAAAATGACCCTTCCCTTCCGAATTTTATCGAAAGAGTTTTTAAGTTTTGGAGCAACTTACTAATAGTTTTTTAATTAGTTAAACTCGGCTCATTTACACGTTTTTGGCCAAATAAAGCAAAAATCCTCTTGCGAGAATTTCCTATTGAGTTTATCACTTTTTGAGTCAAAAAGTCAATTTGGTTGTCAACACAATAATTCGGTGGTATTTTTCTTGGATGAGTACATTTGAACTGGGTTTTTTGGCAGAAAATTTAGCAGCTCGATATTTAGAAAAGAAAGGGTACAAGATACTCGATTTAAATTATAGAAAACCATGGGGCGAGATAGATATTGTTGCTTCAAAAGAGGGGATTTTAGTTTTTGTGGAGGTCAAGGCTAACAGGAAAATAATTGCCGGTTTTGAGCCGGAATTAAGAGCCACTACTTCTAAAATAATTAAAGTAGCTAGAACTGCGAGAACTTATCTTGCTGAAAAACATTTTAGTATTGAACAAGAATGGCAAATAGACGTGATTTCCGTAGGATTAGACGAACCTCAAGAAGTGGCCAAAATAAGGCATTTCAAGAATATTGATGTTTAGAATTATCTACTTTAAATAAAGCTTTTATTGACCGAAAGAGGGAAGTTCCGTGTGGAGTATTTGTTCGAAGTCTACATAGCCCTTTACATTTGTGTGTTTTTCTGATATAATAAAGGTATTCTTTGAAATTCAGATTCTGCCCAAAAGGGCAGGGAGGACAGCATGAGAAAAATGTTAGCGATCTTCATTTTGGCAGTTCTGACGACGGCCGTTCCGGTAAACGCCCAGGCTATTCGATGGGGATACATTCCTCAGACAACGGAGGGTTGGTATTATCTGGTCAATGGTGATCAGGTGGGTATGCTTACCGCCGATAATCTCGGCATGGTGAGAGGTCTCACTCACCAACTCCGGCGGTCGGAGATACGTTCCCTGTCCGACGATCTTGTTTGGAACGGAGCTGCATACGGTGTCAACACTGCGCGCGGTTTCTATCCGATGTATGATCACAACATGCGTCCAATGAGTCGCCGAGAGGCGAGTATCACTGGAGCAGCAATCGGAGCGGCAATTGGTTTTGGTGTCTCGGGAAATACTCGGGGCACAGCAATCGGTGCGGCTGGTGGCGCGATTGTGGGGCTTCTAACACACCGTGGCAACAGCAATAAGAACGATATCGGTACGAGGCCGAATCGACAAGTGTCCGTTTCGAACCAACCATCAACCGCGGGGGATTGGCGAGTTTCAAACCGAACGTCCAAGCGTGCCGAACTCTGGGACGGCGAGCAATTTGTCGCTCGTATCGAGTCTGGCAGGAGTATCCAGGTCGATGCGCCCCGGAATGGCGGCTACAAGGCCATTTTGCTGATCCCGAACCGCTCCGGTGGTTTAAATCGGGAAGCGGCCCAGATCCGCGGAAATGACAATCTCAATGGCTGGGACATCGTTTCCGCGGCTGTAAGATAGAAGACTCAAGTCTAACCGCATTTGCAACCACATCACGTGGCCATCGCAAATGCGGTTTTCTAATTGAAAAAAACAATAAAAAAAGCTAATATTAGTCATGATTTTTAATTCTCACAGTCCAAAAGAAACCCAGAAAATTGCTGCTGATTTAGCTCACAAAATTATCAAAACCAAAAAGGGTGCGGTGGTAGCATTAGAAGGGGAGTTAGGAGCTGGCAAGACAACTTTTATACAGGGATTTGCTAAAGCTCTTGGCATAAAATCAAAAATAAAAAGTCCGACTTTTGTTTTAATGAAAAAATATAAGGTTCCGGGCGGAACATCTAATCTCTATCACTTGGATTGTTATAGAATAGGGGACCATAAAGATTTAAAAATTCTAGAATTGAAAGAAATTTTTTCAGAGTCGCACGATATTATTTTAATAGAATGGGCAGAGAGGGCGAAGGAGATTCTTCCCAAAAAACACGTTACGATTCACATTGACCATATCGATAAAAAAACCAGAAAATTATTAATTACTAATGACTAAAAAATTAATTTTGATAGACGGCCACGCATTAGTTCACAGAGCATTTCACGCATTGCCTCAAACATTGGCTTCACCGACAGGCCTTTTAACCAATGCTGTTTATGGTTTTACGGCGGTATTGATTAAAGCTATCAAAGACATAAAACCTGATTACATCGTGGCCACTTTTGATTTGGCTGGTCCGACATTCCGCCATGAGGAATTTGCCGATTACAAAGCGCATCGCGAAAAAGCCCCTGAGGGATTGCATGAACAGGTGCCTTTAGTAAAAGAAGTTCTTGCGGCTTTTGGAATACCAGTTTTTGAAAAACCAGGATTTGAAGCCGATGATGTTATCGGTTCAATTTGTGAGAAAACCAAAAAAGTTAAAGGCCTGCAAACCATTATTGCTACTGGAGACATGGACACGCTTCAACTTGTTGAAGGCGACAAAGTGGTGGTTTTAACGCTTAGAAAAGGGGTAACAGACACAGTTTTATACAATGAAGACGAGGTCAGAAAACGCTACGGCATTGAGCCGGAACAGCTGGTTGATTATAAAGGGTTGAAAGGAGATCCATCCGATAATATTCCCGGGGTTCCTGGAGTGGGGGAGAAGACCGCATCTGTTTTGATAAAAAAATTTGGCAATCTTAATAATTTGTATAAAGAAATAGAAAAACCAGCAAACAACAAAAACAAAGATGTTTCAGAAAAGTTGGTTCAGAAATTGATTGAAAACAAAGACATGGCCTTTTTTTCCAAGAAACTCGCAACTATCATTAAAAATGTGAACATTGATTTTAAGTTAGAAAATGCCGAATGGCGAAAAACAATGAAGAAAGACGAAATTTCTCATCTTTTTCAGAGCATGGGCTTTTATAGTTTACTTAAGCGTGTTTCGGAAGTTGATGGTTCTGTTGTCCAGGAGCAGACGTCTTTTTTGCCTCCGCCAAAAACCGGGTCAGGGACAAATGAATTAAAAACTGACAAAGAAATAGCGGACCTGCTGTTTAAATTAAAAAATCAAAAAGAATTTGCCCTGGATGTATCCGGCAACAGTATTTATTTTGCCGTTGACCCAAAAGAGTGTGTTTCAGTTTCATTTGAATGTTTATCAAAGAACACATCCTTGAGGTTAAACCTCAAGGATGTGTTGGAGAATCCAAAAATAAGTAAAGTGGGCCACGATTTTAAAATGATTTCTAAATATTTTCTTGGCAAAGGGATTCATGTTGAGGGAATAAGTTTTGATTCCAAAATTGCCGCTTATCTTCTTAATTCAGATCTTAGAGACTACTCCCTGCACAATGTTTATTTCATTGAATTTAAGCAAAACATGGATATTAACCCAAAAAGAAGTCCTTGTGTTGTTCTCGAATTGAAAAATAAACTTGTTGCTAAGCTAAAACACATCGATTCTTTGTGGGTTTTGGAAAAGATAGAACTGCCACTTTCGATAGTATTGGCTGAGATGGAATTAAGCGGAATTAAAATTGATTCTTCGGCTATTGCTCGACTTGAAAAGACAACAACCAAAGAGCTGACCAAGCTTGAAAAAAATATATATGAATTAGCCGGTAAGGAATTTAATGTCAACTCGCCCCAGCAAATGTCGGCTATATTGTTTGAGCATTTGAAGATAACAGGAAAGCTTAAGAAAACCAGCAAAGGAGCTATTTCTACGGCAGCGCCGGAATTAGAAAAATTATCAGGAGTACATCCTATAATAGACTTGATACTGAAATATAGAGAACTTCAAAAACTGAAAACAACGTATATTGACCCATTTCCGAACCTGGTCAATAAACATGGACGTATTTGTACGACTTTTAATCAAACAGGCACTACTACAGGCCGTCTTTCAAGCGAGGAGCCAAATCTTCAAAATATTCCGATTCGTACCGATATTGGCCAGGAATTTAGGAAGGTTTTTATTGCGTCGCCTGGATATAAATTAGTTTCTTTTGACTATTCACAACTTGAACTTCGCATCGCAGCTCATATTTCCAAAGATAAAAAAATGAGCGAGGCTTTCAAAAGAGGAGAGGATATTCATACCCGGACCGCTGCTGAAATATTTGGCGTTCAGGCCTCGGAGGTTACTACTGGCATGCGAAGGCAGGCAAAAGTTTTAAATTTCGGAATTTTGTATGGCATGGGAATTATTGGTTTTCAGAGAGCTTCAGGAGTTGATAGAGCTAAGGCCAAAGAATTTATCGATAGATATCTTCATGAATTTTCCGGAATAGCTCGCTATATGCAAGAAATGAGAGATAAAGTCCGCCGAGATGGTTATGTAACAACAATTTTCGGGAGGCGTAGACAATTGCCGGAAGTCTTTTCTGGCATACCTCAACTTGTAAACCAAGCCGAAAGAATGGCGATTAATATGCCCATTCAAGGGACAGAGGCCGATCTTTTGAAACTATCCATGATCGAGATTCATGAATTAATTCATAAGGAAAAAACAGAAAAAAACGTAAAACTGTTATTACAAGTTCATGATGAACTCTTGTTTGAGGTGAAAGAAGATCTAATTAGGGATTGGGCTTCAAGAATAAGAAACATAATGGAAAATATCCACAAATTTGATGTGCCCTTGATCGTTGATGCGAAGTATGGTATAAATTGGGCAGAGATGGAAGAGATAACATAGGAGTCCAAAATGGCACTTTCAGAACTTGAACCGGATGTAAACAGAGTGGAAATCGCTGCTTTAAGAATGAAGGAAATAATTGAAACTACTTGGTTAAGAGACCCCGTCTTAAACGAGGTAGAAATAGTCGAGTTTAATCGTTTAAAGGCAGAGATCGAGAATGTGGGTTTATATGTAAATTGGGAAGTAAGATTTAAAATAGATGATTCGGGTGATCCTAAAATTGAGGCAGATGTAAACGTATTAATACCAAAAAACACTACAATCCATTAGAACTGGTAAAAGGCCAGTTTTTTTGTTAATAATTAGACTAATATGCCAGAATTGCCGGAAGTACAAACTATAGTCAATTATCTTTCCAAAAAAGTAGTTGGACTTAAGATAACCGATGCCTGGACTGACCGGCCTAAAACCCTGAAACAGGCAGGTGGGCTTATTAGTTTTAAAAAGCAGATTAAAAATAAAAAAATATTAAGCGTAAGACGTCGAGCAAAATATATTGTGGTGGACATAGAGGGAAAAAAGACGATTTTCATACACCAAAAAATATCCGGCCATCTGCTCTATGGCAAGTGGAAAGTGGCAAGTGGAAAGTGGGAAAGTATCGTTTCCGGTCCTTTGAAAGACGACAAGCAGAATGGTTACATCCGTTTCATGCTGATGCTGAATAACGGGTATCAGTTGGCATTGTCCGATTTAAGGCGTTTTGGAAAAGTGATTTTGGTGGATGACGACAAGGTCAAAGATCTGAAAGAAATAAGAGATTTAGGCCCGGAACCTCTGGAGATAAACTTTGAACAGTTTAAAGAATTGTTTAGAAGTTCAACTTCTAAACACAGAAAAAGGGGAAGAATAAAACAGATTCTAATGGATCCGACCTTCATTGCTGGAATAGGCAATATATATGCTGATGAGATATTGTGGGACTCCGGATTTCATCCTCTTTCAAGGGTAGAAAATTTAAATACATCAGATTTGAGGAAAATTTTTAATGGGATTGCAAAAATACTTAAAAAGGCAATTAAATATCAGGGGTCAAGCATAGATGATTACAGAATTCCATCCGGAGAAAAAGGTAAGTTTCAAGACATCCAAAATGCTTATCAATTAATCGGAAAAAAGTGCAAAAAAAGAGATAGCGGTATTATGGAACGGTTGAAACTTGGCGGCCGTTCCGCCCATTTTTGTTCCAAACACCAGATATTAAAATAATTTCTAGTTTTTAATGAATTTTAAATTTTTAAATCTTAACTTAAACAAAATATTGATAATCACCGGAGCGGTCATGTTCGTTTTTGTCGTTATATTTGTTATCTGGTGGAACAAGGAGATAGTTATTAGCAACAGCATAGGCATTATAAACAAAGACGAGATGTCAAAAAGCTCAATTACGGGACTTGATTGTTCTGGCGCCGATGTGCGGTCTATTGCCATAATGTTGGCATCTGATCCTGAAGCTAGGCCTCTTTCCGGAATAAGCCAGGCCGACTTGGTTTTTGAGATGCCTGTTGATCCGACGGGGATTACCAGATTTCTGGCTATCTTTCAGTGCGAAAAACCGAAAGAAATTGGATCGGTAAGATCAGCCAGAAGCGACTTTATTCCACTGGCAGCGGGTTTTAAGGCGATATACGCTCATTGGGGCGGAGAACACGATGCTCTTGAAAAACTGGACGGTCGAATTGTTGATAATATAGATGCTTTAAAATATGAAGGGGAAACGTTTTATAGAAAATCGGGAATTCGTCCTCCCCACAACGGATTTACTAATTTTGATCTTCTTACAAAAAAAGCTCAAGATCTTAGGTATGATTTTCAGAGTAATTTTTCCGGATATCCTCATCAAAAAGAAGAGTCAAAGAAAAACCTGTCTAACTTAACTGGTCAGGTCAGTATAAATTATCCGGGAACTCATGCTGTTGTTTGGACTTATGATCTCGAAACTAATTTATACAGCCGGTTCAGGAATGGCAGCGGCGAGATAGATAAAAATAACGGCCAGATGGTTAAGGCCAGTGTCGTTGCGGTGATGAACACAACCTCCAAATTCTTGAAGGAACAGTATATAAGCGTTAATGTTTCTGGCAGTGGAACGGCTCAAATTTATCAAAACGGCAGCATTATAAACAGTAAGTGGGAAAAGAATGTTTCTCAACTGGACAGTAAATTATATTTTTACGATGGTTCGGGAAAGGAAATTCAGTTTGTCCCCGGAAAAATATGGGTGGAAATTTTGACGCGATGATTATTTTTTTATATGGGCCGGACAGCTACCGGCTGAAACAAAATAGCCGCATTGTTTTGGATAATTACCGAAAAAAGCATTCGGATGGTATTTTTTTTAAATTTGATTTATCAAACATAGACGAAATTGCAAAAGCCGAAGATGCTGTTAAGAGCGGTTCTTTGTTTGGCGAGATAAAATTGATAGTTATCAAAAATTCCTTTTTCAATAAAGCCGGCTCGGATCGGATGGGGAATCTGATCAAGGCCCAAAACCTCTTGAAAGAAAAAGACACAGTCCTTTTGTTTGTTGAGAATCAAGACGAAAAAGAACTGGCTAAAAACAAAACACTTTTTAATTTATTGGCCGGAAAAGACAGCATGGTAAAAAATATCGAGTATCTTGAAGGAGAAAAGCTGGTCAAATGGATAAGGGGGGAGTTTGTTTCAAGAAATTGCTTGATAGAGCCCGATGCAATAAAAGAATTGGTTATTACCAGGGGAAATGACAGCTGGGCTTTGATTAATGAGATAGAAAAATTAAGTAATTATAGTGGCCAGACCACTATAACAAAAAAGGATGTGGCGCTTCTTGGTTTCAAAAAAATCGACCTGAATATTTTTGATTTTGTCGATGCCATTGCTGGGAAGAACAAACTGAAAGCTTACGAGATTTTGTTTAAAGAGATACAAAACGGCCGGGATCCATATTATCTTTTGACCATGATTGTTTACGGATTTAGAAATCTATTAGCCGTTAAGGATTTGTCGGCTAGAGGCATGTCTTTAAGCGATATAACCAAAAGAGTTCGCCTTCACCCGTTTGTTGCTAAAAAATCATACCAAAGCGCGGATAGATTCAGCCTAGAAGAATTGAGGAAGGTTTATGGGCGTTTGCTTGATTTGGATACCCGTTCCAAAGAGGGGGTTCTTAATTTGACCGATTCTCTATTCTCGTTTGTATTGATCTAATTAAAAGCGCCCTTAAAGGCGCTTATTTTTTCTTTCTTTCACTATCGAACATTGCTAGTAGATCTTTGTCATCAACCCTGGTTTCTAAAAATACCTTCTTTCCCCACAGGTGGTTAATTTTTTCTAAAGTGGCGTTCATATATTTGGGGTCAAGCTCATATCCATTCCAGACATGTCTAAGCAAAAGATGATTCTGGCTGTTATAGTTTCCGTTTTCAACTCTGATAAGCGGCACTCCGTAATAAGTGAACTGATTTTTTAGGATTTCTCTTATTACATCCGGATTATCTTCGACAATCACATAAACAATATCCCCATTTGCTGTCGGTAATCCTGCCCAGATATATAATTGCTGTTCCCTGATGAATTCGTCAGTGAAAAATTCTTCTACAGCCATTCGATCGCTATAAAAAGAACGAACTTGGAATATTTTTTGATTTCCCAGTCCAGCGGCCGTGTCCCACCTAGAGTGCTTAAAAGCATTTTTTTCTTCCTCATACTCTCTACCGAATTGGCCCTTGTCCCATCTTTCTTTGATGTTCTCAAACAAGGAAAGATAAATTCGATACCAGTTAAAGCCGGCTTTGTTTTCTCGGGTTACCCCTGAATGAAAATCATTGAATACCCCATGTTCTTCAGGGGTGATAACGCCTTCTTCAAAAAGTCGTCTCATTATCCTGACGTGCCAATAAGTAGCCCAACCCTCATCGAGTCCTTTTGTTTTTCTGTTTGGCGCCAAACTTCTGGCTTGATTTCTTATTACCGTCAAGACATCAATCATCCAGGGCTTAAGAGGTTTAGGCGACTTTTTGATTAAATAATTAAGGATATCATAGGTTGGTTCGGGCGGAGTTTTTGTTGATAATCTTTCCAGCCTTTTTTCTATTTGCTCAATTTCTTGTTGGGTTTCTGATTTTTTGAATTTTGATTTTACGTCTTCAAATCTTTCAAGTTTTGCTCTTTCAAAAGCTATTAACCTTTCTCTGACAGTTTCTTCATCCTGTTCTTCAAAGAATGGATCAGGATCCTGGTGCCATTGAATCGACATTCCTGCATCAATTACTTTCTCTACTTCCTGTTGTCCATGACGTGCTTCGTATTCTTTAAAGCGCTTGGAGGCGTTTCTAGCTTCTTCAGCAACGTTGGAGAAGGAACGCCCATGTTTTAAATATCTGTTTGCCAAAAAGAAATCAACATGGCCATAAACGTGGGCGATGACAAGAACATTTAAAGCAAATGGGTTTGTTTCCACTAAAAAGGCTTTTGGTTTGTCAAAATTCCAAACTTGCTCATAAGGTATGCCTGCTCCCGTGTGTTCATAAATAGTACGGTGTTTTTCGTAATCCCTGCCGAATGTCCAATGAGAAAAGTTAACTGGAAATCCGTAAGACATTCCCTCAAGCACTCTCTGGGCTGTAGTTATTTCGAATGTAATTTCGGTGGTTAAGAGGCCTGATTCTTCTGCTATTTCTTTTATTCTCTTTTCGATTTGAATTAAACGTTCAACTCCTTGCTTCTTCATTGGGTCCACCTGTCTTTTCTCAAGAATGCTTTCAGGGCTGGTAAAATATGTTCTCGCTCCATGAGGCGTACACACAGAAGGGGCAAGTCTTTATCGCCTTCGGCTATTCCCAAACCATTATCTTGTGTTTCTTTCAAGGTAAAGTAGTTTTTAAATTTCTGCCAGAGTCCGGATCTTTTGTTCTTAAACCAATCCGGATCAGCATCCGGTTGAACTTCCCCGTAGCCAATCATGTTCACTCCTTTATCAATAAGTTTTCCCAACTCTTCAATGGTTCTTTCGGGGTCAAAGTCTTCACCGTCGGAAAAGTGCCATACATAAACGTTCCAACGATTGGTTGGGTATTCCGTATCAATCAAGCTGCTTGCCAGTTCATATGCTGTATGGCAATTAGTTCCTCCACTTTCCCCGGTTCTAAAAAAATCCTCTTCGCCCACTAATTTAGCTGTGGAATGGTGGATTATGAACCTAACTTCAACGTTTCTGTATAATTTTCTCAAAAATGCCACCAACCAAAAAAGCATTGCTCGGGCTAAATATTTTTTCATATAGCCCATTGAACCGGAAACATCCATCATGGCAATAATAACTGCGTTGGACTGGTTCTCCGTGTCTTGCTGAATTTCCCGGTATCTCAAATCGTCAGCCTCAAAAACAGGGAATGGAATTATGGTAGATTCTTTTGAGGTCAACTGGTTTTGTTTAATAATTTCAATGGCTTTTTCCAGTAATCCACCGGCTTGTTTAAGGGCGCTAAAGCATATAAATTCGTCAGATCCGGTCTCCGCTTTGAGCGTTTCTAAAAAGATCCAAAACCTTCTCATCCCTTCTTGGGCAGTAGCCCTTCTGTCAAGTAGAGGCCAAGGGCCGGATTTTACGATTCCGCCTATCTTGTACCCCAACTCTACAATTAATTCTTTTACTTCCTTTTCTTCCAATTGCGGAAGACCAAGATCTTCAAGCATCAGTTCAATAATTTCTTCAATTTCCACTTCTGTTTCTATATAATCTTCTCCGGGTTCTTCTCCGGGTTCTCCCGGCTGACCTTGAGCTGGTTTATGGCCAATGACATCTCCGGGCTGACCATCTCCTTGGCCGATTCCTTCGGATTCATTTCCTGTTTTTGGACGAAAATGAGGCAAGTCAATGTTTCTAATCGGGATCTTTATCACTCTGCCTTTTTTTTGGGTGATTATCGACTCGTCGGCAATAATTTCAGGAAGCTTTTTGATTATAGCTTCTCTTTGTTTTTCACGGTGCCGGCGGGCATCTTTACGACCGCGCTCTGTAACGGGTTCCGATACTATGATAGGCACAAAATCACCTCTGTAAATTTTTAAATTTCTGGAGAAAGAATAACAACAAACTCCGCTCTTGAAAAGGGGCAAATAAAAAACTCCCGATTAAGGGAGTACTGTCCTTTTCAAGGGCGGGGTTACTCATTTAAGAATTCATCGGCTTTTTCGATGATCTCTTTGGCGCAAGTTTTACAGAACCCTCCGGGACCGGTGAGTTCCGAGAAAAGATCACTAGCCCGTTTCTTTGATTCTTCGTCTTTGGGCTTATGAATAGCCAATACTGTTTTTAACATGTCTTTCGAGTCAGAAAGAAGTTTTTTGTCGACAGCCCGAGATAATGGAGGATATGAATCATAGGCCAAACTTCCTGCTTCCAGTATTTCTCCTCTAAAATTATCAGCTTCAGATTCGGAAATTGGTATAAACTCCTCAATCTCTCGTAGAAATTTTACATTTGGTGTCTTGGGTCTTCCCGTCAACGTATCACGGACAACATCAGTTCGGCCTCTGACAAATTTTCTTTTCTGTTCTCTGTAAAATCTTGCCTCTCTTACATAATCGTCGAACATTTGGCGAGCCAAATCATCGTGAGATTTGAGAAACGCCTTCTCAACAGCGCTAACTGTAAATTCTTTATATTCAGCAACAACAGTGCCACCCTCGCTTGAGGAAAGTAGTTCCTTGTAGCGGCTTACTTCTTCCGGAGTGACACCCATTCGATGTTCAAAAATTTCTCTTAGAGCCGTCAAGGTCTTAAGGGGGGTTAAACATCCGTTGTCAGTATCTGATTCTTTGGCAAGAGCGCTGTTTAAAGCGGCCAGAACGGTTCTCGAACTGACCCCGAACATACCTTCTATTTTGGCAATGTCCGGTGATGTGCGGCCCTCTTCAATAAGCTCCCTTATATCGATTGGTTTTTTATCTTTATCCCTAAGTTCTGTTAAGGCTCGGTCGCCATTATAGACCTTAGCTTTTGTTAATGAATCAATTCCCATCTGCGAAGGCGTAAGTCGTGTCAAAATGGCAAATAACGCCGCAAGTTCTAACGCTCCCGGAGCGATGTGATGTCCTTTTAATCGGACAAAATCACTTTCTCTTTCGATAAGCTTTTTATAGAGTCTTACCTCGTCTCTTATTCGCAGAGGATAGTGAAAAGGTACTACGATAAATCGGTCATGGAGCCCTTCATATTTTTTATTTGTAGCAAACTCCTTAAAAGCAGTTAGGTTGGTGTGGCCGATTATTACGGTATCGACAGAAAGATGAGGGAAATAAGAGCCTTCAATTTTTAATTGTTTTTCTTCGGCTACACTGAAAAAAACTCTCAAAACCTTAGGATCGCTTGAAGTAACCTCTCGTCCTTCAACGAAACCTCTTTCTCCAGCCGGAATTTCCCCGCCTATCTCAAAAGCTCTGGGATGATTGTGACCGTATGCAGGATTTGAAGTTATGCCGATGTTTTCCCGGCCGCTTAACGCTGTAGTATCGGAAGTTATTTCGTTTGATGGTTCAAATGAACCAATGCCGCGTCTACCCTGAATCGAGAAAGTAAAAGTCTCTACCGGAACTTCATGCCAACGAACAGTTCCGTCCGGATCACTGTACTTTGTTTCTAAAAGATCTCGGCAAACAGGGCAAAGGTCGCCTTCTATTTGGACTCCTATATGTAGATGTTTGGGATCTGGATCCGCTTTGCATTCTGTACAATGTTCTTTTTTTGTTGCTGCTTGGTCCCTCATATAACGGGGAAGAAGATGAAGCGGTTCCTCGTGTTTTGGACATCCTTTGATAAAAAATACCGGACGCTTGTTATAGTTTTCCAACGCTTTGCCCAGAATTCTTACCCAAGTTGATTTTCCTGCTCCAGGAGGACCGACAAGGATCAGAAGGTACTTTCCTGTGGAGCCTCGAGTTGCTCCGACTTTAATATGTTCAACCGCTTCAGATATGGGTTTATCTACCCCGTAAAGTTCTTTACGGAAAAGATTATATCCAGTAGAAACCCCCATCCACTGTTCTTCTTCGGGAAGTTGAACTACTTCGGCGTTTTGAATTATTTCCCACAATCTCGAAGCAGATAGTTGAGCAATGGCCGGATCTTCCGCCACTAAGGCTAAATATTCACGAAATGTTATTTCTCTATGGAGTTTCTTTTTCGCTCTTTTTCGCTCGGCATCTTCTTTAATAATGCTGTTAAAGCCGTTCTTTTTTTCTTCTGACATCGATGTCTCCTTGGCGAGTAGTTTTAAAAGTTCTAGATTTACCCATATTAGTATAAGGGGGCTTAAAGTCAATCCCACCATGTTGATTTTTCTTAAATAATATGTATACTATTGACAAGTTCTTTACCAATTAGGGAAACAAAGAAAAGTGCATCCAAAACATCAAATCGTGCTTCCTGTACAGCACGTCTTGATAAATCTTGGTCCGAGCATAATGGTAATGCCAGGGACTTGGTCTTATATTCGTTTAGACGATCATGAATCTTCCAGTAAGATTTTGACAGCAGTTAAGGCCGGGCAAGCCCCTTATGTTTTTGCTGTAATGTCTGATCCTCAGATAAAAGATCCGCCGGACAGATTTTATAAAGTTGGCGTAGTTGCTGAAACACGACCATACAATGATGATCGGGCCATTGTTTTGGGGGGTCTTTTAAGGGCCGAGATTACTAAATTCATAAGGGTTGGAGAAAAGGGCGGAGGTCTTTGGATGGTTAGCCTCAAGAAGATAGAAGACGAGAATCACGATGATTATTTTGTAAAATCTAATCAACATGTTTTGGCTGATATGATAAAAATTAGAGATCTTCTGAGGTCTTTTGTGATCAGAGCGGAAGGATCTTATCTTTTTGACAAGAGGCTTCTGGATCTTCTGTTGGATAATTTTGAAAATACTGACTGGGGAAATAAAGATGCGGTTGATAATTTTATCTGGTCAACACTGCATGCGGTTCCGGATTTACTCCAAGAAGATAAACAGCCTATTCTTGAAAGCATGAGTTTGCCGGAAAGAATTGAGCTTTGCATTAAAACTATTAAGAAAAGATTAAAGCTTCTAGAAATTCAAAAAGAGAATATGTCAAAAGATGGCAAGCTTATTAGAAGAGCAAGAAAAACCGAAGTAGATCCCCGAGGTGATGCAAATAAAAACGACGAAGATGATTTTGTCAAAGGCATTCATGTCGACATAAAAAAGAGATGGGAACAATTCAAATTAATTAGGGATCACATGAACGAAGATGCTGGCGATGTGATAATGGAGGATCTTGAGAAGCTGAAGTCCTTAGGAAGTCCGCAAGGGAATAATTACGAATGGCCCAAGTATATGCGGCGCGTAGACTTTATTCTTGGTCTTCCCTGGAAAGAAGAAACGGTTCAAGAAGGCAATATCTCTAAAGTGGCACAGATTCTCGACGAAGATCACTTTGGCCTTGTTTGTGAAAAGGATTCAATTTGCGACCAAGTCGCTCCCAAATTGCTTAACCCCGGTAGTAGGGGATCCATTATTTGCCTTGTCGGTCCTCCCGGAACAGGGAAGACTTCTCTTGCCAAATCAATAGCTAGGGCATTGAACAGAAAATATATCAGGATGTCTTTAGGTGGTGTTAGAGATGAAGCCCAGATCAGGGGCCACGGCATTACTTATGTTGGTGCTGAACCCGGAGAGATACTGAAGCTGATGAAGCGATGCGGAGTTAAAAATCCATTGTTTGTTATTGACGAGATTGATAAATTGGGACAAATGTCCACCAGCGGAGACCCATCCGCAGCGATGCTTGAAGTTTTGGATCCCGAACAGAACGGTACATTCAAGGACCATTTTGTAGCTTGTGGATTCGACCTTTCAAGGGTTATGTTTATCGCTACGGCAAATCAGGAACATACGATCCATCCCGCTCTTAGAGACAGGATGGATGTTACTCGTTTGCCAGGATATTTAGAAGTTGAGAAGGTGGAAATTGCCAAGAGGCACCTAATCCCTCGTTTGATGAAAGACTTAGGTCTTATTCAAAATAACGTCGAAGTTGCATGGGAAGAGGGCCTGATCTCCAAAATCATCAGGAGCTATACAAATGAAGCCGGAGTCAGAAACATTGAAAGAGCTCTTGCAAAAATTTTAAAAAAGATTTGTCGAGCATATCTCAAATCAAAAAACGAGGAAGAGCCGGTTACTAAATTTAATGTGACTGAACAAAAAGTCCATGAGTATCTCGGACCACCCAAGTTTACCAAGGACAGAGTCAGGCCTACGAAAGTGGGAGAGGCAATAGGCCTTGCCTGGACTCCTGTCGGCGGAGACATTCTTTACGTTCAAGTAGAAACCTACCCCAGACTACAGGGCAAGAAAGTTTTTGCTCGAACCGGAATGCAGGGCAAAGTTATGGAAGAATCTGATGAAGTTGCCTTAACTCTAGTAAGAAATAGGCACCCAGAGTTGTCTGAAAAGTTATCGGAGCTTGCTATCCATTTGCACATACCAAACGGTGCTGTTCCTAAAGATGGACCTTCTGCTGGGATAACCATAGTAAGTGCTTTAGAATCTGAAATAACGAATAAGCCTATAAAATTTAATTTAGCAATGACGGGGGAGATAGATTTAAAAGGCAGAGTTTTAGCGGTTGGCGGGATTAGAGAAAAGATAGTGGCCGCTGAAGGAGCGGGCATAGAATCAATTATTATGCCAAAGGATAATGAGAGAAATCTTCACGACGTGCCTGAGGCCGTAAAGGACAAACTAATATTTCATTTTGTGGAGTCAATAGATGAAGTTTTGGAAAATGCATTTCCACGGGACCCGGCTTAAAAAGCCGGTTTTTTGTAAAAAAGTGATTTTTGGCGTATACTTTTTAAAGATTATGTTCAACTACCTCCATGTCGGCCGGGCTACTGATTTAATCGACGACAAAGACCGGCACTTATTCCGCCTTCTGGAAGTAATGCCTGGTTTTTTGGCTTGGCTTACGTTGTTTTTGGTGGCCTTGTTGTCTTTTTTGGTCCCGTTTTGGATGGCGATATTTATAATTGCCTTCGATGTTTATTGGCTCATTAAAACTGTGTATTTGTCTTTGCACCTGCGAGTTTCGTACAACAAACTGAAAAAGAATCTGACCTTAAACTGGATTGAAAAATTAAACAGACTATCGACTATCGACTATCGACTATCGACTATCAAATCGTGGCAGGATATTTACCACTTTGTTTTTCTGCCTTTGTATAAAGAAGATTATTCTGTCGTTGCTTCCACGATAGAAGGTCTTTTAAAAACAAATTATCCAAAATCAAAGATGGTGGTAGTTATTTGTTGGGAAGAAAGGGGGGGCAAAGAGACTGAGTCGGTTGTCCGTGAAGTTGAAAAAAATTATAAAAATGTTTTTTTAGATTTTGTATCAGTAATGCATCCGGCCAACCTTCCTGATGAGATTCCTGGCAAGGGTTCAAATACTGCTTATGCCGCAAAGATGGTCAGGGATTCTATTGTTGATGTCCGTCGGATTCCATATGATCATATTCTTGTTTCTAATCTTGATATTGATACTGTCGTTTTTCCCGAATATTTTGGAATTTTGATGCACACTTTTCTTACTACGCCTAACCCGCTACGTTCTTCTTATCAGCCGATTCCTTTGTATGTTAATAACATTTGGGAAGCTCCGTCATTTGCAAGAGTAGTTGCTTTTGCGGCGACATTCTGGCATACCGTGAAACAGGAGAAAGCCGAAACGGCCACGACATTTTCATCCCACTCAATGCCATGGCAGGCATTGGTAGATGTCGGATTTTGGCAAAAAAATATGGTTTCAGAGGATTCTCGGATATTTTGGCAGTGTTTTTTAAGGTATGACGGCGATTACAAGGTTGTGCCGTTATTTTATCCGGTATCAATGGATGCCAATGTTGCTTCAACAAATTTTCAAACACTGAAGAATGTTTACAAACAACAAAGGCGCTGGGCATATGGGGCCGAGAACATACCTTATTTCATGTTTGGTTTTATGAGAAATAAAGCCATTTCTTTCTCTAAAAAATTGTATTATGGGTTCATGGTCATTGAAGGAAATCACTCCTGGGCAACGAATGCCCTGCTTATTTTTGTTTTAGGCTGGCTGCCGGTCTTGCTGGGCGGTCAGGAATTTAACAGAACAGTTCTTTCTTTTAATTTGCCTTATTTGACTAGAATAATCATGACTCTTTCGATGCTCGGCTTGGTTTCTTCGGCTATTTTATCTATTATTCTTCTTCCGCCTCGGCCTCTTAAATACGGCAAATTTAAATATTTCTGGATGCTGGTTCAGTGGGTATTATTTCCCGCAACGACAATATTTCTCGGTTCCATACCGGCATTGGAAGCTCAAACTCGCCTGATGCTCGGCAAGTATATGGGGTTTTGGGTAACCCCGAAGATTAGGGCAAGGTAACTTGACGTCAGTCTTGCTATTGTTTATGATACGGCTTGGTTATTCTGATTATTTAAAGGTGGCAAGATGACTAACAAAAAGTGGGAATACAAGATGGTAACGATTGCCCTGTTAGATCAGACCAGAACAGAAACAATCCTGAATGAATTAGGCAAAGCTGGATGGGAGCTGGTTGTTGTAAATTATGCCGCAGCCTATTTGAAGATGGAAAAATAAATCAGGAATTAATTCGGCTAAGTGCCGGATTTTTGTTAAGCCGGTTTGAATCTCTATTGCCAACTGCCATCCCCATCCATATTCACAGGGGTTGTGGGGTGTTATTGAAATAAGTTAGTTATTCAAAATGAGTAAGACGCTGGAATTTTTCTAATTTGTCTTTGAGAAGAGGGTAGTTTGTTAATGACGAATCATCTTTCAGTAAAAACCTTGCCTCAAGCCGGGCTTTTTTGATTAGTTCTACGTTGGCCAACGAGGCCATGGCGAGGTCGGGAAGGCCGGATTGCTTAACGCCGAAAAATTCTCCGGGACCGCGGATGGCCATATCTTTTTCGGCAAGCAAAAATCCGTCATCGCATTCAACCAGAGCTTTTAACCTTTGATTGATTTTTTTGTCGGATGTTAAACTGAACAACAAACAATAAGATTGGTGTTCTCCTCGTCCAACCCGGCCTCGGAATTGGTGTAACTGGGCCAGACCGAATCTTTCGGAATTCTCTACCATCATAATTGTGGCATTCTGAATATCTACTCCGACTTCAACAACTGAAGTCGAGACTAGAATTCCATACTTCTTGTTTTTAAATTTGTCCATTATTTCATTTTTTTCTTTTGGTTTCATTTTGCCGTGGAGCATTGCTACCTTAAGGTCCGGAAACACCTCTTCCGATAATTTTTTATATTCAACTTCAACGGCCTTTGCTTCGGACCAGAGGATATTCATTTTGGATTGCTTGTTTTTGCCTTTTATTTCTTTGATCGGATCGGCCAGTTCTATCCGTGGACAGATGACAAAAACCTGCCGGCCTGAATTTACTTCTTCTCGAATAAAGTTGTAGGCAGATTTTCTTTGCAGAGGCGAGATTACTTTAGTAATTATTTTCTGGCGGTTTTTTGGTTTTTCTTTAATTAGGGAAATATCCAGATCGCCATATATAGTCAAGGCAAGAGTACGGGGAATGGGAGTGGCAGTCATGGACAATAAATGCGGCACAATCTCTTTGTTCTTAACCAATGCTGCTCGTTGGGCCACTCCGAATCTGTGTTGTTCATCTAAGACCACCAAGGCAAGATTTTTAAATTCTACATCTTTTTGTATCAAAGCATGGGTGCCTATGATAATCTTGGCTTGACCTGAGGCAATGCGTTTTTTGATATTTGATTTTTTGCCGGCTCGGAGTGGGCTCTCGGGGCGGTGCTTTAGCCCGCCCTGGGAACTCTGTAAACTGCAGGTGCTCCAGGCGATAGAACCGGTTAGAAGTGCGACCTCAATGTCGGTGTGAGATATGAGTTTTCTGATTGTTTCCATGTGCTGGTTGGCGAGAACTTCAGTTGGGGCCATAAATACGGTCTGGTAGCCGGCTTTGGCTGTTTGGATAGCGGCTATTAATGCAACCACAGTTTTGCCAGAACCGACATCTCCTTCCATGAGACGATTCATCGGATATGATTTACCGATGTCTTTTAATATTTCCCAGGCTGCGACTTTTTGATCGCGAGTCAATTCAAAAGGCAACTCGGAGATAAAATTTTGGATTAAGTTTTGATCAAATCCTACCCTTACCGATTTCAGTTGATTTAATTTTCTTCTTTCCAAAAGAGCTTTGAGTTGAAAAAGTAGCAGATCGTCAAAAGCCAATCGTTCTTTAGCAATATTGGCCTCTGTGTCATTTGTTGGATAATGAATCTTGGCAATCGCCTCCTCCAAAGAGGGGAGCTTATATTTTTTAATAATTTGTTCGGGGAGTGGGTCTAGAATTTTTAAGTTTTTTAAAATTGGCTTGATTAGAAATCGGAGATACTTTGAGGTAACTCCCTCTGTTTCGGGATAGACCGGAATCAATCTTCCGGTGTGGGTTAGTCCGCCAGCTGGAGGAATAAAAGGATACTCATCGGCGTTTATCTTTTCGTAAGTCGGACTGGAAAGGTATAGGCCATGTTTATCAAGATTGGCTTTTCCGGCCAAACTCACTAAGGCTCCTTCCCTTAAACTGTTGGCAATAAAGGGTTGATTGAACCAAACCACTTTTACAGCTCCGGTTTCGTCGCTAACCAAAGCATTTGTTATAGACATTCGTTTTGGGAATATCATCCGGCTACTCATCTTTAAAACTTCTCCTTGGATGTTCACTTTTTGGCCGGGCTCGATTTCGGAAATTGTTACGACCTTGCTGTAATCTTCATAGCGTGCAGGAAAATGCCACAAGAGGTCTCTTACGGTCTTTATGCCGAGTTTGGCCAAGCGAGGGAGATTTCTTGAACCCACATTCCTAAGTTGTTCGACGGAAAGGTTTAAGTCCATTTCGCCCATATTTTAACATTTGCGGATTAAATTTAAAAGCGGATAAAAATCCGCCTTAATCAACGATGTGTCCCCGGGGTGATTTGAACACCCGGCCTTAGGGTCCGCAACCCTACGCTCTATCCAGCTGAGCTACGGGGACAATATGTTTTTTTATAATCCCATTTTTCTGCTGATTAAATCTACCAAAGATTTCTCATGTTCTTTTTCTGCGATGAATTTTACCATCAAAGATCGGAGTTTCACCGGATTTTGGTTTTCAATGGAAATCTTAACATACGGCATATACCATTTTCTGGCTTCCAGGCTTAACTCTTTCGGGCCGTTTGGATTATAATCCAGCCAAAAAGATTTTAGTTCCTTATAAAAATAAGCATGGTTATCTATCATTACGCCCGCTTGATTGACTACGACCTTAGATGCCATCGGTTTTTTATTGACATAAAGAGCCATTACCACAGAAGAAAGAATTAAAAAAATAGCGGTCAAAGCATCCATGCGATAAAAAATTATGGCACCTGCTCCGGCTAATAACGCAATTATAATCCAGGCAAGATATTTTTTCTGGGGGTTGTAATAAAACGATGGTGCTTCCCATTCAAACCGATCAGTTTTTTCGGGGAGTAGACTAATTTCGGCTGTTGCCGGTTGTATCTTTTCTCTCATCTCTTGTTTAACCAAAGGCACTTTCTCAGCAGTGGAGAGTGTTTCTTTTTGCCGGATTTTTTTTCTTAAATCAACAGTTCTAGACATTGGCGGTGTATTCTTGAAATAGCTCGAACGGAATTCTGCCCTCGTCCCGCTTCGCGGGACTCGGAATGGGCGGGCAAAATGAATTCTGAAGCCGAGAGCATTAACAATTTCAAGTTTTTAATTGAGTTAAGTATAACTCAATTCAGTGAATTTTTCAATTTAAAATTATTGAAAAATTCACTGGCTTTGGCGGCAAATTCTCGCTCTTTGAATTATGAAAAAGAAAGGGCCACCGCTCCCTTTCGAAAGTCGGTGGCCGTTGGTGGAACATGAGGTCGCCAGCTCAACTAGCCCTCACTGGAACCGAATCGACGCGCGAGGACGTAGATGTCTTTCCGTATCGAGAAGTCGGTTGGGTTGTCGTCGGAGCTTGCCAACCGCTTTGCATCCTCGACATTACGGAAGGTGTACACGATGAGAACATCCTCGTTGAAGATACGATATTTGTAGCCAGGAGGACGGTCAAAGACACTCCTCTGGACCACGAAGCATCGGAAGGCGAGATCACCTTCGTCGACGATGTTGTCACACGTCTTGTGAGCAGCGGCCCAACCCTCGGGCTTCACGTGGGGAGAGATGCTGTCTTTGAAGATGACGGCGCGTGCGTCAGCCGCCATCAACTGCCCGCGCGAGATCGCCCGAATGTCCGATTCGTTCGGAACTCCGGGGACAACGCCGAACCTCGCCGCGATGAGAACCAACACTGCACCAGCCAGGAAACCAAGAAGCGTGTTCTTCATACTCGTCTGTCCTCCTCTCAAGGAACGTCCGTACTGGCCTGCACTATACTAATTATTAGCTTAAATATCAAGAAGCGGCGTTTAGCCGCTTCTTGGAAAAAATTGATTAAAAAATTTCTTTTGCCCTTCCAAAATATGATTCGAGCCGATTTGTTTTCAGGTTCTTTGGCAGTTTGGAATGCTCTCGGCTTCAGAATTCATTTTGCCCGCCCGCCCATTCCGAGCCGCGCTGTGCGCGGCGAGGAGCGAATTCCGTTCGAGCTAATTTCAGAATACACCGCCAATTGGAAAAATGCAAATTTGAAGAGGTTAGCTCGCGGCGCGTTCTGCGCCGCTCGGCTAGGATTTGAAAGGGCTTTTTTGGCGAAAAGGAAAAGAATTTATCAATGAAGGGCAAAAGAAATTTTTCATCAATTTTTTAACCACAAAACCATGAAATACATAATTTATGCGAGGAAATCTACCGAGAGTGAAGAACGTCAGATATTGAGTATTGAATCTCAAGTTTCAGAGTTGCGAGAATTTGCCGCCAAAGAAAAACTTGAAATTGTTGCCTCGCTTTGCGAGGCCCAAACTGCCAAAGAACCTGGGCGAATTAAATTCGCCGAAATGTTGTCATTTTTAGAATCAGGAAAAGCAGATGGAATTTTGAGTTGGAATCCGGATCGTCTCGCCAGAAATTCCATAGATGGAGGACAAATTATCTATCTGCTGGACACAGGAAAGATTAAAGATTTGAAATTTCCTACTCACTGGTTTGAGAATACACCACAGGGAAAATTTATGCTGAACATTGCCTTTGGGCAAAGCAAGTATTACGTGGATAATCTTTCGGAAAATATAAAGCGTGGACACAGGGCAAAATTGAGAAAAGGTATTTGACCTAGCTTTGCCCCACTCGGTTATACGAATAATCACAAAACAAGAGATGTTGATATTGATTTAGAAAAAGCTCCGCTAGTCCGCAAGGGTTTCGAGTTATACGCCACTGGTAAATATACACTAAAACAAATCGCACGAGCGTTGAAAGACCTCGGACTGCGGAGCTACAAAGGCAATATTCTTGCAGTTTCCTGTGTCCAGCGAATACTAAAAAGCACTTTCTACTATGGAATTTTTGAATTCAAGGGCGAGACGTATCAAGGTTCGCACGAGCCGTTGATTTCAAAGAAACTTTTTGATATGTGCCAAGAAGTAATGAAAGATCGCGGACATATTATGACCAGAAAATCTGAAAACTTTTTTCCGTTTCGCGGACTACTCACTTGCGGAGAGTGTAGCTGTATGATAACTGCCGAAACACAGAAAGGACATAACTATTATCGTTGTACCAAAAAACGCGAAATGTGTTCACAAAAATATGTCCGCGAAGAATTACTAACAGAACAGGTCAAAAGTTTTCTTCAAAAAGTTTCTTTACCGAGCCAAGACACTGAAAAAGTTTTGCACGAGTTGGATAAAGACGAACGGAAAGCAAGAGAGGATAGCAAGGTGTTTGTGGAAAATCTAAAATCCGAGTTAGTCGAAGTTGAAATAAAGTTAGACAAATTGCTTTCTGCTTATCTCGATGAAGTTATCACATCGGAAGAATATGCCGCGCAAAAACAAAAAATGCTCGACCAGAGAGTAGGGCTGAAAGAGAAAATTCACGAAATCGAGGACAAGGGCGTATCTTGGCTCGAACCGGCTCGTGCGTGGGTTAAATCCTTGAATCAAGCGGAGAAACTGCTTTCATCTGGGAATAAATCGGAAATGACAACATTTCTAAAACAAATCGGCTCGAACCATATTTTGATTGATAAATCCTTTTCCTTTTCGCCAAAAAAGCCCTTTCAAATCCTAGCCGAGCGGCGGCTTTGCCGCCGCGAGCTGACTTCTTCAAACTTGCATTTTCCCAATTGGCGGGGAGTATTGAACGATATTAGAACCTATCTTATCACAAATATTAACATATAAAAACAGAAAACCCGCCGAGGCAGATTTTCTGCTGGCGGGTGCGACCGACTACCAGAGCACGGCTGGTGTTACGATGCCAACGATGGCCAAGATGCCACCGACCACCACGAACATTGCTCCGACGGGTTTGGGATAGAGTGGACGACTGCTGAACAGCACCTGTGCACCGCTACCCAACAACAAACCACCGAACGCTGATAGCAACATGTCTGCCTCCTTTTCTTGGGGTTTCAGGGTAATTTAATTATATCACAACTCGTGGCATAATGTCAATAGCTCCGGGTATTGAGCGGTATTGGAACCTATCTTATGCAAGTATTGAAGTCATTTTAGTCGAATATCGGCTTCAGTCCTAGCAGTTTCTGCCGCCCTTACACATGCTTCTCTCCATCGCTCAAGGGTGCGCCAAAATGAGATAGGGAGTTCTGGAATAATAAGTATCCTTAGAAAATCGTCTAATCTTGTATGCCCAATTGATGCAAACCAGTTAGCTAAAAACCATATCCCCACAGCAACACCCGCTCCCACTACAGACCATGCAATTGCTTTGATACGCAATAAAATTAGATGCTTACGAGTCAATTCCTCTACTAAGATATAGCGTACACGTTCCTGACCCGTAAGAGCTGCGACCCTATCCTGTTCGGCCGCACTAGCTCGTTCCTTTGACTCTCGGATAACATCACTCTCATCTTTTTTCTTCCTTTGAAGTGCGCGCCGGACATCTCGAACAAGAACGTCATTTGAACCTCCTGTTAGACGGTTGCGAGCGGCCTGAATAGCGAACCGTTCAACATCCACATCGGGTAAGTCCTTCAGTTGATCTTCTTGCTCTAAGAGATCCGCAAGGTCTTCAAGGTTGAAGGCGTTATCGCGTGGGTGAATCTCGGCTTCAATAAGAGCAGCAAGCATGGGGGCATAATTACTTGGATTATGACCAGGACCCACTCCCGATATTGCCATTATCTGAATCCACGAATCCAATGAAATCCAAGTTGGCATATCATCTTTGCCAGCCCATCGTGCTGCAAGTGTTTGCATGGAACGATCCCCAGTCGCAACCCAGGCATTTACCCCACGCTTACGATGCTCATTACAAACTGCAGCCAGTGAGGCATCGTGTGCTAGACGTACCCCCTTCTTTTCCCGAAGACTGTGCTCTCTCCAAGCTTCTGCAATTGCAGTAGACAACGCTTGATCTCGAGCACCAGCAACCGCAGCCTCCTGCACATAAGCACTATTATCGCAATCAATAACTACTCCCGGAATTGCGGTTAACGGGGGTTTGGCAACTTGGTCAAAAAAGGTTTGAAGTGACTCTGATGTAGTGCAACCACGAGCGACTGCTGTTTCCCAGAACGGATCTTTTGACTTCCCCAAGAGTACGTCAGAAAAAGCTCCATGTACTTTTGTAGCTGCTATGCGCTTACCTTCGACTAAGCGAATATATTCCTCTTCGGTAGTTGGTATGATATGTAAAGTGGCGTTAATTTCATGCAGTGATTTCGCAAGTTCTTCGAAAGCCGGAGCAAGTGTACTACCTTCTAGGGAGGCTAATAATAATATATTGGTATCAAGATAAAAACGCGCTCCGTGAAACTTTCTTATCGTAATTGGATCTGGGCCAATTGAAGCATTGACCACTCTGGCAGCAAGCATTGCTTGCGTAAAAGCCCAAATCTGTTCATACACAAGAGGTTTCTGATAATCCCCCAGAAATGACCTGAATCCTTCAGAAAGCCGTTGCGCATACTCTTGGAGGCCATGATCTTCAGTTGTTTTATGCAACGCCTCATCTAGAATCTGTCGCGCTGATAACCTCAAGGGTTCTTGTCGACAGAGCATCCGCGTTGCAATGTCACTGTAATGATAAAAAAATGCAGCACCAGCCGACAGGAACCACTTGCGAAGCTGGTCTTTATTGATAGGAACATGGAAATACTCCTCGAGCAACTTTATCGTCCTTTGTTCCGAGCGTTCCAGCTCCTGCTCAACGCGCCTTGATTCGTTTGGTTTTAGTAGCCATTGCCCATTATAAACAGCTGCAGCGTTGGCTTGTTTCAGAACAGTGAAGCCTGCATTGAGTTCAGCGTCTGGAAATCGTCTCACTCCAATAATCGTAGCCACCCGCTCCTGTACCTCGGCCCGAGCAAGTCTTTTTCCCGGTTCAAGATATAGAACTTTAGTAATAATACTCGCAACCCCCTGATCCTTGAGTGGCCGCATCCCGGCATCATAATAAATGTGTGTAAGCAATAATAACTCCCTATGATTGGTGGATGTTACGTTTTGTTTTTGTTCTGTGTTTGGCATTGTTATTTTCTAAAAACTATGGAAATTGTAATCTCTATCACCATACTTCTTTGAAGTTGCTATTTCAAGCAGGTCTTATAAAAAACTGGGTGCAGGCCAGTCAGACCAGCACCCCGAAATCAGAAATATATACTCATCCCGACTTTATGTAAGATATTTTACTATCAACTCGCCATAGCGCAAAGTTAGCTCTTTCGATACCGACATAAACTTATCTTTTTCTAAGGGGTAAAGTTTTCCGGTTCTCGCATAATCTTTTATTGTGGAAATAAGGAAGTTTGGTTCGTGTGGATGCACCAAGAGCAGTTTAGCTTCCGGCCAGTATTTATTTGCCTTACGGAGCCACTCATTAAATCCTGATCCATTTTCTAATGAGCTTCGGTACTTAACCTCAACAAAGAATACATCGCAGTTTTTATCCATCACAATAAAGTCCGGCATGCTACGTATTTTCTCGGCAGTTATATTGTCAGCCCTCATTTTTGGAAGCCCTTTTTGGATTAAGCTCTGTAATATGCCCTCATACCCAAATCGGTAAATAAAATAGCCGGCTTCCCGCAACATTTCACTTACAATATCCTCGGCAATTCTACCTTTAATAATTGAATCTTGCATAGTTATAGGTGTTTTAATTAGATTTTGCCCAAACAAAAAAGGGCAGCCGACTGGTCTACCCACTGTTCATCGAACGCCCAAAGGCAATCCGACTTGTGGCAGTCAGCCACCCGTCTTT
>Ga0155676_102_pt1 | contig 18922 bp, 18 predicted proteins | sample RifCSPlowO2_01_FD_107333 | JGI IMG/M metagenome (GOLD analysis project Ga0155676, IMG submission 107333) | Candidatus Yanofskybacteria bacterium RIFCSPLOWO2_01_FULL_41_34
AAAAGAAGGTAAGTATAAAAAAGAAGTTTTTGAAATTACGCACGAAGATGTAAAAAATTTAAAAGAGCAAATAATTACAGTTGCACATGAAATTCGCAATTTAGATTTTTGGACTAAAAAATGTGACGATAAGGATTGTAAATATTGTGAACTGCGGGATTTGATGGTAGAGTAGGTCTTTAGCCCTAAGTCAGCTTTGCTGACCGGGCAAACATTTACAAAGTAAATGTTTTAGCCGTCGTAGCTTAGTGGTAAAGCACTGTCTTGGTAAGACAGAGATCGTGAGTCCGATTCTCACTGACGGCTCCGCAATCAAAGAGAACGATTTTTTGGCGAAATTCTGGCGAGCGGAGCGAAGCTCCGCCCAAGGATTTAAAGGGCTTCCGACCGCTTCGCGGTTTTGGAGGGTGAGGTTCGAGCCGAAGATTTTTTGGAGGGAGATTTTTTTGGAGGGGAGATCGTTCCTTTCCGCATTTTCACCCAGTAATAATGCGTCTTTTATCCATTCTCGCGTCGGTTCGATCCACGCGGAGGGTGTTCGTAAAAGACGCTGTATTTTCTCCTCGACAGACTTTTTCTCAGACATAAATACTCGTCGCCTTTTTAAATAGTCCTCACGCTCAATATCTTGAGCAACATACACATCTGTAAGTCTGGCGAGGTTTTTTGAAATATTTTGTTCTTCTTCTCGCAATTCTAAAACTATTTCATTTGCAGTATGTTTATTTTTTTGTTCTTCAATATCCAACATTTCAAAAAATTTTGTTGCCAATTCTTTCGGCATAATATATTCGCTTAATTTTGCCGAAAGTTGTCGCTCCAATTCTTCTCCTCTGATACACGGCTCAAAACATTTTTGTACTTTAGATTTTTTTGAACAATGATAATAAGTGTATAAATGTTTTGTGCCGTTCTTTTGTCGTTTTATTTTTATTTCTCCTGTAATTCCCATACCACAACTTCCACACGACATAAGTCCACAAAAAGGTCTTGGGTCAGTTTTCTTGTCTGGCATGCGACCTCTTCCTCGCAAAACAGCATTTGCTTTGTCAAAAAGTTCTTTTGAAATAATCGTCTCATGTTTTCCTTCATAAATTTCACCAGCGTGACGAAAATGTCCGTAATAAATTGGATTACTTAAAATATGTGATACTCGCGAAACATGAACACGATTGTTATTTTTACTTTTGATATCCGATTTTTCTAAAACTTTTGCGAGGTCTTCAAGTCGTACAGTTCCTGTTGCGTAAAGTTCAAATATTTTTTTCACCAATTTTGCATTTTTGTGATGAACAGCAATTTTCTTTATCAATGGATTATTTATATAGCCAAACGGAGCAAGACTCGGAAAATCTCCATTCCGTGCTTTTTGCCTTAAACCTCGTGCGGTGTTTTCACTAAGTTGCCTGACATATTCATTTGCCATTCCTAACTCAACGGACATCATTAACACATTATCATTTGGATAATGACTTTGTCCGTGAGTTTGGATATGTTGAATTATATTTTGTTGGAGCATCCATTGAATTTTTCCACTATCAACAGGGTTTCTTGATAAGCGGTCAATTTTCCAGCAAACAATTCCTTGCGCTTCGCCACCTTGAATACGCGAAAGCATAGTATTAAAAATAGGACGACCTGGAATTTTTGCAGATCGTTTTTCTATAAACTCGTCTACAATATATAAATTTTCTCGCTTTGCGAGTTCTCGGAGTTCGGCGAGTTGCCCTTCAATAGAGAGGATTTGTTTATCTTCAACATCAGTGCTTTTGCGGGCGTAGAGAAAGTATTTTTGCATAGTTGCATTATACCACAACAGATGGTGTAAAGTACAACAAAATAGTATAATCTGTGGATAATGAACGAATCTGAAAAGCTAGGCAAAAATCTAAAACAAATTAGAACCGCAAAAGGTATTTCACAAGGCGAAATTAGCCGAAAACTTGTAGTTGATAAAAGCTTTGTCAGTAATATTGAAAATGGAAAAACAAATCCTACTCTTTCAACGATTGCAAAAATAGCAAAAGCGATCGGAGTTTCTGTAAGTGAATTAACAAAATAATTAGGGAGTGAGTTTAACACGCGCACGGGTGGGTGGGGCAAGTGTTATCTAATTCAGTACGACCTCCCCTCCAAAAAAATCTTCCCTCCAAAAATCTTGGGCTTTTGAATTTTTGAACCTCACCCTCCAAAACCGCGAAGCGGTCGAAAACCCTTTAAATCCTTGGGCGGAGCTTCGCTCCGCTCGCCAGAATTTCGCCAAAAAATCGTTCTCTTTGATTGCGGAGTACCTCTTAAACGAGGCTAGAACTCACTTTAGCAAAAACTAGCAAAGAACTCCAGCGTTCCCCGCGCGCTGAAGCGCCTCTGTGCGAAGCACAGAGCTTCTGCTGAAGCAGAAGTGCGGGAAACGCTCCAATGCAAATGCGGACTCGGTTTTGCGAAGCATTTTTCTGGGACACGGATTCGCAAAACCTCGGCAACTTTTTTCGGCAGAAATTCGTTTTGGTTTTCCGCGCGCAGGCAGGGTCTGGGAGGGAATGCGCGCGGATTTTGGGGCGGGCTGTCTTTTCATCCTTGTATTAAAAGGGTTTTTTCGTTGAGCATTGCATTTGGATAAAATTCGGAGGCAAATGTTTGACATTTTTGCTTAATCGTGCTATCATATTACCTGTGAGGATAGCCTTACAAATTGTTCTTTAAAAATTGTTGTGTGAAATTTGGTAGAACATTGAGTATTTAGAAACTTGAATGTTCAATGTTCTACCAAATGGCTAGAAATCGTATACCGCGGATCGTAATCGCAAACTAAAGAAAGATATAAGATGAAAAATTTAATTTTCTTCCTTGGCGGTAATGATGCCGAAATGGTACGTATTTTTGAGGTGTTGGCTAACGCTGGCATCGAAACCGTAAACAAAGGTCTGGGTTGGGGCGCACATGCCTCCGCTTATGCCGATGAGATTGCCTCAGCAGGTGCTGAGGGCAAAACCGTAGTGCTGGTGGAATTGGACAATTCGTCCGCCGCCAAAACCGAATGGACTGCTGAAAAGGTTGCTGTAACGCTTCCTGAAGGCACCATTGAGGTTGACCACCACGGCGACCGGTCTGCCGAGCCGGCTAGCATTCTGCAAGTTCTTAAATTGATCGGTGCTGAACCGACACATTGGGATTTGCTCATTGCGGCCAACGACTCAGGCTTTATCCCCGCCATGGAGGCAATGGGGGCTACCGCTAACGAAATCGCTGAAGTGCGTGCGAGCGATCGCAATGCACAAGGCATCACTCCTGAAAAAGAAGCAGAGGCTGAGCAAGCAATTGCAAAAGCTGAAACTTCTGATCGCCTGACTGTGGTTCGTATGGCGCACTCAAAATGTGCGACCGTTACTGACCGCCTTCACAAAGGCGCAGGTGGTCCCGGCTATGACCAACTTCTCATTCTCTCCGGTGACGGCGAGGTGAACTTTTACGGCGACGGCAAATTATGCCAGAACCTAAAAGAAAAGTTCGAAGGCTGGAACGGTGGAAGCGGTCTGGGAGCAGAAGGAGGCAGTGCATTCTGGGGCGGATATCCGAACCATGAAGAAGTACTGGCCTTCGTGAAAGAAAGCCTGTAATCACAACAAGCTCGGGATTCTAATCTGCTAACCGAGTAAAAACAAAAGATAGAGCCAGTGTTTGGTTAACATCGGTAGACTATTGCAAGATTTAATTACTAAAGCCGTGCACTATGTGTACGGCTTTTTTCTTAGCAAAAATGTCTTTTTGTGCTAGAATGAGTCAATTACAATTAATCAATTATTTATCTATGGAAAATTTTAAACCAAGTCAAGAGGGGGGGGTACAAAATAAGGAAATTATACTTCCGGGTTTCGATTCATTTGCAAATGAGCAAATTGCACATTTTCAAGAAGAAAACCCTGCACCAGCAGAAGATAATGTTTTACAATCTCAGCTTTATAAAAAATTGCTATCTAAATTTGAAGATAGCTTGCCAGAAAAGTATGGAGTTCTTTACGAAGAGCAGTCGTCACTGAAAGTAGGAAAACCTTCAATGAGCAATGAGCAGTACAATAGCGAGCTTGAGTCAGCAGCTAATAAAATTATATCAACAGGACTGGCTATGCCGGGTTCAAAAGATGAATATGTTGTCGTTGAAAATGGTGAGTTGGTTTTGTATAAAATAAACTCTAGGCAAGAAAGTAAGACAGAGCAAAAATTCATAAGATACAATAGACCTTCAAAAAAAGCAGAGCCTGTTTATGAAGATTTTACCGTCAAAGTAACCAAGATTGATCACGCTGAGAAAGTTAAAAATTTATCCGCAGATGATCTAATTGATAGTTATGGTATTGATGTTGAAAAAGCCTATAAATTTGTCAGAGAAGCACAAAAGTAATCTTGATTTACTTTTCTCGATTTGCACCACAGGTTTAGTGGTGGGTGGCTTTTTGCGTTCTATCATAAACAACGAAGATATTCGAGATATTGATTTTTGTGTCCCAGAAGCTAAATATATCGATACTCTAAACAAGTGTGTGCAAAGTTTATCTTGTGAAATTTTAGGGATTACAGATAAAAATGTGAAACTGTATTCCAATAAAATTGGAATGGAAATTGATATTTTAAAACAAAGCAAAGACGGCAAATTCATTATTGATGATTTTGATTTCACAATATGTAAGGGGTATATAGATAAAAATTATTTTTTTACGATGACTGAAGCTGATTATAATGACCTGATACATAAAAAACTTGTGTATTGTGGTAGCGCGTGGCCAATGGCTTCATATAAAAGAAGCTTAGAGTTTTTTGAAAAGGGATATAGTATTGATGCTTATAATTTATTAAAAATATTAGATGATTGCGAAAAAATTGAAGGGGTTAAAATAATTCCAAATTCAAAACTACTACTACCGAAAAATTAGACATTATTTTACTTTTGTGTTATGATAATTAAGAAATTAATCTTCTTCTTTCACATATAAATGATATAATATAACCATGAAAAATTTTCTTACTGAACTTATTCGCATTCCATCACACAGTGGTGACGAGCGCGATATAGCAAACTATATCGCCCAAGAATTTAAAAAGCACACCAAAAACCACAAAATCGTCATTCAAAAGTACAGTAAGAACGGCAGGAATGTTCTAATCCTTGCAAAGAATCCGAAGCTTATTATTGACGTTCACTTAGACACAGTGTCTCAAGGGGATGTAAGTAAATGGAATCGGAATCCTTTCGAACTATACGATGATTCGAAAAACTTTTACGGTCTTGGTGTGGTTGATGTAAAGGCAAATATTGCTCTTTGTCTCGACCTTGTGAAGGAAACTAATTGCTCAAATGTTTCGTTTGCTTTTTGTGGTGGAGAAGAAACCGAATCATTAGGGTTACGGCATACACTGCAAACTAATCTCTTGGATAAGACAGCACGAGTTATTGTTATAGAGCCAACAAATTTGAAATTCTTCTCCAAGCACAAAGGATGCTGTGGTGTGACGATCAAATTTATGGGTAACGGAAAATCTCACTCAACTGTTTCAAAAAGGAAAAATGTTGTAGAGCAAGCGTTATCATATTTGCAAACATTCAAAGAAGCCTTTGTGAAATTTGCGAAAAAAATTGACGGACACTCGACAACGTATTCAATTACAGGAATCAATTCCGAAGGCAGTAAAAACAGTTCTCCTGATGCGTGTGAGGTCCATATTGATTTTCGCACTGTTCAAACACAAAATGACACTGACATTATTCAGTTCTTGAAATCTTTGGCCAAAGAAACAAAAATTTCTATTTCTTTGGATCATCGACACTTTCCGAGCTTAAATAATAAAGAGCCATTCTGTAAAACAGAATCTGGCATGTTGACTTTTTGGTCACATGCTGGGCTGTATGAACAATCCGGATTTCAGACCGTTGTGTTTGGTCCGGGTAATATTAAGTATGCGCACTCATACGAAGAACAAATAAGGATTAGTCATCTAAAAAGGGCAAAAAGTGTACTTGCCAGTATGGTGCAAAGAATCTAAAGACTCCTGTCGAATTAACCTTCACAGGAGTCTTTTTTATGCTATAATCAATCTGTTATGGATAAAACCAACACATTGTTTATCGTGCCTAATAACGACGCTGAATCCCTAAAAATTCAGGAAATGCTCACTCGAGAAAATGCTGAATTTTTAGTGACCAATCAAGCATGGGGCGCTTCGTGGGAGAATTTGGAAGAATCGATCAAAATGTCTCTCGGAAACTATGAAAAAGTCTATGGAATCGAACTTCAGGGCAAACCAATAACTGAGAATTGCGAGAATATTGATCATCATAAATATTACAAATCTGACGAAGTAGGTAATGAGCAAAAAATGGAATCCGCCATGGGGCAAGTTTCGCATATTTTAGGAATAGAACTTACTACCGAAGAAAAATTTTATGAAGCAAACGATACTGGATACATTCCAGAAATGAAAAAGCTTGCAATAAAACTTGGATTGCCTGATGAAGAAACTGAGAAATATATAGACCAAGTAAATATTGACGAAGAAAGAATGCAAGGCGTAACTCCAGAACTCAAAGAAATGGCCCGAAAAGCTGTTGATGATGCGTATGTATACGACGAACGTCTTGTTTGGGTCGATCTTCCTGATTTTAAAGCGATGCGACCTGTCACGAATATTTTGTATAAAATGGGAAAGTACAGTGACATGCTCTACGATACGACAGTAATAGACGCAAATGACGGGCAAGGCAGACTTGTAGTATTCGGCAATAAAGAAAAAATAGTTGAATCACTTTCAAAAATATATACCGAAGGTAGTTGGAGTGGCGGAAACGACGAATACGGTTATTTTGGCATTCAATTCAAAAATCCAGTACAAAAAGAGTCTATTTCAAAAGAAATTCGAGGATACCTGGAAGAAAAGATACTCGGGTATCATCGTCTGATCGAACGTGAAGATATTTTACATACCGAAAACTTTGCGCCGGGTATACATGTTCATGAATTAAAAAATTCTGAAAAGTTTTACAAAGCTATAACGACTGCAAAAGAAGGAAATGATCACGGAGCCTTTGTGCATGCATACGAAAAAGAGGAATATAAAAAGATGAAACTCTTTGTGGTGAATGCTGGCGCCGCAGGTATGGCTGTGAAAGAAGGTGATATTGTTTCTGTCTTTAAAAATCCTGATATGGCACTCAAGGATAGTATTGAAAGAATTAATAATACTTTACTCATAACAGGTATAAAAAATGGTGGGGAGCGACTTGATTGTTTTGATGGTTTTCTCCCCGAGCTATACTCAAAATTCGGTTTTGTTCCTTGCGCAAGATTAAAATTCAACGATGAGTTTGCCCCCGAGGGGTGGAATTTTGAGAGAGATGGTCGACCAAATATTCTCTTTATGGCGCATAATGGAGATTCACTGGAAGAAATTTTTAAAAAACAAGAAGAAAAGTCTTGGATAAAATACTCTGAAATAAAAGACAATGTGCCCTTTGTCGAAGATTACGAGCAAGCAGTCGAGCTTCAAACAAAGTTTTTGCATGAGCGTGATGAAAAAAGTAAGGAGATGCAGTCCGAGATTACTAGAAAATCAGAAATAAAACTTCGATGATTATTTTTGCAAATTTATCAATTTAATTTTTTATAATTATATGTTTAGAGAAACAGCACCAAAACAAGAAAACAAAATAACACCGTCGAATTCAGGGCCTATGGAAAAAGTTTTTTCAACAAGACAGGAACTTTTCGATGCCGATTTGACCGGTGTAACAGTGTTGCACTGCTCAAAAATTGATGATCTTGAGTCGTTGCCCTCTCTGCCTGAAGGGCTTGAAGTTTTGTATTGCAAGAACAATCCCAAGCTTGACTTAACCGGAGTTGCTTGGCCAAGCTCGCTTAAAGAGATTTATGCCTGTGGCAGACCACCCCGCACTCGTTTCTCGGGGCTACCTGAGGACTTGGAGAAAATCTACTGCTGTCGTGGTAACGTGGAGTTTGAGTCTTTGCCAACAAACCTTATTGAGCTATATGCCAATGAGTGCCAACTAACGTCATTACCTACCTTACCTGAAGGGTTAAAAAGGTTGTATGCCAACAATAACAAACTTAGTTCTTTACCAGAACTTCCACAAGGATTGATGAAGCTTTATGTGAGCGAAAACGAGCTTACAGAATTGCCGACTTTGCCAGACTCGGTGGTTGAATTGTATTGTACAGATAATAAACTTGCGACTTTGCCAGAATTACCTAGTTCTTTGGAGGAGTTGTATGTAGATGATAACGAGCTCACATCTTTGCCTGAGCTACCAGCTAAATTACGTGAACTGTACTGCTCTAACAATAAAATTGAGGTTATGCCATTGTTGCCTGATGGCATCGAAGAGGTACATGCCACCAACAACAGAGGTGAATTGCACATGAACAAGACCCCCAAGTATTACGCTAAAGCAGCCTAGGGTGTAAGTTCAAATTATTTATTAAATTAACTTAAATTATATGTTTAAAGAAACAGTACCAAAACAAGAAACAAAAAATAGTTCTGTGGAAGTTCGAGAGCTTGCACCAGAAAAATTCTGGTCAGGATCTGTCGATATTTCAAAAATAGACCAAAAAGATTTTGAGGAAAAAATAAAAGCCGCTGCAGCCGAGCTGGGATTTACATACTCTGGTTATTTGACTGGCAGTGGAGATGAAAAGAAATATACATTCAGCAGATATCCTCGCAGAGCGTTTGGTCCCGTAGATGATGTAAGTGTGTATGAAAATGCACTTGCCAAGCTGTCTGAATCATTAGGTGCTAACTCTAGTGTGGAAGATTTAAAAGAAAGCGAGGAGTTCCGTGTATTACTTGGATTAGAGGAAGGCTATGATGAGTACAAAAAGAAAGGCATATTGGAAAATGTAACTGATACCAATAGGGCGAAAGAAATTGTCAAAAGCACTTTGGGTGATTTGTCAGGCTTTGGAATAAACATTGATGAACTTAATTCCGTGGAGGAAATCAAGGCAATACTAGAAAAGACCTATTTGGGTAAAAAACATACGCAGGAAGAAGTATCTTCGATACTTGGTAATGATTTTAAATTAAAAAATGCTGATATTTATAGTGTTGGTTCATGGGGTGCTTACACAGAACCAGCACTAGTGATCGAAGGTAATAAGGCAAATCTTGAAGATGTATACAAAATAGCTGAAAAATTCAAACAAGCGCGAATTGCTGTTGAAGATTTACAAAAGGGTAAGTCGTATATGGTTGAAACCAAATATTGCGGAGACCCAGATAAAGAATAACAACCTTGTAAAAAATGTTATAATGAATTAAGAGTTAATAAGAGATATGGTAAGTACCCCCACAATTACCCTTCTCCCGAATTCTACCTTCAAGTGCAATGTTTACCCATAATACCCTTGTGATACAAGGTTAAAGTCAAAAACATCTAAAAGGAAAATAGTTGAGTAATCCACAGTTATCAGCTAACCTAAAGGATATATGGCATACACACATTTCACTCGAGATGATCGAGTAAGGCTCGCAGTTTTACTGCGAGCCAAGACAGAGCGAAAAGAAATCGGTCGCATTTTGAACAAAAACCCTATCAGCATTTGGCGAGAAATTAAAAGAAACAGCAAGAATGGAAAATACATTCCTTCTGTTGCAAGGAAAGAAGCCAAAGAAAGAAAAACACACAGAAACAAGAAAATTGAAAATGATGAATATTTGAAAAAATATATTCTAGAAAAATTGAAATTGTATTGGTCACCGGAACAAATTGCCGGAAGATTAAGACGAAAAAAAATTGTCATATGTCATGAAACGATTTATGGATATATTATTAGGCACAAGAAATTGAAAAAATATTTAAGATGTCAGAAAGGTAAATACAGACGAAGACATGGTACTGTATTGCGTGAAAAACAAAGAGAATATGGCAAAAAGAGATGGATTGGGCAAAGACCACAAATTATCAATGACAGGGCTAGAATTGGTGATTGGGAGGGTGATACTATCATTGGACTGGAGCGAACGAAAAGAATACTGACGCATGTTGAAAGAAAAACTGGATATCTGATTGCTGACTTTCTTCCAACTGTGTCAGCTGAAATCGTGGCGGAGAAAATATCAAAAAGATTCAGAAAATTACCAAAAGAAAAAAGGAGAAGTATTACTTATGACAACGGCACAGAATTTTCTCATCACGAAAGTATTGAAAAGAAAACCAAAGTGACAGTATATTTTGCAAATCCATATCACTCATGGGAAAGAGGAACAAATGAAAACACCAATGGACTGCTTCGTCAGTTTTTCCCAAAGAAAAGTTCTTTTGCTAATATTACAGAAGACGATGTCGAGAAAGCAACAAAATTGCTAAATTGCCGTCCAAGGAAAAGACTTTGCTATTTAACGCCTAAAGAGATGTTTCATTGCACTTCATTCTAGAACTCAAGTCTGAATTATTGACATTTTTGCTTAATTATGCTATCATATTACCTGTGAGGGTAATCCTTACAAATTGTTCCTTAAAAATCAATGTTGTTGTGTGAAATTTGGTAGAACCTCGAGTATATAAATCTTGTATATTGGATGTTCTACCAAATGGCTAGAAATCGTATACCGCGGATCGTAATCGCAAACTTTAAAAAAGTATAAAAATGGAAAGATCGTTTTTAACAAAAGAGGCGCTATTCGCTGCCGATTTGACTGGTGTAACGGAGTTACACTGCTCAAAGATTGCTGATTTGGAGGCCTTGCCCCCACTCCCTGAAGGACTCGAAGTTCTGTATTGCAAAAACAATCCGATGCTGGATTTGAGCAACATAAAATTCCCCTCAACCCTGAAGGAGATCTATTGCTGTGGCCGTCCTCCGAAAAGAGGAATAGGAACATTGCCGGCAGGTTTGGAGAAGCTGTATTGCTGCAGGACAGGAATGACGGAGTTACCTGAACTTCCTGAAGGGCTCTTAGAGCTCTACTGCAATGATGCTCAGCTCATCAGCTTACCCAAGCTTCCAAAAAGTTTAGTAAGGCTCTACGCAACAGGCAATTTTCTCACTACTTTGCCAGAGCTGCCAAGCGGCTTAAAAAAGCTGTATGTCAGCGTGAACAAACTCACCAAATTGCCGGAATTGCCGAGTGGATTGGTTGAGTTGTATGCAACGGACAACAAGCTGAAAACTTTGCCGCAGCTACCTACCTCTCTGGAAGAGTTGTACGTGGACGACAACGCCCTGATTTCTTTGCCTACGCTTCCAAAAGGGCTAAGGGAGCTCTATTGCTCCAACAACAAAATTGCGGCTATGCCTCGTTTCCCTGAAGGAATCGAAGAGGTGCACGCCCTCAATAACCCGGGGATGAGTTTTGGTAACGAAGTACCAACTCCAATCTATTACTTCTCCCACGGGTTGGCGACAGCGTAAGCTCAAATTTATTTTTGCAAATTTGCAAAACGATCCACCGCATTAACTTGTGGTGGATTTTTTATATCTTTTTAACAATTTATATAAGGGAGCCCCGCTCGCATTCCTCTTGTCCTACTGCGAGCGGACTTGCGCGCGAATGGATGGGATAGTCCGTCTGTATTCAGACGGACTGGGTCAAGCGCATTTGTATTCCGCCTCAGGCATTTTCGCTAGGGCGTCCAGGGCTAAAGGATGAGCGCCGCCGTTGTCGAAGCCACCATAGTCTAGTAGCGAAAGCGACACCATATACTCTAATATGAAAACGTGGAAGGGGGTTGTGCGAGGAGGAGACCGAAGCTGGGGGAAGGATTCCTTCCTTCCCCCAAACAGTCCTCGTGCCCGAGCCAGCGCTCCGCAGAGCGCACTGGCGAGGAAAAGCACGAGTCGTAGTAATCTAGGCGCGAGTAGCCCTAGCGGAAATGCCTGAGGCGGATGCCGAATGGTGAATCCCTTTAGACATGGACAACACTAGAAAAGAGAAATGACTGAGACAATTTTTGTATTTTGTTTTTGAGTTTTTAGCCCGCCCCAAAATCCGCGCGCATTCCCTCCCAGACCCTGCCTGCGCGCGGAAAACCAAAACGAATTTCTGCCGAAAAAAGTTGCCGAGGTTTTGCGAATCCGTGTCCCAGAAAAATGCTTCGCAAAACCGAGTCCGCATTTGCATTGGAGCGTTTCCCGCACTTCTGCTTCAGCAGAAGCTCTGTGCTTCGCACAGAGGCGCTTCAGCGCGCGGGGAACGCTGGAGTTCTTTGCTAGTTTTTGCTAAAGTGAGTTCTAGCCTCGTTTAAGAGGTACTCTAGCGCCTCTTTAGTTCAGTGGCAGAACAATGGTATCGTAAACCATGAACGTCAGTTCGATTCTGGCATGAGGCTCAAAATAAAGTTTTTAAGACATGCTATAATGATTTTAATTATGAGCAAGCAGGTGGAAAATATTAATGAAATAGAGGCTAGAATAGCTGAAATTGAGCAGGCGATGAGTGCGCCTGATTTTTGGGGCAACAAAAATCAGGCGCAGGAAACAGTTCGCGAGTTACAAAACCTTAAAGATAAAAAAGAGGGCATAAATGTTTATGACAAGGGCGGAGCAATTATGAGTATTTTAGCTGGCGCTGGGGGCGATGATGCCGAGGACTTTGCCCAAATATTATTACATATGTATTTAAAATATGCCGAGAACCAAAACTATGTAGTTTCATTTTTGCATGAAAATAAAAATGAACATGATGGTTACCGAAACGTGACTTTAGAAATTGTCGGCACCAACTCTTATGGCAATTTAAAGCATGAAAATGGTGTGCATAGACTTGTGAGACTTTCGCCATTTAATGCTAATTCTAAAAGGCATACATCTTTTTGTTTAGTTGAAGTTATCCCGAAAATATCTAAAATTTTAAATATCAATATTCCGCCAGATGATTTAGAAATAGACTTTACAAAATCAAGTGGGCCTGGTGGGCAAAATGTTAACAAGCGCGAAACGGCCGTGCGTATAAAGCATATACCTACAGGCATTACCGTTACGGCTGAAAATGAACGCACTCAAGAAGCTAACCGCGAAAATGCCATGAAGCTAATGTATGGTAAATTAATTAAAAAAGCTGAAGATGAGCATAGGGATTTAGAAGAAAGTATGAAAATTGCTAGCAATACTAGTATTGAATGGGGTAGTCAAATACGGTCATATGTCTTGCATCCGTATAAACTAATCAAAGACCATCGCACTGGTTTTGAAACCAGTAACGTTGACAAAGTTTTACAAGACGGCGAAATTGATGAATTCATTGTGGCTAGTAAAAATAACATGGTATAATAAACAAGATGATAGAATTTGAAGGCGTGTCCAAAAAATACGACGACGAGCTTTTGACACTAAGTGATATCCACTTTAAAATTGAACCTGGCGAGTTCGTGGTTTTTGTTGGGCATTCAGGAGCGGGTAAAACAACTTTAACCAAGTTGCTTTTGCGTGAAGAAAAACCAACTAATGGCAAAATTAGTTTTGAAAGTGTTGATTTAGGTGAACTTAGCTCAAAAGATTTAACGGCTTATCGCCAACGGGTGGGTACGATCTTTCAAGATTTTAGATTATTACCCAACAAAACGGCTTACGAAAATATCGCTTTTGCCATGCAGTCATTAGGCAAAGATGACGATGAAATACTGCGTGATGTCCCAAATGTTTTGGGTTTGGTTGACTTAGCTGAACGGATGCATCATTTTCCACATCAAATGTCAGGTGGTGAGAAGCAACGTTTGGCCATTGCCCGGGCTATAATTAATCAGCCTGAAGTTATTATTGCCGATGAACCGATCGCTAGTCTTGACCCAATAAACTCTGAAGATGTTTTGCAAATGCTGAAGAAGATTAACGATTTGGGCACGACAGTTATTTTAACCACGCACGATCGTGATGTAGGTGAAAAAATTGGCAAACGCATTATTATGATTGAAAAAGGTAAAATCATCAAAGATACTAAAGTTAAAAAAACCAAAGCCTAAAATTTAAATAGAATATATGTTTAATAATAAATTAAAAAGAATTTTCAAAATCGGTTTTACAAACTTTAAACGAGGGGGGACAGTTTCGTTTGCTTCGGTGTTGCTAATCATGATAACTTTGATTTTAGTTGGCTTATTATTGATGTTTCAGGTTGTCTTGGCCACACTTATAAACACAGCCAAAGACAGGGTTGACTTAGTTGTTTATTTTTCATCAACCACGAATGAGGAAAAAATTATTGATCTAAAAACAATTCTAGAGGCTCGTGATGACGTCAAACAGGTAACATACACAACCAGAGAAAGTGTCTTGGCTCAGTTTGAAAAGAAGCACGAAAATGATTATATAACCTTGCAAGCCTTGAATGAATTAAAAAGTAATCCATTAGGGGCTGAATTATCAATCAAGGCAGTTGATTCGGGTTACTATGAAACTATAAATGATTACTTAAAAAGCGACGAAATTCAGGGTCAAGGTTATAATGACGAAATTGAAAAAATTAACTATTTTCAAAACAAAGATATTATAGATAGTCTAATTGCCAAGACCGAAAGCTCACGCAAATTTGGTATTACCTTGGTTTTGATTTTTGCGATTATCGCGATTATTATTACCTACAATACTATTAGACTAACAATTTTTGTAGCCCGCGAAGAAATTACTGTTATGCGCTTAGTTGGGGCTGAAAATAGTTATATTCGGGGGCCATTTATTTTTGAAGGTATGATTATGGGAGCTATTGGTACACTCCTGGCATACTTACTCATGTTTTTTGTTTTACTAATATCGCGTAGCGGCATGGAGGCCTTTCTGGGCTTTGATATGTTTACCTATTATGTGCGCAACAGCTTCCAAATCCTTGGCCTACTTTTAATTATCGGCTTGGCTGTTACCTCAATTTCTAGTTTTATTGCCATTCGCAAATATTTAAAGAGGTAGGCTAAATGACACCTTCAGCCCGTTGTCAGCGCCATTTGATTCCACCCAAATTTTACCACCTGAGGCTTCAATATATGATTTGGCAATAAACATACTCAAACCTAAACCATCTGGGAGTTTTAAAACGGCCCTGTCACTACGAAAGAATTCGTCAAAAATATGCTTTTGTTCATCAGGGTTTATGCCAATACCTTGGTCACTAATTTCTACAATAAGATTATTTATACCGCCTACACTTTCAGTTTTTGTTTTTATGGTAATTGTTTGGCCTGGCTCTGAGTAGACAATAGCATTTTTTACTAAAGTTTTAATAACCTTTTTTATTTTATTTAAATCTAAACTGATATTTCTTGCACCACTGTCAAAAGTGCTTTTAATTAAAATTTTGTTTTTTTGTAAATTCTCGATATACGGAGCAATAACTTCTTCAAAGATTTTTGCAAGATCGCAAGGGCTTTTTTGCAAGACTAAATTTTTATTGTAAATATCCAGTGCTGTTAAAATGTCATCTAATTGTTCACCCAAAAACGAGACTTTTGCATATGATTCGTTTAAAACTGGTAAGCCTTGCTTAACTTCGCCACTTTCAACTAATGTCTCTAGGCCCCATTTAATACCGGCAATTGGTGTGCGCAATTGGTGCGATGCCACATTGATGAATTTTGTTTTTGACTCAAGGGCAATTTTAAGGTTGTTATACAACCGGGCATTTTGTATGGCAACACCAGCCTCAGAGGCAAAAACATCCAGTAAGTTTAGGTCTTGGGCTGAGTAGGGTATGCCCGATGATTTTGTTCCTAAAACCAAAATTGCGACCAATTTGTCTTCAGCCCTAATGGGGAAGACTGCTTCAATATCTAAATTGCGGAATAGCTTTATTTGTGCACTATCAGCTAGGTCATCAAAAGTTAAGAAACGTTTACCATCAAACTGGCTCGGGTTTGTAAAATCTTGTGCAACTTCTTCGGACAAATTATCAAACACGCTATACCTATTGGTTTTTGTTGAAACAATCAAATTATTATCTACTAATAATAAAGCTGATTTTGAGGCGCGCATTTCTTCGTTAATTGTAGCCAGTAATTTATCGGCTAATTCGTCAAAATTAATTGTGCTCGTAATAGCGTGGGTTAGGTCAGACAGGATTTTGTCGGCATTGTACACACCCTTGAATAATATTTTATCAGTTAACTTTTGAACCACTCTATACAGCGGTTGAAAGGTTAATATAATAATAACTGCAAGCGAAGCGTTGATTAAAACCAAACCCAGCTCAAGCTTTTGGCCTAAAAATTTATTGGCTCCATAGAATATAAGTACGGCATAAATTCCAGCCAAAAGGCCAACTAAAAAAGTATACGAAACCGCCCGCGCAATAATTGGTTGGATGTCCAAGAATTTGTGCTTAATAATTGAGTATCCAATAAAGCTCATTAAAATTACCGGGAATATCGGCCCTAAAAACACAACTGACGTGTTGCCAAAAATCACTGTAAATAGAAAAATAAAAATAGCCAGTAATGAAAATGTGCCGACTGAGCCAATCAACAAATACAGTGTTCGCACCCTATCAATACCTACGGCCTTGTTGTAATTTTTAAACATGATGATAAAGCTTAATACAAACAGACCAACGAAATGCAAAAAATAAAATGGTATTGCAACCCCTGGTGCTGGCACAGGTGTTAATGAGCCATTGGGGTAACTAACTGACGTAAATATAAATGGTGTAAAGGCCAAGACCGTGCATGTAATTGTTGATATAAAAAGCGGGATTAAATATTTTCTATGCAACTTAATACTTTTACCAGGGAACGTATGTGCCAGTAGCAGTAATGTGGGCGAGGCAAATGCCCCTAGTAACATATCAAAGCGTATCCAAAATAACTGGTTTTCAAAATTAGGCACGATGGGGTGTAGAGCAAAAGCATTAACGATAATATAGGCATCTAAAAGTAGGCTTAGAATGACGAAAAACCTATTCGTCCAACTTTTTGGATTCTTAAAAAACACCGCTAAGGCCAGGGCTGTAATAATAATAAAAGCCCCAATGCCTAAACAAAGCTCCAGCGTTGTTATGGGTGTAAAAGGTAAATTTGCCATATGTATGTTTTTATTATAGCAAAAAATTTGTTGCTCGACAGGGACTCGAACCCCAATTAACGGCTCCAGAAACCGCGGTCCTACCATTAGACGATCGAGCAATACTTGGTTTATAGCATAAAAATTCATAAATCAAAACATCTAATATTTATTTTTAGTCTATTGGATTTTCGCCACGAATTACTCTAACTAAAATCAAAACAATAGCAACAACGAGTAATATATGTATAAAGCCTCCGATTGCATGAAAGCCTATAAAGCCCAATATCCATAAAACTAAAAGTATAACCGCAATTGTGTATAACATATTTTGTTTTTCGTTTATTTTTTAATAGTCCTAGTCTTTTTTGTACTTGGTTTTTTGGCAAAAAGTAAATTAAATACAAGGCTTTGGCTGACTTTATGTTTTAATTCTTCAACTTCGTCGCCGGCTTTGTCCAGTTTAGTTCTTAAAGTCTTGGTCAGTTCTTTAAAATTCTTCAGGGCCCCAATTAAATAATACAGGGCAATACTTAAAAGAATCGTAAAAATAACCACGGCAATGCTAGTAATGAAAAAGAATATATCAGCTTGGATTAATGCGCTCATACCCCTATTTTAGCATAATTTTGGATATAGCGCAGGTTTTGTGCTAAAATGGAGGTATGATGAAGCAGTCTAGAATTGAGAATTTAGCCGATGGTATTTTTGCCATTGTTATGACCTTGTTGGTTTTGGAAATCAAGGTGCCAATAATTAACGTTATAACCGAGTATGACCTAACTCGTCAGTTATTTTCTATAACCCCACTTTTTTTCAGTTATATTTTGTCATTTGCATTGTTATATACATACTGGAAGGCACACCACTCAACAATTTCATTGTACGCTAAAAATGTTGACGACAGGCTGTCTAACCAAAATGCCTTCTTTTTAATGCTAATTGCCTTGGTGCCGTTTACTTCAAATTTTTTAGGGCAATATAATACATTTAGATTACCGGTTGTAATTTTTGCCTTGCATATTGTGGCTATTGGTTTATCGCTTTTCAAAATGCGTTTGTATGTTAAAAAATCCGAGACGGTTGAAAATAATGACATTTCAAAGTACGAGGAAAATCACGCCCAGGCCCGCATTTTAGTGCCGGTTTTTTGTGCATTAATTGCTATTTTTATTAGTTTTTACTCAACACAAACTTCATTAGTATTTTTAACACTGGGTATTTTGTTTAACTTATCGCGTCGCAGTACTCGTTTTATTTTTTCAATCCCGCGTATTTTGGGTATTAAGGTTGAGGGTTAAAAGTTATGGTTGAAAATATTATCATATGGATACAGTCAATAATTGGGCCCTGGGGCATGTTGGGAGTGTTTGTTGGCTCAGTTTTAGAGGAAGTTATCGCGCCAATTCCATCACTATTTATGCAACTAAGCTACGGCTTTTTGTTGTATACTGGCACTCCAACAACTACCGAGACCGTTTTAAAGTTTTTTGTTACCATGCCAGTTGTGGCGGCTGCTGGGGTTGTTGTGGGCTCATTACCATATTTTTTAATATCAAAATATATTGGTACAAAATTCATTACGCGTTTTGGTAAATATTTAGGTTTGGGCCACGACCCAAATGCCAAAATCAAAGAATTTTTAGATAAGCAAACTTTTGATGAAAAGTTTTTAGTTTTTGGGCGTTTAATACCCATGGTGCCATCAATTATTATTGCTATTCTGCCAGGTTTTTTTGGTGTGAGTGTGCGTAACTATATCATCTTTTCATTTATTGGGGCATATATTCGTTGTGCAGCTTTAGGTTTTATTGGTTGGCAAATGGGGCGTAGCTATTTAATCTATGTTGAAAAAGCTCAAGCTACTCAAAATACTTGGGGCCCGATGTTTTTGGTTGTAATTTTAGTGATTGTCCTGTTCTACTTGCGCA
>Ga0155676_125_pt1 | contig 15672 bp, 17 predicted proteins | sample RifCSPlowO2_01_FD_107333 | JGI IMG/M metagenome (GOLD analysis project Ga0155676, IMG submission 107333) | Candidatus Yanofskybacteria bacterium RIFCSPLOWO2_01_FULL_41_34
AAGCGGGTCAGAGTATTGGCCTGGCTCTGGCTGAATTTGGGAGTACGGCTTCGGGGAGCGTGCCGGCGTTTGTAGACCTCTCTTACTGGGCGCCGAGCGTCGATGCGGTCGCGGGTTCAGCAAATGATGGAACCGCATCGAGCAGTCCGCAAGTCGTTGTTTCTTCTTCTGGCTCGCCGACAGGCATTTTGGTCGCTCTTGCCGATGCCGTCCTGATCCGCGTTCAGAATATCTGGGCGAGCGGGGATATCATTGCTCAGGGCATCAAAAAAACATATTTCAGCATTGCTGAAACGGTTCAATCCCAGTTTGGCGACATGTCTTTTGACATGGGTACCATGGTAAGTAATTGGCTGTCCCGGGATATTGCGGTTTCTCCCAATATTCCCGACAGTGAAAGGGCAATATTCCAAAGCAACAATGTCCAGGCCGCCGACCAGTCTAAAGTTGACTTGGCTGAAAACGGTTCGTATCTGGCCACATACGGCGTTGATTCTACGAGAGGGGAAATAGCTTTGTCGGGGTCATCGCAAATAACGGGCGGAGAGGCGAGGATATTCTTCGATTTCTCCTTCACTTCCGTCATTTCCGAAAAAATTCCGATTCGGGTCATCATTACGCCGACAACCGCAGTTCAGGGTCAGCTCTACGTTGATGCTAAAACACCTTATGGCTTTGTCGTCAAATCCGTGAATGGCTCTGGAGAGGCATCGTTTGATTGGCTGGTTATTGCCCGCCGAAAGGGATTCGAGGGAACTGACGTATTCGGTTCGACATCTTCATCATCTTTCTCGTCGCCAAGCGACTCAGGATCTGCGGTGACTTCGTCACCGACCCCTTCTCCTTCGTCGTCTGACGACTCCTCAGGATCTACGGTGACTCCGTCACCTACAACATCGCCTACGACAACACCTGAAACCAGCCCGGAACCTACACCAGAAACGACTGCGTCGCCGACACCAGCCCCGTCGGAATCCCCATCGCCTGTTCCTGAATTAACGCCGGAGGCTACGCCGAGCCCCACCCCGACCACGACCCCGACCCCGGATGCTACACCAGAACCCACTCCGATGCCGTCGGACACACCTGCTCCAACGCCTGATGCAACCCCGAGCCCTTAATACAATGGGGGTCTTTGTATTGACCCTATACAAAGACCCCCATTGTATGGTAATAAAGATAAATGAACACAAGAGATTACAAAGAATGTGCACCCGGCAAGTATTACCATATTTTTAATCGTGGCAATGGAAAACAAAATATTTTTTATAACCCCGAAGATTATGCATTCTTTATTTCTCGTCTTAAATCTAATTTATATCCTTCAGACGATGACTCAAGTAGAATTCAAAAACTTCCCCCCGATTCTTTTTCGCTAATCGCATATTGTTTGATGCCTAACCATTATCATTTATTAATTAGGCAAAATAAAGATATCCCTACGAGTAAACTTGTTTCAAAGGTTTGTACTAGTTATGGTAAATTCTTAAATAAAAAATATGACAAAGTTGGTCATTTGTTCCAAGATCATTTCAAACAAATTAATGTTTCAGATAATAAATATTTGATTTGGCTTTCTTGTTATATCCATGATAATCCAAAATCTGCGGGACTCGTGAACAAGCTGTATAATTATGAGTGGAGTAGTTTTAGGTTTTATATGAGTGGAAGAGGGAATTTGCCTTGTGATAATAAGGTAATTTTAGATCAGTTCAAAAATGTTAGTGAGTATGAAAAGTTAGTTGAAGAGAGCCACTTGTTAATTAAAAATAATAAAGAGTTACCGGGTGACTTACTTTTAGACTGACATTTACAATGGGGGTCTTTGTATACAAAGACCCCCATTGTAAATGTCCACATTGATAAAGTCGTGTTGATTGGGTAAAATTAATACAGTAAAAAAGGTTTAATTAAATACTTAAATCTTTAAATATTTGGTCCGCCAGCCGGCGGAGGAATGCCTAAATATTTGGAGGGGTTAAGTGTTTTAAGTAAAAATGGATGCCAATTTTTTGGACGGTAGGGAGGTCGATATCAAGACAGTTTCTTACGACAACCCCGACGAAACTGTGGAACTTTCAGAAGCCGGATTTCTGGAAACAAAAGAGACAATTTATAGCAGGACGAGCCGTTGGTTTTTGTGTGTCGGTATCTTTGTTTTACCGCTCTTCTTTTTGCCGTGGACGACAAGTTTTTTGGAGTTTAACAAACAGATGCTTTTATTAGTTTTGGCAGGAGTGGTTTTAATTCTGTGGCTTTTGCATGTAGTTATTTCCGGGCAATTATCTTGGAGGGCTAATTCTTTAGACAAAGGAGTGGTGGCGTTACTTTTTGCTATTTTTCTTTCAACTGTTTTTTCTCTGGCCAGGTTTAAGAGCTTATTCGGGTTAACGGGAAGCTTGAGCGACGCGCTTGTTACTGTCATTGCTCTTTCGGTATTTTATTTTGGAATAGTAAATCTTTTTGACGATAAAGGAAGAAAGGCGCGCGCTATTCTCGAGTACTCTTTGTTTGTTGTTCTTCTTTACGGCGTTTTAAATATGTTTGGGATCTCGGTATTTCGATATATCGATATATCGAAATTTCAATTCGCGGCTTCCAAAACATTCAACACTGTCGGATCAATTAATGCTCTGGGCATGATTGCGGCGGCGGCCTTGCCGTTATTCTACAAGAGCAATCTCTCAATATTTCGATATTTCAATATTTCGAGAATCGGGATGATTCTTGCCTTGGTTATATTGGTAGTTCTCAATTGGTGGGTACTTTGGGCTGTAGCCATAGCTGGAATGGCAACGATTATAGCCCTGGACAGCTTAAATCATGAATCAGGAATGGTAAATCGGGAGTCAAAATTCAGAATGTCCAGGTTCCTGCTACCAATGACGGTAATTGTTCTGGGAGTTTTCCTTATGGTTGTTGGTTTTAATTTAAATTTTCTAAAGAAAGACTTTCCGATTGAAGTGGCGCCGTCCTTCGGTTTGTCGACTAATATTGCTGAATCAGTGTTGAAAAAGAGCGTAGCTTTCGGCTACGGACCGGAAAATTTTTCTTTGGCTTTTGATCAATATGGCGCCGCAACTCTTGCCAATACAACCTTGTCAAGCGCAAAGTTTTTTGACTCTACGTCCCAGGTTCTTAATTGGGCCGTTGACGGAGGGTTGATTGTGCTTGCCGCCTTCGCTTTTCTCTTGTGGCTTATTATTAAAAACATATCAAAACATCTGTCTGTCCGGCAGGCGGGTCGAAATATAAACATGTCGAGTGAAGACATCGGTGTTTTCTCGGTACTTGTAGCTTTAATCACGGGGATGTTCTTGTATCCATTCAATCTCACCCTCATGTTCGTCGCTTATGTAGCGATGGGTCTGGTCGCCGTATCTTTGTGGGGAGACAACAAAAAGTCATTTAATGTCGAAGAGAGAGCTTCTACTTCTCTTGTTTCTTCGCTCGGCTTCATTGGCGGGCTAATTCTTGTTCTTGTCGGTTTTTATTTCGGAACGGTTTTATATATTTCTGACATAAAGTATGCCCAGGCTCTATCCAGCCAGGACATTAATAAAGCAGCCAGTCTTCTCGGCGAAGCTGTTAATTGGAACGGTCAGGATGACAGGTATTACAGAACATCTTCCCAGGTCGTATTGTCCTTGCTTTCAATGGAATTAAACAAAAAAGCCGGTGATGTTGATAAAACAAAAGTCCAGAATTATTTAGCTTCCGTCATAAATTTATCCAAGAATGCCACCGACGTGGTTCCGAGAGAATCAAACAATTGGTCAAATTTGGGCAACACATACCAGAGTTTAATAGGAATTGTGGACGGAGTAGAAAAGCTTGCCGAGGATTCATATTTGAAGGCGGCCGAGCTTCGGCCGGGAGATGCGTCTTTTTATAACAAAATCGGAAGCATGTATCTGGCAAAATCAGATCTGGCCCGCCAATTAGCTGCCAGTGGAGGAACTAATGCGGCGCGGTTCCAACAAGAAGTGGTTCCGGATTTGAATAAGGCCCAGGAAAATTTCCAGAAAGCTATAAATATTTCGAGCAGTTTCGGGTTGGCTATATATAACTTGGGAGTCGTATATGACAGGATGGGCAAAGTACCGGAGGCCATTGCGCAGCTCGAAAAAATAGCGCCGTATAACAGCGATCAGCCGTCATTGGCTTTTGAACTTGGTCTTCTTTACTATCGTAACAATCAGAAAGACAAGGCCTTTTCTCAATTACAAAATGCGGTTCTTTTGTCTCCCGATTTTGCCAATGCCCGCTGGTATTTGGGATTACTGTTTGAAGAAAGACAAGATATTCCTAATGCAATGGACCAGATGCGAAAGATCTTAAGTGTTGACGCCAACAAGGATAACCAGACGGTATTAACCAAACTAGATGAACTTCAACGCGGAAAGAAAACAATTCCTCCCAAAAAAGTATTGGACCAAAAGCCTCTCTGATTTAAAGATATTTTTCAAGGAACATAAAACACGCTTAGTTGCTCTGGTGGCGGTAAGTGTGTTTTTGGCATGGATGGCAGCGGGAATTTTCCGGTCTCCCCTTAATGAACCGAAAGTGGTTGTAATAAAAGGCGGAGTAGGCGCTTATGCCATAGCCGAAATCTTGAAACAAGAAGGGATAATAACAAATAAATTTTTATTTGTTGCTTATACGTTTATAACCGGGAACGAAAAAAAGCTCCAAGCCGGAAATTATTTATTTAAACCGGGAGTTACCGTTCCGGACATAATCAATTCTGTTTCAAATGGTCTTGCCGAATCCGATGATATTATTGTAACCATACCGGAAGGGTTTAATGTGTGGGAGATTGATAAAAGATTGGCCAGTTTTGGGTTGATTGTTGAAGGAGAATTTGCCAGAAAATATCAACCGCAAGAAGGGGAATTCTTCCCAGACACCTATCGTTTTAGTAAAGAAGGAGAAACAGTCGATACGATTGCTGAAAAGATGAAGAATAATTTGGATAGAAACATTTTAACGATCGCATCTATTCTGGAAAAAGAGGCTCGGGAGGAAGAAGATATGCGATTGGTGGCTGGGGTTATCAGAAACCGCCTTGCCAAAAAGACGCCTTTGGCAATCGATGCTACTGTTTCTTACGGTGCCTGCCTTAGAGATTTACAAGTCCGACTTGTAAATATATCGAAATATCAAAATATCAAATATAAAAATTGCGATGTAACTCAAGTAGGAGTCGGAGCGGAAATAAAAATCGACGGTCCTTACAATACTTACACTAGGCAGGGATTGCCACCCGGGCCGATATCAAATCCGGGGATTAAATCAATATCCGCCGCCTTAAATCCCGCCACCACTCCCTACTTTTATTATCTCTCCACCCGTGACGGCAGTCAGATTATTTTCTCCAAAACCGCTGCTGAACATGCGGCAAACCGCCGCAAATATTTGGGGCTTTGACATTTAAAATAGATTTTGCTAGTATTTTCTAATCCTCCTTCGCTAAAGAAAGCTTCGGAGGACAAAGCCGTAGACAGCGTGATGAACGCCGAGGTGACAAGATATTTCGAAATATCGATTATCGGTTGTCATCTACGGAAAAACCGTAGTTTTTTTATGAAAAATAAAACCCAAAAAAAAGAAGAACTGAAGAAGCTTAAAGAAAAACTTCCGAAGTCCACAATAACGGTATTTACCACCTTTTCAAGAGCAGGCGAGAAGGGGCTTTCTGTGGCCCAGATGTCGGAATTGAAAAAGGTGTTAAGAGCAATTGATGCCGAGCTTTTTGTGACCAAGAAAACATTAATGGATTTAGCGTTGAGACAATATGTTGATATATCGAAATATCCTGGTTTAGATATATACGGCATGGATGGTTCTGTCGGATTAGTATTAGGAGGCGGAGAAGGTTATGCGATTTCAAAAAAACTTTACGAATTTGCCAAGAAGAACAAGGCCCTGCAGTTTTTCGGAGCTATTTTTGAAAATAATTTTATAGGCAAAGACGGATTTTTAGAAATGGCCAAAATGCCGTCCAGGGAAACATTACTGGCAAGATTATTTGGAATGATGAAATATCCGATTTCAGGATTAGCAATTGTTTTAAGCGAGGTAGCAAAACTAAAACCTGAAGCGTAAAACGTGAAACGTGAAACGTCTGAATGATGATTCACGATTCATGCTTCACGATTCAAGAAGTTATGGAAAAAAATCAATTTATCGAATCAGTGGAAAAAATGTCCGTGGCCGAATTGAATGATTTGGTTAAAGCACTGGAAGAAAAGTTCGGCGTATCGGCCGCTGCCTTCGCCGCTGGCGCGGCTTCGGCAAGTCCAAGCGGCGCTGATGCTGAAGCTGGCGAAGAAAAGGACAGTTTTACAGTTGTCTTAAAAGATGCCGGTTCAGCTAAAATTCAAGTTATTAAAGTTCTTCGAGAATTGACTGGTCTGGGATTAAAAGAAGTTAAAGATATTACCGATAAAGTTCCGGCTAATGTCAAAGAAGGCGTCAAAAAAGCTGATGCTGAAGAAATGAAAGCAAAACTGGAATCCGCCGGGGCCGTAATCGAACTTAAATAGAGTACGGCATTACTTTCCAGATCTTTCCGTCTTTACCAACGAGATATACTGCTTCATCTTGGTCAAGATAAGCATTTGTGAATGCCTCTTGACTTGAAACTTTGAGAGTCTTGAACAAGGTTCCGTTTGCCTTGCTTAACAGATAAATTCTGCCCATATTTTTGTTAATCAAATAAAGATATTGTGAATTTTTGGTTGTTGCCAATAAACTTGAATCATCTGGAAAAACGAGAGTGTTTGTTTCGTTTTCTTTTTTGCCCTTGTAATATGTAGCAAGGAGGCCTGATTTATTTAAAACATAAACCTTTCCGTCAACAGCTATCAACAATGATTCGGGAAGTAATGCTTCGCTTTTGAGCCATTGAACGGCATCTTTAGGCTTGTTGGAAATGTCGGAAATCTTAGAAATTCCGTCAGCACCAATAAAATAAAGATTATCTTCATAAATATCTAAACCAGTTGCGCCTGTTCTTGTTTTTTCAGAAGCAAGCAGAGCTGCTTTATCGCTTACGCTCTTCGGTAATGTTTCGGTAAGGATGGGAGATGATTCCACGGCTTGATCCAGATTATCTAAAAGCTTAACTATTTCACTTTTGGCATCGTCTGTTTTTTTTGAAGAAACTGCTAAGTTGATACTGGCAATGGAACCGAGTAAAAGTTTTCTTGCGCTTAAAAAGTCGTTTTGGTTAATTTTGGTCTTGGCAAGTTTTATATTGTTTTGAGCTTCATTAATCGCACTAGATGTCTGTTTTTGTTCCGGACTGACGAAAAAGAATGTCTTGGCGGTCCAAGCTCCGATTAGGATCAAGATTCCTAATGACGTAAAAAATACTACTTTGTTTTGTCTTTTTGGTAAAAACATTTTTATTTTTCCGAGGACGGTTATAAAGGGATTATTTTTTTTGCCTAATGCGAACTCAGATCTTATTATTCTCGGAAGTTCCGGTTCGGGGATTATATATTCAGATTGTTTATCGCCTTCTTTAGGTGGTTTTTTCTCGTCAATTTCGGATACTGTGATTGGAGAAGGGATAACTTTTGCTGCTTTGGGAATAACTGCCGGCTCTTTGACCTTATCGAGGTTAATATACAAAGCAGCATAAGTAAAGTCAACTTTTTCTCCTTTTATCTCTCCTATCTTTTCAAGGAACTGTTTGGCGTTGAGCTTAAGAAAATTTTCTTTGATGGCCTTCTCTTTTATAGCGGCCAATCGGCTGGGGCAAAAAGCCAACACTTTATCTCCGTGAGCAATTCTGCCGGAGACGATATGGGAAAATTCCTTTTCTTCCACTTTTTCTTTTGTGAAGAGATCTATGTTGTTAAGAATGTCTATTGTTTTATTGTCGCGAGCAAGAAGTATTTTGAATTTGCCTAATTTGGATATGTTTATATTTTCTCCGGTAAGAGCAAAAATACCGATATTGATCTTGGCGTCCTTATTAATGAAAAATTCATCAACGACATCGTTGATTTTCCTTAGTGTTGCCGAAAATGCTTCTTTTGGAGAAAGATCGGGATTTGAGTAATATTCACGTTTGGCTAGTGAGGCGACAAGATTGGTGGCGTAAGCGACATCGGACTCTTCCGTATTGTCTTTTGAGCTTGAATCTTTATGGGTATCGAAGCTCCGTTGAATATTCCCAACAACATATAAGTTACCCAAACTTCTCTTGCTTTCATCGGCATGGTAATCATATGAGAAAATATCGAAGTGTCCTTCTTTTGGTGACCCTTTGATAAGTATTTCTGTTTGAGTTGGTTTTAGGAAAATTTTTTCCACGTTTGTAGTTGCAATCTGCAATAAATTAATTTATCTTATATTCATTCTAATTCACTTTTAATATAAATGTCAAAGGATACTCTTGATAACATGTTTGGTTCGAAGATTAGGGTTAAGGTCCTGAAGTTCTTATTCCGGAATTATCCCGGAGAATTTTCTGTAGGAGAACTATCTGGAAAGTTGCAAGAAACAAATTTAGCGCTAAAGCGGGAACTAGAAGCTCTTGCTAAATTTTATTTAATTAAAAAAAAGAAAACAATCAAAATTAAGTACTATTTGAATTCCAATTTTGAGTTTTTCGAGGAATTAAAAGCCCTTATTCTGAAAGCCTCTCCAGCGGAAAATAATAAAATGGTCGCTAAAATTTTAAAACTTGGCAGAGTAAAACTGGCTGTAGTTTCCGGGGTTTTTTTGAACGGCAACGGCGGCGCCAGTGATAATTCCATAGCCGATCTTTTTATTGTTGGAGATGATATAAACAAAGATAAATTGAGAAAGTTTTTAAAAGCGCTTGAAGCGGAAGTTGGCAAGGAAATAAAATTAAGCATTATGGACAAAGAAGAGTTTGATTATCGGTACGGCATGTTTGACAGATTTGTCAGGGTACTATTGGAATCTCCTCACGAAAAAATAATAAATAAGCTCGGACTATAGAACATTGGGCGGTTAGCTCAGCGGTAGAGCACTGCATTCACATTGCAGGGGTCACAAGTTCAAATCTTGTACCGCCCACAATCTGATTTTCTGCAAATTTACCGACTATGCAAGTTTGACATTTGCCCTCTTTTCCTGTTATAAAAACACCAGCTGCTCATTAAAAAGACGGATATATGATCCTAACTCTGACCGGCGCCTCCGGCGCCGGCAAGACAACCATTGCCAAGAAACTTCTGAAAAACCTTACCATTGATGCACAGATGGTTCCCAGCTACACTATCCGTAAATTCCGCAAGCCGAGGCCTACCGACATACCCGGTGAGTATAAATATGTAACCAGACTCTGGTTCTGGTTCCTAGAAAAAATCGGGGCTTTCCTTTGGACAGTTCATGTTCATGGCAACAGTTATGGCACCACAAAACGCTGGGTAGTCAGAGGATTACGGGATGACAATACGATTCATATTATGATTTTATTGTCCGATGCGATAAAAACCCTGAGAGAGTTTGCTGAAGAAAAGGGTCTTTTAGATCAGGTCTACTCTTTTTATATCTGTTCTCCGCCACAGGAGGTTTTAAGAGTAAGATTGGAAAAGCGGGGAGATAGTCAGGGAGAAGTAAAGAAGCGTTTGGCGGATTGCCTTAAATGGGACCAGAATGCTTTAAGTTCGGGTATCTCATATGAATTCGTCAAAAACGATGGAGAAATTCGAGAAGCCGTAGTAGAAATAAAGGATCGTTTTCTTTTGAAATTTGAAGCCTCTGAAAGTTTATTCTAATTCCCACCCAAAAGGTGGATTTTTAATTTTAAAGCATTCCAAGTTATGCACACTTGCATGGAGTCGAGGCAGTGCTATACTTAATCTTGTAAGTGGAGGAAAGTGGATAAGAGTGTTAATAATTAACATTTCTTGTGGATAACCGACTTGCGAAGTCGGTAAGATCAAAATTGTGGATAACTATGTTAATTGGCGAATATCAACACAATCTGGATCCCAAAAAAAGGCTCGCTATCCCGTCAAAATTCAGGAAAGAGCTTGGGGATGGAGCTGTTCTAACCAAGGGTCTTGATGGCTGTTTATTCATTTTTCCTTTAAAGAATTGGTCGCCGTTTGCAGAGATGCTGGGAGGATTATCTATTGGTAAACAGGACACGAGGTCGTTTGCCCGCCTATTTCTTTCAGGTGCTGTAGATGTGGAGTTTGATTCATTGGGGAGGATATTGGTACCGGATAATTTAAAAAAATACGCAAATTTAAACAAAAAAATCATAATAGCAGGATTGTTTAATAGGTTAGAAATCTGGGATGAAGAAAAGTGGAGTATGTACAAGGATAATTTAGAAAAAAATTCAGATAAAACAGCCGAGAAGTTGGGGGAACTCGGATTGATATGAGTATATGGTTCACAAGCCTGTTCTTGTAAATGAAGTTATTGAGTATCTGAGCCTGGAGCCAGGAAATAAGGTGATTGATGCCACCCTGGACGGAGGAGGACACGCTTTAGCAATTTTAGAAAAATTTAAAGACATAAAAATTTTAGGAATAGAATGGGATCCGGAACTGTTTAAAAATTTAAAAATAACAGATAGCAGATTAATAAAGATTAATGATAGTTATGTAAACTTAAAAAAAGTAGTAAAAGATTACAAGTTTGAACCAGATGGTATATTGTTTGATCTTGGGTTGTCGTCATGGCATTACGAAGAAAGCGGCAGAGGATTTTCTTTCAAGAAAAATGAAACGTTGGACATGAGGTTTAACCAAGAAATTCAAACCGAAAGCGCTCTTGATATTGTGAATAAATCAAGCGAGGAGGAATTAAGGGAGCTGATAAGTTCTTTGGGCGAGGAACAGTTTGCCGGAAACATAGCCAAGAATATTGTCCGAATCAGACGCGAAAAACCGATTGTGATGACAGGGGAGTTGGTAAGCGTGATAAACCAGTCGGTTCCTGATTGGTATAAGCATCGAAAGATACACTTTGCGACCAAAACATTTCAAGCTTTGAGAGTTTCGGTAAACGATGAACTTGTAAATATCAGAAAAGGACTAATGGCAGCCATAGAGGTGTTAAAGCCTAAAGGAAGATTGGCGATGATAGCGTTTCAAGGATTGGAAAATAAAGTAGCCAAGGAAATTTTTAGAGAAAAGAAGAAAAATGGAGTCATAGAATTTGTGGTGAAAGGTGCGGTTAAACCTTCTTGGGAAGAACAAAAATCTAATCCGAGAGCGAGGAGTGCCAAGATGAAGGTTATACAGAAAATTTAAACGGGATGGGAAGGAATGCCCTAGCCCTAAAAAAGTGACAGTAACCAAACATGCGGCCATGCCTATCGGCAGGCAGGTAGCTAAAGAGTTAAACCATAATTCAGTAAGTACGGTTTTCCTGATAAACACAATTGTATTGTTAACTGTGGGACTCCTGGCGGTTTATTATGTAATTCAGGCCAACATAATTGCGGCCGGCAGTTATAAAATAGACGTGTTAAACCAAAAACTCCAGTCTCTAAATGAGACTCACAGTTATTTGGCTGCCCAAGAGCTGTCAATGGAAGATCCGACGAGGGTTCTTAATTTTGCTTTAAGCAAAAACATGGTTGAAGCAAAAGATGCTGTTTATTTGTTTGAAAATGGAGAGGTGGCTTTGAGGCCATAATATGAAATTGCATGATAATTTACGCATAAATATATTTTTTATTCTTGTCTTGATTGTTTCAAGCCTGATTTTATACAGGCTTTTTATTTTATCTTATATCCGACATTCGGTTTATTCCCGTACTGCGACGGCTCAAAAAGATAATGTCACTAACATTTTGGCCCGGGGTAATATATACATGAATGATCCGGCATCAAATAGCTTATTTCTTGCCGCTACCAATAAAAAGTTTCCCTTGGCTTACGTTGTTCCTACTAAGGTTGACTGGGCAAACGATGAGGAAAAGACGACCCAAGCAGCAGATATTTTAAAAGTTGACAAAAATTTAATTCTAAACACAATCCAATCAGGGCAGAATTATTCTAAAGTTTTGGCAAGAAGGCTTGATGCGAGTCAGGTTGAGGGTATAAAAAATTTAAACTTAAGAGGACTAGGGATTTCATATGAAACTGACAGATTTTATCCTGGACAAAAATTGGCGGCTAATGTTTTGGGTTTTTTGGGATATGATTTGAACGGTCGTTCGGGACAATATGGGATTGAATCTTATTATGATGACGATCTTTTTGGCAGGGCAGGAGTAAAATCATCGACCGCGACAGGAATGTTTAGTTTTATTAAAAATATTGTTTATCGCAATAAGAAAAGTTCGCTGGCTGGTGAAAACGATGCATTCAACCGTCCGTCGGATGTTGTTTTGACTATAGACAAAAATATTCAGGCTTATGCAGAAGACAAGCTTGAAAATGTGCTGAAAAAATGGAATGCCCAAGGGGGGACAATTATTGTTCAGGACCCCAATACCGGCAAAATATTAGCTATGGCCGATAAGCCGTCATTTGATCCTAATAATTATAGTGATTATCAATCCGGCTTGTTTTTGAATAAAGGCGTGCAAGAAGTCTTTGAGCCCGGTTCGTCTTTCAAACCCATAACGATGTCTATGGGACTAGATCTCGGCAGAGTTTCTTCTCAAACGACATTTACCGATGTTGGTTTTGTTCAAGCCGCTGAATATACAATACATAATTTCAGCAACAAAATTTTCGGTTCTCAAACGATGTCTCAAGTATTGGAAAAATCCATAAATACCGGAGCCATGTTTGTCGAAAATCTTGTGGGTGATGAAAACTTTCTTAACTATGCCATCAACACCGGATTCGGACAAAGAACAGGCATAGATCTACCGGGCGAGGTAAACGGAGATATAACTAATTTATACAGTGGGAGAAAAATTAATTATCTGACGGCATCGTTCGGCCAGGGAATTGCGGTTACGTCCATACAGCTTATTAATGCTTACTCGGCTATTGCAAATGGGGGCAAGCTTATGAAACCTTATGTTGTTGAAAAGATAATCAAAGAAGGAGGAGAAGAAGTGATTACCAAGCCGGAGATAATAAGCATTCCATTTTCAAAAAAAACATCAGACAAATTGAAGTCGATGCTGATTGGGGTGGTAGATAACGGCTTTGATAAAGCCAAGATTAAGGGGTATGATATAGCCGGTAAAACCGGGACTGCGCAAATACCTGACGGGAAAGGCGGTTACGACAAAACGGAATTTATTCACGATTTTATGGGGTTTGCGCCGGCTTATGATCCTAAGTTTGTAATTTTGATAAAAATGGACCGGCCCAAAGGTATTCAATTTGCCGCCGACAGTTTGTCTCCGACGTTCAGAGAAATGGCGCAGTTTTTAATTAATTATTACAAAATTCCACCTACTAGAAAGTAAATCCATGTATAAATTATCCCAAATCATTGTAGAAATACTAGCTAAAATATATTTGTGGCGTTTTGACCCGAAAATTATTGGAGTTACCGGAAATGTCGGAAAGACATCCGCAAAAGAAGCAATCGGCTTGGTTGTAAGTAAAATTAAAAAAGTCAGAGTCGGTGGGGGAAATTTAAATAATGAAATTGGTCTGCCTTTTAATATTATTAGCGATTCAGTTGATGAATATTATGAGAAAGGCGGCAGTCTAATTTTTGGAATAAAATCTTTTTTTAAAGCAATTTTAGGCCTTCTCGGTTCTAACTATCCCGAAGTGCTTGTTTTGGAGTACGGAGCTGACAGACCGGGAGATATAAAAAAGTTATCTAAAAAATATAAACCGCATGTTGGTGTAGTTACTGCGGTTGGGGAAGTGCCGGTTCATGTGGAATTTTTTTCTGGACCGGAGGGGGTGGCTCGTGAGAAAGGTCGACTGATTGAAGCACTTTCAATTTCCGATTTTGCGGTTTTGAATTTTGACGATCTGGCGGTTCTTGAAATGAAAGAAAAAACAAAGGCTAAAACATTAACATATGGATTTGGTGAAGGGGCAACGGTACGAATCTCTAATCTTGAGCCATGGACAGAGAGCGGAATTCCTGAAGGAGTAAATTTTAAAATGAATTATAACGACACTCTCCATGGTGGCGGACAGGGTTTTGTGCCATTTAAACTAAGCGGTTCGTTGGGCAAATCCCAGGGTTATGCTGCTGCGGCCGCGGCCGCAGTCGGCTCAATTTTTGGCATGAATCTTGTTGATATAAGCGAAACTCTTTCCGAATATCAGGGACCGAAAGGGAGATTAAAAATATTGAAAGGAATTAAAAACTCCACAATTATAGACGATACATATAATGCATCGCCTTTATCAACCCATCTTGCCCTAGAAACACTTAGAGATCTGCCTGCTGGCGAGGTGGGTTTACCGGGAACTCGGAAGATTGCCATGTTAGGTGATATGCTTGAATTGGGGAAATATACTATTCAGGCTCATCAGGAAATCGGCAATATGGCCGGAAGTTTTATTGACTTGCTTGTTTGTGTGGGTTCAAGGGCGAAATTTATCGCTGACAGTGCTTTTAATCAGATGCCCAAAGAAAATATTTACAGATTTGATACATCAGACGAAACAAAATTAAAAGTTAACGAATTAATTAATGAAGGGGATTTAGTTTTAGTGAAAGGTTCGCAGGGGATGCGCATGGAGAAAATTGTCGAAGAGATAATGGCCGAACCGGACAAAAAGAAAGAACTGCTCGTTCGCCAATCCGCTAAATGGCTCAAGAGATGAAGTTTTTATAAAGGTATCCTACGAGCCACTTATAAAAACTTTTGTTCTGGTAAACAAAAAACCCCGATGTTCTGGGGCTTTGGGGGTTAATTGCCTATGGTCACTTCTTATTGAGGATATCTCGGATTTCTTTGAGCGTGTCAACTATGTTAGAAAGATAAAACAAAATCCAACATGCGATTATTAATACTATAACACCGAAAGCCCGAAATAACGCAGTAAGCTCATCCATCTTTCTCCCTCCACTTGTGGAAAGAATTTACTAAAAAGAACGTAAAAATACTTTAACATATCGCTAGACTATTTGTCAAATTAGGAAAATTAAGTTAAAATATCCTAATTAAATGGCGCCATCGTCTATCGGTTAGGACACATGCTTCTCAAGCATGGAAGCGGAGTTCGATTCTCCGTGGCGCTGCCATTATGGAAAATTGGTCTTTCGGCGACTAAGTTGAACGGCTTTTTCCATACTAGGGTTAGATTACTTCCATCCCAGATAAAGTTTTCCAATGTTCTCTATCGGCCCAATCTGGTAATTTCTGCCGGTTTTTGTTTTAATAATTTTTATGAATAAAGATTTTAAGAAATGGCACGACAAGAAAGCCCATCTTCATGATAAGGGTTCTCGAGTATTCTTTCATGAGCGTGAAGTTTGGTGGTGTTCAATAGGTTTGAATATCGGTTTTGAACAAGATGGCAAAGGATTTAATTTTGCTCGTCCAGTTTTAGTTTTCAAGAAATTCAACAACGAAACGTTCTGGGCGATTCCTCTAACCACCAAAGTAAAAACTGGGAAATATTGGTTTCCTGTTAATTTCGAAGATGGTGTAAAGAGAACTGCCGTTCTTTCTCAAGTTCGTTTGGTTGATGCCAAGCGGCTGTATCAAAAAATTGGAGTATTAGATAAAGCCGATTATCAAAAATTAACCGAAGAATTCGTTAAGCTTTGTAAGTAAAATAA
>Ga0155676_107_pt1 | contig 10509 bp, 8 predicted proteins | sample RifCSPlowO2_01_FD_107333 | JGI IMG/M metagenome (GOLD analysis project Ga0155676, IMG submission 107333) | Candidatus Yanofskybacteria bacterium RIFCSPLOWO2_01_FULL_41_34
TAATGTATCTGAACCCGTGAAAAAAAGAAAAGCTGTGCCAACCATTGACACTAGGGCAAAAATAATAAATTTTATTTTCTTGCGTGCGTCATAATCTGCCATTGCTCCAATAATTGGGGCAAGTAGGCCCCCGATAAGAATAGAGACACTTACAAGCACTCCCCAATAAAAATCGCCCTTCTCTACTCCGACAACTACTTCTTTGAAATAGATCGGAAAAACAAAACTTAAAATAAGTAGTGCGTAGGAAGAATTTGCAAAATCATAAAATGCCCACGAGATTGCCTCTTTCTTATTTGCATTTTCGAAAAATCTGTCGAGTGTTTTCATAAGTTATTCGACTAGTTCTTTACTAGCAGTCTCGAGGCAATCTCTTCGGCAAATCTGAAATGGTGGACCTGACGGGGGTCGAACCCGTAACCTCCTGACTGCCAGCCAGGCGCTCTGCCAATTGAGCTACAAGCCCCTTAGGTTAATTGAAAAAATACCACAAAAATGTTATTATATCAAGAAAAACAACGCCCTTGTCGTTCAACGGATAGGACGGGAATTTCCTAAATTTCAAATGGAGGTCCGACTCCTCCCGAGGGCACCAACAACATGAAATTACCAAAAGAAATATTAGAAATTATAAGAAAATTAAATAGCTCCGAATTTCAGGGGTATGCTGTAGGCGGATGTGTCCGTGATTTATTGTTGGGCAAAGAACCTAAAGACTGGGATATCACCACCAACGCCAAACCAGAAGAAATCCAAAAATTATTTCCCGAGCATGTCTATGAAAACACATTCGGCACCGTAGCGATCAAGACCGGTTCAGAAAAACCGGAGCTTGCACTGATTGAAGTCACACCATATCGCATAGAAGGGAAGTACACGGACAAGCGCCATCCTGATAGCATTGGGTTCGCCGAAAAACTTGAAGAAGATCTGTCGCGCCGTGATTTTACAATCAACGCAATGGCAATGGACGTAGACGGTAAAATTACGGATTTATTCAACGGCCAGAAAGATTTAAGATCTAAAGTCATAAGAACAGTAGGCGAGCCGGAGGAAAGATTCGGTGAAGACGCCTTGAGGTTATTGAGAACTGTGAGACTCGCTACAGTACTTGGTTTTAAAATAGAAGAAAAAACACTGGAAGCAATAAAAAATAATACCGATTGGTTAACTTTTATCTCCAAAGAGAGGGTCAGGGATGAGTTTGTTAAAATTATTAATTCCGATAACGCTTACGACGGCATAATGCTTCTTTATGAAACTGGACTTTTAAAACACATCGTTCCGGAATTGTTGGAAGGAGTCGGGGTTGGCCAAAATCTTCATCATATTTACACCGTCTGGGAACACAATACTCTGGCTTTAAAATATGCCGCTGATAAAAATTATTCTCTTGAAATTCGGCTCGGTTCTTTATTTCACGACATCGGTAAACCCAGAACGAAAAGGGGGGACGGTAAATATTCAACTTTCTACGGCCATGACGTTGTTGGAGCTAAAATTACTGCTGGAATCATGGATCGTCTTAGGTTTTCCAAAGAAACATCGGAGAAGATTATAAAACTGGTTCGCTACCATCTTTTCTACTATAATGTCGGCGAAGTAACCGAATCGTCAGTCAGGCGTTTGTTAGCCAATGTCGGTCCGGAAAATATCAATGATCTGATAAGGGTCCGCGAAGCAGACAGGATTGGTTCAGGCAGGCCAAAAGCGGTTCCCTATAAATTAAGACACTTGCAGTATATTATAGACAAAGTTTCCCACGACCCGATTTCCGTAAAAATGCTTAGGGTTGGCGGAGAAGACGTTATGAAAGAACTCGAAACAAAGCCAGGGCCTAAGGTTGGGTTGATTTTAAATTCTTTGCTGGCTGAAGTCATAGACGACCCAAACAAAAACACCAAAGAATACCTGGAAAAAAGGATTCATGAGTTAAATAAAAAATCGCCGGAAGAATTAAAAAAGTCATTGGAAAAAATAGAAAGAGCCGTTGAAGAAGAGGAAAAAGAAAGAATGAAAAAATATTATGTCTAAATTTCAGGCTGTAGTGTAACGGTAACACGCACCGTTCGGGTCGGTGAGACTCCGGGTTCAAATCCCGGCAGCCTGACAAATCAATTTATTTTGGGCCCGTCGTATAGTGGCAATATACGGCATTCGCATTGCCGGGACGCGGTTTCGATTACCGCCGGGTCCACCAAAATCAAAAGAGGCCTTTTGGCCTCGTACGTCTTTAGGGCAAATCTTGGACAATCTGACTTGCCAACTCTTCTTTATTCTCAAATTCAAATTTCATGAGTCGCCTAATCATGGCTGTTACTGTTCTGCATTCATCGCCTTGGCTGCACATTGCAAGAATTTCCTTTGGCAATCTTTCGACATCGTTCAACATCTGATGGAAAAGCCAGCGAACCTTACGTTCATCTCGTTCGTTACGGTTTTTATTCAAAGAAGCCAGAGCGCTTTCCATTACATAAACAGAGATCAAACTTCGGCTTAGATGATCAATGATGATCTGATGATCAAAAATTCTCTGTTTTATTTCCTCCGGACTCAAATTAGGAGGGAAATAATTCTTAATAAAAACACCTCCGCTCAAGAGCACCGAACTTTTTACGCCGTCAAGAGATTTGGAAAGTTTTTTCACTAAGTCCGTTTCTGATTCTGTCGGTTCGGACATTGCGTCAGCTTGGGCTTTCTGGATCGCTTTTATTAACGGCAGTTCTCCGCGCATTGTTTTTGTCATCAATTGAACGAACATCAACTGGCCGTTGACTTCGTTGGTTCCTTCAAAGAGTCGATTGATTCTCGCATTAAGGAGATACCGTGCTGCGCAAGTTGCTTTATTTTCAATAATGTAGCCAGATCCACCGTTGATCTGGACTGTTTCATCGGCGATTATCATGTCTAGAACCTCGCTGCAAAATACTTTTACAGTCGAACATTCAATCGCAAACTCGCCGATGGCCTTCAGCGTGGCTTTTTGATCATTGCTATCAACTTCTTTTAATGAGTTCTCAAGCAGTCCAGCCGTCCTATAAACAGCCGACTCCATGGCATAAACATAGGCTGTCATCATCGCTAATTTTCCCTTGATTACCGGCATCTCAACGAGGTACTTGCCGAACTGTTTTCTCTGACGAGCATGAGTAAGTGCGCTTTCAAGACAAGCTCTTGCTCCGCCCAGACTTGCAGTGGCAAGCTTAAACCGACCAAGATTTAAAACATTGAGGGCGATCTTCAAACCGTTGCCGGGCTTGCCAAGCATATTCTCTTTTGGCACCTTGACGTCATTTAGTTTGATAGGAACTGTTGATGAGCCGACAATGCCCATCTTGTGTTCTTCTTTTCCGATCTCGATTCCGCCAAAAGATTTTTCAACAATGAACACGCTGTGGAGATTATCATCGCCGTTGATCTTAGCAAAGACAATGAACACATCGGCGAACCCCCCGTTAGTAATGAAGATCTTTTCTCCACTAAGCAGGTAGTAGTTTCCACCTTCTATTGGTACGGCCTTGGCTTTGATAGCTGCCGCATCGGAACCGGCTCCAGCTTCAGTGAGAGCATAAGCGCCCATCCATTCTCCGCTAACAAGCTTAGGTAAATACTTTTTCTTTTGTTTTTCGGTACCGAACAAGAGAATCGGATAAGTAGCGATGCCAGTATGAGCCAAAAAGGTACAAGCAAGAGAACCTTGGCGAGCGATATTTTCGGCAACAACTGTACTGGTAATTTTGCCGAGATCCAGTCCGCCGTACTGTTCTGGAATTTCTACGCCAAGATAACCCAAACTAGCCAACTCTCGCATTAACTGCATAGAATAACCAAAGTCTTTAGACTCTATGCGCCTGATCGCCTCGTCGGACAAGACCTTTTCTTTCATGAAATTTCTGAGATCTTTTTGGACAAGAAGCTGCTCTTCTGAAAGTTCCTTTACCGTAGAAATATCCGGTAAATTACCGTTCGGAATGACGAATTCCCCGCCTTTTACCATGTCATCCTTTTTCTTTTTAAGGTGCCATTTAACCCCATCAATCATAGTCTTTTTTAAATAAACTTCAAGTTTTTACGGAAAAAACACTTGCCAAAATAATCATTATATGGTAGCATCAAGTTATCAAGTATTTGCCTGAATATGAGCGAGGAAACCAAAAAACTTAACCAGGTCAATGATTCGTTAAAACGAAAATTCAAAGACAAAAAATTAGTCTTTGGCAGTGGTTTTGTGGGTGCCAAAATCGTATTCGTGGGCGAAGCTCCCGGTCAGGATGAAGAAAATGATGGTAAACCAATTGCCGGTTACAAACAAAAATTGCTCAATAAACTTTTAAAAACAGCCGGAATAAATAAGAACAAAGTTTATTTCACCAATGTCCTCAAATATTACCCTTCGGCCCTAAAAGCGCCCACCGCCAAAGAAATAAAATCTTATGTCCCATTTCTCAAAGAAGAACTTAAAACCATCAACCCGCATATTGTCGTAACTCTTGGAAATATGGCTTTAAACGGAATAGGGATGAGGCAGCCGTTAGATAATGTTCATGGCCGGACTTTCAACTTGGGAAGTTATGAACTCCTGCCGACATTTCACCCTGATCATGCCCTGAAAGATCCGCAGGTTAAGAATTTACTTGAACTGGATTTCGTAAAATTAAAAAGACTGCTTGATTCAAAAGAAGCATAAAAAATCACTCGATCGAGTGATTTTTTATGCTTCTTTTATTGTTTTCTTAAGATTACTTTTTTTACCGCTTCTTTAATTGAGCTAACACCCATTCCAAATGCCTCAACCAGTTCATCTGGGTTTCCTGATTCTCCAAATCTATCCTGAACACCAACAAATTCTTGTGGTACAGAATAATTCTTAGATAACACTTCAGCTACAGCCGAGCCCAGTCCCCCGTTTACTTGATGTTCTTCCACGGATACCACCGCTCCGGCCTCTTTTGCCGCGTGAATTATCATTTTTTCATCTATCGGTTTGATGGTGTGGCTGTTTATTACACAACTTTCGAGCCCTTCCCTTGATAGCTCTTCTGCGGCAACGAGAGCATTATACAAAAGCATCCCACATCCGATTATTGCTACATCCGGTTTTTTACCTTCAGTTGGCTTCCAAAAACAGGTTGCCTTGCCGATTTCAAATGGCGATTCTTCGGTCGTACAAACGGGCGATTTTTCTCTTCCAAATCTGATATATGTTGGTTGGCCATTAAATGCCGCAGCCACGGTCGCCTTCTCTGCCTCAATGGCATCACATGGAACAATCACAACCATTTTTGGCTGGACACGCATTAATGCTATATCTTCAAGTGCCTGATGGGTGGCACCATCAGGCCCAACTGATATTCCTGCGTGGTGGCCGGCAATTTTAACTGGAACATTATTAATACAAATATTGGTTCTTATCTGCTCATTATTTCTGCCGGGGCTGAATGTTGCATATGAAGAGATAAACGGGATTTTGCCGTAATTTGCCATGCCTGATGCCACAAGAGCCATATTTTGTTCTGCTACGCCAACTTCTATAAATCTTTCCGGAAACTTTTCAGCAAACCAATGCGATCGCGTTGATTCAGTCAGATCAGCGCACAGCACAACGACCCTCTCATCTTTTTCACCGGCTTTAAGCAAACCCTTCCCGTATCCATCACGAGTCGGTATCATCTTCAATTTATACAAGTCTGAAATTAGTTTTGCATCAGGATTTAACATGACCAGATTAGATATTAGGCATTAGAAATTTTTAACAGCATCTGTCGCAATCTCCACACTTACAATCTGATTGATGACTGCACATCATTTTGTTTTCTTCCATTTTGCTGTCCATCTTCATTCCCAATTTACAGCAATCACAGAGCTTTGAACTAAATGTCATCAAACTTAGAACTACTACTGACCAGCCCCAATATAAAGCATCAAAGCCCCAAAATGTTCTTGTGCCCCAGCTTGACCAAAAAAATAAAACACCAGCCACCCAGGCCAATACTACTAACACCTTATTCACCATATGGTGAGGACATTTACAATTTCCGTGCATAATATTAATACTAAAAAATTTATTAATTTTTCGACCGGGCCAATGCCCCCTACTCATGTTCACTCATTATTTTACCATTCAATGTTCTAATTTGCCTCAAAGCCTCTTCAGCTTGTTTTTCAGGAACCGGTGCATCCGGATCATCTTTTACCTTGCCCGGCGGATTACCATGCCAAAGATAATCAAACTCCATAAAATCAACACCTTTCCCTGGTATTGTGTGGGCAATAATAACAGTCGGTTTTTCAAATATCGTCTTAGCATGCTCCATGGCATCTACGAATTGTTCAATATTATGACCATCAACTTCCAAAACATGCCAGTTGAACGCTTCATATTTTGCCTTAAGTGACTCCAACGGCATTATGTTTTCCGTCATCCCGTCTATCTGAATATTATTACGGTCAATCACTGCGGTTAAATTGCTCAACTTATTTTTACCGATAAACATCGTTGATTCCCAAGTCGCTCCCGCATCCTGCTCACCGTCAGACATAAAACAATATGTTCTAAATTTTTTCTTATCCATTCTGGCTGCATAAGCATACCCCGCCGCTTGGCCTAGACCGGACCCAAGCGGTCCCGATGTTGTTTCAACGCCAGGCAATCTTTCTCTTTCAGGATGGCCTTGGAGACGCGAACCAAATTTTCTCAACGTCTTTAATTCCTCAACCGGAAAATATCCGGCCATGGCCATTAAAACGTATCTGATCGGGGTAATATGGCCGTTAGAGAGAATTAATCTATCTCTTTCTTCCCAATCCGGCTTTGCCGGATTATGTTTTAAAACATGAAAATACATGGCCGTAAAAATATCGGCCATCCCCAGCGGCCCGGCCGTGTGCCCCGACCCTGCCTCGACCAGCATCTCAATCAAAAGTTCCCGCGCTTCATTGGCTTTCATTTCCAACTCCTCGATTTTCTGTTCAGAAATATATTGAGACATTAGTTGGGAATTAAACGGTGATTCAGTTTGAAATAAATATATTTGATACTCCCGCACTCCTTGCTTAAATAAGCGGAGGATTTTGTCGAACTACCCCACTTAACAATCTTGAAACATGGATAAGCAAACAGAAAGTATCCTATAATGGCCAGAGAGATGATAATAAAAAAATTTCTTCTCATATGTCAGACCGGTACGGGATTTGTTTAAATTATACCATTGGTCATTAAATTTGGGGAGTATTTATTGACGGTTGTGGTTTTTGTCCCCTGTGTCTTTTAAGAAAGATGGTAAGTGCCGCTGCCATTACTGCCGCTAATCCAAAAACCCAGAACAGCCAGTTGTTGGAAGGCATATCTTCAGTCGGAAATGGCGGAAAGGAGGCTGACGGTATGGGTGTGATTATCCTCGCATTCAGGCCACTGACAATATTGATTGGAATTTCACTTAATTTTTGAGCAAGAAGTGTTTGCCCGTTTTTTGATATCCTAATTGAACTATTTGCGGCTTCAGTACTCACAGTCAAGGGCAGAAATATAAACACATCTTTATGGTTGTTTTGGGATTCGCCATATTGATCGCCAGCATCCCCGGAACGTTTCCCGATTACCTCGAGGTCGGCGGTATTGTCAGAAACTTCAAAAAATCCCCTGGAAACGACGGCACTCCCATCGATTAGACTCACTTCGTAAGTCCCTTCTGTTGGTATGGGTAAATTGGCGTCATCAAAAATCTTTTGCGTTATGGAATTAATTTTAATATTTTCGTTTGTTATTGAAACGGAGAGAATCAGATAGTCTTTTTCTGAAGCCAAGACAAAGCTGGCCGATAGCAAAATAAAGAAAGTGGCGCTGAGTGCTACCATTATCCTCTTTTGTTTATTTGATGAATCCATATTCTTTTAACAGATTTATTTCCTTGCCATATGCCGGGTTGTTTTTTGCTTCAGGATAGTTGAATAAATCACCAGCAAATACATGCGCCTGGGTTAGGGTTGCAACATGTTCATAATAATCATTGTTTTTTAAATCTCTATAAACCCCCGATGCGCCGTATTGATATATAAATCCACAGCGCGGCTTCCTTAGAGGATCATTATCGCCGAACCAGTAAAATCTACCGCCCAGTGTTTCAACTGGGATGTATATACAATAAGCAATTTCTGGGTCGGACAAGGTTTTAATTCTTGCTTGAAAACCACTGGGACGACTAGGTATTGGGAAGTATTTTCCTAAATTATAAAAATGAAGCTTATGGGCTGATTCATGCAGTATGGTTTGTGACAACCAATCTAGATCTGATAAATCCGCCTCTAGATAAATTATTGAATCGCCGGGCGATGCACAACCCGCGGCCCTGAAACCTCTGCTAGCAGAGTCTCCGCAAAACCGAGTCTCAGCAAAATCATTCCATGCGTCAGCTTCAAATATATACGGTATTATGAAAAGTTTTTGATAATTCGGGTTATTGATAGTTGACAAACCCTTATTTATCGCCTGGATAAGATTAGTAATATTTGAATTCGGGGCTTTATCAGGCCAATCACCGCCAAAGAATATGGGCTTATCTTTGTAGAACCTTTGCAGATATTGAGTTCCGGTTATGGTAATTGTCACCGGATATTTAGATTGGCCGTTGTGGTTGGTGACGATAATATTGGTGGCTCCTTCCTTGGCGAATGTCTTGACGATTATTTGGGCAATGAGCATCTTGCCGTTGTCGTAAGATTCGATTTTTCTGAATTCAATCGCCGGATCTCCAGCAAGATTGCCCTTATTGTCGCTGCTTAATACGCTTCCGGATAGATTTTTGCCCCTTATAGTCGCATAGCCGTAATAATATTTGTACAGAGCCTGGCCATCAGAAGTAAAATCACTGAAAACCCCGGCCGGAAAATCTGAATTTTTCGTCCCGCTCCTAGTTATAGAGGTTATGACCGGCGCCTTAGTTTCGGGAGTTTTGGAAGTGGACGGTTGGACTGATTTACTCGGGCTTGGAGTCGGACTGGATTTTGAATCCTGGACAGCTGCCCTCAAAAGATCTTCCGCCTTTGAGCGATTATTAGAATTCCAGTATAGGACACCCAAAAGCAGAGGCCCTTTATGGACTTGCATCATATAAGTAGGTAACGGAGAGTTGGCGCCGACAATCCATAATGTTCCTCCGTCGCCGATATTAATATCAGCTACTTTATTCATTTGGATATTGGCTGGATTATCCGGCTTAGCAGCCGCATTGGCTGCCAATGAATTTGAATTATAAACCACATAACTTGTTGCCAAATTGTCGCTTCCTGAAAGAGAATTGTTGGGATCTAAAAATATTCGGCAATTGGCCGATTCCTTAGTTCCGGCCTGGTTTACAGCCCCAGCTTTGACTAGAATCGTATAAATAATCTTTTTGCCGTAGATAGATTCAACTCTTGATTTGGGAAAATATTTTTCAGCCGGTCCGCAATCTTTACCTGTTTCAGCCGGACCGGTACTGGGAATTGTAGTCCCAGTTAATTTTGTTTTGGCTTTACCCAGACTTAGGAACAAGAGATCTTGAACTTTGGATTTCACGCTTTCGGCGCTATATTCGGAAAAGTATTGCTGGAGTATGGGCGGCAACGGCTTATTGGGATCAGCAAATTGAGCCGGGTTTCCGGCGAATGACCCGGCAATTACAGAAAGAACATATTTTCCCTGGCGAGCGTAAGCCGAAGAACCGCCACCGAGCGGGCTAGAAATTAAAATTGCTTCTTCAGCAACGGCAGACAAAGACTGGGTATTTAGCTTTATGCCGGAATTTGCTGATCCTTGAGTTATCGCGTTTATTGTATCTTGATAATAATTTCTAGCCTCGGTTGAATTTATCGAAACATGAACTTTGAGACTAAGATCAGGAGCACTCAAGGGAATGCCCGTTGTTTGATCACCGTATCGGCCAAAGATCATCTTGTATTGAATCTCGAGATCATTACAGGAGCTGGTTATATCTTTGGCGGTTACAGTCGTGGCTTTAAAAATACTTTCAACTTGAGGTCTCGGAAAATAGTTATCGATCGAATCGTCGGAACAAGGGCTAACAGCAGCATTTAATTGGATCATCAAAACCGACCCAAAAATAAAGGAACAAATTACAACTAGGGTGTTTATTTGGCGAATCCTCATTAATTTACGGCATTTGCCTATCACTGAATATTATATCAGTTATAACTTATTCCGGCATGGACGGGTTTGCAGGCGGAGGGGGTGGAGGAAGATTTGAAGAACCGAATTTGTTTTTGACAAGCCAAATCCAAGTTTTAAAACCAGCAGGAATGGCCAATATTGCCAGTATTAAAAGGACTAAGGGCCAATTATCACTTAACCAGCCCATGAATCCGCCCGATGTTTCAGATTGATTCGCGATAGGCGTAACTGACATCGAAGGCGATGGACTTGGAGAAGTCACTATAAGGTTAAATGATAGCCCTTGGCCGAAGGGTTTATCCGAAGCAGGCGCGGTGCATTTAGATCCGTTCGGTTTAAGATAT
>Ga0155676_105_pt1 | contig 10141 bp, 14 predicted proteins | sample RifCSPlowO2_01_FD_107333 | JGI IMG/M metagenome (GOLD analysis project Ga0155676, IMG submission 107333) | Candidatus Yanofskybacteria bacterium RIFCSPLOWO2_01_FULL_41_34
AGAGTCCAGCCCAAGATATTCATTAACTTTCGTGGATCTTTCACTGCTTTGCCTTTTTAAAGAACCTTTGATTTTGTTGGTTTACTCTACATTACCATAGAGTCTAAGTCAAACACCATGATTATAAAAATGTTAAATATGTCTCTTTTTTGCGTCGGACTGTCGTCGTCAACTGCAAAAGAGACACATTTAACATTTTTTTGATTTTACCATTTGAAAAATCTGGCAGCTGCGCTACAATTTAGATATGACTGACAAGGACACTAATATAGGGAATTTAAAAACTGAACTCCGCCAGCTTGCGGAGCGTCTTTGAGGTTGCTCAAAAGACAGAAAAAATAAAAGAGATTGAAGAAAAGATGCAGGCTTCAGATTTTTGGAAAGATTATGAATCGGCCCAAAAGATGGCCGGTGAGCTAAGTTTTTTGAAGAATGAGGTTGAAGAGGTTGAGAGGCTGGAAAAAGACCTTGAAAATCCGGAACTCTGGCAAGAAGCAGAAAAAAGACTCAAGTCTTTGAAGTTTAAAACTTTGTTTTCAGGAAAGTATGATAGGAGCGATGCACTGCTTGAGGTTTTTTCCGGCGCCGGCGGGGTGGATGCTCAAGATTGGGCCGGAATGCTTTTTAGAATGTACCAGCGTTATGCGGAAAAAAACGGACTTTCTTTTAGGGTTTTGCATCAGTCTTTCGGAGAGCAAAAAGGTTTAAAGTCGGCCACGGCCGAAATCAAGGGCAAGTTTGCTTACGGTTATCTGAAAGGCGAGTCGGGTGTTCACCGCTTAGTCAGGATTTCTCCTTTTTCAGCTAAAAATTTAAGACATACCTCATTCGCTTTAGTTGATTTTTTGCCTTTGGTTGAAGATATTAACTTTCAAATTAAATCCGAAGATTTAAAAATAGACACATTCAAATCGTCCGGTCCCGGCGGTCAGAATGTAAATAAACTGGAGACGGCCGTCAGGGTTACCCACCTGCCGACAGGTTTGGCGGTAGCTGTCCAATCGGAAAGGTCGCAGAGTCAGAACAAAGAAAAAGCTTTGCAGGTGCTGTATGCTCGGCTGGCACAGTTAATGGAGAAACAAAAAATAGAGGAGCTTACAAAATTAAAGTCGCAAAAAGAGCCGGGTGGCGTGGAGTGGGGCAGTCAGATCAGGTCTTATGTTCTGCACCCCTACAAATTAGTTAAAGATCATAGGACAGGAATCGAGTCTTCACAGCCGGAAAAAGTTTTGGATGGAGAACTGGGGGAATTTGTTGAAGGGGAACTAAGTTTGTAGCTTCGTGCTTGTTACTTTTTCCGAACGCTTGTGTTTGTCCAGCGACAAACACTGCGCTCGTTGTGGTCTGTGGATTTGCTCGCAGTGAAAAATTATACTGCTCGCAACCATGCAATCCACAGCCCACAGCGTCTACAAAAGCAACAAGCACTATGCTACCTTGTTTACATGAACGCCAATGATTCATTTTAAAAAAGTAACAAAAAAATATAACCACGACTTCTGGGCTCTTCATGGGGTTGACCTTGAGATTAAAGACGGGGAGTTTGTTTCTCTGGTCGGGCCTTCCGGAGCGGGTAAGTCCACTTTGATAAAAATGCTTATCAAGGAGGATCGGCCCACTTCCGGCCAGATTCTTTTGGACAATGTTGACTTGGCTGATGTGCCCGATCAAGATATTCCTTTTTTGAGAAGGAAGATCGGAATGATTTTTCAAGATTTTCGTCTGCTTGAGAGCAAAACGGCTTTTGAAAATGTAGCCTTTGCTCTGGAAGTTTCCGGTGTGCCGGAAGAAAGCATAGCCGAAGATGTAAAACAGGTTTTAACAATTGTCGGTCTTTCAGACAAGCAAAAAAACTTTCCCAGAGAACTTTCCGGCGGAGAAAAACAAAGACTGGCTTTGGCCAGAGCCTTGGTTCATAGGCCGAAAATAATTTTGGCCGACGAACCGACTGGTAACCTGGATTTAGTCAACAGCTATGATGTGGTAAAATTACTTTGGCGGATAAATGAGCTTGGCACTACGGTTATCTTGGCTACTCATGACGTGCAGATTGTAAATACAGTAGGCAAGAGGGTGGTGACTATGGAAAAAGGCAAAATAGTCAGAGACCAGCTTGAAGGAGGAAAATATATTATATGAAAATGGAAAAAGAAAAAGATTTCAAAACTTATTCTTTGGGCAGAATTATCAAAACCGGCTGGGTCAGTTTCAGGCGCAATAGCTTTTTGAGTTTTGGCGCGACAGGGGTAATGGCTTTGGCTTTGTTGGTTTTATCAAGTCTGATTGTTTTTAATTTTTTTACCAATCGTTTGATAAGTTTTCTTGATGAGAAAGTTGATGTCAGTGTTTACTTTCAAGGCGAGGCCAAGGAAGACCAAATTCTTAAAATTAAGTCTGATTTGGAAAACTTATCAAGTGTAGAAAGGGTTGTTTATGTTTCGCGTGAACAGGCTCTTGAAGATTTTAAAGCCCGCCACAAAGACGATCAGCTTATTCAGGATTCTTTGGCGGAGCTGGAGTCCAACCCCCTGCAGGCCTCTTTGAATGTTAAAGCCATAGATGCCGGACAGTATGCGTCAATTACAAACTTTTTGGAACAAAACAGCTTAAAAACCGTCATAGATAAGATAAGTTTTTACGAAAATGAGGGGGCGATAGAGAGGGTTAGAAATTTTTCTCGGGGTTTGTACGGCTGGGGGCTTTTGGCAACTATTGCCTTGGGCTTGGTGGCAGTGCTGGTAACTTTCAACACAATCCGGCTGACTATATATAACAAAAAAGAGGAAATTGAAATTATGAAGCTGGTGGGAGCGTCCAATTGGCATATCCGCGGACCATTTTTGGTTGAGGGCGGACTTTATGGTTTTTTTGCCGCTGTGTTGGCTTTGGCCATATTCTATCCGGGCATTTATCTTGTTTCCGACAAGCTTGGCACTTTGGCTTCTTCTTTAAATCTTTTTTCATACTTCGTCAGCTATTCCCCGCAGATGGTCTTAGTGGTTCTTGGTTCTGGTTTGGCCCTCGGAATTTTTAGTAGTTTCTCGGCTATCAGAAGGCATCTCAAGGTTTAATACAGCGAACTCCCCCAATGCAAGCCCGAATACTTGATTAAAAGTATTTTTTGTTTTATGGTAAATCCTGATAATGCGGACGTTAAAAACAAAAAGGAAGCAGGGAGTGGGACACAAACCTCATAAGGAAATTGAAAGGAAGTTTTTAATTAAAAAACTGCCGAAGAATTTTAGAAAGTTTCCCAAAAATTCAGTCTGGCAAGGTTACATTGTCATTATGCCGGACATGAAAAGCTTTGTCAGGTTGAGAAGGGAGGGCGGTCTCTATTCCCAGACTATAAAGCGTGGCAGCGGAAAGATAAGGGATGAGTATGAAATAACTTTAACTCCCGCCCAGTTTAAAAGTCTGTGGTTGACTACGGAAGGAAGAAGAGTCAGAAAAACTAGATACTATATTAAGTCCGGCAAAGAAACGATAATCCTAGATATTTTTCACGGTCCTCTCAAGGGTTTGATTATGGTTGAAGTTGAATTCAGGACCGAGAAAGAATGTGATGCTTTTATTCCGCCAAAGTGGTTCGGAAAAGAAGTCACAGAAGACAGGAGATACAGCAATCAGAGCCTTGCCACAAATGGCTTGCCGACTTCTGCAAGCGAAAATTTGACTAAACGTGGTGCTTTGTGATATAATTTTGAGGCGAGGTTGGAATGAAAGCAAAAGGAGGTGAGGCATGGATTGGAGAAATTTTTCTCCTTGGCATTGGCTGGCAGTTTTCTTGTTAGCCATGGTGGTTCTTTCTTTTTTGGGAATTTTAATCGGAGCCGTTTTGGCTATTTTTAAAATAGTGGCTCCGTTAATTGTTGTCGTGCTGGTGGGGTGGGGAATATTCCGCTTCTTCCATCGATAACTTTTTCTTGTTTTTTTTGGAACTCCAACCGGGGTTCTTCTTTTTTTTGATTAGATTAGTAGTTTTCCATGTTTGTCATAACCTCGGTTTTCAACTTCGGCAGTTAGGAGGCGTCAGACTTCGACGGCTTACTTTTTTTGTTGAAAATAATTTGCTTTTGTTTTAAATTTGAAGCATTGCGGTTTACGAATTCTACGATTGAGATAACCCTCGGTTTGCAATCTCGGAAGCCAAGAGGTTTTCTTGTTCGCTAGTTTACTTTGCGGGATCGTCTAGTGGTAGGACGTCGCTCTCTGAAAGCGAAAACCTTGGTTCGACCCCAAGTCCCGCAGCACTATTGGATTGGAGGCATATAAACCCTCTAATTCGTTTGTAGTTAGCTCATTTTTGTGAGGTTCTAACGGGGAGTGAATCTCCTTTACTACTTTTGCGGCAGGTTTAAGTACTACAAGCGGTTTTTCTATAGTAATGCTTAGTTTTCTGTCGTGTAATTGGAGGTTCGATCCTAAATCGGCCAATATTCTTTTGCATTGTTCCGGGCTTCCGGCGGCAAATCCAGCTTTTGCCGTTTCTGCAAAATTAAATATCTTCTCGGCCTTAATAAGCAGTTTCTCTAACTGATCTCCATTGTCATTCATTAATTCTTCCAAGCGGTGCTTGTCTCTTAACAATTCAGACCTCTTTGTTTTAAATTCTTCCTCGCTAATTTCTTCTGCCGCTCTCATATCAATAATATTGCTAATCTTCTTTAGGCAACGTTCAAATTCTACATGCTGATCGGTTCTGGCGTTTGTGAGAGAGCCAAGGTCTTTCTCATTCTCATTTCTAAACCATTTCATAGCCCAGACATGGAATTGGTTTGGAATATCCGTCTCATCAAGCCTTGCGTCTACTTGTTCCCTGAACTTCTTTTCCTCAACACACTTTTCGGTGCATTTAGGATTCCTACGTCTCGTGCAGTGATAATAAATATAGTGGTGGATGTTGCCGTTTTGCTGGTGCTTGGTCTTTTCTTCGGCGGTAATAGCCGAGCCACATTCGGTGCAGGTCATCATGCCCGTAAAGGCGAAGGTGTGCGTTTGGGGTCTTGGTCTACCCTTGCGACCTAATAATTCCTGCACCTTGTCGTATTCTTCTATCGTTATCATCGGCTTGTGTATGCCTTTATACCAGTTGCCGCTTCTTAGTGGGTATTCAAACGAGCCGTAATATACCGGATTGGTGAACATGTAGTAAAGCGTATTGCGGGCGATTGGCTTGCCCTTAGGCATTCGTAGGTTGAGATCGTGAGTAGCAACTTCTACCAACCTCGGGACGGTATAATTGCCGGTAAGCATTAGGTCAAAGAGTTTGCGGACTATATCAAATCTTGTTGGGTCGGGCTGAACTGTTTTATTACCTCTCTCGGCGAATTTATCATTAACATAACCAGTCGGTGCTGGGGCGGGATAAATACCGCGTTCACACTTAGCTCTTAATCCTCGTTTTACATTTATGCCTTTGTTGTCGTTCTCCAACTTGGCCTGACTACAAAGTAGATTGAGTAAAAATTTATCATTAGGAGTATTTTTGAACACTTGAGACGGCGTGACTATCTCTTGGATTTTTCCGAGGTCAAATAGATAAATGAGCCGTCCAGTATCCATTGAGTTTCGCGATAAGCGATCTGGATTCCAGACGATTATTCCTTGAGCTTTGCCGGATTGAACATCGTCCAGCATTTGGCTAAATATCGGCCGACCCGGAGCTTTAGCCGAAAACGCTTCTGTTCTAATATCTGTTATAGAGATATTGCTTTTGGAAGCAAGTAGTTTTAATTCATCTGTCTGTGAATCTATTGATAAAACTTGTCTGTCTTCCTGTTCGCTTGATTTACGAGCGTACAGGATATATTTAATTTTCATTATTGGGTTTTCCATATAAATTAAAGAGGGGCAACTTGCTGGACACAATCTACGAATAGATTATAGGCAAGATTACCCCTCTTTAATCTACAAGTATTCTGATTGTGTCCAATTGTAATTATATGCCTACGCATTTCTCTTATCAAGAATATCTTTAAGGGAATTAAATCCTTTAGTTATTCCGGAGTTATCCACATCCTTATTTATAATAGTAGAATCTTTTCTTCTTTCTTTAATAGGTAGCTCACTATTGTGAGCTACAGTAGACAGCTCATTATTATGGACGGAGGTGGGTCCACTATTGTGATGGGAGTAATGACGAAGTGTGTATAAGTTTGCTAAATTTCTATGGCCCCATTTACGATTCTGCCAAGATACGATGCCCAATCGTTTAAAGTCCGCCATGTACCTCTTAACCGTAGCGACTGATCTACCAATTTTTTCGGCCAATCCTTCTAGGTAAGCCGAAAATTCACTGACAGCTTTTCCTTGCTTACCGCCGGCATTGCTAGCCTGCTCTGTTAGTGTTTGGTAAAGAGCGATTGCTATTGGTCTTTTTCTTCGGTTAAAACTTTCTCTGATTACTTTCATAACCCTTTTGTCTTGCCATGCAAAAGGAATGCCTTTGAGCGTTGTGGGTCTCGGGCTCTTATTAAAGTTATTGTGATTATAATTCGTGGTCATTAAATAATTCATTAACTTTTTCAGTAATTACGTCTTCGATAACTTTGCCAGCTCCAGGTGTAATAGGATGGAATATATTTATATTCTTCTCGCCGACTTTCTTGGTTGGATAGGCCAAACGATAACCACCACCGCTTAACCTTGTAAATATACCGATACTTCCAACGTAGTATTTGTCGTCTAATACAAACGAAACAAAGCCGATAAGACCGTCTTTGGGTTTGACTGGTATTATATTTATTTCACTTATTGTCATTTATTGGTTCATGGGTGTTAATTTTTCTTTGCCCCGCTCTTACTAATGATTCAAACATTGCCTTGTATAAATCAAGCAATTTATTAGCTCTAACTAGAGCATCTTCGTCAGATATCTCCTCGTTAAAGACTTTCTTATAAATCGTCTTAAATTCTTCTATGGCTTCTTTGGATAGCATGATCGGTCGCCGCTTTTCCCAAATGAAAAAAGTAGGCTTTTCTTTAAGCCTACTCTCTGGGTTGGTAACTTAGATTGTAGTTACCGGGTAACTTTAAGCGACCCTATAAAATGAGTGTTTTGCCCAATGAAAAAGCGGTTTTCTCGTAAGTGCCTTTACTTTCTTGTTGATAGAACGAATGGCGTGGTAAATACTCTTTTCTTCCGTTTCAGTATCATCTTTTTCATAACCATCTACGAATGCCGCCACAACATCCCAAGACATTACTTTTCTAGAAGGCGACTGATAGGTAAATTTGCAGATAGAATATTGTATTGAGCCATATTCTAAAGGAATTATTTTATTGCCCCAGACTATTTCGCCGGTTTCTTCTCTAAACTCTGATGGTCCGGATACTATTTTTCTTACAGGAGCAAATTTTGTATCTATTTCAATACCCAGCTTTTCTGCTAGTTTATAGAATTTCTTTGGATGGTTAATAACCAAAGGCAACTTTATTCTCGGTGGTTCTAATTTCTCGTATATCGGATACTTTATTTCTCCAATCTCCTTAAATACTTCCCCTAAATCTGTAATAATTTGAGAGAGTCCCCAAGAACACCTTTCGTTGCTACTAAGATTTCCCAAATCCAAGGTAGCTTCATCCATGGCTTTATACATTGCCAAAACACCATTTTGTGTAGTGGCGGGATCACTATCCAAGGTTATTTCAACTAGTTTCTCCGGATTGATTATTCCACTATTTAAAATACTCTCCGCTATATTGCGGAGTAGGTTGGTAAACTCTGGTTTTTGACTTCGCAGTCTACTGTTCATCGTTACATCTTCATTACATTTTCGCTAACTTATTATTTCGATGAGCTGGTAATCTATCGCCCTGGATTTAATCTCGGAACTGCTTGCCTGTATCTTCTGAACTTGGCCATCTTCTCTGAAAATTGGGCTAATGCCCACGAAAACTCAACTGGCCCCAATCTTTCCGGTTGGAGCATTAAAGTATTGAGTAGGGGGATTATTTCCTGATGTATGCCTGGCAATAACGCCTCGGCTCGGTCTACATTCCAATTCGCGACTTTCCACACCTCCAAAACTTCGTCATCCGTGACCTCAACATTAAAATAGTCGCCCTTTTTCCAATGAAACCTTTTTACCAATCGTTGTGGGATATTCAGTAGGAACTGTCCCCCTATGAATTGTAACCTTCTTGTTTTAATAGCTCTGTCCATTTTGTTGCATTTTCTCTTATATTAAGCCGTTAATGGTATTAGTCAATAAAGGTTGGCCTCCCTCCCCAGGGGCTACCCCCGCCTTCTTTCTTATATAGTCTTTCCCTCTCCTATATCCACCCTGCCCATGCGATTAGTCCCGCCGTTAGGCGGGAATGAAACAAGTTGAGCCGTTAGGCTCGGCTTGAGTTTAAAACTAACGTTTTAAACAACCCATGATGTCTCAAGGCCGCCGATAGGCGTGGCTTGAGACATCTGGTGGAGCATGAATATATTGCGGGGCAGATGGAGAGGGAGGTAAGATGCCGGGAAATAGAGCCAGGCCTGCTATTGTAATGGATTAGAAAGTGTGGTATAATATAGGTAGCTCGTAAACATCCCCCGCAAGGGGCTTTCTCCCTACTTTGTAGGGACGGTAAAGGAGAGTTCACAATGGCACGTCATTCAATGGTTTTCTGGACGGCTTCGGATCAGGGCAACCTGAGCGTTGCTGTCCGACAGATGCTCGAGGCAATCCTGACTGGCCTCAACAACGAAGAGTGCAAGTACGTGCGCTTCAGGTTCTGCGAGAGCAAGAGCTGCAACCTTCAAGGGAAAGCCCGCTTCTACAAGGCAGGTAGGCCGGGAACGCCCATTGCTTTTTCTGGTCTGGAAATCCTTCAGCCACGCGATGCGATGTATCTTTACTCCGAGGGAGTGAGTGCTCGCGTGGCCATGGATCTTCTGGAGGCCGAGGTATCGAAGCTGTGCTTTGCGATGACTCGCGGCCAGATGATCAGCTCAGGCGGTTCGTATTCAGAGACTCACACTGGAGGCGGACCAATTGGCCCGTGGATCATTCTGTTCTGCAAGGAAGGCTCCGAGGTCGCAGTCCGCATTTCCCAGGAACGTCTGCCGGGTGAGGTAGCTGCGGCTGAAGTCGAGGAAGAAAGGAACAGGCGTCGGGACGCTGACTCCTATCCTGAACAGTTTACCACTTAGAAGCCTGAAAGGAGGCAACGTGAACAAGACTGTGATGACAATCCCGAAGGTCGGCGACGAAATCTATGTCCCGACATCTCTTCACATGAGCCACGGTCGCGACGACGTGGAAGGTGGCCTGGCGAAGGTCACATCGGTGAAGCCCGGCATCAGTGGCGGTAAGACGGTGAGCTTCGTCACCGTGGCAGAGCATCCCGGAGTCAGCTACAACTGGGAGTTCCTCGCCCCGGAACAGGAGAAGCTCAAGAAGGATTTCGGTGAAGGCCGTGCTCACCCCGATCCCGACCACCGCGAAGAATTCAACGAGTGGTAAACTCGTCTCCGCGGATATCTATGCTCCGCACCATGTCATGAAAATGACCTCTGGTGCGGAGCCTTTTTGTTTTTATAATGCCATGCTATTCTTAACCAATAATGGAGAAAATAGACACCATGGAAAACAAGGAAATTATAGTTACCTGGACTCGTCCCAAAATCGAACGTGAGCAAGGCGAGGTGGAAAGAGTTGTAGGTGAGTTTCTTAGACAAGAAGTTAACGCAGAAAACATTAAACAGATTTCGGATATTCTTGATAAAGCACCGATGGTTGAGCTGTCGGAGGAAATGTGGGAATCACTTGAGAATACAGATTCATTCCACAACATAAAACCTGGACACTTGGAAGATGTTGAAAGAATTATCGCGGAATATAATCAAGACTTGCCACCCGATCAAAGGAGAAGCTATGAAAGACACCTAAATCGTTTTCTTAATGGCACTCCTATGGAATGCCCGACAATTATTAAAAATAAAGAGGGCATTTTACATCTAGTTAGCGGCAATACGCGCTTAATGTTCTCTAGAGCATTAAAAGTGCGTCCAAAAGTAGTAATTGGTGAAATCTCTTAACCATTAAATTATTTCTCTCCTCCCTCTCCATCTGCCCCGCAATATATTCATGCTCCACCAGATGTCTCAAGCCACGCCTATCGGCGGCCTTGAGACATCATGGGT
>Ga0155676_103_pt1 | contig 9420 bp, 10 predicted proteins | sample RifCSPlowO2_01_FD_107333 | JGI IMG/M metagenome (GOLD analysis project Ga0155676, IMG submission 107333) | Candidatus Yanofskybacteria bacterium RIFCSPLOWO2_01_FULL_41_34
ACTCTAACTTTTTGCCCGATACGGTCGGGTTCTGAAGTATGAAGCCGAGTATGGCTCGTTTTTCCATTGGTTCAGAACTTTCAAAAATGTCGGCAATTCTGCGAGAGAGGTTTATGACCGTATTTACATAGACATGATACTCGTGATCGGCTTTCGTGTATTCGTCTAACTCAACATTCAAGCGATACTGCTTGTCTTTAAGCTCTTGCAGTTTTTTGTCATAGTCATCGGATGTAATACTCTTGTCGAGCCGCATCTCAAGAAGGGCATCAACTCTTTTCTGCGCTCGGTCATATTCGGCCCGTATGCGCTCGATCTCTCGGTTGTGGAACTCTGCCTCGCCGTCATTCAACGCACGAAGCTCGGAAACGAGCCGCTTCTGCACTTCGCGGGGTATCTTCCTAAACTTCTCAAAAACCCTCTGTATGGGATCAAGAAGCGTCTTTTCGGGCACATATACCCGTTTGCATATGTGCTTCGAGTTTGTGCAGCTGTAATAGATAAACTTGAGACCACTCTTTTTTATCTTCATTTCTGGGGTATAGAGGCACCCACATTTTTTGCAGGGCAGAAGCCCTTTGAAAATAAAGTTATCGGTAGCCGAAGCCAATTTTGAGGGCATTCGGCGCCTGCTCGCTCTTACTTCTTGGCATTTATCAAAAAGCTCTTTTGTAATAAGCGGCTGGTAGCGATGCGGGTATTGCCCGTGCTTTTTTGAATAGGCAATCCCGTAGTAAAAAGTGTCTTGCAAAATAAGCTCTATGTTGCTTCGGGCGAGTTTTTGCCCATCAAGCCCGCGTAGCCCCATTTTGGTCATTTTTTCCCAAAGCAATGTTATTGAGTAGGAACCCGTTGAGTAGAGTTCAAATAGTTTCTGTATCAAATGCCCCCGTTCTGGATCGGGCACAATATCTTTTTTCCCATTTTCGAGATCAATGTTGATGTAGCCAATGCGTGGTTTTCCTGCCCACTCGCCATTACGCCTTTTCGTTTCAAACGCTCGTTTCGTATTGTCGCTGATGGCGTTTGAGTAGTATTGCGCCAAGCTAACCGCGATATTGAAGTGGAATAAATCGGTTGCGGGAGAGTCCCGATGCAAGACGAGATTATCGGACGGGAAGTGCAGCTCTATTTTTCCATCTCGGCGCAATCTTTCAAGATCAGGAAGCCCAACGAGGAAATCTCTTGTTAGCCGATCCACTTTGTCGCAACACAATGCCACGACTTCTTTGAAGCCGCTGACATAGTCAATAACCTTATCAAACTCTTTTCGGTGTTCTTTATACGCGGATTCGTCAAAGATAAACTCCTTGTCGAGCTCAAGCCGCGGCACTCGGTCAATGTAGCCCCGCATACGGGCCTGCTGTGCTGGTAGCGAATTACCCGCTTCTTTTTGTTCCTGTGTTGATACTCTGGCAAGGATTATCGTTTTCATATGCTATCATCTACGATCTTTACCGTTTTTTCTCTTAATTCGGCCTTTTTGTTGATTATCTTTTCAATCTCGCTTGTAATTTTCTCTACCTCGTTCTTGTCGATGCTAACGGGCAATATAATTTCCCGTAACCTGTTTCCGATGGTTGAAATAGTTGCTTGCACAAATGTTTTAGAATCTATTTGTTTTCTCACAATTTTACTGTTCAAGAGATAAAACAGGTAGTATGGGTCAATGAAGTTTTTATCAATCACTCTAATTTTTCTGACATGGCTTTGAATAATAATCTTCAAATCCAACTTTGTTACCATTGTAGTGCGACCGATTAGAAATGTTCCATCATTCACAAATAAAATATCATTTTCTTGAACATCTTGAGAATCCTTATACTGCTCATATACTTCTTCGGAAACGGCTTTTATGGGGTCAAATTTAACTTCCCAATTCACAATATCACTTGTTCTTACGAAAGGTATTTCTCCTGTGCCATAAAACCGTGATCCAATTTCATTGCCCCTCCTGACTTGTAAAATCTTTTTATCGATTAATTCGCCGATTGAAATCAACGAATACTTGCCGCTATTTTTTAATGTTTCTAATTCTTTGCGGATTTCTGGATTGTAGTATTCTGGTATAAAGATGTGGTCATTTAAGTTGGCGTAGTCGATTTGAAAGCCCAGATGGTTATTTATTTTTTTACCAGTATTATGCGCAACAAAATTGGCAATAATTGCAGGAAGATCATCGTCTAAAATTTCTTTGCCACTGACAGCATCTTTTTTATAGATTGGTTTTCCATTTTTGTTGTGGCCAATGTTATGTGCAATGGCCATAAATATGGACTTCGGTCTTTTCGTTGTCTTTTTTAAGAACAAGACGCTCGTTTTGGTGTGTGTGCTTGGTTGAAAAGTTTCTTGAGATAAGCTCACAACGCCAATAACTGAAGCGATTCCAGAAATGTATTCCCAGATGTATCTATCCGATGGATTTCCAAAAATGCCTTCTGGAAGGACTATACCCATTCGACCACCATCACGAAGTAGGTGAAGGCATCGTTCAATAAACAAAACTTGGGGTGGCTGTTTTTCAAGCAATTTGTTTGTCCGAATCCATTTGTCGCCATTTTCCCATATATGTCCGAGATGGTATTGCCCCAATAACTCTTGCCCGACAACAGGAATTTTTGCCCCGAACGGAGGATTTGTAAGAACCACATCAAAATTACAAAGCTGGATGTTCTTTTGAGTATTTTTGCCCCATTTGTCTGGAACTTCTAAACTATTTTCGCAGTGAATATGAAATTCATCGTCCCCGATCAAAGAGAGATAAATTTTTGCAATTTTTGCCAAAAAAGCGTCTTTATCAATTCCAGCAATATAAAAATCATTGTGGTTACTTGATATAAAATGTCGTAGTGTATAAGCAAGGAAGCCGCCGCTACCACAGGCGGGGTCAATAATTCTTTCTCCATTCTGGGGCGATAGGACATCAATCATCATTTGCACCACATTTCTCGGAGTGAAGAATTGACCCTCGCCACCCCTGAATGCTGTTCCGATGAGCTCTTCAAATGCATCCCCAATAACATCTCTGTCCGCGTTTAGTATTGAGTAATCTTCTAACTTTGAAACTATAAACGAGAGTTCCTCGGACTTTATTTCTATCTTTTCGCTTGGTTCAAAAATATCGGGATAATTTTTCTTTACTTTTTCGAATAAACCATCAATCCTTGACTGGAATGCACCGTAGTTTTCATTGGGGCGATTGGAAAATTCAACAGCATCAACGCTGTTTTTTTCATCATAAATTTTGCAGAACAATAGGCGCATAATATTCTGCGCGATTTTCTCATCTCTGGTAATCCCAGTTACATTGCCAGCAAAATAATCTCTAATTTCCCTAAATATCAATTTGAGATTATTTATCGGCTTCAAATCAGCAACACTAATCATTCTTTTCGCTTTTGTTCTTTCTGCTAAATCGAGAAGGTTTGGTTGTGGCATAGAAATTATTTACATCTGTTATGGGCACGGATCACAAATTCCATAAAATCCAGAGTTTCGTCGAGTGAGTGGTCTGTCATGGCGACATTACACCACCTATGCCCATATCTGACATTGCTTGCATTGTGCTTAACATGGCTCTCGACCAGTGGATTAACATGCATTATTTGGATACTTGAATCCTCGCCCTCGCCCTTTTTTGAGGAGCGCCAAGCTGGTTGCCAAGTTGTGCCTCTTTCCGATTTTCTAAAATCTTCCAAGCTTTTTGATATATTCAGCCGACACACAGGACATCGCACAATATCGTCCTTATCAGTAGGAAAAATATCGGTTGGCAAAGAAACTTGTTTATCAATCTTCTGCTCTTGCAGTATCTTTTTTATTTTCCCGTAAAGTGGCTCAAAATCCGCACCGTATAGGTCAACAGCCAAAGCAATGCCCAATACTGCATAGGTTTCGACAGAGTCCCACCAATTGCAGGCCTCAAGCGCTGGGATAACACACGAATTTTGTGTCCATAATGTATCTGACCAATGCTTTAGCTTACCGATATGTGGAAACCAGTGTTCTGGAAGTGCGACAAATCTCTCTGGCATCTCGTGAACTTTATCGGAAGGAAACTTGAACTCTCTGCCTTTTTGGTCCTTAACAATAAAAATTAGAACTTGACCGTCATCTCGTCCGCCGATTTCTATTCTCTCTATTTTTCTTGCGTAATCGGGTTTATGTTCTGCGACAACCAAGGGATGCCATCTTAAGTTTCGATTGGAGAATGGCGCCTTGCCTTGCCGACCCCTTGTGCAAATCGCATCCCGTTGTAACTTCCCGCCACCTAATCCAAGACCGCCATCTCTCGTATAACTAATTTTCCCGTATTCCTTGCTAAATTCCTTTTTGGCCTCTGGTTTAGCTATTGCCGCAATAATGGACTTAGATATTTTTTCACACAATTCAATTACACTACGATCTAAATCGGTTAGAAAACTTGCACTTATTGTTCTTCCTGTTGCCATAGTTTTATTTCGTTTTTGCCTTATTCATAAAACGCTCAAACTCGGATTTTTCAATACGGAACTCTTTGCCTATTTTGTAGGCCTTGAGCCGCTTCGCTTTGATGTAGCGGTATATGGTCATTATGTTCACTTGGAGCTTATCGGCCAGCTCCTGTGCCGTGTAAAAATCTTTTTCTTTCATAATTGTTCTAAGTTTTTGTGGTATTTTTTGACTTCATCTTCCCATTTTGCTGGATAATAAATCTTTTGACTACCTCGTAGCTCAATGGGCAGTATTCTCATTTTGTTGGATAAACTGTGTTGTTGTTTGTTTCTTCCTGGGGTTATTTCCCATTTTTTATGCGCATCTCGTATCAAAGGACAAACTATCTTACTTGGGATAATCCAAAAATCTGGTTCTTTAACAAAGCCGTTGAGCTTGACGAAAGCGTAATAGAAATCCTCTGTTGCACCTTCCTCATCTTTAGCAGAAAGCGAAAAGTCCGTGGCACTTTCAACTTGCGTTGCCTTTACGGATATTTTTATCAATCTTCCATTGGGGCTGAGTGCCAGTATGTCGTATTTCTCGGCCCGTCCGAGCGTTATCGTGGCCGTAAAATTGAGGGCAGATAATCTAGCGGCGATATAGTATTCGCCTGCATTACCGACATTTTGTTTCTGTGCTTTTTGTGTAGCCATTTTATTTATATAGGTTTCTAAAATCTTCTTTTTCCAGTTTTTCTCTGTGCATAGTAAATAAAGCCATATCTAATTCTCTTGGGGTTATGCTATTTGCATCTGCAAGTTCCCTCATTTTTTTAAGATATTCTAACCAAGCTTTTATAGATATGTATTTACCGATTTTGGGGACGAACTTCTCTCTAAGCATTTCCAAACATCTGACATCAATGATTGCGTATCTTTTAGGAAAAACTACTGTAAGAATTGCCGATGCGGTTGGTATACCAACACCCTTTAGTTCGCAAAGTATTTTTATCTTTTTGCCCTCATCTTTTTCGGCGAAGGCATTTTTAGATATTTCTTCAACGCTATCCTTATTTTTTATATAGTTTTGTTTCTGTCTTGCTGATTTCCACATACAGATTTTGTAAAAATCTTCAAAAGATAAATATCCCCTTTCTTTTACAGAAGGACCAACAACATCAAATAGATACTTCTCAGTATCATAAAGGGTAATGTATTTGTGTATATTGGCTATTTTCATTGATGCTTTTAGTATACTTTACAATGCTTTACAAAGCAAATCTCTTGGAGTGGATAACTGAAACGGCACAAAAGCGTCCAAGCTGTCGTTTATTTGCTTTACCCATTCGTGATATGTCTTGTCCGATATTTCGTCCAAAAATGACAAATCCTTTGCGATACGATACCAAGTGCGTGTTGCGGCATACTGCTCAATGATGGCTCGTGTGTCCCGTATGCCTTCTTTGCTCAATACTCGTAGGCCCACGAGATAAACTGCCTCTTTCGGTTTTATTTTCGGTCTGTTTTTGAATACCTTTTCAAAGGTTGGAATTGCCTTGCTTTCCATATCAAACACAAAGAGATTTTTGCTTGCGATGAGTTCTTTCCAGTAGTTTTGCAGTATTTTTTGGCACATTTCTTTTTTGAAAATATCCTTGAATGTTGGGTTTTCCTCGTAGCCGAGATTTTTCAGGACCGAATTGAGTTTTACTTTTTTTGCGAGCCGAGCTTCAATTCTCAAAACCTCTTTCTTCTCTTTTTTCGTGAGCGTATCAAATAACGATAACTGGATGCTGTTTTGGTCCTTGTCCATCGCTCGCTTTTCTGGCTTCTTGATGTCCTGCACTTTGTCATATACGACCAACGAATGCGAGTTCGTGTAAAACTGAAGCGAGTGGCCGCTATTCCTAAAATCTTTATAGTCAAAATCCATCTTTTTGCTTACATTCGTTTTGCTCAATTCTTTGATGACAAACTTTGAGGTGTATCCTTTTTTGAGCTCAATGTTTTTTGAAGGATGAAATGCCGACACTTTGGCCCTGATTATGTCCTCGCTTGAAACGACAACGCCCATTTCGGACATAGCTCTAGCAAGAGCTTTTACTACGCTCTCAAAATCGTTTTCTTTCACTTCCTCAACATTGTTTCCGTAGAGCATTTTTGCCGCAGAAAACTCAATCTTGAGCGGTAATTCAGCGCCGTTTCTTGTCATTCTTTTCATCATGGTCATTCGTGGCCGATAAATCCCGTTTCTCTTATCGGTTGCTGTCGGGTTATTGACGCACTTCACAAGATAGTTGCCTAGCCCTCTCAAGATTTCGGCGTTCGGTGTGAACATATAGGGTTTCGGGATGCGATAAAACCCTCTAGGAATTGTAAGTATTACTGTGTCCAACATAGTCATTACTTCTTTGTGGTTGATAATTGAGGACCGCCTCGGCCTTTGAAAGCACGGCCCGTTCTATAGCTTCTGATACCTCTCGGCGTATCGGATGATAGATGTTGAAGTTTCGGCCACTATTACTTTTGGTCGGATAGGTAATGCGATACCCTGGCCCGTTTCGCTTCGTATAAACGCCTATTGAGCCGAGAAAGAGCGAGTTATCAAATACCACGCTCGCAATGGCCACCAAGCCGTCCTGTGCCTTTATTGGCACGATTTGAACTTCAGTTATCGTCATTTTGGTTTTGATAAAGGTGCGGATTTACCCGTCTATCAACTTTGATAAGCAAATCAAAGAAGCCGAGAAGATTTCTTCGTCCCTCTTCGTCAAGGTCATTTACCGACCAGTTGTCTGACCCTTCTTTCCGTATTTCGTTGTCTTTGGTTTGCTCAGACATAAAAATAACCTGATTATCTTCAGGTTATTCCTATGAGTGTTTACAAACTTTGACGGAAAGTTTATCAACTATTCATCAACTTTGAGATATTTCGGATTGATACGGAACTTAGAAGTGTTGTGGTCAATAAAGTCGTCTATACCTGTTTTCATTTTCACTGCCTCGTTTATTTTCCGTGCCGCAAAATACGCTTTGTTTTTTGCCGTTTCATCGTGCGGCTGATAGCCCCAATCCTCAAGAAGCTCATCGTTGAACCAGTATCTCTCTGGCTCTTTCCGTAGTGTTTTTATGAGCAATACGGCATCGGTTTCTTTATTTTTCTTTGATAGCTCTATGGCCTTGCCAGCAAATTTTAGAAGGTTATGTTTTTCGTCATAGCCCTCAAAAGTGGTTGCTGGATTTTCTTTCCTAAAACTGTTGGTTACTTCATCAATGAGGATGTCATTGGCAACGATATTGGCAAAATAAAGGTGTTTATTCCTCAAAGTATCTCTTTTGCACCATAGTCGTAATACTCCTATGTATCCAAGTTTTTGCAGTGCATAGAGCGTATGCACAAAAAGAAACGCCTCTTCCTCGTCCGCATCTTCGTCATCGTCATCGTCTTTTTCAAAGCTACTGGTTGAAATAACAAAGTTCTCGCCATACTTCTCTAGTGCAGACATTTTCCTAATCTTCCCGACAAAAAATTGCTTCTGCTTTTCAAATGAAAGATAGTTGCGGTCATACACAAAAAGCTCGTTATTTAAGAACTTTTCAATATACTCGTCTATTTGCTTCAGCATTTTTTTCACATCTTCTTTTGAAAACTTTGGTTGAAAGTATATGATTTCGTAGATTTCGTGAAAAATTGGAGCGAGTATTTTTATCTCTTTGATGCTAAAGTTGTTATTTAGAAACTTCCGTGCGGCTTTTTTAATCTCAACATTTTGTTTCTTGAGGTTTTCGGTAGAAAGCGGCTTCAATGTTCCTTCGTCTATGTCGCTGTAGTAGTCAATTTCTGGAACAGCAACGCCAACCATTTCAAGCCGTTTTATCAAAAAATCAAAAACTCGCTCATACTGCCATCGGTCAAATGGACTTATATCCCCAACATCAAAGTATTCTTTAGGGTAGAAGTTCGGATTGGAAAATGCCCAAAGAGAGAAGAGGATGGCATCTTCCATAAAGTAGCTTATTTCGCTATCGTCTTTTTTCTTGGTCATTACTTCTTTCATACTTGACTATACTTTACACGCTTGGCTCAAAATATCAACTCTTTTTTCTTGTTTACAACTGTTTACAGAATTGCTACTATGAAAATACCTATGGTTGCCGTATATCTAAAAACCGCCTTCCTTTAGAGATAAAAGCGGTTTTCTTCATTTTCGGCGTGTTATTTTCTCTTAATATGAAAATGGATATTTTAGACATAATTCTAAGCATCGGCATCCCGACCATTGTTATTGCTCTTATCTATATCGGCAGAAAACTGCAAGTTCTTGATGATGTAGAAAAAACCGTCAAAAGTATGTATGAGCGGTTTATTAAGGTTGAGGAACGGGTTGATACGCTCTGGAAAGACGAAGTTGCCCCTGCTCATTCGCCACGCAAGCTAAACGATTATGGTAATAGAATACTAACCGAAAGCGGCATTAAGGAAATCATAAATGAAAAGAAAGAAAAGCTACTTGGATTGGTCCGAGAGAAAGACGCAAAAAACGCTTATGATGCAGAGCGGGCCGTTCTTTCTGTTGTTGAGCATCTACCAGAGCATTGTCCTGATGTGGTAGAGCGTTTGAAAGCTGGAGCATACAAAACTGGAGCAAGCGTTGCCACGGTTTTACTTGTCGGCGGTTTGTATCTTCGTGATTTGATATTTTCTGAGCTTGGATTTTCTCCTGAGGAAATTGATAGTCACGGCAAGGGTTAGACGCTAACAAAACCTCTCTGGCCCAGTAGCGTCATAATACCGCTAAGCTCAAGTTCTTGTTTTACACCCTTCCAATCTACAGTTCTAAACTCGTTCAGTAGTGGGAGCCAAATAGGATGATACGAGTTCTCCGCCTCGGGGCGGAGTTTATCCCGCATCGAGCTTGCTCTGGTGCGGGGCCCCTCGGCGGGCAAATCGGCAAGAATTTTCCACGACTTTTTGGGTTCAAAGCAAATCGCTTGCGAGCGCAAA
>Ga0155676_113_pt1 | contig 6637 bp, 5 predicted proteins | sample RifCSPlowO2_01_FD_107333 | JGI IMG/M metagenome (GOLD analysis project Ga0155676, IMG submission 107333) | Candidatus Yanofskybacteria bacterium RIFCSPLOWO2_01_FULL_41_34
AAAATCTGAATACAAAAATGAATCAGGACTCACCCCCGAAGCCGATATCATGTACGCACTGACCAATTTAGAAGAAACAAACCAGGTCACCAACGATTACCAAGGTAAGGGTTCAATTTCATATCAGGTCGGGGCATACTTTCTGTCTTCCGGCGATGTGCCGGACTCGTACTTCAACCACGGTAATCGTCAGGCGTGCTTGTACGGGGTCAATCCGACGTCTCGTGACTCGAAGTATGGTTTTCGTCCTGGGGTGAGAGTAGAAGAATAAGTTTGGGCTTTGATATTTTTTCTTTCTTTTCCTTCTTTTTCTTTTTCTTTTTCAATATTGAGCACCAGTGAAAAGACACCTGCCTTGGGGCGGGCTACTGGACGAGAAGGAGCGAACAAAAAATGGAATCCTGCGTACTTCTGTATGTAGGCGTTTGAAGCTCTGGAGTTATTACAAACTCTCACGAATGAGTAAAGCGTATTCATAGAATATGGATCAAAAAAAATGCTTTGGTTGCGACTGAAGCAGAAACAGACACGCTTTAGCATGAATGTCTTCCGGCAATGTGCCGAACTCGAACTTCAACCGCGACAATCGTCTGGCGAACTTGAACAGGAACAATCCGACGAATCGTGACTCGAAGTATGGTTTTCGTCCCGGGGTGCGGGTTTGCGAATATAGTAAAATCACTTGGGGTGACTCAGGTGATTTTATTTTTCCAATGATCTTATCCACCCGCCGAGCATTTTGCCGATTTCTTCGTTGTGAAGCTGAATTTTAAAAAGATTAGTTTCATTTTTAACAACCTTAAATTCTAGAAAGAGTCTCAATTTCAGGCGGGAGATTTCAAGATGGCTCATGGATTTAAGGAGGTATGATATTTTTATCGGCTTGGGCGCATGCTTCGCCATAATAAGAGAATCAAGAAGCGCAAGCACGGACTCTTCAAGAGAATGTCCGAGCGAATATCGCCAGCGTTTATCAAGATGATTATTTATATCCACCACTCCTTTATAAACTTCGTATGTTTTTTGTACGATCGGTATTTCCATGAACAATAGTATACACAATATATGGCGTTGTTGGAATTTATTTCGGAAAGGCAAAAGCAAAACAAAAGAATTGCGGACTTTTGAGTATACGCTTGAGGAAAATCTTTTCCAGTTGCATAAGGATTTGAACAGGGGTGTATATAAGCATGGTCAATATTGCCAATTTACAGTTTTTGAAAACAAGAAAAGAGATATTGTTGTCGCTCCTATTCGGGATAGAGTCGTGCATAGGATGATATATGAATATCTTGTCCCGATTTTTGATAAGACATTTATTTATGATGTATGGTCGTGTCGCAAGGGCAAGGGGCTTCTAGGAGCTATTGAGCGAACCCAGATGTTCGCAAAGCAATACGCCAATGGCTTTGTCTGGCGGACTGATATTAAAAAGTTTTTTGATTCTGTTGACCAAGATGTTCTTTTGAAATGCATTGAGCGACGCATAGCTGATCCGTCAACACTACGGATTATACGAGAAATTCTTTCAAGTTATAGAATTTTTAAGGCAGAAAATTTGGGAAAAGTCACGGGTTTAGGAGAGAGAGAGAGAGAGAGAGAAAGCGCTCCGCGCTTCCAGCATAGGAATTCCAATCGGCAATCTTACGAGTCAGATATTTTCAAATATTTATCTCAATGAGTTTGACCGCTTCGTAGTTCATTCTCTTAAACCCAAAGCATACCTTCGGTACGGAGATGATTTTCTAATCTTCGAAACCGACAAGATCTCTCTCGACAAAATAAAAGCGCAAGCAGTGTCTTTTCTCAACGCAAAAATGAATTTACGGATAAATCCTAAAAACGACATCATTATCAAGCCAAAACAAGGCATACATTTTATCGGTGTGGATATTTTCCCGTTAGGCAGGAGACTAAAGAAAAGAAATTGGAAAAAAGTCATAGATAATTTAGAGGAGAAGAATTTTTCAAGTTATCTCGGACTTGTAAAAAAGCATTCCAGTCGGAAAAAGATTCGAGAAATAAATTGGCGGATACATGGCGCAATGGAAGAAAATATTATATAATAACCCTGATTATGGAAGGCAAATTTACCCCTAAAAAACAAGAGTATTCGGCCCCATTAGGTAAAGAATTCGAGACAATTTCTTTGTTGGCTGATTTGCGTCGCCGAGAAATTGAGGTTAAGCGAATGCTTGTTAACATAGAGGCTAAAAAAGAAGATGCTCCAGACCAAACAAGCGCGTATATTGAAGATGAGATAAATGGCAGGCACACCCATCCTAAAGAAAAAGCGCTCAAAGAACTCACTGAAGAAGAAAGAAGTTTGATAAATGATGGTGAAATTTTTTCTTTATGCGCTTCTAATTACAGCTCTTTTCTTTTTGGGTATCTTGCTAAATTAAAACAGTCGAGCGGCAAGCCATTTCAAGATGATTTAGATAAGGCGAAAAAACTAGCGTCATCATATGAGAAATTGCCCAGAGAGATAACAGTATCAGACATACTGCCACAAGCGCAGATTGTGAGCATTAACAAAAAAATGCTAACCGAAAGAGAACTGCCCTCTATCGAAAAAATTGCCAGCTTGGTTCAGTCAAATCCTCTTGCTGTTCGCGAGGTTGCGCTCGCCCTTTCTGAAAATGATCGGCAGAAAGTTTTATCGCTTATTAAGGAAGAAGACCGCGGAAAATTTTCTCTAGCTTTTGATAGCGCTGTTTCCGAAGTGCTTCCGTCAAGTTTTGTTGAAAAAAACGACTATGCAAAAGAGCGCGAAATTGTGAAAAGTCGCTTGTTTGATGAATTACTCAAAGAAACAAAAAATGAAAGCATACGATCGCCTCTTGTAAAAACAATCGCTCGCGCGATTGGCAATCTTGGCGGTTCCGATGTCAATTATTTTTTACGCACGACCATCTTGGAAGAAATGGACGATCAAGAAATCGATGCAGACGGCAAAGAATTTATTCCTCGTGTGATTAAAACGCTCCTTGATGAATTTGACAATTATCGAGCCAACGATGTTGCTTTGCGTTTTGCTTCCGAGATGGAAACGCCGGACAAGATAACAAGATATATCGCCGCCCGACTTATTGAGCGGGACTATCTTCCGAAAGATATCGCTGAATGGTATGAGCAGAATAAGAAAAAATACAGCAATGACATTCAGGCTCAAGCGAACATAGAACAGCACGCCACAAAAATTTTCAAGTTGGTCGCTGGCGGCCTCGGCGTGATACCAAGCAAGGATATTCTTGCTTTTATTGATGACAACAACCAATGGAAAGATCAAAAAGGCAACGGCCTTTCTCTTGAGGAGCGCGTGGAAAAGATTAAGGAAAGTAAGGAAAAATTTGAGGCAATACATGATAATAGCAAGCTCCTTGACCTTTTGGCAAAAGACAGCAAGAAAGCTATGGTTTATTACATGGTATATGGCGGAACTGATCGATTCGCGCTCATTAATGATTATAACTTCTCAAAGTTTAAAGAAGTTTTAGAAAAAACAAAAGATTTTTCGATCCATGAAAAGCCGTTGCAACTATTCCGTAATGCCCTTGGTAATTCGGGAATGGAACAGAATACAGTAAGTCAGATTGAATCAAAACTTCGTAATGGTCATTTCCCGCTTAATAACAATGCTCAAGCTACGCAACTCGTGAATTTCGAAGCTATGGCAGGCGGTATCTTAGAGCAGGCAAATGCAGCTCTCGGGATAAGCTTTGGACGGACGGAACTCGGTGTATTGTATCTCTTTCCCATGTATAGAAATTTTTTAGAAAAAACAAAAGATCCATCTGCAAACACATTGCTTGAAGAAATGAAAAGAGCGAGCACTTTTTCGACTCGTCTTGAGGTGATTTCAAAAATAGAAGAATCATATCCTCATTTCAAACAGGCGGCCAAAACGGAACTTGAACCATTATGGAAAAAGCTTGGTGAAAAAATTATCTTGGACGCATCTATCGGCCAAGTGCTTTTTGATGATGCGGTTCCGGTTCGAGGAGAAGAAATCCTGCCAAAGCTTGAAACTAAACGGATTGATTTGAAGCGAATGAAAAAAGAACTGCTGGCGCTGATGCGAGGTGAAAATCAGGCGATAAAGAAAGTGTCGGATGAAATTTCAAAAAAGAAGCGAATTCGAAAGACTTTAGTTGATGGAATGGTTCATCAAAAGGACTCAAATATTCGGGCTAGTATTGAAAATAAAATAGCAGATATCGATGGTCAAATTGCTCTGCTTGAAAAAGAGCGTCTCGAGCTCGGGAATATAGCTTCAAGCGACCGCTTCGCACACTTGTCTCCGGAGGAGAAAAATACGCAGATTGAATCTCTCTCAAAAGAAGTGATTGCAATTGGGCAAAAAGAAAAGAGCGCTTTTTTCACCTATCTTGCCATGCAGGTGATCGGCGAAGAAAAGCTTCGCGAAAGCGATATTGATCTTATTAAGGAATTTGAAAACCATTTGCAGGGTCCTTTTCAGCAGCTTTCTGATGAGCGACTATATGAAAATAGATCTGGCGGGAAAAAGAATGTTGCCGTCGAACTTTCTTATGTAGATAAATGCGATCGTCTTATGAATGCGGTCAGATTTGCTGACAGTAAAATATGCTGTTTTTCCAGCAAAAATTACTCGGAGGGAGATCCTCCGCGCAAAACATGGGTTGCCTCCATCAACAAAGATCCGATGTCTTTTGTGCTTTCCATTGAAGCTCCGGCTGGCACAAAAACCAACGGGGATGAAAAGATGCTGCGGAATAACCTCGGGTTTATTTTTGGCAGTTTTGGTCTTGATGATGGGGGCAAGCTCGCTCTGATGTTAAACGGCATTTATTATGATCCGGGTAATGGAAAAAAGGACATAAACGACGCATTCGTTCGCGGAGTGGAAAAAATGTTTCAAGGCTTACCTTTCAAGACGCTTTCAGTAGCGTCAAAGTATGGTGGAGCACAATTCGGGGTATATCACCCGGATGATTTTACAAATGATTCTGTTGAAATCATACGCTTGCGCGCGCTTGATGACGGCAGTGGCAAGCCAGAATCCCATATTTATGATGACCTTTTAGATTCAAAGACTGATCTCAATAAGCCACATAAGTATGGCGGAAATGTATGGCATAAATTTTATAAATAGTATATAATGATCCTATGTTTGAACCAAAACCATTAGAAAAACCTCAGACTAGGCCAGAACCAATCACCGTGCCGAAGCCGGATACCAAACCGGAACAAGAGCCAAAGCCCGGCATTGATCCGTTTTTGGATCCTAAAAAAATTCCGGTGATAAAACCAGCCAAGAATTAAAATGCCAAATATGAATGAAAACTCAATGCTTCGGATGGAAGGGCGAAAAAACCTCGTTTTTTCTGAGCAAGAAGTAATTTCTTTTCAAACTGAAACCATCTCATATCTTAAAAATCTTTTAGGCAAGGATTACACTTTCCTTGGCTCACAGAAAATGAAAGAAGAAATAATAGTCTTCGGTGTTGAAGAATATCAAAAGCTTTCAAGCGCCCTTTCCGATATTGGCTGGCAAAACAAACTGCCGAAGCCGGAAGATACTATAGGACTTGTTCGATTAGCGGCGGAGTTAGTTGCCGAGTGTCAGAATAAAATGAGCGAGCTTTTCGACAAAGAAAAACAAAAGCTTGCAAATGAAGCAACTGATATTGTTTCTGAAAAATACGGAGTTGACATAAAGAACATTATAAAAAGCGGTAAAATAGTTGGCGAAGCAAAAGAACCCGTGGTTGAAGACATACGCGAAAATTCAGAGGATCAACCACTCAATAAAAAGTTTTTACCCTACGCGGAAAAGAAATTTTTAGTCGATCTGTATATACACGGTAAATCACTCAATGATCTTGGCGGAATGTATGCATATTTCCAAGAGAAAGGTTGGAAAGATAATGCGTTGCATCGTGCGATGGCCTCCGTCTTACATATTGCTAATATTAAAACTTCAATGCAGTTTACACAGCAGGCAAAGTTTGCAGAAATTACAGGTGGTGCCCTTTCAAATTTAGATAGTATAGTCTTGCAGAACAAAAAATCATCTCCTCAACTCGGCCGCGTGGAAACAGATTTTAATGAAGAAACTGGACACGCTGAGTTTAAAGCTGAGGGCATGACTCCGTCGGAGCTCGCTCACGAAGAAATTAAGGGGCTTTTGGAATATATCTCGCTTGATACCGCGCTTCCGACAAAGGGTGAAATAACGGACGATGAGGCAATGCAACTAAAAGCATTCCTCGAGAAACCATCTTTTGAAATTATTGCTGGAGTGTACGGGCCTATGCTATCTAAAAAAATAGACGAGGCGCTTACCGCCCTTATTGAAACACAGGACGAAAGATTACAGAAACGAATCGGTTCTTTGATCAGTACACCAACAAGGGATCTAAATAAACCTGTTTCTTTTTTACGATTATACAAAGTATTCACCATGCAAAGTGGCCGCGAGATTGTTAATTCATACAGCGAAGTCATACAGGATGGCAAGTTTGATGAATCACGAATTGTGTCGCTTGAAAAATCAGAAACCGAATACAGAAACAGCTTATAGCTCTTTTCCAAAATTGTTTCCGCCCCAAGTCAGGTGTCTTTTCACTGGTTTTTAAAAAAGAAAAGGAAG
>Ga0155676_108_pt1 | contig 6398 bp, 7 predicted proteins | sample RifCSPlowO2_01_FD_107333 | JGI IMG/M metagenome (GOLD analysis project Ga0155676, IMG submission 107333) | Candidatus Yanofskybacteria bacterium RIFCSPLOWO2_01_FULL_41_34
GATGTTTCGGAATTTTCAGATGATGAACTTGCTGATATCAGAAAAGATAAACTTGGGTTCGTATTCCAGTCATTTAATCTTTTGCCGAGAGCCACGGTTTTAAGGAATGTGATGTTACCTTTAGTTTATGCCGATATTCCCAAGGAAGAGCGCAGGGCGAAGGCGATAAAAGCCTTGATAAATTCTGGGATGAGCGAATCCCATTTTCATCATCATTCCAATCAGCTTTCAGGCGGTCAGATGCAGAGGGTGGCCATTGCCCGAGCGTTGGTTAACGATCCATCTTTAATTCTGGCCGATGAGCCAACTGGCAATCTCGATACAAAAACTGGAGAAGTTGTTTTAAGCACGTTTCAGGAATTAAACGAGAAACAAAATAGAACAATTATTCTCATAACTCACGAACGTTATGTGGCCGAACACGCTGATCGCATTATAACCATCAGAGATGGCGTGATCGTGGAGGATGAGTTGAACAAGAAAAAGATAAAATTAAACGGAAATTAATATGATCATATCCGACTTATTTGAAGAGACGTATTCTGCTTTATTAGTTAACAAAGCCCGTTCAGGTCTTACTATTCTGGGTATTATTATTGGCATTGGCTCCGTCATTGCTATGGTATCAATCGGCCAAGGCGCCAAAGGAACTATTGAGGCAAGCATCCAATCTTTAGGGTCAAATCTTATCATCGTTATGCCAGGAGCACAGAGAGGTTTTGGGGGCGGCGGAATAAGCTCTGGTCGTGGCAGTGCTCAATCACTCACCCTAGAAGATGCAGATTCAATCAAAGAAGAAATACCGACTGCTCAGGCGGTTGCACCAGAATTGTCGGGCAGGTACCAAGTAACCGCTAGAGGAACAAACACTAATACACAAGTATTAGGAACGACTCCGACATATCCTACCGTAAGAAACTTGCAAATAGAGCTTGGATCATTTGTCAGTGACCAAAATCTACGCACCTTAAACAAGGTAGCTGTCTTGGGTCCTACAACCAGAGATGATCTTTTTGGTGAGGGAGCTGATCCGGTGGGGCAAACTATTCGCATAAGGGGGACTAATTTTAAAGTGATCGGAGTTACACAAGCAAAAGGCGGGAGTGGTTTTAGCAACCAAGATGATATGGTCTTTATTCCGATAACAACCGCTCAAAGATTTTTGTCAGGAAATAATTATGTAAGCTCAATCGGCGTACAAGCAGTTGATCAAGGATCAATGACAGACTTGCAAGCGCAGATTACTGCCTTGCTATTAGACAAGCACAACATATCGAACCCTGAACTTGCCGATTTCAGCACCTTAAACCAAGCTGACATTGTTGCTACGGCTTCATCAGTTACGGATACGTTTACGATACTTCTGGCAGCAGTTGCTGGAATATCTCTCATAGTGGGTGGCATTGGAATTATGAATATGATGTTGACGACAGTTACTGAACGAACGAGAGAAATAGGCCTTCGTAAAGCCATCGGAGCCAAGAGGAAAGATATAAATAGACAATTTTTATCCGAGGCTGTATTGCTTACATTTATGGGAGGCCTGATAGGAATCGTGTTCGGCTGGACGGTCAGCTTTTTAGTTTCCAGTTTTGGAGGAATAGCGACATCGGTTTCTTTGTCATCAATTCTTTTAGCATTCGGCGTATCGGCTGCTATCGGGATAGTGTTTGGCTATTACCCTGCACGCAGGGCATCCAAGCTCAATCCCATAGAAGCTCTGCGTTATGAATAATCATATGAAAAAATTAATGACAGTTGCTGCAATAGTTGCAGTCGTAGTCGGTAGCGGAGCATTTTATGGAGGAATGAAATATGTCCAAGGTCGAGGTGGAAGAGGTAATTTTACCAATTTAACACCAGAACAGCGCCAACAATTTACGGCTAATGCCGGCGCAGGATTTAGAGGTGGAGCCGGCCAGGGAAGAGCCGGAATGGGTGGCGGATTCACCGTCGGAGAAATAATTTCTAAAGACGACAAAAGTATTACAATAAAAATGCCTGACGGCGGATCTAAAATTGTATTTTATTCTGAGTCTACAGAAGTTACTAAGTTTACGGACGGTAATTCTGGCGACCTGATTGTTGGCAAAACCGTCAGTGTAAACGGTTCGTCAAATCAAGATGGAAGTGTAACCGCTCAGTCGATACAACTAAGACCAAATCTACCCACACCTACTCCTAAGCAGTAATTACTAAGAGAAACTTGGTTCAAGACCCGTGGCCGGTAGGTCAAAATTGGACAAAAAATAGATTTCAACGCAGAACTCCTAAAATCAAAATCCCAGATGCTATCTGGGATTTTGATCAAGTTGAGGACGGAGGCAGGTCTGAACACACCAGAATGGCCGCCTCCACACCCTGAACGAAATCCGAACGCATTTTCAAACGACCCCCGATGAATGAAGCCGCCCCGCCGCCGCTCGCTAACGCTCGCCGCACCACAGAAAAATACTCCTTGCTCTTTTCATTTTGCGCGCGCCGGACTTGTGGTGAGCTTATCGAATCCATTTTTTCTTCTAAAAGGAAAAGAAAACTTTTTTGCTGGGTTCTGCTCTCAACGAGCAAGGCGGCGGGGCTGGCCTCTATTTTTTGCAAGAACACGGCGGAATTCCCCCCACACCCCCCTTCCGCCTCGCCCTCGCTTTTCGCGCCGACGGAATTTGTATTTTGCAAAGCAAAATGAGCCGCAGAGATTCTTGCCCTTGCCCCACCCTCCCAGTGCGCGGGCAACAACAAGGAACTCCCTTTTCGATTTACGCTTTTATTTTGTTTTGCTATAATATACATAGAAGATAATAACTACCTATATTATGATTGATTTAATGAAATAAAAATATGAAAAACTCATTTTTAAAAGCGATATCACAAACATTTAAAGCCTACAACACTTTTGGCGCAAGGAGTAATAAAAAACTCCTGTCAATACATTTATGGTTTGCGCAAGTGATAGAAAAGAAATTAGGTAAAGGATATTCTGTTAGGAGTCTAGGAAAAGGTGGCGAAGCCGTTTTGGATGGAAAATATTATCCAAAAACATTAGACATTTCTATCTTGAAAGGTGAAAAAATAATTGCGACGATAAGCTTTAAATTTGTCACCTCAAATTATAAACAGAATTCAAATAATTATTTTGAAAATCTACTTGGTGAAACAGCGAACATAAGAAGAGTAAATGTTGGCTTCGCCCACTTTTTAGTTCTAAGAGCGCATACGCCCTATTATGATAAAAACAAAGGAAATTTAAGAGGAAAAGAAAAAAAGACTGAAATAATCAGCGAAAATGATTTATCAAAATACATTAAACTTTTTAATGATTTGGACTTCCCGCATAAGCCGGAAGTTTTAGGAATGGCAATTATTGATTTTGATAATAAGGGGGTGGCATATTTTGAAAAACTAGAAAATCTTGGATTAACAAAGGAAACTATAGAAATTTTGAAAAATCAATTATCAATTTCAAATTTTATTGATAAGGTTATAGCCTTGTGTCAATTAAAATCGTAAGTTATGAATGTTAGCGAAAAAAAATTAAACGGCGTTGTCTATACTCCAAAGTGGGTTGTAAATTTAATTTTGGACAACCTCGCATATAATAAAGACATCTACAAAAAGAAAATAATCGATCCCGCCTGTGGCGACGGCGCCTTTTTAAGCGAAATTGTAGAACGATTTATATTTGACGCTGAACAAAAAAAATTAAACAAACCACAGATTAAAAAATTTATTGGGGAAAATGTATTTGGTTTTGATATTGATGAGGTTGCAATCAAAAAATGCGTTGCGACATTAGACGAAATTGCATTAAAACATAATTTAAAAAATATAAACTGGCAGATAATAAAAACCGATAGTCTTGATAAAAAAAATGTCGGTAAGTATTTTGATTTTTTTGATTTTGTTGTTGGCAACCCTCCCTATATAAGAATTCAGCACCTCGGAAAAGAAAGGAGAAGCAAAATTCAGGGTGATTGGCATTTGTGTAAAAAGGGCTCGACGGATATTTTCATTACTTTTTTTGAATTGGGTTTTTATTTATTAAATAAGACAGGAAAATTGGGATATATAACACCAAATACTTACCTCAAAACAAAAGCCGGTGAAACCCTGCGGGATTTTATCAAAACAAGCAAAACCTTAAAAACTTTAATTGATTTTGAACACAATCAACTATTTGAAAACGCCACGACTTATTCAGTGATTACTATTTTAGATAAGAATCAGCAAAAAAATACTTTTGCTTTATATAAGGGCGATGTTGAAAATGTTAATTTCATAGATGATGTTAATTTAAACAATCTAAATAGTGATAATTGGATTTTAACTTCAAATGATATACTTGAAAAATTAAAAGCGATAGAAAAAAGAGGAATGCCGCTAAATAAAATCGCAAAAATACATGTCGGTATAACTACGCTTGCTGACGAATTTTATATTTTTAAAGACCCTAAATTTGAAGGTGAATTTGCGGAAATAAAATTGAAGGATAATAGAGTTTTTAGAATTGAAAAAAATATTTTAAAGCCGATTATAAAAGCATCAATTCTAAAAGACCCGGACGAGGAACAAAGTCGCTATGTGATTTTTCCTTATCGGAAGATAAATAATAAGCATTCTATTATTCCGGAAAACGATTTAAAAAATAAGTTTCCATTAACTTATAAATATTTTTTGGCAGTTAGAGAAAATTTAGATAAGAGAGATAAAGGAAAATCAAATCAAGTTGCATGGTATGCCTTTGGAAGGTCGCAGGGACTTGATACATCATTCGGGAAAAAGATTCTAACTTCGCCAATTAACCTAAAACCAAATTTTCTGGTTTGGGAAAAAGAGGATTACACTTTCTTCGCTGGTTATTGTATAAAATTTGATGGTGATTTAAAACTTTTAGCGAGAAATTTAAATTCACAAGATATGGAATTTTATATTAACCATGTAAGCAGAAATTACCAAAATAATTATAAGTCGTTCGCTAAAAGTTTTATTGAAAAATTCGGAATTTCCGATTTAAATTTAGTAAAAGGACAAAAACAACAACAGTTATTATTACAAAGTTAGGCGGCACGCCAGTTTTCAACTGGCGCGAAATTCGGTGGCGGCGCGAAAAGCGAGGGCGCGGCGGAAGGGGGGGTGTAGGGGGAATTCCGCCTCGCCCGAGCCGAAAGCAAAGCCCCGCCGCCTGCTCCGTTAGTGGCAGAGCCAAGCAAAACATTCTTTTCCTTTTAAGAGAAAAAATGGATTCGACAAGCTCACCACAAGTCCGGCGCGCGCAAATCAGGAAAAACGAAGAAAGCTTTTTTGCTGGGCGGCGAGCGTTAACGAGCGGCGGCGGGGCGGCTTCATTCTTCGGGGGTTTCCCGAAAATGCGTTCGGATTTCGTTCAGGGTGTGGAGCCAAATAGGATGATACGAGTTCTCCGCCGAGGGGCGAAGCCCCGAGGCGGGCAAATCGGCGAGAATTTTCCACGACTTTTTGGGTTCAAAGCGAATTGCCTGCGAGCGCAAAACGTGGTTCGCCGCGCGAAGCGCGGAGTAAATGGAAATTTACAGCCAATTCTTTCTCTTCCGCCGAAGGCGGAAAGCAAAGCGATAATTTTTAACTGCCAAAAAGCGATATAATTAAATTATGAATAAATATCTATTACAACTTAAAAAGGAATTTGGGCCATATAGTAGCTGGGCTTTGTGGGATAATGGCGGAGAGATTGAAAAAATAATTAAAGATAAAAAATTCAAATCTCTCATAAAACCAAACATAATTTTCATGGGATTGAATGCTAGCTATGACCTTCGCAAGGTTGATGATTGGATGAATTACCACTTTATTAAAGAAAAGAAGAATTCCTCCTGGAAAAAAGAACATTGTCGTAAATTAGCGGAAGTCCTTTCCGAGCCAGAGTTTTCTTATTTTAACGGAGCATATATGACCGACATCATTAAAACTAAATACGACCCAAACAGCGGAGATTTAATGAAAGCTATTAAAAAAGATGGGAATATTATTACGGAAAATAAAAGACTATTGAAACGAGAAATGAAATTGCTATCAAAGATTTCTAAATCGGACGAATTTCATATTATATGTATCGGAAATAAAAGTTTTGAAATCTTAAACCAAATACTCAAACGTAAGATAGATAAAATTTGGCATTATTCTGCGTATCAGCTTGGCAAAGAAGGGGTTAAAGAAAAAATACGACAAGATTTAAGAAAAATAATGTGATAGTACTAAAAGACATAATATGAAATACTTTTTATACATCAGAAAATCCACCGACGAGGACGACAGACAAGTTTTGTCGTTGGAAGCGCAGGAAACGGAATTGAAAGAATTTGCCTTGCGGGAAAATCTTTTGATCGCCGCGACCTTCCGCGAATCGCAGACCGCCAAAGAGCCGG
>Ga0155676_104_pt1 | contig 4185 bp, 5 predicted proteins | sample RifCSPlowO2_01_FD_107333 | JGI IMG/M metagenome (GOLD analysis project Ga0155676, IMG submission 107333) | Candidatus Yanofskybacteria bacterium RIFCSPLOWO2_01_FULL_41_34
GGTGAGGCAATCTAGAAAACCCCGACGCGCTGATTTAAATAAAAATAATGAAGTCGGGGCTCCGACCGGAGCGTCGGAGAAAGACGGCAGGGCGCTAGAATTGAATGATGAATTTGTAAAGACTCTAGGAAATTTTCAGAATGTGGAAGAATTTCGCAAAAATATTACTGATGGCTTGAGAATGGAAAAAGAATTCCGAGAAAAAGATAAAACTAGAGCTCGGGTATTAGAAGAAATCATTAAGGACTCAAAGATAGACGTTCCGAATATTATGATAGAGAGGACATTAGATCGCATTGCCGGGGATAAAAAAGACCTTCGGGATAAATTTAGAGATAAAGCCAAAGAAAATGTTTTGGGAAATTTAGTGTTATATAAGATTGCCGAAGAAGAAAAACTGGATTTCGATCCGGAAAAAGGAGTAGATGGGATGAAAGTGTTTGATTATCTTGAGAATTTAGCTTCAAAATGATAAAATAATTTAGTAATTAGCGACTAGTGTTTAGCGACTAGTCCGCCAAAGGCGGAATAAACTAGCGGCTAATATCTAGTGGCTAGTGGCTAGCAATGGACGAATATCAATATTTAATACCAACAGTTTTAGAAAAAACCGCTAACGGCGAGCGAGCCTATGATATTTATTCTCGGCTCTTAAAAGAGCGGATTGTTTTTCTTGGTGGGCCAGTGGGGGATTCTTTGGCGAATTTGATTATTGCCCAACTTTTATTTTTAGAACACGAAGATCCGAAAAAAGACATCCGGCTTTATATTAATAGTCCGGGCGGTTCTGTTACTGCAGGCTTGGCAATTTACGACGCGATGCAACATGTGAAGCCGGATGTTTCCACGGTTTGTGTAGGAATGGCGGCGTCTATGGGGGCAGTGCTTTTGGCGGCTGGTAAAAAGGGCAAGAGATTTTCTCTTCCGAATTCCGAAGTTTTACTTCACCAAGTAATGGGAGGAGCAGAGGGTCAGGCAGTGGAGGTAGAAATCACCGCTAAACATATTATTAAAATAAAAGATAAGCTTAGCCAAATTTTGGCTAAACACACTGGACAGTCATTATCTAAAATTGAGACGGACACGGACAGAGATTATTATATGTCCGCCGAAGAAGCAGTGAAGTACGGTTTGATTGATGAAATCATTAAACCAAAAAGAGGATAAGAATTTATAGGAACAAAAAACAGCCCTAAGTTTTTCGAAGGGCTGTTTTTTGTTTTCTAGTGAAAACTGATAAAATTAGAGCAATGAATTCTATTGAACAATTATTAAGTCGCGGCGTGGAAGAGGCGATTGTTAAAGAGCATTTGGAGCAAGTTTTAAAGTCGGGGAAAAAACTGCGGGTGAAATTTGGCATTGATCCAACCGCGCCGGATTTACATTTAGGGCACACTGTTCCTCTTAGGAAATTGCGGCAATTTCAAGATGCCGGACATATCGCGGTTTTAATTATTGGAGATTTCACTGCCATGATCGGCGATCCCACCGGACGTTCTGAAGAGCGAAAACCCCTAACCGCGAAAGAGGTTAAGCAGAATATGAAGAAATATTTAAAACAGGCAGCTAAGGTTATTGATGTTAAAAAAGCAGAAATTTATTACAATAGCAAATGGTTTGCTAAAAAAGATTTAAACGAATTTTTTGTTCTCGCAAGATCAATTACTATGCAGCAAGTTTTACATCGGGCTGATTTTAAAAAACGGCTGGAAGAAGAACGGGACATATCAATGTCTGAAGTTTTGTATCCAGCTTTGCAGGGTTACGATTCTTTTATGGTTAAAGCAAATATTGAGATAGGCGGCACAGATCAGAAATTTAATTTATTGATGGGGCGAAGAATTCAGCGGCATTTTGGAATGGAAGAGCAGGATATTATGACCTTATCTCTTTTGGAAGGCACTGATGGTATTAAAAAAATGTCTAAGTCGGTCGGCAATTATATTGCTTTAGATGAGACGCCTGATGATATGTTTGGAAAAGTTATGGGGGTTCCCGACAATTTGATTAATAAATACTTTACATTATTGACAGGTGAAGATCGGAAAATTGCTGATCCTCGTGAAGCCAAACTTGAATTGGGGCGCATTCTGGTGAATATGTATCACGGAAAAGGCGCAGGCGAAAAAGCTCAAAGGAAATTTATAAAAGTTTTCTCGCAGCACGAGAAACCAGAAAATATTCTAGTTAAGAAAATAGAAAATAAAAAATGGAAATTAAGCGATTTACTTGTTGAGTTGAAATTAGCTCCAAGTAAAAGCGAGGCACGAAGATTAATTGAGCAGGGGGCAGTGAAAATTAATGACGAGAAAAAGACTGACCCGAATGAGGTGATTAATCCGCCGGTTGGCGGAGAAAAAGAGATTTTGCTGCAAGTTGGTAAGAGACAATTTCTCAAACTACACCCCTAATGATCCCAGTCATTACTCTTATTGGAATGCCGGGCGTTGGTAAATCAACTATTGGAAAGTTGCTTGCTGATCGGCTTGATTTTTCATTTGTTGATTTAGATATTTTGATTCGTCAACAAGAGGGTGTGGGGCACTCAGAGGTAATGAAAGAAAAAGGAGAAGAAACATTGTTAAAATTTGAAGAAGATTATGCTTTGAAATTAGATTTTATGGCGGTGGTTAATAAATCAGCAGTTCGTGGTTTGGTTTTTGCTCCGGGTGGCAGCATTATTTATTCCGAAAAAGTGATGGAGAAGCTCCACTCTGAAACTACAATTTTATTTTTAGACCTGCCGTTTTTAGAAATTAAAAAACGTTTAGGAAATAATGTCGAGCATCGTGGGATTGTCGGGCTATCTAAAAAAAGCTTAGAAGATATTTTTAAAGAACGCTTGCCGATGTATCGGCTTGCCGCGGATCATACGATTAATTGCGTTGGTTTAGCAGACGAGGATGTAGTAGAAAAAATTCGGGTGGTGCTCAATCAGGAATGGAACCGAACTATTTTAGTTTAATTGTGGAGCGGGATAGTGAACGACGTTAGAACCTATTTTATGAGCGGGGAGAAGTTCTTTATACCGAGCTTAACGCAGCTATAGTATTATTGGCTGCCCCATAATTTAGCTGATAATTGTTCTATCTCCTGCTTCTCTTCATCACTTAACTCTGACCAAAACTTTGATTTAGTAAAATCTTGGGTAATGGCGGTTTCTGTGTAATCAATGAGTAGCTTTTCTTTTGCGCTACGTAATTCTAAATTTTGACCAGCGTATAAAAGATTATTTATCCTATTATGGCTAATATCGTTTCGTAAGTCATTAATTTTATCTAATAATTTGGTTCGTGCGTTTTCACCGAAAAACGTTCTGTAAACTTTAATTTTATCCCCGAAGTATTGCAAATCTTTGGGGTGCGCTTCTTTCCCTAATTCCTGCTTCGCTATATCTCTAAACATTTGAGAGGCGACTTTACCGACTTCTTTGGAGAAGACGGAATTGGATTTTTGCCAAGCCGTATCAATGACTTTGTGCAAGTCAATCTCTGCCATATAAGAAATCCAAAATATAAAAGAAACGGTTTGAATTTGATTTTCACTTAATTTCAAAATGCCTCTGGTTATGAGGGTGTTAAGTTTTTCCTCGGAACAAGTTTTTAACTTTTCTTTAAAAAGCTCAAATTTATTCATTTGCTCATCTATTAGAACTATGATATTTTATCAGAAATCCTTCAATATGCTAAAAGAAATTTATCCAAAAATCACAAATTCGCCTTTACTGGTTTAATGAAGTGCGATAATTGTGGGGCGATGGTAACTGCGGAAGAAAAGTTTAAAAAACAAAAAAATGGCAATACTCATCATTACGTCTATTACCATTGCACCAGAAGAAAAGACCCTAACTGCACAGAAAAAGCGATTGAGATAAAAGGGTTGAACAAACAGATTGATAACGTTTTGGAAAACCTTAACATTTCAGAGCGTTTCCAAAAGTGGGCGTTAAAATATTTGCACGAAGTAAGACAGCAGGAGGCAGTGGCTAATGTTGATACCTTGTCAGCAAAACAAAAAACACTGGAGGGCACTACCAGACAACTTCAAAAAGTTGCTCTGACTTTTACGTCGCCCGATAACGAAAACGAGCAACTTATGACGCAGGCAGAATATGCGGGATTGCGAAACCAATTACTTGAAGAAAAGACGAAATTAGAAGACGAATTAAAAAATGTTGGTAACCAA